>Ga0209349_1000021_pt1 | contig 135974 bp, 124 predicted proteins | sample ETNvirnome_2_130_FD_184067 | JGI IMG/M metagenome (GOLD analysis project Ga0209349, IMG submission 184067) | Marine viral communities from the Pacific Ocean - ETNP_2_130 (SPAdes) (version 2) | ecosystem: Environmental > Aquatic > Marine > Oceanic | place: Pacific Ocean | collected 2013-06-22
GTGGGGTCGCATTATAGGGCGAATCGATTTTAACGCAAGCGTTTTTAAAGGCTTTTTTGCATTTAATTTTTACCCCAAAGATACCCCACCTAGACACACACGTTACCCACAAAACCCTGTGGATAACTCATTTTTTTACGCTGTTTACTAAACTATTTACTGTGCTTGTGGTAAGTTGCGCCCGATATTTACAACTCGTTCACTAGGTAACGCACATGACAGATATAATAAATAGTATAAGTGGTCTCTTATGGGGTCATATTTTAGTGTACTTATTAATAGCAGCAGGGCTATTTTTTACAATACGTCTTGGTTTTATCCAATTTGTACAGTTTCCACATATGATTAAAGTCATGTTTCAAAGTCGTCAAGGCTCTGACGGCGGCATTTCTTCTTTCCAAGCATTTTGTACATCTTTAGCAGCCCGTGTTGGTACTGGTAATATGGCAGGTGTTGCCGTTGCACTTTATTTAGGTGGCGCAGGTGCTATTTTTTGGATGTGGTTAATTGCTTTAATTGGTATGGCTACTAGCTTTGCTGAAAGTACATTGGCACAAGCTTATAAAACACGAGATGAAGAAGGTAACTTCCGTGGTGGTCCGGCCTATTATATGGAGTACGGACTTGGTAAGCGTTGGATGGGTGTTGTCTTTTCATTGTGCTTAATTTTAGCCTTTGGTTTAGTTTTTAACGCAGTACAGTCAAATTCTATTGCTGCGGCTTTTGAAGTCGCCTTTGGTATACCTAACTATATAGTCGGTATCGCTCTTGTTATTGGTTCAGGTATTATTATATTTGGCGGTCTGAAAACCATTTCTCGATTTGCTGAATTAGCCGTTCCATTTATGGCTGCTGCTTACCTTGTGGTTGCACTTTATATATGTGCTGTAAATTACACTGAATTACCTGATGTATTTATGCATGTGATTAGAAGTGCTTTTGGTATTGAGCAAGCGGGTGCCGGTGCAATTGGTTATGGGGTAATGCAAGCGATGATCCAAGGGATCAAGCGCGGCTTGTTCTCAAACGAAGCCGGTATGGGTAGCGCTGCGAATGCTGCAGCAACGGCAACGCCAAACCCACCTCACCCTGCTTCACAGGGGTATGTACAAATGCTGGGTGTATTTGTAGATACTATTATTATTTGTACTGCAACTGCTGCTCTTATTTTATTATCAGAGCAATTAGTGCCAGGCTCAGATGTAACGGGTATAGCGCTTACACAAGCAGCCCTTGAAGAACATGTAGGCAGCTGGGGTGCCATATTTGTAGCAGTCGCTATTTTGTTTTTTGCTTTTACATCAATTGTAGCTAACTATTCTTATGCAGAAACGAACTTATTGTTTTTAGAGCATAACCATGCATCTGGCATGCTGATCTTCAGATTATTAGTGTTAGGTATGGTGATGTTTGGTGCCCTTGGTGAATTACCATTAGTGTGGACTCTAGCTGATGTGTCTATGGGCCTAATGGCGATTGTAAACGTAATCGCGCTATTTATGCTCTCAGGAGTTGTGGTATGGCTTGCCAAAGATTATAACGCTCAACGACGTGCTGGTAAGTTACCGACGTTTGATCCAAGTAAAAACAACAAGCTTAATAAAACTATTCCGAAAGGTATTTGGCACAAATAACTTTAAAGTGATTTAAGTTAAAAACCCGGAACGGCCATGGCCATTTCGGGTTTTTTATTGATTTAACTTTAATCTAAAAGTTACTGATAACAGTAGTCACTTATAAATTACTAGTGTGAAGATAGACGTTATTAAAGCCGCCCAACCTACCTATAAGCTCACCTTATCCTAACATTATAAGCATCCTACAAGTAAATTTAATAACCTATGTAGTAGGTCTCAATGCTTATAACGACATCCCCGCTTAGGTTTATATACATTACTGCATAACCATAATAACTAACACTGCGCTTATTATACCAATCCGCAATAATACTCAATCATTTTGCGGGACTAAACGTGTCGCTATCTGTGTTAAAAAATTCTCATTTAGAACAACTAAATAGCGAATTTTTTGCCTAGCTATCAACCCGTTTTTCCTGCCTCAAAATAGACCGCTTAATTAAGCGAATTGGTATTAAAGAGTCTAGTTTATGATTTAGCTAACGACCTACACTACACCTTGATTAACTTGTAAAAAAGTCTGAAGTGTTCAGTGACAGTCTCTTGGTGAGCCAATAGTATGTATCAGACCTTGCAACAAACCATTATTGCTAACAGCAGGGGTAGTAAATTAGTGTGCCTAAAGGGATTTAGTAATAAAGATATGATGATTTAATTAGATTTTACGGAAAGAATATAAAGTGGTGCCCGAGGCCGGACTTGAACCGGCACGACTTGTTAGTCGAGGGATTTTAAATCCCTTGTGTCTACCAATTCCACCACTCGGGCATCGAGTTTGCTAATTAAAGCGTGTGGAGTAATTATTTGGAGGCGGAACCCGGAGTCGAACCGGGGTAAACGGATTTGCAATCCGGTGCATGGCCACTCTGCCATTCCGCCTAAACATATCAAATAATTTGGAGCGGCACACGAGGCTCGAACTCGTGACCTCGACCTTGGCAAGGTCGCGCTCTACCAACTGAGCTAGTGCCGCATAATATTAATTCTAAATAATTTTTTATAAGTTACATATTGGTGTATGTAACCAAACCACAAAGTGGTGCCCGAGGCCGGACTTGAACCGGCACGACTTGTTAGTCGAGGGATTTTAAATCCCTTGTGTCTACCAATTCCACCACTCGGGCATCGAGTTTGCTATTTAAAGCAAGTGGATAAAACTAATATGGAGCGGCACACGAGGCTCGAACTCGTGACCTCGACCTTGGCAAGGTCGCGCTCTACCAACTGAGCTAGTGCCGCATCATATTAATTCTAAATAAGATTTTTTATAAGTTACATATTGGTGTATGTAACCAAACCACAACGTGGTGCCCGAGGCCGGACTTGAACCGGCACGACTTGTTAGTCGAGGGATTTTAAATCCCTTGTGTCTACCAATTCCACCACTCGGGCATCGAGTTTGCTAATTAAAGCGTGTGGAGTGTTGATTGGAGGCGGAACCCGGAGTCGAACCGGGGTAAACGGATTTGCAATCCGGTGCATGGCCACTCTGCCATTCCGCCTCAATACTAGGTTAGCTTTAAGATAAACTGGAGCGGCACACGAGGCTCGAACTCGTGACCTCGACCTTGGCAAGGTCGCGCTCTACCAACTGAGCTAGTGCCGCTTTGTTTATCTAGGGGGCTATGCCCTCTCAACACGGACGCATTCTACAGAGATTATTAAACGCGTCAACACAAAAAATGCTACTTTTGAACTGTTTGATTATTTTTTATCTAAAATGGTGCGTTATTAGACGTTTACAATCAATTTTTGGTCAATTCTGCCCATGCTGCAACTAAATATTGCACCATAGAACTGAGCGTTAAAAACGTCGCTATATAAAGTAAGCCATAGCTTAAATACATCATCCAGGTATCGTACTGCCAAATTAGGCCAATAATGGCTAACATTTGCGCTGCGGTTTTTAACTTACCCATATCGGATACAGCTACATTGCCGCGTTTGCCTTGCTCAGCCATCCATTCTCGTAGCGCCGATATAACAATTTCACGGCTTATAATAATAAGTGCAGGAATAGTCATATACAAAGATTGATAATGCTCAGATAAAGCAACCAAAGCAGCGCACACCATTACTTTATCAGCAACAGGGTCTAAAAACGCACCAAAAGGCGTTGATTGTTCAAGCTTACGCGCTAAATAGCCATCGAGTATGTCTGTGATTGAAGCAAGCCAAAAAATAAAGGCAGCAACAAAGAATGCCCATGAATAAGGCATATAAAATATCACCAAAAAAATGGGGATAAGAAAGAGTCTAAACGTTGTGAGTGTGTTTGGAATATTCCACATAACTACTTGGATATGTCTTTTTTTCTATATTCGCACATAGGGCTAGCCCTTGTCATGCAAATGGTTAAATATCTTCTCAGCCATGTCAGGACTGATCCCAGGAACTTTCTTTAGCTGTTCTATATTAGCAGCTTTTACGCCTTGCATGCCCCCTAAATATTTTAATAATGTTTGTCGACGCTTTGAACCAACGCCATCTATTTCTTCTAATAGCGACTGAGTTCGCTGTTTTTGACGCTTATTTCGATGTCCTGCAATAGCAAAGCGATGTGACTCATCGCGAATATGCTGAATTAAATGCAGTGCGGGTGCATCAGAATCCATAGGAATAGTTTTACGCCCACCGTCAATAAGTAAAGTTTCAAGGCCTGGTTTACGGCTAGTGCCTTTTGCAACCCCAACTAATAGTGGCATTTTTGCATGCGGCCAGTTTTCAAAGTATTGTTCTGCCCTACCTAATTGGCCTTTACCACCATCAATAAAAATCACATCAGGAATTTTATCTTCATCCACTAACTTGTTATAACGTTTGTTTAGTGCAAATTCCATAGCGGCGTAATCATCGCCACCAGTTATGCCCGTGACGTTGTAACGACGATATTCTTTATTGTTAGGCCCTTGAGAATCAAAGACAACACAACTGGCCACGGTGTTTTCACCCATGGTGTGGCTGATATCAAAACATTCCATGCGATTAATGTCATCAAGACGCAAGGTAGCCTTTAATTGAGCATAACGCTTGTTTATAGAGTCTTGAGTGCTTTGCTTAACCGTAATACTATTTAATGCGTTTTTATTCGCTAACTGTAAGTACTGTGCACGCTCACCACGGGTAACCACTTTAAGCGATACCTTACGTTCACTAATTTGAGTCAAGGCTTCACCTAGTGCATCACTTTCTTCTATTTCAAATGGTAAGATGATTTCTTTGGCAATGCGTCCTGTTGCTCCCGGTGCTAAGTAATATTGGCCTAAGAAAGAGGTTAAGATTTCCTGCTCTTGTGAGTCTTTAGGCACCTTTGGAAAGTAAGTTTTACTACCCAGCACTTTATGATCGCGGATCATTAGTAGATGAATCCCATTTAAGCCATTTAAATGGGCAAAACCTACAACATCCATTTCAGCAAAATTACCTGAGATAGACTGCTGCTCCTGCATTTTACGCAATAGCATAATTTGGTCGCGAACTTTAGCTGCGAGTTCAAAATTAAGCTGCTCACTGGCTTTTTCCATTTTAGCGATAAGATCGGCTATTACTTCATGGGATTTACCGGTTAAAAATTTACGGACATAATCAACTTGCTGCGCGTATTCATCTTCAGAGACTTTATTAACACACGGCGCAGAGCAACGTTTTAATTGGTATTGCAAGCATGGCCGACTACGCGCACGGTAGTAAGCGTCTTCACATTGACGTACCGGAAATATTTTTTGCATTAAGCGCAAACTTTCTGATACGGCTCCAGCGCTTGGAAACGGGCCAAAATATTCGCCTTTTACTTTTCTGCTACCACGATGAAAGGCTAAACGAGGGTGCTTATGATTCGTGAGTAATATGTACGGGTACGATTTATCATCACGTAACAGAATATTATAACGTGGCTGATATTTCTTAATGAGGTTATTTTCAAGCAGAAGCGCTTCTGTTTCTGTATTAGTAAGTGTGACTTCAATATTACAAATATTACTCACTAAAACACGGGTTTTGCTGTCGGTAATGTTGCTGCGAAAGTAACTGCTCACCCGCTTTTTTAAACTTTTAGCTTTACCGACATAAATAACTTGGTTGTCATTATCGAGCATGCGATAAACGCCAGGCTCACTCGATAATGTTTTTAAAAACTGGGCATGATCAAATTCAGACATATATATCGACTAGTAAGAGATATCTATATCAATCATTTTGTAACGTATGGCTAAATGAGTAAGCTCGACATCGCCCCCTACGTTAAGCTTTTCAAACATACGATAGCGATAACTGTTTACTGTTTTAGAGCTTAAATTTAAGCGCTCAGCAATATCCTGTGCTTTTTCACCTTTGGTGATCATCAGCATAATTTGCAGTTCACGCTCAGACAAACTTTGAAATGGGTTTTCATCAGTTCGCCCAGTAACCTGTGCAAGCGCAATTTGCTGTGCTATTTCTGGCGCAATATAACGTTGCCCTGCATGCACGCAACGTATAGCACGCACCATTTCATCAGATCCTGCCCCCTTGGTTAAAAAGCCATGAGCACCAATTTGCATAACCTTGCTCGGAAATGGGTCTTCACAATTAACTGTAAGCACAATAATTTTTACATCGGGACAATAACGGCAAATCTTTTTAGTTGCCTCAAGCCCGCCCATACCAGGCATGTTCATATCCATTAATACTATATTTGGCGCATGTTGACGACAAAACTGTACAGCCTCTTCGCCTGTTTTAGCTTCACCTATTACTTTAAAACCACGTATGTCATCAAGAATACGTCTGATCCCCGTGCGCACAAGTTCATGGTCATCAACTAAAAGTACGTTAATCAATGGAACACCCTCACTAGCCTAATAAGATGCAAGTTAACAAAATTAATTTTCAACATTAGCATAGATACGACGAAACCATAACTAATATTATGCTTTCGCCGTCGGTCGCTATGACCCAATATTGTCAAAGCGTATTTACCTATCGTAGGTAAATACGCCATAGTGATTTAAGCTGAGGCTTTTTCACTAAAACGGTCTACCCACAAAGCAATGATACCGTCGCCAGTTACATTACACGCAGTGCCGAAGCTATCTTGTGCAAGGTACAGCGCAATCATTAGTGCCACTGCACCTTCGTTGAAACCAAGCATACTAGTTAATAAACCTAACGCCGACATTACCGCGCCACCTGGGGCACCTGGTGCAGCAATCATAACCACACCTAGCATCATAATGAATGGCAACATAGCCATTAGTGAAGGTACTTCCATGCTAGGCGATAAAAACATCACAGCCATAGCACAAGTAACTATTGTAATTGTTGAACCTGATAGATGAATAGTGGCACATAATGGGACTGTAAAGTTAGCTACATCTTCTTTAACGTTATTTGCTTTACTTGATTGCAAAGAGACTGGAATGGTTGCCGCGCTCGACATGGTTCCTAATGCAGTAAAGTACGCAGGTAGCATGTTTTTAATTAGCTCAATAGGATTACGCTTAAGTAATAGGCCCGATACAATATAAAGCACACTCAACCATAACCAATGCATCACTAATGCGGCAATGAGTACTACACCAAAGGCCTGTAATGTATCAACAACGGTACCTGCCACGGTCATTTCAGCAAACACACCCGCAATGTAAAAAGGTAATGCTGGGATAATTACTTTAGCAAGTAAACCATCTATAATATCGCGCCCTTGATCAGACACCGTTTTTAATGTGTCTAAACCTAGCTGGCTCATACCAATACCAAATACAAAGGCTGTGACTAAAGCAGTCATTACACCCATTAATGGTGGAATTTCTAAGTCAATAAAGCTACCTACCTCGGTGACGGCTTCAGCTTCAAATGAAATTCCACCGCTTAGGAACGGAATAATCGCTGTGACTAATAAAAACGCTAAGGTACCGGCAATAATTGTTGAGCCGTAAGCAAAACCAACCGTTTTTCCCAGTAAATGCCCAGACCCTTTAGGAAGCCCGGCAATCCCAGAGGCAATAAAAAACAAAATAATCAGTGGAATTGTAAAACTAATAAGCTGGCCAATAAGCTCTTTTACTGTGTATAAAAGCTCAACGCCAGTTAAGGGAATATAGAGTCCGACTAAAATACCGGCCACAATACCGGCAATTAATTTTAAGATTAACTTCATGGTGATTACTTTATTGAATTTAGATAGTGTGTTTTTATCATGTTTTGAATAGTTTGTGTCAATAAACTGTTCAACCGCAGTTCATTTGCACAATTAACCAACAAAATATAAGTATGTAGTGTTGATTTGTTTAAATAACGACTACATAAACAAAAAATACAGTACAAAGTTAAAAACGAACAAATGGCTTCAAGTTCACCTTTTTAATAACTAAAAAAATAACAGGTTAAGTTTTTAGTTCAATCCGTTATAAGCGGAATTAATATATGTTATAGCCAAAGCTTACTTTAACTTTTTTTATCTCACAGTAAAGTAGGCTTATAAAGTTAACAGACTAACTGTTAATGTGTTGATCAGATTGTACCTAAAGGAACATTATGTCTACTATTTTTGAAGATAACTCACTAAGCATCGGTAACACACCGTTGGTAAAACTTAACCGTGTTACAGGTGGGAATGTATACGCTAAAGTTGAGTCGCGTAACCCAAGCTTTAGTATTAAATGCCGCATTGGTGCATCGATGATTTGGGAAGCTGAAAAATCAGGTCAACTTACCAAAGATAAAGAGCTTATAGAGCCAACATCAGGTAACACGGGCATTGCACTGGCATTCGTAGCAGCCTCACGCGGCTACAAATTAACGCTTACAATGCCAAACACCATGAGCTTAGAACGTCGTAAGCTATTAAAAGCACTCGGTGCTAATCTTGTACTAACAGACGGTGCTAAAGGTATGAACGGTGCTATTGCTAAGGCCAAAGAAATTCAAGCATCAGCCCCTGAAAAGTTTATTTTATTACAACAATTTGAAAACCCTGCAAACCCTAAAATTCACTTTGAAACAACTGGCCCAGAAATCTTTGATGCACTTGATGGCAAAATCGATTTCTTTGTTGCAGGCGTTGGTACTGGTGGAACTATCACAGGTGTAAGCCGTTATCTTAAAAAAGAAAAAGGCTTAAATGTAAAATCAATCGCTGTAGAGCCAAGCCACTCTCCGGTAATTAGCCAAACACTTGCTGGTGAAGAAGTAAAACCTGGGCCACATAAGATTCAAGGTATTGGTGCAGGCTTTATTCCTGGGAATTTAGACCTATCAATAATTGATGGTGTAGAGCAAGTCTCTAATGAAGAATGTATAGCAATGTGTCACGAGCTAATGAAAAAAGAAGGGATTTTAGTTGGTATTTCATCAGGTGCAGCTGTGGTTGCAGCGAAACGTATTGCTGAACGTCCTGAAAATGCAGATAAAAATATTGTGGTTATTTTGCCAAGTGCAACAGAGCGTTACTTATCAAGCCCGATGTTTGACGAAGAGTTTAGCGAACAAGAGCTTGTTCAATAATCGAGCGTTCTGATTAAAAAAGGATGTTTTTTAACATCCTTTTTTATTGCTTTTTTAATAAGTTACTATCTATTTAGTTCACTCCTCTTTACATCTTCTCCATTCCATCACACACTTTATGTATAAGTAATCAACCTGACCAAATATGAAAACAATTTTAACCATTTTTGTGCTCATTTTTAGTATTTTGATCGTTGGCTGTAATGAAAATACTAAACCTAAAGAGCAGTATATTGACAATGATCGTCCAGGCGACACTGCTACTGTGTATTTTGATGCGCTTTATAACCAGCATAACTTGCAAAAAGCCAGCGATTTCGCAACGCCTAAATTAGCCCGCATAATGAAATCGTATGGGACGGCCAAACAGTTTGCGCGTAGTCTTATTAATTTACAATACGATGAAGTTGTGATTGAAATTGATATGTCAAATTCAAGCCTGCGAGAACAGTATGGCAATCAGGCTAAAATAAACATTGTGTTTACCGGTTATTTTAATGGTAAAAAAATCGATGATTTCCGCAGCATCGAAATGCTTAAAATAAAAGGTAAGTGGTACGTAGATAAAATCATCGCCGATCCTTACGGGCGCTGATCAGTCATTCAGAGCCTTAGTAACGATAACCGTATATTCGAGCTTAAAAAAATACACAACATAAAAAAAGCCTTAAATCATAAACTTAAGGCTTTTTTTATTATCTACATTATTATAATCCAGTGTTAAATGTCTTCAGGTTTAAAGTTATCAACCGCAATAGCCTGCATTCTTAGCTTATTGGCATGATGCATTGCTTCACCATCAACTTTAGTTACTAACTCATGTTCAAGTGCGTAATCAATCGCTTGTTCAATATCATAGGTGGCAGGCACCTTGCCTTTTCGTTGCCACTGTTTCAACTGCTTAAATTGATTGTGCATATCGTGCATTGCTAAGAAAGCATTTTCCATAACACCCGTTCCGGCATTTTCATCCACATAACACAAATGGGTAAGTCTATTTCTAAATACCCCTGGTTGAGTCATGTGCTCGCAAATACGCTGGGCAATAGCATCACTTGGTTTGTGATAATGGTTACCTAATGGAAAAACAATACGCTTAAGTGCAAAGTTAATCACTGGATTAGAAAAGTTTTTAAAGAAGCCATCAAATGCTTGGCCTATTGCATATAACGATGTCTCTATAGCATATTTTACAAAAGGCAAATCAGCTTGTTGACGCCCTTCATCTTCAAAACGCTTTAATACCGTTGATGCAATATATAAATGACTTAACACATCGCCTAAACGTGCCGATATCATTTCTTTACGTTTAAGTTCACCACCTAACATCAACATTGCAACATCCGTTGTAAACGCCAATCCTCGGCTCATTCTACCTAATTGTTTATAATAGACGGCCGTCTCTCCACACACAGGCGCTTTGGCAAAGTAGCTGCGAGTCAAACCATGCACCAAGGCCATACTTGCATTACTCAGTGCAAATACAATGTGCTTCATTAACAAGCCATCAAATTGCTCAAGTGCAGCATCATCGTCATCCATTGCTGCAACTTCCATTTCTTTTAACACAAAAGGATGACAACGGGTTGCACCTTGGCCAAATATCATAAGGTTACGGGTAAGAATATTGGCGCCCTCTACGGTAATAGAGACGGGAATACCCATATAACCGTGTGCTAAATAGTTATTAGGCCCAACCTGAATCCCTTTACCTGCATGAATGTCCATTGCATCATTCATTACCGTTCGACCCATTTCTGTCATGTGGTACTTTGCAATAGCAGTCACTACTGACGGGCTAAGTTTTAAATCAATTGCACCTGCGGTCATTAATCGGCATGATTCCAATGCATAAGTTAGTCCACCAATACGTGCCAACCCTTCTTGTACGCCTTCAAATTGCCCAATTGACACGCCAAACTGTTGGCGTACAACCGTATAAGCCGAGGTCATCTTAGCTGCCAAGTGCCCTGTTGCAGTGCTTAATGCCGGTAATGAAATACCACGCCCTGCGCTTAAACACTCTACTAGCATGCGCCAACCGCGCCCTGCCCCTTGCTGGCCACCTATAATCCAATCAAGCGGAATAAATACATCCTTACCGTACGTTGTGCCATTCATAAACGCCATGTTAAGTGGGTAATGACGCTCTCCTGTTTTAACACCTGGGTGATCAGTTGGAATAAGTGCACACGTAATTCCGAGCTCTTTTTCATCGCCTAACAATCCATCTGGATCGTACATTTTAAATGCAAGACCTAACACAGTCGCCACAGGCGCAAGGGTAATGTAACGTTTTGACCAATTTAAACGCAGTCCCAACACTTCCTTACCATCATGCTCGCCTTTGCACACCACGCCTGAATCTGGGATACTGCCAGCATCAGAGCCAGCCTCTGGGCCCGTTAATGCAAAACAAGGTACATCGTCGCCTTTTGCAAGGCTAGGTAACCAACGATTTTGTTGCTCAGTTGTTCCGTAATGCAGTAATAACTCACCAGGACCTAAGCTATTTGGCACCATGACCGTTACGGCGGCCGTTAAGCTTTTAGTCGCAATTTTTGACACTATCGTAGAGTTAGCAATAGCAGAGAATTCAAGACCCCCAAATTTTTCAGGGATGATCATTGCAAAAAACCCTTCGGTTTTTAAAAAGTCCCAAACCTCTTTAGGTAAATCTTTGTCTTTTTGTACAATTTTATAGTCATCAAGCATGGCTAATAAAGTTTCAACTTGATTATCTATAAATGCAGTTTCTTTTTCACTTAACTTAGGGCGCGGATAATTATGTAATTTTTGCCAGTCAGGCTCACCACTAAATAACTCGCCATCCCACCAAACATCGCCCGCTTCCATGGCTTCTCGCTCTGTTTGCGATAATGGCGGCAACACCTTTTTAAACATCTTAAAAGTAGGTCGAGTAATTAAATTAAGGCGGATATCTTTAATCGCAAACACCACGACCACCACAACCAGTAATATAATAAATACTGACATGAGCACATTCCTTTTACAGTTATAAAAACACTGATTTAATTATGACCGATCTTAATTTAAATACAATGGGCTGTCAGACGAGTGCCACTAAATGATGAAGTTATTCTATTGCGATTAAAATATAACGATGAGTAAAGTCACTAATTTATTACACACAGCAAAAAGCCCACAAAATGTGGGCTTTTTACTACTTAACTGGTTTTAATTATTTAATTAAAACTGAAAACGCATGTTAGCAAAGTAAGCATCGTTATCTGAGTCATCTGCGTTGTTGCCGTAACCCACTTTTAAACCAATGTTTTTATTGATGAAGTGTTGAGCACCAAAGCTGTAGTTGTCTTCTTTATCGTAAGCTGCAAATACAGAAGTCGCTTTAGAGAAGTAGTAGTTTGTTTCTACGTTCCATTGATCATCTGCTTCGTCAAGGCTTACAAATGTACCTTCTACTGTTAAGTAGTTACCTTGTTGTAAATCAACAAAGTATTTAGCAGCTACTGAACGAGAATCAAAATCATCATCTGATTCTACAGTGATACCTACGTAATCTGTATCGTTTAGCATGTGGTTGTATGCTAAAGAAAAGAATGTAACGTTATCACCATCTTTTTGATCAACAAATCTTACTTTTGCAAGTAAGTCAGGGTTGAAGAAGTAACCAGCAGAAAGTGTGTATGACTCGTTGTTAGAGTTGTAATCAGCATTTTGGTAAGACGCACCAACAACAAAATCTTCAACGAAGTATTCACCACCAATAGCAGTCACATCGCCAAAATCGTCATCAGCGTAGCCACCAAATACGTTGCTTTGCTTGTTAATGTATTCGAATTGGTCGTATGGACCTAGTGTGCTCTTTGGAGAGAAGTAGTAAGTAGAGTCCACGCTGATAGTATCGTTGTTATCAGTATCTGTGTAGCCTAAGTTACTGATTGATTGATAGCTATCTGCAGCGTGTGCAGCACTTGATAATAAAAGACCTGAAATAATAATTGCTAACTTTTTCATAATGAAACATCCCTATGTACATTGTTTTTGTACTTTAACTACATTGCTAAAGTGGGGGTATGCTAACGCCGCGAAACTGAACGAAAACTGAATCAAGCAATTGTATTTGTTAGGGAATTTGTAAGAAAGTGTTGGAGTAATTTATGTTAAAGTAATCGCAACAAGCTGTAAACAATTACTTTAATTTTACACCGATTTTTGTTTGTTTCTATAATGAATACTGGCTGATTATCCTATAAACATCATTTATGTTATCACCTGCTTTAAAGTCCTTGCTAATAGGCGTTGGATCTGACCCTACCCATATTTTTAACTCGGCGTCTAAATCAAAGTGCCCTGCACTCTCTTTACTGAATTTAGTAATTTTAGAATAGGCAATACTGATCATTTCCATTTTAGACCCTGTCACGCCTTGCTTATCGATTAAAATAAGTCGCTTATTAGTAAAGATAAACATATCACGGACAACTTTATACGCTTTTTCAACTTGCTCACCTTCAATAAGGGTATTTGCCAACACTTTCTCTAAATCAGCGTCATCCACTTCACTGGCATTACCCATTAAACCACTAAATAGTCCCATTATAGTTTCTCCTGTTTAAATATTTGATTTTCTAATGTATGGCCATTTACTAACTGCCGATACTGCCAATTATGTTGGCGACAAAATTGCAATAGTGCTATATCGAGCGGATCACTGGTTGGTTGATACTCAATCACGTACTCTTTGTGCTGGCTCATATAAACACGACTCACCCCCTCAAGTGCTTGGAGTTGTTGCTCCACATTTTGATACACGTCGCTAAGCATTAAGGTGTAAAAGTGCTTATCGGTGTTCACTGCTTTAGTTTGGTGCTCGCTTAATACGCCTTTATCCAAATGGAGTACTTGGGAACACAGTCGTTCTAATTCAGTTAAATCATGTGAACTTAAAATAAACGTCGCTTGGTCACTTAACTGAGATACCAACTCGCGCACTTCTCTGGCATGAATAGGATCAAGCCCTGCCGTGGCTTCATCTAACATTACAATTTGTGGTGAGCCAATTAATGCTTGCGCTATGGTTACACGCTTGCGCATACCGTGGGATAAATCCCCAGCGCGGTTTTTTGCAATTTCGCTAAGGCCCACTAAATCAAGCACACGAAGTGCCTCTACGTGGCTTTGCTTAGTACTCATGCCTTGTAGCTTGGCATAAAAACTAAGTTGTTTATCTATATTAAAACGCGGATCAAGCTGGGCATCTTGCGGTAATGCACTCACTTTATTAAATAAAGCAGCGCTGCCTGGTTTATGGCCGAGTATTTCAAGCTCTCCCATGCTAGGGGCTATATAGCCGCACAGCAAACTAAATAAAGTAGTTTTTCCTGCGCCATTAGGGCCAACAAGCGCAACGGGAGCACCTTTTTGAATCTCAAAATTCACATTATTAAGAGCCAGTTTTGAGCCGTACGATTTACTTAAATTACGCCCTGTGATTAATGATTTCATAGTGAGCTCCTTGCAAAAACACGTTGCGCAACCACAAGTAGCACCGCTGTTTGCACAAGCGGAATAGCCAATGCACTCAATAGCGGTAAGTTCTGTCCGGCTAATAACTCTATTTGCACACCAGGGAATAAATAATCAAGCACACTTAATGCGGGTATTTGCCACTCCAGCAATCCAACAATAATGCCACCGGCTGTAAAATATAAAATGGCTAACACAATAGATAAGCGAGATGAGCTCGCAAAAGTATTAATCAAACTCATTAACGCAACAAACGGCGCAAAAGTAACAATGAGAATTAAAAATATTGAAACTGCACGGCCAACGCCACCAGCAAGTAAGCTCGGATCGCGAAACCCGAGCACCGCCAATGTCGCTACCAATGTAATGCCAACTAAACAGGTTAGTACCGCTAACTGCCCTAAAAATCGACCAAAGAGTATTTCAAAGCGGGTTGAGCGCAGTGATAAAAACCTTAAAGTCCCCCTCTCTCTGTCACCCACAGTTTGATCACTACAAATAAATAAGCTAAAAACAGGAAAACTATACAAAGCAATTAGCCAATACATAGCAAATTCGGCTTCAGGCCAATCAAGTAACTTATTTAATCCAATAGAGCCGGAAATATCACGGGCTATTTGTTCAAAATCGGGGGAGCTGATAATGCCCACTGCCTGCCCTATGGGGTAACGTAAAATAACAAGCCACACTAGCGCGAAAGCCGCCAGTGCAATAAGTCCTCGTTTAGTTAAAAACATACGTACAAGCTCAAAACCCGCAATTTGAGTTAAGCGCCCTACGTTTATTGGTAATGGTGTTGCCATTGACTATCCTTAATGACGTTGTTCATGCTTTAAAATAAGCGTTATTTAACAACACTAAGTGTAAACACGTTGAATTGCTAGCAAAAAAAAGCCTACTCAGAGGTAGGCTTTGTAACAAATAATGTAATTTAAACAATTAGTAATTATAAATGTTGCTCATAAATAGCGAATGCTTGCTGTAAGTCGGCAATTAAATCTTCAGCATCTTCTAAGCCAATGTGCAAACGAATAACAGGTCCATGCTCCCATCCTGTTTGCGAGCGCAGCCCTTTCATTGATAGGTTTGCCGTTACTAAGCTCTCAAAGCCTCCCCAAGAAAAGCCCATTTTAAAATGCTGCAAGCTATCTAAAAAAGCATCAATGGCCTTTTGGTTACCGGTTTTCATTACAAACGAAAACAAACCATTACTACCGTCAAAATCGCGTTTGAAAAATTCATGCCCAGGACATGTTTCAAATGCTGGGTGGCGAATATGATCAACTAACTCGTGCTGCTCTAACCATTTAGCAACCTCAATAGCCGCTTTTTCATGCTGATTTAATCGCACCGCCATGGTACGCAAACCTCGTAGTGCTAAATACGCATCATCTGCACTGGTGCATTGCCCGAGTAAATAAGAGTGTTCACGAAGTGTTGGCCAATATTTTTTATTCGCTACAGCTACGCCCATCATCACATCTGAATGACCTACAATATATTTGGTTGCCGCTTGAATACTAATATCAACACCATGTTCAAGTGGGCGATAGTGCAAACCATTACCATAAGTGTTATCAAGCACCGTCATCACATTATGATCATTTGCAACTTGCACCATAGCGGGAACATCTTGAATCTCCATGGTAATTGAACCCGGAGATTCTAAAAACAACACTTTGGTATTGTCTTGAATGTACTCTTTTATATCTGCGCCAATCATGGGCGGATAATAGGTCGTAGTAATGCCCAGCCCCGCTAAAATCTTGTCGCAAAAATCACGGGTTGGCTCGTAAACAGTATCCACTATTAAAATATGATCACCGGACTTTAAAAACGATAACAATGTTTGGCTTATCGCTGCCGCGCCACATGGGTATAAGGCACAGCCTTCACCCCCTTCGAGTTCAGTAATTGCCTCTTGCAGGGCAAAATGCGTAGTGGTACCACGACGGCCATAAAATAACGTTTTATCACCGCGTGTTTTAGCCGCTTCTTTAAGCTCACTCACAGAATCAAACACAATCGTTGAAGCGCGCTGTACCACAGGATTGACTACGCCATGGGTGTACGCTTTTTTGCGCCCTGATGAGACTAACTGAGTATTTTTATTTTTGCTCGACATGATTCATCCTTCTATCTGAGTACGCCAATATTCAATTAAATAACGCGAAATTGAATCAGCTCTAGGTAGCTTTAAATGCTCCCCTTGATGGTGCCAATCTTTAAATTGCGCAAGTTCTTCGCGAGAAAACCACTTTGCATCTTCAAGTTCATCTTGCTCTGTGCTTATTTCATCACTGCTTGCTGTGGCAATAAAACCTAGCATAATTGACGAAGGAAACGGCCAAGGTTGCGAAGCAATATATTCAGCTTTTTCCACAGTAATACCCGCCTCTTCTTTTACTTCTCGGATCACGGTTTGCTCAAGGGTTTCACCAGGGTCAACAAAGCCTGCAAGCGATGAATACAATCCTTTTGGCCAAGTTGCTTGGCGACCCAATAAGCAGCGTTCAATCCCATCAGAAAATGTTCTAGTTACTACCATAATAACCGCAGGATCGGTACGCGGAAAAGTCTGGTGCAAACACGCAGGATTGTCGCATAATCGAGAGTGACCCGCTTCAACTAAGTGATTTTTGGTACCACAACGACCACAAAAACTATGAGTGGCATGCCAGTAACACAACCCACGGGCAAGCGCTGCATTTGAGCCATCTTCAAGCGCCACCTGTGTACCAAACTGGCGAATATCTGCAAACTGGGCGCCATCAATAATCGTTGCTAATAACGACTCTTCGAGTGCGGTTACATCTAGCGCAAATACGGCATTATCCTGCTCATTTGAACCTAAAAAAATAGCCTGCGTTAAATCTAAATGTGCCACCTGTAGGTAAGCCAAATACACCACCTCAGGGCTACTGTTAGCAAATAAGGTGTGATTGCCTTTAACTAAAAGCCATAAGCTGTCTGCTGTTTTTTTTGCGTCTACCCAAGTAGGGTCTTTGCGCGCATTTGAGCCTCTGTCTAATGGCATATTACTGTAGTTAAGCATGTAATTCCTTGATACTAATTGATTCTTAAAATTACCATAATCATCCACTAAACCCAATTTATTACCGCCATAAAAAAAGCCTAAATTAGGCTTAATTAATCTATGCACCCGCTGTATTAAAAATGCTCATGTTGAAGGTGGGCATTCTGCTCAAAAATACACCGAACCAACGCAGCGCTTATACTTTTTAAAGTAGTAACTGATTGTCAATTAAATGAAATTGCTCAGCACTTTGCTTAAGTACCTCTGCGGTTAATTTATCAGCACCGTATACATCACACGGAACATTGTATTGATTTTTTAAGTGCCCAAGTAATAACGCAAAGTCACCGTCACCCGAGAGTAAAATAACCTTATCAAGCTGCTTTCCCTGCTCTAACATATCTATGGTTATACCTACATCCCAATCGCCTTTGGCACTGCCGTCACGGCGTTGAATAAAGGGTTTTAGTTTTACTTCAAAGCCAATAGCGCGCAAAATATTTTGAAACTGATTTTGCTTTTCATCACCTCGGTATATTGCATAAGCAAACGCACATTTAATATCGTATTGTTGCTCTATCATTCGCCAAAAGGCATTGTAATCAAAGTTTTTACCGTAGCTCTCGCGACAGGTGTAATAAATATTTTGTACATCGACAAAAATACCTACACGAGGTTTACTGCTTTGTTGTGAGGTCATTATTATGTCCTAATGAGTAATACTTGCAATTGCGTGTTAAGTAACCTAAATTAGTTACCAAACCCAATGTAACCAAATACGGTTACATTTTAAGATGTAACCAAAATTAGTTACATATAAATAATCTATCTGGATTTATATGATTGGTGTGATCAGCGGCGATATAATTAAATCGCAAAAAATACCTAAACAACAATACGATGCCATGCTTTATCAGCTAGAGCAAAGTTTACGTGCAAATTGTAATAAAACAACATCTTGGGATATTTACCGTGGGGATGCATTTCAGCTGCAAGTAGAAAAAAGTGAACGGTTAGTTACCACCGCTATTCTTATCTATCTACAGCTCAAATCTGCCGGCTATGAATTGCGTCAAAGCATGGCATTGGGACACATAGATAACCCTGGTACGAGTATAAAAACCGCTACAGGCTCTGCGTTTACTCTCTCTGGTCATGAGCTAGATAAAATGACAAACCAGCGCTTTACATTTGCTATTGCAAAACAACCAGTTGATGAGAGCTTTAAGCTAAACCTAGCGTTTGTCGATGTATTACTGTGTAAAATAACCCAAAAACAAGCAAATGCTTTGTATGTATATTTAACCCATACTAATAACAACCATGCAGCCTTAGCTAATGAGCTCAACACCAGCCGAGAAAACGTTACTAAGCTGCTTAATCTTGCTAACTATCAGCTGATAGAACGATTTATTTTACATGCACAACAACAGCTTAAAAGCATACAGCAAGGACATGACTAATGGAATTTTCACTATTACTCGTTGCACTGATTATTGGCCACTTACTCGCTGATTTTTATTGGCAACCCATGAGCTGGGTAAACGACAGAAACACCCGTCATTTTAAAGCAAAAAAACTTTACTACCATGTATTGATTCACGGAGTTACCAGCGCTGTCGTTGTTGCACTTTGGGAATATAGCTTTGGCTGGCAACAACTAAGCAGCGTATTACTGGCCACCAGTATTATTATGATCAGCCACTACTTTATTGATATTGCAAAATCGTATTCAAATAAAGGCGTGGTGCCTTTTTTATTAGACCAAATTGCCCATATCACCGTCCTTGTTGTGATAAGCATTTGGCTCACTGATAATCAGCAATTTACTAACAATTTTATGGCGTTATTGTTCAACGAAAAAGTGCTGTGGGTTATAACTGGTTACCTTATTATTTTAAGTCCCAGTGCGGTATTTATAAGAATGATGTTAGAGCGTTTAACTAATCACTTTTCTAGTGATGGTAGCCTCCCTTTAGCAGGACAAAGTATTGGTATGCTCGAACGAGTACTTATGCTGACATTTATTTTATTAGATCAGTTTGCTGGGCTTGGGTTTTTAATTGCCGCCAAATCCGTGTTTAGATTTGGCGACTTAAGTGCCAGTAAAGATAAACAACTCACGGAATATGTGATGCTAGGCACGTTACTGAGTGTTAGCGTTACGCTGTTTGTTGGCCTAGGCATTAATTACTTACTGATAAATTAAAAACAAAAAAAGCGCTAACCTTAAAGCTAGCGCTTTTTTTGCAGCTGCGTTTAACTAAACGCAGTGACAATTAGTCGTTATTTGCTGGACGACGACGGCGCTGACCAGTGCCCCCTACCGATTGACGCTTTGCCCAAGGGTTTTGTGCATTCTCGTCTGTTTTTGCTGCTGGCTTTTTAGAGCCACCACGACGTGGGCCTGTACCATTGCCACCATTGTTAGGCTTTTTGCTATTAGGTTTGCTGCTATCAGATTTAGGCTTATTAAATGGTTGTTTTTTCTTTGGCTTTTTAGCAGGCAGTGGGCGAGCATCGAGGGCGCGCTCAGCAACAGGGTTAGCCGGTTCAAAGCCTTCTTCTTCAGCACGAGGAATTAACTCGCCAATAAAGCGTTCAATACCGTATAAATCCACTGCATCGTCGACCGTTACAAACGAAATGGCATGCCCTGATGCACCCGCACGACCAGTTCGGCCAATACGGTGAACATAATCTTCATATACATTAGGTAAGTCGTAGTTAACTACGTGTGGAAGCTCAACAATATCTAAACCACGGGCAACAATATCGGTTGCCACTAATACGCGCACTTCACCACTTTTAAAGCCTTCCAATGCTTTAACACGTGCGCCCTGAGATTTATTACCATGGATTGCTGCGCCAACAATATCATCACGTTCCAGTTGCTTAACTAAACGGTTAGCACCGTGTTTAGTACGGCTAAATACCAGTACTTGTTGCCAATTGTTGCTACGAATTAAATGGCTTAATAAGGCCGTTTTACGCGCTTTATCTACTGCGTACACGCATTGAGTCACGCTTTTAGCAGTCGTGTTTTTGGCAGCGACTGAAATTTCAACCGGATCGTTAATTAACTCTTTGGCCAATGCACGAATGTCGTCAGAAAAGGTTGCTGAGAACATTAAGTTTTGACGTTTTTCAGGCATTTTTGCAATTAAGCGTTTAATGTCGTGGATAAAGCCCATGTCTAACATACGGTCGGCTTCATCTAAAACCAGTACTTCAACGCTATCAAATTTAACCGCGTTTTGATTGTGTAAATCAATTAAGCGCCCAGGTGTGGCCACTAAAATATCAACCCCTTTACGCAGGCGCTGCATTTGTGGGTTAATTTTTACACCACCGTAAACCACAAACGAACTCACATCAGAATGCTTAGCGTATTCTTCAACGTTTTCGCTTACTTGCAACGCAAGCTCTCGGGTTGGCGTTAAAATAAGCGCACGTACATGATTACTTTTTGCTTTAGTGCCCGACGATAAACGCTCAATTAGTGGCAAAGTAAAACCAGCGGTTTTACCGGTACCTGTTTGTGCTGCGGCCATTACATCGCGACGCGCAATAATTGCTGGGATAGCTTGAGCCTGAATAGGCGTTGGCGTTTCATAGCCCTTTTCTAAAACCGCATTAACTAAAGACTGTGATAAACCTAAACCATCAAAACTCATATAAACTCTCTATTTCAAATTAGGCCAAAGTGGCCAGTTGCGCGCATTATACCTTTAGTAGCTCAGAATGCATGCCATTATTTACTTTGTGTCAAATCAATACACACAAATACTAAAAAAGCGGCTAAACAGCCGCTTTTTATTTACCTGAGCATTACATATGCTAAAGGATTATTTTACACCTAGCTCACGTAAACGCTCTTGTAAGTAGCTATCTGCTGTGTAGCGTTCAGATAACACCACATCTGGACGAGGATGCAAAAACAAAGGTAATGAAATACGTGATTTGGTTGTTGCTTTACCTGATGGATTAATTACACGGTGAATCGTTGATGGGAAATAGCCACCTGATGCTTCTTGTAGCATGTCACCAATATTAATAATTAAACTACCAAAATCACATGGCACATCTAACCAACCGCCATCGGTTTTTTGTACTTGTAAACCTGGCTCGTTTGACGCTGGCAATACGGTTAATAAGTTAATATCACCGTGCGCAGCAGCACGAATAGCACCTGGCTCTTCATCACCTGTCATTGGCGGGTAATGTAAAATACGCAACAACGTTTGCTCAGACTGGGCAATCATATCTTTTAAATCGATAGAGAACTTAGCACGGACTTCTTCAGGCGCTTCAGCCTGAACCCAGCTTAATAATGTTGCCGCAAATTCATTAGCTAAACGGTAGTACTCACGCACATCAGCTTCTAATTGAGCAGGAACACGGCCTTTAGGATAAACATGAAAGTACTCTTTAATGTCTTTTACTGTATGGCCTTTAGCAACTTCTGATACCGACGGTGGAAAATAGCCATCTTGCGTTTCTTTTGAAAATAAAAACTCATGCTTCTGCTCTGAGTTAAAAAAGTCTTGCCAATTTTTATAAATAGACTCAACTAAAGATTGCGGAATAGGATGGTTTTTTAATACGCCAAAACCAGTATTTCTCAACGATTCAACAAATTGCGCAGCCGCATCGTCCGCTTTATAATCAACTGTGGGTAATTGCATGGTACATTCCAGTAAGTAGGTTGTTAGAAGCCATTTACCAATTCGCTTGAGTAAAGATCCATTAAATTAACTAAATATTACATGCTAACTACGCAAAAAAATTATATCTACTTGTTCTAGATAAGGTTTTTTAAACGACGATAAACAACGACTTAATACATTAAATTAATCACAGGTTTATGCAAACTGGTATTACATTCAAATATAGCTTAACTACTTAATTCAAGTAATAAAGGCTGCATTTTTATGCTGTGCGAGGATAGACAAACCCCTTTGAAATTATAAGGACATATGTCCGCACTCAATTGGCAAGCCCTTTCTAGCTTGATCGAGATCAAAATAATGCCAATATTGAATTTTCATCCCACCGTACCAATCTCTTATTTATCAGCACCACACACTTTATCAATTAGTTAAGGTATTCCCATGCGACAAAAAGTCTCTTTTAAAAGCGGTGAATTAGAACTTGCTGGACAACTTGAACAGCCCTCTGGTGAGGTGAAATTTTATGCCTTATTTGCCCACTGTTTTACCTGCTCTAAAGATGTAGCGGCTGCAACACGAATAAGCCGCGCACTCACTCAGCAAGGCATTGCTGTATTACGCTTTGATTTTACAGGGCTTGGTAATAGCGACGGTGACTTTGCCAACAGTAACTTTTCATCAAACATTCAAGACTTAGTGGCTGCTGCCAATCACTTAAGAACACACTTTAAAGCACCTCAGTTATTAATAGGTCACAGCTTAGGTGGTGCTGCGGTGCTTGCAGCAGCAGAGCATATACCCGAAGTGTCAGCTATTACGACTATAGGCGCGCCATCAGATGCCCAGCATGTTACTCATAACTTTGCTGCTCATTTAGATGAAATAAACCAATCGGGTGAAGCAAAAGTGTGTTTAGCTGGGCGTGAGTTTACGATTAAAAAGCAATTTATAGATGACATCGCCAAATACGATAACAGCCATATAGGCAAGCTTAAGCGTGCTTTGTTGGTTATGCACTCTCCTATTGATGCCACCGTGAATATTAGTGAAGCCGAAAAAATTTACGCCGCTGCCAAGCATCCAAAAAGCTTTATAAGTTTAGATAATGCCGATCACTTACTCAGCAATAAAGAAGACGCTAACTACGCAGCCGATGTCATTGCTACGTGGGCTAATCGCTATGTTAAATACGAGAAAACACCCTATAGTGCAAAATTAACTAACGGCAGTGTATTAGTTGAAGAAAAAGATCATCAATTCACTCAGCACGTGAGTACTAAAAACCATACATGGCTTGCTGATGAGCCTACTGATGTTGGTGGTAAAAACTTAGGCCCAGACCCTTATGATCATTTACTCGCTGGGCTTGGAGCGTGTACTGCAATGACACTTCGCATGTATGCAAGTCGCAAAGAGTTACCGCTAGAGCATATAAAAGTAGAGCTTAACCATACCCGCAATTACAACCAAGATTGTGATGATTGCGAAAAAACCGGCAATCTAGAGGCCATTACCCGCAAAATAACCTTACAAGGAGATTTAACTGACGCTCAGCGAAATCGATTACTCGAAATAGCCGATAAATGCCCTGTGCATAAAACGCTACATAATAGCCCTTTGGTGGTGAGTGAATTAGTGGAGTGACTAAAGAACATCTAAGATAGCGCAGCTGTGGCTGCGCTATCTTAGATGTTCAATGAAGCAACCTCACAATCTGAGATAAAATATAGAGGTTGAATAATAGGTACAATTCTAGTAGTTTGTTAGTAAAATTATATAACCAAGGATAGGTATAAATAGTATGAATAAAAATACTTACTATGAGCGCAATAACTTTTCAATTTACGAAGTAACAAACAAAACAGGTATCGAGTTAACTTTATCTGAACTAAAACAAATTGAAATAGCTATGCTAATTACCCCAAAAGCATTAACAACTTTTATTAATATATTACACAACCCTGCTAACTTAGATGAAAAGAAAAAAGAAAAATTCGAATCAATTATGAAACAATATGGTTTTATTAATTCAATTAATTTTGAGGCAACACGAACATTTCTAATTCGCCAAGCACGCAAAATAATAAACCTTATCGGCTCAATGCTTTTAACCCCTCATAAACTTTATAAATGCACAGGGTTTGGAGATGCTACTTATTATGATAGATATGGAATTATAGGGTTTGGTAAGAGCTTTTTCGAAGTAGGAACTGACAGAAAAGTTGATACTATCGTTCACGAGTTTAGTCACGCGGTATGGACTTCTGAAGATACAGCATATAACGCTAGAACAGCTATGAAAGAGCTTAATATAATCGCTCGAAACGCACGAATAAACCAAAGCGCCCAAGATAGAAAAGAAATTTTATCCTCTTCATACGCATTTGAAAGTGCAGTACGAGCAGCCCAATGAAAAGAATTATTATTACTATATTTTGTTTGATTAGTTACTCATCGTTTGCTAATGAAGAAGCTATCGAAAGTCCTATCGCTACCTCCTCTTTCACTTTTTGTCATATAGATACTAAGTGTATAACGAATATCAGATTAGCTAACACAACACCATATAAAGTTAAGCTAAGCTCTCTCGCTTTTAATAAGCAAGGAATCGATTTAAACTCGATGTATGTATTTGAAGAAAATAGTTATTACGATTTAAAAGAGAATAACTTAGATACAGGTATGTCAGAGCAACCCATACAGGGACGCAGACGCGCCTACAAGCAATTGTCATCATTAGAATTCGAGCCCCTAGAAGTCAAATTTATTGAACTAAAAGGCATAGAAAAGAGGTTTGCATTAGATCCAGGTAAGAGGTATCTGGTGGGAACACTTACCCCATTTGTAAATTTGTACATTAATGGTAAATTTGCCGATATCATCACAATTAGAACAAACTATTCACTTTTAACAATTCCTACAGAAGATATGGAAATAAAGGAACAACCAATAAAGCAGTTTGCTACACCCCAAGGGTAACCTGCAATAATATACATGCTTTGTTTGATCGCACTAAAAATTCTGCGTCAGCTTAAACCTTTATATATCAAGCCAGCATAATGTTGGCTTGATATATATCTTAGCTAATTATCTAAAAACGCCGCTACCTCTTTACTCATTCTATCCACCAGCCATTTAGGCCCGCCATCGTACATATCGTTGTGGCGTGATTCTGCTATAAACGTTTGCGTAACGGGATAAACCGTTAACTCTTGGTCGGTTAAAAGCACGTTCGCATCGGCTGGGTAATCACTACCTCGAAGTGTGAGCACATGTATGTTTTTATTGCGTGGCAATAACATGCGGCGGTGATCGAGCGTAATTAATTGGCTTACTTCATTTGGGTAAATAGCTGCATACAAGGCTGAGATATCTCCACCATTTGAGTGACCAAATAAAGTGAGTTTTGTAAACTCATACTCAGGGTATTTAACACTTAGCTCGTTGACTAAAAACTTGAGTGTTACAACACCCCGGTGCCAATTTTCCATACGGGTAGTCAGGTATGGCTGCGCACCATTAAGTGCAGGGTCACTTTTAAGCTCATGCGCTACCGCAATGCTTAAATAGTCTTGCGCATTAAATAACTTACTCGCAAAAGTGTATTCATTGTGGCTAATGCCATACCCCGCATTTATAAATACCACTGGGCATTTGACTTGCGCGCTGCACTTAAGGTGGTTAGTTGGTAGGGTAATATTTACAGGTATAGAGCGATTACGACTATCATCAATCACTACATCGTCTTGGGCATAACTTGATGATGCAAATAGCGCAGTGCTTAAAGTCAGCGCACTTAATATTAAACGCTTTTTTATAATTTTTAACATGCATTTCATTGTATTATCTATATATTTTTAACTAGTATTAATTTTTATTATAAAGGTTAGCACGCTCCTTTACTAATTTGTGCGATAATAGCGATTATTGTTTTACTATTATCGCAAAAGAATCCATTCATGAAATCATACAGCAGCATTGAACAACGCATCGACATTCTACAAAGTAGAATTGAAGCCTACCAAGAAGAAATTAAAGTGTTACAAGCCGAGCCGAAAAGTAACAACGAACGTATTATTTTTAAGTTTATTGAAACCGGCAGTACAGGTAAAACCAAAGACTTTGTGAGAGAGCTTGGGATTAAATCACCGCGTGATAGTTTATATTCATCAGGTGATGTAACTAAACTAATTAAAGATGGCGCGGATGATATTTCGCCTGAGCTACTGAGCATAGCTCGCGCACTTGCTAGCGCGCGCAACAAAAATGGCCCTGCTTGCTAATAGTAAATATAATAACGTATTAGCCGTAAGCTCTTGCGGCTAAACTGCAATTGTATTTCATCGATAATAATTGCAGTTAAATTTGCAGTTACTACAGCTTATTGTGCTGATTGGTCTTCGTAACCGAAGCAACAGTAATACATGCAGATGTGTGTGAACTGCTTGCAATTAAAGCTGCCAATCAATACCTGCCTTACTTAACTTCCACACCAAGCACCGTGCTATAAACCTTTGAGTGCTAGTTTTGCCATACTGGTCAAGGTGTTTATCATTAGAGTTAAAGTACTCCTTATAAACTTGTAAGTTAATTCAATGGCTTTAAAGGGTAATCCACAAAATGAGAGAATGTGCCCCAAAATACCTCTTACATCTTCGGCGTTACCTTTTGATATATCAATACTGTCTGCTAACACTTTTGCAATTTTATCGTAAACCGTAAGGGTATTTGAAATATCAGCTTGTATCGCATGTAATCTGCCTGACGCATGTAAATGAGTTATAATTGCTTCGCCAATTGTTCTTGCCCAACGAGTTGTGGGCCTAGCCTGCAAGCGCTTATCATAATCAAGTTTTACTTGTCGTCTTAATCTAGATTCCTTCCCTTTATTGATTGCAGCATAGCTCTTAAAGCAACTAGCAGTATGTAAATACCCTGGTGTTTCTTCCGTCATACTGTGAGCTTTTGGTGTTATCGTCGGTGCACCATGCAATATGTATTCATCCTCGGTATGCACAAAAGGCCATACAGGCACTAGCGGAACTGGGTCACCTGCATGGACACAACGATAGATACCATTATCGGTCGCATAAACGGTTTTTAGTGCAAAGCTTGGATACCCCACTCTAGGTGCACCAAAGGTATATAGTTTTACATTAGCGTTAAAGTGTTTCTTTAACCAGTTTGTAGCTAGATTAGCTAACGCACCTCCTAAGCTATGACCAACAACATGAATATTTAGACCTGTTTTTGATTGCGAAGCGGCTAATTTGAAGTAATCTTCAAGCTGCTGCTTTAATGAATTAAAAGTGTTATTAAATCCAGCATGAACAGGTTGCCCATTAGCGCATGTATTCACACCACAGTGTAAATCAGTAATAACATCACGCTTCTTTTCCGTCCCTCTTAAGGCTATTACAAAGTCACCTTCAAATGGCCCTCGTTTGCCTTTTGCTATACAGCCGAAAGGAGTTGTATGTTTAAATATTCTTTCTAAAACACTGCCACTAATTGCTTGCAAATTATCACTTTCAAAAGAAAACCCTACTGCCAACCTACTATGGTAGAGACTTGTTTGAGTTCCGCCGTTACGGTTTACATCATAAGCTACCGAAGCAAACAATGCTGCTAACTCCGGTGTTAATACATTCATATTTGTACTCATTCCAATATCCTTATTATAAAATTCCGCTTATCATCCGTTCAAAATCGGCTTCAAGATCTATTAAAACAAAATCGTCGTCCCATCGACAGATACTTTTTGCACAGTACGAATTCTGACACGATGTACCTTTAAAAGAAAAAAAAACTTCCTCATTAATAATGTCGCCATTCAACGAGTTCAACTTATCGACATACTCTTGAATAACAGAAATTCCACTAGGGTTACTTGACCATAATATAAAGTTGTCGCCACCGTATTGAGCTGTAATTTCCTGCCATCTTATTTTCTCTGCTATTAGCAAAGCAGGCTGACTGGATCTCAAGCTCATTTCTGGCATTTCAAATTCGCCATTGCTATCTGTAAAACACTCATCTTTTGTGTATTTACCATCAGAATAACTAAGTGTTCTTAATATTCTTACATTGGCAAGAGGCGCACCATTATTAACTAAACGGCCTTTCACTTCGGGACATAAATGTACTTTGTGAGTACCAATATGATTATTGATCTTTCTTAATATTTCAGAAAATGACATCAGCAAACCTTAAAGTTACCGTTAGCTGACAAAGTAGGAAATATTCCATATTTATATTGCCAACATCCATGTAAAAAAAGCAATATAACAAAAAAATGTAAAATTGCAAATTAGCTAAAATAACAGCTACTCTTGCATCTTTCTTTTGATCACATATCCTGTCAGATCTTGCATAAATTAAGCAACTACTATTGCTCCAATCTACTATCTAACAAGTGTTTAGTTTGCTTGATATTATAAAGGTTCTTTAATAGTTACCTTTTAAGTTTCGCCTTTGACAAAAACAGCCCCCATTCAAGTTGATATATTTTTTATTCTGGTTTAGCTATCCTGACCAATAAACTTGTATAGATCATCATTGTTAACTTCTTGAAAATTTTCTTTCCAACGGCATATACTAATGCCTTTATATTCATGAAAAAGATCATTATCCTTAAAAGAGAATAAGATTTCTTCGTCAGAAATATCACCATTTAAGGTCCGTAACTTCTTTGCGTATGCAGGTTTCGTGTTTATACCTGAATTCTCACTTGACCATAATAAGAAAACATCATTTTCATAATGCGCAAATATCCTCTGAGAAGTAAACCTTTCAGCTAATAGCAAAGCAGGTTGGCTGGATCTTAAGCTCATTTCTGGCATTTCAAATGCGCCATTGCTATCTGTAAAACACTCATCTTTTGTGTATTTACCATCAGAATAACTAAGTGTTCTTGATATTTTTACATTAGCAAGAGGAGTTCCGTAATTAACTAAACGGCCTTTTACTTTGGGACATAAATGGACTTTATGAGTACCAATATGATTATTGATCTTTCTCAATATTTCAGAAAATGACATCAGCGAACCTCCAAGTTACCGTTAGCTGACAAAGCAGGAAAGACTCCATATTTATATTACTAACATCCTTGTTAAAAAGTGAACATAACAAAACATATAAAATTGCAAATTAGCTTAAACAACAGCTAATTTGGCATCTTTCTTTTGATCACATATCCTGTTAGATCTTGCATAAATTAAGCAATTACTATTGCTCCACTCTCCTATCTAGCACCTTTATAATAAGCCTAATATTATAAAGGTGCTTTAATAGTTATTTTTTAGTTTCGCCTTTGATCAAAGCAGCTCCCCGATTCAAGTTAATATATTTTTTTGTTCTTGGTTTAGTAACATGAGTAATAAACTTGAACTGATAACTTCCTGAAAATTTTCTTTTTAACAGCATGTGCTAACACCATTATGTTAATAAAAGATGATTGTCTTAAAAGAGAATATTTCTTCATCAGAAATATCGCTAAAGCGCTTTTCATTTGCTGTAAAGTTTGAAAATGACTGATGGAAATAATGACTTTCTTTAAATAACTCGCTTATAAATATAAAGTACCTAAATTGGGTTATGCAAAACAAAAAACCCCTTAGGTATTTAGCCTAAGGGGTTTTGATCTAACTAAACACTATGGTTTAACTAGCTTTATTCTTCGTTTGGTAATTCTTTCTCAACTACACTAATTGCAAGCTCTGTCAGCGAATCGCTGTTAGCTTTGCTTGGTGCATCGGTTAATAAGCACGATGCCTGTGTTGTTTTAGGGAAAGCAATAACGTCTCGAATGTTATCAGTACCACATAACAACATAACTAAACGGTCTAAACCGAACGCTAGACCTGCATGCGGCGGTGTGCCGTATTTAAGAGCATCAAGTAAGAAACCAAATTTATCTTGTTGCTCTTGCGCTTCAATACCTAAAATTCTAAATGCCGCTTCTTGCATATCTGCATTGTGAATACGTACCGAGCCACCGCCCACTTCGTAGCCGTTTAATACCATATCGTAAGCATCTGAAATAGCCGCTGCTGGGTTTGCTTCAAGCTCACTGGCACTAATATCTTTTGGTGCAGTAAATGGATGGTGTACAGCGTGTAATGTGCCTTCGTCATCTTCTTCAAACATTGGGAAGTCAACAACCCAAAGTGGTGCCCAGCTATCTAAATTAGTGATTTCTAAATCAATACCAATTTTTAAACGAAGTGCGCCCATGGCTTCATTTACGGTGTTGCGTTTATCCGCACCAAATAAAATGATATCGCCTGTTTGTGCATTAGTACGTTCAAGTAACTGCGTGATCACATCTTCATTTAAGAATTTAGCGATTGGCGATTGCACGCCCTCAACGCCTGCATCGCGGTCATTTACTTTCATCCATGCTAAACCTTTAGCACCGTAAATACCGATAAACTTAGTGTAGTCATCTAGTTGCTTACGAGAAAGTGATGCACCACCTGGAACAGTTAGCACTGCAACACGGCCTTTTTCATCATTTGCTGGGCCTGAGAATACTTTAAACTCTACGTCTTTTACTAAATCGGCTACATCAATTAGCTTCATTGGGTTACGTAAGTCTGGCTTATCAGAACCATATAAGCTCATTGCCTCAGAGTAAGGCATAATTGGGAAATCACCTAAATCAACATTTAGTAATGACTGCCACATTTCACGGATCATCTTTTCTGTCATACCACGTACTTGATCAGAGCTCATGAACGAGGTTTCTAAATCTATTTGAGTAAATTCAGGTTGACGGTCAGCACGTAAGTCTTCATCACGGAAACATTTAACAATTTGGTAGTAACGGTCAAAACCCGACATCATCAACAATTGCTTAAATAACTGTGGCGACTGCGGTAATGCGTAAAAGCTACCTTTGTGTACACGACTTGGTACTAAGTAATCGCGAGCACCTTCTGGCGTTGCTTTAGTTAGTACTGGCGTTTCGATATCTAAAAAGCCATTTTCATCTAAAAAGCGACGTACAAAGCTGCTTGCTTTAGCACGTAATTTAATGCGGTCGCTCATTTCTAAACGACGTAGATCTAAATAACGGTATTTTAAACGACGTTCTTCTGAGTTCACTTGGTTAAAATCAAGTGGCATAGGCTCAGAGCGGTTAATAATCGTTAAACCCGTGCCTAAAATTTCTACTTCGCCAGTTGCCATATCTTTGTTTACTTGGCTATCTGGGCGAGCGCGTACAATCCCTTTTAACTGAACACAAAATTCTTGACGAAGTTTGTTAGCTGTTTCCATTAATCCTTCAACTTCCGGATCGAATACAACTTGTACTAAACCTTCTCTATCGCGTAAATCGACAAAGATAAGTCCACCAAGGTCACGTCGTTTGTTGATCCAGCCACATAGTTCAACTTCCTGATCTACGTGAGTTTTATTTAGCTGTCCGCAGTATATAGAGCGCATAGTTTTCCTGTCAGATAAAAGGCATATAGCGGTTAAACACTGTTGTTTTAAAAGTTTTTATAAACACCAAAATGAAAATAAAGCCGCTAGCAATTCAAAATAATCAAATTAAGCCCTGCATTATACCCAAGTAGGTTGAAGATGCTAGGGCGTGTTTACCTTTCGGGGTGGAATTTACAGCGCACTGTTTTGTTATTTGTTACACTACCGGCACTTTATAACAAGGCTTTTGTTTGTATGCTATATATTGGATGCCCGCAGTGGTCGAGCAGCGCATGGAAAGGAAATTTATTTTCACGCCAGTGTAAAAATGCCGATATGCTTAGCGAATATGCGCAGCATTTTAATTCGGTAGAAGGTAATACTAGCTTTTACGCCGATCCCTCGCCTGACACTGTATTACGATGGGCTGCCAGTGTACCTGATGAGTTTAAATTTACCTTTAAATTTCATCGGCGCTTTAGTCACGAACTCCAACTTACTAACGTGCAACATGAGCTAACTAATTGGCTTAATTTATTCGCCCCTCTATTTGAAAAAACAGGGCAAATAATGCTGCAATTACCTAAAGCGTTTGCGCCACAACATTTAGCTAAGCTTGCCGCTTTTATTGAGTTACTTCCTAAAGAGCTAAACTATGGGGTTGAGGTACGCCACCCTGATTTTTTTAAAAAAGGTGAGGCCGAAATCGCACTTAATCAGCTTTTAATGGCAAATAATATAAACCGTATTGCTATGGATACTCGGGCGCTCTTTGCAGTAAAGCCAACCACCGAAGCGCTAATAGACGCACAACAGAAAAAACCGCATTTACCAGTTCACGCTATTGCTACGGGCTCGCAGCCTATGGCACGTTTTGTTATTGCTGATTTAGAAAACGATTATAAGACCTTTTATCAGCCTTGGCTTAGCAAAGTAACTCAGTGGCTTGATGAGGGCAAAAGTCCTTATGTGTTTTTTCATACCGCTGATAACCGCCAAGCGCCGCTGCTGGCTCGCCAGTTTTGCCAAGATTTGGGGTATAATCACAATGTACTCAATCCATTTAGTGGCGAAAAAGAAGCCCACCAGCAAGCACTTTTTTAAAAATAAATTCAAAATACAGAGACAATAATGAGTGAATACGCACGTTACTTTACCGGCTACCCTGCCAATATCGTTGAGCAAGTATTAAGCCTAATAAAAGCAGGAAAAGTAAGTGAGTATTTACTTAAAAAATACCCGCAGGCGCATCGTATTACCAGTGATAAGTTACTGTATAGCTACGCCACTGAGCTTAAAAAGCAGTATTTAAAAAACGCCCCGCCATTTGGACGCGCTGCGTTTAAAAAACAAGGTGATATGGTTACCAATGCGCTCGGTACCCACACGTACCGTATGCAAGGTAAAACCCGCAAGCACGATTTAGCAATAAACAGCGATTTACTGCGCGCGCCAGAGCCATTATTAAAAGCATTAGTGGTGCACGAACTCGCGCATTTTAAAGAAAAAGACCACAATAAAGGCTTTTATAAACTGTGCTGCCATATGGAGCCACAGTACCATCAGCTAGAGCTAGATTTACGGATTTTTTGTGTGGCTATTGCGATGGGTGAGAATCCGTATAATTGACGGTCAGCGGTCAGCGGTCAGCGGTCAGCGGTCAGCGGTCAGCGGTCAGCGGTCAGCCAAAATAATGACACACGAGTTCACAATGAAAGCCCTCGTTAACAAAAAACGCGATATAAATCGCGTTTTTATTATTGTCACTTTCTAATCTGACAGCTAAGAGCTTAAAAGCGTGTTAGGTCTCGTTTCACTTAACCCAGCCTACGTAAAAACGTTAAAGCCCTAATTCGGCCATAAAGTCGTCATCGCTATCATCTTGCTTTGGCTGTTTCGCTTTTTCTTTATCCGCTTTTTGCTTAGCCTCATTTTCGATAATATCGTCTGGGTCTATCGCTTCTACAATGTCAAAGTCGTGAAGTTTAATAAACTCTGTTTTATCCATCGCTAATTCTAAATAGAAGATATTTTGGTTGCGAGTCGTAAACGTTACGCGACGTGCTTGCGGACGATCCATAGTGGTATCAACCGATATTTGCACTTGTTTATTAATAGCCATCATTTTTGGCTGATTTTGGGTAATAGAGGTATGCAGCTGTTCACGCACTTTTGACGTGAAGTCGCCCACTATTTGGTTCATCAACTCACCCATCACGTTTGAAACGTCATCAGATAAGTGGCTGTGTGCGATTTCGTCTTCTGGCATACCCATGTTACGCATATAATCGCCGTATATTTCCATGGCCGCTTGCGCTGTAAAGTTGGTAACAACTAAGCCGGTAAAGCCCCCGTCAAATAAAACAAAACAGCCTATGTCTGGTCGCATACAAGTACGCGTTATTTTTTGTACCATGGCTGAATAGCTGATCTCGTTGCCGCTGGCTGATGAAAGTACACCCGTTACTGAGTGGCATAATGTTGCTAATATATCGTCGGTACTAATAATCTTACTTTTGCTCATTTAATAATCTCTTTTATACTTATTCTTCATAATTCTAGTCAAGCTACTGAATTTATCACTGACTATCCAGCATAAAATGTTAAAATAGCACTATTATTTTCAAAGAGACTGCCTTCGTGAGTATAAAAGACTGTATTTATGCCTCTGAGCAACAAGTAAAAGACTTTAGTTTTGATCAAAACGTGGTTGAAGTATTTCCCGACATGATCCAACGCTCGGTACCCGGTTATGCCACTATTGTAAGTACTATGGGAAAATTAGCGGGTGAGTATGCTCAGCCTAATTCTAACCTGTACGACTTGGGCTGCTCATTAGGGGCAGTAACCTTAAGTATGCGTCGTAATATTAAAACCGATAGCTGCCACATTATTGCTGTAGATAACTCACAAGCCATGGTTGAACGTTGTAAGGTCCATTTACAAGGATTTAGATCAGACGTTCCTGTAACGGTTACCTTAGGTGATATTAACGAGCTTGATATACAAAACGCGTCGGTAGTGGCAATGAACTTTACCCTGCAATTTATACCACCTGCGCAGCGCAAAGCGGTACTTGAAAAAATATACGCTAATTTAAAGCCCGGTGGCGTTTTGTTATTAAGTGAAAAAATTAAAGCCGAAAACGAGCAGTGCGATAACTTACTGATTGACTTGCACCACGACTTTAAACGCCATAATGGCTACTCTGAGCTTGAAATAAGCCAAAAGCGTACTGCCATTGAAAACGTAATGCGCCCCGATACACTTAGTACACATACACAACGTTTAAGCGACATTGGTTTTAGCCAAACGCAAGTGTGGTATCAATGTTTTAATTTTTGCTCAATGGTAGCAATTAAATAATTTAGAGAGTGACACATGTCTGCATGGTTTAACCAATTTTACGCTGCGATTGCACAAAGCCCACTTAGTCACTGGCTAGAAACCTTGCCTGCGCAATTAAAGCATTGGCAACAAGAGGCAAGCCATGGCGATTTGCCACAATGGCAAAAAGTGCTGAAAAACTTACCCGAGGTATCAACAAACCAAGTTGATATTGTCAGCAAAGTAGCAATAGGTGCGCCTGGCGAAATGTCTGAAGGCGAAAAAAAGCAAACCACGCATTTATTAAAGCGGATGATGCCTTGGCGTAAAGGCCCGTTTAACGTTCACGGTATTGAAATAAATACCGAATGGCGCAGCGACTGGAAATGGGATCGACTCCTGCCGCATATTGAGCCATTAAAAGGCCGTACTGTATTAGATATTGGTTGTGGCTCGGGGTATCACCTATGGCGTATGCGCGGTGAAGGTGCTCAATTTGTAGTGGGTATTGACCCATCTGACTTATTTTTGTGCCAGTTTCAGGCAATTAAACACTTTAACCCAGATGAAAACGTGCATTTGTTACCATTAGGTGTAGAAGCCCTGCCAGAGCTCAAAGCGTTTGATACAGTATTTTCAATGGGGGTGCTTTATCATCGTCGTTCCCCTATCGACTTTTTAGCGCAATTAAAAGCACAGCTTCGCCCAGGTGGTGAGCTGGTGCTTGAAACATTAGTTATTGAAGGCGATGAAAACACCGTATTAGTACCGACCGACCGCTACGCGAAAATGCGTAATGTATGGTTTATTCCAAGCACTGCGGCATTAAAATTGTGGATGGAACGTGTTGGCTTTAAAGATGTGCAAATTAAAGATTGTGCTATTACAACGCTCGACGAGCAGCGTAAAACTGACTGGATGGAAAACGAATCTTTAGTTGACTTTTTAGACCCTGCTGACACCAGTAAAACCATTGAAGGCTACCCTGCACCACTTAGAGCGATACTTACAGCTAAAGCCTAATTTGTAGTATTAATTTTTATTTCCATATTAAAAAGCGCCATTGGGCGCTTTTTTTGTTTACTAATACAGCAACTAGCGGACAAGTGTCCTTGTCTTTAAAATCAAATCCAGATTTCAACTAGCCGCGCCCTTGCAATTGTTGTAAAATACGCGCGTTTCTAAGTAAGCATCAAAACAACTATTTTGAGGAAAACCTGTGAGCGAACAAAAACAGTCTCTAAGCTATAAAGACGCGGGCGTAGATATCGACGCTGGTAATGCACTTGTTGAGCGTATTAAAGGCGTAGTTAAAAAAACTCGTCGTCCTGAAGTGATGGGCGGAATTGGTGGTTTTGGCGCACTTTGCGAAATTCCTGAAGGTTATAAGCAACCTGTACTTGTAGCAGGCACTGACGGTGTTGGCACTAAGTTACGCTTAGCAATTGACCTTAAAAAGCACGATACTGTAGGTATCGACTTAGTTGCGATGTGTGTAAATGATTTAATAGTACAAGGCGCTGAACCCCTGTTTTTTCTAGATTACTATGCAACGGGTAAACTAGATGTAGACACAGCAGCCGACGTAGTAACCGGTATTGGTAAAGGTTGTGAAATTTCAGGTTGTGCCCTAATTGGTGGCGAAACAGCTGAAATGCCAGGTATGTATGATGGTGAAGACTACGACATGGCAGGCTTTTGTACCGGTGTGGTAGAAAAATCAAAAATTATTGATGGCACTAAAGTAGCTGCAGGCGATCAACTTATTGCCCTTGCTTCTAGCGGTCCTCACTCAAATGGTTTCTCTTTAATTCGTAAAGTTTTAGAAGTCTCTAACGCTGATACTAATCAAGTGATTGATGGCAAAACCTTAGGTGAGCATCTTTTAGAACCAACACGTATTTACGTTAAACCATTACTTGAGTTGTTCAAGCAAGTAGACGTGCATGCCCTTTCGCATATTACTGGTGGCGGTTTTTGGGAAAATATCCCACGCGTATTACCTGAATCTGCTAAAGCGGTTGTTAAAGGTGATAGCTGGCAGTGGCCAAGTGTGTTTAGCTGGTTGCAAGAAAACGGCAACATTACAACACATGAAATGTACCGCACATTTAACTGTGGTGTAGGCATGGTGTTAGTTGTACCTGCGGATGAGCTTGAAAATAGCTTAAATATCTTAAAAGATCTTGGCGAGAACGCATGGCACCTTGGTGAAATCCAAGATGCAGTTGCTGGCGAAGAGCAAGTTGAAATTGTAGGTGGTGCTGCGTAATGGCACCCACTCGTCTAGTAGTTTTGATCTCAGGCAGTGGCTCAAATTTACAAGCCATTATAGACGCCTGTGAAAGCGGCGAGATAAACGCCCATATAGCGGCTGTTATTAGTAACAAAGCAGACGCTTATGGGTTAGAGCGTGCAAAAAATGCAGGTATTGCCACACACGTGCTGAGTCATAAAGAGTTTGACTCACGCGAAGCGTACGATGCCCAGTTAATGCATATAATTGACTCTTTTGAACCAAATCTAGTTGTATTAGCTGGGTTTATGCGTATTCTAACTCCTAGCTTAGTGCAAAAATATGTTGGAAAAATGTTGAACATTCATCCATCTTTGTTGCCTAAGTATCAGGGGCTGAATACCCACCAAAGAGCAATTGATGCAAAAGACGACGTTCACGGCGTTAGTGTTCACTTTGTTACTGAAGAATTAGACGGCGGACCCGTTATTCTTCAAGCCAAAGTGCCTGTATTAGCAGACGATACAGCAGACACGCTCGCTAAGCGTGTGCATGCGCAAGAGCACATAATTTATCCTTTGGTGGTCAAGTGGTTCAGTGAACAACGACTTACGATGGAAGCAGATTATGCAGTTCTTGACGAAAAACAACTTCCTGCACACGGCGCGCACTACCCAAAATAAAAAATTAAGTGCCTGGCTATTATGTGCGGGCACTTTATTACTTCCTACCAGCCTGATTGCAGGTGAGTTAACCCAGTATCAAGCCAGCTACGATATTTTGCGCAAAGGCGCAAATCATGGTACAGCCGAGCGGACGCTTAAAAAACTCGATAATAATAACTACCAAGTCACTTACCATAGCGATATTGAATGGATGATTTTCTCTGACTCACGTCAAGAGTCATCAACTTTTAGCTTTGCTAACGATAAAGTAGAGCCTATTCAGTACTCTATGATCCGCACGGGGACTGGGCCTGACAAAAAGTATGAAATTAACTTTGATCGTCAAACACAAACTGTCACCAGTAACACCAGCGACTACCCGTTAAAATGCCAATGGCATGATAACTTCCAAGATGGTATTTCTTATCAAGTGCAAGTTCGAGAAGGACTTAAAAAAGGAAAAACCAGTTTTTCGTTTCCACTGGTTGATAAAAAAGGTAATTGCCGTGACTACGACTTTGAAGTGGTAGAAACCGAAATGATTTCCTTACCTATAGGTAATGTAGAAGCCATTAAAGTAAAACGTTTATACGACAATGACAAACGCCAAGCCTTAGCATGGTTTGCCCCAGAAATGGATTATATGCTCGTGCGCATGTGGAAAGGTGAAAAAGGTGTGGAACAGTTTGAAGTGCAGATGAAATCGTTTACCGTGATCACTCCACCGGCTTTACCTGCACAAGTTAAAAACGAAATAACCCCCGAATAAATTACTTACAAGATGCAATACGAAACGCCCAAGTATGACAACCATAACTTGGGCTTTTCATTTTAATACTTAGATTTGAAACTTTAAGTTGGGTTTCGTTTTACTCTACCAACCTACATTAATTCACCCATTTTAAATAACGCAAACTCTCCTGGCTGCATTTTTTGCCAGCGTTCATCGTTGGTTAGCGGCCTTGTTGCTATAACCGTTACCACATCGTTTGGCGTGGTTTCTTGTTGAAAGTCGACCACCATATCAGCATCAATAAGTGTTGCTTTACCAAATGGCGCACGGCGCGTTATATAATGTAAATTATTAGTACAATACGCTAAAACAAATACACCATCGGTCAATAACATATTAAACACGCCTTTTTCACGTAGCGTATGCGAAAGCTTAGCCGCATATCTAAAAACCGACGCCATATTACTTGGTCGCTGCGGGTACTTTTCACGAATTTTGTCAAGCAACCAGCAAAATGCCAACTCGCTATCGGTATTACCCACAGGTCGATAATATTCAGGTTTTAAATCATGATAATTTGAAAGCTGCCCGTTATGAGCATAGGTTATTTCACGCCCCCACAATTCACGAGTAAACGGATGAGTATTTTCAAGACATACCCGACCTCGATTTCCTTGGCGAATGTGGCTAATAACTGATACGCTTTTAATCGGATAAGCTTTAACTAATTTAGCTATTTCTGACTGGTAACTTGGCTCGGGATCTTTAAAGGTTCTACAACCTTTGCCTTCATAAAAAGTAATGCCCCAGCCATCTTTATGCGGCCCCGTATTGCCACCGCGCTCCAACAACCCTGAAAAACTAAAACAAATATCCGTTGGCACATTGGCTGACATGCCAAGTAATTCACACATAAAATAAATAAACCTTTAAAAAGCTAAACATAGAATATCGTTCTATTTTTAATAAGCGTACACTGATCATCATAAGTATATTTACTTAATTAAACTTATATTACTACTAGATTAATTGATTTTTTTAATGCTTATATTTTTTATGATAAGCCAAAATAAACCATTACAGTTAAACTGTTCGTATAACATACAACGCATTGTAATAATCGTACCGATAACTACACTTTAATCTAAGTAATGTACTTGAAACTTAGCGTTACTAGCGCTACTCTAAACGAGGTGGTCTGACCTCTATTAAGGAATTAGCAATGACACTCATATTTACACTCGGTTTAATCGCACTGCTCAGCATTGCGCTTTACCACAGAGCGAGTTGGAACACAGCACTTGGTGTTTCTGCCGCAACATTATTAATTGGTACCTTTGCTGGTGCTTTTGGTTTAATTAGCTGGGTGATCTTTTTAATCATCGCAGTGCCTCTTTCTGTTACTGGCATTCGTCAGCAATATATTATCAAGCCTATTTTCAAGGTCTTCAAAAAAGTTACACCGAGCATGTCTGACACCGAAAAGTCAGCTATTGATGCCGGTACAACTTGGTGGGAAGCTGATTTATTTTGTGGTAACCCAGATTGGAAAAAGCTTCACCAGTATCCAGTTCCAAAACTTACTATTGAAGAGCAGGCATTTATCGACGGACCTGTTGAAGTTGTATGTAGTATGCTGGACGATTGGGAAGCTACGCATGAGCTAACGGATTTACCTCAGGACGTATGGCAATATCTGAAAGATAACAAATTCTTTGCCATGATCATTAAAAAGGAATACGGCGGCTTAGAATTCTCTGCATTTGCACAATCGTGTGTACTGCAAAAACTAACCAGTAAATCAACATTGCTTTCGTCAATTGTTGGAGTACCTAACTCGTTAGGCCCGGGTGAGTTATTACAGCACTACGGTACTGAAGATCAAAAAAATCATTACTTACCGCGTTTAGCAAGCGGTCAAGAAATTCCATGTTTTGCTCTTACTTCGCCAGAGGCAGGTTCTGATGCAAGCTCAATTCCAGACTACGGTGTAGTATGTAAAGGGCAATGGAATGGCGAAGAAGTAGTCGGTGTAAGCCTTACATGGAACAAGCGTTACATTACACTTGCACCTGTAGCTACGGTTCTTGGTCTAGCATTTAAATTACAAGATCCAGATGGATTATTAAGTGACGTTAAAGAGCCTGGTATTACCTGTGCACTTATCCCAACAGATACCCCTGGGGTAGAAATTGGTCGTCGTCACTTCCCGCTTAATGTGCCGTTCCAAAATGGCCCTACTCGCGGTAAAGATATTTTTGTACCACTTGATTACATTATTGGTGGCCCAGAAATGGCTGGTCAAGGCTGGCGTATGCTGGTTGAGTGTTTATCGGTTGGTCGTGCAATTACGTTGCCGTCAAATTCAGCCGGTGGCATTAAAATGATTGCTGTAGCAACCGGTGCTTATAGCCGTATTCGTCGTCAATTCCGCTTACCAATTGGTAAAATGGAAGGGGTTGAAGAGTCAATGGCGAAGCTTGCCGGTTATGCTTACAGCTCAGACGCTGCAGTAAGTATGTCTACCGGTGCTGTTGATTTAGGCGAAAAACCATCTGTGATTTCGGCTATTATTAAATACCACCTTACCGAGCAAATGCGCGATGCCACCATTCATGCAATGGACGTGCTAGGCGGTAAAGGGATCATGCTTGGGCCAAATAACTATTTAGGTCGTGGCTATCAAGGTGCACCTATTGCCATTACCGTTGAAGGTGCAAACATCTTGACCCGTAATATGATTATTTATGGTCAAGGTGCTATTCGTTGTCATCCATTTGTACTTACCGAGCTAGGTGCGTGTGAAATTGAAGACCGCGAAGAAGCGCTTAACGTATTTGATAAAGCGCTAATGGGCCACATTGGCTTTACCATGTCTAACCTAGTACGCACTAAGTGGCTTGCACTTACTGGCGCTCGCTTTACTAGTGTGCCGTACAAAGACGAAACGGCAGAGTTTTATCGTATAGCTTCACGCTTTAGTGCATCGCTTGCACTTATGTCTGATATTAGTATGGCAGTATTTGGTGGTTCACTTAAACGTAAAGAACGTATTTCAGCACGCTTAGGTGACTTATTAAGCTACCTTTACTTAGTGTCTGCAACGCTTAAACGTTATAACGACGAAGGCCGTAAAAAAGAAGATTTTGCACTGGTTCAGTGGAGCTGTCAGGATCACCTTTACCACTGTCAACGTGCGCTTGCTGATTTAATCAACAATATGCCATCTGCACCACTTCGTGGCGTATTAAAAGTATTGTTATTCCCGTTTGGTCGCCCGGTTCGTAAACCTACCGACAAACTTGAGCATAAACTAGCGCAATTACTGCAAGTGCCTAGCGAAACGCGTAATCGTTTAGCAAGTTATGTATACCTTACAAACGAGCCGCTTAACCTTGTAGGTCGTCAAGAGCAAACGCTTAAAGACGTGCTAGAGGTAGAGCCTTTATTTGAACGCGTATGTAAAGAGAAAGGCGTTAAATTGCCATTCTTCCAACTTGATAAAGTGGCGCAAATGGGCTTAGAAGCCGGCATTTTAAGCCAAGCTGAAGCTGATAAGTTAGCAGCTGTTGAACAAGCTCGCTTAGACGTTATTAACGTTGACGACTTTGACCCTGCAGATTTACTTGCCGGCAAAGCAGCGCGTAATAGCAAAGCTAAATCTAAAAAGGCAGATGCCGCTTAACTAATTTAGTAAAGCTAGTAGCAACCCTGTTGAAATTAGCCAAACCAGCGCATAATGCGCTGGTTTTTTTTGTGCAAGGTAAACCTGTAATACACACCACATATTTCCAATGACAAATAATACAATATGAGTGTAACCAAAAATAACGCTATAACTTATTGTGGCTAATAAAAACAGCAATATGCTAGGTAAAAAATGGCTAATATAAAAGGCGCGTTCTCGCTGGCATGTTTTAAAAAATAATCGATACTGCTCATACACCCTACCGCAATCAAATTGCAATGAACTACTAAAGAGTACAATAAAAGCCATGGCTAATATCACAAGTATAGGTACTAAATCAGCACGTTCGTTTATTAGCGCAGCTGATGCCATGAATACACATAAAAGTAACGACACGCGCCAAACAAGTGTCCAACAATGGTTTAATAAATAACAAAACCAAAAGCCCAATAATGAACTTACTGCAATACGCCCGTTAACATTAACCACGGGGACAAAAAGGCTCAGCGCAAACAATAAAGTAAAGCCCATATGATAAGTGAGCGGCTGCATATGAATAGGAACACACACTAATATCACGCTAAACAAAAAGCCATATACCAGTGCGCTGGTTTTGTATAAACACAAAACGCCCAAGCTAAACTGCAGCAACATAAATACAATAAAATGCGGTACTTTAACCCATTGTGATAGCGTTAAATCTAGCGCAATTAATACACTGGCTATAAGCCATGCATTACTGAGCGTTAATAGTTTAATATCGACTAAATATAACCAAACTGATCGTGCAATAGTTTGCTGAAATAACCGCTGCTTACTATTTTTAATTGCTGACTTCATTGCGCTGAGCATCACACTTTGTAGTAACAAATAAAATAAAGCCATTTGTGCACCGTATTGGGGTGCTGCGCTGCTGTCTATAATTTTTCCAAGGCCTAAAAAAAGTAGCAATATCAAACCCAACACTGACGAGCCTAACACCACTAAAAATAACAACCCAAAGCTTTTTAGTTGTAACAATAATTGCGTGAGTTCAGTTTTGTAAGCCTGATAACGATAATCCATAAAAGAGCGATATTGCCCGATTGATTGTTTTAAATTTGCAATCATAACGGTATACACTCAAAGCCACGTTCAATAAATGGCGCTGGTTCATGGCAGGTGATAACTATTTGCCCATTTTGCTTATCTATTAGATATTCATCAAGCAGTACTAATAAATACTGAATACTGGCTTGATCAAGTGCTGCGCTGGGTTCGTCTAGAAGTAAATAAGGTGCATCACGCATAAGCGCTAAAATTAACTGGCATTTCTTTTGATTACCTGACGACAGCGCATCAAAACGAGTATTTAAAAATTCATTGAAATTAAACCCATCTATTATTGTCGTTGGCCAATCACAACCCAGCGTATTCACGGACAAGTTAATAATTTGCTTTGCCGTAAGAAAGTCAGGTAAAGCAATACAGTCTGAGGCTATAGCAACTTGTTTATGCGGTTCGGTTAATGCTTTTTTAGAAAATAAAATCTGCCCACTTTGGCGCGTTTCGAGCTCTGCCAACATCATCAACAACGTTGTTTTACCTTGGCCATTAGGCGCTTCAATGCATATTTTAGGTGCACAAAACTGCACACTATAACCACTGTACAATACGTTTTCAGCAAACTGTTTATGTAACCCAATGACTTCTATCATAAATACTCCCTGATTTTGAAAGTGAATTATAACTAGTTTTCTATTTTCGTGGGCTACATGGTTTGTAACACTTTATTGCAGTTCGAATAGGCTAATTACTTGCGTTTAAAAAACCTTCGGTTAACACTAAAAGTCCATAATTATAATCCAAGGAATGTATCTATGAAAAAAGCCCTCAAATTTGCCTGTATTACCTGTGCAGTATCAATTGCATTAACAGGTTGCAATCAATCTAATAATTCAGCCTCTACCCCTGTGGCAACTGAGCAAACACGACAAGTAAAAACCTATAACGCTAAAACCTTTTTTGATACAACATCTATCATGGGCAGTAGCTTTTCCCCGACTGGCGATAAAGTTCTAGTTAGTAGCGATGAAAGCGGTATTTACAGCTTGTATGAAGTTGACGTAAAAACAGGTAGCAAAACGCGCCTAACCAATTTTGAAGACAGCACCTACCCTATTCGCTATTTCCCAAATGATGAGCGTGTACTATTTACCAAGGACTCAGGCGGTAATGAGCGCTACCATGTTTATGTGCGTGAAGTTGATGGTTCAATCAAAGATTTAACCCCAGGGGAAGAAACCCGCGCGAGTTTTGCAGGCTTTACTAAAGATGGCAGTCAGTTTTTTATTACCAGTAATCAACGCGATGCCAAGTTTATGGACTTGTATCGCGTAGATAGCAAAACCTATAAAGTCACGCCCGTTTATCAAAACACACAAGGACTAGATGTGGGCGCAATTAGCCCCGATGGACGCTACATTGCGCTGTCTAAAAATAATACCAATAAAGACAGCGATACGTTTATTCTTGATACCTATAAGAAAACCCTCAAGCCGCAATTAATTTCAAAACACGATACACCAGCACAATATACGCCTGAGACCTTCTCTGTAGACAGCAAATATTTATACTACTCAACAGACGCTAAAGGAGAGTTCAGAGGTGTGGCAATATGAGCTCGCCACAGGCAAGCACAGTCCAGCATTAAAAGATGATTGGGACGTTAGCTTTATTGATTTTTCTAAATCTGGGCGATACCAAGTAAGCGGTGTAAATGCTGATGCCAGCACAAAGGTCACAGTAAAAGACACGCAAACAGGGGATGAAATTGCCATGCCTAAATTACCTGCGGGAAATCTACGTGGTGTGAATTTCTCAAGCGATGAGAAAACCATGGCGTTTTATTTAAATTCAGATACCTCACCAAGCAACTTATTTGTTTGGCAAGTTGGCAGTAATGAAGCCAAGCAACTTACCAACACATTAAGTGAAGATATAGATCAAAACGACTTAGTAGAGAGCACCATTGTGCGCTTTAAAAGTTTTGATGGTTTAGAAATACCGGGCGTATTATACAAACCAAAACAAGCCAGCAGCACCAATAAAGTACCTGCACTTATTTGGGTGCATGGCGGCCCAGGTGGGCAAAGCCGAACTGGTTATAGCGCAATGCAGCAACATTTAGTTAATCATGGCTATGCTATTTTTGCCGTCAATAACCGCGGTAGCTCAGGCTATGGTAAAACATTTTTCCATTTAGACGATAAAAAACATGGCACCGATGATCTACAAGATATTATCTACGGTAAAAAACACTTACAAAGCCTAGATTGGGTCGATGCAGATAAAATCGGCATCATGGGTGGTAGCTACGGCGGTTTTATGACCGCAGCCGCGCTTGCCTTTAAACCGGAAGAGTTCAAAGTAGGTATCAATATTTTTGGTGTGACTAACTGGGTACGCACACTGAACTCAATTCCACCATGGTGGGAAAGCTTTAAAAAGGCGCTTTACGATGAAATGGGCGATCCTGCCACCGATGGTGAACGTCACCGTGCTATTTCACCGCTGTTTCATGCCGATAACATCACTAAGCCTTTAATGGTGATACAAGGTGCTAATGATCCACGCGTATTACAAGTTGAAAGCGATGAGTTGGTTGCTGCGGTTAAAGCTAATGGTGTGCCAGTAGAATATGTATTATTTGATGATGAAGGACACGGTTTTAGCAAAAAAGAAAACCGTATCAGCGCCTCAAACGCCTACCTCAACTTTTTAGATACTTACTTAAAAGAGTTATTTGGCCCACAAGGATAATTGGAAGCCAATTTATATTAAAGCCTGCTGCGTTTTCATGTACGCAGGCTTTTTATTACTTTTTTATTGCTTGGTTAATCTGGGTTCCAGTAAAGCGAACGCCAAACCAAATACAGCAGCCAAAATACCTAAAAACTCAAACCAACTATTGCCTGCATGTGGTATTGTTCGCGAGAGTTCATTTACGTTATAAAGTCGTTTACCTCCCTCGACTTCTTCAACAAATGATTCACCGATGTATTCATCCATTAACTTAAAACTGGGTACCCTTCTGGCCAGCATTTCACGAGTTTTTTCCTCTCTTTTCTCTCGGTTTGAATCAATAATATAATTGCTCCAATGAGTATATATATTTAGAGGTTCATCATTTTTGATCACACCCAGTGATTTATATTCGTAAAAGCGCTCATTGAACAGATAATTTTTATGTCCTGCATAAAATAATGCACAGCCAAAAGAAATCAGAAACATAGCGAGGTATATAATTTTACGCTGTGCGACTGAGCTCTTTACTGCTTTACTTTTAAACCACAGCTCTAAATCGGGTATTTGCATGAGTCTTGTTTTGTCATGGCTGTAGGTAAGGGGCTTCATAAACTCATCAATTGAAAGGTCTAATGCTATCAATAAAGCTCTAAATATTTCATTCGAGGGAATTGATTTATCGTTTTCAAGTTTTGATATATATACCTACTTGCTGGGCAAATTCAGGTTGGCTCAATTTTTTATTATTTCTTAGCTGCTTTAATTGCTGACCTAATGTACTCATCTTAATGCTTCCTTTTTTAAAGTGAGATTAGATTCTTGGTAATTCATGCAGAGATAAGAAGCTGAATATTGAAGAATAGACAAGAATATTAGCAGGTTAGTATATAAGAGTCGAGCTGATAGCTGATAAAAATGATGTTTGGATTTATTAATAAGTAAATTATCTATTGCTTGTTATTGAGGAAATAACAAGTGGCGGAGTGGACGGGACTCGAACCCGCGACCCCCGGCGTGACAGGCCGGTATTCTAACCAACTGAACTACCACTCCGCAGTGGTATGTGCATGGGGTAATGCACTTACTAATTTTGTTACGATATCAAATGGCGGAGTGGACGGGACTCGAACCCGCGACCCCCGGCGTGACAGGCCGGTATTCTAACCAACTGAACTACCACTCCGCAGAGATATCTTTTTACTTGTCATTACTTAATTTGTTGGCGGAGTGGACGGGACTCGAACCCGCGACCCCCGGCGTGACAGGCCGGTATTCTAACCAACTGAACTACCACTCCAGCATACAAATTTTGTAATATAACAGTGTTTAAATAGTTGGCGGAGTGGACGGGACTCGAACCCGCGACCCCCGGCGTGACAGGCCGGTATTCTAACCAACTGAACTACCACTCCAGCGCGTATTTAAACTGTTATTTTTTCTTATTGGCGGAGTGGACGGGACTCGAACCCGCGACCCCCGGCGTGACAGGCCGGTATTCTAACCAACTGAACTACCACTCCATAATAAGAATATGTTTTACAACCATATGTTGTGTAAGTGTTGGCGGAGTGGACGGGACTCGAACCCGCGACCCCCGGCGTGACAGGCCGGTATTCTAACCAACTGAACTACCACTCCAGCTTTTACTTACAAATTGTCGAAAATTGGCGGAGTGGACGGGACTCGAACCCGCGACCCCCGGCGTGACAGGCCGGTATTCTAACCAACTGAACTACCACTCCGCATTTTCGTTGCTGTCTGAGTCTCCCCTGACAGCGGCGTGAATAATACGAACCAGCCCCTACTTCGTCAAGGGCTTTTTTGTTTTTTTACAGGTTTTTTAGTCATCTGACATCGAAAGGTTTAAAATTTCACCTGTTTTGTCATTTTTTGAGCCATTTTCTGCATCAGTTGTTTTTTGCTGTTCTGATTTTTTTGCCTCGGTTGCTTTCTTTTTCTTTAAAAAAGCAAAATTCAATTTAAGTTTTATTGGTTTATTCTGCACAAAAACACGAATACATAACCAACCAATAAATAATATGGCCAAATTTCCACCAACAATTAAACTAACCATTAATCCCGTGGACATTACTTTTGGTTTTACAACTGGCACAGGAATAATTTCTGGTTCGCTAACACTGGCAACTGGAATTTCTGGAATCACTTCAATCGGTCTTTCTATTTCAAATAAATAGGTTGGCAATGTAGCCATAAACTCTCGGTCATTGATTGTTGAGCCAAAAACAGAGATTTCAATGTTGTAGCGCCCCCAACCATAATCTTGTAAAGCCAGCTCTCTAGCAGTAGTGCTGTTGCTATCTAAGTAAAATACCTGCTCTTCACCATTGGGATAATAAATTTTACCTTGCATGATCACCGTATCAGGTTTTAAAAGCTCATCATCAATATTGATGGTAATGCGATGATCATCCCCCTCTTCGGTTGCTTCAACGGAGGTAAAGCTGAAAGGCGGCTCATGCACAACAATAGGATCTTGAACCACCCGCCTCTCTAATACATCAGTGGTAATATAAAGCTCAGGGCGCCACTCGCCAGGTGTGAAATTTAAAGTAAACTCACCGGTAAACACACCGTCTTTAGCGCTTTCATCGAACCCGTAGCCATCATCTTTGAATTCAGTTACTTGTTGTATGCCTGCACCAAAGTTTTCAAAGTTTTCATTATTGGTGCTCACAAAGCTTACATTAAGCGATACCGCATCTTTAAATAGGTTGGCGCGAATCGGCTCGCCATCATTTAAAATCTTACCAGTTACCTTTACAGTTTCACCCTGAAACAGAATTTTAGGCAGTGGGTCTACTTTTAGCGATAACTCACCAATAACAACAATGCGGCTTTCTGGCATTATTTGGCCAATAACTTGCCACGGCCCAGGCATGGGATTGCGAATAACCACTAAGTCATAATTTAATTCATCGTACCAATCAAGACTAGTGTTTCTCACCGCATTGGTTGCAAAGTATTTAGTACCATCGGGTCTTACTAAAATTACGGCAGGCGATCCAGGGCGTCTAAAAAATATTAATTTTATTTCATCAATTTTGTCATCAACACGAAAACGGTTATCCAGTAACGGGATTTCATTTTGTTTACCGCTGCCTTTTAACTCTTCAACTTGCTTTACGCTGTGTGCATCGGGGTGGAAACACACGGCAATTAAAAGCAGTGAAACTACTAATAGCGTTTTCATAATAATGCCCTATTCAGCGCGCCATAAACAATGGCCGCCCTCCTTTTGTACAATGTCTAAACGCGTTTGATGTGCGCTTCGCTCTGCATCGTTAGCTGCTATAACTACCAAAGGTGCTCTGTCGCTACTTAGGCGTCTAATACCGCCTTTTTGATCTTCACTTGAGTCATCTTTGTTTTGATTTAGGTTTAGCTTTACTTGCCCCCCGGTCATTGCCAGGTAAACATCGGCTAAAATTTCAGAATCCAGTAAGGCGCCGTGTAACGTCCGCTTAGTGTTATCAACATCGTAGCGGCGACAAAGTGCATCTAGGTTGTTCTTTTGCCCTGGATGCAAGTCACGCGCCATTTTAAGGGTATCAAGCACACCACAAAAACTATGGGTGTTTTGATAGCCTTGATTTAATAACGCAAATTCATTATCCATATGGCCAATATCGAACGGCGCATTATGAATGACTAACTCAGCCCCTTTAATATAGTCAAAAAACTCTTGGGCAATATCTCGAAAAAGCGGTTTATCGCGTAAAAATTCGTTGGTAATACCGTGAACGTCGATTGCTTCTTCTTCAATGCTGCGTTGTGGATTTATGTAAACGTGAAAATTTTTGCCGGTTAACCGACGATTCATTAGCTCCACACAGCCTATCTCAATAATACGATGCCCTTGTTTAGGGTCGATGCCGGTGGTTTCTGTATCTAAAACTATTTGTCTGCGTGCCATATCGAATTAAGCCTGACTCTGGTATCTTTCTATAATCACTTTATTGTACATAATATCAAGGTAAAACAGTGCAAAAAACCGTAGAGATTTACACCGATGGTTCGTGTTTAGGTAATCCAGGCCCCGGTGGTTATGGTATTTTTATGATTTATGAAGCCCACGAAAAAAAATTAAGTCAAGGTTACAAACTCACAACAAACAACCGCATGGAAATGCTAGCTGCCATTGTTGCGCTAGAATCACTTAATCGTTCATGTCCTGTTACCCTGACTACCGATAGCCAATACGTAAAACAAGGCATTGAGTCGTGGATCACCAATTGGAAAAAACGCGGTTGGCAAACCTCTGCTAAAAAGCCGGTTAAAAATGTCGACTTATGGAAACGTCTCGATAAAGCCTGCACCGAGCACGATGTTACTTGGAAATGGGTAAAAGGTCACAGTGGCCATAAATATAATGAAATTGTTGACGACCTTGCCCGTGATGCGGCCAGCGGCAACAACTTAATTGATGATGAAGGTTACCAACCGTAACCCTCAATATCGCACTATTTTTTATTTTGCTGATAATGTTGCTTTGAGGTCTGCCTAAGCCCTACCCCTTTTATTGGCGCAAATTGTGGCCGTGCATGCCACTTAGGTTTTATTGGCGTAAGTGGCGCAACACGCTTTCGTGCCACCAGCAAATATACACTGCCCATAGGTTTTAAATATTGCTTGGTAAAGCTGCGCCAAAACGCAAACCGCGACAACCGGTTACCGCGTGCCAACGATGAATAAATGAAGCGTTCATCGGCCACAATTTCAAACCCAAGCAAATTAAGCCAGTCTTTAACGCGTGCAGGGGTAAAAAAGCGCCCTGTCCACGGTAATTTTTGACCATTAAATGGCAGTAATTGCGCTAACCCACAAAAGCTAAAAGGATTAAAACCGGTAATGGCAATATAACCGCCGGGAATAAGCGTACGATGAGCCTCACGTAATATATGATGCGGATCTGAGTGATACTCTAAACAATGGCTCATAATGCACGCATCTATACTGTGCTCATAAAAAGGCAGTTCGTCTATGTCAGCCACCACTCCGGTATAAGGGCCTGGCTCTGCAACGCAGACTTGATGTTTAATGGAACTTTTGCTGGTATCTAACTCGCCACTTAAATTACCCAATTTAAGCATATGATAGCCAAACATACGTGGTAACCACGGCGACAATTTGCGTTCTATATCACAACGTAAATAATCACCATGCGGAAACTGTTGCCATGACAACGGTTTGGGGCCTTCTTGAAAACTAAGGGCTGGTTTCATTATATAAGCTCGTTATAATATTAATTAAATACCACTTTATAGAGCAACGATACATGGTGCAAGTCAAAGCAATTAAAGCCTTTTCTGATAACTACATTTGGTGCTTAACCACCGAGCATAATAATCAAGCGTGGGTGGTTGACCCTGGCCAATCTGCGCCGGTCACTGAGCATTTAGCACAGTATAATTTAACCCTAGGCGGTATTTTAATAACGCATCATCATTATGATCACACTGATGGCGTTGCCCAATTAGTAAAACAGTATCCAAACGTTGAGGTTTACGGCCCAAGTAACAGTCCATTTAAAGGAATAACAGAGCCTTTAAATGAAGACCAAACGATTACCGTTTTAGGCACCTCATTTAATATTATCACCACGCCTGGCCACACACTCGATCATATTTGTTATGTTAATGATGCACTTGCCTTTACTGGCGACACATTATTTAGCGGTGGTTGTGGGCGCTTATTTGAAGGCACTCCAGAACAAATGTGGCATTCATTTAATAAACTTAGTGCACTACCGAGTGATTGCAAAGTGTATTGTACTCATGAATACACCCAGGCGAATTTGGCGTTTGCAAAAGCGGTTGAGCCACGAAACCCCGAGTTACTCGCTTACAGCCAGCAAGTGGATGAATTGCGTAATAAAGATGAAATAACGTTGCCAAGTACCATAGGCAATGAGCTAAAAATTAACCCTTTTATGCGTAGCAATTTGCCAAACATTATAGAATTAATACCAAAAGAATATTGTTTAGTTACAAAAAACAATGAACCTTGGGAAAACTTTGCTAGTCTGAGAAAGTTCAAAGATCATTTTTAATTAGGGCCTGTTGACCTTTCAAGGTTAAACATGCGCTAGCAACAACAATAATAAAAAGATTATTTAATAAACAATAAGTTAACATTTTCTAATCATATTTGTTTGGAACTTTTAACGGTCATAAGTGGCAATGTTGACTCATTATGGGTAGTATTCGCCGAGTTTTTTACCCTATGTATTGGTATTTATGAATAAATCTCCTCTTTTATTGGTCTTAGCGATGACGCTAAGCGGTTGTCAAACACTGACAACGTTAAACACAGATTCACAAAATCAGGCACTAGACCAGCTTGAAGGCGCAAGCCCAAACGATATTAGCACGGCGCTGATGATGAACGCGCAATATCAACAAGTGAACGATATCGAAGAGGAAGCCCCTGTGTTTGACGATGTTTGGGAGCGTATTCGTTACCAATTATCTATCGATATTCCCCAAAATCGCCCAGTGGTCGCTGAGCGTAACTATTATGCGCGCCATCAAGCATACTTAGATCGTATCTCTAAACGTGCTGAGCCGTATTTGCACTTTATTGTTGAAGAAATTGAAAAGCGTGAAATGCCAATCGAAATTGCACTTTTACCTATAGTAGAAAGTGCTTTTGACCCTTATGGCTACTCGCATCGCACCGCATCGGGTATTTGGCAATTTATGCCAGCAACCGGCGAGCGTTTTGATTTAAAACAAAACTGGTGGTATGACGGCCGTCGCGACATTGTGCAATCAACTCGCGCAGCGCTTGATTATCTCTCATACTTACACAAAACCCTTGAGGGTGACTGGCTGAACGCAATTGCAGCTTATAACTCAGGTGAAGGCCGCTTACTGCGTGCGATTAAAAAGAATCGTAAAAAGCATTTACCAACCGACTTTTGGTCACTAGATTTACCTCGTGAAACCACTGCCTACGTGCCTAAATTATTAGCATTAGCCGATTTATTAAAGCGCGCTGATGATTTTAATGTGTCATGGAAGCCTATTATTAACGCGCAAGTGGTTGAAGTGGTCAATATTGAGTCACAGATTGATTTAGCGCTGGCAGCCGATATGGCTGACATGACCCTTACCGAGCTATACAGACTAAACCCTGGATTTAACCGCTGGGCAACAGACCCTGATGGTCCACACTTTTTATTAATACCCACCGATAAAGTAGAGCAATTTACAGAAAAATTGGCTGCAACTGACATTAAAAATCGTCTTCGCTGGCAACAATATAAAGTAAAAAAAGGTGATAGCCTGTCGGTAATTGCCAGTAAATTCACCACTAGCACCAATGCAATAAAGTCATTAAATAAGCTTGATTCAAACGTAATTCGTGTTGGCCAACAAATTTTAGTACCACTCACTGATGGTAAAATTAACAGTGAACATTTACCTCAGCAAGTACGCGTGGCCGCTAATAAAAGTTTGCGCACTAAGCTCTCACACACGGTAAAAAGTGGCGACACATTGTGGGACATAAGCCGCGAATACGATGTCACTATGGGTGAATTAGCTAAGTGGAATAAGCTGAAGAAAAATGCAGTGCTGCGTTTAAATCAAAAATTGGTTGTTTATAAATCAGCAAATCAGCCTAAAGAGTCAGCGAATAACACCAACCGCACCATTACTTATAAAGTGCGTCGGGGTGATTCATTAGCGCGTATAGCCTCTAAGTTTAATTTAACGGTGAGCGATATAATTAAATGGAATGACTTGGCTGGGCAAAAATACTTACAGCCAGGCCAAAAGCTTAAACTCAAGGTCGATGTGAGAAGTAGCTAATAGACATAACTAATAAATAAAAAAAGAGCGCACGCGCTCTTTTTTATTGGCTTAGCCCACAATGCCTAAAGGCTGTGCTGTTTGCCATGCACCGCGAATAAAATCGGGAATATCTATTGAGCGGCTACGCTCACTCACAGATTGGGCTGATAACGGCGAAATAACCGACCATGCCGCCCCATCATAAACGTCTTGATCTAGCGGTTCACCATTTCTTAAGCAGTAAATCATCCGCCAAAACATTAAAAAATCCATGCCACCGTGACCACCATTGCGCTGCGCCTCTTCACCCATTTTTGTCCATAAGGGATGGTCGTACTGCTCATACCATGCGCTCATATCATAATCCCACTCATGAAAACTTTTTGAGCCACCAGTTTCAAGGGCAATACGATTAGGGAAACCTGCAAACACGCCATTCGTGCCTTGTATTAAGTTATGTCGTGAGTACGGTCGAGGGTTGTCGTATCGTGCTGCACCATAATACTGCGCCCTTTGAGAGTTTTAATCAGCGTCGTGTTCATGTCACCGGTAATATAGTTGAGCTGGTTACGGGGGTGATCGGCAGCAAACTCACCCGGCTCTAATCCATGCGTAGGATATAAATTACCGTCACGTCTTGCATGCCACTGCGTTCGCCATGAGCCTGTTTTGTGCTCAAGCTCTTTCATTTGCCAGCGCAGTTCATGAATATACGCCGCTTCGCCATGTAACAGCTCCCCAAATACACCTTGGCGTACCATGTTTAATACCATTAACTCGTCGCGGCCGTAGTTAACATTTTCCATCATCATGCAGTTTTTTTGCGTACGCTCTGCGGTATCGACAATTTGCCACATTTCATCAACAGTCAGTGCCAGAGGCACTTCAACAAAAGCATGTTTTGCGCTGTTCATGGTATCGATAGCCATTGGCGCATGCCATGCCCATGGTGTTGAAATAATCACAATATCAATATCTTGTCGTTCGAGCATTTGTTGATAAGCGCGCTCACTGCCACTATACAATGCAGGCTTTGCCACTCCCGTATCAACTAAATAATTAGCGGCACGTTCTAAAACCTCTGTATGAGTATCGCAAATAGCCACTATTTGAGTGCCTTCAATGTGGCTCATACGCTTTACATGGCCATACCCGCGCTGACCCACACCAATAAACCCTACTCTCACCACATCCATTTTAGGTGCGACCAAACCGATAACGGAGCGCCCTTGTTGCATAGGCGCGCTAGTATGAACACTGCCACTAGATGCACAGCCACTAACCACACCTGCAGCGGCAGCTACACTGGCTGCCTTTAAAAAATCCCGACGATTAAATTGCTTCATTACTTATCCCTTTTGTTATTATTTTTAACTTACCTAATGGCGATTAATGGCTAAAGGGCCAAAGAGGTAAGCTGCATAAAAATAGGTTTAAAAGGGATAAAAATTCGCATTGTGTTATTGTTTGGGGTTATAGTCGAAAAAAATATTATTTCCTAACTTATTATGTCTTATATAAAAACCATCACATTTTTTTTAGTTATTGTACTAACGGGTTGCTCAGAGTCTGCAACCCCCACTTCCTCGCTCGAAAACAGTCCGGGCGTTAGTTTAAATAATATAAAACACCATATTAAAACCCTTGCCTCTGATGACTTTGAAGGTCGCGGTCCATTAACATTGGGTGAAGTAAAAACCGTTGGCTATTTGAGTGAACAATACAAAGCCATAGGGTTAACTGGTGCCTATAACGGTGATTTTTTACATCCGGTTAAAATGGCCATGATCACCGCAGATCAAAACATGCAATTGACCATGGGTGATTTAAGCTTTAAAGGGGGTAAAGACTTTACTGCTCGTACTAAACAATTACAGCCTGTTATTGATGTTCGCAATTCTGATGTGGTCTTTGTCGGTTATGGTATAAATGCCCCTGAATATAACTGGAACGACTACGCCAATATTGATATAACTGGTAAAACCGTTATTGTGCTGGTAAACGATCCGGGCTTTGCCACTCAAGACGATACGTTATTTACTGGTAATGCCATGACTTATTATGGCCGCTGGACTTATAAATATGAAGAAGCCGCGCGCCGAGGTGCAAAAGCGGTATTTATTGTTCATGAAACAGCCCCAGCCGCATACCCTTGGGGCGTGGTTGAAAGCTCAAACACGGGCACTAAATACAGTCTAATGGATAACAACCTTAATGCATCTGAATTGCCCGTTATGGGCTGGTTAACACTTGATGCCGCTGAGCAAGTATTTGCATCAGCACACTTAAATTACCAACAATTAAAGCAACACGCATTAAGTAAGCAATTTCAAGCCAAGGAATTGAACTTAAAGGCGAACCTTGCATTTAAAAACGAAGTGTCACATGCAAAATCACATAATGTGGTCGCAAAAATCACAGGCAGTGAAAGCCCAGATGAATACATCGTTATTAGTGCCCATTGGGATCACTTTGGCACTAAACAAACCGACAGCGGTCCTAAAATTTATAATGGCGCCGTTGATAACGCATCAGGCACCGCGGCCACCCTTGAGATTGCTCGAATAATGCAAAAAATGCATCAGCAAATACCGTTTAAACGCTCGATTATTTTTGCCAACTTCACCGCCGAAGAAACCGGTTTAATTGGTTCAGCGCAGTTTGCCTCTGGTGACGTGATCCCAACAAAGAATATGGTTGCCCTACTAAATATTGATGGGATGAACGTACTCGATAGCACCGACTATATTTTACAGTACGGTAAAGACCTCTCGACTATGGAATACTATTTAGCTAAAGCCGCAAACGCGCAAGGACGTCAAGTTAAACTGGATCCTCGTGCGCAAAATGGCTTATTTTTTAGATCGGATCATTTTTCACTCGCTAAACAAGGTGTGCCAAGCTTACTGTTTATGAGCCTAGGTGATACCGATCCTGACTACATCACTCATAAATACCATAAAGAAGCTGACGATTACTCAGCTGATTGGTCATTAGGTGGGGTAAAACAAGATGTAGAACTGATTGTTGATATAGCCTCACAACTGGCGAATAACGGTGATTGGCCAAAATGGACAAGCGAGTCTGACTTTAAAGCCAAACGCACCGCTGACAAAAAATAAATACAATTAAACATTACTACTTAAAATCCTCCTACTCGGAGGATTTTAGTTTTACCCGTGCCTGTGTAAGCAATGTTTCAGCTTTTGCCCCTAAATACACATATATCGCTAAAGCAATTAAAAGTCCCACCACTGCAAGCATCATCGCTATAGCTGGCATTAAATACTCTGATTGCCCTAATGCGGCTTTAAACATAGTGAGTAGTGCTTCAATTGATATAGCAATTAACACGGTAGAGATAAACCGGGTAATGGTTCGTCGTGTTGATGAGTGTCTAAAAATATCTTTATGCATGAGGATTTCTTCCTCAAGAATTGTTTTGCCAAGATCAAAAACAGCCAATGCTAACGTGATATAAATAATGATGCTAAAGGGTTCTAGGGGATCGGACGAACTATTTACGTGAGTTATTAATTCATAGATGTCGATAAATACGATGTTGAGTAAAAAAAGCACCAAACTAAATAAGCACGCCACAATAATGCCATAACCTGCTTTAAAATAAGGTGACATAGTCGCACGAGCAGTATCACCCATCACAAACTCAATAAGCTGCGTTAAACTTACATCAACAACTAAATAATGTTGATTATTGATAGGTTTGTTTAATTCTTTAATCGCAGATATACATAAATGGTTGGTCGCAATAGAAATATAAGGCGCAGTAAAACAAATAGCATTACAGGCTTTTACATTTAAAAAATAAGGCCGCTCACTTAAATCCTGATTATTGCCTCTCTGTGCCAATTTTTTATTGTAGGCACGTTTAAAGCAAACGTTATTGCCCTGTTGTGAGCCCTTCTCGTCTAAACAGTATTGTAATTCTAAAAAAGGATAATGCTTTGTTAAATAGCGCATATCACGATTATTAGCGATGCCGTCATCTATACTCATTAAAATTGATTCTAATAAGCTATGTATTATCTGCTCATATTCGTTATAGCGCTCTACACTACTGATATAACTCATTCTCGCCATAATTAGGCTCCTTAAATACCCTAATCAACAGCTAAGCAAGTTTAAAACCAAAAATTAAAGAACTTAAAAATCAATAACTTAATTTAAATTCATTGACGCCATTGCACTATTTTAGTGACAACTGCACACACTATTTCTCGCCACGCACAAAAAAGCAGCTGAGTATTTACTACTTAGCTGCTTTTTATGTCTCGTTTATAGATTACATAAACGCTTTCATCCGTAATGTAATTACTGAATTTTTGCGAACTCTTCTTTTGAAAGCTCACCGTTGCTATCAACATCTAAATCATCAAATAATTGAGCTAGTTGTGAGTTAGCTTGTGCTTCAGACTGGCTAATAACGCCGTCGCCATCAGTATCGAAAGAATCAAAGTCAACCGCAGCAAAAGCCGCTGAAGATGAAGCAAGTGCAATTAAAGCGAGTGTTTTAGTAAATGTTTTCATAATTAATCCTTAGGCTAAATGCCTTAATTAAAATGGTAAGAAGTCCTTTTCAAAGATCCTTAAGGGAAACTAGTACGCTGAAAATTCGTCTTTAGAAAGTTCACCATTACCATCTACATCTAGCTCTGCAAACTGCTCCATAAGCTCAGCAGCAACCGATGCCTCTGCTTGGCTGATGGTGCCACTGCCATCTACATCAAGCGTTTCAAAGTCTGTGCTTGCAAATACTGCAGATGAAGAAGCAAGGGCCATTAATACCAGTGTTGATTGTAACTTTTTCATAATATAATCCTTCAAGGTGTGCAATGTTCGTCAAATAAAAAATAATTGGCTCAAAACTATCAACCTCATATCCTTGCGATTCTTTGTCATAGGCTCCCTTGCCTATTTAGGTTGTCTTGGGCAACTCAGAATCAGTAGTAGTATTGAGTACTAAAGCTGGTTACGCCTTAGAAAACTCTGCTTTAGATAACTCACCGTTTTGGTCAGTATCAAGCTCAGTAAACTGGCTCATAAGTGAGGCGTCAACTGATGCTTCAGCTTGGCTAATAGCGCCGTTGCCATCCACATCAAGAGTGTCAAAATCGGTTGCCGCAAAAGCCGCTGATGAAGAAGCTAAAGCCATTAGTACCAGTGTTGATTTAAGTGTTTTCATAATGTAATTCCTTCATTAGGTTGTGCGATAAAAGCGATATGCTTTATCACGTTTTTGCTAAATACAGCTTAGGTATTACAACTTCGATGCCATGTTTTTAAAGTTATTTAAAAACATGCAGTTAGAACGATTTTGAAGTATTTTGATAAAAATAAACCATGATTTTGTTGCTTTTTAGCAACAGCCACAGAGGCTGAAATAAATAAACACTTAAAATCAATAAGTTAAATTATAATAAAAAGAGACATGGGAATGAAAAAACCGGAAAAATCATGTTTAGAGCAGTTATGAGAATAAACCGACTCTAAACACATGCGCCATGCTTACTTTAACGGTATAAAATAGTACATATAACGTATTGAAATATAATAACTAAAATAATATTTCTATTATTTTTATAAAAACTTTTGAAGAGCGAATTAAAAACTATCGTTTTGTTGCCAAATGGCGAATTGGGATGAAAACAAGCTGTAATAGAGGAGAGTCGCTGACAATGTGTTGCTCTAAAAATCAATAAACTAGTCGCTCATACTCATAAGGGCTATGAGCATGAGCAATGTATTTTACAAAGTCTGCTTTATTTCCAACCTTGCAGCCATTTTTGTTGATCTTTTAAATCGCGCCACTGGATTGGGTATTGGTTTTTTGACATTACCGCCTCAGTGATACATTCAATGACGTTGCCGTCTTCATCAAACTCAACCTCAACAATAATAAAATGTTTGTCCTTATTAATTGCTGGGATCGCTGTCCATTTACTATTAAGCAGTTTTTTAGGGTTTAATTTATTCATACTACGCCTTCTAAGTTTTCTGCTTGAACATACGCATCAGAGCCATTTTTAGTTTTATTAATCTAGGGTCTGTTGACCTTTCAAGGTTAAATTTGCAGCAGTCTGTTTGGTATTTAGGCAAGGCAGAGCCTATGTGGTGTGGTTATTCCCCAGAAATAGGCGATAACGCAGCATCAATGCCAAACAGGCGCTGCCCTTCGGGTTCTGCCTAGGGGCGATTTACTCTTTGTTGCCTACATGGATGTAGGTAAGGGGCGTGAGCAGGACGCGGAAGCTTTGCTCGGTTCTTACTTAGTCCACTAGGTTACAAACCTCGCGCCGCGATTAAACCGCTCCTAGTTTGAACAAATTGTAATCCGCAAAGGTCAACAGACCCTAATATTCAAGACACTACTAACGTGCCTTTATACATTTGCATTTGGCAATGAAAAGCATATTCACCCACTTTAAGTGCCGGCAGCTCAACAGTGTTATTCTCACCCATAGCGAGCGTTTTACTGATATCGAGTGAAGGAAACACCACCGTTTCGGCGCATGGAGCGCGGTCTTGTCGATTAAACGTCAGCGTTACTTTTTTATCAGCAGCCACTTTAATATGGGCAGGAGAATAAACGCCGTTATTAACAACTATCGTTATTTTGTTATTATTACTTTGCACTTGCTTAGGTTTGTATAGCCAAAACCAGTAAATAATAACCGCAATTAACAACGCGCCGAGTATATTGATCATCAACATAATGCTACTCCTATTTATAAAATTACGATTTACTGGGTTTAAAAAAGCGCAGGCGATTGGCGTTTGTGACCACAGTTAGTGATGACAACGCCATAGCAGCACCTGCAACAACCGGGTTGAGTAATATACCAAAGAATGGATATAACAGCCCCGCAGAAATTGGAATACCTGCCACATTGTAAATAAATGCACCAAATAAATTTTGCTTAATATTGACTATAGTGGCGCTACTAACCGCAATGGCATCGCCAAGACTCTGTAATGAACCACGCATTAAGGTGATATCAGCGCTCTCAATCGCCACATCGGTGCCAGTGCCAATAGCAAACCCAACATCGGCCTGTGCCAGTGCCGGCGCATCGTTTATACCATCACCCGTCATACCGACTATTTCACCTTTAGCTTGGCGTTTAGTTACTTCACTGGCTTTGTCATCAGGCATTACTTGGGCAATAAAGTCCTTAATACCGACTTTGTTAGCGACGGCTTTGGCGGTAGCTTGGTTATCACCGGTCAGCATAACAACATGGATACCTTTTTTTTGTAGACGTTTAATGGACTCTGCTGAATCGTCTTTTATCGGATCGGCTACCGCTATAATGGCTTGTAGTTGGGTATCAATAGCAAAATACATTGGCGTTTTAGCGGCGCTGGCTAATTGCTCAGCTTGCTCTTTTGCCTCTGCAATACTGATATTATGTTGGCTCATAAGCGCTTCATTGCCAAACAATAAAGTTTGCCCATTTAATGTGCCTGTAACACCTTGCCCCGTCACAGCGTTAAAATCGCTGACTTTTTCAATCGTGATATCTTCATTTTCAGCATAACTTACAATAGCTTGCGCTAAAGGATGTTCAGAGCCGCTTTCAAGACTAGCGGCAAGCTTTAGCACGTGTACTTTATCGCTGTCATTAAAATTAATGATATCGGTAACGGTGGGTTTTCCTTCTGTGATCGTGCCAGTCTTATCTAAAATCATGGTGGTTATTTTAGAGGTGGTTTGCAGCGCTTCTCCATTACGAATAAGTATTCCCGATTCAGCGGCTTTACCTATCCCAACCATAATTGACATAGGGGTTGCTAAACCCAGCGCACACGGACAGGCAATGATAAGCACCGTGGTCACGGCCACTACCGCATAAGCAATGCTCGGCTGGGGGCCAAAATTAAGCCATGCAAGGCCCGCGAGCACTGCAATAATCATTACCGTAGGAACAAATACGCCGGATATTACATCGGCTAAACGCCCTATGGAGGGTTTAGAATTTTGTGCTCGTTTAACCATATTAATAATACTGGCAAGTGTGGTTTCACTGCCAATATGGGTGGCTTTAAATAGCAACGTGCCACTTTTATTAATACTGCCTGCAACAATGGTATCACCCTCACTTTTGTTCACTGGCATAGGCTCACCCGTGAGCATTGACTCATCCACTGAGCTGCGACCTTCAATGACTTCACCATCCACGGGGATTTTTTCACCGGGGCGTACACGCACAGTCTCGTTTTTTAGTACCTCACTAATAGCTATATCTTGCTCTTTGTTATCACGCACTACCCGAGCGGTTTTTGGCTGCAAACCGATTAAGCGTTTTATCGCCTCAGAAGTACGACCGCGGGCTTTTACTTCAAAGGCAAGGCCTAGGCTAATTAAACCGATGATCATCGCTGAGGCTTCAAAATAAACATGCCTAGCCACCTCGGGTAACACGCTTGGCGCAATGACTACCACCATAGAATACAACCACGCGGTACCTGTGCCCAACGCAATCAGTGTATCCATATTGGCGGTGTGGTTTTTAAATGACTGCCATGCGCCGTTGTAAAACTGTTTACCCGCAATGGCCATAACCACTAAAGTGACTATACCAACAATAAACCAGCCAATGCGCTGCGCGTTGGTGGTGACACTCATATCAAAAATAAGCCCATACAACATAAGCGGAGCGCCAACGCCTAGCGCCAATACCATATTACGCATTAGCTTTTTATAGTGCGCGTTATCGGCTTTGGCTTTTTCATCTAGCGCGTCTTGCTCCGACTCACTATTCATTGGCTTAGCCTTGTAGCCTATATTTTCGACTGCTTCAATCAGCTCTGCTGATGGCGCATTGCCTTCAACTTGCACACTGCGATCAGCAAAGTTCATTTCAACACGCTGCGCACCTGATACGCTTTTTAGCGCTTTTTCTATTTTTGCGACGCAGCTGCCGCAATTAGCACCTTCAATTATAAAATTTTGCACTGTGTCTTTATTGTTGCTCATTTTGCTTCCTCGGAACTAACTTGTTCGTTAAGGGGATCTACAAAGGTCTCAATTAAACTACATATATCGGCACTTACAGCACCATCGCTTGAGTTTTCCCACTGTTTTACCGCAGCTTGCATACGCGTTCTTAGTTTGAGTGTTTCTTGAAATAGCCGCTCTGTTTCTTCGAGCCGTTTAGTTATTAATTGTCGTGTCAGTGGGCATGGGCAATTCCCTTGCTCCGATTGAGCAACTATTTGCTGAATATCTTTAATAGAAAAACCGAGTTGCCGTGCACTAATAATAAACTTTAAACGTTGTTGATCGTCTTTGGTATACACCTGATAGCCATTGTTTTGGCTACGAATGGGTTTAAGTAGCTTTATACGCGTGTAGTGCCGCACTGTATCTTGGGTCACTCCCATGATTTTAGCTAGCTGTTTAACATACATAATTCACTCCATCGGGTTTTAATAGTGACATAATAAACCTATGTGTAACACACAGGTCAACCGCTATTTTAAAACTCAGGGAATGCGTTATCGGCACATTAAATAAGTGATTACGTTTGCTTAAAGAATAGGAAGAATACAGCAGTCACAAAATAGTGACTGCTAGAAAATGTAGACGTTATTTTGCTACGACTTAGGTTAACTATAGTTTAGTTTGCTTCACTACGCGATTGTTTAAGTGCTTCACCTAGCTGCCCAGCAATCGCTTGAATCTCTGGCATAGCGTCTTGCACTAATGCTTGTGACATTTGCATAGACTGTTGCATCACCTGTGGCATTTTTTTCAAAATAGCTTGCCCTGACTCTGTTTTATAAAAATCGAGCATATCGCTAATCTCTTGCTCACTAAATTGCTTATCATAAAGGTTAACCATCATAGGCTGCATTTTTTGCCAGCTCATTTTGGTTTTTAGCACCTCAGTCATATCGGCATAATATTTATCAAATATTGGCTTTTCATCTGGCTTTACCCCCATTTGCACCGACATATTTTGCATCATGCCCTCAACTTGAGAATACATAGAGTCAACCATGGCGTCCATATCCATCACCTCTACCAGCTCATCAATTTTTTGTTGCTTAGTAGTTTGCGCTGCATATAGGTTAGTTGAAAAAATAAGTAGTGATAAAAGTAATACCTTACCCATATTAATATCCTTTTTGTATTTGAATTTACGCCATACTCACATGTTCAATAAGTGTTGTAAATGGGAACAACCAAAAAAACAAAAAGCCGAATAACTACCATTATTCGGCTTTTTGTCGTTTGTTAGGGTTAATCTTTTTCGATATTATCGAGTCCTTTCATTCCATCTTTGGCTTTTAACTTATGATGAATAGCGGTTTTAATTAGCATATAACCACTAATGGGCGCCGTGATTAATAAAAATATAGTGATTAATATTTCTTTTACGCTTAAGCCACTAGCTGAATTGGCAAAAAATACCATCGCAGCCGTGAGTATACTTGCCATCCCTAAAGTGGTTGCTTTAGTTGGCCCATGTAAACGCATAAAAAAGTCCGGCAGTTTCATTAAGCCAATAGAGCCAATTAAAATAAAGAGCCCACCTAACAAAAGCAATATTGATACGATCCATTCACTTATCATTTTAATACCTTACTCAATTATATCGCCACGAAGTAAATACTTACATACTGCCACTGTACTTATAAAGCCTAACATTGCGATAAGCAAAGCAGCTTCAAAATATAAACCTGTTCCCATACTGATGCTATATAAAATAATCAATGCAATAACGTTAATATACATTGTATCGAGCGCCAAAATACGATCTGGTACTGATGGACCAATAATAAGTCGCCATAAATTTAGTAGTAATGACAATCCAACCATTGAAAAAACAATCAGTAATACTGTATCTAACATTGAAATATCTCCTTTAGGGGAGCTTCGTAGCGTGCTTTAATTTGTTTGATAAGTGCTTGCTCATCATCTAAATCCAACACGTGAATTAATAAATATCGCTGCGCTGGTTCATCATCTTCATTAAGTGACTTAATGAGAGGATAAACCTCAGCACTTACTGTACCCGGCGTTAAAGACACACAACTAGCTAAAATAGTAATTGGCATTTCATGCATTAAATCGATAGGCACTTTAACAAAACCTGGACGTAAATTTTTTGAAGGGCCCAGTATTAATAAGGCCACTTGTAAATTAGCCACAATAATATCGTAAAGCACAATAAGTAACTGCTTAAACGCCAAGCCAGGCTTTAATATGAGTGGTTGTGGATCTCTAAATGACATACTAAATAAAGGAATAAGCAGTGCTAACAATGCACCCAATATAATATGCCCTACAGACACACTGTTATTTAATAATAGCCATACTATAAATAAAAATAGACTACGAAACGGTGTGGGTAACCAACGAAAACGAGCTTCTAAGCGCATTACAGACCTCCCTTGAGTACCGCATTAATACCACCACTAATATCGTGAAGTTGTGTTGCTGTTTCAAGTGCATATTGCGTTGCCAAATCACCAAAAACAACCAACAGTATTGAGCTTGTGAGCAGGCCAACAAGTACGATAACTTGCAACGGATGTGCATTAGCAACATCAGCAGCCTCACCGCCTTTGTCTTTATGCTCCCAAAACAAACTCGTGCCTGCACGTGATATAGCAACAATTAACGCTAAGCTCATAATTAAGTAAACAGGCCAAAATACCAGTGCTTGCTCACTGTTTAAGGTGGTTTTTAAAATCCAAATTTTACCTACAAAACCTGAAAGTGGCGGCATACCTATGACGGTTAGTCCAGCGATAATAAAACACGCCCCCAACAAGAATGGTTGTTTAACTGCGCGTCCGCCAACTAATCTGTCGCCGGCTTTACCTCGCTGAGTTGCAATTAAATCAGCCAGTAAAAATAGTGCTGCAGTCACTAACGTTGAGTGCACCAAATAATACAATAGTGCAGCTGTGGCGTTTATATTTTGAAGTGCAACCAGTGCCACTAAAGTACCCACAGAAACCAGTACTAAGTTTGCGGTAAGCTTACGTAAATCTTGTGCTGCCAACACCCCGATTGCCCCAATCACTATAGTAGCAATGGCCAACGCCCATAGCCAAGACTGCGCCATATGCTCAAGTTCACCGGCTTGTTCACCAAATACCACTGTATATACGCGTAAAGTGGCGTAAACACCTACTTTGGTCATAATCGCGAATAATGCAGCAACCACGGGTGTCGCACTTGAATAGGCATTTGGGAGCCATAAATGCAGTGGTAATAGTGCACTTTTAAGGGCAAATACTACAAGCAATAGTAACCCGCCCGCTTTAGCTAAATAAACATCATCACCAGTTAACTGCGGTACTTTATTAGCCATATCAGCAATGTTTAGGGTACCCAATACCCCATATAAAATACCTAAGCCGATTAAAAATACACTTGAGCCAACCAAGTTTAAAATAACGTAATGCAGTGCTGCACGTGTTTTTGGTTTACCGCCGCCGTGCATTAATAGCGCATAAGAAGCAATTAGTAACACTTCAAAAAAGACAAAGACGTTAAATAAATCACCCGTTAAAAACGCACCATTTACCCCTAATATTAAAAAATGAACCAAGGGATGGAAAAAGCTGCCTTGCTCGTCATCGCCGGCACACCCATATAAAACCACACCAAGACCTAAAAAGGCGGTTAAAGTAACCAGTAAAGTTGAGAGCATATCTGCTACCAGTACAATACCAAACGGCGCTGACCAGTTACCGATTGCATAAACAATAATCCCGTTATCTTTAACCTGAACCAGCAGTAATACTGTAATTACAAAGGTTAAAATAGCCATTAGGCTTGAAGTTAATCGCCGTGCAAATAAACTTTTGCCACACGGTGGCAGTAGCAGAATGATTGCCGCTAGCATAGGCATTAAAACAGGCAAAGATGCTAAATGCTGAATCATTTTCTCTCCTTGCGTTTACTTCTGGTTAGGGTGCCATCAACATGATCATTCCCTAAATCTGCTCGCCCTCGTATCGATAAAATAACCACAAACGCAGTCATGGCAAATCCTATCACAATAGCTGTTAATACTAAGGCTTGTGGCAGCGGATCGGCGTAATCAGCGCCAGTTCCAAGTACCACCGCTTTATTGATAGTTAAGCGCCCTGATGAGAATAAAAACAAATTAACCGCGTAAGAAATCATTGTCAGCCCCAATACCACTGGGAATGTGCGCGCTCTCAATAATAAGAACACACCACAGGTGACTAGCACGCCAACGCAAGATGCGTATAACAGTTCCATTAAATATTTACCTCTTCTTTCTCTGCGTTCGCTGTCATATTACCTAAGCTCGCAAGGATCATTAGCGTCGCGCCAACGACGGTTAAGTACACGCCCAAGTCAAATACAATGGCGCTAGCTAGCTCTGTTTTACCAACAAACGGAATATCAAAGTAATCAAACCAGGTAGTTAAGAATGGTTTATCGAAGAACCAACTTCCGACACCCGTAAACATGGCGATAGCGATACCTGATGCAATAATTTTTCGATAGTTAACATCAAAACGTTCATTAATCCACGCAGTACCATGGGCCATATATTGTAAAATAAAGGCAATAGAGGTCACGAGACCGGCAATAAATCCACCGCCCGGTAAGTTATGACCACGTAAGAAAATATAAGCGGATACTAATAGCGCCAATGGTAATAAGCTTTGTGAAATACAAGCCAATAAAATAGGGTGACGGTCTTTAGACCATGGGCGCCCTTCACTGTCGCTTGCTGGCATATAAAGCGGAATTCTTGATAACAGTTTAAATATACCCAGTGCTGCAATCCCTAACACGGTGATTTCACCTAAGGTATCAAAGCCCCTAAAATCAACTAAAATAACGTTAACAACGTTAGTACCCCCACCGCCTGTTTTAGCATTAGCAACAAAGAATTCAGAAATTGAATTAAGAGGACGGGTCAGTAATGCATAACAAATACTAGCAATAATTACCCCCACCGTAGAGGAAATAACCACATCACGTAAAATACGCAACGAGCTTGACTCTCTTGGCGTACTTTGCGGTAAGAAAAACAGTGCCAACATTAATAATATGATGGTCGCAACTTCTACTGTAAGTTGCGTTAAGGCCAAGTCAGGCGCTGAAAAACGTGTAAACGCTACCGACACCATTAATCCCACAATCGACAGCATTAATAACGACACCATCCGAATTCGATGCCAAATAACGGTAGCAATAGCACCAATAATCAGTAGCCCTGCACCTATAGCATTTTGAATATCAACTGGGGTGTTAGGTACACTGCCAGCTAGCTGTTTCATTTCAAATAATGGCCAACCTGAGGCAAGTAATACAACACCTAACATAATAAATACATAGCGTTGTAATGAGCCATTTTCTGTTGATTGGATTTTGTTTTGACACCAATTAACCACAACCGCTAAAAAACGCTCGAAGATTTTTTTAGCGTTAAAAGGAGGTAACGACGCCTGAAACTGAAACAAGTACTTACGATTAACGTAAATAAATAAACCACCAATCACCGCCATACCACTCATAAGTAGAGGTAAATTGAAACCGTGCCAAATAGTTAGCTTGTACTCAGGCATAGCTTGGCCAAGTACGGCCAATGAAGCAGCCGATAAAATACCATCTACTGCAAAGTGCGGAAAAATACCCACTAAAATACATAGCACCACTAAAATTTCGATAGGCACACGCATATAACGTGGCGCCTCATGAGGGGTGCGTGGTAAGTCTATCGGTTCACCATTAAAGAACACGTCATGAATAAAGCGAGATGAGTACGCTACCGACAGCGCACCTGCAACGGTTGCCAGCACAGGAATTAACCACGACATAGAGCCAAGTACTTGCTGATGCAGTGTTTCAGCAAAAAACATTTCTTTAGATAAGAAACCATTTAATAGCGGTACACCCGCCATAGCGGCAGCGGCCACCATCGCCAATGTGGCCGTATAAGGTAAGTAGCGCCACATGCCATTGAGTTTGCGCATATCACGCGTGCCGGTTTCATGATCAATAATACCCGTGGCCATAAATAACGACGCTTTAAACGTAGCATGGTTAATAATATGAAAAATAGCGGCTACGGTTGCAAGTTGTGTGTCTAGGCCGAGTAATAGAGTAATTAGGCCTAAATGACTAATTGTTGAATAGGCTAATAAGCCTTTTAAATCATGTTTGAATAGCGCGATGTAAGCGCCAAATAAAAGTGTAGTTAAACCCGTCAAACCGACTAATAAAAACCAAGTGTCGGTACCCGCCAGTGCTGGATAAAAACGCGCAAGTAAAAAGATACCCGCTTTTACCATAGTGGCAGAGTGTAAATAGGCACTAACCGGTGTAGGTGCTGCCATGGCATGGGGTAACCAAAAATGAAACGGAAATTGTGCAGACTTGGTAAAGGCGCCTAGTAATACTAGCACCAGCGCTAATTCGTATAAATCATGTGATTGAATAATCGCTTTGCTAGCTAAAATAGTGTCTAGGTTGTAGCTTCCAACAATATCACCTAGCAGCATTAAGCCGCCCAGTAATGCTAAACCACCCGCACCGGTTACCGCCAGTGCCATACGCGCCCCCTTGCGCGCCTCTGATTTATGCCACCAGTAACTAATCAACAAGAACGAGCTAATACTGGTTAGCTCCCAAAATACCCATAACTGAATCACATTGTTTGACATAACAATGCCCAGCATGGCGGTCATAAATAACATTAAGTAACTAAATAGCTTTGGCAGTGAATCGTTTTGACTTAGGTAATAACGGGCATACAAAATAACCAGCAGCCCTATTCCTAAAATCATAAATAAAAACAGTAAACTCAAACCATCTAAGCGTAAGGAAATATCCAGCCCTAAAGCAGGTATCCACTGCGCGCTAAAACGAATGGTTTCTCCCGCGAGAACCGCAGGCGCATGATAAAGTGTAATTGCAAGCGCGGCTAAAGGCGCAATAGCCGTTAGGCTCGTTGCCTGATTTCGAGAAAGTTTGCCGGTGCATGCAGAAATAACACTGCCTAATAAGGATAACAGGGGTATCCAGAGCAAAGTCATAATGAAGGGCCTTTTTGAATCATAAAGTTTATCAATTCGCTACTTGTTATTATTAAATACCAAAGTGACTTGGGTATACGTTTTATATCTGTTTTTTAACAACATTAATACGTACAGTTATACTGATAAACACGGTTTTTGTCTATAGAAAGCGCTTCTAGCGGGGCAATAATCAAACAAAAAAGTCTATAAATTAATGAACTGGGATAAAACCGGCTCAGCTTTTAAGCAGTTTTAATAGGCTCATATAATCATTGGTTAAACAACCTAAAAGCACTCTATTTAATGATTAAAAGCGCGGGAATAAATCTGCATGTTGCTCTATATGAGTTTGCCACAAAGCCCGATATTGCTCTGAAAGTCCAACCTGTTGATATTGCATAATAGACCACTGTGCGCTTGGCTTATAAGCAACACCTCCTTGCTGACAGCTTTTGCTTTTGTGCCATCCTTTTGGCGCATCAGTGTTATGAGCAATAAACAAGTTAGGGGCAACCAACCCCTCAAGCTGACAAAGCCAAGCTTGTTTTTTTGCTGGTAAAGCGTATTCATCTTCAAAACCATTAAAGTGCATTAATTCATGTAAAAAGACTGTATAATTAGCCTGCGAGTTAATATGCATTAAGCCCTGATGCACATTGGCAGTACCTTGCTTGGGCATCATAATCGCAAAATCGAATCCTTTAGGAAGCCGCTGCTTAAGTGATGACTGTTGCCAATCGCACTGCGCAAGCGTTGCTTTAGTGCTGTTACAAGCAATTGCATTACCAACATATATAGGCTTTGAAAAACAAAATGCATTACTACTAGGCTCTGGGTGTTGTGCGTATTTTTTCACAAAGTGGTTGAGCCTATATAAACCATCACGGTGATCGCTCAGCATTAGCACATTAAATGTGCATTGCTTTTGTATCTCAATTTGCTCGCTCGCTACCAAAAACCCTAATTTATTCATAAAGGAGTGGTTTAATGCATCGAAGGGAGCATGCTGCTGTAACTGTAAATGATAAAAGGCATCCCCTTTAGGTAACTTATTGTGAGCTTTTAATAACGCTAAATCTTGCCAACGCTGTTGAGCAAGCAATGAAGCTGCGAGATGTTTTTGTTGTTTAATTGTTATCTCATCGAGGCTTGCTTGCCAAAAGAGCTTGGCGGTTTCAGTTTGATTATTGGCTATTAATGATAACCCATATCCGTATTGTGCATGGGCTATTTTATTGCGTGCTAAGGTGGCTAATGAGGTCGGGGGGAGTTGTAAAATATGAGATGCAAAGTAACTAGGGAATTGCCAATAACTATCAATCACATTGGCTTTGGCGTGCAATACTTGCCAAAAGCCAATGCTATTTTGTTTATTACTGGAGCCACTAATTAAGCTAGTGCACAGTAATAAAATGCTTAATTTAAAAAAATTAGCCCGCGCTTTCACTTGCCATCAACTCAAGCTCTAAACGTGCATATTTATATTCTATAAATTCATGAACGTTCGTGGCCAGCGCCAACTTAAAGTAATCTGTTGCAATTGAAAGCTCACCTGCGGCTTGGTGCTGTTTAGCTAAGTAAAAATAAGCTTCACATAAACGTTGAGCATATTCTTGTTGTGAACTTGCACCATCGGCTATCCCTGAAAAAAATGCTTTTTCACTCATATCACCTACATACAAGGCAATAAGCTGGTACGCCCATTCATTTTCATCAAGGGCCGCCGCATTAGCTTTTAACGAAGCGAGTGCCTGAGTTTTATCTTGTGCGGCCTGCGCTAAATAAAGCCACAGCACACGATAAGGGTCATTAGGAGAGCGCTCCAAAAACGTTTTAAAGTCATCCTTTGCAAGCGTGGCTCTATCACCATAGTACAAAGCAATACCACGATTTAAATACGCATATTCATGTTCTTGGTCTAACTCTATGGCTGAATCAAAATACTCGTATGCTTTTTCGTATTGCTGCATCAAGGTATGTTGAATCCCCAAAAAATTATACACTTCAGCCAAGTCGGGCTTAAGCTTAACCGCTCGATTAAAATCAATTCGCGATAAAGTGGTCATGCCTAAGCTATCAAACAGCACACCACGGTCATAATAGAGCTTTGCTTGTTGCTCTGTACTTAAGTCTGCCCTATTTAATAGTTCTGAAAAACGAGCAATGGCAATTTCATTTCTAAAGTCTGATGCAAGTGGCGCAGTAAATGGCACATTAATAATAGCAGCGGGTTTAGTAGTAGCCTGACAAGCGCTTAAAGACAAAATAGCAAAAGATGCCAAGGCTAAATGTTTAAGTCTCATTAAAATCCTTAATACCGAGGTAAGTAGCAAATAGATAAGACATAAGCTGTCTTGTAAGGTTCATTCTTGTTATATGTTACTTAACGTCTTGAACATAATAGGTTGCTAACATTAAAGCATAAAAAAAGGGGCTAAACAGCCCCTTTTTATACTATCCAGTAATTATCTGGATGAAAGATTAGCAATTACGCGTCTTTAGACTCGTCAGCTGCAGGTGCTGCTGATTCCATTGCTTCTTTAATACTTAGACGTACACGGCCTTGGCGGTCTACTTCTAGTACTTTAACTTTAACTTCTTGACCTTCACTAAGGTGATCAGCAACGTTGTTAACACGCTCTGTGCTGATTTGTGAGATATGCACTAGGCCATCTTTACCAGGAAGAATATTTACAAACGCACCGAAGTCAACGATACGTACAACTTTACCTTCGTAGATAGTACCAACTTCAAGCTCAGCAGTTAATTGCTCAATACGGCTAATTGCATTTGCTGCACTTTCACCGTCTGTAGCAGCAATTTTGATTGTGCCATCATCACCGATTTCAATCGTAGTACCTGTTTCTTCAGTAAGTTGACGAATAGTTGCGCCACCTTTACCGATTACTTCAGCAATTTTCTTCTGTGGGATTTGCATCGTGTAAATACGCGGAGCAAACATAGATAACTCTTCAGAAGGTGCAGAAATCGCTTCGTCCATCACACCTAGAATGTGTAAACGAGCTGCTTTAGCTTGCTTAAGCGCGATTTGCATGATTTCTTGCGTGATACCTTCAATCTTGATATCCATTTGTAGTGCAGTGATACCGTTAGTTGTACCCGCTACTTTAAAGTCCATGTCACCTAAGTGATCTTCATCACCTAAGATATCTGAAAGTACTACAAAGTTTTCTTCTTCTTTAACTAGGCCCATCGCGATACCCGCAACAGAGGCTTTAATTGGTACACCCGCGTTCATAAGCGCTAGAGACGTACCACAAACCGATGCCATTGAAGATGAACCATTTGATTCAGTGATTTCAGATACAACACGAATTGAGTAAGGGAACTCAGTTAATGTTGGCATTACAGCTTGGATACCACGCTTAGCTAGGTTACCGTGGCCGATTTCACGACGCTTAGGAGAACCTACAAAACCCGTTTCACCTACACAGAATGGAGGGAAGTTGTAGTTAAGCATAAAGTGGTTTTTGTGCGTGCCAGTTAAATCATCGATTAACTGTGAGTCACGTTCTGTACCAAGTGTTGCTGTTACTAATGCTTGCGTTTCACCACGTGTAAAGATTGCAGAACCGTGAGTACGTGGAAGTACGCCAGTCATTACATCTAGTGCACGGATCATATCTGGTTCACGACCATCGATACGTTTTTCGCCAGCAGCGATACGGCCACGAACGATTTTCTTCTCAAGTGAACCGAATACTTTACCTACTTCTTGCTTATCAAGCGTTTCGCCTTCAGCAAGTTCGCTAGTAAGCGCTTCAACTACGGCATCTTTTGCTGCAGTTAATGCTTCTTTACGCGCTACTTTATCAGTAATACGGTAAGCTTCGCCTACTTTATCAGCAGCAAGTGTTGCTACTTTCTCTTCTAATGCAACGTTTTTCTCAGGTGCAGTCCAATCCCAAGTAGGCTTGCCTGCTTCTGCTTTAAATTCGTTGATTGCCTTGATGATAGACTGTGATTGCTCATGGCCGTATACAACTGCGCCTAGCATTACGTCTTCAGCAAGTACGTCTGCTTCTGATTCAACCATAAGTACGGCGTTATCAGTACCAGCAACAACTAAATCAAGTTGGCTTTCTTCAAGCTCTTTTAGTGTTGGGTTAAGTACGTATTCACCGTTGATGTAACCAACACGTGATGCACCAATTGGACCGCTGAACGGAATACCAGAGATAGCAAGTGCTGCTGATGTACCAATCATCGCAACCATATCAGGTTGGATTTCAGGGTTTACAGAAACAACCGTCGCGATAACTTGTACTTCGTTTACGAAACCATTTGGAAAAAGTGGACGAATTGGACGGTCAATAAGACGTGCAATAAGCGTTTCGCCATCGTTAGGACGACCTTCACGCTTAAGGAAACCACCTGGGATACGACCTGCAGCGTACATACGCTCTTGGTAGTTAACTGTTAGTGGGAAAAAGTCTTGGCCTGGTTGAGCTTCACGCTTACCAACAACCGTTACGAGTACTGACGTGTCGCCAATGCTTGCTAGTACTGCGCCGTCTGCTTGACGAGCGATAGCACCTGTTTCTAGCGTCACTGTGTGTTGACCTAGTTGAAATTCTTTTATAATTGCTTGCACTTAAAATATTCCTTAAATGTATTTTTAGTATTAATTAAGTTTTCATCAAAGTACCAATTACAGTACATAATTGTATTCAGTTGGAAATCAATTAAGTACTACAATTGGCAATGATGTAAATAACCGTAGATAAACCTTTTTATCTACGCGCCATAGTATATAACAAAGTCAGGTAAAATTGCGAGCTTAGCACCGAGATAAAATAGTGCTTGCAGCAATGTCAAAAACATTCGCTTTGTGAAAGATAATAGTATGGCTTTTATTCGATATTTCAAGGGGTTTACTAAGAAGTACTGGGGAAGACGAGAAAATTTAAGCACAAAAAAAGGAGCTAAAAAGCTCCCCTTTTGATAATCAAGTTCTTAGCGACGTAGGCCAAGCTCTTTGATTAACGCAGTGTAACGCGAGATATCTTTACCTTTAAGGTAATCAAGCAGTTTACGGCGAGTGCTTACTTTACGAAGCAGACCACGACGTGAGTGGAAGTCATGCTTGTGATCAGCAAAGTGACCTTGAAGCTTGTTGATATCAAAAGTAAGTAATGCTACTTGTACTTCAGGTGAACCAGTGTCGCCTTCAGCGCGTGCGAATTTAGCAATGATATCGATTTTTTCTTGATTGCTTAGTGACATAATAACTCCAAAAGTTAAATTTAATAGGTGCTTTAGCCGATCACTAATTCAGCCAAAACGATTAAGCGGGCGTATTCTACCAATTATCAGCATAACTACAAGTTAAACTTTACTCTGGTTGCTGATTAGACAAGCCACGTTTTGATTTTAGATGGCCATCAGGATTACGTTCACCAGTACCAATAAAGATTCCGTCAGCCAGTACTTTTATTGCACCTTCAGGTAATTCTTTACCTAGCACCACAGCTTGACCATGGCTAAATGCTATTCCCTGCTCTTTAGTAATTTCCACAACAGGTAAATCAACTAACGCGGTATCCATTGGCAATAATAGTTCGTCAAGGTAAGTAGAAGGCGCAACGTCTTGTTCTTTCGCTTGATTTAATAACGTTTCTAACTGCTCAAGTGTGACCATTTTATCTGCTGGGTAATGCCCTACAGCACTACGATGCAGCATAATCACATGCGCGCCGCAGCCAAGGTTTTCACCTAAGTCATCAACGATAGTACGAATATATGTGCCTTTAGATACATGGGCAGTCATTTGTATTTCGTTGGCTTGCTCATCAAACTCATCAAGCGTTAAGCTAAATACGTTAATTTTTCGACATTTGCGAGGAACTTCTATGCCTTCACGCGCATATTTATATAAAGGCTTGCCTTCATATTTAAGCGCTGAGTACATTGATGGGTATTGATCTGACTCACCTAAAAATTTAGCAATTTCCTGTGTAAGCAGTTCAGCAGTAACATTAACATCACGCGTTTCGACCACTTCACCATCAGAGTCTGACGTGGTAGTACGCTCACCCAGTTTTGCTCGCACAACATAGGTTTTATCTGTATCGAGTAAAAACTGGGTAAACTTAGTGGCTTCACCAAAACAAATAGGCAGCATACCGGTCGCAAGCGGATCGAGCGCACCAGTGTGCCCCGCTTTTTGAGCAAAATAAATACCTTTCGCTTGCTGCAGTGCTTTGTTTGATGAAATACCTTCTGGTTTGTTTAACAACAAAATACCATCAACTGGACGGCCTTTACTGCGTCTTGCCATTAGTCTTTAGTGCCTTCTTCGCTATCTGTTTCATCATCAACATGCTTAGCATTATCTTCACGAATGATAGAGTCCACTAAGTTAGAGATTCGCATCCCTTCCATTAATGAATTATCAACCACAAATTTAAGCTCAGGCATGATTCGCGCACGAATACGTTTACCTAGCAACGAACGGATATAGCCCGTTGCTTCGTTCAGTACTTTGGCACTTTGTTTGGCTGCATTTTCATCTTCGGTGTTAAACACAGTAATGAAAACTTTGGCATAAGATAAATCGCGCGATACTTCTACCGCAGACACTGTCACCATGCCCAAGCGTGGATCTTTAATTTCGCGTTGTAAAATCACCGCAATTTCTTTTTGAATTTGCTGAGCAACACGATCAGTGCGAGAAAATTCTCTCATTTCACTTTCCTAAAATTATAACTTATTGAAAAATAATAATAAGCTAACTAAATAATGGATACACAAATGGGGGCTGAGCCCCCATTTAAAATCTTAGCATAGGTTATGTTGGGCTATCGAGGTACAACCTTGAATGTCCAACACCACCTAATAACAATTAAAGAGTACGTTGTACTTCAACTGTTTCAAATACTTCGATTTGGTCACCAACGCGAACATCATTGTAGTTCTTAACGCCGATACCACATTCCATGCCGTTACGAACATCAGCAACGTCATCTTTAAAGCGACGTAATGACTCAAGCTCGCCTTCGTAAATAACCACGTTATCACGAAGTACACGAATTGGTGCGCTACGCTTGATAGTACCTTCAGTAACCATACAACCGGCAATTGCACCAATTTTTGGAGACTTAAATACGTCACGTACTTCAGCAAGACCAATGATCTCTTGTTTAAACTCAGGAGCAAGCATACCAGACATGGCTTGCTTAACTTCTTCGATTAGCGCGTAGATTACGCTGTAGTAACGAAGATCTAGGTTTTCAGAGTCAATCACTTTACGCGCTGATGCATCAGCACGAACGTTAAAGCCAACCACAATCGCGTTAGACGCTGCCGCAAGAGTTGCATCAGTTTCAGTGATACCACCAACACCAGAACCAACAATCTTCACTTTTACTTCATCAGTAGAAAGCTTAGTTAGTGAGTCTGAAATTGCTTCGATTGAACCTTGAACGTCTGCTTTAAGTACCACGTTAACTTCAGATACGTCGCCTTCAGTCATGTTAGTAAACATGTTTTCAAGCTTCGCTTTTTGTTGACGCGCTAGTTTAACATCGCGGAATTTACCTTGACGGTAAAGTGCAACTTCACGCGCTTTACGCTCATCTTTAACTACAGTTGCTTCATCACCGGCAGCTGGAATACCAGACAGACCTAAAATCTCAACTGGAATAGAAGGACCGGCAGACTTAATGTCTTTACCGTTTTCATCGCGCATTGCACGAACACGGCCGTATTCAAGACCACATAATACAATGTCACCTTGATTAAGCGTACCTGACTGAACAAGAATAGACGCAACAGGACCACGGCCTTTATCAAGACGTGATTCAATAACAACACCTGCAGCCATACCTTCGGTCGGCGCATTTAACTCTAAAAGCTCAGATTGCATTAATACAGCTTCTAGCAGATCATCAATACCTAAACCTGTTTTTGCTGAAATGTGCACGTACTGTGTATCGCCGCCCCACTCTTCTGGGATAACGTCTAGCTGAGCTAGTTCGTTTTTAACGCGATCTGGATCTGCGCCTTCTTTATCCATTTTGTTAACAGCAATAATTAAAGGAACGCCAGCTGCGCGAGCATGCTGTACCGCTTCTTTAGTTTGTGGCATTACGCCATCATCAGCTGCAACTACTAGGATTACGATATCAGTCGCTTTTGCACCACGAGCACGCATTGATGTAAATGCGGCGTGACCCGGAGTATCTAAGAAAGTGATCATGTTGCCGTTAGTTTCAACGTGGTATGCACCAATGTGCTGTGTAATACCACCGGCTTCGCCTGATGCAACTTTAGCTGAACGAATGTAATCAAGCGTCGATGTTTTACCGTGGTCAACGTGACCCATAACAGTTACTACTGGCGCACGTGGCTCTGACTTACCATCTTCATGGCGGTCATTAAGTACTGTTTGCTCTAATTCGTTTTCTTTAACGATGATAACTTTATGGCCCATTTCTTCTGCTACAAGTTGCGCAGTTTCTTGGTCAATAACTTGGTTAATAGTAACCATGTCACCCATTTTCATCATAGTTTTTACAACTTCAGCACCTTTAACCGCCATGCGTGATGCAAGCTCAGCAACTGTAATTGTTTCACTAATACGCACTTCGTTTTTAACATCAGCCGTTGGTTTTTGGAAACCGTGCTGTAATGACGCTGGCGCTTTTAGCTTACCTTTTTTACCTTTAGACGCTGCAAATTTATCTTTTGCTGGCGCTTTTTTCTTTTTCTTCGCACGGCGAGAGCCTTGCTCTTCGCGAGCATCAGCTACATCTTCTGCTTCACGTGCGTATGTTGAAGTCGTAAGGTGGTGATCCGCGGTTTCTTCGCGTTTCTTACGTTCTTCTTCTTCTTTCTTCCAGCGTGCTGAGTTCTCTTCAGCTAGCTTTCTTGCCTCTTCTGCTTGACGTTTCGCTTCTTCTTCAGCTTTCTTCAATGCGGCCTCTTCTGCTTCTTTTTGCAGACGCTCAGCTTCGATGCGATCTTTCTCAGACTTAGCACTTTGCTCAGGGGTCATCTGCTGTTGTTTCGCTTTACGCTCAGCATCTGCTTTGCGTTTAGCTTCTTCTTTGGCTTTACGATCAGCGTCTTCTTTTGCTTTACGTTCTGCCTCTTGTTTTGCCTTTAATTCAGCAGCGGCTTGTTCAGCTTTTTGCTGCTCTTCAAGACGTGCTTTTTCTTCAGCGGCTAGACGTTGCTGTTCTTGTTCTTGCTCAACAGCACTTTTTTTCACATAAGTGCGTGTTTTACGAACTTCAACTTGCACAGCTTTTGCTTTACCCGTAGAGCCCGTCACACTTAATGTGCTTTTGCTCTTACGTTGCAATGTCATGCGAGCAGGGCCTTCAGAGCCCGTGCCACCATGTTGCTTGCTTAGGTGATCAAGTAACGTCGCTTTTTCAGCTTCAGTTACATTATCGCCTGCTTGTTTAGTAATACCGGCTTGTGAAAACTGCTGTAGTAATTTATCAACAGTTGTACCTATATCACCGGCTAGTTTTTCAACATTTACTTCTGCCATAGTCTCTAATACCTCCGTTAATAAATTACTCGTCTGCAAACCAACAAATATTACGTGCAGCCATAATTAGCTCGCCCGCTTTCTCTGAAGATAGCTCTGTAATATCTACAAGCTCATCAATGCCTTGCTCAGCTAAGTCTTCAAGTGTTACTACACCCTTACTTGCCATAACAAATGCTAAATGACGCTCTAAGCCTTCAAGCGCAAGTAAGTCTTCTGCAGGCTCAGCGCCTTCTAAGCTTTCTTCCGTTTTAAGCGCTTTCGTTGTTAATGCATCTTTTGCACGTGAACGTAATACGTCCACTGTTTCTTCATCTAAGCCGTCGATTTCTAAAAACTCTGAAGCCGGAACATAAGCAACTTCTTCAAGTGTTGAGAAACCTTCGTTGATAAGTAATGATGCAAATTCGTCATCAATATCTAAGTTTTCAGTAAATAAGTTAATTAACTTATCTGACTCAGCTTCGTTCTTAGCGCGCATTTCATCAACGGTCATTACGTTTAATTCCCAGCCAGTTAATTGGCTAGCTAAACGTACGTTTTGACCATTACGACCAATAGCTTGTGCTAAGTTATCAGCTTCAACAGCAATATCCATTGAGTGTGTATCTTCATCCATTACGATTGAAGCCACTTCTGCTGGTGCCATTGCGTTAATAACAAACTGTGCAGGGTTGTCATCGTAAAGTACGATATCAACACGCTCACCGCCAAGTTCTGACGATACCGCTTGAACACGTGCGCCACGCATACCAACACACGCACCAACAGGGTCAATACGCTTGTCGTTAGATTTAACCGCGATTTTAGCGCGTGAACCTGGATCACGTGCTGCAGCGCGTAATTCAATCATTTCTTCGCCAATTTCTGGCACCTCAATGCGGAATAATTCCATCAGCATTTCTGGTTTAGAACGGGTTACAAATAATTGTGCACCGCGTGCTTCAGGCTTCACTTCATATAAAAGACCGCGGATACGATCACCCGGGCGGAAGTTTTCACGTGGCAGCATGTCGTCACGATAAATAACCGCTTCTGCGTTGTTACCTAAATCAAGTACGATTGCATCACGGGTTGCTTTTTTAACAACACCCGTTACCAGCTCGCCTTCTTGATCTTTATATGCTTCAACGACTAAGGCGCGCTCTGCTTCACGTACTTTTTGTACGATCACTTGCTTAGCCATCTGTGTTGTTATGCGGTCAAATTTAATTGATTCAATCTGCTCTTCTACGTAGTCGCCCATTTTCAAGTCAGGTTCTTCAACTTGAGCAGCTTCTAACGTGATTTCGCTGTATGGATTCTCTAAAGAACCATCTTCTAAAACTTCAGCTATTTGCCAGCGACGGAAGGTATCGTAATCGCCGGTTTTACGGTCAATTGCAACACGTACATCAATTTCACCATCATGCTTTTTCTTTGTCGCTGTCGCTAATGCGAACTCTAGAGCTTCAAAAATCTTTTCTTTTGGAACCGCTTTCTCATTGGAAACGGCTTCAGCAACCAATAATATTTCTTTTGCCATGGGTAATGCCTCGCTTGCCCTATTCCTTCGCACTCGAATTAAAACTTTGCGATTATGTTCGCACGTTCAATGTTACTAAGCATGATTAAATGCTCCGCACCATCGCTAGATAGTGTGATCATATCGCTGCTAACTGCTATTAAGTCGCCTTTAAAATTACGGCGACCATCTTGTGGAAGCTTAGTACGCACGCGTACTTCCTCTCCTTGCGCCTGCTCGTAGTGATCTTGTTTGAATAATGGACGATCAACACCAGGAGACGACACTTCCAAATCGTATTCGTTTGTAATTGGGTCTTCGACGTCTAAAATCGCACTAATTTGACGACTTGCATCGGCGCAGTTGTCAACTGAAATCCCATCCTCATGAGCAATGTATACTCTTAAGGTAGAATGGCGACCCGCTTGTACAAACTCAAGCCCATGTAATTCAAAGCCTAACATTTCTACCGCAGGCGTTAACATGGTTACTAAATCTTGTTCAAGTTTTGTCACGAAAATCCTCCATACAAACAAAAAAAGGGCTTATAGCCCTAAAATACTGAGTTTAAATTTTGATTTAATCGATAAACATTAAATCAAACGGTGCAGATACAACAACGCCCCGAACCAAGCGGGGCGTCACACCAAAAAACGCAAAACTGTGTGGCCTAGGGCCAAGCTTGGTTGCGAGTCAGTACCCTGACCAAATTAAACTTCATTAGCTTAAACGCAAAACGCGCATTACTTAGAATGCGCGATATAAAGTAGTAAGTATAAACCTACTATTAAGATTGGTTGCGGGAGCCGGATTTGAACCAACGACCTTCGGGTTATGAGCCCGACGAGCTACCAGACTGCTCCATCCCGCGCCAATAGATAAAAAGTTAATAACTTAATATCGCTGTTAGTAAATTTTATAACCTACTAAACAATGGCCGCTATTATAAAGATGTACACCTAAATTAGCAACCACAATAAGTAATAAGTTGATAAAAAAAGCAATGCTGTTTATTGCTTTGCTCTATGATTAAAACGACATGTAGAAATCGATCGCTTTTTAAAATACAGCGTATAAAAATAATTTTGGCTCATTATGAAAAAATTCAAAACCTTAAAACTAATTTTAGGTGACCAGCTAAACCCCGCTCATTCTTGGTTTAAAGATAAATCCGATGACACCGTGTTTGTTATTGCCGAGCTCATGCAAGAAGCGCAGTACGTAAAGCATCACGTGCAAAAAATATCAGCATTTTTTAAAGCCATGGAAAACTTCGCTAACGCCTTAAAAGATGCCGGCTTTAACGTGTTGCATTTAACGTTAGATGACACCAAAGACGATGATAACTTACCCGCTCTTTTAACTCGATTAGCTAAGCAGCATGAATGCACCTCAATTGAATATCAATACCCAGATGAGTACCGTTTAAAAACACAACTGCACGACTTTGCCACTAACAGCGAATTAGCTGTGACTGCCTGTGACAGCGAGCATTTTTTATTAGCATTTAACGATATAGACAAACGCTTTAAAAAAGATAAACACGTCACTATGGAGCATTTTTATCGGGCAATGCGAAAGCAGTTTGATATTTTAATGGACGATGACAAACCTCAAGGTGGTCAATGGAACTTTGATGCGAATAACCGTAATAAGTTTTCAAAAAGCGATTTAGCCGATATCCCCAAACCCAAGTTATTTAAAAATGATGTTAGCACCATCATTGAGCGTTTAGATAAACATAAAATAAAATACTTTGGGCAAATAGAAACCCAATTAAGCTGGCCAACAACCCGTAAACAAGCAATAAACGCACTTGATCACTTTTGTGCACATTTACTTCCCCGCTTTGGTCAATTTCAAGATGCGATGACAGATCAATGCCCTGATAAAGATACCTTTTATCACAGCCGGTTATCATTTGCGTTAAATGCCAAAATTTTACATCCTCGCTATGTTATCGACCGTGTGGTCAAAGAATACCAACAACGCCAAGATGAAATATCTATTTCTCAGGTTGAAGGCTTTATTCGTCAAGTACTGGGTTGGCGCGAATATGTGCGTGGTGTCTATTGGAAAAACATGCCCGATTACGCTTACAAAAACCAGCTTAATGCAACCCGTGCACTGCCACGTTATTTTTGGAATGGTAAAACAAAAATGAACTGCCTAAGCCACTCATTAACACAAAGCTTAGACAGCGCGTATGCCCATCATATTCAACGTTTAATGGTAATAGGTAATTTTTGTTTACTAACCGCTATTAACCCTGATGAAGTGGATGAATGGTATTTGGGTGTTTATATCGATGCTATTGAATGGGTAGAAATGCCTAACGCGCGTGGCATGAGTCAATTTGCTGACGATGGCATCATTGCTACTAAGCCTTATGCGGCTAGCGGCAACTATATAAATAAAATGAGCGACTACTGTAAAAGCTGCCAATATAAGGTGAAAGAAAAAGTAGGAAAAGACGCTTGCCCTCTAAATAGCCTCTATTGGCAATTTATGCAAACACACCGAGAGCGGCTTGAAAAAAATCCACGAATAGGCATGGTTTATCGCAATTGGGATAAACAAGATGAATCATTGCGCCAAGAAACCTTAGAGCAAGCTAACAACTATTTAAATAATATTGAAAAGCTTTAAATATAAATGCCGTCAATTGACGGCAGCATTCTTGATAGTTAATATTAAAGTACCAAAATAGGTAATATTGTTAATTAAATGTTTAATTTATTGGCTCTATTTGCGTTAGTTGTTGCTCTCTGAATTTGTACTATAATTAATTGTCCCAAAGCTAGAGAGGTCGCGACATTGAAGAAAAATCAGTTCACACTAATAATTGAGTCGCTATCTAAGCTAACACATAATCAGAAACGATTACTACACCATCACGTTGTTGAAGACCTCAAACGTGGTGATACAGATAACCTAATCAATGAGTGTAAAGGTGATGATGTTATATGCCCTCACTGTGGCAGTGAAGAAATTGGCAAATGGGGGATGGCTGCTGGCTTGCAACGGTTCAAATGCAAAAGCTCCGTATGTGGCAAAACTTTCAATGCCCTTACCAAAACTCCACTTGCTCGACTTAGAAAGCGTGAGCTTTGGGCTAAAAACCTAGAGTACATGCTTGATGGCTTACCGATAAGACGAGTGGCAGAGCTTTTAGAGGTTGCAGAGACTACAGCTTTTCGCTGGCGACACAGATTTTTAAAAGCTCCAGCTCAACGCAAACCATCAGAAGTAGCAGGAATCATTGAAGCTGATGAAATGTTCTTCATGGAGAGCTTTAAAGGGAATCAGACGATATATGACCGAAAACCTCGAAAGCGTGGAGGTATGGGAGATAGAAGAACGGTAGACGATAAAATCCCTGTATTGATCGTAGTTGACAGAAGTGGTGGTTTAACTGATTTTGTACTGGAAGAGCATACAAGCGATGAGATTCACAACGCAATGAGACCAATAGTGAACCATGACAGTATTCTCTGTAGCGATGGCGCACATGCCTACCGTTCTTTTGCCAAGGAAGAGAACATTAAGCACTATCGGACAATTGTAAGTAAGGGTGAGCGTGTAATAGGTGGTCAGTTTCATATACAGAACGTAAATGGCTACATGAGCCGTTTACGGGGCTGGATGCGCAGGTTTAATGGTGTAGGCACAGAATACCTTCCGAATTACTTAGGTTGGATGAGAATGATGGATAGTAAAAGGGACAAGTATAAAGAGATCAAAATGGAGTATTTGATAAATGAAAATTTGGCCTACCCACTACCACTACTATAAGTTTGACAAAAGAATTTTGGTCATTAAGATCAAGCCTAAAATATATATTTATCAATTTGATAGATAGTTACATACACAGTATTTATAAGGATATTATGTGAAAAAACTACTAACTGTACTTGCTTTAAGTTCAACATCATTATTTTCTTTTAATTCATTTGCTAATGAACGACCTTTCCTAGAGCTTGGTTTGGGTGTTGAATACGGTGGGCTTGGTACACAGATTTATTTGCCGTTGGCATTAGACAATATTGACGCATATATTGCCGCAGGGATTTTCTCATACTCTAGCCGAACTGATGAAGAGTATGGCTTTGGTGCAGGTTTAAATTATTACTTAGAAAAAAATCATTCAGTCAACCTGTACTATGGTGTGCTCAATGAAGAAAGTTATTTAAACGATCAGTTCGAAGTTAAAAGAGAGCATGATTATGGCCTCTCTGTAGGTTACAAATATTATTTTTCTGGTCGAAACAAGTCTGGTTTTACTCTAGGAGCCACATTCAATGTGTATGATGGCGACACATACCCAATGTTTAGTCTTGGTTATAGGTATTAGCTAAAGGTCTATTCACAAAGAGGCTAAAAAATTAGCCTCTTTTTTGTATCAACAGTATAGGTTATTCAATATTCAACAATTAACGCAAATAGAGCCAATTTATTTGTCATGTCAGTGTAATGAGCTTATTTTTTAATAGCACCTCTTACTCCAGACTATGATGAGAATAAAATGAAAAAACAATTAATTGCAGCGACACTTTTATTGCTCGGTACAAGCCAAGCTCAAGCTTTTAGTCAAGAAACTCACAAACGTATTGTTCTTGATGCCGTAAATTATATGCAGCAACACCCAGCCAGCACCGAATATGCTGCCCTACGTCAGTACGCTGCACAAAACAATCTGACAATCTCTGAATTAGCGGAGCTGCTGGGACAAGCTGCTTATGATGTAGATGACTTTGAAGACACCTTTTTCTGTGGTGCTATTACAGGTTCATGTGTTCAAGCGCCAGTATGGGGAGCAGCGCAAAGTATAGTTAAATATACAAGCTATTGGCATTTTCAAAATCATACCCAAGGTGCAGACCACCATGGAAACGATTTTGGTGGTTATAATTATGAAAAGCTCACCGTTTGGGGCACTATTGATAATCTTGCATCTGCTTGGCTTAAAGGTGACTATCTTGATGATGGTAAAGGGGGAGAAACAGGTTGGTTCAATGCCGACTCTTCAAAATATAACAGTTATGGTGTAACAGAATCTCACTACAGAATCGATAGCAACTCAACCTATTCTATGTACGATGACTTTGAAGAAATGCCATTTCAACCTATCGATAATTTAGGGCAATATTGGTATCAAAGTTACTTACAGAGCGGCAATCCGCAAGTATTAGGGTTTGTGTTCCATACTACTGATTTATTACAGCCTCACCACACGTGGACCACATCAGATCTAAATCATTCTAGCTGGGAAAGTTGGGTAAACGATTACTATGACCAAGAGCAGCTCAACGATTTATCACTCGTTACTCAAGCAATGCAAACGTTCTCGCCTTTAGATAAAAATAGCCAAGATGTTCGCCCATTATTAACTCAAGGCGGTTCATTTTCTTATGCACAAGGTGGGATTGTGCTCAACTCAGAAGATCATTTTGATCGCCTTAATATAGCTAAGCAGGTCGTGCCCCATGCAATAGCAATGGTGGTGCACTTATTAAACCATGCCATGGTTGCTCGCTAATGAAAAAAATGGCAATTTTAGTGATTACATTACTAGGTGTGTTTTACCACTCCCTAGTAATGGCATCATTTACACAATACAACAGTGATGAAATTAACTTTATGCATCGTGCTTATTTAAAGCACAACCCTGATATTACAATCAATGAAGTTAGAACTCGTCTGTATGAGAATCAGTTTTTATTACAACAAGCTGCGCTAAAAACCCCTGCGATAATAAAACGACAATCTGCCGTTGGTTTTAGTACTCAATACCATGTTGAACGTTACTTAAAAAATCTGCTCGATTCACAATTAGCTATAAGTGCACAGTCAAGCCCGATAAAGCTTGAAATTTATGATAACCAATGGCTTAAACACACATTAGGGCCCTACCCTAAAAATGGCCAGTATGTGCAAAGCGCCATCAAAAAAATGCAGCAGTTTGATTTAACCCCTCTTTTGTATAACGCTATTAATTTATATGAATTTGTCGATTCACTATCAATGCAGGTACGCTTTAAACTCCACAAAGGAGATAGTGAACTATTCAAAAGTGAATTAATAAAAAAACGGCAATTCAATATAGCGTTTTCAAAAGCCAAACCGATTTTGGCAAAACAGAATATTGATATTGAACATCTGTATGAAATAGCTCAAGGAGATATTTTGCGCTCCTCCATTCAAAGCTGGCTAGGCATAAATACAATGATGCATATGCAAAGCCCCGTTCTTGAAAAACTAGAGAAACAAGTAAACAAAAGCGAAATTAAAGCATTTTATCAAGCCAATAAATCGCAGTTTAAATTTTTAAGCCACGTAAAAGCCCATGGAGCTCAATTTGCAAATCGAGCCAATGCTTTAGGTTTTCGCACCTTGGCCGGTAACAAAACGCTAAAACAAGCATTAGTAATATCAGGAAAACAAGATATATATGCTCAATACAACAGTGAATTAAACCGTAAAAACAAAAGTAGCTGGGTTGTACAACTTGCGTTCACAACTAAAGAAAACACCATTTCTCCTGTTATACGTACACCCAGTGGTGAATGGGTGGTGATACACAGTTATGAGCATCAGTTTGAGTACTTTTCGCCAGAAGATGAAACCGTTCGGTACCAAGCAACAAAGGCCATCGCAAAACAAAAAGCGGTACAACAGTATGAGGATACTTGGCTCAAGTGGCAAAATAAGACAGGAGTAATTTTATGAGCAAAAAAGTTTTCGTTTCTGTTGTTGTAGCTTGTGTTGGTATGTACGCACTTTTTACTCAATATACTAGTAAACCAACGATAAAGAATATTGATTCCCTTAACCAAGCTAAAAGTGTTAAGCAAATAACGTCACTTGAGCTGACTACTGCTGACATGACCCAAGAGCTGAAAAGCACGCAATTAAACACGGTTACAACTAACAATACGAGCCCTCAGCCTTTGCCACCAATAACCTCTCCTGCCTATTTACCCAACATAGTAAAAAATACTCAGCCAGTTGCTCAGTACAGCGGTGATTTAAATAATCACCAGGCATATCAAGATTTCCACCTTGAACAGCAAAGACAGCTAGAGCAACGTTTTGTTATTGCTGCACAAGCCAAAATATTAAAACTTGAAGAATTACTGGCTAAAGGCCGACAAAAAAAGCTTTCACAAGAACAACTGCAAGTTGCGATAGATAAAATTAACGCTTTAAAACAAATGCAAATAAACTTAAAAGACTAACAACGCAAAAAGCCGCCAAATGGCGGCTTTTCACAGGGAAAATACATGTGCTAGCTTAACTATTTGCTTTCTAGCATATTGCCTGAGCCAATCTCGATTTTACGTGGCTTAAGGGCTTCTGGGATCTCACGTTCAAGGTCGATGCTTAGTAAGCCATTGGCTAAGTCTGCACCAAGTACTTTAACGTGGTCGCCTAACTGAAACTTACGCTCAAAGTTACGCTCGGCAATCCCTTGATGAATAAATTTGCGCTCATCATTTTGCTCTTTACCTGCTTTAGTGCCTGATACAACCAAAGTGTTGTTTTCAGATTGTAAGCTTAACTCGTCTTCACTAAATCCAGCGACTGCCATAGTGATACGGTACTTGTCTTTATCAAGCGCTTCGATGTTATAAGGAGGAAAACTTGGCTGCTTATCAGTTCGTGCAGCGGCATCCATTAATGATGCTAAATGATCGAAACCAATGAATGAACGGTATAGGGGTGATAAATCTACTGTACGCATAATAATATCCTCATATTTAAGCGATATATTGCTGCTACTTTTCGTTTGAACAAGTAACGGCAAAAGTTAATTAATAATATAATTTTCAAATAGTTCTGATTTACTGAAGACCCATCAGGCGTCCTCAAATAACTATTTATGGGCGGGCAATTTTATTTCAAGATTTTTTTATAAAATATTTTTATTTTTTTACAGGCCCTAAAAAAAGCGAACGCAATAATCGTTTTTTTGCACTGTAATAAAAAATGAAATTAGTTACACTAGGGTCAACTAATTTGAGGAGAGCGTTATGTTAACAGTAATTTTTGGCCGTGAAGGCTGCCCTTTTTGTGTTCGCGCTAAAGATGTTGCAGAGCAACTTGCTAATGATCGCGATGATTTTAAATACCGCTACATCGACATCATCAAAGAAGGTATCAGTAAAGAAGATTTAGAGAAGTCTGCAGGCAAACCATGCCCAACCGTACCGCAGATTTTTGTAGACCAAACTCATATTGGTGGATTCACTGAATTTGAAGCTTATGCTAAAGAAAACCTAGGCCTTTACCAGTAATTTTGTAGACAGAGTGTTAACCAGCTCAATTAACGTACAATTGAAGCTGGTTAAATTTCGACCAACATCAAACACATATAAATTAGTTGTAATTTATACAAGCATTTGCCTCGCATTTCCTATACAATGCGCGCCTCTTTAAATTCGTTGAGGCGTATTAATGTCAGAACCAGTCACGTTTGAATCTCTAAATCTTTCTCCTGCAATTTTAAAGGCAGTTGAAGAGTTGGGTTACAAGACACCATCTGAAATCCAAGCTCAATGTATACCGTTATTGCTAGAAAGAAAGGACGTACTGGGACTAGCACAAACGGGTACAGGTAAAACAGCAGCATTTGCACTGCCATTACTAAATAATATTGACCCGTCTGTGAAACAGCCACAGATCCTTGTACTCACACCTACCCGTGAGCTTGCGATCCAAGTAGCTGAGGCATTTGAACAATATGCAAAACACACTCGTGGTGTTGAAGTATTGGCACTTTATGGTGGCCAGAGCTACAGCATCCAGCTGAGCGCACTTCGTCGTGGCGCACAGATTATCGTTGCTACACCAGGTCGTTTAATCGATCACATAAACCGTGGCACTATCAAGTTTGATGCTTTACAAGCCCTTGTACTTGATGAAGCCGATGAAATGCTACGTATGGGCTTTATCGATGATGTAGAAAGCATCATGGAAAAAACACCGCGTGAAAAGCAAACATGTCTTTTCTCTGCGACTATGCCTAAGCAAATTCAAAACATCAGCAGCAAATATATGAATAACCCTGAACAGGTTCATATTTCTGCGCGCAACTCAACTGTATCATCAGTTGAACAAGTGTTTTGGAATGCACACGTACATAAAAATAAAGCGATTGTTCGTTTCTTAGAAGCTGAACAATACGAAGGTGCTATTGTTTTCGTACGTACGCGTAACGATACAGTGCAACTTGCTGAGTTATTAGAGCGCGAAGGTTTCTCTGCAGCGCCACTTAACGGTGACATGAACCAGCAAGCGCGTGAGCGCACGGTTGATCGTTTAAAAAGCGGCATGCTAAACGTTGTTATTGCAACAGACGTAGCGGCACGTGGTCTTGATGTAGACCGTTTAAGCTTAGTTATCAACTACGACATTCCACAAGACTCTGAAGCCTACGTTCACCGTATCGGCCGTACAGGTCGTGCTGGTCGTACTGGTAAAGCGATTCTTTTCGTTAAGCATAACGAGCGTTATTTACTTAAAAATATCATTCGTCATACTAAATCTGAAATCGCACAAGTTGAATTACCTACAGCTAAAGTTGTTGAAGAAAAACGTATCAATGCCTTACAAGAAAAGCTTACGCTTGCGCTTGAAAACAAAGATATTACTTTCTTCAATGAAGTGGCTGCCAACATGGCACAAAAACTTGAGCTTGCTCCTGAAGACTTAGCGGGTGCGTTACTGTGTTTAGCACAGCAACAATCACCAATTAAAGTTGAAGAAGTTAAGATTCAACCGCGTGAGCGTAACGAACGTAATGATCGTAATCCTCGTAGCAATGACCGTGGTCGTCGTAACGAACGCCCTGAACGCGGTGGTGAGCGCGCTGAGCGTAAACCACGCGAGCGTAACAGCCGTGATGCAGGCCCTATGGATACATACCGTATCGAAGTAGGTCGTGAGCATGGTGTTCAGGTTAAGAACATTGTTGGCGCAATTGCTAACGAAGCAGACATTTCAAGCAAGTTTATTGGTGACATTCGTCTTCACGACAGTCACAGTACGGTACAATTACCGCAAAACATGCCTAAAGATGTACTTGATCACTTCCAGAAAGTGTTTATTTGTAAACGCCCAATGGGTATGACATTAACACAAGATCAAGGCCCTTCTGAGCCACGCGGCGAGCGTTCTGAACGCCCTGCTGGTGACAAGAAGCGTAGCTTTAATAAAGATGGTCAACGCCCTGATAAGCGTAGCGGCCCTCGTAAAGAACGTCGCCCAGTTAGCTTTACCGCTAAGTAAGCAACGACTCTTTAGAAAAAAAGCCTTGGCATGAAAGTGCCAAGGCTTTTTTGTGTCTAGAATTCAGCTATCTGCTTAATTTCCGTAACTTGAAGCCGCAAGTCAGTATTAGGCACTTAACTAACAGATTGAATTAAAAATATTTTTTTGTTTTCTCTAACCAGAGATTGCAGTGAAAACAAGGCGAAATTACGCGTCAATAGCTAGCCTATTGTAAGTAAATTCAACGTAATTAGCGTTGAAAAAGCTGATTGAGATAGCTTTATTATCCAAAACTCAGATTACTTAATGTGTATAAACATGTTTTCTTTGATTTTTAAAACAATAAAATTTATGTAAACTAAGCAAAGGCTATAATTCATGGACGAATTAAAAATTGAAAAGAAATTACGACAACTTACTCTTTGTAGTAATAATGTTACCTATTTTATTATGCATAATTATTCCTATTTTAATGGACTTTACAGATCCACCATTTATCACAAATGAAATATACGACGTTATTTTCTTTATAGCATTCCCTATTATTTGTGGCGCATCATTCATCTATTTAAATATACTTGTATTCAATAAATATAGACGCTGCAGTAAATACAGAGAGCACCTTAAATATAGTTTTTCAGATACAAAAACGAAATTATCATTAATATTCGCGTACCCATTAATCCCTTTGTTAATCTATGCAAGTCTCTATTTTTTATTCTCTGCCCCCATTAAATTATGGGCTTACTACACGCAAGGCGACTATTGGTATAAGGAATATATCCTAACTGATGTGCAAAAGTGTGGTTCTGATTATGAAGATAATTGTACTCGTTTATATTTTAAAGATCCTAAAACAAACGAAACTCATGATTTTAGATGGTACGAAGATAAGTCTACAATAATGAATAACAAAAACGATTATGTTTATATTTTTGGTGAGGCTAGTTTGTTTGGCTATATAGTGAGAGATTTAGAAAGGTAACTTAGACTTACTTTGAATATTACAGCACTTTTATATAAACCTCACTCGAGTGAGTGAGGTTTATGAATCAAGATTTAAGTTAAGGCGCTACTGCTGGGTACACGTAGCTGGCATCAAGCCCTAATGGGATACCAAGTGCCCAGTAGCCTAGCAAGAAGATACTCCAGCCAATCATAAAGGCGATTGAATACGGTAGCATCATCGCGATAAGCGTACCTATGCCTGTGCCTTTAACGTATTTTTGACAGTACACCACAACTAGTGGGAAGTATGGCATGAGCGGAGTGATAATATTAGAGCTAGAATCTCCCACACGGTACGCCGCTTGCGTTAAGTCTGGCGAAATACCGAGTTGCATTAGCATAGGTACAAATACCGGACCTAATAGTGCCCACTTAGCCGAACTTGAACCAACAAATAAGTTTACAAAACCAGTTAAGAAAATAATCCCTACGACCGTTACAGAGCTCGGTAACTCCATTGCTTTTAATACCTGAGCCCCTTCAATTGCCAGTAAGGCACCTAGGTTTGATTTACTAAATGCAGCAATAAATAATGAACAAAAGAATGCCATAACAATGTAATACGCCATACCATTCATGGCTTTGCTCATCGCATCTATCATGTCTTTAGAGCTTTTAAAGGTGCCTACGGTAAAACCATATACTGCGCCTGGGATCCAAAACAGTAAGAAGATTAGCGGCACTATTGACTGCATTAGTGGTGAACTAAAGTTTGTTAAAGAGCCATCGCTGCTGCGCATCGCTGAATCAGCGGGTGCGGATACATACGCTAATAACGCAATACCTGCAATCATTACGGAACTAGCAATAAGAAAGGCGCGCTTTTCGTCACTACGGGCATCTTCAAATGCTGGTAGGTCTTGAGTTTCACCATCTACTGGTGAATTTTTTAAACGTGGTTCAATAATTTTATCGGTGATGTACCAGCCTAACATTACAATAAATAAGCTTGATGCTGAAGCAAAGCCCCAGTTATTAAGCGGGTTAATGCTCATTGTTGGATTAATAATTTGTGCTGCACTTTGCGTAAAGCTTTGCAGTAACGGGTCAATCCCAGATGGAATAAAGTTAGCGCCAAAGCCACCGCTAACCCCTGCAAATGCCGCTGCAATACCTGCAAGCGGATGACGACCTGCTGCAAAAAATATTACCCCAGCAAGTGGAATAACCAGCACATACCCTGCATCGGTAGCCGTATGGCTCACAATAGCTACCAAAATAATTGAGGGTGTTAGTAATTTTCTAGGCGTTACTTTGAGCATTAATTTAAGGCCGGTATTAATAAAGCCCGAATGCTCTGCAACGCCTACACCTAGCATAGCAACCAGTACTACACCCAGTGGCGCAAAACCGGTGAATGTTTTTACCATAGAAGATAAAAAAGTGGCCAACGAATCGCTGGCAAGCATGTTATTAATAATAATGGCTTCGCCAGTACGAGGGTCTATTGCATCAAATGTGACGCTTGAAAACCACCAAGACAAAAACCGATTAATAACATGGCAAACAAAAAGATAATTGCTGGATCAGGAAGCTTATTACCTACCCGCTCAACAAAATTTAAAAATCGCGCAACTATGCCAGTTGGCATTGTCGCATCATTATTGTTATTCATTTCACTTGTTCCCTAGAATTTAGACTGTGCTACTTTAGCGTATCTAAGGAATGAGGTAAATTTTAACTGAATAAACAAGTTCTTTTTTAGGCACAAAAAAACACGGCTCAGTAGCCGCGCTATTTTTAATGAATAAAAAAAGCTTATGCGAGTGCTTTTACTTCATCCCATATTCTTACTACGAGTGCTTTATCATCTTCATTAAGTTCGCCATTGCGATAAGCTTTTACTAAGCTTTTTTCAACCGTGTCGTTTAGTTCTGCAATTTCTAGATTTAACTCTTCAACTTGTGCATAACCTACGGCTAAATCAAAGTGGCCGCGTAAATAACCGCCAGCAAATAACTCGTCATCGGTTGCTTTTATCACTAAATCATCAAAATATTGCTGCGCAGCATCTATGTAATTTACTAAACTCATGTGTTACTTCTCCTCTGGGTGCAGCCCATCTTGATGACCTACTGCATACATAATATGGTCGTTAAACCCACTGGTTACACGTATATAACCGCTTAATTCATCATCTAATTTGCTATCGCCGGTATCACAAATCAGCGGTCGGCCATTTAAAGCCTGTAATTTTGTTTTAGTAGCCACCACAATAATATTATCGCGGCCTATCGCTTTAATTAACGCAGGACTGAGTTGTTGATTGCCTCGACCAAAAATATGCCCTTGACCGCCAATTAGGGTGATCACTAACTTTGTTTCACGTTCTTTGGTAAGTTCAAGAAGTTGCTGGGCTGTTAGGTCTTGCCCTACTAAAGCTTGATCTTCAACGAGATCAACACCGAGTAAGGTGTTTTCAAGCCCCATCTCTTCCATCACTGCGCCAACGGTAGAGCCACTACCCATGACATAGAGGATATCGGCATCCATTTCACTAACGACATAAGCAGCTATATCTGCTAGCACCAGCTCGTCAGTTTCTTTACCGCCATTTTTAACCGCTTGTACATAGCGCACTTCACTTGGCACTTGCATTTCACCATAACGTTTTGCTTTTACTGTTCCTTGGCGAAAAGCCACTTCATCAATGTCCATGACATCAGCATCGCTTAATGTTACCAGCTCACCTTTTACCAGCATTTCAACTACACGGCCTGCGGCTTTTGGCGTTATGGCATAGACGCCGGAATGAATTTTACACCCAGCAGGAATGCCCAACACGGGTACAGAGTCTTCTACAGCATGGCAAATATTGCGCGCCGTTCCGTCGCCACCAGCAAATAAGATTAAATCTACACCTTGTTGCTGTAATAAACGAGCTGCAGCTTCGGTATCGTCACTGGTTGTGGGTGAGTTACTTTGATAAACCACTTGCGTATTAAAGCCCAACGCTTTTGCTGTTTGCTCCCCCATTTCATCATTAACAGTATAAATAGTAATGTTTGATTGATGAGGTACAAGCACTTCAAGTGCAGCTTTAGTGCGGCTATTTGACTTAGGCTCTGCACCTAATGCAATGGCTTTAGCAGCGGTGTCTTCACCGTCACTGCCCTTAAGCGCAACACTACCACCGAGCCCTGCGACCGGATTTACAATCAATCCTAACTTAAACTGCATCTTTTAACTCCTCGGGAGAATGCCATGAAAACTGCGCAGCATGTAATGGCCACGTGGTGTTATAAAATTTACACAGTGCTTTTAATAGTAAGGTTGTTCTTGGGTTAAACCCGTTTTGCAATAACTCTAATAACTTTGCATGAACGCGAGACTGAAACGCAAATCGACATGTTTGCTCACCATTTAAATTATCTACCGATACGTTAAAATCAAACCCGGCAGCCACACTCAATGCCCACTCTATTGCTTGAGGTTTTACCTCTACTGATTCAAACTCCGCTTGCTGTGAAGCATCGCGCCCATCAGGGCAATACCAATAACCATAATCTTCAACTAAGCGGCGCTGAGAACCTGCCACTAACCAATGGGCTATTTCATGCAATGCGCTGGCATAAAAACCATGGGCAAACATAATTTGATGATGCGGGGTTGTATCATTTGCGGGAATGTAAATAGGCTCATGATCACCTTTTACCAAACGCGTGTTATAGCTTTGGTAAAAAGTGTGTTCGAAAATAGAAATCAGATCAGCTACTTGGTGCATAAATACTTCGTATACTCGTTTGAACCCGATGCTTTAAAGACAGATGAAATTAGTATAAAGCACACTAAAAACGAAGCGAATTGTACGTACTTTTATCTACAAAGTAAAAAACAAGTGATTAAAAACATTGTTAGCGCTAAGCGGTTTAATTTTAACGCTTTGGCCCTAAGTTATATATTTAGAAATATCTACTTCATCTATTTGTTCAGCATTGAGATAACGCTTAGCATAATCAAGATAAATACCTGAACTTAAAAATAATTCAAATACGGCTTTATCAACATGCTGATCGGCCACCATTTTAGCTAATATACCGATGGACTCACTGAGTGTTTTTGCCTTTTTATAGGGCCTGTCGGCTGCTGTTAATGCTTCAAAAATGTCAGCAAGTACCAACACCCGCTCAGGTATCGATAAGTCATCCGCATTGAGTTTACGCGGATAGCCTGTGCCGATTAATGTTTCGTGATGGGTAGAGGCATAACGCGGTACGCGCTCAAGTTCTTTAGGGAACGGCAGTGTATCGAGCATACGTATCGTACTTATCATGTGCTCATTAATTTTAAACCTATCCTCTTTAGTAAGAGTGCCTCTTGAAACTGTTAAATTATAAAGCTCCCCTAGGTTATATTTATATTTACATGGGGCAATTTTAATCCCTAAACGCTCATCATATTCAATCGGCTTATCATGAGGAATTAAGTGCCAAGGTTTATCACTGAGTAATTTTTCTGTGATGGGAAGCGTGTCATCAGTCCCTTCATAGCGATACATTTCTACTGGTGAAAGCCCCAACTTATCGTCAAAATGACGCTGCCAAGTAATATTACTCAACGCAGTTAAACGCTCAAGGGCAGCTTCTGTGATTTTTTCGCCGCCAATATTACACTGTGCAATAAAAGCAAAGTCGTCCAGCAACTGTTGCTGTTTAGCTGCCAACTGCTTGGTTAAGTCGAGCTGATTTTGAGGACTGTGTTGCAATGATTTATAGTAATCAAGTTCGGCATCTCGCCAAAGTACCTCAAAACGCGTTCTAATTTCATGAATACGATTATAAATAGTCTCCAGCTTAGTGTCTTTATCAACTATGTGCTCTGGAGTGGTTATTTTACCGCAATCATGTAGCCAAGCGGCTAAACTAAATTCTTCAACCTCATCATCATTTTTAAACTTAAACCCTTTAAAAGCGGGTAACTCTGACTCTGAAGCGGCCTTAGCAAGCTCAATACCGAGTTCAGGTACGCGCTCGCAATGCCCCGCTGTATAGGGAGATTTATCATCAATGGCTTGTGCTATTAACTCGATAAACGACGCCATGAGTGCTTTTTGACTGTCTTCATGTTGCTGTATCGACTTACTCATATCAACCATAGAGTAAGCTAACGTATTAATTTCTTTAATATGACTTTTTAAAGTCGAGACTTGTTTAAACTGCCGATTTTTAATTTTATTGTTTTCACCCACCAGCGTTTTAATAGGACCGACAATGGGGGATGCAAAAAACCACGACACTGGTAACATCATAATTAAGCAGGCAACCGTAATTATTATTGAAAGCTTTATTTTTTCTCTTGTGGAGCTCAATACATCTTCTTTAGAAACCATAATGGCTAAATAGCCCGTACTAGCTAGCGCTAAATAATCAGATAGTGGCTTAATAAAAACATACTGTTCTTTACCATTAATGTTCACTAACTGTAGCTTAGAGAAGTTACTATCATCATCCAATAAAGTGATTAATTGCTCATCAGGAACAGTGCCTACAATTTTTGATTTTTTCCCTGAGTTAGTATTGAGCCATTTATCACTAAGCTGTTGTTTAAATTGCAGAGGAAGTTGCGTGGCGGCGTAATCAAACAAAGCTTTTAATTGTGCGTCTTGGTTTTGAAACAATAAATGGTAGTCATTTGAAAAAAGCGCGGCACTGTCTTCATCAAGCGGATTGTACTGGATCCCCTCAATAAAAAATTGCTGCTGTATATATTGCAATACGGCTTTGCTGTCTATTCCCGCATAAGTATCACCATTGGCAACATGCATTAACAACGCCTTTGTGTTGGGAACTTCCACGAGGTTAATTTCTGGAAATTGCGCTCGTAATATTTTTACAATTGACCAGCCCTCTCCCACCGCAACTGACTTACCAGCAAGTTGCTGCATATGGGTAATTGGTGGATTGTTTTGTTGATTAACAATACTTAAAGGCAAAGTTACCATGGGTATACTGAGCATACCCAATGTATTATTCGATGCTGTATTAAGTACCGGATGAATCACATCTATCTGCTTATTTTCAAATAAATTAAGTAATTCTTGCCAACTGAGTCCATTAATATAATTAACCTTAATACCCAACAGTTCAGCAATCGCATTTATATATTCAACACTGTAGCCTTTAGGCTTACCACTGACACTAAAATCCATAGGTGCCCAATTGGTTTCATTTGAAACTGTGATAGTAGGATATTTGGCAACTATTTTTTGCTGTTGCTCATCCAGTACCAACCGATTTAGCCTTGCCTCAACCGTTGAGCTAAAGGGCTGATTTGAGGCAATAATTTCTCCTTCTCGGTTATAAATAAGTAACTGTGTTGAGCTGTGCATCTCCAAACGCTGTTTCTGTTCGATTAAATAATTAGACATGTTATCAACGATAATCCCTAAGCCAAGCACATGATTTTTACCCGCTATCTTAATCGAATACGTTTGCCCAGAGGTTTGTAAATGGGTAAATAGATAAGGCTTGGTTTTGTTTACTTGCTGTGAGTTTGCTTGCTTAAACCATGCTTGCTCGCGGGGATCAAAATACGTCGGTTTTTTGGTTTTTTCTCTTAAGCTAAATGACGCATCAAAATAAAGCGTTTGCTGTATTCTTTGCCCTTCTTCAGATTTTATTTGAATAACGACCCAGCGGTCATTATCCGTTGCACCAAGGCGCTGACGAACCATCGCACTACTTTCAAGATTAATAACCTCAAAATAGTCACCATTGTTATAGCCCATATAAAAAGCATAAAACAAAGGATTCAAATCCATCATTTCACTTAATACATTTCGTAGCTCTGTTTTATCTGAAAGGTTTTCACCGACTAACGAGGTGTTTTTTACCATCATATATAAAGTATTTTCAGATTTTTCATTAATGCGTGTTAGGTAATCAGCAACCGATTGAGTGGTCATATTAAAGTGTTGCACATTCGACTCGAGCGCCATTTTTTCACTAAAATAATACTGTAAGCTCGTGGCTATAATAGCGGTAATAGACGTTGCCAACACAAATACTGCCACAACCGTCAAACGAATAGAAAAGCGTACTGTTTTTGTTAACTTTTTAAGCGCTTTAAATATCATTGAACGTTCCTTGCGACACTTTTAAAAGCAGTAAATATACGTCGTTGAAAATTGCAATTTAGCAATATTCAAAGCCTATGAAGTAAGTTAATCATTAATTGTTTGAGCTAAAATAATATTAGTCACAAAATCAGAAATTTAAAAACTTTATGCCTTTATTTACTGAACACCTAATTGCGCTTACCATATGCAAACTAAAAACCTAAATGAATACACTCTTATGGTTAAACAACACACCACTAAAGCATGGCCAGTTAGCATTCTTACTTTTTTAGCGCTACTGAGTGCCTCTGCCAATAGTTATGCAAAAAGCGTGAGTATTAACGTGTTTGCTATTCCCTCTTCGCCAATTGTTGAGCTCATGGCTACAACCAGCAATGAACTAGCCAAACAGCAAATAACCACGTTTTATCAGCAAGGCTTACCCGTGCATGCCACATTATATTTGACTGATTATCCGCAAGAGGCACAAAATGAAATTAAGCAGGTGGTGGAGCGTATTGTAAAGAAACATCAACCTTTTGAAATTAAAGCCAATGGGTTTAGTGTATCTGCCAGTAATTGGGCCTTTATAGACTTAGAAAAATCTTATCAGTTACAACGCTTAGCCGATGAAGTGACACTTAAACTTGAGCCACTTCGCGATCATCAAGCGCCAGTACCAAGTTGGGTAAAGCATTACCCTAATAAACTCGTGGCCTTTGAGCGTTATGGTAGCCCAAATGTGTTTCAAAACTTTCAGCCACATTTAACCCTACTTGCAAATGAGCAAAACCCTGCATTGGCTGCGTTTAATAAAGTTATGCAAGCTGAGCCACCGCAAGCACAAGGTGAAATAATTGGGATTGGAATTGGAATTTCTGATCAGTTTGGGCAACAAAAACAGATCATCGCTAAGTACTTCTTTGATACCAAATAAATAATTAATAACGGGGCTAATTACACATTTATTAACTTAAGTGGTTTATGGATTTGTGGTTAGCTTATCGCTTAAATGCTTTTTAAGTATGCGGGTATTGCGCGTATTTGCTTTGAACATGGCATCAAAAATATCACCAAAAAATGGAATAAGCCCACCTACAAAATCAACTAACATGTTTAAAATAATCCGGCTTTTTACTCGCTTACTAACACCTAATCGCTGCGCTTCAATTAATACATACCCAGATAAAATAAGCCCGGCTAAATCGCCTACCACTGGCAATAGCCCAATCAATGATTCGACACCGAAACTAAATTTAGTAAACGGAATACCAATGCTGCTGTCGGTAAAGCGGCTAAACTCTTCAAGCCGTTTTATGGTGGCTTTATATTCAGCTTGTGTAACGTGAGATTGATTATTTTTTTGCATAATAACTGCTCTTTATTTTTAGGTGCGCTAAGCACATGGAAATTATTGAGCGGCAATAAAGATGTATAGCCTGTACATAATAAACGCGCTAGTGCGCGTTTATTATTAATTTATAGTAAAGCGCGCTTAAATAGCGCCTTTAATTGGCCCATGTTCGTGGTTAACATGTGGGTTTTGACCGCGTTGACGTAGTAAATGATCCATTAAAGTAATGGCCATCATTGCCTCAGCAATCGGAATAGCACGAATGCCTACACAAGGATCGTGACGACCTTTGGTGATCATCTCGACCGCTTCATTTTCGGTATTAATACTATTACCGGGAATGGTAATGCTTGATGTTGGCTTAAGCGCAATGGATGCGATTATATCTTGCCCTGTAGAAATACCTGCCAATACGCCGCCGGCATGATTTGAGGTAAAACCATCAGGGGTTAACTCATCACGGTGCTCTGAGCCTTTTTGCTCAACCACATCAAAGCCATCGCCAATTTCAACGCCTTTTACAGCGTTGATACTCATTAATGAATGGGCAAGTTCGGCATCTAGCCTATCAAATACCGGCTCACCTAAACCAACTGGCACATTTTTAGCCACTACTTTTACTTTGGCACCCACTGAATCACCTTGCTTTTTAAGCTCGCGCATATATTCATCGAGTGCTTCAAGCTTGCTAACGTCTGGGAAAAAGAATAAGTTATTTTCCACCTCATCCCAATCGTAATTTTCGGCTTTAATTGGCCCTAATTGGCTCAAACACGCACGTACTTCAATACCATGAAATTGCTTTAAATACTTTTTAGCAATAGCGCCTGCGGCAACCCGAATAGCGGTTTCGCGCGCAGATGAACGGCCACCACCACGGTAATCGCGAAGGCCGTATTTGTGCCAGTAGGTATAGTCACCGTGGCCTGGGCGAAATACATCTTTAATTTTGCCATAATCTTGTGAACGTTGATCGGTATTTTCAATTAATAAACCAATGCTGGTACCAGTGGTTTTACCTTCAAAAACGCCCGCTAAAATTTTGATTTGGTCGCTCTCACGGCGCTGCGTGGTATAACGACTTTGCCCAGGTTTGCGTCTGTCTAAATCGTGTTGTATGTCGGCCTCAGTGATTTCAAGGCCTGCGGGCGTGCCATCCACTACGCCGCCTAATGCAACGCCGTGGCTTTCGCCAAAGGTGGACACTTTAAATAACTGCCCTATGCTATTACCTGCCATTAACTTTCCTCATTCCTAATGACTTATAGCCGAGGATTAACTCTGCTATTGTTTTGCCCAGCCATTTCGGATGAATGGCTAGTACTAATTATTACTGTGCAAAGTAGGCATCTAGTTGTTGTTTGCTAATAACAAACACCCCTAATCCGCCTTGTTCAAACTCAATCCATTCAAATGGTGCGCCTGGATACAGTGCATCCATATGTACCATAGAGTTACCTACTTCGACAAATAACAAACCGTTATCTGTTAGATGCTCACTAGCTTGATCTAAAATAGTACGTGTTACATCAAGACCATCGTGTCCCGATGCTAATCCTAGCTCTGGTTCATGGTGGAATTCACGTGGTAAATCAGCCATATCTTCAGCGTCAACGTACGGTGGGTTTGCTACGATTAAGTCGTATTTTTGCCCAGGTACACCACTGAATACGTCAGACTGAATCGGTAATACGCGGTCACTTAGTTGATAGTCAGTGATATTAATATCAGCCACTTCAAGCGCTTCATAGGATATATCAACCGCATCAACTTGCGCATTCTCGAACGCTTGTGCCAAGGCAATAGCAATACAACCTGAGCCTGTACATAAATCTAAAATACGCCCTACTGACTCTGGTTTTTCTAACCAAGGGGTGAAGCGATTATTAATAAGCTCAGCAAAAGGCGAGCGAGGAATTAATACGCGTTCATCCACATAAAATGGCATGTTAGCAAACCATGCAATGTTGGTAAGGTAAGGTACTGGGGTAAAATCGTTAATGCGCTCGGCAATCAAGCCCGCTAAACGATTTTTTTCAGTACTGGTTAAACGCGCATGCATCAGCTCTTTGGGTGCATCGATAGGCAAACTAAGCGCCGGTAATAACAAACTTACCGCTTCATCCCATGCGTTATCGGTGCCATGACCAAAGAAAATACCGCTACTTGCAAATTGACTAGTTGTCCAACGAAGCCAATCGTGTAAGGTTGAAAGTTCTGCAACAGCTTCATCTAGGGTTGCTTCTTCTATTAGTAATTCACTCATCAGTATTATCTGCCTGCTACTTTCAAAAAAATAAACTCAATCGGGGCGCATCATTGGCCCCATGATTGCCCTATTGTATACCCAAGCCACCTTTAGGTGCGAGCGCAGTTAGTATTAAAAGCGATTTAGGTAAGGCTTTGATTGCAAATAATAGTCACTCTATTGTTCAAATCAATAACGCAGTATAAATCGCTTTTAAACTAACCTTAATGGCGCTGTAATATGCACCTCAAAGCTGCTTGGGTATCACACCTTTTTACTCGATTTTTACCGCTTTTTTGTTTAGACTGCCGCTATGAAAAAAGATCCCCACTCAAACAGCCTAATTAGTCCTGACGACATTGACTTGTTTCGTCAAAGTATCAGTGGTGCGCGTGTATTTAAACAAGACACTCACCGTTTTAGCAATAAACCTAAAGTGTCACAAGCGAAGCAATTTGCCCAGCAAAAAAAGCAACAACAGTCAGAATTTTTCTTTTCTGATGAATATGTGCCCGATATAGACACACATGGTACCGTTAATTATGTACAACAGGGTCAGGATCGTTTTTTAGCCAAACAACTTCGTCGAGGGGATTTTATTCCTGATTTAACCCTCGACCTGCATGGCTTGAATAAAGAGATAGCCAAAGATGAACTCGCAGGGCTTATTCATGAGTGTAAAAAAAAGCATTACTATTGTGCCTGTGTTGTACACGGAATTGGCGGCCATATCCTCAGGCATAAAGTACCGCAATATTTAGTGCAACACCCCGATGTAATTGCTATGCACCAAGCTCCGCTTGAGTATGGCGGTAAAGGGGCGGTACTCATATTAATTAACTTACCGCAAAGTGATGAGTTTAGACGCTGAGCACTAGAGCCAATCAATAAGAGTCTTTTTTAGTGCATATATTTTCGATTATATTTCCGCTTATTTTTATTGTGTTATGCGGCTACATAGCAAGCCGAAGTCAGTTTTTAGAACGCATTCATATAACAGGGCTCAGTAAATTTACTTTTTACATTAGTGTACCCAGTTTTTTATTTTTAAATATGGCCCAGGCAGACCTAAAAACCAGCGTGAGCTTAAATGGCTTTTTAAGCTTTTATATTCCCGTTATTTTAATTTATTTTTTTGCGCTCATTATTGACCGCTACACTCTCTCTAAACATCCTCAATATGAACGTCACAGTGTATTTGCCCTTGGCAGTAGTTATTCAAATACCGTATTGGTGGGCTTGCCCATTATTATTGCAGCATTAGGTGAGCAAATGATGGGCATTATTTTTATGATCATCACCTTTCATAGCGCGCTATTGTTCACCCTTACCTTTTTAATTAGTGCAAACAGTGCCAGTCATGTGTTTTCTTGGTCAACATTTGCCAAAAATATGCTACTCAACCCTGTCGTATTGAGTATTAGCACGGGTTTGTTGGTAAATTTAGCAGGGATTACTTTATTTTCTGATTTAACTAATGGCTTAGCGCTTTTAGCTAAACCTGCCATTGCCTGTGCGTTATTTGTTTTAGGCGCAAACTTAGCTTTTTATAAAATTAGCGATAACTGGCAAGCGGCAGCTATTGCCAGCCTGTTAAAGCTAGTTATATTGCCCGCCTTAGTATTAGTGTTAGGCTCACATGTATTTGCTATTAATGAGTCACTCTTAAAAGTACTCGTATTATTGAGCGCATCGCCCTTGGGGGTTAATGCGTACTTAATTGCATGCCAAATAAAACAACATCAAGATACGTTAGCCAGTGCGGTTGTTTTATCGACAGTTTTGAGTGTGGTGAGTTTTAGTATGTGGTTAACAATTCTACTGTAGACAAATACCTAAAAGTATTGGCATTTATCTAACAGAAAGTAGCTTAGCTAAATGCTCGTTTACACGCTATGCATCTACATTCGCTGGTGCATTAATGGTGATAAAATCACTTTTATGGCGAGTTTCATCATAACTAATTTGTGCAACAGCGCCGGTATTAAAAATAGGCATGTGCCCAGCACACAACTGATCAACCAAATAGCTCACCATAGGCATATGGGCAACCACAAGCCAAGTATCGCATTCCGGATGAAGCGCGATTAACGTTTCTAAATAATCTGCAGCAACCTGCGGGTTACCTTCAGGAATAATATCTTGGCAGGTCTCTTCAAATAAAAAGGTATTATTTTTTTTAACACCCTCAGCTGTTTGCTGCGCTCTTACATAAGGACTCACTAATAACCCCGTTGGAGCATGCTTTTTTTGTAACCACAGCCCCATTTTTTCTACCTGCTGATGGCCCAAAGGAGTCAAATTTCTACTGACATCATCAGAGTGCATCGGTATTGCTTCACCATGACGCATTATCAAGATTGTTTTCATAAAAAATCAACCAATTAAAGAATATAAAACAGTAGCCAGTTTGCTCGAATTTCCGCTATATTAATAACTCAAACCTATTTATTTTCTTAAAATAGTTCTTTCATGATGTTCAGGTAAATAGCATTGCATTCCTGAAGTTATCATCTGTTGTTAACAATTATACGTTTAGTTTCAGGAGCATCATTTGAAAATCAGCACCAATGATAACAGAGCTTACCGCACACTAACACTGGACAATGGTCTAAAAGTACTTTTAGTGCACGATCAAGACTCAGCAAAAGCTGCCGCATCCATGGCTGTTAACGCTGGTCACTTTGATGATCCACTTGATAGACAAGGCCTAGCGCACTTTTTAGAGCATATGTTGTTTCTAGGCACTGACCTTTATCCTGAATCAGGAAGTTTTAATAATTTTGTCTCGCTGTCTGGTGGCAATACCAACGCGTGGACTGGCACAGAGCATACCTGCTATTTCTTTGATATTAATAACCATCATATTGAAACAGCATTAGCACAATTTAGTCGGTTTTTTATAGCGCCCACACTAAACCCCGCTGAAACAGAAAAAGAACGTAATGCTATTGAGGCTGAGTTTAAATTAAAAATTAAAGACGATGGCCGTCGAATTTATCAAGTGCATAAAGAAACGGTTAACCCTGCACACCCATTTGCTAAATTTTCCGTAGGCAACTTACAAACGTTAGCAGATAGAAAGCGCTGTATTAGTGATGAATTACGTGACTTTTTTAATAGGCATTACCAAGCTCAGTGGATGACGTTAGTGATTTGTGCCAATGAGTCATTAGATACACTTGAGGCATGGGCAACCCAGTATTTCTCCCAGATAAAGGGAGATAAACACCAATTAAAGCCACCTATAGAAGCGCCGCTTTATCGCAGCCAAGACTTGGGTAAGTTGCTTCATATTGAACCACACAAACATGTACAAAAGCTGATTATTAGCTTTGCCATGCCAAACATTGACGATTTTTATCGTCATAAAACGGTCAGCTTTATTGCGCACTTACTAGGTTATGAAGGGCAAGGCTCGTTGTATTCTGTGCTTAAAGAGCAAGGTTGGATCAATGCCCTCTCTGCAGGTGGCGGAATTAATGGCAGTAATTTTAAAGACTTTAATATTAGTATGGCGCTGACCGATGAAGGCATTGAATACTACGAAGATATTATTGAAATGGTGTTTGAATACATTTGTTTAATTAATAACAACACCAGCAAATTACCTCGCCTATATCAAGATAAGCAAAAACTATTACAAATCGCATTTGATAACCAAGAAAAGTCTCGCCTAATTGATTGGGTCAGTAATTTAAGTATTAACATGCAACATTACGATGAAGTTAATTACTTACAGGGTGACTATTTAATGGAGGGCTTTAAAGCCAGCACGCATGAAATGGCTATGCAGTGGTTAACTCCGCACAACATGCGTTTAGTGCTTATTCATCCTGATGTAGAGCCTGAACACACAGCTGCTTGGTATAACACCCCCTATAAAATTGAAAAATTGTCGCTACATTGGCTCGAAGCACTTGCACAGATTAGCCAGCCACAAAGTGAAATGCTATTGCCCACGGCTAATCCTTATTTAGCTAAAGATGTCATTTTATATCCGGTTGAATCACAGCAACGACATCCAACATTACTGATAAAAGAAGCAGGCTTTGACTTTTGGTTTAAACAAGACGCCACCTTTAGAGTCGCCAAAGGGCATTTTTATTTAGCCATGGACTCTGACTTTGCAGTAAAAGATGTGAAACATATGGCACTGACGCGGTTATTTTCAGATTTATTCATGGACAGTGTTGGCGAACAGTTTTACCCAGCGGAACTTGCGGGCTTAAGTTATCACTTAACCTCTCATCAAGGTGGCTTAACGCTTCACACTGCGGGGCTTTCTTCAAGCCAACTCGAATTAGTCGATCAGCTGATTGATGCACTATTTAACGTAAAAATTTGTGCCAAACGCTTTGCAGAATATAAAAAGCAACTGGTAAGGCATTGGCGTAATAGCAATCAAAACAAACCCGTTAGTGAGCTATTTAGTATTTTAGGCGCTAAAATAATGCCGTGGAATCCTCAGCCTGACGAGTTAGCAAATGCACTCAAAGACACCTGTTTCCATCAGTTTAATGAATTTAGACAAGCGTTTTTTAATGCCCTTCATGTTGAGTCTTTTTTACATGGTAATTGGCAGCAAAATGATGCGCTTGAGTTTCAAAAGAAGGTCGCCCAGCACCTTAAAAAATCAGCCGTTATCGACGATTTAAAGCGCCCACTTTATGAAATTACTAAAGTGACCCGCTACGAGCTTGAACTTGCCTGCAGCGATAATGCCATGGTGATTTACTACCAAGCACAAAGCGATGACGTTAATGAAAAAGTGAAAATGATGGCGCTAAATCATTTAATTAATCAAGATTACTTTAATGAACTCAGAACCACGCAACAACTCGGTTATTTAGTAGGGGCAGGATACGCTCCTTTTAATACCCGTGCTGGTATTGCCTTTTATATACAATCACCAAAATTTGAGCCCACCACGTTACTGCACAGGCATAATTTATTTATTAGCCAGTATTTAGCAACAATCGATGAGCTAACAGAACAAGACTGGCTGCAACAAAAACATGGATTAACAACCCATATTGCTGAAAAAGACAAAAATTTGCGTTTACGTTCACAACGTTTATGGCTTGCTATAGGTAATGGCGATCATCGGTTTAATATGCAGCAACGCCTGCTGGATTCTTTAAACGCATTAACGCTTGAAGATTTAAAAGCCTACGCCGCTGAAATTTTTAATGCAGATCGCCCAAGATATGAGCTTTTAAGTGCCAAATCTGTGAATTTGTCTGAGAAACTACCACTTTATTCGCATTCTCTTTGACTCTTGCTCGCGCTTGATTTAGATTGTCTTTTGTTAATAAGAAGTAAGACAATGAAAAAAATAAAAATAATAAAATACATTCTATTGTTGGCCACTTTGGCCACAGCCTACTCTGCGAGTGCATTCGAGTCATCGTTTAACTTGAATTTAAATGCGTTGGTCGTGAGCGTGTGCGCAATAATGTCGTTAGTTGTGGTTTATTTGTTAACGATTGTTCACTCACTCAGGCGTTCACACTCTCAATTACAGCTTTCTGAAAAACGATTAAAAAGTACCGTAGAAGGCAGTGGTGATACTCTATGGGATTGGAATATCAAAACCGGTAAAGTTATTCGTATCAATGACAAATACGTGATGAATAGTAATAACCTAGTAGAATTTCCACCGAATAAAAGCTTGATCCACCCCCGCGATTTAACCCATGTTGATTACCTACTAAAAAAACACTTTGCCGAAGAAAGTACTTTTTTTGAAGCAACTTATCGTATTAAAGACAGCTTTGGTAAATGGCACTGGGTGCTCGACCGCGGAAAAATCATTGAAAAAGACGCTAACCTAAGCCCACTGCGAATGACTGGCACAGTCAGAGATATCTCGCAGTTAAAATCAACGGAAGATCGACTTAACTTATTTGCAAAATGTGTTGAGTCACTCACTGATGCGCTGGCCATTTATGATAAAGACTTTAGGCTTGTGGATATTAATCCAAGCTTTTTAACTTTGTTTGGCGGCGTACGCGAGCAATACCTAAAGAAAGAGTTTCATTTAGCCGGTTACGACAAAAGCTATATAGAATCCATAAAAAATACCGTTAGAAAGCACGAACATATTCAAGAAGAAGTAAAGCTTCGCAATAGCGATCATGCTCTGCTGCCATTTGAAATATCAATAGACGAAATTAAAAACGCGCAAAATCAAATAACCAATTATGTGGTGGTGTATTCAGATTTAACCGAACGTAAAAAGACCGAATCTGAACTGAATAATTTATCAAACCGAGATCGCACCACCAGCTTACCCAACCGTAATTTGTTTTTTTCTGACTTACAAAAACTTGCAAAGCAGCATTCTCATCATGCATTACTCGTATTTGATTTAGATAACTTTAAAAAGATAAACGACTCATTAGGCCATCAATTAGGTGATAGTTTACTGGCAAAGCTTGCTATGCGTTTAAATAAGCTCACCCGTGAAAATGACGTATTTTATCGCCTTGGCGGCGATGAATTTGCACTAGTTATGTCAAACACCAACGATATTCTCACTATCACTCGCATGGCTAAACAGTTTTTGGCGGCCATAGCTACACCATTTAAAATGGCAGGCCATGAACTTGCTATCACCTCAAGCGTTGGTATAGTGTTGTTCCCCGAAGATGGTAACACCCCCGAAATACTATTAAAGAACGCCGATACTGCGATGTATCATGCTAAAAAGAAAGGCAATAGCTACCTGTTCTTTAATGACACCATGAACCGCCAAGCAGTAAAACGACTGCAAATAGAAAACCTAATGCGCTTTGGCTTAAAAGAAGATCATTTTGAGGTGTATTACCAGCCTAAAATGAATATTCGTACTGGTAAGCTTGCTGGAATGGAAGCGTTGGTACGTTTTATTACCCCGAAAAAGGGGGTTATTAGCCCAGGGGTATTTATTCCAATTGCCGAAGAAACAGGGCAAATTATTGAAATTGGTGAAGTAGTTTTAAACAAAGCTTGTCGCGATGTAAAACAGTGGTTAGATGCAGGCTTATTTAATGCCCGTGTTGCTGTTAACTTATCAGCAAAACAATTTAGCCTACCCGATCTAACCTCGCGCATAGATGTGATTTTACAAAAAAATGAACTGCCCTCGTACTTTTTAGAGCTTGAGATAACTGAAGGCACCGTAATGGACGATCCACAAGAAGCCATTGCGATTATGCGCTCTTTAAGTGCCCGTGGAATTCACTTAGCAATGGATGACTTTGGTACCGGCTATTCATCACTTGCGTATTTAAAGCAGTTTCCACTCAATACGCTTAAGGTAGATAAAGCCTTTATCGATGATATGAAGACTGAACGTGGCCGCAATATGGTGGACTCTATCGTCACTATTGCGCATAACCTTGATTTGCATGTAGTTGCCGAAGGGGTGGAGCAAGCGTCGCAAATAAGCATACTTGAAGAGCTAAACTGTGAAACACTGCAGGGTTATTACTACTCTAAACCACTCTCAAAAGATGAATTTACTGCGTTTTTAAAACAACAACAAAGCCAATCAAAACTCAGTTTAATTAGAGCGACCAGTTAAGCACGCCATAGACACGCATTTACACCTATATTGCGTATCAATGCACGTCGATAATGTATATTAAACAAGCACCAAGCAACAGGACCAAATACGCCACCTAAAAATAACCAGCGTTTAACAGGCATGCCCTTTTTAATGGTTTCTAAATACATAAGCGCTATAAATACACCGCTAAGCAAAATAAATAACACCACCACCTCAACCAGCTCAAAAATAAGGCGCGTATAATAGCGTTAAATTGGCTAAATTTGAAGCAACGCATGCTGCTAATCAGCAATAATGCTGAATCAATTTGAGGGGCAAATCAGACACAAAAAAGCCGAGCAACTTAAATACTCGGCTAATCATCATAGATTTATAGCGGCTTACTTGTCAGCACGGCCCATAAACTTATGCTCTGCAGTATTAATACGGATGCGATCGCCCGTAGAAATATGCTCTGGCACTTGAATAGTTAAGCCGGTTGATAAACGAGCAGGCTTTGAACGCGCGCTGGCTGAAGCACCTTTAATTGAAGGGTCGGTTTCCTCAACTACAAGCTCAACACTTGAAGGAAGATCAAGCCCAACTGGCGCACCATCAATCACAATAACATGCACGCCTTGGGTCTCTTCGTTAACAAACTGAATCTCTTCAGCTATGGCCTCTTTAGCCAAGTTGTAAGGCGTGTAGTCTTCGTTATCCATAAAGACATACTCATCGCCATCAATGTACGACAGCATCGCTTCACGACGGGTTAAATCCGCAAGGTTAAGCATGTCGCTGTCTTTAAATGTTTCGTCAACTTTGCTACCCGTGACCACATCGTATAAACGCATACGGTATAAACTACCACCGGCACGACCTTGTGGTACAGAACGTACGATATCTTTTACTACTAATACACGGCCATTAAAGTCAATAGCCGTCCCTTTTTTAACATCACTTGCCTTTGGCATGGGTGAATTCCTATTGTTTTTTTGATTGCGAGAAACATACCACGAAACTGATTTTGTTCAACAATAAAGTGATATGATTAGCTTCTTACTTCGTACTGACTCATAAATCTGTAATTTAGACTTAAACTCGTGTTATCTAGTGGCAAAAAGCTGCTATGGTTAAGTTATCGATTATGACCTCAAGGAATGGCTCATGAACCAACAAACTGTACATACCTATTTAATGAACAAGCCGTTAGTTAAACTAACCCAGCCTTTTGCTAAAGATGTTGATGTGTATAAAGTAAATCATAAAATGTTTGCCACTCTTGCACTTAGCAATGAGGGTGAAACCGACGAAAATGGCGAACCTATTTGGTGGCTAAACTTAAAGTGCGATCCTGATGAGGCGCAATCATTACGAGATATTTTCCCTGCCGTTATTCCAGGTTATCATATGAATAAACGCCTTTGGAATACCGTGATTTTAGATGGCTCAGTACCACAGGGTGAAATTGAGCGTATGATTGATAACTCGTTTAATTTGGTGGTCGACAACATGCCTGATAAAGATAAAAAGGCCATTGAAGCGTTACTGTAAATAAGCGTCCAGACGCAACTTTTACCAATTCGATTGATTAAGTATTATTGTTGATTATCGAACACAAAAAAGCCGCATAATTTGCGGCTTTTTTACGTTAACTTAAAACATTAATCTTTGTGTTCAGTCGTCTCATTTGGAGTGTCAGTTGATTTATCATCACCTTGCGCTAACTCCACTTCAGCTTTATTAGCGGCTGTTGTGTAAAACTTATCGCCCTTGTCAGCCATTGCAAGTAAAGTATCACAAGGTGTAAAAATAGCGTTGCTGTTAGCCAGAGTAGACATATCAGAGCTTATTTTGCCTGCGCCTAATTTATCCATATAGCTAAACGGGCCACCTAAGAACGGTGGGAAACCAATACCAAAAATAGCACCAATATCACCATCACGCGGGCTGGCAATAATACCGTCATCTAAACAGCGAACGGCCTCATTAAGCATTTGTGAGATACAACGCTTAGCAATTTCGTTTTTATTTAAACGTGGAGCTGGGGTTACACCTAGTAGCTCATAGACTGACTCATCAACCTTTTTGCCTTTCTTGTCGTATTCATAAAAACCACGACCCGTTTTACGGCCTAAGCGTTTTGAATCAATCATGCGCGAGAAAGCATCTGGGCCTTTAAAACGCTCACCGAGTTCTTTTTCAAGAATTGGCGCGATTTTAGAACCAATATCAATACCGACTTCATCAAGCAGTGCCAACGGCCCTACTGGAAAACCAAACTCAACTAAGGCTGCGTCAATTTTTTCAATTGGCTCACCGGCAAGCATTAAGTTTGCCGCCTCATTCAGGTATGGCGCTAAAATACGGTTAACATAAAAACCAGCCATATCTTTTACCACAATTGGCGTTTTACCTTGCTTACGCGCAAAGTTAACTACACGAGCAATCGTTTCTTTTGAGGTGCCTTCGTGAGGAATAATTTCTACCAGTGGCATTTTCTCTACTGGTGAGAAATAATGTAAACCAATTACATTTTCAGGACGCGCTGCTTTAGCTGCAATTTGCGAAATAGGTAATGACGAAGTATTACTTGCGAAAATAGTATTCGCTTGGCAATGCTGCTCTACATCAGCAACCATACCTTGCTTAAGCTCTAAATCTTCAAATACGGCTTCTATCACTAAATCTATGTGTTTAAAACCGCTGTAATCGGTAGTGCCGGTAATGCGGTTCATGGTTAACTGCATATCGGCTTTAGACATAATACGGCGTTTAAGACGCTTATCTAAAATTTTGTATGTGTAGTTCATGGCATTACTTATGCCCTGCTCTGCCACATCTTTAATTCGCACCGGCAATTTAGCTTTGACCGCACTCACATGGGCAATACCTGCACCCATTAAGCCACCACCTAACACGGCAGTTTTACTAATCGCGGGAGCATCATCATTGCGCCATTCTTTTTTCATTTCAGTGGTTGCAAAGAAAATACCGCGCAGCGCCTTAGACTCATCACTCATTACCAATGTGGCAAAACCTTCTGCTTCGGTTTTATACGCTTTCATTTCATCAAGCTCTACGCTTGCACGTACCGCTTTAATAATTGCAAGCGGCGCAGGGTAATGACCACCGGTTTTTTTAAGAACGTTTTCTTTAGCTTTTTTAAAGATAAAGTTACGACCAAACGGGTTTGATTCTAATAACTTACTGATCTTATCAAGTTTAGGCTCTTTAGCTTGTGGCTTTTTCTTCGCCGCAAACTCTTTGGCCACTTTTAGCAGTACGCTTTGTGGTACACAATCATCCAATACACCGGCTTTTTTAGCTTGTTTAGGACGAATTTGTTTTCCGGTTAGCATCCACTCAAGGGCTTTTTGAATGCCCACGATTTTAGTTAAGCGCTGTGTACCACCACCGCCAGGTAATAAACCAAGTTGCACTTCTGGTAAACCAATTTTAGTTAAATCGCTATCTGTACCTACGCGGTAATCACAGGCTAAAGCAAATTCTAAACCGCCACCAAGCGCTGCGCCATGTATAGCACTAACTGTGGTGTACGGAAGCTTTTTCATATCAAAAAATGCTTGATGGCATAATTCGCTAATAGCTAATGCATCTTCACGCTTTTGCACGCTGTCTAGCATTTTAACATCGGCACCAGCAATAAAGTTATCGCTTTTACCACTAATAAATACCATACCTTTAACTGCGTGCTCTTTAGCTTGTGCTAATAATGCTTTTAAATCATCAGCAAAGCTATCTCGCAGGGTGTTCATTTTTTCACCCGGCACATCAATGGTCACTACGGCTATTTTGTTATCATCAACCGTTAAATTAAATACTGAATCTGTCATTACGCACTCTCCAATACAAAGGCTGCACCTAAACCACCCGCAGCACAGGCAGTCGTTAACGCTAAACCACCGCCACGACGCTTAAGCTCGTATAAACTTTGTGTAATTAAACGCGCGCCGGTTGCCGCAAATGGATGACCATATGCAAGCGAGCCGCCGTTCACGTTAAACTTATCCATGTTAATTTCACCTATGGCTTTATTACGCCCTAAGTGCTCTTGTGCAAATTTATCTGAAGCAAACATTTTCATATTCGCTAAGGTTTGCGATGCAAACGCTTCGTGCATTTCAATTAGATCTAAATCGGCTAACGTAATACCTGCTCTATCAAGTGCGATAGGCGTTGAGTGAGCCGGCCCCATTAGCATGTCTTTTTCTACGCCGATCGCTGAAAACGCAAAACTGCGTACGTAGCCTAAAATTTCGTAACCCAATGCTTTTGCTTTGCTTTCGCTCATCATTAACACTGCGGCTGCGCCATCGGTTAATGGGGTTGCATTGGCTGCAGTGACTGAGCCGTGTTGACGGTCAAATACCGGCTTAAGCTTGGCATAACCTTCAACCGTTGAGTTTTTACGAATATTGTTATCTTCTTCAATAAAGCTTTTATAAGGCGGTAAATGAGCCGTCATTACTTCATCTTTAAGCTTGCCATCAGCCCAGGCTTGAGTTGCCAATGAGTGAGAACGATGCGCTAAGGCATCTTGATCTTCACGGCTAATGTTATGGGTTTTAGCCATTTGCTCGGCTGTTTGTCCCATTGATAAACCCGTTGAGTACTCAGCAACCGCTGGCGGCACTGGCAATAAATCTTTTAAACGTAGTTTTGAGAATATTTTTAAACGCTGACCAAGCGTACGTGCTTTGTTTAAATCAACTAAGCTACCCGCTAATTTTTTACTTACACCAATTGGCAATACAGATGATGAATCGGCACCACCGGCAATACCTACGCTTACAGAGCCTGCCATAATTGATTCGGCAACGTTTGCTATCGCTTGAAAACTCGTCGCACAAGCACGCGATACAGAGTACGCATCAACCGATACTGGCATCCCAGTACCCAATACAATTTCACGCGCAATATTTGGCGCTTCTGGCATTTGTACTACTTGACCAAAAACCAATTGATCGATTTCTGACTTGTCGAAATTTAATCGCTCAAGCATTTCATTAACTACTAACTTACCCATATCCAACGCTGGTACATGGTGGAACGCAGTCGCTTGCTTAGCAAAAGGAGTACGTAAGCCGCTTACGATGGCAATACGGTCGCCTTTTGGTGTTTTAAGTATGTTTTGCTCAGACATTTATTATTCTCTCCCGCTGACAGGTCAGACCTGTATGTTTTCTCCGATTCTAAACAACCCGTGTGATAAAGCCAATAGATAAAGGTAAATTAATACAAAAGCGCCATTGTAAATCACTACATACATTGTATGAGGGTAATACAATAGGCTTTTTTAGCTGGTTTTACAAAGTTTTATGTTAGGCTAAAAAATCGTTAAAAAATAACGAACTATTTTTAAAAAATCAGTCTAACTCTTGAGTTATCCACTTATAAACCTTATAACTAGCTCAGTATTTGTTACCTAACCAATTTAGGTATTATTTAAGCTGACGAGGACAGTCCACTTATTATGGCAGCTAACGCATTTTCACAATTAAAAACGTATTTAGACACCCAAATTATTGGCCAGCCTGCGCTCACTCAAGCACTATTAATTGCTATTTTAGCCGATGGTCATTTATTAGTTGAAGGCCCACCGGGGCTTGCAAAAACACGCGCTGTTAATGCCTTAGCAAAAGGTATTGAAGGCTCGTTTCAGCGTGTTCAGTTTACCCCAGATTTATTACCAGCCGATGTGACCGGCACCGATATTTATCGCCAACAAACCAGTGAGTTTGTGTTTGAAAAAGGCCCTTTATTTCATAATCTCATTTTAGCGGACGAAATAAACCGAGCACCAGCAAAAGTACAATCGGCATTATTAGAAGCAATGGCCGAGCGCCAAGTCACGGTAGGCAAAAACACCTATCCACTCAGTGACCTGTTTTTAGTGATGGCAACACAAAATCCGCTTGAGCAAGAAGGCACTTACCCGCTACCAGAAGCGCAATTAGACCGTTTTTTAATGCACCTAAGTATTAATTACCCAGGTGCTGAGCATGAGCTTGATATTTTACGTTTGACCCGTGGTGAAGCACTTAATGATGAAGCCCCAGTGCTTGAGCAAATTTCACAACCCGATTTGTTTGCTGCGCGAAAAGCAATTTTAGGTCTGTATTTGGCCGAGCCATTAGAGCAGTACCTAGTGCAACTGATCATAGCCACTCGAGAAGGTGCAAACTTAGATGAACAACTTGGCCGCTGGATTGAATACGGCGCCAGCCCACGTGCCACGATTGCTTTGGATAAATGTGCCCGCGCTCATGCGTGGTTAAGTGGTCGTGATTTTGTATCACCTGACGATATACAAGCTGTGGTACATAATGTATTGCGCCATCGCATTATTCTAAGTTACGAAGCACAAGCCGATGGTATTACAAAAGATCAGGTTATTAGCCGTATTGTTGAACTAGTCGCAGTACCTTAAGTTATGCAAACACACGTTGATTCTCAGGCATGGCTTAAATTAAGCCATAGCCATGGTGTTAATTTATCGCTTAAAGAGCTGATGTATTATAAAGCAAAAGCGCAACTGCTTGAGCTGGCACCTAAAGTTAGAATAAAAAACACCTTGGCGGGGCAATACCTTGCGCCCCACAAAGGCCGGGGTATGGAATTTGCCGAAGTACGTCATTATCAAAACGGTGACGATATACGCTCTATTGATTGGCGCGTTACCGCGCGCACAGGCGAAACCCACACTAAACTTTTTCAAGAGGAAAAAGAGCGCCCGGTATTTGTGTTTACTGACTTTTCAAACTCAATGCTATTTGGCTCGCAATTACTGTTAAAATCGGTGCAAGCGGCACATATTAGCGCCTTAGTTGCGTGGTCAGCGTGTCAGCGTGGCGACAGAATTGGCGGTATTGTGTTTAATCAGCACTCGCATTTAGAGCTAAAACCCAGCGCCCGTGAAAAAGCGGTATTAAAACTATGCCATAATTTATGCGATGCGCATCAGCTGGCTCTTGAGAACATTGATAAGCCGGCCGCGAATAATTTTAGCGATAACCTCAAACGTTTAAATCACTTAGCTAAGCCCGGTAGTTTGGTTTATATCGTGTCTGATTTTAACGCCTTGGATGACGCCAGCTTCAAGCAACTGGAACTTTTGGCGCGTCATTGCGAACTGATTGGGTGTCATATTAGCGACCCCTTTGAACATCAATTACCTGCTTTTAAACAAACGGTAACCGTCAGTGCTAATAATCAGCAATTTGCCCTGCCCTTAATGGACAAGAGCTTTAGACAACGATTTGCCAAAAATGCCGAGCACGCATTTAGCGCGCGCATTAATCGCTTAACAAAGTCTGGACTCACCCTATTATCATTTGATGCAGCCACTGCGCTGGAACTGCAATTAGTGAGAAAATAAATCATGCAAACCTCTCCACTTGATGGTCTACACGATATTATTGCTCCCACCCAAGTCGACTGGTGGCCACTCGCTCCTGCTTGGTGGGTTGTTATTGCAATTGCTGTGTGTTTATTGTGTAGCTTAATTGTCATAATTTATAAAAATTATCGCTTTAAAAAGCCAAAACGTGATGCCATTGCATTAGCTAATCAACAACAGTCAGCGCAGCAATTACATGTCATTTTAAAGCGTTTAGTGATCACCTATTACGATCCGCGTTTGGCCGCGCAATCAACAACGCATTGGTGCAACACATTAAACCAACTTTCAGCTATTGGCTTTACAGAAGAAGAAATTTTAAGCCTATATAACGCTAATCAAACACAGGCAGCCCTCAGTGATAAATTTCGCCAAGCCATTAAACAATTTAAACTAAAGGAGCCGCTGCATGTTTGAATTTAGCTGGCCATGGCTGTTTTTATTACTGCCGCTACCTTTAATATTGTTACTATTAAAACCCGCCGCCAATGATGCCAACACGCGTCTGCGCATTCCAAGTTTTGCATCACATAATTTAAGCAATCAAAGCATAGAGCCAAGTGCGCGTAAATTGAATATTATCGAGTGGTTGCTGTGGTTATTATTAGTGACCGCATCAGCAAATCCAACGTGGTTAGATGAGCCCATATCGCTACCCAACGAAGGCCGCGATATAATGCTCGCTGTGGATTTATCGGGCTCAATGACCGAACAAGACATGGCTTACAATGGCCAATATGTTGACCGTTTAACCATGGTTAAAGCAGTGCTAAGTGACTTTATAGAGCAGCGCCAAGGCGACAGACTCGGCCTTATATTGTTTGGTGATACCGCTTTTTTACAAACCCCATTGACGCGTGATGTGAAAACCGTCAGTAAAATGCTCTCTGAGGCGCAAATTGGTTTAGTAGGACGTGCCACGGCGATTGGTGACGCTTTAGGTTTATCGGTAAAACGCTTTGCCAGTAAAAAGGAAAGTAACCGTATTGTGGTGTTGCTTACAGATGGACAAAACACCGCAGGAAATTTAAACCCAGAAGATGCGCTGCTACTTGCCCGTGAAGAAGGTATAAAAGTGTACACTATCGGAGTCGGTTCAGATAACCCGCGCGGCTTTAGTTTATTTAATATGGGCTCTGGGGGCAGTAACCTAGATGAGGGCTTATTGAAAAAAATTGCTGAGCAAACAGGCGGTCTGTATTTTAGAGCAAAAGATGTCGCTGGCCTGCAACAGATTTACGCTGAGCTTGATAAGCTTGAACCAATTAGTGCCGATGAGCAAACCTTTCGCCCACAAACAGCCTTGTTCTATTATCCGTTATTACTGGCCATTTTACTCATAAGTGCAATGGCATTGATAAAAACGGTGCGCGCAATGAAGGAGCCAAACTAATGGATTTTGAATTTATTCGTCCTGCTATTTTATGGCTGTTACTCCCTGCCTCAGGGTTATTTTTTATCGCCTTACTAAAACATAAAAAAACCCAGTCAGCGCCACTTATTGCGCCGCACTTGGCATCATTTGTAATGAGTGAATCAAACAATAAAGCTCGCCAGCCGCTGTGGCTGGTTGCGTTATTTTGCAATTTAGCGATTATATTTAGTGCAGGGCCAAGCTTTGAAGAGAAACAAGTACCCGTATTTCAAAGTAAAAGTGCCCGCGTTATTGTCATGGATATGTCCTACTCTATGTATAGCACCGACATTGCTCCCAATCGATTAATGCAATCACGTTTTAAAGCCCTCGATATGGTTGAGCTATTTAAAGAAGGCGATACCGCGTTAGTGGCTTACGCAGGCACTGCCTATACCATTTCACCACTGACCAACGACGCTAAGACTCTTGCCAACCTTATTCCTAGTTTAAGCCCTGAAATTATGCCAGATAAAGGCTCAAACGTACTCGCTGGCTTAGATATGGCACAAGAGCTACTAAGCCAAGCCGGCTACCTCGATGGCGATATTATTTTGATCACCGATGGTATTGAACAACAACAGCAAAGCGATGTAAGCCGTTTTACCAACAGTAGCCAATATCGACTTAATATTTACGGCGTAGGCACAGCGCAAGGAGCTCCTATAAAGTTACCTGAAGGCGGGTTTTTAAAAGATAATTATGGTCAAATTGTGGTGCCAACCCTCAATGCATCATTACTTGAAGGACTTGCAAAAAATAGTGGTGGGCAGTTTGCCGATTATCAGCCAAGCAATAGCGATATTGCCGTTTTTTCACCGCAAGCAAACAGTGAAGTATTAAAAAGTGAAAAACCAAATTTAGCCTTATGGCGAATTGACGCCGGTATTTATGGTTTGCTTATTTTACTGCCTTTAGCTTTGTATTTATTTAGACGATCTGCATTAGTTAGCGCAGTACTATTACTTAGCTTTTTACCTCAACAAAATGCGCATGCCGCAGAGCTGCCAACCCTGTTTAAAAATACGGATCAACGGGCATTAGAGGCATACAACAACAAAGAGTATCAACAAGCAGCTCAGGCTCGCTCAAGCGCTCTCAAAGGGGCTGCACTTTATCAGCAAGGGCAATTTGATGCTGCCTTGAATGAGTTTAGCCAAGATAAGTCAGCAACCGGTTATTATAACTATGGCAACGCCTTGGCTAAAGCAGGACAATTAGAGGCTGCCATTGACGCGTATAAACAAGCGCAAGTAAAGCAAGATAACTTTAGTGAAGCCGCTGAGAATCAAGCGCTTGTTGAGCAGTTACTGAATCAACAGCAAGACCAAGAAAATCAGCAAGGCAATGATTCGCAAAATCAAGATGAGCAAAGTCAAGATGATGCAGATAAATCAAAACAAGATCAGCAAAAAAATGGCGAGAAAAACAGCGCAGATAAAAGCGAAGAGGACAGCCAAAACAGTGAACAACAGCAATCAGATCAGTCCTCGGAACAATCAAAAGATCAACAAGGCCAATCTGGTGAGCAATCAGACAAACAGAATGAGCCTGACATGCAAGCTCAGTCACAAAGCCAACAAAATGAAAATAAAGACGAGAATAAACCGCAGCAAGATGAGCCGCAAAATCAACCTAATGAAATGAGTGAGCAACCGCCCTCTGATGAGCAAAAACAGCAGGCACAGCAACAAGCCATGCAGGCACAAGCCGCTGAGCTCACTAATGAAGAAAAAGAAAAAGCACAGCAACTAAATCAGTTATTAAGAAAAGTGCCCGACGATCCCGCTATTTTATTAAGAAACAAAATGCAATTAGAAGCCCAAAAAAGACAATATCAACGTCGTCCAACAGGAGTAGAAAAATCATGGTAATGCGATTATTTTGCTGTTTATTGCTATTAACTGCCATGCCATTAATGGCCGCCACCACTTTGGAGGCAAGCGTTGATAAAAACCCAGTATTAGCGGGTGAATTTTTTATGCTTAATATTAGCATTGATGATTCAATAAAAGGGCAACAACCCGACACCTCAGCGTTATTAAAAGATTTTGTAGTCGGCCCTATGAGCTTAAGTAGCCGCACTAACATTATTAATGGCAGTATAAAAAAACAAACCTCTTGGTCTGTTAAACTAATGACCCGCAAGGCGGGTGAATACACCATTCCCAGTTTTAGTGTTGCAGGGCTAAACTCGCAACCAATTAGCTTATCGGTTAAAGAGCGCAGCAGCGACGCAGATAAAAATAACGATATATTTTTAAAAACCTCGCTCTCAAACAACAGCTTATTTGTACAAGAGGCTGGCGTTTACACCATTAAGCTTTACTTAGCCAAAGAGCTTCTTGATGGCAGCTTAAGTGCGCCAAGTATGGAAGATGCCCAACTTACCCAACTCGGTAAACAAAGCGAAGATTATGAACTGGTTAACGGTAAACGTTATTTAGTGATCACCCGTAATTATTTAATTCAGCCCCAAAAAAGTGGCGCCTACACTATTGCAGCTCCCGTTTTTCAGGGGCGTATTCAGCAAAACTATCGTCAATTGGAAGTGTCAGCGCTTGGCGATGAGCAGCAAATTGAAATTAAACCTATCCCTGAAAACTATCAAGGAGACTGGTTACCCAGTGAACTGGTGAGCTTAACCGAGCAATGGCAGCCAGAGGATAATAACGTTGAAGCCGGCACGCCGATAACACGTACTATTATGCTTACCGCCTTAGGGGTGACTAAAGAGCAACTACCCGAAATTGATATGCCTACTATTAATGGTATTCGCAGCTACCCGGATGAAAAAGAAACCAATAATGCGGTACGTGATGGTCGAGTGGTATCACAGCAAAGCGCCTCATTTGCGCTACTGCCACAAACACCTGGCACTTACACATTACCTGAAATTAGCTTGCCTTGGTATAACACCAAAATAAATCGGATTAGTTATGCGACCTTACCTGAGCGTACTATTACAGTAACACCCAGTACAACAGCGCCAGTGCAAACGCTTAATCCGCCAGCTGAAAACAACCTAAATAACACTATGGCAGAGTCAACGAAGCAAGCAGTTACAGTGCAACAGCAAACTGCCACACCACTGTGGCTAATTATTGTGGCCGCGCTTGGTTATGTTTTATGGATTGCGACGCTGATTTTTTACTTTATTAAACGCCCAGCTAAAGAAGTGCAACAAGCGGCTCAAACAACTAATAAAACAAATCAACAACCATCTTTAAAAGCCCTGCTGGTATTAGCTAAAAGCCATGACGAAAAAGCATTTTACGATGCGCTTAATCAGTATGCGCTAACCCTTACAGGTAAAAAGGTAGGGGCGCTATCCCATTTATGCGCTATGATAAACAACTCAGAGTTCACCGCGCAGGTAAACAATTTACAAGCACAGTTGTACAGTAAGCAAACGGCTAGCGCCAACTTAGACGCTATAGTTAGCATGTTAAAGGCACATCAATCGCAAACAGCTAAGCCTTCATCACCTGCGTTAAAAGAGCTGTATTCTTGATCTCAATTGTATTTTGCTTTTTTGACCTATAATAATTTTAACTAAAAAGTGCTTATGTTTGGAAATAAAAAATCGAATGATCAGGTCTTACTAAATATGGCTGAAAAACAACAACGCTACGAAGCCCTGGTTCACGTTTATCATAAGGAACTCTATCGCTTCGCTTACTGGTTATGTAACGATCCGAATATTGCAGATGACTTAGTGCAAGAAACCTTTTTACGTGCTTGGCGATCGCTTGACTCGTTACTCGATCAAAAAGCAGCTAAGCCATGGTTGCTAACAATTTTAAGACGCGAAAATGCGAGGCGCTTTGAGCGCAAGCAATTTGATTACAGTGATGTAGATAACGACACGCTAGTGGATCAAACCAGTCATTCTTTAGATGATGAAATGGAGCAAACCGTTATTCAACGGCAAATTTCGTTGTTGGCCGATGAATACAAAGAGCCGCTACTATTACAAGTGGTTATGGGCTGCTCTGGGGATGAAATTGCAGACATACTCGATTTAAACAAAAATACGGTTATGACACGTTTATTTCGAGCAAAAAATCAACTTAAAGAGGCACTAAGCCGTGATGATGAACAACTTAAAGGGGCATCAAAATAATGGATGAACTTGAGTTTCGTCGCCGCACGATTGCACAGCCAAACGAGCTAGACAAAGAACTACTGGAATTTGCAAACAGCAGTCCCGATAGACAACAATTTTTAAATGAAAACAAAACATTTGATAAGCAACTCAATGATGCGCTTGATATTCCTGTGCCTGACAACCTTGCTGAACGGATTATTTTAAACACCTCGTTAAAAGAAAAAGCCAGAAAAGATGAGCTTGAACAAAAAAACAACGTTATTGATTCACGCTCACGCTTTAAGTTTGACCGTGTATATTTGGCGTTCGCTGCTTCATTTGTGATTGCGGTAAGTGCGTTTATGTTTAGCTCAGAGCAAAACTTGAATCATGCGGCTGGTGAGCATGCATTGGCGCATGTTTATCATGAACTTAACGCGTTAAATAAAACTCAACCGATCAGCTTACAAACAGTCAATGAAAAGCTTGCTTTACTTGGCGGTCAACTTAATGATTTACCTGGGAAAGTTACTTATGTTAATTTTTGCGATTTTCAAGGCGAGAAAGGCATCCATTTAGTGTTTGAATCGGACTTTGGCCCTATGACCGTGTTTATTGTCCCTAGTGATAACAAAGTCTTTGAAATTGGCTCGGGTGACTTTAGTGACTCTCGCTATGTAGGCCATATAAGCCGAGGAAAACAAGCTGATACTGTACTAATAGCAAGCCTAGGCTCACCGGTTGATATGTATAATGAACGTATTGCAGGCGCTATTCGCTGGCTGTAATACCAATTTGTATATATATTTGAACAATTTAACGAATTAAACTCCCTTATATCTAAGCAGATTGATATAAGGGGATGGGTATTACAAACAATAAAAAACCGCAACGAGTGTGCGGTTTTTTTATTGCTAATAAGCTAAAACTTATTATTGGTTACTTACATACATCAGCAACAGCGTTAGCAAAGTAATCGATGTTTGCTTGACTAATTCCCGCTACGTTTACACGGCTAGAGCCCACAATATAAATACCGTAGTCTTTTTGTAGACGCTCGATTTGCTCTTTATTAATACCTAAGAAAGAGAACATACCGTGTTGGCGGTCTATAAATGAGAAGTCTTGAGCAATGTCTTTGGCTGCAAGGCTGTCTTTAATTAAACTACGTAAACCATTAATACGGTTACGCATTTCATCAAGTTCGCTGTGCCATAACTGCGTTAACTCTGTGCTGCTTAAAATGGTGTTTACAATGTCTGCACCGTGCGCTGGCGGCATAGAATAAATGCTACGTACCACACTTAATAATACCGAGTTTGAAATATCAGCGGTTGCACTGTCTTTTGCAATAATTGAACACGCACCAATACGCTCACGGTATAAGCCAAAGTTTTTAGAACATGATGAACAAATGATCAACTCTTCAACCGCATTGGCTAAAATACGTAAACCATTCGCATCTTCTTCTAAAGAAGAACCAAAACCTTGGTATGCAATATCAATTAATGGCGTAAAGCCCACATCTTTTGCAAGTTCAGCAATGGTATTCCATTGTGTTTCGTTTAAATCCATACCACTTGGGTTGTGACAACATGCATGTAATAACACAACATCGCCCTTAGGCACCTGTGTTAATGTTTCAACCATTTCATCAAACAATAAATCTTTGTTTTCGTAGTCGTAGTATGGGTATTCTTTAACAGTTAAGCCTGCAGCTTCAAATAAGCTAATGTGGTTAGCCCACGTTGGGTTAGTAACCCATACAGTTGCGCCTGGGTTACAACGTACAATAAATTCTGCTGCAACACGAAGTGCGCCTGTACCACCAGGTGCTTGTGCTGTGCGTACGCGATTAGCTAATAATGCTGGGTGCTCACCAAGAAGAAGATTTTCCATTTGTTGACAGTAATCTAAGTTACCAGCAAGACCAATGTAAGATTTGCTCATTTCATTTTCTAAACGAAACGCTTCTGCTTTTTTTACTGACTTTAATACCGGGGTATTCCCCTGCTCGTCTTTATATACACCAACCCCTAAGTCAATCTTATTAGGGTTAGTATCTTGCTTATAGGCCGCCATAAGGCCAAGAATAGGGTCTGTTGGTAATGGTTTTAATACTGAGAACATTGACTATCTCTTCGTTATTTAGGGGTTAGCTGTTGCGCTAAGCTTAACATAAAAACTCACTCGATTGACCAGTGTTATTTACACTAAAAAGTGAGGAATTTTAATACAGCATGCAATTAATAACGCGAGTGTCGCATTATCAAAAAAATCCGTGCTAAAGGCTTCGCCATCGACAATGCCAATGCACTGCTTTTGCGCATTAAATAGTGGTAAACAGGCCTCTGCTTTTACTTTCGGATCGCAGGTGTAATACTCACCACCCGCGGCTAAATATTGCTCAACATTATTAATGACACGTCCTTTACCACTGAGTGCCACTTGCACATTATTACTGCCGGTTGCAAATTCAGCGGTGAGCGGAAATAAAGGGCGACTCGGTTCACCAAAATAAGCGAGCTTTAATAACTGCTCGCCTTCAGGGGTGGCCGTATTTTGATAGATGCCATACCAATCTAACTGGGTGTTTTCGATTACATAGTCAACAATCAACTGAAGTTGCGCTAACTTTGCCGTTATTTGCGTATTTTGGCTAACGTAATCGTTTAAATTAAACGGCTCATCTTGCAAGTAGCCGAATAAACTACATGCGCCACCTTCACCGAGTTCTGGAATTTGATACTGCCAACGCACGGCCGGTGCAGCATTGCTATTTAAGTACTGCTCAAGCTTTTCTAGCTCAGCATTAATTAACTGTTGCTCTACATTAAGCTGAGCTTGCTCTAAATAAGAATTTATCATTTGGCCATCCATACATCTACAATGCCGAAATAGTAGCATGGATATTTTTATAGCGCTAGCCAATTTAAAGCGCTTTTTAAAATCCTTAAGCACTTTTATTCATAAACACTATTGCGGTACTTAAACAGAGGATGTTTATCTTTGCGGGATTAAAAGGTGTTCAGCTTAGGCGCAAAAATTACGCCTTTGCATCACAAATTTGTTATTATTTAGCCCAATATTAGATTCAATCTTAGATAGGTTAATTATGAGTGATAATCACTTAGTGTATTCAACAGCAACAGGGCGAATTGACCAGCCAAAGCCAGAAAAAGAACTGGATGTAAAACTATTTAAAGACGGGTCTATTCGCATAGAGCGTCAAACCAAAGGTCGAAAAGGTAAAGGCGTAATGCTAGTTGTAGGATTAGATCCCCAACAGCACGATTTAAAAAAGTTAGCAAAAACAATAAAAAGTAAGATGGGCCAAGGTGGCGCAGTAAAAGAAGGAGTTATTGAAGTACAAGGTGATGATCGCGATAAGTTAAAGGCGATTTTAGAAGGATTAAAGTTTAAGGTAAAAATTGCGGGTGGTTAACCCGCAATTTTTGTTCTATTCAGGGACTTTTAACGCAGCTAATTGATCAAACAACACAGGGATATCGGCTTCGGCAACGGGCTTACTAAAGTAATAGCCTTGCACAATAAAACAATTATTATTTTGTAAAAATTCAACTTGCTCTATTGTTTCAACCCCTTCAGCAACCACATCAAGCTTGAGCTTTTGTGCCATCGCAATAATCGCAGCGGTGATCTCCATATCATTATCATCTTCAGGGATATCTTTAACAAACGAGCGGTCAATTTTAAGAATATCGACAGGAAAACGTTTAAGGTAACTCAACGAAGAATAGCCTGTACCAAAATCGTCAATGGAAATTGAAATACCCAGCTTTTTCAATTGATGTAACTGATCAATAGCCGCCTCAACATTACCCATTAGCATGCTCTCAGTCAGTTCAAGGTGCAGGCTTTTAGCATTAATTTGCGTCTCTATGATTATTTTTTTCAGCATAGGTACTAAGCTTGCGTCTTTAAACTGCCTTGCTGACAGGTTTATCGACATGTTGCTCGCTCTACCTTGTTGCTCTAGTCGTTTAGTGAACTCACACGCTTGTTGTAATACCCACTTACCAAGTTCCACAATTAAACCCGTTGCCTCAGCAATAGGAATAAATTTAGTAGGTGGAATGAATCCCTGCGTAGGATGGAACCAGCGAAGCAATGCTTCATATCCCACTACACTATTATCTCGACAATCAACTTGTGGCTGATAATGCAGTGTGAGTTGCTTTTCTTTAATTGCATGGCGCAACTCATTTTCAAGGAATAATCGCTCATTGGCGGCTGCATTTAGATCTTGGCTATAAAAGTGGAACGTATTACGCCCTTTCGCTTTTGCTTCATACATGGCTAAATCGGCATGTTTTAATAACTGATCTTCTTCTAAGCTATCAAATGGCGCCAAGGTAATACCAATACTGGCACTAACAATAACTTCGTTACTACCTAATTTTATTGGCTGATTTAACGTTTTTTGAATGGTGTCAGCGACTTCCGATGCTTCTTTTTGATGCTCAATACCACTGAGTAATACCGCAAACTCATCACCGCCTAAACGGGCGATAGTATCTTCTGCTCGTAAGCGCTGCTTTAAGCGCGTTGCCACTTCAACCAATAGTTGATCGCCTGCATCGTGACCTAAAGTATCGTTAATACGCTTAAATTCATCCAAATCAAAATAAAATAAAGCAAACGAGTAACGCCCTCTTTCAGCAAGCGCCATCGACTTTCTAAGCTGCATTCTAAAGAATGTACGATTAGCAAGCCCGGTTAATGTGTCGAAGTAAGCGAGCTGTTCCATTTTGCGTTGGCTTTCTTTTACAAATGAAATATCTTGCGCTGAAGCAACGTAACTGGTGATTTTTCCACCATCTTCACGAATAGGTGACACACTCAGCGATACCCATATGGGTGGCTTGTTTTGCGCTTCAATAAGGGTATCCCCTCGCCAGTAATTACGGTTGCGCAAATCAATGTCAATATCCTCTACCAGCATGGTCATTTCATTAGCAATAATAGTCAGAAGTGGCTGGCGCAGGAAATCACTTTCTGCAAAGTCGGTCATTTCCAGCATTTTTGGATTAACATATTCAATCACAAAGTTTTCATCAGTGATCACCACCCCCGTGCCCGAGAAGGCAACCGCTTTAGACAAGCGATTTGCAGCCTTTTCTGCAATTTCTTTTTCTATTATGCGCTGGTTTAAGCCATCGATGAGTTTGCGGATTTCAATGGTCATATCTTTGAATGAACCATTAAGCGTGCCAATTTCATCTTTATTTTCTTTTGGAAAATCAATTTCTAACTGACCTTTACCAAAGTTAGTAACCGCATAAACCAGTGAATGTAGGCGTCTTAATACTAGTTGGTAAAGTGCTTGGTGTAATAATAAAGCAACTAAAATGGCATACAGAATAAACAAGCCAAAAAACTTCAGTTTTAAGTCTTTCAGTGCCGATAGTGTAGAAGAGCGCTTTTTATATACGCCTACGTACCAATTTACACCTTCAACTTTATGGATATTTATAATGTAGTCTTCATCATTTAATGAAAACGAGTCGGCATATTCCGGCAATTGTATTTGCCCTGCATTATCAATAACTCGCTTTAGCTCAGGAGAAATAAAATCGCCAGGTAGCAGCTTTTTACCCGCCTCTCCGTATTGGGTATAACTATCGGCTCCTAAATTAGGGTGCGCTAATAGCTGCCCTTGCTTATCGAACACCACTAAATGTTTTTCTTTTCCGCCGACGGGCAATTGCGATATGAGAGAGTCGAGAGAAATATCACTACCCGTGACCCCTAAAAACTCATCATTTTTATAAATAGGTACAATTAAACTAACGACCCACTTATTCCAAACGCCATCGTAATACACTCGTGACCACAGCGGCTCGCGTTGTGGGTTTGTTAACGATTTTGCGTAATTAAAACTTTTGCTTTGATTAAAGGTGTAATCTCCGGGGACATTAAGTGCCCAATTTGGTGGCGCAACACGGATAAAATTATCTTTGGTGATCAGGTAAAAATTATAAAAATCTTGAATTAACGTGGGGGAAATCACTTTCCAAAGCGATTCAGAATCTGCAATTAACTGTTTATAAAAAGGAGAATAAGCATTTTCGGGAATGAACGCCGCAGATAAGCCATCGGCAGATGCGCTGCGCACTGAACCATCATTGGTGACTTGCATAGTCGGGGCATTGTTATTCTTAAATGATAATTGCCCCTCAAATAACTGCTCGCTAACAACAATATTAGCTTGCTCAGCTATTTTAACTTTGGTCGCTATCAAATTATTAAACTGGTTTATTAACAATTCATTTGATTGCTTTAATACCTCATGCTCTTCAAATACAAGCTGTTTCTCTTCTGATTTGAGCATTAATGCAGCCGCACAAATACCTGCAACTAAACAAATGCCAGAGATCAACAGTGATAACTTGACACTGAGTGAGTTTATTCCAAATCGAGATGGAGGGCGTCGATACACAAAAGGCCAACCTTATTTATAATTATTATTTTTGCGAGTAGTAGAAATATACCAGATCTCAAATCAGAATTATAAATTATTTGTAAAGTTTTTAAAAAACAATATGTTTTGTATATATATCAGGTAAAAAACCTATTTAATATAAGTGCTTGTTGACATTAGAGGTTACTCTTCATACATTAAGGGCATGAATATAAAATACTCACTTACTTTCTTATCTTTTTTTAGCTTCTTTATATAGAAGAGGCTTCCCTGTTTGTGAGATAAAATCAATCGAATAGTAAAGCCTCCCAACTGGGAGGCTTTTTTGTTTACGCTGTTAAATACAGTGACATTTTTGGAATGAGGAAAACCAAATGAGCAATGATGTTTTAGACACGCTTAGGCACGATATAAATGAAATCGATTCTGACCTACTTGTGTTATTAGCGAAGCGACGCCGTATTAGCCATGGTGTTGTTGAATATAAGATAGCGAATAATAAACCAATTCGTGATGAAGCACGTGAATTAGCATTACTCGAAAAATTAATCGGTTATGGTAAATCTCTTGGTTTAGATGCCTACTATGTAAATAATGTTTTTCAAACCATATTAGAAGACTCAGTATTACATCAACAAGCTATGCTGCAAAAAAACCTCAACCCTGATGCGCTAAGTGAAACCCATCGAGTAACCTATTTAGGCGGACAAGGATCTTACAGTCAACTTGCGTGTCATAAGTACTTTAGTCGCCGACCAGGCAAATTAATTGAAATTGGCTGTAGTTCTTTTGATGAGATCACCGGTAAAGTAGAAAATGGCCAAGCCGACTTTGGCTTGTTACCGATTGAAAATACCAGCTCAGGCAGTATTAATGAAGTATTTGATTTACTCCAGCACGCGCAAGTCTCTATTGTCGGCGAAGTCACTCACAGCGTAGAGCATTGTTTATTAGCCGCCCCAGACACAGAACTTAACCAATTAACCAAAGTGTTTGCTCACCCGCAACCGTTTGCTCAATGTAGCCGTTTTTTACAAGGGCTTGGCGATTTGCAGCATGAGACCTGCGATTCAACATCGAGTGCATTAAAATCAGCACTTGAAACACCTAACAGTGCGGCTATTGGCTCTGCACAAGCAGGTAAAAATGTAGGGCTTGAAGTCATTAAGGCCAATCTTGCTAATCAAAAAGAAAACCATAGTCGCTTCATTGTGGTTGCACGTAAACCGCTACATGTATCTAAACAAATCCCCACTAAAACCAGTTTAATTATGGCAACTAAGCAGCAAGCAGGCTCACTCGCCGATGCGCTGATGATTTTTAAACAGCATAGTATAAATCTAGTAAAATTAGAGTCTCGTCCTGTACCAGGAAATCCATGGGAAGAAGTATTCTATGTAGATTTAGAAGCGAACCTTGCTGATAGCCAAGTGAAACATGCGTTAGAAGAGCTTAAAGAGCATACCCAGTACGTACGCGTATTAGGCTGTTATCAAAGCGAATCACTGCAAGCAGTGAGCGTACAAAGCTAGCCTAAAGCAACATTAAAAAAGGGCCTGCGGGCCCTTTTTTAGTTTTAATTAATCTGTCACGTTTAATCGAGTACTTTGGCGTCGTTCGCTTTATTTAATAAACTGCGACTTTGTGTCAAAAAGTGCGCTGTGGAGTCAGAAAAGTAGGCTTTTGCATCAGCAAAGGCATCGATTAAGGCTGGCTTATCCCCTGCTTTTAACTTTTTAAGCGTCTCTGAGAACAAACACTGATACTGCGCTAATAAGCTTTCTACATTATCAAATTGCGCCAGCATAATATCAGTATACAGCTCTGGCGATTGCGCAAAGAGACGACCGACCATCATCAGCTCTAACTGATAAATAGGTGATGAACAACTACGCAGCTCTGCGAGTGTATGTCCTTGTTTCGCTAAAAACTGACCGTATACAAAGGTGGTTAAATGGCGCATAACCTGAATGATTTGCATCGCTTCATCGTGTTTTTTAGCATCAAGTTCTACTAACTGACAGCCCCAAATTTGTAGCTGCTTTAATAAACCTTGTGTCATTTCAGGATTACGCCCTTCACATACCACCACGGTTTGTTTCACCCAATGAGAAATATCAGGACCAAACATGGGGTGTAAGCCAACAACAGCGCCATTGTGAACTTTTTTGAGCACATTTAACGGCGCTTGTTTAACCGATGTAATATCAACCAGCAAACAATCATCATCGAGTTTAGGTAACGCGTTAACAACCGTTTCGAGGGCATTAATTGGCACACTGATCATCACCAGTTTTGCGCCTTTTAAAATCTCTGCTGCCTGTGATTGCTGGGCTTTATCTAAAACTTTAACTTCGTAACCCGAGCGCTGAAATTGTTTTGCAAATAGCTGCCCCATTGCCCCTTCACCACCAACAATGACAATCGGAGATAGTTGTGAGTCGGCACAAGCTAATTTGGCCTGTTGATTTTGATAAGCTTCACGCATCATGCGCCTGAGAATGTCTTCGACTAAATCAGGGTTTACACCTTGATTAATTGCCTCTTGGCGTCGTGCAGCTAATAAATCAGCTTCTCTATCGGGTGCATGTAGTGGCGCGCCAGTTTGTTGTTTTATTGCGCCAATTTGTTGAGTAATACCATTGCGCTTTGCAAGTAAGGCAACCAGTTGCGCATCGCATTCATCTATACCTTTTCTTAGCTGCGCTAAATCACTTATCTCTGCCACGTTCTCATCCCATCCAAAAAAGCAAAATCGTAAATAAATACTTACAAAAAAGTAAACTAATCAATACGATAAATACTAACAGGATACGTCAGGGGTTAAAAGGCTAATTAGTGAAAAGATCAGTATGAGTCACTCAACTGCGACCAAGGTAGGATAATTAAATGAATAGAACACAGCTTGCGTAAAGTGAATTAAAAAGCATATAAAATGTAAGTCTATGCCGAGTTTAAACAATGAAAATTAAAGTGGCTTAATAGCCACTTTAATTAGCATTTTTTATCTAATATTCCAATGCCATAGTCGCAAGCGACATAACACTTTCGAATGATTCTGCACCGGCGATAAATAAGCCATTGTGACAAAACATAGCATCATCTATACCGGTCACTGCTTGAAATTCACTATCAGATAATCCAGCCCACGGTGCAGGTAATGGCTTTCGGTCTTCAAACGAGCCTAGCTCTGCAGGTACCGTTTGCACTATCCACTTACCAGAATGCGATGGATACACAACATATAGCGCCTCTTCTGATAAGCTATGTACGGTTTTTTTCCACGGCGTATAACGCTCTAGTACGATTAATCGTGGATCGTCTGCTTGTTTAATTGCTTGAGCAACAATCTTTTTAGCATTTAAACCACCCTGCGCTGAGGCAACAAAACGAAGCAGCAAAGTGTGTGCAAATTCCACCGCTTGATCAAAAGCAGCATCAAAATTACTTTCCTCTTCCCATGTTGGGTTAAACATAGAAATTGTTTGGCTTAAACTAATGCCTGTGGCAACACCTTCAACATGACCACAATCAATGGCATCAACAGTTGATACAAGCCCTGCATCCACCGCATTCGCCACATCTTGGTTATCATCACATATTGCTAAGCCATATTTCTTCCACACCAAGCCAAATGACGAAAAAGGAATCCCATTTTCGCGAGCACCGGCACCGCCGCGCTGATGGTGATCAAATCGGTCAGTTTCTGGGTCATATTGACCACCAACATCAATAACCACATCGGCGTCATTAATAATCGAATTATCGCGTGTGCGGATCAGGGTAAAAGAAGGGAAAATAATTTTAAGCGCAGCGATACTAAAAACATCATCTGCGTGAAAATTGCCGTTGTGTGTAACTATCGTTTTATCATTCATTTTTGTACATCATTTTTGCAAGAAGTGAGAAGATATTGTGATTTGAAGTGAACCACACTTTAACGCATGCAGGTTAAGGTGTGTATTGGTTTTTGAATGTAGCGATATAAAAACCGCAATAGTATTAAAACCAAAACGGGTTGCAACCCAAAGGTTGCAACCCGTTTTTTTGCGTTGATAAACAGCGCGTATTAGTTAAGTTTTTCTCTAATACGTGCAGATTTACCAGAACGCTCACGTAGATAGTAAAGCTTAGCACGACGAACCGCACCGCGACGCTTAACTGTTACGCTATCAATAAGAGGGCTGTGCGTTTGGAATACACGCTCAACACCTTCACCGTTCGAGATTTTACGAACTGTGAATGCTGAGTGAAGACCACGATTACGCTTAGCGATTACAACACCTTCAAAGGCCTGTAGACGCTCTTTAGCACCTTCTTTTACTTTTACCTGTACAACTACTGTATCACCAGCGCCGAATGCAGGTACGTCTGTTTTAAGCTGCTCTTCTTCAAGCGCTTTAATAATATTTTGGTTTACTTTTGCCATTATGTTTCTCACTTTCCTAGGTGTAACTGTCTTCTAGCCACAAGCTTTTTGGTACTCTTGCTGAAATTTCGCGAGTAATACCGCTTGCTCCTCAGTCAGAGCTAGGTTATGCAACAAGTCAGGACGGCGAAGCCAAGTTCTACCTAATGACTGCATAAGCCGCCATTTTGCTATCTCTTGGTGGTTTCCGCTGAGTAATACAGCAGGCACCTGTTTGTCGTCCAATGTTTCTGGCCGTGTATAGTGAGGACAATCTAGCAAGCCATCCGAAAATGAATCTTGCTCTGCTGACTGGTTGTGTCCTAAAACCCCTGGCACTAATCGCGCTACTGCGTCAATTAATGTCATGGCAGGTAGTTCACCTCCACTCAAAATAAAATCACCAATTGACCATTCTTCGTCAACGTACGATTCTATTATTCTCTCGTCTATACCTTCATAGCGACCGGCAATTAAAATCAGTTTTTCAGAGTTTGCGAGTTCGCTAGCCCCTTGCTGATCTAATTTGCGCCCTTGTGGCGACATATAAATTACTTTTGCACCATCACCTGCAGCCTGTTTGGCAGCAAGAATGGCTTGTTTTAATGGTTCAACCATCATTAACATGCCTGGCCCGCCCCCGTAAGGACGATCATCTACGGTTCTATGCTTATCAGTTGCATAGTCTCGTGGATTCCAGCAGTTAAAATCGATTAAGCCATTTTTAACAGCACGACCGGTTACACCTTGCGTTGTAATTGCATCAAACATATCCGGGAAAAGGCTGATAACCCCTACCCACAACGAACTTGTTTGACTCATTAAAAGCTTGGATCCCAATCTACAGTAATTTCTTTCGCATCATATTTAACTTCTTGAATAACTGAATCAGTTAAAAAAGGAATTAAACGTTCTGCTTGGCCAAATGCATCTTTACTGTTTGCTTTCACAACCAGTACGTCATTTGAGCCTGTCTCCATAAGGTCATCAACAATACCTAAGTTATAACCTTTATCAGTTACAACCGACATGCCGATGAGATCTCGCCAATAGAATTCACCTTGCGGTAATTCTGGTAGCTGCGCTGAATCAACAGAAATTTCTACATTGGTATAAGCCATTGCTTGGTCTCTGTCATTTACTTGCGCAAACTTAGCGATAAAGCCTTTGTTGTGGCGACGCCAGTCGACCACTTCTAAGGATTGCCATTTACCTTGCTGCCCTATCAACCACGGGCTGAAATCGAAGATCCCTTGGGGATCATCAGTAAATGAATGCACCTTAAGCCAGCCCTTTATACCATATGGGGCGCCGAGCTTTCCTACGACAATTATTGATGAGGTGTTCTCTTGACTCATGGTTACACTTACGCCTATTAAGCCGCTTTACGAGCGTCTTTAACTAATTTAGCTACACGATCTGAAAGACCTGCGCCTTGACCTAACCAGTGTTCAACACGTGGTAAATCTAAACGAAGTTTTTCTTCTTGACCTGAAGCAATTGGGTTAAAGAAACCTACTTTCTCGATGAAGCGACCGTCACGCGAGAAACGGCTATCCGCAACCACAATTTGATAGAAAGGGCGTTTTTTAGCGCCACCACGTTGCAAACGAATAGTTACCATAC
>Ga0209349_1000023_pt1 | contig 129731 bp, 122 predicted proteins | sample ETNvirnome_2_130_FD_184067 | JGI IMG/M metagenome (GOLD analysis project Ga0209349, IMG submission 184067) | Marine viral communities from the Pacific Ocean - ETNP_2_130 (SPAdes) (version 2) | ecosystem: Environmental > Aquatic > Marine > Oceanic | place: Pacific Ocean | collected 2013-06-22
CCCGGTAGCTACGTTCGGAACTGATAAGCGCTGAAAGCATCTAAGCGCGAAGCAGGCCTCGAGATGAGTTCTCACTAGACTTTTAAAGTCTCTGAAGGGCCGTTGAAGACTACAACGTTGATAGGCAAGATGTGGAAGTGGTGTGAGCCATTAAGCTAACTTGTACTAATTACCCGTGAGGCTTAACCATACAACGCCAAACGCGTTTTATGTGATAGTTTAAGCAAGAAGTTAATAGACTAAAGTAGATACTTGAAGACTTTTATTATCAGAAATTCCAAATTTTAGTAAGCTCGATTAAATCGACCTTACACCAAATTTTCTTGGTGACAATAGCGTTTTGGACCCACCTGACCCCATGCCGAACTCAGCAGTGAAACGAAACAGCGCCGATGATAGTGTAGCATTTGCTATGTGAAAGTAGGACATTACCAGGCTCCAAATTTAGTCGAAAGACTTTAAATTTAAAAATAAATAATAAGAAAATTGAAAAGAATTTTCTTGGTGACAATAGCGTTTTGGACCCACCTGACCCCATGCCGAACTCAGTAGTGAAACGAAACAGCGCCAATGATAGTGTAGCATTTGCTATGTGAAAGTAGGACATTACCAGGATCCAAATAAGAGAAACCCGTTACAGCGATGTAACGGGTTTTTTGCTGTCTGGGATTTAATAAATAGCCAAGAGCCCATGCCGAACTCAGTGGTGGCCGTTCTCGTATATCCTGTGCTCCACGGCATTCGTATTCCTAAACAGCTCGAAGGCGAGCCCCGCAAAAGGCCGCCCCGACACAATGATAGTGTCGCATTTGCTATGTGACTTTCTACTGCTGTGGGCACCATGACATTACCAGGATCCAAATAAGAGAAACCCGTTACAGCGATGTGACGGGTTTTTTGCTGTCTGGGATTTAATAAATAGCCAAGAGCCCATGCCGAACTCAGTGGTGGCCTTTCTCGTACATCCTGTGCTCCACGGCATTCGTATTCCTAAACAGCTCAAAGGCGAGCCCCGCACAAGGCCGCCCCGACACAATGATAGTGTCGCATTTGCTATGTGATTTTCTACCGCTGTGGGCACCATGACATTACCAGGATCCAATTAAAGAAACCCGTTACAGCAATGTAACGGGTTTTTGTTGTTTGAGATAAAGAAAAACATCAAGCCAAGACTGTATATGGAACTTAGTAGTGGCCGCTCTTGCATATCTTGTGCTCCATGGCATTCGTATTCCTATACATCAAACAAAACAGCTTGGAACTAAACAAAAAAGTGGGATGTTCTATTGTATTGTCGCTATAAATTAGCGCACTGGCTCCAAATAACAGAACCACGTTACAGCAAAATGCTGGTTTTTTATTGTTTTAAATTTGAAGATGAATTACGCAATATCTTAAAAAAAGAGACTGCCAGCCAATCTCATCATGTATATGCTTCCTATCAGATTACTAATAACTTATAGACTTAACATTCTCATGCAGTTATAGATCCTACGTGTTAAAATTTGATTTTAACTTTGCATATTATTGAGGTGTCTATTGCCAACCAGTGATTATCAACGAGTGCTAAATGAGATAACTCAAGAGGTTAAACCTTTATTGAGCCAAGGTAAGGTTGCTGATTATATCCCTGCTCTTGCTGAAGTTGATCTTGAGCAGTTTTCTATTGCCATTTACACCACTGAGGGGGAGATATTTTGCGCGGGTGATTGTGAACAGCGTTTTACTATTCAATCTGTTTCTAAAGTAATGACTCTGACATTAGCGCTGCAACGTTATGGCGATGAACTATGGAGTAGAGTGGGTAAAGAGCCCTCTGGAACAGCATTTAATTCACTGACACAGCTTGAGTTTGAAAAAGGCATACCCCGTAACCCATTTATTAATGCGGGTGCCATAGTTACCTGTGATGCTTTATATAGTCGCTTATCAGCACCCATGCACTCTATGCTGGAAACATTTCGCGATTTATCTGGTAATCGAAGTATCGTAATAGATAAGCAAGTGGCTAATTCAGAGTATGAGTTTAGGCATCGAAATGCGGCAATGGCACACTTAATGAAATCATTCGGTAACTTTGAAAATGAAGTTGATGATGTGCTGTGGTCATACTTTAATTTTTGTGCCATAGAACTTAATTGTATCGAACTTGCTAAGGCGTACAATTTTTTAGCTAATAAAGGGATAGACTATAGTTCTTCTAAACGAGTGCTTTCTAGTCGTCAGAATAAGCAACTAAATTCGTTGTTATTTACCAGTGGTTTATATGATGCGGCGGGTGATTTTGGTTATCGAGTAGGAATGCCGGGCAAATCAGGTGTTTCTGGCACTATATTGGCGGTGTTACCGAATAGATTTACTGTGGCAGTGTATTCCCCAGGATTAAACTCTTTTGGTAATTCAGTCGCAGGAATAGCAGCATTAGAGCTGCTATCTAAAAAGCTTGATATATCGATATTTTAAATACGCTTAGTGCATTGGGATTTTATTGATCCCAATACACTTGCTCTAAACAATCTTCGCGCTCTGGTAAGCCACGTGATAAGCGTGGAGAATGCTGAACCAGCACTTCGTAACTTGCACGGTTGGCGTATTTACTAATTTGAGCGAGCGAAGAGTAGGTAATCGCTTGTTGCTGATGTTTTGCTGAATTAGCAACGTTCAACTTATGATAAACATTCGCTGATAAGTCATGCAATACAGCGGCTAAAGCACAATCACCAGCGCCGTTGGTATTTTTAATCGAGTCAGGCCCGCCCATAAACGGAGCAGTATGACTATATGCCTTTATTGGGTTTTCACAGTCAACTTTACGCATTGCACGTGAAAACTCATAACGATTAAAGTCAGGGATAGCACCAGGCAAAAGTGGATACTCTGTTTCGCGTTTGAAACTGTCATCAACAAAACCGGCCATAAATAAGCCTTTTTCACCGGCAGTACAAATTACTAAATCAACCCAGTCTAATGCTTTGTCGGCAGCTAGTAATGGATCTTCAAATCCAGTAATTGCTTGGCCTTCTTCTTCGTTCATAGCAAGGATATCAACATGCTTTTCTACAAAGTTAGCCCACCATGTCGGATCCTGCTCGATAAGAAACTTAGTACCGAGTGTTAATACAACCGGTACATCTGCATCGTTAGCATACTTGATTGCTTGCATGGTCGCTTCGGTCATGGTTTCATCGCCTTGAGTACGCATTAAATAAGCGCTAATCACTAATGCCGATGAGCCTTCGATTAGCTCTTTATCAATTGACTCAGGCTTTAGATAATTCATCAGGCCAGCACTAATGGCAAAGGTGCGTTCACCCGTTTCATCAATCAATGTGAAACAGCGGCCTATAGGACCATCTACAGGCTGTAAGTAGTCTAAGTCTACGCGACTTGAGTTATTACATAAAAAGCGATAAGCATAACTGCCTATTTTTATGTTTTCACTCATTACACCTAATAGCACCGAACGGTCATCAGCAAGTACGGAATAGTTGTGCATCGTGTTGCCAACGGTTCCGCCTGCGAATTCGTAATCGACCATGTCGTTTAGTTTTAAGCGATCGTATAAAGCATTGGTGATGTCATTATCTATAACTTGCGACATCCCTCGGCGCAATTGAAATTCATCGAGAAAAGCTTGGTCAACCTTAGCTTCTATATCAACAACGATTTGATCGATCCCCGTAATATAGCTGCGGTGTAATCGCTCAGTGGCGTTAAGTTGATTGGTCAGTGGATCTTTGGCTTCCACTGGAAAATAATGTTTATGCCTGCGGCGTCCAGGAAATTTCATTTGCTACCCGTGTTGTGAGCTAAATAAAAAAAGCGTGAGATTATAGCGTAAATCCTGCCTTATGAGCCATGACAAACCACTTAAATTTGTTTTATTTTTGCAATAAAGTGATCAATGACGCATTTTATTGCGCTAAGTTGGTATAATTACGGCATAAAAAATAGTTAAGTAATAATAATGACAGAGCCATTTGACGACCAATATTGGATGGAACAAGCGCTTGTGTATGCAAAACAAGCGGAGCAGCTAGATGAGATCCCGGTAGGGGCTATAATTGTCAAAGATAATCAGCTTATTAGCGCAGGCTATAATCGTTCAATTACTGATAACGACCCGTCGGCTCATGCTGAGATGATAGCGGTACGTGAAGCAGGAAAAGTACTTAATAATTACCGCTTAATTGACTGTACTCTTTACGTCACGCTAGAGCCATGCTCTATGTGCGCAGGTTTATTAGTACATAGCCGAATTAAACGCTTAGTATTTGGCGCAGCCGATGCTAAAACGGGTTCTGCTGGTTCAATTATGAACCTTTTACAAGAACCTCGTTTAAACCATCAGGTAGAAATAACGGGTGGGGTATTAGAAACACAATGTGCAGAGACTATTTCTAGTTTTTTTAAGCGTCGCCGAGCACAAATAAAGGCGGCAAAGCAAGCCGCTCGTAATAGTAACAGCGATTAGTCAGCTGCTGCTATTAAGGCGTCTAATTCAGCCATTTGCTGCATAGCAAACATGCGGCGGCGCCAAATTATTTTTTTATGTAAATTTCTTAACATCACTCGACGACGAGTGGCGGTTGAGTGCTTTATACAACGTTTAAGTTGATGTGTACGTCTACGTTTAAGCATGACTTATCCTTATGTGCTTGGTAATGACACAAAATTTTATACAATTAAGCCAGATTATTGAATAATTGATTACAAGTAAACAACTATTTGATTTTCTGATGTTCAGTTAATTACTAAGCTGCGTATTTATTTTTTTTCTTCAGCGGCATTACTTGTACGTTGCTCTGAATCATCTGGTTTAACGATTTTCTCTTCTGTTTCATTTGTTGAGGTAATCGGAGCTATTGCATTATTTTCATCAAGCCAAACAAGCGCATCGTAATAGCGGCGTATATTATCAACATAGGTCACAGCTACATCACCGCGAGCATAGCCATAACGGGTATTACGATAGTGACGTTTTTTTACTAACAATGGTAAGCGCTTTTTAACGTCGGCCCATTTATCAGGGCTAGCTCCCTGTTGCTTGGTAATAATACGGGCATCGTTAACGTGTCCCCAACCTACATTATAGGCGGCAAGTGCAAGCCAAGTACGATCCGGTTGAGGGATTCGATCCGGGACGCGTTTAATTAATTTTGCTAGGTATTGTGCACCACCGCGTATATTTTGCTCTGGTTCTAAGCGGTTTGTTACACCGACTTGTTTTGCTGTGCGTCTTGTTAGCATCATAATACCACGCACACCGGTTGGTGACTTAGCACGCGGGTTCCACATCGACTCTTGATAACTTAGTGCTGCCAGTAAGCGCCAATCTAGGCTACCTGCATATTGCATAAACCAAGGTTGATATTTAGGCAGTGTTTCTTTAATTGCGTCTATATAGGCCAAGGTATTAACGTAATTAAATTGGCGGACATGACCGAAGTATTTTTCTTCGAGCACATAAAGTTGATTATTTTGTTTTGCTTCACCAAAAAAGGGGACTAATAATGCGTATAGCGAATCATCATTCGACTTTCTTAGTATCCATGCAATTGAATCATTTCGGGTAACTGAAAAGCCAATACTTAAATTAGGGTGATAGCGACGAAATAGCGCTAAAGTATGTGAATCCGCTAAGGTGTAATCTATTTCGCCGTCAATAACTGCTTGTAGTAATTCTTCTTCATCAAACTCTTCGGTTTCATTCCAGCTTAAGTTTGGGTTGGTTTGTTGAATTTCTTCTAATGTTAATGAATGGCTACTTTTAGCGATAACGGTGAAGTTTCCGGTTAAATCATCAAAATCACGAGGGCGTTCACGGCCTTGTTTAAAGACTAATTTTTGGCTAATTGTTCTGTATGTAGGGCCATAGCGATAGCGCTCAGCACGTACTTTATTGTAAGTAAGCCCTGAGGCAATTAAATCGAGGTCACCACTGTCCAAACGCGCAAACATTTCGGATAAATTAAAAAAGGGTACAATTTCAAGCTCTACCCCTAAGTAGTCTGCAAACGCTTGAGAGAGCTCAAATTCAAATCCTTGTTCCCCTTGAACGGCTTGATAGTAATTACTTGCACTAGCAAGTGTACCAATACGAATTTTGTTTTCAGATTTGATTTGGGCAAGCTGTGTTGATTGCTCTTGTGTATTACATGCACACAAAAGTATGACTAACGTAATGATTGTTATTAGCTTTATCTTCAACATATTCGCCTCTTTAGCATCGTACCTCCTGTTATAACAAAACTTACTGATTACGTCACTTATCGTTTAATCGCAGTGAGTAAAAAATAGGTGTAAACAAAAAGAAAAAGTTAATTTAATGAAAAGCGCATTTTTGAGTTAAATCTGAGAGTAATTTGGACTATAATACGCGCCTAAAATATCGTTCAATCCCTAACCCCGGGTGAAATTACTTATGTTGATCCTTCGTGGTGCACCAGCACTTTCAGAGTTCAGAGTTAATAAAATTTTAGCGCGTTGCCAACAATCGCAACTTCCTGTCACCAATGTATATGCCGAATACGCTCACTTTGCCGATTTAACATCGCCATTAAACACTGATGAGCACACCAAACTTGAAAAGTTATTAACCTACGGCCCAACAATTGCTGAGCATGCGCCAGCAGGTCAGTTGGTATTAGTGACGCCTCGTCCTGGTACAATTTCGCCATGGGCTTCAAAAGCGACAGATATCGCTCATAACTGTGGGCTTAAACAAGTTCATCGCGTAGAGCGCGGTATTGCTTACTATGTTGAAGGTGATTTAAGTGCAGAACAGTTAGCACAAGTTGCAGCACTTCTTCATGACCGCATGACTGAAGCTACTCACAGTAAATTAGAAGATGCCGCGCAGTTATTTCGCAGCGATGCACCTCGTCCAATGTCATCAGTTGATATTTTAGGTGGCGGCCGTGAAGCATTAGCCACAGCAAATATAGAGCAAGGGTTTGCGCTTGCTGATGATGAAATTGATTATTTAGTTGAAAACTTTATTAAGTTAGGGCGTAACCCTAACGATATTGAACTGTTTATGTTTGCTCAAGCGAACTCAGAGCATTGTCGTCATAAAATATTTAATGCTGATTGGACTATTGATGGCATTGAACAACCAAAGTCGTTGTTCAAAATGATTAAAAACACCTTTGAGCATAATCCTGAAAATGTATTATCTGCTTATAAAGATAATGCAGCCGTAATGAAAGGCTCAAAGGCGGGTCGCTTCTTCCCGAATGCACAAGGTGAATATGCGTATCACCAAGAAGACATTGAAATATTAATGAAGGTTGAAACCCATAACCACCCAACGGCTATTGCTCCTTTCTCTGGTGCGGCAACAGGGTCGGGGGGTGAGATTCGCGATGAGGGCGCAACTGGTCGTGGTTCAAAACCAAAAGCGGGTTTAGTGGGCTTTACTGTATCTAATTTACGTATTCCTGGTTTTGAACAGCCTTGGGAAAGTGATTTTGGTAAGCCTGGCCGTATTGTTAATGCTCTAGATATTATGACTGAAGGCCCATTAGGTGGTGCTGCGTTTAATAACGAGTTTGGCCGTCCTAATTTATTAGGTTATTTCCGTACTTACGAAGAAAAAGTGACCAGTCACAATGGTGAAGAGGTGCGTGGTTACCACAAGCCAATTATGCTTGCCGGTGGTTTAGGTAATATCCGTGCTGATCATGTTCAAAAAGGCGATATTCCAGTTGGTGCAAAACTCATTGCACTAGGCGGCCCTGCAATGAACATTGGCTTAGGCGGTGGCGCTGCATCAAGTATGGCATCGGGTCAATCAAATGAAGATTTAGATTTTGCCTCTGTACAGCGTGAAAACCCAGAAATGGAGCGTCGTTGCCAAGAAGTCATCGACAAATGTTGGCAGCTAGGTGATGCAAATCCAATTGCGTTTATTCATGATGTGGGTGCAGGTGGTTTATCTAACGCTTTCCCTGAACTTGTTAGTGACGGTGGACGTGGCGGTAAATTTCAGCTTCGCAATATCCCAAATGATGAACCGGGCATGGCACCACACGAAATTTGGTGTAATGAATCGCAAGAGCGCTATGTACTCGCTGTCGCTGTTGAAGATTTTGATCGTTTTGAAGCTATTTGTAAGCGTGAAAGAGCGCAATATGCGGTTATTGGTGAAGCAACTGCAGAGCCTCATTTAACGGTTGCTGATAGTCACTTTGAAAATAATCCTGTTGATTTACCTCTCGATGTTTTATTAGGGAAAGCACCTAAAATGCATCGTGATGTAACATCACAACAAGTGTTAGGTAAAGCACTCGACGTTGAAAATATCAGTGCTGCTGATGCTGCAGAACGTTTATTACGTTTACCAACCATTGCTGAAAAAACCTTCCTCATTACTATTGGCGATCGTTCGGTAACAGGTTTAGTAGCACGCGATCAAATGGTAGGCCCATGGCAAGTACCAGTAGCTAACTGTGCAGTAACCGCAGCAACGTATGACACTTACCATGGTGAAGCAATGTCACTGGGTGAACGTACGCCTGCAGCACTACTTAACTATGGCGCTTCAGCGCGTTTAGCAGTGGCAGAATCGTTAACGAATATTGCCTGTGCAAACATTGGCTCTCTTGAAAATATTAAGTTATCTGCAAACTGGATGGCCGCAGCGGGACACCCAGGAGAAGATGCCGGTTTATACGAAGCGGTAAAAGCGGTGGGTGAAGAGTTATGTCCGGCACTTGGGTTAACAATTCCTGTAGGTAAAGATTCTATGTCGATGAAAACGACATGGAAGAACGAAGATGATGCTACAGAGCAATCTGTAACATCACCGTTATCGCTTATTATCACTGCTTTTGGTCGTGTTGAAGACGTACGTAAAACAGTGACCCCACAGTTACGAACAGATAAAGGCGATACATCGCTTATTTTAGTTGACTTAGGCGCGGGCAAAAACCGACTGGGCGCATCAAGCCTTGCTCAGGTTTATAAGCAATTAGGTGATACAACACCTGATGTAGATAGCCCAGAGCTACTAAAAGGTTTTTACAACGCAATGCAAGCGCTAGTCGCTGATAGCAAGTTGCTTGCGTACCATGACCGTTCAGACGGTGGTTTATTTACCACTATCGCTGAAATGGCGTTTACCGGTCACACCGGTGTTACCGTTGATTTAGCGACTTTGACCGGCTCTGATATTGAAGCGCTTTATAACGAAGAGCTAGGTGCTGTAATTCAAGTAGCGAATAGCGATTTAGAGGCTGTAAATGCGGTATTTGAGCAGCATGGAGTTGCCGCAATTAGTCATGTGATTGGCTCGCTAAATAACGACGATAACATCGTGTTTAATCGTGGTGAGCAAACAGTACTTAATCATACTCGTACTGAACTTCGTACAATTTGGGCCGAAACAACGTATCAAATGCAAGCGCGTCGTGATAACCCAGATTGTGCTAAGCAAGAGTTTGACGCTAAGTTTGACGCAAAAGATCCTGGCTTAAATGTAAAACTTAACTTTGATTTAAATGAAGATGTTGCAGCTCCATATATTGCAACTGGTGCTAAACCGCAAATGGCTATTTTACGTGAGCAAGGTGTAAACTCTCATTTAGAAATGGCAGCTGCATTTAACCGTGCGGGCTTTGCAGCGGTTGATGTGCACATGAGCGACATTTTAGAAGGGCGCTTAACACTTGAACAATTTAAAGGCTTAGTGGCGTGTGGCGGTTTCTCTTACGGTGATGTGCTTGGTGCGGGTGAAGGTTGGGCTAAGTCAATACTGTTTAATGACATGGCACGCGATCAATTCCTAAGCTTTTTCCATCGTGAAGATACCTTTAGCTTAGGGGTATGTAACGGTTGTCAAATGCTATCAACATTAAAAGAGTTGATCCCAGGTACTGAGCATTGGCCACGCTTTGTAACGAACAAGTCAGAGCGTTTTGAAGCACGCTTTAGCTTAGTTGAAATACAAGAGAATCCATCGGTATTCTTTAATGGTATGGCGGGCTCGCGGATGCCAATTGCGGTATCTCATGGTGAAGGCCATGCAGAGTTTGCAAACGAAGCAGCAACAAAAGCAGCACTTGCAAGTGGTACTGTAGCGGTTAAATTTGTTGATAACTACGGCAACCCTACAACGCAATACCCAGCGAACCCGAACGGCTCGCCAGAAGGTATCACAGGTATTACATCAACAGATGGCCGTGCAACTGTAATGATGCCACATCCAGAGCGTGTATTTCGTACTGTTGCTAACTCTTGGCACCCAGATGAGTGGAAAGAGGATAGCCCATGGATGCGTATGTTCCGTAATGCGCGTAAAAATGTAGGTTAATATACACACTAGATTCATGATCTGGATGTAAAATAAAAAAGGCTGCCTTGTGCAGCCTTTTTTGATTATAGTGATTAAAAAACATGTAAGGATAATATGTTTAAGCGCATTGGTTTAATTGTTGGCACTCTTTTACTGAGTCTATTATTACTCGGGTATGTATTTCGCTTGCCTTTACTACAATGGGCCATTGCCCCTGAACTTAAAAAAGCAGGTGTCACATTAAGCTGCCTCGATTTTTCAATTACCTCAAAGTTAAATATACATGCCGACACTGTGTGTTTAAATTACCAAAACCAACAATTACAACTCTCTGATATTACTGCAAATACAAAGCATGTCAGTGTTCAAAGTGCAATATTAACGCTCAATCCATTACCTAAAAGTGATAACGCTAATCAACCGGCTAAACAGCTTGAGATAGCGCTACCTTCAAATCGCCCACTCATTAATATTAAACAGCTTGTAGTAAACAGTAATCAGCTCAGTAAACCATTAAAATTTAGTGTATTAGAACCTGCGCTAAATCAATTTAATGTAACGGGCGATATAAATGCGAGTGCGATTTTAACCACCAATAAAATAAGTGGTCAGCTAGCAGTTGATGACATTCTGTTAAAACAGGTAATAAACACTAAAAACACCTTATTCGATGCTGTTAACTTTAATACTCAACAAGCGTTTAGTTTTGACGGGATTGAGCTTAAGTTGAACGGGGGGATTAGCGCTCAATTTGCTCATACGTTTGAGAAATGCCAATTTAATTTATTAGCCACTGGCCAGATGGCTACTCGCTTTAATTTAAATAACCAAGCGTTAATCCTAGATACCGGTTCACTTAATAACAAAATTAATTTAACCCCTCGCTGTACTGAGTTAATTCCACCAAGTGAGTACGCAGATTTTGTAAGCAAACAAGTTGCTTTAAATTGGCAGGTTAAGCTTTCTAAAGCTCTTCGCTTAGAACAGGGGGAGCTGAGTATTCCAGTAATTAATGTGATGAGTGAAGGTAATAAACACTTTGATATTTTAATAACAGACACCGCACTCTCTATAAACGCTTTGCTTGATAATATGCAGGCAAAGGTGTCTGCTCAAATAAGCACGCCAGATATAAACAGCATTAATATAAGCGCTCAGCTAAATGGTACTAAAGTTAAAGGTGATTACAACGTTGAGCTTGAAAGGCTACCCGCATTTATTCCTGTTACTGCTAATACGCTTAATTTCAGTGGTTACTTTGAATTAAGTGAATTTATTGACTCAAAACCTGTCGGGTACACACAGAGTAAATTTTCCGTTGCTAGCTTTGAAGCTTTTGATGTAAAAGCAGTGCATTATCAAGGTGGTTTAACCGCGAAAATGGATAAACAGCTAAATGCAGAAATTACATTAACTAATCAGTTAAAAAATGCGGCATATAAAGAATTTAAACTTACCAATATAAATAATAGTCTCACGGCAAAAGCAAACCTAGGTGTAGGTGAGTTATTTGCTCATTTAACTGCGAAAACGCAAATTAAGGCTCTTAATAGCGCTGATATAAGACTGAATAATATAAAAATAGACTCGAGTGGATTACAAAGCCGTGCACTTAAAGCGTCGCACCATGCGTTTATAGATGATATTGAGTTGGTGGTAAATCATCATATATCGTCACAGGCGCATCCGTTTGAGGTGATTGTGCCAGCGCAAAGTGTGTTGCCATTAAACACCTTTATTAATCATTTTTATCCACTTGCTAAGCTGACAAAAGGTACTTTTAACGGCAATATTAGTGGCGATGTCAATTTACAAAGGGCATCCTTTGATATAGATATTCGCCAATTAAGTGGACTTTATAATGACTACCTTGCAAGTGATTTTAGTAGTGTATTTAGCGGGGAGTTTAATTCAGGTAGGCTTAATGTAAAACCGACTACCTTTCATTTAAATGAGTTTAGAGCGGGCGCAGTTATCAAAGGCCTTAAAGGGCAATGGCTCGTCAATAACAATAATGTGCTTGTTAGTAATGTTGAAGGTAATGTGCTTGGCGGTACATTTTTATTAGATAACTATACGCTTGGACAAGAAACCCAAGTTAGCACTGTAACGTTTAATAATATTGATGCAAGTAAGCTGATCACCCTTGATGATAAGTCGGGTATTACTTTAACAGGGCGTTTGGCTGGTACACTGCCGGTGATCGTTAATAAAAATGGTGTGCACATTAGCCAAGGCAGTCTGTTTAGTCAAGGCGAGGGCAATTTAAAAATTAGCAATAATGCTGCATTTGATTCTGTGATGCAGCAACAACAAGAGTTGCAACCTGTACTGGGGTTATTGACTGATTTAGATATTCAAAAACTCAATAGCAGCGTTGTACTTAAAAATGATGGTTGGTTAAAGCTTGGAGTTAATTTACAAGGTTATAATCAGCAAGCGCAGCAGCAAGTTAACTTTAATTACAACCATGAAGAAAACATATTTACGCTTTTACGGGCACTGCGTTTAAGTGATGAAATTACACAAAAAGTTGAGCAACAATTTTCACAAAAAGGAAATGGGCAATGAGACAGTCGTTATCGATAAAAGTGCTGCTCGCGTTAGCAGCAATATCAGCGCTAAGTGCGTGTACGCATCGTGTTGAGGTGTCGGCTAAGGAGCCAATCACTATTAATTTAAATGTTAAGGTTGATCATGAAATTCGTGTCAAAGTAGATAAAGAGCTCGATAATTTATTTAGCGATGACAGTGAGTTATTTTAAGGAGCTAGAATATGAATATTAAAAATAAATTAAATATAGTAACCCTAATTAGTGCCGTTTGTATGTCATTTTCAGTTTGGGCTATGAGTTTAGATGAAGCTAAAAGCCAAGGCTTAGTTGGTGAAAACAGCTCAGGCTACCTTGGATTAGTTGTACAAAATACAGAAGCAAAAGCGGTTGTTGATGACGTTAACGAAAAACGTAAGGCACAGTACTTAAAATTAGCTAAAAAGAATAACTTGTCACTTGCACAAGTTGAGGCATTGGCAGCGGCAAAAACAATCGAAAAAACGCAAAGCGGCCACTACATTGAAGTAAACGGTAGCTGGGTCAAAAAATAAAGTTAACGGGTTAACTAGGGTCTGTTGATCTTTCAAGGTTAAATTTGCAGCAGTCTGTTTGGTATTTAGGCAAGGCAGAGCCTATGTAGTGTGTTATTCCCCATAAATAGGCGATAACGCAGCATCAATGCCAAACAGGCGCTGCCCTTCGGGTTCTGCCTGCCTACATGGATGTAGGTAAGGGGCGTGAGCAGGACGCGGAAGCTTTGCTCGGTTTTTACTTAGCCCACTAGATTACAAACCTCGCGCCGCGATTAAACCGCCCCTAGTTTGAACAAATTGTAATCCGCAAAGGTCAACAGACCCTAAAGGTATTAAAAGCCGAGCTTATACGCTCGGTTTTTTACAGTTCTCTAATAATTGTTGCCAAAAATCAATACCTTTTCGGCGTGCTAAGTTTATATTATGCTCAGGAATAGACTCAGGTTCGTCATAATTTTCAAGTGCTTCACTCATACTTGCTTCACGAATTAGGTGCAAGGTAGGAAACGGCGCTCTATTTGTGTAGTTGGCCGCATCGGTTTCATCGCTATCGGCAAATACATAATCGGGGTGAAAATTAGCAATTTGATATTTACCTTCAAAGCCTTGTGCAACCAATAGTGCATTTGCTAAATCGACTAAATCTAAAAAGTCTTCAAAGTCACTAAAACCGTTATCGAACATGATTAGCGTGGTTTCTCGTTCGCGCTCGCGGTCAAGCTCGATACATTGCTCAAGCATATCCATTACAGCATCATCGATAGTCTTAGCGTTACTTACAATGTAATGAATACAGTTGTTTTCGACTTCTTTACGGGCAAACGGACAAAAGTTATATTTTACAATAACTGATGAAACCCATTCTCGGGTTTGGCTAATAGCTATGTTATTCACTGTTTTGGCTCTAAGTATTGATTAATAATAGTGAGTGTTTTTTTTATGGCGCCTTGGTTTTTAGCAACACATTGCGCCGCTTTTGTGCCGAGCGTTTGGCATGCCTTTTTATTTTGGCTAAAGGTAATGAGTTGTTGTGCCAGTTCATCTGAATTTTCTACCACGCATGCCCCTTTGAGCTTTGTTAACTCAGGATAGACATGATCAAAGTTATAGGTATGAGGGCCTGTTATTACACCGACCGAAAATGCGGCTGACTCAAGCGGGTTATGACCACCACGACGAATCAAACTACCGCCAATATAACTAACATTAGCCGCGCCGTATAAGCACTGTAATTCACCTAGCGTATCGGCAAGTAAAACGTGTTCGTTTTGGTAATTATTTTGGCTACGACGACTAAAGCTTAAAGTACTTTGTGTGAGTAGTTCAGCCACTTTATCAAATTGCTCGGGGTGTCGCGGGGCAATAATCAATAAAGCATCAGGCTGCTTTTTTAACAACTGCTGGTGGGCATCGAGTATTAATTCATGCTCTATAGGGTGAGTAGAGCCTGCCACCCATATAAAACGTTCTTGGCTATTATAGTACTGTTTGAGCACGCTCACCTTTGTAAGTTGCTCTTGATTGGGGCTTATATCAAACTTGATTGAACCTGTAACATGGCTTTTTGAAGGCTCAAGCCCAAGTGTAATAAAACGCTCTGCATCTGTTTTATTATGACTGGCTAACGCAGTAATAGATTGCATAATACGGTGAGTTAACTGCGCAACCTTTTGATAACCCTGCTGCGACTTTTCAGAAAGTCTCGCATTAACAACCAATACCGGGATTTTTTTGTTATGCGCATTAGCCATAATATTTGGCCACAATTCAGTTTCTAAAATACATAGTAACTGCGGTTTTACGCGTTTTAAAAATCGAGCAGTGGCAAAAGGAAAATCGATAGGTAAATAACTAATAGCGACGGTATCTTTAAATTGTGCTGTTATTTGTGCGCGGCCAGTTGGGGTATTACAAGTGATCAAAATATTTAGCTGCGGGTGCTCATTTTGCAACGCTTTAATTAATGGCGTTGCTGCTAATACCTCACCTACAGAAGCACAATGAATAACAACAGGTTTAGTTTTATTAGAAAATAAACAGCGACGTACAAACCCAAAACGTTCTTTAAAATGCGCGCGATAACCCGAATTTTTTTTACCACGTAATACATATAAATAAAATATGATCAAAGGGCTAATAATGATTAGTGCAAGTGAATAAAAAGTGCGTGCCATACTGAGCTTTGTTTAATGTAATTGTAGCTAGTTTATCGTGAAACGGCTTATTTCTAAACATACAAAGTATAAAAGTTGGTTTGAGTTCATTTACTAGGGTATAAACTAAATCAATGTCATTCAAATCACGCTATTGCATCAGTTACATGATTTTAGGAAATGCTTATGGTTACTTTTATAACAAAAACGATTTCCATGCAGTAAGCCTTTGATTTTAGTTTCTGTGAAACATCTAATTTAGTTATATAGAGGTGATTTGGCTATAAAATTATGGAATAATGAAATTAATTTTTCCTGCCATTTCAGTTCCAAGAGGAATATCTCATGTCAATTATAGATTCAGTGGCAACCAGCTACCTAGAAAGTTTAAACCGTCATCAAGTATTGTTTGAAACAATGGAGGCGTATCATCAAGAGGTAATGCAGTTGCTAGAAGCATGTCATAGTGCTTTACAAGCTGGTGGTAAGGTTGTTTGGTTTGGTAATGGCGGCAGTGCTGCCGATGCTCAGCATTTAGCTGCAGAGTTTGTGGTGCGTTATAAATTAGAGCGAGGCCCATTAGCGTCTATTGCTTTAACCACAGACACGTCTATTTTAACGGCGCACAGCAACGATTATCATTTTGATACTGTGTTTGAGCGCCAAGTACAGGCGCTATGTAAACCTGAAGATATCGTGATTGGTTTAACTACATCAGGTACCAGTAAAAATATCAATTTAGCATTAGAAGCTGCTAACAAAATAGGGGCATTCACGGTTGCATTTACTGGCCGTGACGGCGGGCAAGTAAAAGATATTGCAAAGTTACCTATTATTATTAAAAACGACGAAACCGCGCGTATTCAAGAAGCACACATGTTTATTGGCCATTGGTTATGTGAAGCCATGGATATGGTTGTTGCGGAGCAGCAGTAATGGATTTATCTTTACTAAAGAACTTATCAGCAGCACGTATTTTAGTGGTGGGCGACGTGATGCTCGATCGCTATTGGTATGGTGATTCAGGGCGTATCTCACCAGAAGCGCCAGTGCCCGTTGTTAAAGTAAGTAAATTTGAAGACAAGGCTGGCGGTGCGGCTAACGTGGCTAAAAATATAGCCCGTTTAGATGGTAAAGTGGGGTTGTTAGGCCTTATTGGTGAGGACGAAAGTGGGCAAATTTTAGAAAATATTTTAGAAGGTGAAAAAATAAATTCACAGCTTGTCAGCGTGTGTGATTTACCGACTATTTCTAAAATGCGTGTAATTAGCCGTCATCAGCAAGTGGTACGTTTAGATTTAGAAGAAACTTTTAACGAATCACATAGCCAGCTTTTATTAAATCGATTAGAGCTTGTGTTAAATGATTACGATTTTATAGTGTTTTCTGATTACAACAAAGGCTCGCTATCGCTGATCAAAGAGATGATAAGTGTGGCCAAAAAAGCAGGTAAAACGGTACTTGTTGATCCTAAATCATCGGACTTACAGTTATATCGCGGTGCTGATTATATAACACCTAATTTAAATGAATTTAAATTAGCAGGCGGGCAAGTGGGCTCAGAAGAGACACTTGCAAGTAGTGCACGAAACCTCATTAGTGATGCGGGTATAAAGGCGATGTTACTTACCCGTTCAGAGCAAGGTATGTCGCTTATAAATGCCACTGAAAAATATGATTTTGCAGCTCAAGAGCTTGAGGTCAGTGACGTAACTGGCGCTGGGGATACTGTTATTGCAACCCTTGCTGTTATGTTAGGTGCGGGCATGATGCCTAAAGATGCGGTAGAAATTGCTAATTTAGCAGCCGGTATTGCGGTGAGTAAATTGGGTGCGGCTACGGTTTCTCCAGAAGAGTTAAGCCGAAAACTGGGGCAATACTTACAAGCAACTGGCGAGCATTATCAAACCCCGTTTGATGACGTATTGCAGCATATTGAATTTGCTAAGCAAAATGGTGAAACGATTGTATTTACTAATGGTTGCTTTGATATTTTGCATGCAGGGCATGTGCGGTATTTAGCGCAAGCTAAAGCCCGTGGGGACAGATTAGTGGTTGGTTTAAACAATGATGAATCTATTGCTCGTTTGAAAGGCCCAGAACGCCCAATAAACCCATTAGATGAGCGCGCCATGGTCCTCAGTGCACTTGCCTCCGTTGATTGGGTTATCCCGTTTGGAAGTGCTGATGAAAATGACACGCCGGCAAAACTTATCGAGCAAATAAGCCCTGATATTCTTGTCAAAGGCGGCGACTATACGGTAGAACAAATAGCCGGTGCGGAGCATGTGCTGCGCCATGGCGGAAAAGTCGAAGTGCTTGAGTTTTTAGATGGCTGTTCAACATCAAAAGTGATTAGCAAAATAAAAAGCTAGTTAATGAAATCAAAAAAAGGGGATAAACTGCAGTTTATCCCCTTTTTTAATGTTATTAATGAAACTAAAAGTTGTATTCGAACTTAGCAAATGCAGAGGTATCGTTTTCTGCTCCATCGTTATTAGAGGCAAGTCCGCCAAGGGTTAAACGCCCCCCCATGGCAAGCATTCTGTAGCGTACTTCAAGTTGTTTAGAACTAAAGCCTGTTTTAGTAATCGAATTACCTAAATCTGGATTATTTGGGTAACGGTCACGGTTGTCGCTGTTGTAGTCAATATCACGTAATTTTACTTGCCAGTCAGTTCCGCTTGAGAGTTGCCCAAGTACAGTAAGTACTAGTGATTGAGCATCATTATCATAGGTAGAGCCGATAGGGCGACCATGGTAACGGTATCCTGATTGGTAATCAGTGTGCTCATAATAGCAATTTTCGGTCGTTGACCCCGCAGAGCAAGAGACACCTGTATCAATGTATTCTAAGTTGACTAGTAAATTCTGCTCGTAAACACGATGTGTTGTTTGTAAGCCAAATAAGTACGCTCTATCAGCTGGTTTAAACTGTGAGCTCGCATCTTCACCAATCGTACTGGCATAAACGGCATAAGGTTGATTGAACAACGTATCAGACCAGCGAATATCAATACCAGCTAATTGATTACCTATTTTTGACTCTAACTGGCTATCACAATTAGAAGTGCCATCAACACATTTTGTATCACCGGCAATCATATCAATAAAATCACTAGCCGAGCTTGGTTGTCCCTTACCAGCCCATTGTGCTGACCAGCTCAGTGCTATTTCTAATTGTTGAACGGGGCGAAAGTTAACCCGAGTGCTCCACAATAACGCATCAGGAATAACGCGGTTTGATTCAAGTTTAGCCATTTGTGCAGTAAAGCTCCACTGACCAATCCAACTCAGCCAAGGTGTTTCAAATGCACTGCTTTGCTCTCTGCTGATACTTATTGCAGGAAGTGGTTTGGCGTTACCGGACATAATTAGACTGTTATCAACGCCTGGGCCCCAAAACTGTTCAACCGCACCGGCTCTAAATATCCAATTACCCAAACGATACGCTAAATAGCTATCATCAAGTGAGGTATCATTGCAGTCAGTCAGTGCTTGCTCATTGTTAACTATATTGTCTGTTGTTTTACCGTTGATTAAACACTTTTTACCATCACTGCGGTGATTAAGCGCAATTTTGGCTGCAAAGTTATGTCCTAGGTAAGCATAGGCTGCTGTTAATTCTGACTCTTGGGTATTCGTTGCACCAAAGCTGGTGGTCGCTAATGGATCTGAGCTGGCAAATGCAGAAAGTTGAACACTATGTGAACCACTGTTTTCTGACTTATAACGATGTTTTACACGCAATAACGCATCTTGTAAGCGAGGTGATAATTGCTCTAGTCCGGCATTATCGATATCAGCAATAAAGCTTTTCCACATTAACGGGTAAGTCGTTACCGGGGCTAAAATAACACCTGCATCGGCGAGTTGCTGGATATCCGCTCTTAACCCAAAATCATCAGGTTTAACCCAGGGTTCAGCATAAACAGGGGTACTCATTGCACAAAAAAGCGAAGAAAGTATAAAAATTTTGTTTCGCAAAGCTCAGATCCTTGTGATTGAAATTACCGGTAAGTTTAGCAATCTAAGCATCTTATTGCAGTAATTAAATCTAAATTGGTATGTTAAATCATATAGAAAAATGCTTACCATCTATCGCTAAAAAGTTGCCATTGGTATACTGCAGGTCAAATAAGCCAGTGAGATTGTAATGAGCAAAAAACGACTTTTATTTATTCCTGTGTCATCACCAGAAGGTATTGGTGAATATATGCGCTCATTACAGCTGGCTCAAACTTTAAAGGCTGAGTATGGCAAGCAGTTAGATATTCATTTTATCTTAAATAAGCATACGGCTTATGCTAAAAGCTGCCCGTTTTCTAGCTTACTCTTAAACCAATCGGCAACAAAAGAAAATACGCACGTATGTCAGTTTATTGATCAATACAAACCAGATGCGGTGCTTTTTGATTGCGCAGGACGCGCTGAGCAAATGAAAGCGGCAAAAAAAGTGGGTGCTAAAGTTGTTTTTATTTCGCAGCATGCAAAAAAGCGGGCAAAAGGTTTAAAGCTTAATAGGACTGGTCTTATTGATACTCATTGGGTGGTACAACCGGATTACTGTATTGAACCTCTTTCGTGGTATGAAAAGCTAAAATTGAGCATGTTGCCTTTGGCCTATCCTGCTAATGTTGGGCCATTTACAGTATTTGCATCAGCGCAACAAAAATGCGATGCACTAAACCGTTATCACTTGAAAGAAAAAGAATTCTTTATTGTTAACGCGGGCTCTGGTGGTCATACAGTTAATGGCGTAAATTGCGCAGATATATATTTTCAAGCAGGGCTTGTTATTGCTAAACAAACAGGCTTGAAAGGCGTGGTGGTATTTGGCCCTAATTACACTAAGTCGCTACCTAAAACCAATGAGTTAATTTGTTTGCCAAGCCAAGAGGGAACTGAATTTTTAGCCTTACTCAGTCAGGCTAAAATTGCATTACTGAGCGCGGGTGATACTTTACTACAAGCTATTGCTTTGCAAACCCCAACCATTGCTTGTGCTATTTCAAAAGATCAGAGTGATCGAGTCGCACGTTGTGCAGCCACTGGCGTTGTTAAACAAGCTGAGCTTGATATTTTAGACATCACTCAAAAAGTGCAAGAGCTACTTACTGAGCCAAATTATAACAATACACTCAGCCAATATATGTTGTTAGAAAATGTACATAGCTTTGATGTTATAACGAATGGTGTAAAAGTACTGTTGCAGGGGAATAAGCTATGAATATTGTCATTGTAATTGACTCTCTTGTTGGTGGTGGCGCTGAAAAGGTAATGCTTACATTAGCGCAAGAGATGGTATTAAAAGACCACAATGTGACTATCTTGTCATTGGCGCAAAATATTGAATATGACATTCCAACCACTTTGAACGTTGAAAGTTTATTTTCAGGTCGAGCAACAAAAGTAGATCGATTTTGGCAGATAAAAAAGAATATCAGAGTGTTAGAGGCATGGTTTGAGCAAAAGTTACGGCAACTTGGGTCTATTGATATAGTACTTTCTAATTTAGATCGTAGTAATAACTTATTAGCGCAGAGTAAAATAAAAAATACCCATTTTGTTGTTCATAACTCAGTTAATGCAGAGCTCGCTAGGCAAAAAAAACTAGGCCCGCTTTCATACTTATATCTTAAAAAGAGTAAACAAAATCTTAATGGTAAATCACTGATCTGCGTGTCCAAAGGGGTTGAAGAAGAAATACAACAAGGCAGCTTAATAACCCCAAGTGCTATTACCACTATTTATAATCCATTCAATTTTAAAACAATCAATGATAAAGCTAATGAGGTGAATACAAATATACCCGATTCTCCATATCTTATTCATGTGGGACGTTTAGCTAAACAAAAACGCCATGATATTTTATTTTCTGCATTTGCCAAGTTAGATAAAAAATACAAATTAGTGCTGTTATGTAACAAAAAAGAAAAGGCATTAAAGTTAGCCAAAGAATATGGTATTGAAAATCAGCTTATTGTTCCGGGATTTGTACAAAACCCATATAACTGGATAAAGCAGGCAAAAGCTTTATTGTTAAGTTCAGACTTTGAAGGGTTTGGTAATGTGCTAGTCGAGGCTTTAGCAGTAGGTACGCCTGCTGTCAGTACTGAGTGCCCTCATGGTCCAAGTGAAATACTTACGGGTGAACTAAGTAAATACCTAGTACCTATTGGCCAAGGTGAGCTCCTAGCGCTCGCAGTTAAGCAAGTGCTCGCAGATAACCCAAATGTAACCAACGCAGCTATTTTAGAAAAGGTGTGTGCCGATAGAGTAACAGAGCAATACTTAGCGTTAGCAAACTAGTTTTTATTAGGTTAACCCATTATGGTAGTGTTTATTTAAACTTTGCCAATCGTTTTCTTGCCAATGAAAGCTGCTATTGCGGCTTTGCTCTTTTAAAAATGAGCGCTGTAGTCGAGACATGTTGCTTTGTTGCCATTTTTTATCGGGTGTTTTTATTTCGCCGCGGTCAAAATCGATAATAAAAACGTTGCCACTGTCATCAAATAAAATATTATTAATATTTAAATCAGCGTGATACACCCCTTCATTATGAAATAACGCAATTGTGCTGGCTATTTTTTTTATTTCAATATCATTCAATGCGCGTTCAATCAGTATATCTAATACGCTTTTAGCGCCGCTAACCGCTTCAGTAATAATATCACCTCGGTAAATAAAACCATGGCGGCTCACTTTAGCGGCAATAGGTTTTGGTACATTTAAACCTAGCTCTATTAATTGTGTCATCAAGCTAAACTCTTTATAAACACGGGTATGCTCAAGCCCCCAGTACAAATACTGATCACTGAGTAGCTTTCCTATCAGGCCGCCACGCCAATAATGGCGCAACACAGCCGTTAAATCTGCGTGTTTAAAAAACCATGCGGTTGCACGTCCCTTTTTAGCGCCAACAATTTTTTGCTGTTGCTGCCAAAAGTCGGGGCTAAACCAATCTAACTCTATCTGGCTGCTATATTGAGGATGGCTCAAAATGACATGGTTATTTTTGACGTGTTGATTAAACATAGCTCATAGGGTTTGCTTTAATATGTGCACATATTAACGTGTTTTAACGCTAAGGATAAGTACTTGCAATGACGCGATTATAATTTAAGATCAGGTTTTATTATTTTACCTCCAAGGAAACGTGTGACTTCAGCGCCTACTTACACTTCAATTTGTATTTTACGTCTTTCTGCTATTGGTGATGTATGCCATGCAGTAAGTGCGGTACAAGCTATTCAAAAAGCACACCCAAATGCCAAAATTACATGGGTGATAGGGAAAGTCGAGGCGATGCTGTTAGCTGACTTACCAGGCGTTGAGCTTGTAGTATTTGATAAAAAGCAAGGTAAAGCGGCACTGAAACAGTTAAAGCAAACCTTTAAAGGGCAGTGTTTTGACGTACTGCTTAATATGCAAGTGGCTTTAAGAGCAGGTTTTGTTGCTCGCTGTATTCCTGCCAAAGTTAAAATTGGCTTTGACTGGGCTCGTTCAAAAGAGCTACATAGTTTATTTATTAATAAACGCATTAAAGCCCAATCTCAGGCGCATGTTTTAGAGGGATTTAAAGGCTTTGCCCAAGCGATTGGTGTTTATGATTATGTCCCTGTATGGAATATGCCCTTTACCAACAAAGATCAAGCTAAAGCTGATGAGCTGTTAGGTGACGATTATTTATCAAATAAGCTATTTGTTATTTCGCCAGCAGCAAGTAAAGCACAGCGTAACTGGTTAGCCGAACGCTATGCTGCGCTTGCGGATTATGCACATACACAGGGGTTTAAAATAGTATTAACTGGTGGACCGACTGAACTGGAAATTAATTTAGCAAATAACATCATTAAACACTCTGATTCACCCATTCTGAACTTGGTGGGTAAAACAAAACTCAAAGAATTATTGTGCGTACTTAAGCGTGCAGACTTAGTACTGGCGCCCGATACAGGCCCAGCTCATATGGCGGTGACTGTGGGTACGCCCGTTATTGGTTTATATGCGCATTCAAACCCAGCGCGTACGGGGCCTTATTTATACCAAGACTACGTGGTTGAGGTTTACCATCAAAACTTAGTAAAGCAAACAGGTAAAACCGCCAAGCAATTGCCTTGGGGTACTCGTGTTAAAGGCGATGATTTAATGAGTCAAATAACCACCGATGCAGTAAAACAAATGTTTGATCATGTTGTTAAAAAAGAGTCACTGTTATGAATCAAGAAAACACTAATAAGGCGCTTTTTTTAGATCGTGATGGCGTAGTAAATGTTGACCATGGTTATGTGTTTAAAAGCGAAGAGTTTGAATTTATAGATGGTGTGTTTTCAACATGCAAAGCGTTTTATGATGCGGGCTATAAAATAATTATAGTGACTAATCAGTCAGGCATTGGCCGTGGTTATTATTCTGAGAGCGAATTTTTAGCGCTTAGCGAGTGGATGAAAGCGCAGTTTAGCGCTCATCAAATTGAAATTACGGACGTTTATTTTTGTCCTCATCATCCTAAAAACGCATTACCAGATTATTTAAAAGAGTGCGATTGCAGAAAACCAGCGCCTGGCATGTTACTTCAAGGAATAGAAGATCATCATATCAACCCTGCGCTTAGTGTGATGGTGGGTGACAAATTAGGTGACATGCACGCTGCCATTAGCGCTAATGTACGTACCAAAGTACTGGTACGTTCAGGGCAAAAATTTGATGACAAAGCTGTAAACTTTGCTGACTATGTTTGTGACTCAATCAACGACCTTCCGGCTTTGTTTGCTGATCTAACGTAGTACACACCTCAAGCCTGTAAACTGGCAGCTTTTCCTGCCAGTTAGGCAATTTGCGACGAATGACAAACAGTGCAATTTGGCGCTTAAACTTTTACAATACCCGCATTATAAATAGCAGCAACACGTCTGCTGTTTAACCCGTTCAACCAAATGGAGATCACAGATGAGAGCATCTGCTTTTTTTAGCCAATTACAACAGCAAATCGAAGACGTTAAAGCGGAAGGTTTGTACAAGAATGAACGTGTTATCACTTCGCAGCAGCAAGCTCAAATTGAAGTGGCATCAGGCGAAAAAGTTATTAATTTTTGTGCTAACAACTACTTAGGTTTAGCTAACAGCCCAGAGCTTATTAAAGCGGCGCAACAAGGCTTAGATGACCATGGGTTTGGTGTGGCTTCTGTGCGTTTCATTTGTGGTACACAAGATATTCATAAAACGCTCGAGAAAAAAATCAGTCAACTTTTAGAAACTGAAGACACCATTTTGTACTCATCATGTTTTGATGCCAATACGGGGTTGTTTGAAACCATATTAGGTGCAGACGATGCGATTATTTCTGATTCATTAAACCATGCTTCTATTATTGATGGCGTACGTTTATGTAAAGCAAAACGTTTCCGTTATGCAAATAACGATATGGCTGATTTAGAAAAGCAATTAATTGCAGCCGATGAAGCCGGTGCTAAAACTAAATTAATTGCAACCGATGGCGTATTCTCAATGGATGGCGTTATTTGTAACTTAGAAGCCGTATGCGACTTAGCTGATAAATACGATGCACTTGTTATGGTTGATGACTCACATGCAGTTGGTTTTGTTGGCGAAAACGGTAAAGGTACACCTGAGTACTGCAACGTGCTTGATCGTGTTGATATTATTACTGGTACCTTAGGTAAAGCACTAGGTGGAGCCTCGGGTGGTTATACCTCAGGTAAAAAAGAAATTGTTGAATGGTTACGTCAGCGTTCTCGTCCTTACTTATTCTCAAATTCATTAGCGCCTTCAATTGTAACGGCGTCAATTAAAGTGTTAGAAATGCTTGAAAATGGCGGTGAGCTTCGCGCTAAGCTATGGTCAAATGCTAAATACTTCCGTGAGCAAATGGAAGCGGCTGGTTTTACCTGTGCAGGTAAAGATCATGCGATTATACCTGTGATGCTAGGAGACGCCAAAGTAGCGTCACTTATGGCTGATAAGTTATTGGCTGAAGGGATTTATGTAACCGGCTTTTCATTCCCTGTTGTACCAAAAGGGCAGGCGCGTATTCGTACCCAAATCTCTGCAGCGCACAGCAAAGAACAGCTTGATATAGCCATTGCAGCCTTTACCCGTATTGGTAAAGAGATTGGTGTTATTTAATTTTCTTGTTAAATCGCGGCTAAAGTCGCGATTTTTTAATTGAGTGTGGATTATGAAAGCATTATCAAAGTTAAAAGCAGAGCCAGGCATTTGGATGACAGATGCACCAAAGCCTGAAGTGGGTCATAACGATCTGTTAATTAAGATTCGTAAAACGGCTATTTGTGGCACCGATGTGCATATTTATAAGTGGGATGAGTGGGCACAAAACACCATACCGACGCCTATGGTGGTTGGCCACGAATACGTGGGTGAAGTAATTGACATGGGACAAGAAGTTCGCGGTTTCGAAGTTGGCGACCGCGTATCAGGTGAAGGTCATATAACCTGTGGCCATTGTCGTAACTGTCGTGCTGGGCGCGTTCACTTATGTCGTAATACAACAGGGGTCGGTGTAAACCGCGAAGGCGCATTTGCAGAGTACTTAGTGATACCTGCATTTAATGCGTTTAAAATCCCAGATAATATTAGCGATGAACTTGCCTCTATTTTTGACCCATTTGGCAATGCAGTACACACGGCTTTATCGTTCGATTTAGTCGGTGAAGATGTCTTGATCACCGGTGCTGGCCCAATTGGTATTATGGCTGCAGCTGTGGCTAAGCATGTGGGTGCACGCCATGTGGTTATTACTGATGTAAATGAATACCGCCTAGACTTAGCACGTAAAATGGGCGCAACGCGTGCTGTAAACGTCGCGAATGAAAAGCTTGAAGATGTAGCTAAAGAGCTGGGCATGACTGAAGGCTTTGATATTGGCCTAGAGATGTCAGGTGTACCAAGTGCATTTAATGCCATGCTAAATAACATGAATCATGGCGGCAAAATTGCCATGTTGGGAATTCCACCTTCAGATATGGCGGTCGATTGGAATCAAGTTATTTTTAAAGGCTTAGTGATCAAAGGTATTTACGGTCGTGAGATGTTTGAAACTTGGTACAAAATGGCCAGTTTGATTCAATCAGGGCTTGATTTAAAACCAATTATTACTCATCAGTATTCAATAGATGACTTCCAAGCTGGCTTTGATATGATGATTTCAGGCCAATCGGGTAAAGTAATTCTTAACTGGGATTAATTACCCCTTGTTAAGAGAATTAAAGGCGGCATTTGTCGCCTTTTTTGTAATTATAAGAGAGTACTATGGCATTTAAACATATATCAATCGCACAAACCCTTGAACTACTCGATAAAGAAGATGTAGTGATTGCTGATATTCGCGATCCTAATTCGTATCAAGCGGGTCATATTCCGGGTTCAGAGGCATTATCTAATGCGAATATTGCCCAATTTATGATGGAAAAGGAGTTTGACCAGCCGATTATTATTGTCTGTTATCACGGCATGAGCTCACAAGGCGCTGCCAGCTACTTAGTAGAGCAAGGCTTTGAAGATGTTTACAGTATGGATGGCGGTTTTACTGCATGGGAAGCCGCTTACAAGGATAAAGTAGCACGATGATAGAGCTAGGCAGCCTAACTAACCCCCGTGCTGCACAGGGCTTTATAGATTACCTAAAAAGCCAAGGGCTTTCAGGGCAAATTCGTACTGAGGATGGCCATACGCTTGTTATTAGTGTGGCACCTGAAGACTTTCATGCAGTGCAGCCTTTATGGAACGAATTTGCTAAAAACCCTAATCATGAACGTTATCAACAAGCATCATGGCAAGTAGGTACTACGCAGTCACCGTTAAAGTATCAAGGGCAGTCGCTTAATTTAGTTGCCCGTTTTAAAGCCTTAAGCTGGCTTAATCAAAGTGTTAGTATTCTCAGTATTATTGTTTATGTTGCCTTTTTATTTGGTGCATTTGAGCCTATTTACATGGCGTTGCAGTTCAATCCTGCGTCACCACTTACCTGGTTAACACCTGCTATTGTGCATTTTAGCGCTATGCATATTGTGTTTAACTTAATCTGGTGGGTATCGCTGGGTGATAACATTGAAAAGCAATGCGGTAAGTCGAGTTTAATCGGACTTTTTTTAGTTACCGCTTTAATAAGTAATTGGGCACAATACTTAATGGTCGGTCCTAACTTTGGTGGGCTTAGCGGTGTTGTATATGGGTTGTTAGGCTTTTGTTGGATTTACAGCGCGCTTAACCCTAAACAGCCTGCACTGGTTACAACCGCGATTGTTGGTTTTATGCTGGTATGGTTAGTACTTGGTTTTGCAGATGTATTATTTGTTGGAATGGCTAATTGGGCACACTTAGGTGGGCTTGTTAGCGGTATGGCTTTTGCCTATACCGCTCAGCTTTTTAAAACAAAAAGCGCCTAGTGATATAAATATTTAGTAAATAACAGGTCTCGGATTATTTCTTGGCCTGTTTCTTCCTTAAGTAAGCTTTTTAGTTTTTCTGCGCTCTTAAGGCGAATTTGCTCACGCCCTGTTAAAGACTTTATTTTGTTTTCAGGCTCTTTTGATAATATCTCTACTAGCGCATCACGTAACAGCGGGGTGTGGTGTTCTACAATGGCAATATCGGATGTTTTATTTAGCATTAAATCTACCGTGACGCGAACGTAACCCATTTTTTTACTCGATGGACCAATGTAATTAGTAATAATGTCTGGCTCAAACCCAAAATAACCCACAGTAGACTCAGCACGTGCTGATAAGCTAGTTAGGCTGACTAAAAGAATAAAAAGGCCTGTAAATACTGTTTTTTTCATTTCAAAAGCGTTTCCGTAAACTGGTTACAAATAGTTTATACTTATTAGTAAATAAGATACAGCAAGATGCTGTTATTTGTTGAGTTATGTAAAGGCACTCTGTACTCAAGTTTGGGATAGGCAATAGCGAGAGTCAAATGTTGATTAGCTTTTTATAATAACAGGGTGTGCTTGGTAGTGAGTAAATCGCGCTTTTTCAAATCTCTTAGCAATGTTATGATCTTGCTGATTTTTATCAAGTAGAGCTATTGTGATTACGTTTCCTCTTTCTTTATCTGCTGATTGGCAGAGTACTTCTCAAGTCTGTGGCTTATCTAGCGCTGAGCAAGAGTGGCTATTTGAACCGCGTTCTTTAACGGCTAAATTAAAAAGCCAGTCGCAGCGTTTTGCAGTAAAGGTGCTGAGCGAGCAAAAAGTTAACCTCTCGCAACCTCAGCAAGCTTTATTAAGTAATGAGGTGAACACCGTACTTAACCGTGAGGTTTTATTGTTGTGTGATGACAAACCGGTTGTATATGCTCAAAGCTGGTTGCCAATATCAAACAACAATACAAATAATCAGCTGCATAATATGGGTGAACGTCCGTTGGGTGATGTCATATTTCAAGACCCTGCGTTAAAGCGCGCTGATATTGAAATTGCTCGCTTTGATGATAACCACTCATTGCAATCACTGGTGAGCGAACTTAATTTACCCATACACATATTATTAGGGCGACGAAGCGTGTTCTCTTTGCATGACTACAAATTTTTAGTTTGTGAAGTTTTTTTACCAGGAGCCTATTTATACTCATGAAACTAGCCCCTTTATCGGTAAACCATGTACCGTATTACGTTCAGTTAATGCGAATAGATAAGCCCATAGGCACCTTATTATTACTTTGGCCAACTTATTGGGCGCTTTGGATAGCAAATGAAGGGATACCAAGCCTAACAAACTTCATTGTGTTTACCCTTGGGGTAATAGTTATGCGTAGCGCAGGATGCGTTATCAATGATTTTGCTGACAGAAAAATAGATGGCTCAGTAAAACGAACCTGTCAGCGCCCTTTAGCAACTGGGGCTGTGAGTAGTGGGGAAGCAGTTAGTTTGTTTTTGCTGCTGGTTAGTATCGCTTTTATTTTAGTAATAATGCTAAATACCAATACTATCTTGTTATCGTTTGGGGCGCTTGGGCTCGCGTTTTGTTATCCCTTTATGAAACGTTACACACAACTTCCACAGGTTGTATTAGGGGCTGCTTTTGGTTGGGCAATTCCTATGGCATTTATGGCATCAATAAACTCATTGCCTGTGCAAGCTTGGCTATTATTTGTCGCTAATATTTGCTGGACGGTGGCTTATGACACTATGTATGCCATGGTTGATAGAGATGATGATTTAAAAATAGGAGTAAAATCAACCGCTATTTTATTCGCCAGTTATGATCGCCACATTATAGCGCTACTTAACTTTAGCTTTTTTGCGCTGATGGTTTTAATTGGATTGATGAATCAAATAGGATTTAGTTTTTGGTTGGGATTATTTGTTGCAGCAATTTTACTGGTGTATCAACAGCGTTTGATTCATTTACGCCAGCGAGATAATTGTTTTAAAGCATTTTTAAATAATCATTACGTAGGACTGGCTATTTTTATTGGCTTATTATTTTCTTACCCCGTTTTTTCTTAACGGGGTGGGTCGATAATACCACTAATTGACGCATTTTTTCTGAACCAACCAGCAATCGAATAGCGGTTATCAAAAGCCGGAAGTACTTCATGCACAAAGCGTTCGCTTTCAAATAATACCAAAGTGCCTGCAGTGGGTTTTATAACCACTTCTATATCTTTACTTTTTGGCTTGTAAATAACCAGCTCCCCGCCTTTCTTAGGAGAGTTTAAATACAATACGGTGGTAAAAACTCGATTTGAACGACCTTTGAACGCATCTACATGTTTTTTGTAAAAATCACCCTGCGTATACTTTGCATAGTGACATTCATAATCAAACAAGCCCATGAAAAAGTTACGATTAAGGGTAGTGCGAACAGCTTCCATTATTTGTTGATAGCTAAACTGTGCATTTGAGCTGCCATCAAACCAGTAGGTTTTATCTTTACGAACGGAATCATCAATTTGTAAATTGTTTAATCGTCCAATACCGGCAAGGCTAAAGTGAGGATTTATTCTATAGCAATCAGCCATCAACTCGGATATTAAGTCACTATCAATGGCGTTTTCAATAATGGCATAGCCATGCGTTTCAATGTGCTCTAGGTAAATTTCAGCAGCTGTAAAGTTATTCATTAACGCTAGTCATAATATAAGGGAGCGTTAGTGTAGTGAAAAAAAACTTTAATGCCACTAATTTATAGTTGTTATAAAACGCATGGAGTCATTTTTTATGCTCTTGAAACTTTCTTAATTAGCGAGAGTAGGTGGTCAACATGCTCACCTGCCTCTATCTGCTGGCTTGTTTGCACCACAAGTTGTTCATGGCTAATATCGTTATTCGTTTTAAGCTGGATTAAGTTATGGTTTTCTGCCACAGAGCTGGTGTGTTCAATACCTGCAATAGCAAAATGATCTGACTTTTCAAGTCCAGCCATTACCTGCTCAATACTACCTACTTTAATAGTTGAAACTTTATTTAACGAGTCTATTACTTCATTAAGCATTGATTGCACTTGTTTTGACTGCGAAAAACAACTGAACATTGGATAGCTTTCGAGCTCTTTTTTACTAATATCGCTTTTATTTGCTAAAGGGTGTTGTTTTGAACAAAATAAAATAAGTTGATCAGGTAATTGTATATCGCTACCAATGCTATTGACTATTTGCGAGCATACACTAATGTCAATTTCCCCTTGAAGCAGTTTTCTATGAAGCTCAGTTTTATTTTGCAGCTGCATTTCAATTTTAATATGCGGGTACTGACTCAAAAATTCGCCGCAGGTGATTGGTACTATGCTGCTGGTTGTTGTGGTGTAGCCAATCACTAATTTTTTTTCTTCTGTGCCATTAATTGATTGAAAAGCGCGATGCTTTATTTGTTCTAGCTCATTGAGCGTATTTTTAGCAAAGTCGAGGAAAAGTTCGCCTGCTTGAGTTAACTTAACCGAGCGAGTAGAGCGGGTAACTAGTTCGTAGCCAAGCTCCGTTTCAAGAGTTTGAATGCTACGGGTTAATGCAGATGTGCTAATTTGGGTTTGTTCAGCAGCTTGCCTAAAATGACGAAGTAGGCCAAGTGCTACAAACTGTTCTAATTGTTCAAATCTCACTATATAGTCCTTTTTTATAGGTAAGCTAGGGGAATTACAGATTTAATACTGACTTTATATCCCTACAGATCAGTTGAAATAAGGTTTTTAACCACTTATTAAGATTAACTTTCTTTTAATCGTATTTAAAGAGAATAGTTGCAAAATGTTGTTATACCTTTGGGTAATGTTAAGTAACTGTTGGGTTTTATCATTAGCCTAATTTGTGCAATTTTATAACAACATTACTAAAGTCTCGTTTGGTTAATTGCTGTTTTTACTTTTGGGATTAGGCTCAATAAAGTTTTTACTAACTCGGTTACTTAAAGGCTTATTTTCAATGTTTTGTAATTCAATTTCTATGGCATCACAAGAAATATGAATTTCAAATAATGAAGTAAGCAAAGATAAGCTCAAGCAGCTTAAACTAACACCAAATAAAATAATGCCCGTGGTATTAAATTCTATAAATAATGCAAACATAGATAACGTACATAATAAAAAAGAGGCCACTCCGTATACTTGCATGGTCCTTATTAGTTTTATTCGCTTTCTAAGATTAGTTATTTGCGCCACTACAACAGGACGAATAGACTCACCTTCACGGGCATTCAATTCTCGTATTAGTTGCGCAAGCACTAAAAATCGGTTTGTATAGGCAAGTAATAACAATGAGATGGCTGGAAAAAGTAAACCTGGGGTAGTTAGCGTCATAATGTGTCCTTAAATCATATTATTTGCTTTAGGTTACGCGGGCTTATTGTACACATAAAGTAAATGAGGTGGATATTGCAAAATACTAATAATAGCCAATCAAATGTAACATCATTTGATTGGGTGACGCTTTATAATGCAGAAAATAGTTTAGAGGCCAATATAATAAAAGGACTGATTCTTAATGCGGGAATTGAGTGCCAAATAAAAGGTGAAATACTGCAAGGCGCAATGGGCGAGATCCCATTTGAACAAACACAAGTAAGTGTGCAGGTTTATGCGATAAAAGAGCGCCATGCACGTGAAATATTGGTAAACTATCAGCAAGTAAAACAATCCGCTCCAGATTGGGTGTGCCCTAATTGTAATGAGCATAATGGATCAACATTTGATTTTTGTTGGTCATGTGGGACCTTAAAGAATGACAAAAGCGAATAATTTTCAGCGTATTAGAGAGTTAAATTATTTACAAAAAGCGGTATTGGCCAGTGCGTTAATAGAGCGTATGTTGCCTAATTATGGACTATTTAGTGAGGCTACCGGCTTTGGCGATGAGGTTATTTTACGCAATGCTTTAAATGTATGTTGGGAAAAAATACTCCTTCCTAAGAGTAAAATTGATTTAGAAAAGCAAGTTGAAAAAATAGAACCTAATGTTCCTGAACTTGCCGATTTTGATATGTTTGGTACCTATCCTGCAATCGATGCTGCCACCTCATTACTGAGTTTAATGCATGGCCTTTTAGCACAAGATGAGCAAGAGTTTGTTAATGTGAGTAAAATATCACAGGCCACCGTAGCTCGCTTTATTGAGTACCAAATGACGGTTGAAGGTGATGTTGCCGATAACAAAGCGGTGCGTGAACACCCACTGATGCAATACGAAATAGAGGTATTAGGTGAACTAATTGATTTTGTAGAAGCAATGGGGCGTATCACTGCTGAAAATGTGAAAGCATTGAAAAAGCATGTCCTTGCTGATGGCCAAACTAACATTGGTTTAGCACTGTAAGTTATTTGTTTTAAACACCTTGTTAGGTGGCAGGAGAATTAACAATGCGAATTTTAGGCATTGAATCATCATGCGATGAAACTGGTATTGCTATTTATGATGACGAAAAAGGGCTGCTAGCCCATCAATTATATAGCCAAGTAAAAGTACATGCAGACTATGGTGGTGTAGTACCTGAACTTGCCTCGCGCGATCACGTACGTAAAACATTGCCGCTTATTGATGCGGCATTTGCGCAAGCGGGTTGTGGGCCTGAAGATTTAGATGGTATTGCTTATACGGCAGGGCCAGGTTTAGTAGGGGCTTTGTTAGTAGGTACCTCAATTGGTCGCTCTTTAGCATATGGCTGGGATATCCCAGCGGTTGCAGTGCACCATATGGAAGGGCATTTATTAGCGCCAATGCTTGAGGAAAACGTCCCCGAGTTCCCATTTATTGCCTTATTGGTTTCTGGCGGTCATACCATGATGGTAAAAGTTGCTGGTATTGGTCAATACGAAGTATTGGGTGAGTCGGTAGATGATGCTGCTGGTGAAGCATTTGATAAAACAGCCAAGTTACTTGGGCTTGATTATCCAGGTGGCCCTCGTTTGGCTAAAATGGCTGAACAAGGTGTTGCTAAGCGATTTGTTTTTCCGCGTCCAATGACAGACAAACCTGGCTTAGATTTTAGCTTTAGTGGTCTAAAAACCGCCGCTTCAATTGCTATTCGTGAAAACGACAGTGATGAGCAAACAAAAGCAGATATTGCTCATGCATTTCAAACGGCCGTTATTGATACTTTAGTAATTAAGTGTAAGCGCGCATTAAAACAAACCGGTATTAAGCGCTTAGTAATAGCCGGTGGCGTAAGTGCTAATACGCAATTACGTTTGCAATTAGAGCGTGTGATGCAAGGTATGAAGGGCGAAGTGTTTTACCCTCGTACTGAGTTTTGTACTGACAATGGTGCAATGATAGCGTATGCCGGTATGCAGCGTTTAAAAGCGGGGCAGTTTGCTAAGCTTGATATGAAAACTAAACCGCGCTGGCCAATCGATAGCTTAGAAGCAATATAGTTAACCAGAATTCAGGTTAGTTATTACTTCTTATCATCTGTAGGGGCTTGTTTAGTCCCTACTTTTGGTTCTTCCCCTTTAAATAAACGCACAATATTAGTGCGATGCCTAATAATGATCAGTAGCGTAATAAAGGTCACCGGTAAGGTGTATAACGGTTTTATCCACCATGTGTATAAAGGGGCTAGCGTAACGGCCACTAACGCGGCAAGGGATGAGTAACGAGTAATCGCGACAATCAGCAACCAAGTACCAATCAATAACCCTCCTAAAGAAAGCCCTATCGGTAGTAACGAGCCAAATGCAGTTGCAACCGCCTTACCGCCCTTAAAACTAAAAAATAACGGGTACATATGCCCTAGGCATGCAGCAACGGCGATTAAACCAAGCTCTAATGGCTCGAGTTTTAAAAAATAAGCGCCCCAAACAGGGATTGTGCCCTTTAAAATATCGAAGACTAAAACTAAGCATGCAGGAAGTGACCCGCCTAAGCGGTAAACATTGGTTGCACCTGGATTATTGGAGCCATGCGTGCGTGGATCGGGGAGTTTGAATAGCCGCGACACTAAAATGGCCGATGAAATCGAGCCGAGCAAATAGGCTAATACAAACATTAAAATGACTAACACGCGCTTCCTTATTTTTTAATCATTACTTTTAAGCTATTATTGGCGTCAAAATTTACGGGCTTCTTAAATTACTCGCAATTTTGTAACTATTCTATTGTAGAAGTAATTTTAGTATATTTAAACACTGATTAAAGTATATACAGTATTAATTTGATTGATACAATATGTAATTAACTCAGTGACTTGTTACAGTCATTTGGAGTATCAATGGACAAGGTATTTATATCACAATTGCATGTCGAAACGATTATCGGGGTGTATGATTTTGAAAAGAAAAGTAAACAAAGCCTGTACTTTGATATTGAAATGTTAAGCGACATCAAGCCCGCAGCGCAAAACGACGATATTAACTTGGCACTGGATTACGCTAAGGTAAGTGAGCGTGTTATCGAACACAGTACGGCTAAACCGGTAGAGCTTTTAGAAACACTGGTGGAGCAATTAGCGCAAATCATTTTAACCGAATTTAATACCCCACAAGTGACAATAAAAGTAAGTAAGCCCGCTGCAGTTGCACAAGCGCAAACCGTCGGTGTAGAAATAACGCGTAACAAGGCTCTTGCTTAAATGGCGCAAATATTTATTAGCTTAGGGTCGAATATTAATAAAGCAGAGCATATCAGGCGTGCTTTAGTGGCGTTAAATAAACATTTTAAAAATACACAACATTCTTCGGTGTTTGAAAGTGAAGCGGTGGGTTTTGCCGGTAATAACTTTTATAACTCAGTGCTTGCCGCCACCACTAACATGGCGCTGGTTGATGTGTGCGCGTTATTAAAACAAATTGAACGCGACAATGGCCGCCAAGCAAATGATAAAAAATTTAGCCCACGTACTTTGGATCTCGACTTACTCTTTTATGATGATGTGATTTGCGAGAGCCCAGCACAATTACCGCGTGACGAAATTACTAAAAACGCCTTTGTTTTACAGCCTTTAGCTGAGGTGGCCCCTGATTTTTATCATCCGGTAGCAAAACAAACGATTGCCCAAATATGGAATGCATATAACAACCCTCAACAAAAACTATGGAAGGTGGAGTTTTCTAACCCATGAGTATTATAGAAATAATTGTTTTAGCCCTAATTCAGGGATTTACTGAATTTTTACCTATATCGAGTTCTGCACACTTAATTTTACCGTCGCAAATTTTAGGCTGGGAGGATCAAGGGTTAGCGTTCGATGTTGCCGTTCATGTAGGAACGTTAATTGCTGTTGTTATTTATTTTCGTAAAGAAGTGGCCGATATACTCGGTGCTTGGTTTAAATCGTTTGGCGTGCAGGGCACAACTGATGATAGCAAACTAGGTTGGTGGATCATTTTAGGTACTGTGCCAGCAGCTATTTTAGGCTTGTTATTAAAAGATTTTGTTGAACTGTACTTACGCAGTGCATGGGTGATTGCGACCACAACAATCGTATTTGGTCTATTGCTTTGGTACGCCGATGCTAAAGGTAAGCAAATAAAAACAATTTATCAGCTTAACTGGAAAACCGCACTCATCATTGGCTTTGCGCAAGCCGTTGCGATGATCCCTGGAACTTCTCGCTCAGGTATTACCATGACCGCGGGTTTAATGCTGGGTATGAATAAGCAAAGTGCAGCCCGTTTTTCGTTTTTGCTGGCTATTCCGATTATTTCAATGATGGGCCTTTATTACACAGCAGAGCTAGCCCTTGGCGATCATATCGTAGATTGGACGGCATTATTGTTAGGTGTAGTGCTGTCGTTTTTATCAGCTTATGCTTGTATTTTTATGTTTTTAAAAGTGATTGAGCGAATGGGAATGCTACCATTTGTTATTTATCGTTTATTATTAGGTGTCGGTTTAATATTCTTTTTAATGCTATAAGCTATTAATCTTCAGGAAAGCCTCCCACTTTGGGAGGCTTTTTTATTTGCGCCAAGGGTTAATGGTAACTTAAGCTAAATTTTGGCATTATAGCGCCATTAAACTTTGCCTTAGAGCAAACCCCGCGCAGGATGAAAGGATAGTAAATGCATATACATATTTTGGGTATTTGTGGCACATTTATGGGTGGTATTGCCGCTATAGCTAAATCATTGGGTCATCACGTTACTGGGTCGGATCAAAACGTTTACCCACCAATGAGTACCCAGTTACAAGAACTGGGTATTGAACTAACGCAGGGCTATGATGTATCTCAACTAGAGCCAGTACCAGACATCGTTATTATTGGTAATGCAATGAGCCGTGGTAATCCGTGTGTTGAATATGTATTAGATAAAGGCCTGCCTTATACTTCAGGGCCTGAGTGGCTAAAACATAACTTATTACAAGATTCATGGGTGCTGGCTGTGGCGGGAACTCATGGTAAAACAACCACCGCCAGTATGTTGGCGTGGATACTTGAATATGCGGGTTTAAAACCGGGCTTTTTAATTGGCGGAATTGTACAAAACTTTGGTCTTTCTGCGCGAGTTGGGGAAACGCCATTTTTTGTGATAGAAGCCGATGAGTACGACACGGCCTTTTTTGATAAACGCAGTAAGTTTGTTCATTATTTACCGCGAACGCTTATTTTAAATAATCTTGAATTTGATCATGCTGATATTTTTGAAGATTTAAACGCGATTAAAAAACAATTTCACCATTTGATGCGTACATTACCGCAAAGCGGCAAAGTGTTGTGGCCAAAAAATGATGAAGCACTGAGCGATGTTATAGCAAAAGGCTTGTGGAGCGAGAGCGAAACTCTAGGCGAAGACTGGAGTTATGAATTACTTAAAGCCGATGGTTCTCAATTTAATGTGTTATTAAACACGCAGCTGCAAGGCGAAGTTAACTGGCAGGCAATTGGTGAGCATAACGTTAAAAATGCCATGATGGCTATTGCAGCAGCACGCCATGTGGGAATTGCAATAGAGCACAGTATTAAAGCTTTGAGTGAGTTTATCAGCCCAAAAAGGCGGATGGAGCTTAAAGCAGATATTAATCATATTAAAGTGTATGACGATTTTGCCCATCACCCAACGGCAATACAAACAACGCTTGCGGGGCTGCGTGCTAAAGTGGGCGATGAAAAAATCATAGCGATTTTAGAGCCGCGCTCTAACACCATGAAAATGGGAGTGCATCAATTTACACTTCTCGATTCACTTCGCGATGCAGACGACGTACTGTTATTTGAGCCAGAGAACTTAAACTGGTCACTTAAAGAGCAAGCTGACAAAGCGGGTATGCAGTGCTTTGATTCTACAATCGCCATTATCGAAACAGTGCTTGAAAGTATTGAGCCAAATCAACATGTTTTAATTATGAGTAATGGTGGTTTTAATGGTCTGCATCAGCAACTTGTTGATGGTTTGGCCGATAAATACAGCGGAGAATAATGTGCAATTTAAAGATACAATCACCTTAGCATTTAGCGGCGCATCAGGCGCACCATATGGGTTGAGGCTGTTGGAAGTGTTGCTTGAGCAACAATTTCAAGTGTATGTGCTTATTTCAAGTGCTGCGCGCGTAGTTTTTGATACCGAGTCCAATGTAAAGCTATCAGGGAATGAAGACAAAGCCACAGAGCAATTAAGCGCGTTATTTAACGCCAAGCCTGAACAATTAAAGGTGTTCGGCAAAGATAACTGGTTTAGTCCTGTAGCTTCGGGCTCTGCAGCGCCGAAAAAAATGGTAGTATGTCCATGTAGCGCAGGGTCTGTGTCTGCGATTGCAGTCGGCGCATCAGATAATTTATTAGAGCGCGCCGCCGATGTGGTGATAAAAGAGCGAGGCCAGCTTATTCTAGTCCCTCGAGAAACTCCGTTTAGCGAAATTCACTTAGAAAATATGCTTAAATTGTCGCGTTTAGGGGTCACTATCATGCCCGCTGCACCTGGTTTTTATCATCAACCACAAAGCATAGAAGACTTAGTTGATTTTATGGTGGCGCGAATTTTAGATCATTTAAATATTGAACATAATCTCACAAAGCGCTGGGGTTATGGTGAGGGTAAGAAATGAATAAGCAAAATATTGCTTTAAATATTGAAGGCCTTACCAAGGTTTACAAAAATGGGGTTGAGGCAGTAAAAGGTGTTGATTTACAAGTGCATGAAGGTGACTTTTTTGCACTGTTAGGTCCAAATGGGGCGGGTAAGTCAACCACTATTGGGGTGATATCTTCTTTGGTTAATAAGACCAAAGGTAAAGTTGAAGTATTTGGTCATGATATTGATACCGACCTTGAAGCGGCGAAAGCCAACTTGGGCTTAGTGCCACAAGAGTTTAACTTCAGTCAGTTTGAAACCCTAACCCAAATACTCGTTAATCAAGCAGGTTACTACGGTGTACCGCGCGGCGAAGCGCACAAACGAGCTGACAAGTACTTAGCACAGCTTGGGCTACTTGAGAAAAAAGATAAGCAAGCGCGTACCCTTTCTGGTGGTATGAAGCGTCGCTTGATGATTGCACGTGCCTTAATGCATGAACCAAAGTTACTTATTTTAGACGAACCAACAGCGGGCGTTGATATAGAGCTGCGCCGCTCAATGTGGGAGTTTTTAAGACAAATCAACGAACAAGGTGTGACCATTATTTTAACCACTCACTACCTTGAAGAAGCCGAATTACTGTGTAAAAACATCGCTATTATTGATACCGGTCGCATAGTTGAAAACACCACTATAAAAGCTTTATTGGCTAAATTAGACAAAGAAACCTTTGTACTGGATTTAAAACAGCCTACCAATCCAGTGACGCTTGAAGGGTATAATTTTACCATGACTGATGAGCACACCATTGAAGTTGAAGTGGCTAAATCACAAGGGCTCAATGCTGTATTTAGTGCGTTAACCGAACAAGGTAATACTGTGCTAAGCATGCGTAATAAAGCAAATCGATTAGAAGAATTATTTGTAGGTTTATTAGAGCAAGGGCGGGGCGAATAAATGTTTAAATATGGCGTAGCCTTAAAAAGTATTTGGATTAAAGAGTGTATTCGCTTTTTGCGTATTTGGGTGCAAACCTTAGTGCCGCCAGCGATTACTATGAGCTTATATTTTGTTATTTTTGGGAACTTAATAGGCTCGCGTATTGGCGATATGGGCGGCTTTAGTTACATGGAGTTTATTGTTCCTGGCCTTATTATGATGTCAGTTATAACAAACTCTTACTCGAATGTAGCTTCAAGCTTTTACTCAACTAAGTTTCAAAAAAGTATTGAAGAGTTATTGGTTGCACCTGTGCCTAATTACATCATTGTGTTGGGTTATATGGGCGGAGGCATGACCCGTGGCATTATGGTTGGCTTTATTGTAACGTGTGTTTCTTTATTTTTTGTAGATATACAAATACATAATATTTTTGTGATTATGGCCACTGTTATTCTTACCTCGGCGGTGTTTGCCTTGGGCGGGTTAATCAACGCTATTTATGCAAACAGCTTTGATGACATAAGTATTATTCCGACCTTTATTTTAACACCCCTAACTTATTTAGGCGGAGTGTTTTACTCAATCACTTTACTGCCTGATTTTTGGCAGATGGTATCGCAAATAAACCCAATTATTTATATGGTTAACGCATTCAGATACGGATTTTTAGGTGTTTCTGATGTTGATTTAACAGTTGCGATTGCGGTTTTGTTGGTGTTTATCAGCGTATTATTTACTTTAGCACTGACGCTAATTAAAAAAGGTGTGGGGCTAAGACACTAATGAGCGATGCAAATTCACGTAGTATTGTATCTAATCAAGCGGGACTTCACGAAAAGCTTGATGAAATAGTTAATAAGCACTTACAAGCCGAGTTTAAAAAGCCAATTGCAACGCATACGCAAACCGCATTTGATGAAGTTAATGCTAAAGTGCAAGCCTTTAATGGGCCGCTTATTTTAGACTCCTGTTGTGGGGTCGGAGAGAGCACCGCTAATTTAGCAAAACGTCATCCTGAAGCGTTAGTCATAGGTATTGATAAGTCATCTCACCGACTTGATAAGCACGATGTTGAGTATAAACAAACTGAGAGTGGTCAATACATTTTGGTGCAAGCTGACTTAAATGACTTTTGGCGTTTAGCGGTGGCTGCTAATTGGCAGCCTACTCATCATTATTTGCTTTACCCTAACCCGTGGCCTAAGTCTAAGCATATACAAAGGCGTTGGCATGGGGCGGCTATCTTCCCGTTTATTGTAAAGCTAGGTGGTTTGCTTGAAGTGCGCAGTAATTGGGATATCTATGTTAAAGAGTTTGCCAGAGCGCTCGAATTAGCAGGCCATCCATGTGAAACTGCGTTGTTTGAATCAGACGAAGCAATTACACCTTTTGAGCGAAAGTACTGGGCCAGTGGCCAGCAAAGTCACCGCTTAATCATCAATCTCAATAGTTAACTCATTGCTTTTTAAAGTCAGTAACATGTGGCGTTGGTTTGCCAAGGTAACTACCTTGCATCAGCGTCACATTTAGTTGGTTGAGTAACTCTGCAACCGTATTATTTTCTACTGCTTCAACAACCAATTCAAGTTCAAGTTGCTGGGCTATATCAGCGATATAGGCTATAAATAGCGACGTGTTTGCATCGTTTACTAGCTGCTTAGTGATTGCACCATCGAGTTTAATGCCATCAACCTCAACCTTTAATGTATTAAGGGTATTAATAAACTCATTCCCCCAACAGTGCATCACCACCTTTGCCCCTTTACTTTTTACCATCGCAATAAATGATTTTATTTCGTAATAATGTGAAATAACCTGCGACTCCAAAATTGAAATAGTAATATTTTCAGGATTTGGGTAGCGATGAAGCTCATAGGCAATATGATCATAAATAGTGGGATCTGCAATGTTTTCAGCGCACAGCGTTAACTCCCAACAAATTGCCGATTTACGAAAACGCGAGACACATTGAGTAAATAGGGTGCGGGTTAACATGCCATTCATACGCAGTCTATTTACCGCATTCGTAAAGATATCAGGGGTTAAAATCTCCCCTTGTGAGGTGACTATCCTCGGTGAGCAGTCATACCTAATAATTTCATCGGTATGCGTATTAATAACCGGTTGAAAGTAAGGAACAACACGGTGAGCATCAAATGCTTCGCGAATCTCTTTGGCTATTTCAACATTATATAAATATAGAGATTTAGCGTCGTTAATTGCCTCACAATAGTTAACTATGCGCTGATCGCCTTGCTTTGATTGCAGTAACGCAATATGAGCATTTTTAAGTAGTAATGATTTATTGCCTCTTGCCACACCGGCATTAAGGGTAATATAAATGAACGGCTTATTTAAAAACGGTATATTTTTATTATGCGATTGAATGATACTGTATAGCTCATCAGAGGGAGTTTCTTTATCAGTCAAAATAGCGAGTTTATTAGTTGCAATACGATAAATACGTGCGTGCAAACGGACTTGCTGCTTAAAGTGAATAAGCAGCTTTTTCATCACTTCATCGGCTGTTTTTGTGCCAAAAAAACGACTGATATTATCAATTTCGTTCACTAAAATAATCGCAATTTGCAAATGATGCTCATTACTTTTTTTCAGTCGTTTTTCTAAAGCGATATGATTTGCAAATCCGCTTGCATGGTCTCTCATTAATGAACGACGTACCCCATAATAATAAAAAATATACACTATTAATAAAATAATAATTACGCAGCCAAAATGAAACACAGATTGATACAAGTCTGTGTTCAACGCACTGCTAATTTTATCAACGCTAATATCTGCAGCCGTTATATAGGTTCTGCCATTTTTTGCCAGGTGGGGAATATACACTGTTTTAGAATGACCGCGATGCGCTGTTGAAGCTTCAAAAATAGGGGCCGTTGATAAAAATGCAGCTATAGTGATTGGCGTGGCTTCAGGGTATAGATCTAAAAACTGAGTAACCTTACCGTTATTTTGATCATCTTGGGTGTAGCTAGAGGCAGTAAAGTAAACGTTTTCATCAATCAGTACCATTGAATATAAATAATCTATATTTAAATCGTTGGCTAATGCCGAAAGTTGGTCGGCTTTATTTTGATAGCTTGAAAAACTGATTTCTTGCGCTATTTTATCGTGATAATCACTACCTAAAATATACTTTACGCTGGTGGCGGCATTTAACAGGCGATTATCAATACTGCGTATCACATCATTATTGATAGTGGTGTAGGTGTAGTAACTGTAACTTATTAAGCTGACTAAAAAAAAGACGGTACCGAGCGCCAACCGTGTTAATTTTAGATTTCCTTTTAGCATGTAACATCCTTATTGTTTGTTAGATTTATTATACTTAAAAATTATAAATGCCCAATATTTTAATTACCCTTTGTAATAAATATAAAAAATAGTGAGATGTTATCTATTTTGTATTGTCTTTTATGGCTTAAAACGAGACATTTTTGTCATATTGCAGTAAAGTTAGCGCAATTTTTTAGAAATGCCGTTGCTTAAAAACACCTTAAATTAGCGTGTTTTACAAACTAACAGGTGTTTTAGTCACACACTAGGTATGAAGATGGATCAAAAGCGTTGTGCCGTCGCCTCTAAAGAAAGCCTCAAACGGATATTTACCGTTCCAGAGGCTCCTGACTCAACTTTGAGCAAAATAGAGCTTGAAATTTCGAGTAATTTAGCAGGTTTCTTAAACGAAAATATCGCGGCAATTGAAAAACCATTACATGAAATAGAAAAAGATTTTCAATCGGCGGCTATCCCTGAAGAGCCAACGTTTGTGTCTTGCTATGCCCAAGATATTATGGAACAGCTGGTTGCTCATTCTGTACATACCGCAGCGCCAAGCTTTATTGGTCACATGACATCTGCTCTGCCACATTTTTTACTGCCGTTATCGAAATTAATGGTTGGGCTAAATCAAAATCTTGTAAAAATAGAAACTTCAAAAGCGTTTACTCCATTAGAACGTCAAGTTTTAGGAATGATGCATCATTTAGCTTATGGGCAAAATGATGGCTTTTATTCTAAATGGATGCACAGTGCAAAAACCTCTTTAGGAGCATTTTGCTCTGGTGGCACCGTGGCTAACATTACTGCGCTTTGGATTGCCCGCAACCGCTTATTAAAAGCAGATGGCAACTTTAAAGGCATTGCTGCGCAGGGTTTAGTGGCGGGAATGCTTCATTATGGTTACAAAGGGCTGGCAGTTTTAATCTCTGAACGAGGTCACTACTCGTTAGGCAAATCGGTAGATTTATTAGGCATTGGCCGTGAAAATTTAATTGGTATTAAAACATCGGCTGATAATAAAGTTGATGTAGATGCTATGCGAGAAAAAGCGCTAGAGCTTGAAGCGCAAGGCATTAAAGTGATGGCAATTATTGGTGTAGCCGGGACGACAGAAACCGGTAATATTGACCCACTTGAAGACATGGCTAATTTAGCACACGAAATTAATTGCCACTTTCATGTTGATGCAGCATGGGGCGGAGCTACTTTACTGTCTAATACCCATAGGCATTTATTAAAAGGGATTGAGCAAGCAGATTCAATTACCATTGATGCACATAAACAAATGTATGTGCCGATGGGGGCTGGTTTGGTGTTGTTTAAAGATCCTGCTGCTACCGATGCCATAGAACATCATGCTGAATATATTTTACGTAAAGGCTCTAAAGACCTAGGCAGCCATACACTTGAGGGGAGTCGCCCTGGGATGGCGATGTTAGTGCATGCTTGCTTACGTGTTATTGGTCGTAAAGGCTATGAAATGCTTATCGATCGCAGTATTAAAAAAGCCCGTTACTTTGCTGATTTGATTAAAGCAGATGATGACTTTGAATTAATATCTGAACCTGAGCTGTGTTTATTAACTTATCGTTATGTCCCTAAGCAAATTAAAAATGCGATAGCACAGGCAGATGCACAAACCCGTTTAGATATCTTTGCCGCGCTTAATCGCTTTACTGCTAGCATGCAAAAACGACAACGTGAATCGGGTCGCTCGTTTGTATCGCGAACGCGCTTAACGCCAGTTCAATATGATAATCAACCAACTGTGGTTTTTAGAGTGGTGCTTGCGAATCCGCTTACATCAGGTGCTATTTTAAAAGAGATATTAGAAGAGCAGAAAGAGTTGGCACAAACAGATCCGGTATTTAAAAAGTATTTACGAAAATATATGTAACTAACCTGAACTCTGGTTAAGAGATTTAATAACATATTGAGTTAAAAATGATATTTATGTTTATTTTCTCTAGCCAGAGATTTTCAGTGAAAACAAGGCGAACTTACGCGTCAATAGCTGGCCTATTGCAAGTAAATTCAACGCAGTTAGCGCTGAAAATAGCTGCTTGAGATAGATTTATTATTCAGAGTTCAGATTAGTCATAAATGCTACAACAAAAAAGACGCTTAATAGCGTCTTTTTTGTTACTGATTAAAAGCAACTCGCCTTTATGAGGTTGCTGATAATTTGTTGCGAAGGCTTGATTTTTTCCATCGCTAAATATTCATCGGGCTGATGCGCTTGGTTAATTGAACCCGGCCCCATGACGATGGTTTCACAACCCAGTTGTTGTATAAATGGTGCCTCAGTACAGTAATTAACAGCCACCGCTTTTTGCCCTGCTATATTTTCGGCTAGTTTAACTAAAGCGCTGTCGATGTTTCCTGTAAATGCTGGAATTGGCTCATGTAAATCAATCACACTAACCGAATTAGGGTATTGCTGGTTTATATCGAAGGTTGCATCAAGCAGCAATGCTTGCAGCTCTTGTACACTTAAGCCAGGTAGAGGGCGCATATCAATGTGCATTTCACAGCAACCGCAAATTCTATTAGCATTATCGCCCCCATGAATATTGCCTAAATTGAGCGTTGGGTAAGGAATTTCAAAGTGATTTATTGAATATTTATTCTTAAGTTGTTCTTTTAAGATTAGCAATTTTGTAATCACTTTATGCATCACTTCGATGGCGTTAAGACCCCGTTCGGGATCTGAGCTATGTCCTGAACGGCCAACGACTCTGATTGCTGTACTCATATGACCTTTATGAGTAAATACTGGCGTCATATCAGTAGGCTCACCAATAATACAGCGACTTGGTTTTAAATTTGGGTGCTTACAAATTTGTTGTGCGCCAGCCATAGTGGTCTCTTCGTCTGCGGTGGCTAATATTAAAATTGGTTGTGTTTGTTGCTTTTCATCAAGCTCACTAATAGCCTGCAGTACAAAAGCAAAAAAACCTTTCATATCAATGCTACCTAAGCCATATAATTTATTATCTAGCTCGGTTAATTTAAATGGGTTTTGATTCCAGCGGCTATCATCAAATGGCACTGTATCAGTGTGCCCTGCCAGCATTAAACCGCCGTCGCCTTGACCGCGTTTTGCTAATAAGTTGTAGCGACCTTTGTTGCCTTCTAACTCTATTATTTCACAGTTAAAACCTAAGCTTTCACACCATTGCGCTAGCAATTCAATGACACTTTTATTACTCATACATAAATGATCTTCAATGGCACTGATAGAGGGGGCAGCAATCAATTGCTGGTACATCGAAATAAATGACGGCAGAGACATAAAAAATTCCAAAATAAGTATTCATTTTAATTGCATAACAATATAAAAGTATTTATGATGAATATCAATTCACTTTTTAAGCATAAATATATTAAAGTTACGCCATGAAAATAATACGACGATAGTTATCACTCATAAATTTAATCTGTTTGGCTGGGTTATACCCTAGTGTAAACAAACAACATGGAATGTGGTCACTAATTTTAGATAAAGAGTAAATAATGAACGTAGTAATTATAGGTGCCAGCGGTTACAGCGGCGCAGAACTGGCTAGCTTAGTAGCAAAACATCCAATTCTTTCGCTAACTGGTTGTTATGTATCAGCGCAAAGTTTAGATAAACATAAATTGCTTAGTGAATTGTATCCTGAGCATTTAGGATTACTTGATTTACCTCTGCAGCCACTAAATGAACATGCACTTGCTGATATCACTCATTCAGCAGATTACGTTTGTCTGTGCACCGATCATAAAGTAAGTGTGGATTTAGCGCCTCAGTTTTTAGCGATGGGCAAAAAGGTATTTGACCTTTCCGGTGGCTATCGTCTTGCAAGTAATGATGATTACGTTACTTATTATGGTTTTGAACACCAACACCCAGAACTACTTAATCAAGCGGCTTATGGTCTTGCTGAATGGAATAGTAAAGCCATTACTGATGCTCAGCTAATTGCTGTTGCTGGCTGCTACCCAACGGCTGCATTAAATGCATTAAAGCCTCTTCAACAAGCGTGCTTGTTGAGTGATGAAAAAATTATTATTAATGCGGTTTCTGGTGTAACGGGCGCAGGGCGTAAAGCCAGCCTAGGGACTCATTTTTGCGAAGTTTCGCTGGCACCCTATGGTTTGTTTAATCACCGGCACGGGCCTGAAATACAACAGCATCTTGGTCATGAGGTGTTATTTACTCCTCATTTAGGTAATTTCCCGCGCGGTATTTTAGAAACTATTTATGTGCAATTAAAGCCGGGTGTGACCAGTGAGCAAGTAGCTAAAGCTTATCAAGTATTGGCTGATGAGCCATTAATTCGTTTGCTTGGCAGCAAAATCCCCTCAATTAAAGGGGTGGCCAAACAACCTTATGTAGATATTGCGTGGCAGCAGCAAGGTTCACAGTTAATAGTAATGGCAGCAATTGACAACTTATTAAAAGGGGCAGCTGGTCAGGCTTTGCAATGTATTAATTTATCAATGGGCTTGCCTCACACTACAGGTCTAATAGGAGCGTTTAGATGAGCAGTAAAACGTGGGTTATTAAACTCGGTGGTGCAGTACTCAATACTGAAAATGCCGCTAAAGCATTATTTGAAATACTCAACGAGCAAGATGATGCACAGTTTGTGATTGTGCATGGTGGTGGCTCATTAGTTGATAGCTGGTTAAAAGAGGCCGGTTTTGCCAGTGCTAAACACCAAGGTTTGCGTATTAGCCCTAAAGAACAGATGCCTTATATTGTTGGGGCCCTTGCGGGTGCGGCAAATAAACAACTCATGGCGCAAGCAATTAGTGTTGGTCATAAGCCGGTGGGGTTAAGTTTATATGAAGCAGGGATCACCGCTTCGCAAAAATTAAAAGCATTGGGTCAAGTAGGTCAATGTCACAACAATGCAGATTCTATTATTAATGATTTACTCAGTGCTGGCCGGTTACCAATCATCAGCTCTATCGGCTTTGATGAGCAGGGCTTGTTATACAACGTTAATGCCGATGAAGCAGCAGCCGCAATGGCTAATAATTTAAATGCAGAACTTATTTTTATGACAGATGTAGAGGCGGTACTTGATGCCAATAAGCAGCCTTTACATCAACTTGACACAAAACACATTGATACTTTAATTGCAGAGGGAGTAATTTTGGGCGGGATGGAGGTCAAAGTTAAGACCAGTCTTCACGCTGCCCAACATTTACGACGCGGTGTGTACATTTCCAGCTGGCAAAAGCCAGAAAACTTAACTGCTTTGCTGCAAGGCGAGCATGTCGGAACTAAAGTAACACCATAGGTTGAACATGTTTAAAGATTTTTTAACGGGTCTAGAATTAGACCAACAAGGCGCACTAAATTTATTAAAGTTAGCGCAAGATATTAAAGAAAGCCCAAGTAAATATAGCCAAGTACTAGCTGGTAAGTCAGTGGTTACTTTGTTTGAAAAGCAAAGTTTACGTACTCGCCTTTCATTTGATATTGGTATAAACCGTTTAGGGGGCCATGCGGTTTACCTTGACCAACAAAATGGTGCAATGGGCGCCCGCGAATCAATAAAAGATTTTGCCTTAAATATTTCGACTTGGGCCGATGGGATTGTAGCGCGGGTTAATCAGCACAGTACGTTAACGACACTCGGTGAGTATTCATCCGTTCCTGTGATTAATAGTTTGTGTGATTTATATCACCCATGCCAAGCATTAGCTGATTTTTTAACACTACAAGAAGTACACGGTGATGTTAGCCAGTTAAAGCTTGCCTACTTAGGTGAGGGCAATAATGTAACGCATTCATTGATGCTGTTAGCCGCTACTTTAGGAACCGATTTTGTCGCTGTAACACCAAAAGGGTGTTCACCTGATTCGCAAGTGCTTAAAAAAGCAGAGCAAATAGCTGCGATGAATGGCGCTTCTGTAATGGTAAGTGACAGGGTTGAGGCTGCAGTTGGTGCTAATGTTGTTTACGCCGATACCTGGGTATCGATGGGGGATACAACTCCCCTTGAGCAGGTAAAAGAAAAATACATGCCTTATCAATTAAACCAGGCATTGTTAGAAAAAACCGGTGCAACTACGGTATTACATTGCCAACCGGCACACCGTGAGTTTGAAATTACCTCTGAGGTAATGGATGGCCCTGCATCAAAAATTATACAGCAAGCAGAAAACCGCATGCATGCGCAAAATGCGCTATTAGTTACATTGTTAAATCCAAATTTTGTTAAGGAACACCTATGAGTTCAATTAAAAAAGTCGTTTTAGCCTATTCAGGTGGTCTTGATACATCGGCTATCGTGCCATGGTTAAAAGAGAACTACGGCTGTGAAGTTATTGCCTTTGTTGCCGATGTTGGCCAAGGAGCTGAAGAACTTGAAGGCGTAGAAGCTAAAGCAATAGCGTCTGGTGCATCTGAGTGTTACGTGGTTGATTTAAAAGATGAAATGGTAAGCGATTATATTTACCCAACGCTTAAAACGGGTTCTATATATGAAGGGACTTATTTACTTGGTACTTCTATGGCGCGTCCAATCATTGCTAAAGCGCAAGTTGAAATTGCACGTAAAGTAGGTGCCGATGCACTTTCTCATGGCTGTACGGGTAAAGGTAACGACCAAGTACGTTTTGAGTCATGTTTTGCAGCACTGGCTCCTGATTTAAAAGTGATTGCGCCATGGCGTGAGTGGGATTTATCAAGTCGTGAATCATTGCTTGATTACCTAGCTGAGCGTGATATTCCGTGTTCTGCATCAGCAACTAAAATTTACAGTCGTGATGCTAACGCATGGCATATCTCCCACGAAGGCGGCGAGCTTGAAGACCCTTGGTGTGAGCCAAGTGAGCAGGTATGGACCTGGACTAATTCACCAGAGCAAGCGCCCGATAAAGCTGAGCATGTCACTTTATCAGTTGTAGAAGGTGAAGTGGTTGCTGTAAACGGCGAACAATTAAAGCCTTACGACTGTTTAGTTAAACTAAACGACATTGCAGCCCCGCATGGTGTTGGTCGTGTTGATATTGTAGAAAACCGTTTAGTGGGCATGAAATCACGCGGTTGTTATGAAACACCAGGCGGTACAGTGATCATGGCGGCGCTTCAAGCAATTGATGAGCTCGTTCTTGATAAGTCAAGCCGTAAATGGAAAGAGGTACTCGGTGGTGAATTTTCGCATTTAGTCTACGACGGTCGTTGGTTTACGCCGCTTAAAGATTCTATTTTAGCCGGTGCAGAAGCGCTTTCTACGTTAGCGACAGGTGAAGTGGTACTTAAACTTTATAAAGGGCAAGTAACAGCGGTTCAGAAAAAATCACCTAACAGTTTATACAGCGAAGATTTTGCTACTTTCGGTGAAGACGATGTTTATGACCAATCGCACGCAGAAGGCTTTATTCGTTTATTCTCACTATCAAGCAGAATTTCAGCATTAGCTAAAAAGTAATTTTTTATGCCCCTTGGAATTAAGGGGCTATTATCGGGTTTGGAGAGATTTCATGGCATTATGGGGCGGGCGTTTTTCTACGGGTCCAGATGAAGCGTTTAAACAATTTAACGATTCACTTCCCTTCGATTATCAATTAGCAGAGCAAGATATTATTGGCTCTGTTGCATGGGCTGGCGCACTTGAACAAGTGAACGTGTTATCTAATGACGAACACCAAAAGCTGGTATCGGCATTATATGAATTACTTGAAGAGGTAAAAGCAGATCCACACGCTGTTGCCACCTCAGGTGCTGAGGATATTCACTCGCATGTTGAAGCCGCGCTAATTGAAAAAGTGGGTGATTTAGCTAAAAAATTACACACAGGCCGAAGCCGTAACGACCAAGTTGCTACCGACTTTAGATTATGGTGTCGCGATACTGCCGATCATATCTTAAAAGCGATTGCACAACTAAAAGCTGAATTTATTAGCTTGGCTGAACGTGAGCTTGGCACAATATTGCCAGGGTATACGCACTTACAGCGTGCACAGCCGGTGTTATTTAGTCACTGGTGTATGGCTTATGTAGAAATGTTAGAGCGTGATGAAAGCCGGTTGCAAGATGCCCAAGCACGAATGAACTATTGTCCACTCGGCAGTGGCGCTCTTGCGGGAACTGCCTATCCGATTGACCGTCATGCACTTGCACAAGGGTTAGGGTTTACAGGCGCGACTAAAAACAGCCTTGATGGTGTATCTGATCGTGACTTTGTGGTTGAGCTATTAAGCTGTGCGTCTATTTCTATGATCCACTTATCGCGCATGTCTGAAGACTTGATTTTTTATAACTCAGGAGAAGCTGGGTTTATCGAACTGGCTGATAATGTTACATCGGGCTCATCTTTGATGCCGCAGAAAAAGAACCCAGATGCATTAGAGCTAATTCGTGGTAAAACAGGGCGGGTATTTGGTGCGTTTAGTGCAATGATGATGACTCTAAAAGCACTGCCGCTTGCCTACAATAAAGACATGCAAGAAGATAAAGAAGGCATTTTTGACGCTATGCCAACGTGGCTTGCGTGTATTCATATGGCGCAAGCGTGTATTAAGGGTGTAACAGTTAAAGCAGACAAAACCTTAGCAGCGGCAAAAGGTGGCCACGCAAATGCAACCGAGCTTGCTGATTATTTGGTCGCCAAAGGTGTACCGTTTAGAGAAGGGCATCATATTGTTGGCGTGTTGGTGCAATTAGCTATTAGTGAAGGTAAAACGTTAGAGGAGCTTTCACTTGAGCAGTATAAATCAGTAAACCCAGTGTTTGAAGATGATGTGTATCCGGTACTTGAAATTGATGCCTGTATTAAAGCACGTCAAGCACTTGGTGGAACCTCATTAGAACAAGTAAGTAAAGCGGTGAAAGACGCGAAAAAAAAACAGCAAATAACAGTTCGTGATGCAAACCTAGATGACGTGGAAGCAATAGCTAAACTCGTACAACACTGGGCAACAGTCGGCGAAAACTTACCGCGCGCTAAAAGTGACATGGTGCACTCAATTAATGAGTTTGCTGTAACCGAGATAAACGGTCAGGTATCAGGTTGTGCTTCATTATACATTTACGACACTGGATTAGCTGAAATACGCTCATTAGGTATTGACCCTAAAAGCGCAGTAACAGGCCAAGGGCGAGAGCTAGTAGAACATTTATTAGTAAAAGCCAAAAAATTGGCACTCAATCGTGTCATCGTTCTGACTCGTGTACCTGACTTTTTCGAAAATCAGCGGTTTAGTTTCTGTAATAAAGAGAGCCTACCTGAAAAAGTCATGAAAGATTGTGAGCTATGTTTACGTAAAGAAAACTGTGATGAAGTCGCAATGGAATATATGTTAAAGCCAAGTAATAGCATGGAGATCCCTTGTAAAAATGTGGCTTGAGCAATCCCTAGGATAAAAAACGCACGGTGACCCCGATGCGTTTTTTTTTGAGTAAAATAAAATAATTTTTAAATTAACATACTATTAATTTAAAGTTGGCATATCGGTTGCATTTATAGTTCTGTAGTGTGTTGTTGAGTCAATTAATCAACGAAGGCAATACGTTACCGCAGTTATTTAGTAACTGCTCCAGGTGGTGTGATTTAAATTTACGCCAATAATAAAAATTTAATACTCAAAAGGATTAATCACATGCAAATTTCAGCTAATAGCCAAGTACAAATGCAAGCATACAATAAAACGCAACAATTAAAGCCTGCAATGGAACAAACTGCTAGCCCTAAAACCCTACAATCTGATACAGTAAGTATCTCTCAAGAGGCGATGGCTGCCGCAAGCGGCGCAGATCTTCAGCGAGGCGGAGTCGTGATTGTTCGACCAAAAATTGCGTGATACAAAATAGGGCACTAAATGTTTATAACTGAGTTTTTTGGTTTTTTCTCGCTGTCAGCGTTTGCTTCTTGGGGCTTTTTGATGGCGTTTTTCTTTAATGCTTTTGTATTTACACTTGGTATAAAAAGAAATACAACCTTACTACTCAGTTCATTTATAATGATGCTGTCATATACAATATCAAATTATTTTTTTACATGGTTATCCGTCGAAAACTCAGTTTATTTAGACTGGGCGCTCTATGATTATGCTACTATTGCTGTACTGGTTTTAGCCTTCTATATTTTCAAAAAAACAACTCCATCTTTTTTGTATATTATTACCGGATTGATACTTAATTCAATTTTTAGCTTATCTATGTATTTGGATATCTACATAAATGAAAATAGAGACGCATGGTTCCTTTGGGATCTTTATGCATTCTCTGTAAACATAATAGATTTAATAATGATCGTAGTTTTAATTGTAGATAGAGACTTCCTTGGTCTTCATAAATTAAAAAACAAATTCTTCAAAGGCTCAAGTATTCAACCTGAAAACAACTTCTCATAAACATGTATATAAGCTATACCCTTGGTGAATATGTAAGCGCATTCATTCAGTGGGGCTTCCTAATGGCTGTCCTGTATTGTTTTGTAAAAAGTATAAATACTCCAAATAAATCTTCTCTTTATTTAGCTGCAACAATGCTGTGTTCATATGTATTAAGTGATTATCTATATATAGTAGAGCATGTGTATTTTAATTGGATAGTTTACGATTTTTTAACCATTGCCTTTATTGCTTTTGCGATTAAAAAAGCAAAGGTTACTCCATCTTTACCTGCATATTTCATCATTGTAGGCTTAACCATAAATAGTGTATTAGTTGGTTTTATTTATTATGATTTATACATTCTAGGGAATACTCAGGAGTGGTGGTTTTGGAGTTTTTACTCTATTTCTATAAACTTAATTGATATATTAATGATAGCTTCTTTGGTAATAAACTTAGATTATGTAAATATCAATCAAGGTGCAAAAGCATTAAAACCTATGGTTAAAAATGGTGTCTCAAATGGATGATTTTTTGCTCAGTCCATATGTATCTCTTTATATAGGCGCATTTGTTCAATGGGGTTTTTTAATGGCTTTTTTATACTCATTAGTAACGAGTATAAATAAACCCAAAAAAGAGGCTTTATGGCTGTCGCTAATAATGTCGGTTTCATACTCTTCAAGCCTGTTCATTGATATCCAAAATATTTCTTATATGAAATTATTACTTTTTGATTTAGTAACAATTTTGGTTATTTTGGTTGTAAGCAACTTCTTAACTAAAAATGTTATATCTACTTATCTATTATTAGGGTTAAGCATAAACTCACTGTTATTTTTTGGTATGCACATAGACGTGCTAGTCTTTAATAACAGCACACCGTGGTGGTTTTGGTCGTTTTATTCAATGAGTATTAACCTAATGGACTTTATGATGATAGCTATTTTCTTTATTAATAAAGACTTTTTGAGAGTAGTGAAATTTAAAAATTGGCTTGTAAAAATTAGAATTAATAGAGCTATTATTAATGGCTGATTTTCTTTGGCAGTTAGTCGCGATTTTTGATTATATGTCGATTTTTATAACTTGGTTATTTGTAATCGCTTTTCTGTATAATTTATCGACAAGTATAAACAATCACAATAAAAACCTTTTGCTTCTCTCTTTTATTATGATGCTATCTTACACTTCAAGCATGTTCATTGATCCAACTACAGAAACACCTCATCTTAAAATGTTTATGTTTGATATAGTGACTATTGTTTTGCTAGTTATTTGGGGATACTTTATTAAGGGCAAAATTATTCCTGTTGCTTTTTATTACCTTATTGTAGGGCTTAGCTTTAATGCACTCATGTTTTTAGGTATGCATTACGATGTCAGCATGCAGGATAATACCGATTACTGGTGGTTTTGGGCACTTTATGCCATAGGTCAAGTTGTCAGTGATTGTGTTATGGCGGTAGTTTTAATCATAAATAAAGACGTGTTAAAAATACTCTGGTTAGTGAAAAGATTTAAAGGCCGTTTTATTTTAGGTGCTTAAAAGTAGCGTCTCATTTATACGCTACTTTCTGAAAAAATTATTTAATGCTTAGTTTTCCCAAGCCTTGATTGCAGGGCTTTCATTACTATGGTATCAACAAACTCACTCACATCCCCGTTATGGCGTGCTACTTCTTTTACTAGTGTTGATGATATAAAAGTATTGCGCTCGGCGGGCGTTAAAAATACGCTTTCTAAATCAGGGTTTAAACGGCGGTTCATATTCGCGAGCTGAAACTCGTAATCAAAATCAGAAACCGCTCTTATGCCTCTGATCAGTACATTAGCATTATGGTCACGGGCTAAATCGGCGAGTAGCCCTGAAAAGCCAATGACTTTTACATTATCTAAATGGCTTAAAATCTCATTTGCTAAATCAACGCGCTCTTCTAAAGTAAAACACGGTTTTTTACTTGGGTTATGAGCAATAGCCACAATAACGGTATCGAACATTTTAGCCGCACGCTGAATTAAATCAGTGTGGCCGTTGGTAAGAGGGTCAAATGTGCCTGGGTAGATTGCGGTCACTTTCATAATATTTACTGTGTTATTATTTTTAGCCGTAGTGTAGCAGTGTTTAGTGTGCAAAGCAGCCTTGTGAGTAAATTGTATATAACTGCAGCTGCGCAGTGTTACAAATGCAATGATTTGTTTATACTAGGCGGATTATTTTAATGCAGCATCGTATTTTCGAAAATTGAGTAATGAGTATATGAATACCAAGGATAAAATAATTCAAACCAGTATTTCATTGTTTAATGAACATGGTGAAAGAGCAATATCTACTAATCATATCGCATCGAGTTTAGGTATGAGTCCGGGTAATCTGTACTACCACTTTAAAAATAAAGAAGACATTATTCGCCATATATTTGCACTTTATCGTGACCATTTAAGTACTCATTTTAAGCCGGTCGATCAAGGCGACGATGCTTTTGAACACTTAGGTCCTTATTTAGATTCGCTATTTGAATTGATGTGGCGCTATCATTTTTTTTACGACAACCTTGGCGATATTCTCGCTCGCGATAGTCATTTAAAACAAGGTTACATTGATTTTCAACAGGAGTTACTTGAGCAGGTGCGTAACATCATTTTGGCTTTACGCGACAGCGAAATTATTGCCATTGATGAACAAGATGCTATCGAACTTGCTCATACGTTAAAATTAACGGTCAGCTTTTGGACACCCTATATGAAAGCAAGAAGGCTTAGTGGTGTGCTGGTTGAGCAAGATATTTACCCTGGTATTGTAAAAGTACTGACTTTATTTAAAGCCTACAGCACCGAAAAAAGCGCAAATAAAATTAATCAGTTAAGAGACAAGTACGCACTTTTAGCAAATGCTGCTCCCCAGAATCCTTAAGCCCGTTAAGTTGGTTAGTTCCTAGGCGCTAAATTTTTTGCTATAATCCGCCGCGCCCAATACCTGGGTGCGCGAATTCCCGCAGTCTAAGAGTTAAACTATGCTTAAATTTATCGTCAAACTTCACCCTGAAATAGCCATTAAAAGCCGTTCAGTCCGTAAACGCTTTACTAAAGTGTTAGAAAATAACATTAAAATTGTATTGCGTCGTGTTGACGAAAAAGTACAAGTACGTAATAACTGGGATAACATTTCAGTTGTAACAAAACTGGACGATGCTCAAACTCGCCTTGATTTTATCGACAGCTTACAACGTATACCTGGCATCGTGCAATTTATTGAAGTGACTGAAACAGACTTTAAAACGATTGATGACATTTATCAAAAAACTATTGAGCTAGTTGGTCACACTATTATTGGTAAAACCTTTTGTGTCCGTGCTAAGCGCATAGGTCAACATGATTTTACTTCAACTGAGCTAGAGCGTTACGTTGGTGGCGGGCTTAATCAACATGTTGAAGGGGCTCGAGTAAAGCTAAGTCGCCCAGAAGTAACGATTCGTTTAGAAATTAAAGACGAAAAAGCCTACATAGTAACGCAAACGCATTTAGGAATGGCGGGCTTTCCACTGCCAACACAAGACGATGTATTATCGCTTATGTCTGGTGGGTTTGATTCTGGCGTTGCCAGTTATCAAATGATCCGTAAAGGTGCTCGCACGCACTTTTTATTCTTTAATTTAGGTGGCGCTGCTCATGAAATTGGGGTTAAACAAGCGAGTTACTATCTATGGAAACAATACAGCTCTACTCACAAAGTTAAGTTTATTACTGTTGATTTTGAGCCAGTGGTTGCTGAAATCTTAGAAAACGTTGAGAACAGCCAAATGGGCGTTGTCCTTAAACGTATGATGATGCGAGCGGGTAGTGCCGTCGCTGAAAAACTAAATATTAAAGCATTGGTTACGGGTGAAAGTATAGGTCAGGTGTCTAGTCAAACCTTAGCTAACTTAAGTGTGATTGACCGCGTAACCGAAACGCTCATTTTACGCCCACTTATCCAACATGATAAGCAAGAAATCATCAATATAGCGCGCCAAATAGGCACTGCAGAAATGGCAGAGACGATGCCTGAATACTGCGGTGTGATCTCTAAAAAGCCGACAGTTAAAGCCAAAATTGAAGTGATTAAAGCAGAAGAAGAAAAGTTTGACTTTGATGTATTAGATACCGTTATTGATAACGCCCGTGTTATGGATGTGCGCGATATTGATGTTGAGGCTAAGCAAGAGCTTAAAGAGGCAGAATCAGTTACAGAGTTACCAGAGGGAGCGGTTGTTGTTGATATTCGCTCGCCTGAAGAAGAAGATGCGGCGCCGCTGAAAATTGAAGGTATTGAAGTTATCCACTTACCGTTTTTCCGCTTAGCAACAAAGTTTGGCGATTTACCTAAAGGTAAAGATTATTACTTATATTGCCAAAAAGGAGTAATGAGCCAATTACAAGCGCTTATTCTTCACGAAGAAGGCTTTACCACTGTTAGAGTATATCGTCCTTAATGGCTTAATATATTAGATGCGCGGATTTATTCCGCGCTTTTTTTTGCCAAAATTTTAGCAAGTAAGGCGTCATTATAAGGTGTTGCAATATGGTGCAGTTTTCCTTGCTCACTTATATAGCCACAAATCGCCATGATCTCTGTTTGTCTATTGTGCATTACATCTTGATGCATCGAAGAGTAATTTTCGGCAGTTAAACTCATTACTTTGTAAGCCCGCTCTAGGGCATCTATAAGCTTAATATTGAGTTTTAGCGCGGTTGCAATGTGGCACGCCTCAGCTAATAAATTAATAATTGCACTACTGTATTGCGGTGCACGTAACTGACCATTTTTTATATTGTGGTGAGCGGTTAATGGATTTATTGCAATATTAACCAGTAGCTTTTCAAACCGTAGTTGTTCAATATTGTTACTGACAATTAACTGCGGAATAGTGTGTAATTGCGCACTAAGCTGTTGAATATTTTGAATAGCTAGTTGATTACAGCCCCCTAATACACTTTGCCCGTTTCCGGTATGTTGCACAATATTAGGGTTTGACTTAAATCCAGCCATGCTGGTGGTTAAAAAGTACAATGACTGCTGCTTTGTTAGTTGTTCATTTAATTGTTCAACATTACCCATGCCATTATGACTCAGTATAATATGGGTATTATTGCCTAGATAAGGTTTTACTTGAGCATAGGCTTGTTGCACTGCAAACGCTTTTACCGTGAATAAAACAATATCAAATTCAGGAGTTTGAGATAACTGCTCTTGTGAGATAAAAGTGGCGTTAATTTTTTCAGACGCAGCGTTACTGTGGCTGTAAAAGCGAGTATTAACTGTGCCTTTTCGAGTAAGTATATATATAGCGTGATGCTTGGCTAAAAAATGGCTAAATAACAAGCCAATAGCGCCATCACCTACAACAAGTATGTTAGCCATAATGCTTCTTTTTACGCAGTGTTAACAGGGCTTTAGCTAAAAAGTAGCTCGCTGCACCAATAAAATCGGCAACAAAATCGGCCAGTGATGCTTGTCTGTAAGGAAGGCTATCTTGCATAATTTCTATTGCTGCACCGTAACCAGCGAGTAATAGTATTTGTGCATATAATGGGAGTTTAAACGCTTTATCCATAATAATGGCAAGTAAAAAGAAGATACCAAAATGCGCTACTTTATCAACATGCGGAAATAAGTTTGCCGCGCCCTTTACCTCTTTAGCAAATAAGAAGGTAAACGCAACAATACTAATTAAAAAAATTGCTTGGTAAACACGCCTTGTCACGAAAATTCCTAAAATCGTATAAAAAAGAAGCCTCAGTATATCAAACTAATTTAGTATCGCACCTGAACAAAATGCAGAAAAATGTAAAGATTTATCATTTTAACGTTATAATTGCGGCATAAAATTAAGATTAGATAGTTAGGAGAACGCTATGCCTTCATTTGATATTGTATCTGAAGTAGAAATGAACGAAGCAAAAAATGCGGTTGATAACGCCAACCGTGAACTAGAAACGCGATTTGATTTTAGAGGCGTTGATGCATCAATAGAGCTAAACGATAAAACAATTAAATTAAAAGCTGAAGCAGATGCTCAGGTAATGCAGTTATTTGATATTTTAGCGAGTAAAATCTCTAAACGTGGGATGGATGTTGCAAGCTTAGAGCTACAAGATATTTCTCGTGCGGGCAAAAATGTTTTTCGTAACGTTGCACTTAAACAGGGTATCGAAAAAGACATGGCTAAAAAAGTAGTAAAAGCCATCAAAGACTCTAAAGTAAAAGTACAAGCGGCCATTCAAGGTGAAGAAGTTCGCGTAACAGGTAAAAAGCGTGATGACTTACAAGCGGCTATGCAAGTTGTACGCACTGCTGATTTAGGTCAACCATTTCAGTTTAAAAACTTCCGCGATTAATTTATTGCCTCGAGCTCGGCACTATAGGCGCTGAGCTCAAAGCAACATGTATTTAGCCAAACACGTTATATTGTTTGGCTTTTTATTTTTGGATCTATGATAATTATCGAACCCCGAACCCCGAACCCCGAACCCCGAACCCCGAACCCCGAACCCCGAACCCCGTATCCAGAACCTTGAATCTTTGGGTTTTTAGATGTTTAGACGTCCGTTGACTTTTTTTAGTAAACAGATAACAATAGCAGCCTATTTTCAAGGTGCTTGCTAAACACTTCAATGGTGTGATTTTTTTAGTAGGATAATCGGGAAGTTGGTGCGTTTTCATTGATGAAGTCAATCCCAACACTGCCCCCGCAACGGTAAAGTTATGCTGTATTAAATTATGGTAACTGAGTCCGGAGACCGGCCTTGATTTAATCTTACTTACTAACATCTTTGCGGTGGGCAAAGATAGGGGACATGATGTTAAATAAAACTGCATTGGGTGTGGCCATTTCGGCTGCACTCTCTATTTCTGTATCTGCTGCAGAACAAACCATTGAAAAAATAACCGTTACTGCGAATAAATTTGAACAACCTATAAATGATGTATTAGCAAGTGTTGCAGTTATCGACCGCGCTGATATTGAAAAAGCTAATTACCGAGACTTACCTGCAATATTAAATACCATAGCTGGGATAGATATTGTTCGTAATGGTGGATTAGGTCAAAAGGCAGATATATTTGTTCGCGGGGCCAGCGCTAAATATACCTTAGTATTGGTTGATGGCGTAAGAGTGAGCGATGCAAGTTCAGGCAGTGTATCGCTGACGAATATTCCAGTTAACAGTATCGAGCGTGTTGAGCTTATTAAAGGGGCAAGAGCTGCTATTTATGGCTCTGATGCGGTAGCCGGAGTAATTAATATTATCACCCGTAAAGCCTCAAATAACTCGCTTTCGGCTACTTTAGGCAGCCATAGCTACAGTAATTATCAGCTTGCTGGTGGGGTTGTAAAAGAGGCGCTTAGCTTTAATTATAATTTAGGCTTCGAAGAGACGGATGGTTTTGATGTAACTGGCAAAGATCCGGCGGCTGAGTACACAAAAGATCATGATGATGATGGCTACAAAAATAAAAACATTGGCTTTAATTTAGCTTATGAACTTGCTGAGCTAGGCCAATTGAGCCTGCAATCTCAGTACAGTGAAGGTGAAGCACAATATGATAATGCATGGGGTAACGATGCCTACGACTTTGAAAATTACACCGCTAAGCTAGGCTGGAACAAAGCCTCTGATGTATATAGCCAAAGTACTTCGGTGAGCGTTTCGCAAGAAGAAAATACCCAAACAGGTACCGATGTGCAGCAAGTGTATAGCACAGAGCGTGTTGAGTTTGAATATCGAGGGCTTTATACCCTTACTGAAGAACTTGATATATCGGGTGGCTTTAATTATTTATCTGAGGATTTATCAAACTCGTCAGCAACGTCATCAGAAGAAAAACGCGATAATAAGGCGTTGTTTATAGGCGCATTTTATAGCCATAACAAATGGTTAGCAAATGCGGTTGTTAGAACCGATGATTATGACTTCCATGGCCGTGCAAACACTTACAGTACAGGACTTGGTTACAAAGCAAATAACTATGTAACACTACGTTTAAATCACGGTACTGCATTTAGAGCTCCTTCGTTAATTAATGCGTTTGTGACTAACAGCCCGTACTATTTACCAAACAATAATATTAAACCTGAAGAAGCCTTAAATAATGAGCTTGGTATAACTTTAGAAACCCAATGGGGCCGTTATGATATTGCTATTTTCGATAACCGTATCAATAATTTGATTAGTAATAATTATGATGCAGACTCAGGTAAATATATTGCCACTAACATAGATAAAGTATCTATGCAGGGATTTGAGCTGTCGGCAGAGTTTTCAGCGCTAGGCTTTGAACACTCGGTTAATTTTAGCTTTTTAGACGCTACAGATGAAAAAACGAATACCGATTTACCACGTAGACCTTCTGAATCGTTTAATTATCAACTCGCTAAAACATGGGGTGATTTTGATGCCAGCTTGGATATGCAATATCGCTCATCGCGTCCTTCGATTGCGTATTATGACTCGGAGCTCGCTGCTTATACGGTATTTAATATAGCAGCCAATTACCAGTTGCTAGATAATTTGTCGTTAGCTGCTCGAATAGAGAATATTACTGATAAAGAATATTTTACTGCTGCGACGGGCTTTGCTGCCAGTGGTAAGCTATTAGGTTATAACAGCGCAGGAAGAACTTTCTTTGTAGGGGCAAATTATCAGTTTTAGTCACTTATCCTAGTTGCCAAGGAATAAATAGCCCAGCTTATTGCTGGGCTATTTATTAAAAGCACTTTATTTCGATAAAAACTCGCTAAATTCGGTTTCAAACTTATGTAATTTGGGTGCAATTAAAATACTGCAATAGCCCTGCTCAGGATTTTCATTGTAATAGTCCTGATGGTAGTGCTCTGCGGGGTAAAAAGTGGTTGCTGGGCTCACCTCAGTCACTATAGGTTCGCTAACATGACTTTGCAGCTCTGCAATAACTGCCTGTGTTTGTACTTGTTGTTGCTCATTATGATAATACACAACGCTGCGGTATTGAGTGCCTATATCGTTACCTTGGCGATTTAGTTGTGTGGCATCGTGTAGGGTAAAAAACATCGCGAGTAAGGTTTCAAAGCTGATAACACTGGCATCAAATTCAACCTTAATTACCTCTGCATGGCCACTGTTGCCAGTGCAAATAGTTTTGTATGTTGGGTTATCAGTATGTCCACCAGTATAACCAGAGCAAACACTGAGTACACCTTTTACACGCCTAAATGCTGCATCAATACACCAAAAACAGCCGCCGCCGAGTGTTGCTACTTGTGTGGTCGAACTCATAAGTACTTCCTCAATTGTTAGGGATATGTGCACTGAATAAAGCGCCGTAACAGCTAGTTACGACGCTCTGAGTGACTTAGATCTCTTTAAGCGGTTTTTCAGCGGCTTGCTTATCAAGTTTTTGTTGTAAAAACTCAGGTGATTGTGTGTTTCGCGCTAGTGCGTAATAAGCGGCTGGCACCACAAACAGAGTTAGTATGGTTGCAACCGTTACGCCGGTAAATACCACCACACCAATTACCATTCTACTTTCCGAGCCTGGACCGGAAGCCAACACCAAAGGTACGGCACTCATAACCGTTGTTAGGGAAGTCATAATAATAGGGCGCAAACGCTGTGTAGCCGCTTGTAAAATAGCCTCACTAAATTCTACGCCTTTATCACGTAACTGGTTGGTAAATTCAACAATCAGTATACCGTTTTTAGCACTTAACCCTATGAGCATAACAATACCTATTTGGCTGTATATATTAAGCGTTAACCCCATACTCCACAGCCCAAACATGGCACCCATTAAACCAAGTGGCACAGTTAACATAATAACAAATGGATGCATAAAACTTTCAAACTGAGCTGCCAGTACTAAAAAGGTCACGGTTAATGCCAGCACAAACACATAGGTCATGGCTGAGGCACCTTCATAAAACAATTGCGACTCACCTTTATAGTCAATGGCACCATCAATGTCGTTTTCCTCTGTGGCAACCTTGTTTAAAAAGTTTAGTGCTTGTTCTAGCGTGTAACCATCAGCGAGGTTGGCACTTAAAGTAATTGCACGCATTCGGTTATAACGGTTTAAACGCGAGGCGGTGGCTTCTTCTTTTAAGCTAATAAGGCTATCAAGAGGAACAAGTTCTCCGCTACGTGATTTTAGGTAAATATTTGAAATATCAGTCGGGTTGGCAAAGTCTTGTTTTGTGCCCTTTAAAATTACATCGTATTCTTCACCGCGGTCAATAAAGGTGGTTACACGGCGTTGGCCAAGCATGGTTTCAAGTGTACGACCCACATCAGAGACTGATACGCCTAAATCAGCGGCTTTATTTTTATCAATACTGACTAAAAACTGAGGGAAGGTTTCTTTATAATCATGATCAATACGCACTAATCCAGGGTTTTTCTCAGCGCGTTTAATAATTCTATCTCGCCAATCGGCAAGTTGAGCATAATCATTACCTTGCAAAACAAATTCAATAGGGCGAGATGAACCACCTCCGCCAATACCACGGCGCATAATAGCAAATGCACGAACGTCGGTGACCTCTTGCATTTTGCCGCTTATTTCATCCATGACTTCCCATGTTGAGCGTTTGCGCTTATCCCAGTCAGCCATGCCAACAATAGCCACGCCGCCACTGCCACCCCAACCTGGGACTCGAACAAGCACTCGACTTAGTTCGCCAGATTCAGAATAAGGCATCAAGCGCTCTTCAATTTTTGCCATATTAGCGGCATTATTTTCATAACTTGCCCCTTCAGGGCCATTCATAAGCACAAAGAAGGTGCCACGATCTTCTTTTGGCGTGAGCTCTGAGGGTATTTGTAAAAATAATGAATAACTAACAAACCCAGCCAAAACTAAGCTCAGCATTAAGCCCCATTTACGGGTCATGTTTGACGCTAAAGCGTTACGGTATCCATTTTCTAATTTAGTAAAAAAACGGTCCATAACTTGGCTAAACTTACTTTCTTTTTCAGAGGCCTTTAACACTTTTGAACACAGCGCCGGAGAGAGTGTCAACGCAGTGATACTAGAGAAAAACACGGCAGCACTTACTGCCATAGCAAACTCTGTAAATAGTGCGCCAATTCGTCCTTCCATAAACACTAATGGTACAAACACGGATATAAGCACTAAGGTGGTGGCTATAATTGCAAAGCCCACCTCACGTGCGCCGCGATAAGCTGCCAATAAAGGCGGCTCCCCAAGTTCTATGCGGCGGTGAATATTCTCTAGCATTACAATGGCATCATCGACCACTAAGCCTATTGCTAACACCAGTGCTAGTAGAGTTAATAAGTTAATTGAATAACCCATTGCTAATAAAAACATAAAACTACTGACTAGGGCGACCGGTACGGTGACCGCGGGAATAAGAGTGGCGCGAATGTTACCTAAAAATATAAAGATAATAAGCACGACTAACCCCATAGAAATTGCTAAAGTTTTATAAACCTCATTAATTGACTCTTTAATAAATACCGAAGAATCATAACTGTCTTCTATGGTGGTGCCTTCAGGTAAATTACGTTTTATTTTTTCCAGTTCACTGCGGGCGTTATCAACCACAGTTAGGGTATTGGCTTTGGCTTGTTTTACAATACCCATACCAATCATATTACGGCCATTACCTCGGAATAAACTTTCATCATCGGCGGCTTCTAGTTTTACGTCAGCCACTTCGCCTAGACGCACTAAATAACCATCTTCACCTCGTTTAATAACTAGGTTTTGAAAATCACGTTGGTTTTTATAGCTGCGTGCAGTGCGAACGGTAAAATCACGATCAACTGATTCGATTTCACCGGCCGGAAGTTCTACATTTTCACTACGCAGTGTTTGCTCAATATCACTAGAGGTAATGCCACGGGCGGCCATCGCTTGGCGGTTAAGCCATACTTTCATGGCATACTTTCGCTCCCCCCCAATGCGCACATTCGATACGCCATCAACAACGGCTAATCGGTCTACAATAAAACGCTGTGCATAATCAGAAAGTTGCAATGAATCCATGGTTTCGCTGTTAAGTACAAACCACGCGATAGGGCTTTCGTCACTATTTGATTTTGATACTTCAGGAGGACGCACTTGTTCGGGTAGGCTATCAAGTGCACGCGCAACACGTTCACGCACATCGTTGGAGGCATCGTCTATGTCACGGCTAATATTAAACTCAATGGTAATGTTTGAGCGGCCATTACGACTCGATGAGTTAATACTTTTAATACCTTCAATGCCCGAAATACGGTTTTCAATAACTTGCGTTATTTTTGTTTCAATAATTTCGGCAGATGCACCGGTATATTCAGTACTAATATTTACAATCGGTGTTTCAATATCTGGATACTCACGCAAAGGCAACATGCTAAAAGCAACTAAGCCAAAAGTGAGTAACAGTAAGTTAATAACAATCGCAAAAACGGGGCGTTTGACGCTAGTATCGGTAATTTTCACGTGTTACCCCTTAACGCTTACTTTACTACCTGAGCGAATTTTAATTATTCCCTCGGTAACAATTTGCTCGCCATTACTTAACCCTTTGTCTATCGCAACCCAGCCATTATTTCTACTTGCAACATGTACTTCTTTACGGTTTGCTATGCCATCTTCAATTTGAAAAACGTAATGCTTATCTTGCAGAGGAATAATGGCCTTTTCAGGCACCATCAGCGCTTGGTTACTGCTCAGTTCTAAAGCGGTATTAAGCAACATACCTGGGCGAAGTAAACCTGATTTATTAGCAAAACTTGCTGTTACTTCTACACTGCGAGTGATTGAGTCGATTCGTGAGCTTATATGGGTTACTTTACCGCTGAAGGTTTGATCAGGGTAAGCATCGTTTTGAGTGCGAACAATCATTCCGTTTTTCAATTGAGCTAAATACTTTTCAGGCACTTTAAAATCAACTTTTATAATACTAATGTCATCGAGGGTTGTGATCACAGTACTATTATTAATATACGCACCCACCGATATTTCGCGTTTCCCCAGTAACCCAGAAAAAGGCGCGGTGATGGCCATTTCATTGAGTTTGGTTTTAGCACTTTCAAGTTGTGCTTCGCTGGCATCAACGCGAGCGAGTTGTTCTTCAAGCAATGACTTGGCCGTCGCTTGCGAGCGAGAAAGCTCGGTCAGTCTGGCTAATTGACGTTTTTCTTCTTGTAAATTAATGCTAAGTTCTTTTACTGCAAATTGTTCTTGTTGGTTTTGCAGTTGTACTAATTTTTGTCCTTTGCTGACCAAGTCGCCATCTTCAAAGTAAATGCTAGTGACATAATCGTTTTGGGCGCTTTTAATGTAGATAGCCTGATTAGCGCGAGCACTGCCAATGGCTTCAATCATAATTGCGTTTTCTTGCGATCTGACCGTGTGGGCAGAAACTTGCGTTGTCATTGCCGAGTAATTGGCTTGCTCGCCCTGTGATGCGGGAAAATACAAATAAACGCTAAAAATTATTAGTAACGAAATAATAAATGGAAATAAGGCTTTACCTGATTGTTTAGAGTGCATTGTTTTCATACCTGAAAATAGATTATAAGTATTGTACGAAATCAGGACAAAAAAAGGCGGTTATGTATCTCATTAATTTGTGCGTTAAGCGTAAAAATAACTGATACTTAGTCATTGCGCATATTTAACAGTAATAATGGGAGTTAATTGATGAGCTTTAAAACATCATGCAAACGCTGTTTAACGCTGAGAAAGTTAGTATTGTGGGCTATTATTATGTTTATATTTTATATGGCGTTTTTTCAGTATGGCTAATATAAATAAACAAATACTAAAATACCGAGCGCAAGGCGCTAAAAATGGAATTGAAATATTAGTGGTCGGCAGCATTGGCTTGATTATTATCATGCTGTTTAATTTATTACGCCCAGGCGAAATAAGTATTATCGAAATTTTTTTAGTAAGTTTATGTATTGCTGCAATTTTAATTGGCTTTTTTAAAACACAAGAACCTTTTTATAGTATTATTTTAACTGAGCAGCAATTAATATATCAGCATAAGTATGGACAATGGCATATACACCCAGAGAATTTGCACCATTGTGGTATACCTAAGGTTGATAATGGCATTGATTACCTTGAGCTTAATGCGATTGGTATTAAGTTAAATGATATAGATTCATTCTTGTCTGCTTTAGCTCCAAGAATTGCGGGTAAATTGTTGATAGAGCAGCGACATTTCTTTATGCAAGTTGTTCAAAAAAATTGCAAAAATGGGCATTGCCCATCAGAATGGTTAGTTGAAGATAATAAATATAGGTCAAAAAAAGGAATTGACTATAATGGGCTCATAGCGATGTTTGCTAATAGGGCTAAACATCTTCAGCTTTTAACAGGGTATGACTTACTGTTACCAGCGAGTGTAATAGAAAGTGATATTTGGGAATTTAGCGCAAATTTAAATAAATGGAAGCGCGATCCCTCTCAGTTTATAAAGTCGCAGTGTGAATAATAATATAAGCACTCACTGCGGGATTAGGAATAACTATGAGCCAAGACAGATCTTTCATTAAAAGTGGTCGAAACACCATAATACATAAAGACAGAAAACTAGATTTAGTGATTGTTAATGGTGAGACTCACCCTAAAATTAAAGTAACAGGTAATGGTCTTGAGCCATTTAAAGAAGAACTGCCAAAAAACCGCCGAGATGCAAAAGAGCGTTACCTCGACGTTGTTTATATTACTAGTGCTGATGTATTTAGCGAAGAAAAACAATTGTTGTTTATTCAATCCTTAGATGGCCGCGAATATAAAGTAGATTACAGTAAAGTTGGCACTAAATTATTTGTTCGTATTCATCAAGATAGCTATTTATAATTTATATTGGCATTTTTTTTGCTTAATAGTTTTATTAGATAATTTTAAGACAAAAAGGTGCTGAGTATGAGAGCAATTTCGTTAATACCACTTATGTCATGCTTGCTTTTGGCTGCATGCGGAGGGGGAGGCGGTGCTGATAACAGTGATATAAAAACATCAGTATTTGCAGGTAACGATCTTCAAGTTGTAGAAAAATCAGAGTTTACCATCTCAGCTAAAGGCTCTCCTGCGGACGGTACATTTACTTGGCAGCGTGTGAGCGGCCCTATTGTAGATGCTTTTCCGCTTGAAGGGGCTGAGCAAACAATTACTGCACCAGATGTAAAGTCTGACAGTGAACTGGTATTAAGAGTTAGCTATCAAACCTCAGATGGCAGTTTAGTGAATGACGACTTGAGTGTTTTCATTGCCTCTAATAATCAGCTTCCTCTTGCTGTTGTTACTCAAGTTGCTCCTGCAAACTTGCCCTCGGTTTATAAGGATACTGTAACACTTAGTGGTTTAACTTCCACAGACCCCGATGAAAATGGCGAAATTAGCAGTTACTTGTGGCAATTATTGTCAGGACCGGATTTAACAATAGACAGCTATACCAATCCAACGCTTAGTTTTTCTCATCCATTATTAGAAAATAACACCAACTTAAAATGGCAGCTCACCGTAACAGATGATGAGGGCGGAGTATCTGCATCACAATTTGATATGACCCTTAATAAAACAGCTCAAGTGATTATTGCCGATGCAGGCGCTAATCAAACAGTAGAAGAGTTTGATAAGGTTATCTTAGATGCCACAGCCAGTGCAGCGGCAACTCAATCTTATCAATGTATGTGGCAACAACTTACCGGTAATGCAGAAACCCTGATTGAACCGAAGTCATGTACTGCCAGCTTTTTTGCCTCTGATATTGATTTAAATGCAACGCTTAGCTTTGAAGTACAAGTTATGGACTTAAAAGGGCGCACCGACACAGATACCGTATTTATTGATGTAACACCCAAAGCGCTTGGGTTAATAAATGATACAGGAGTAGGAGAGTGTTATAACAATACTCAGCGAATTAATTGTAATAATGATGAATTTCCAGCTCAAGATGCTGATCTTGGGCGCGATAGTTTTGCCAATCGTTTAGGTAAAGTGGGTAAAGGGAATCTGGCTTTTGATTACACCAAACTTAATGAGTTTGCCGATGAGCTTCTCGATGATGCGCAAAACTTTAGCTGTATTCGTGATAATACTACCGGCCTTGTTTGGGAAGTAAAAAGCCCTTATTCCGGGGTGTTACCAAATACCACTTTACGTGATGGGCAAAACCGTTACATTTGGCAAGGGACTGTCAATAGCGGCGATGTAGCGGGTAGTGATAATACCACGTGTCCGAGCAATACTGATTGCGGATTACAAACCTATATTGATGAAGTTAATGCGCTTGATTTTTGTGGTGGTAGTAACTGGCGTTTACCCACTTATACTGAACTTTTAGGTTTAATTGATTACGGTAAACAAGGGCAAAACGTATTGATAGATACTGCATTTTTTCCTAATACACCATCGACTAACACCGAAGGGCATTTACGCTATTGGACCTCACAGACCGCGGTTGATGGTGCCAGTTTATCTCAGGCTTACATTATCGATATGATGGATGGCAACGACTTAGCCTATCCAAAAGATAATGCCGCTTATGTGCGCTTAGTTAGAAATCGTTAAGGTGATTATTATGAAATTAATTAAAGTCTCTATGTTATTAGCCTTAGGATTAAGTCAGTCACTTGCAGCGCAGCAGTGTTATCAGGAAGTCGCGACTAGCGATGATACCGACCGATTTGTGATTAATATTGATGGCACTGTGTCAGATACTAAAACAGGGCTAATGTGGCAGCGCTGTAACTATGGTCAAGTTTATAATAGCGAAACAACTAGCTGCGATGGCGATACTCAACCATTAAACTGGCAGGCCTCACTTAAAGGCGCACTTAATGACACCACGGCAAATTATAACGACTGGCAAGTGCCGAGTATTAAAGAGTTAGCTAGTATAGTAGATCACCGTTGTACCGATCCAAGTATTAATGCGGGTATTTTTTTAGCAACGCAGTCGCAAAATTATTGGTCTAATACCTCGGGTATTAGCAATATAAATTCGGCATGGGTTTATCAATTTTCCAGTGGTTTAAATAGCTTACATGCTAAAACAAGTAACGTATATTTACGCCTAGTACGCTATGAGAAGTAGTTAATTAATATATTAGCGAATCTAAAAATGCTCTTTTATTTACGGTTAGCCTTTTTTATTTACACTATTTTAATAATAAAGCCTGGTTGTAGTTGTCACCCAGGCTATTTTTTTGCCATTATAGACCGTGAATTAACGACCAAGGACTATAAAGGTGTATTTAAGCTATTTTGGTTTACAAGAAAAGCCATTCTCAATTTCGCCTAATCCCCACTACTTATTTTTAAGTGAACGCCACAAAGAAGCATTAGCACACCTTACCTATGGACTAGGTGAAGACGGTGGCTTTGTGCTGTTAACTGGTGAAGTTGGGACGGGTAAAACCACCATAACACGTAGTATGTTAGAGCGACTGCCTGAAAATACCCAAGTAGCCATGATCCATAACCCTGCGTTATCAGAACTTGAACTGTTAGCCAGTATTTGCGATGAATTACAAATAACTTACGACGCCAAAAATGCAACCCTGAAAAGTTTAACGGATGTCATTAAAAAGCACCTTGAGTTTAATAATAAAGCGGGGGGGCATACTATTTTGATTATTGATGAAGCACAATTGCTTGCCCCTAATGTGCTAGAACAACTTCGCTTATTAACCAATATTGAAACCGACCATAAAAAGTTATTACAAATAGTATTAGTAGGGCAGCCTGAGTTACAGGTACTTCTAAAGCGAAATGAGTTAAGGCAGCTGGCACAGCGTATTACTGCCAGATATCACTTGTTAGCACTAACACCAGGGCAAACCATTGCTTATATTCAACATCGGCTGCATATTGCAGGTTGTGACAAGAAAATATTTTCAATGGAAGCAATGCAAATGGTGCATGAGCTAACTGGCGGTGTGCCACGATTAATGAATTTGGTGTGTGAACGCGCATTAGTAGGGGCATTTTCCAAACAACAAGAAATTGTTGGCAGTGATATTGTTAAGCAAGCGGCGAGTGAATCTTTACCTATCGACTTTATTGCCACAAATAATAAGGTGAGTAAAACAGGTTCGATTTGGCCCTATAGCGCTGCTGCGTTAATGCTTTTTGGTGCAGGAATTGGCCTGTCATTTATTCTTTAGTTAGGTGATTCATGTCTTATTTATTAGATGCGTTAAAGCAGTCAAAGCACGATACCATGAGCGCAGAGCAATATGACTTGCAAGCGCAACAATTAAAACAACAACACCAGTTGATGACCTATCGTCGAATTAGTTTTTTACTCGCAGGAAGTTTATTGGCAACGGGTATATTGACCAGTGGCTTTTTTGTCGGGAAGTGGCTGCAACAAGAAAATGTAGCCGTAAAAAATAAGGTTGTCCAAAATGACCTTAGTCAAAAAGACTCAGCAGTGGTAGAAAAACCAACAAGCCCAGAGGAAGTACAAAAAACGGTTGTTCAAGCAGTAACAAACCCTCAAGCGCCCCTTGTTACAACTGCGCCTAACAATTCTGTGCCACTGGCAGGGCAATTGGTTTATGTACAAACCCCAACGGGTGTACAGCAAATGTTGCTTACGACTCAAGGGCAATATTTACCTATGAGCGTTAATCAAGCGTCTCAAGGGCAAGCGCACAATTTCTCGGCGCAGAATAACGTTCCATCTAGTTTTCAATCACAGAGCAACCAACCGAAAAGCGTACCAACTCAAGCAACGAAAAGAACACTCAGTGCCGATGAGTTAAGTAAATACAAAGTGTTAGGTAAACCACTTAATCAAAATGTGCCTGCTCAGCCAGAATCAACCGCTGAACTAGATACGGTTCCCGACACGCTTAAAAATGCGTTTGCGCAAGCCGTTAATGACACAGAAACAACAGCCGACTACGAAGTAACTAAAGGCTCTCGTCATTCATCACGGGTACAACCCGTTGAGCTACTGCCGGATGGCCTACAAAGTATGTTGCCAAGCATTAAATATCAGGCACATATTTATTCGTCGACAGCAGATAAGCGCTGGATAAAACTCAATGGCAGAGAGCTATATGAAGGGGAGTCTATTGGTGCATTGAGGGTGCTAGAAATAGCACCGGATCAGAGCGTACTTGATTTTGATGGCTATGAATTTAGCTTAAAAGCCCTGCAAGATTGGCCACAATAGTGGCCAATTAACTAAAGATAGAGTGCTTATAAAAGCCCTCTAAATCTATATTATATTCTTTGGGTTTCACTGCTGATTCAAGCGTGTCTTGTGTTCTTTTGCTTGATAAGTCAATATCTTGAACTTCAGTGTAACGCCCATGTTTGGCATTAAAAAACGTTTTTACGACTGGTTTTAATGGTGTTGCAGGGTTACTTTGGGTCACCAGCCCCACTTTTTGGCTGGAAAGTTTTACCAGCGTGCCCACAGGGTGAATACCAATACATTGAATAAATTTATTAAGTAGCACGCCATCAAAGCTATCTGGGCAACCTTGTTTTAATATTTTAAACGCCTTAATTGGCTCCATACCCGCTTTATAAACGCGTTCAGCGGTTAATGCATCATATACATCAACAATAGAGGCCATACGAACGTATTGGCTTATTTCATCGCCTTTCTTACCAAAGGGGTAGCCTTTACCATCTAAGCGCTCATGGTGCATACCTGCGATATCAACAGCAATCCCCGTTAATCCTGCGTCTTCTAGTATTTCTTTGCTAAAGCGCGCATGGTTTTGCATCACTTTAAATTCTTCGTCACTGTAGCGACCTGGTTTGTTGAGAATCGCGTCAGGTATTTTTATTTTTCCCATATCATGCAATAGGGCACCTGTTGCAAGTTCTTCAATGATTGGTTTTTCAATATTGAGATGTTTTGCAAAAATACTCATTAAAATAGACACATTTATCGAGTGCTCTAATAAATAGGCATCTTTTTGGCGCATTTGCGTAATGCACGCCAGCGCATCTTGATTTCTAAATACGGAGTCAATAAACCCGCTAGCCAGCTCCCTAAAAGGAGCAACATCAACAGTGCGGCCAGATTCTATATCGCCAAATGCTTTGGTTTGTAAGTTTTTTGCTTCATCATAAAGCTTTTTAGCTTTACTCATTTCTTGCTCAGCGCTGTGGGTTATTAACCATGGATCGCGCTTTTTGATTTCGTGCTTAGTAGCAGGCGTTGGTTGTGTTTCAGATTCTTCAGAGGTGAGCATTTTATCAGGATCGATTTCAACCTCTAAAATGCCAGATTTTATTAATTTATCAATTCCACTTTGAGTTTTAACCCAGCCTTGGTTTTTTATTCTAATATTGCCAGTTTGCTTAACAACTTTTTGTACAAACATACCAGGTTTTAGCTGTGTAGTAGGAATGGTTTTCAAAGTGAACTCTAATTAACAAATATGATTAGAGAAAGTAACAAATAAATTCACATTTAGAAATAAAAAAAGGCATCAAATTGATGCCTTTTTAATTAAATGATGACTATTTTCTATTCATCATCTTCAACAAGCGTCATCAACGAGGTGTTACCGCCTGATGCCGTTGTATCGATACTGATTGTTTTTTCAGTAATTAAGCGCTTAATTAGCGTGTCGTAATACTCTGAGCTGATCACTGGCAGTATTGCGCCTTTACGTTGTGCAAGCTGTTGGCTGAAGTAGCCTAAGCGAGAAGAACGTGCAGCAACTACCGCACCCGCTAGGTGAGGGTGTGCCAATATAGCTTGTAACTGGTTTGGTTTAGCTACTTGGAAAACACCTTCAGCAACGCCGGTTGCAATAAACTTATCTCTAAAGGCAACCGCTTCGTCGTAAAATATTTCAGATGCAACAGTAATTACCGTATTACCAGCCGCTAGTGCGGTAATAATAGACAGTGCCCAAAAGTTAAATGAGGTGCTTTTATCTGCGTAACAAACCACACAACCCCGAGCTTCAAGGTGAAGTGTATTCGACTCACCTGTTGGTCCTGGCAATGTTGTATATTTACGCATGTGCTTTTCTAAGCGGTTTAACTGAGCGCGAGCATCGGCAAGTGTTAACGCTAAATCGTCCGCGAGGTCGTCAATAATTTCAACCGTCGCTACTTTCGCTAATAACTGACGTACCGCAGAAACACGATCATTCAGTGGCGTTGCACGCCAGATTTTTTCATCGCGCATAGAGTTAACCATCAGCTTTTCTACTTGCTCATTTGCGCCACTGTAGTGGTGTAAATCAAGCTCATCTGGCGTTAGGTTAGTCATTTGTACGTTATCTGGTGATGCTTTTTCTTTTATTAGGCGTTGTAGGTAGTTTGGCCCACCGGCTTTAGGGCCAGTACCAGAGAGTCCACGGCCACCAAACGGTTGCACGCCAACAATGGCACCAATCATATTACGGTTGATGTATACGTTACCTGCACGCGACATTTTCGATAAATGTTCACAACGTTCTTCAATGCGAGAATGAATACCCATTGTTAAGCCGTAACCCGTGTTGTTGATTTGGTCGACAACACTATCAAGCTCACTCGATTTAAAGCGGATAACATGCACACACGGGCCAAATACTTCACGTTTCAATACCGATAAGTCTTTAATTTCGTATAAACGTGGTGCAAAGAAAAATGCGCCATTTTCGCTGTTATCAGGAATTTTACACTCATAGTGAAGTGTTGCATTACCCTTTAGGTATTCAACATGGTCGTTGAGTGTTTTAAGCGCTTTTTCATCTATTACTGGGCCTACGTCTGTAGAGAGTAATGATGGGTCGCCAATATGCAACTCAGCAAGTGCGCCTTTAAGCATATCGATAATGCCATCAGCTACGTCTTCTTGAATAAAGAGTACGCGTAATGCTGAACAACGTTGACCTGCACTTTGGAAACCAGAACTGATAACATCATCAACAACTTGCTCAGGAAGCGCTGTTGAGTCAACAATCATACAGTTTTGGCCGCCAGTCTCTGCAATTAAAGGCACCTGAATATCGTTACGTGCTGCTAATGTTTGCGAGATAAGCGTGCCCGTTTCAGTTGAACCTGTAAACATAACAGCTTGAATACGCTCATCAGGAACAATGGTTTTACCTACTTCGCTACCGCGAGCAATGACAGGTTGTACAACGTGCTCAGGTAAACCAACTGATAGCATTAATTCAATGGCACGAAGTGCGATTAAGCTGGTTTGCTCTGCTGGTTTTGCAATAACCGTGTTACCAGTAACAATGGCCGCTGCAACTTGACCCAAGAAAATAGCGAGCGGGAAGTTCCATGGGCTAATACATAAAATAACACCACGGGCTTCAAAGCGCTCATCTTGCGCAAGCTCTTCAGCACGGGCTGCGTAGTAACGACAAAAATCAACGGCTTCACGTACTTCATCAATACCATCTTGTGCTACTTTACCTGCTTCTTTAATACAGATAGCAACAAGCTCATCGTGATGGCGCTCTAAAATATCAGCAACGCGACGTAATAAATTGGCGCGCTCTCTTACCGGTGTTTGTGACCATGATTCAAATGCGGTTTCAGCGTTGGCTAGCAACACTTTCATTTCATCGCTATTTTGTAATTTTATATGGCCAATAATTTCTTTATGGTTTGCAGGGTTTTTAACTGCCAGCGCGCCCTCTGGTACTTGGCTTTCATCAATTAAATGCTCTTCAAACCAAGTGTCTAAATTTTCTTTAAACGGGGTGATCACGTTAATATCAGTTAAGTCCATACCTTTTGAATTGGCACGTTCTTCACCGTATAAATCAATTGGCATTTTTATCTGTGTGTTGTATTTATTACGTAAACCTTGCAGTGTTTCAACAGGATCTGGCAATAATGCTTCAACCGGTTGTGTGGTATCTACAATGGCATTTACAAATGACGAGTTGGCGCCGTTTTCAAGTAAACGACGTACAAGGTAAGCAAGCAGGTCTTCGTGTTGGCCGACCGGTGCGTATACGCGGCACTGAATTTTTTCTTCATCAACGATTTGGTCAAATAAAGATTCACCCATACCGTGAAGACGTTGGAATTCAAAACCTTGGTTATCACCTTTGGCTACTTCTAAAATAGTCGCTGCAGTGTAGGCATTGTGTGTTGCAAATTGCGGGTAAAGTACATCACGTGCTTCAAGCATTTTAATCGCACACGCTTTATATGATACATCCGTGGTTGCTTTACGGGTAAACACCGGGAAATAATCTAAACCATCTTGTTGTGTGGTTTTGATTTCTGTATCCCAGTATGCGCCTTTTACTAAACGCACCATCATTTTTCGACCTACACGAGTTGCTAGGTCGGTTAGCCATTCAATAACAAAAATAGCGCGTTTTTGATAAGCCTGAACCGCTAAACCAAAACCTTGCCAATCGCCTAAATCGTCATCGCTAAATACTGCCTCAATAACATCAAGAGAAATATCTAAACGGTCAGCTTCTTCAGCATCAACAGTAAAGCCGATATCGTATTTTTTAGCGGCAAGGGCTAGTTCTTTTAGTTTTGGAACGATTTCTTCCATTACACGCTCTCTATGAGTGAACTCATATCGAGGGTGAATAGCCGATAACTTTACAGAAATACCTGGGCTTTTTATTGGACCACGGCCATTTGCGGCTTTACCGATAGCATGAATCGCATTCATGTAACTATCAAAGTAACGCTTGGCGTCTTTCATTGTGCGAGCACCTTCGCCTAGCATATCGTAAGAATATACATAGCCTTTTTGCTCTTTTTCAGCAGCACGCTCAATCGCTTCGTTAATGGTACGACCCATTACGAACTGTTTGCCCATTATCTTCATAGCAAAGTTAACAGACTTACGTATAACTGGCTCGCCTAAACGACCAATGGTTTTTTTGAGTATGCCAAACTGTTGCTCTTTAGTCTTATCGTTATAGTTAACCATTTTACCGGTTACTAATAATCCCCAAGACGAGGCATTAACGAATAAAGAGTCACTACTACCTAAGTGAGAGCTCCAATCGCCGTTTGCTAATTTATCACGTATTAATGTTTCTTGAGTTGCTTTATCAGGAACACGAAGCAGCGCTTCGGCTAAACACATTAATACCACACCCTCTTCACTCGATAGTGAAAATTCATTTAATAGCGCATCAACACCGCTTTGACCGTCTTGGTCTTTACGAATGTTTAAAACTATTTGGCGAGCTCTTTCCCATGCACGGCTTCGTGCTTTAACACCGACTTCTGCAAGTGGTAAAATGTGATCAATAACCGCATTTTCATCTATACGGTAGAAGTCACGGATCTTTTGTCTGATCGGACAAGTCGTTGTTAAATCGCCATTGAATAACATAAGCAACCCTCAGGAGTGTTAAGACTTAGGGTAATTGTTAATTACCGCTAAATGTTGTTGGTGTAAAGCGTGCATTCTAATTAAAATCCAGCAGAATATGCTGGTTAATTTTGCCGTTTTACGATAATTTACAGGGCATATTATTAACTTATCCATATAAAATACTGATATGACTAATCCGAATAGATTACGCCTGCTTGATCGTATCGATATATCAATTTTAGACGTTTTGCAGCGCAATGGTAGAATTTCAAATGTTAACCTCGCAAAACAAGTGAATTTAAGTCCTAGTCCTTGTTTAGATAGAGTTAAACGTCTGGAGCAAGAAGGCTACATTGAGGGATATTTTGCAAAGTTAAGCGAGGAAAAGCTCAATCAAAGCTTAGTGGCGCATGTGCAGGTATCGTTAGTCACCTCAAATACAGCGGTATTTAAAGTGTTTCGCGAACACATTCTTAAAATTAAGCAGGTTGTTGAATGTGACATGGTAGCGGGTGGTTACGACTATTTATTAAAAATTCGTGTCTCTAATATGGACGAATACAGAGAAGTATTAGGTGATTTGGTCGATATTCCGGGAGTGGGTACACACCACACTTACATGGTAATAGAAAAAATAAAACAAGATCCTGGACTGCGTTTAGATATGTAACCTTTGAGTACATTATTGCAGGTATAAAAAATTGCAGGCATAAAAAAAGCATCTTTTTGATGCTTTTTTTATGCCTGCAATATAGGTGGCGCTTACGCCCAACCTTCATAGCGTTTTCTGCGCGATAACACAATAGTTAAAATAATTCCTAAGAACAAACCTAAAAATGCAATAGCACCACCATAAGTGAGTAGCTGACGCTTTTCTTTAGCACTGGTTGCTTGCTTTAATTGTTGTTCTTGAGCAAGCGAGTCTTGTAATTGACTTATTTGTGCTAACAGCTGAGCATTTTGTTCGGTTAGCTGTGAGTTTTGTTCTTGTAGTTCAGGTAATTCTACTTGCGCTTGGCGTAATTTATTTTGCATAGCGCTAATTTCGCTGTTAAGCGCTTGATACTGCTGCTTTAAACCAGCTGATTCGCTGATGAATTTAGCCTCTACCCAGCCTTCACGGTCTTTATCATCTTTAACTTTTATAAAACCGTTTTGTTCATCAGATAATAAAGTCAGTTGCGTGCCTGCATCAATAGAACCGAGTAAGCGATAGTCTTTACTGGCGCCTGAACGCATAAAAGTATACAAGTTATCGATTATATAAGCTGTTTTAGCATTAGTAGGCGGCGTTGATTGAGCTTCCTCTGCTTGGCTCATAAACGGGGCGGCTGTTAAAAGCAGCCATAGTAAACAGTGTTTTAGCATTTATCTACCTTGTTAATCTAGCAGTGTCCGTTGTGAACGTGATTTTTATTTCGCATAAGTATATAGATAGTATGGATTTAATAGTTTAATAGCAAGATAGATATTGTAACCAAAGCATTTTGCTTGCGTGTTTATGACTAAAAAATTTGCAATATAGGTCTGCTTTGTTTATTTTGAGCACTTATTAATTTTAAGGGTAATCCGCAAGCCTAATGGATACTGAGATAGAACTGAAGTTTTTGGTATCAGATGACGTCATTCCACTGATCCCCTCGTTAATTACTCAATTTGCAAAAACAGTCACAAACAAGCCTTCTAAAAGTTTGCAAAATGCTTATTTTGATACGCCAAGCAGAGAGCTGAGAGCACTCGATATTGGTTTTAGAACGCGTTGTACAGACGAGCGCTGTGAGCAAACAATTAAGCTTGCAGGAGACGTGGTGGGGGGATTACATCAACGTCCAGAATATAACCTTCCCATAGAAACAAATCGACCTAATTTAATGGCGTTTGATTCATCAATTTGGCCACACGGCATGCAAATTGATGTTATATCACAAAACCTCTACCCTATATTTAGTACTAATTTTATCCGCCGTACGTGGTTAATTGAAACGCAAAATGGTGCCAAAATTGAAGTGGTATTAGATAAAGGTGAAGTGGCCGCCTCGGGTAAAGTGGAGATTATTAGCGAGCTTGAAATAGAGCTCGTCGAAGGTAGCCGAGAAGAGCTATTTGCTTTAGCAGATAAATTAATAAGCCAAAACAGTGTGCGCTTGGGGCTTTATTCAAAAGCAGCAAGAGGCTACCGCCTAGCGGATAACACACCGTTACAACCGAGTAAATCTATCGGTTTTGTTAAACTTACTAAGCAAGCCACTCAAGAGCAAGCACTTATTGAAGCCATGGGCTTTGGTATTCGCTTTGTGCAAAAACATGAGCAATGCTATTTTGATAAGCCAAGTTTAAAAACATTAAAACGTGTGACCGACGGTATTAGTTTAATTCGTCATAACTTTTGGTTATTTGATGATATTGTCAGTAAAGACAGCACCGAGCACCTCAGAACGGAGCTAAAGTGGTTATTGAGTGAATTAGCATGGGTTGAAAATGCCATTCAGTTAAAAACTTACACTTCTAAGCGCCATGCTTTTTATAAAAAAATAAACAGTGCGCCCGCCTTAGCTCAAGTTATTAACGATTTAAAAGAGTTACAACCGAGTATTGATGATATTTTTGCGCTTTTTCATAGTGCGCGTTACAACCGTTTATTGCTGAGCTTAACAACGTGGCTGATAAATAAGCAGTGGCGTAAAGACTGGAGCCAAGCAGAGCTACAAAACGCTGAGCAGCCCGTTATTGATATTGCTCATCGTTTATTTGATAAAGATTGGAAAAATTTACACCGCTTATTGCCTAAAGAGCAAAGTTTAGCGGGCAATGATTATTTAAATTTTCGTACTCAGTTAGAAAATAGCTTACTCAGTGGTAACTGTTTAGGTGCACTGTTTAATAAAGATGAACGATTAGAATTTAGGCTTCCTTGGCTCGATATTTCTCATGGCATGTATGAGCTAAGCACGCTTGATTATTTAAAACAGCTGTGTGGCGGGCAAGAAGATGCTCAACTAGCAAAAATACAACTATGGTTGGAACAAAAGTCTGACTTTTTAGTCAGTGCCATGGAGCAAAGTCGACACGCTTCATTTGATACAGAACCGTATTGGCTTTGATGGCTAAGCACTTTTGCACGCTTAACTTGTTGCAAAAGTGCATTATTCTATCGCTTTTGTGTTTTGTTACAAATGTGTATTCACAGCCCTCTTGGCAGCTTTACGAGAGTAAACAGGGGGTGAGTATTTATTTTCAGCGTTTGAGCGATGATACCTTGAAAATGAAAGCTGAAACGGTGGTTGAAAATACCACAGCAGAAGATTTAATCGCCTTACTCAGTGATACCGATGCTGCTCCCCGCTGGATAGAAAATATTGCTAAAGTAAAATTACTGAAATATTTAAGCCCCTCAGAAAACCTTGTTTACAGCTTTATTGACTCCCATTGGCCCGTTGCAAATAGAGATTTAGTCACGTATTCGTGCTATACAAAACGCAGCGCGTTGCAAACTCAACTTAGTATTCATGCCCGTCCTGATTTTTTACCTCAAACTAAAGGGGTAGTAAGAATAAGCACATTAAATGCGACGTGGTTACTGACTCAGCAAGCGAATAACTTGCATATTGACTATCAGGTTTATGCGTTACCAGGCGGAAGTATACCCAATTGGCTAAATAACCGAGTCGCTCTCAAAAGCACCTTTAACACGCTAATAAATCTAGCTGAAATACTCACGACAAAGCAGTACACAGCAAAGCCAACCGTCATTCGCACCGGTAATTGCACGCATAGCTAATGACCTCAGTTATATACAAAAAAAGTGACCTGAGTGGTCACTTTTTTAATTGTTATAAGCGCATAATCATTAGTATTTAGCGGATTCACCGTCTTTAGGTATAGACTGTTTTATAAACTCGCGTAAATCGTTGTTAGAGCTTTCTAAATCTGCATGACGTAGGTACATCATGTGGCCACTACGGTAGCCTTTAAAGCTTAATCTATTTTGCATTTTACCACTTGGATCTAGTTGCCACATTGTGTATTTAGCATCAAAGTAGTTTGTTGCACCATCAAAATAGCCAGCTTGAACCATCACATTTAAATACGGATTTTGAGCCATTGCTAAACGCAAGTTTTCACCGGTATTGTTTCCGCTTCTATCCCATGGGTGAACGTTACCAAATAAGTTATATTTGATGTCGGTTTTGTAATTAAGCTCTTCACGCAGGTAGTAGTTAATTGCAGGGGTAAAAGAGTGCAGCCACGATGTAAGCTCTGCCCAGTAATCTGGTGATTCACCGGCATCGCGCTTATCAATCCCTAAATAACGAGAATCCAGACGACCAACCATTTGTCCGCGTTCACGTAATAACTCTTTCCAAAAAAACTGTGTCGGAATGTCTAAGTTATTTTGGCTAACAAATGTTTCAGATAGACCTGCATATTCGGCCATTTTTTTAATAATACGACGTTTTTCATCTGGAGCAATAAATCCGCCTTTTGCAAGCGCGGGAATGAGCTCATTAACGGTAAACTGTTCCACTTCAGGTAATAGCTCGTCTAAGTCTTTAGCTTGTAAATCAGCGTTTAATGCCTTGTGGTACCACGCTGTAGCTGCAAAGTAAGGTAAGCGGTTAGCGGCTTTTACAGGACCGTCGCGCTTAATACCAATATCGGTAGGTGAAACGAGTACAACACCGTTAATGTACATCCATTGACTATTTTGTAGCTCATGCGCTAAGCCTGATACACGAGTGGTACCATAGCTTTCACCAATTAAAAATTTAGGAGAGCGCCAGCGTTCATTGCGAGATACAAAAGTATTAAGCCACTCTGCTAGATATTTTATATCGGCATTCACACCAAAAAATAACTCTTTTTGTTTATCCTTTGGTAGAAGGTTACCATCTTTATCTTCAACGACACGCGAATAACCCGTGTTTACAGGGTTTACGTAAACGATGTCGGCTACGTCTAAAACCGAGTAAGGGTTATCTTTAACACCGTAAGGTTGAATAGGGTAGCCTTCGTCGTCAATTTTTAAAACGCGTGGGCCGGTGTATGCTAAATGCATCCAAACTGACGCTGAGCCTGGGCCACCATTAAATGAAATAAGTAATGGGCGCTTTGTTCTATCATCGACCTTATCGCGCGTGTAGTAAGTGTATTGAAGGGTTGCGATGGCGTCTCCCTTGTCATCCCATACCGGTTGTGTGCCAGTTGCTACTGTGTAAGAAAATCGTTCATTATTTATTTTTGCTTTGTGCTGGGTAACCACTTTACTGTCAATATCAATGCGACGTTGATTATCGGCAAACGAGGCGCTACTTAGGGTGAGCGCAATAGCGGCAATGGGTAAAAATAGACTTCGACTAAATTTCATAAGTGACCCTTTTTATTTTATGTACTGCAGTTATAGCGATATTTGAGTAAAAAACAAAAGTAATGAGACTAGCAGCCGATAATAATCGTTGAGTTTATGTAATTAAGATTAATCTGATCACAGCAAACAGGCGAAATATGCTTGATGTGTATACCGCACTGTAAGTTTAAGGCGATTAAAAAATTTAATTATTAATTAAGTTTTTAAGTAGTTGGTCGCTTTACTTGTTTCTATATAGATGATTGAAAGTGATTTCTTTTTAGGTTTATAACCTTAAAGAGTGAGCGCAAATAAAAGGGAGTTTATGCAACGGGTTTTAATTGTTGAAGATAATATAAGAGTACAGCAGGTACTCAAACATATTGCTGCTCAATACCTTGATGTTTTGGTTGATTTTGCCTCGTCACTTACTCAATGCAAACAACTCCTGAGCCAAACAAGTTATTCACTCGCCTTAGTTGATTTGCCTCTTAGTGGACAAAACGATATGAATGTTGCTCGCTATATTTTATCGCAAGGTATCCCTACGCTATTAATGACAACGCAATTAGAAGAGTCCACGCGCCTAAAAATGCTGGAATTAGGGATTATTGATTACATTATTAAAGATAACCGTGACTCTTACCTTTATGCCATTAAATTTGTAGCACAGTTACTGCGTAACCAAGGGCGAAAAGCGCTAGTTGTTGATAATTCTTTATTGAGCAGTAGCTTGGTTAAGCAAATGCTCGAAAAACAGTTATTTGATGTTATTACTGCTGATAATAGCGCTCAAGCATTGCATATACTTAACCATAATAGGGCAATTAAGTTAGTCATTACTAATCATAATTTAACTGATATGAATGGGTTTGAATTAATTAGAGCAATTCGAAATGTTAAAAGTCGTGAGCAATTAGCCATTATTGGTCTGGCCGATGTATATAGTTATGGTGTTGCCACGCAGTTTATTAAATCGGGTGCAAATGACTTTTTAACTAAGCCCTTTACTCATGAAGAGTTTCATTTTCGAGTGGTAAAAACTATGGAATCGCTATGGCTGGGTGAAGCTATAAGAGCTGATTTATCCCTCGACGCGACTGAGTAAGTCATTATGCTTAAAAAATTAATTAGTACTTAGAACGTTGTACAGCGGGTCACTAGAGATGACGTCTTGCTTTTAACCACCTCGCACCAATGCAGTATTTTGCATAAAAAAAGCGCACCTAAATGGTGCGCTTTTTTGTTTTATATATTATTTATTTTTTTAAGTTTATGTTTTTATTATTAATTTAAAAATGGCACAAAGGTTGGATTGTATAGAGGAAATACAATAACAAGCTAGCGTCCTAAGGGGGCCTTTGTGAAAATGATCAGTGCAATAATAAAGCCATTCAAACTAGATGATGTGCGTGAAGCACTCGCTGATTTAGGCATCGAAGGAATGACAGTGGTTGACGTTAAGGGATTTGGACGTCAAAGAGGGCATACTGAGTTATACCGTGGTGCTGAATATCAGGTTGACTTTATACCTAAAATTAAACTTGAAATTGCTACTCGTAGTGAAAATTGCCAACGCGTTGTAGAAACCATTACCAAAGTCGCTGGAACGGGCAAAATTGGTGACGGCAAAATTTTTGTTTACGACCTAGACCAAATCGTCCGTATTCGTACTGGCGAGCTTGATGATGATGCAATTTAAGGGGGCAACATGGAAAATACAATTATAGAGCTGAAGTTTTCGCTCGATACGTTTTACTTTTTAATGTCTGGCATCTTAGTCATGTGGATGGCAGCCGGTTTTGCAATGTTAGAAGCGGGTTTAGTGCGCTCTAAAAATACCACAGAGATTCTAACTAAAAATATCGCGCTTTATTCTATCGCGTGTACTATGTTTTTGTTGATAGGCTACAACATTATGTACGTAGATAATGTTGAAGGCGGTGTTATTCCTTCGTTTGGTGGGCTAATAGGTAGCCAAGCGGCAGATGCTAATCATTCATTAGAGTCTGACTTTTTCTTCCAAGTAGTGTTTGTTGCAACGGCTATGTCTATCGTATCTGGCGCCGTAGCTGAGCGTATGAAATTATGGGCTTTCTTAGTGTTTACTGTGGTACTAACAGGCTTGATTTACCCAATTGAAGGTTACTGGACATGGGGTGGCGGCTTCTTATCTGAATTAGGCTTTGTTGATTTTGCAGGCTCTGCCATTGTCCATGCAACGGGTGCGGCTGCAGCGCTTGCGGGTGTAATTCTACTGGGTGCACGTAAAGGTAAATATGGTAGAAATGGTGAAATTTACCCAATTCCAGGTTCAAATTTGCCGCTTGCTACATTAGGCACATTCATTTTATGGATGGGTTGGTTTGGCTTTAACGGCGGATCACAGTTATTAATTTCAGATAAAGAAAACGCAACAGCGGTAGGTCAAATATTACTTAATACCAACGCTGCTGCAGCTATGGGCGCAATTTCAGCCTTGTTCTTATGTAAACTGTTATGGGGCAAAGCTGATTTAACCATGGTACTTAATGGTGCACTTGCAGGCTTAGTGGTTATTACTGCAGACCCATTATCACCATCACCACTAATGGCGTGTTTATTTGGCTTACTAGGTGGCTCATTATTGATACTTAGTATTGTCGCACTGGACAAAGCGAAGATAGATGATCCCGTGGGCGCTATTTCTGTTCACGGTGTGTGTGGCATCCTAGGTATAGTGCTAGTGCCTGTTACTAATGCTGAGGCCAGCATTGTTAATCAGTTGATTGGCCTACTATGTATTATTGGTTTTGTGTTTATTGCTTCATTCATTGTATGGGCAATCCTCAAGCAAACCATGGGTATTCGTGTTACCGAAGAAGAAGAGTTAAACGGTATGGATCAACACGATTGTGGTATTGATGCTTATCCAGAGTTTGTATCAGTTAGAAGTAATTAATTTAAAGTATTGTGTGTTCAATCAAAGCCCTACTCTGTTAGGGCTTTTTTGATTTCAGGGGAGGTTAATTTTTCAGGTGCTAGAGTAATGTGATAAGCTCCTCGCGTTAAATTAACCTTCGGAATATATTACACTTAAATGGCTGAAAAAAAGAAAACATCGACCAGTAAACCCTCGACTAAGCGCGCTACTAAGTCATCTAAATCATCGGCGCGAAAAAGTGCGACTAAAAAAACTTCAAGCACCACAAAACGGCCACTTTTTAAAACGTTGTTTTCTATTTTTTGGAAACTGAGTCTGGCGACGTTTATCGCCATTGCACTTTATTTTATTTACCTTGATGCAAAAATAACTCGCCAGTTTGAAGGTAATAAATGGCAACTTCCGGCACAAGTATATGCCCGCTCAATGACGTTTTTTCCAGGCCAGTTTTTATCAGAGCAAGAAGTTTTATGGGAGCTTAAGCGCTTAAACTACACGGCGGTTAATCGCTTAAGCCGGACTGGGCAGTATATTAAAACAGCCAATAGTATTAAGGTTTTTCGTCGTGATTTTGAATTTTATGATGGTTTAGAGAGCGCTCATGTTATTGAATTGCGTTTCTCTGGAGAGAAGGTAGCCAGTATTAAAGATAAGTTTGGCCGTCGCTTAAACACTGCCAGATTAGAGCCTGTACAAATAGCCCGTATTGGTAATGACTCAAAACAAGATAGAGAGTTTGTACCATTAGATAAATTTCCTGACATGCTTAAAAATACCTTATTAGTAGTTGAAGACCGCGATTTTTATGATCATCACGGTGTATCGGTATTTTCAATTTTACGCGCTTTGTATACCAATATTCGCGCAGGGCGCACCGTGCAAGGGGGGAGTACATTAACCCAGCAGCTGGCTAAAAATATTTACCTTACCCGTGAGCGTTCGTTAGTGCGTAAAATTAATGAAGCCTTTATTGCGCTTATTCTTGATTACCGTTACTCAAAAGATCAGATTCTCGAAGCCTATTTAAACGAAGTGTACTTAGGTCAGTCATACAACCAAGGGGTACATGGAATGGGGCTGGCCGCCGAGTTTTACTTTGCTAAACCTGTTGATGAACTCGAGTACGACCAAATTGCCTTGCTGGTGGCTATGGTTAAAGGCCCATCTTATTACAATCCTAGACGTTACAAAGAACGTGCGATGGAGCGTCGTGACCTAGTGCTGCGTTTAATGGTCGATAACAAACTTATTTCTACTAAAGAGTATAGAGCCTCGTTAAAGCGCGCAATTGATATTGCACCAATGAAAGCCAGCTTGCAAAAGTCTTATCCAGGTTACTTAGAGTTGGTTAATCGCGAGCTTAAACAGCTACTACCCGATCAAGACGTATTGGATGCGGGTGTGCGTGTATTTACCTACTTTGATTTACAAAAACAAACCGCGATGGAAGAGTCGATTCAGGCCAGTTTACCTTATTTAGAAAGACGTCCAAATACCAAAGAGTTAGAAGCGGCGATGATCTCCGTTAATGTTGAAAAAGCCGGTGTATCAGCGTTAGTCGCTGGACGTGATGTACGCTACTCAGGATTCAACCGCGTGCTCGATACCAAACGAAATATTGGCTCATTAGTTAAACCTGCAGTGTATTTAAGTGCACTGCAGCTTCCTCATTATAACTTAGCGACGTTACTTGATGACTCGCCTGTTCAAGTCACCAACGAGGAGGGTAACGTATGGCAGCCAGTAAACTTTGATCATCAATACCGTGGTGCCATGCCTCTTTATAAAGCATTTAGCCATAGTATTAATATACCGGCAGTTAACTTAGGGCTTGATGTAGGCGTGGATAAAGTGGCTAACACGCTCAGGGGATTAGGAGCTAAAGGCTATATTAATGAATACCCATCGTTATTATTAGGGGCTATTGAAATGTCGAGCTTTGAAGTGGCACAGCTTTATACCACGATTGCAGCAGACGGTGAATACAGAGAACTGACGTCTATTTCTGCGTTAACCGATTCTGTTGGTAAAGTACTTTATAAGCACAAAGTAATTAACGAGCAACGCTTTGATAAAGATGCCATGTACATGACCAAATATGCTATGAAGCGAGTAACTAAAGATGGCACCGCTAAGCGCTTAAACTTACATTTTCCGTCAATCCAGTTGGCTGGTAAAACAGGCACCAGTAATGAATTACGCGACAGCTGGTTTGCTGGATTTGATCAAAATACAGTGACGGTTGCATGGATAGGCCGTGACGATAATAAAAGCACCGGCTTAACCGGCAGTGTTGGCGCGCTTGAAACCTATATTCGTTATTTAAAACCGCTAAACCCGCAAGCAATTGCCGATACCCGTCCGCCTTCAATTAGGTGGGCATTTGTAAACGAGCAAACTGGGAAGCAAGCACCACCGGGCTGTGGCAAAGTGATTCAACTGCCACTTAGAGCCAGTGAGTTTAAACCAAGACCAGAATGTATTCGTTAAATAGTAAAAACAAAAAAAGCCCGAAAGGGCTTTTTTTATGGATTTCTTTAATAAAGGACTAGTGAAATGTTTTTATTTATTTTTATAGTATAAATATTGTTCACCCGTTGTTAGTTTAAAGGAATGGGTATTTATTTATTTTTTGTTAAATTTGTTGGTTTTTTTGTTTGCATTTTTGTTTCATAAGCATATTATAAATATGCCTTTAAGGCATATAATTATAATTTCAAACAGGGATAAATAATGAAATCAATATTTAGGAAAAGTATAACGGCAATTGCCGTATCAGCATCCTTAGGCCTAGCATTACCTGCTGTTGCATCTGATGTAATAGGAACTGTAAATAATATTAATGATAATAGTTCTTACACTGTAAAAGTTAAAAACCCAGCAACTGGTTTAGAGCGAACTCTAAGTATTTCTAGTGAAGGTACCTTTCGCTTTGCCTCTCTGCCTACAGGTAGTTACGAGATACAAATATTAAAAGGCGATGCTGTAGTTGCTGAAGACCGCGTTAGAGTCTCTTTAGGTGCCAATTCAAAAGCTAATTTTGATCTTAACAGTTTCGATTCTTCTGGCCCAGAGGTAATTCAAGTTGTTGGTGCTCGTATTTCATCAATAGATCTTTCAACAGCTGATTCGGGCCTAGTTATTACAGATGCTGAAATTGACAGAATGCCAATTAATCGTGATTTAACATCAGTTGCATTATTAGCACCTGGGGCTGTAAAAGGCGATAGCGCATTTGGAAATACAGCGTCATTTGGTGGTTCTTCTGTTGCTGAAAATGCATGTTATATTAACGGGTTAGAAGTTACTAATACTCGCCAAGGTTTAGGGTGTGGTGAAGTTCCGTTTGAATTTTATGATCAATTTCAAGTTAAAACAGGTGGTTATTCAGCCAAGTTTGGTCGAGCTACTGGTGGTACTATTAATACAACTACAAAAGGCGGTACTAATGAGTGGGAATTTTCTGCTGTAGTTCAGTACCAACCGGATTCTTTACAAGAAGAAGGCAGCATTTCTCGTGGTAATAATGGAGCAGGGCAAATCTTCAGAGATGAAAGCTATGACTCTGATAGCAAAACTGACGTAACACTCGCCGTTGGTGGTCCTCTTATTGAAGATACCCTTTTCTTTTACGGGTTAATAAATCCTCGTGATACTGAGTCATCATATACTTGGGGGGGAGATGAGTTTTCACCGAACGATCAGTACCGTGAAGAGTCTGCATCTGGCGGTGATAATCTATTCTGGGGTGGTAAACTTGATTGGGATATTAATGAAAACCATCGATTAAGCTATTTTGCTTATTCAAATCGCCGTGATATTGAGCGTTCTGTTTATGATTACAACAACGGTGTTATAGGCGACCGTAAAGATGGTGCTTTACTTAAGCGTGGTGGCGAAGCGCAAAGCTTGAGTTACACTGGTGTACTAACTGAAGATTTAGTTGTCACAGCAATGGCTGGTACAATTGAGACTGAGTACGAAACGCAATCAGAAAACTTAATTTGCCCAAGTATTACAGATTCTCGTGGTACTTCTAATCCAATCACCGGCTGTGGTGCTGGTGGTAGCTTTGGTGCAAATAATGATGAAAATACTCAGTACCGCCTTGATATTGAGTATGTTTGGCAAGATCATCAGATTAGCTTTGGTATCGATTATCAAGAGCGTGAATCTGAGCGTGTGAGCCGTCCTATCGGTGGCCACAGTTATGATTACCGTACACTAGCGGCTAACGGCAGTTTTCAAGCTGATAATGGCGCATTAACAAACAATACTGGTAACGTATTGCAATACGTTGAAGATCGAGTCTTTGATGGTGGCGGTAGCTTTAAGTCAGAGCTTACGGCTTATTACATAGAAGATAATTGGCAAGTAACAGATGATTTTGCGGTAACTGTTGGCTTACGTATCGATGAGTTTGACAGTTGGGGCACAACAGATAAGCTACTTACAAGCTTCAAAACGGATGTTGCTCCTCGTTTAGGTTTCACGTGGGATCCAACGAGCACTGGCGACACTAAAGTATATGGTACTTATGGACGTTATTACTTACCTGTTGCAAACAACACTATTTTCCGTGCAGCATCTGGGGTAAGTGATATTACTACTGCTTATACATATACGGGTGTTGATGCAACGACAGGAGCACCTACAGGTTTAGCTCCTTTGGCTGATACTCTTGGCACGGGCGGTTTAGCAAACTCACAACAAGTGAGTGGTGTTCCGGTTATTCCAGAAAAAGATATTTTCCAAGCACAAGAAGCCGAACCATTTTCAAAAGATGAATATATTCTAGGTGTACAGCAAGCACTAAATGATGAGTACACTGTTGGTATTAAAGGTGTTTATCGTGAAGTTGCTACTGCATTAGATGATTACTGTGGTCGTTATGCTTACCCATATTGTGTGATGATTAATCCTGGTTCATCTTCTAGCTGGTATAGTGATGGTTACTATTGGAATGGTACTGATTGGGGTGATTCAAGCTTTGATAACGACGGTGTTCCAGATGAAGGTTCACTAACGACTTACTCTGCCGACACTATTGGTTTACCTAAGGCTAATAATGAATATACCGCCGTAGAGTTTAACTTAAATTATCAGGCTGATACGATTCGTTACCAGTTTGGTTATACATGGGCACGAAGTGTTGGTAACTTTGAAGGTGCTGTTAAATCCGATATTGGCCAAGCTGATGCGGGTATTACACAAGACTTCGACTTCCCAGCTGTAATGGATGGCTCTCAGGGTTATCAACCTAATGATCGTCGTCATACATTTAAATTCTTTGGTAGTTGGGAGCCAGTTGAAAACTTGACTGTAGGTTGGAATGCAACATTACAAAGTGGTCGTCCTAAAAGTTTATTCGGCCAAGGTTACCCGTCAAAAGATCCAAATCTAAATGGTGGTTGGGGTGATACTTTCTACATTTACACAAATGAGTGTCCTGATACCAATGGTAATGGTGAATGTGAGCAAGAAGAAAAAATCTATGAGAAGCATGACCGTGGTACAAATGGTCGTACACCATGGACATTTAACTTAGATTTATCTGCTGCATATAACTTTACTGTTTCAGATATTGATATGAGAGCATCAATCAATGTGTTCAACATATTAAATAGTCAGTCAGAAGCGTCTGTAAATGAGCATTACGAGCAAAATGAAGGCGAAGTTAATGCTTACCATGACGCTGCTTACTCTTGGCAGACTCCACGTTATGTTCGTATAGGGTTTGAAGCTCGATTCTAATCAACAGAATAACGGTTCAATAGCGTTAAAAAACAAAAAAAGCCCGAAAGGGCTTTTTTTATGGGTAAGCGTTTTTAAAAACTAAACGTTATAGCTTAGCAAAAGCGCGCTCTGCTGCTTCAATCGTTGCTTGAACTTCTTGCTCTGTGTGCGCAGCACACACAAAACCAGCTTCAAACGCTGAAGGCGCTAAATAAACCCCTTCTTCAAGCATTAAGTGGAAGAACTTTTTAAAGCGCTCTAAATCACATTCAGTGGCTTGTTTGTAAGTAGTTACTTTTTCTGCATCGGTGAAGAAAAAGCCATACATACCGCCAGCGTAGTTAGTCGTTAAGGCAATACCTGCTTTTTTAGCTGCGGCTTCAAAGCCTTCACAAATCGCTTTACTAATGGCTTCTAACTTATCATGCACGCCAGGAGCGCTTAGTAGTTCAAGTGATTTTAAGCCTGCTGCCATCGCAATAGGGTTACCTGAAAGTGTACCCGCTTGATAAACAGGGCCTACAGGGGCTATGTAATCCATGATTTCTGTTTTACCACCAAACGCGCCTACTGGCATGCCACCACCAATTACTTTACCTAAACAGGTTAAGTCTGGTTTGATGTTGTAATACGCTTGAGCGCCACCAAGGGCGACACGAAAACCTGTCATTACTTCATCAAAAATAAGCACGGATTGGTATTGATCACATACTTCACGCAGACCTTCTAAAAAGCCGGACACTGGTGGAATACAGTTCATGTTACCTGCAACTGGTTCAACAATAATACACGCGATTTCATCGGCGTACTTGGCAAAAATCGCTTTCACTTCTTCAATATTGTTAAACGAAACGGTGAGTGTGTGCTTAGCTAAATCTTCAGGAATACCTGGAGAGTTAGGTACACCCATAGTTAATGCGCCAGAGCCGGCTTTTACTAGTAATGAGTCTGCATGGCCGTGGTAACACCCTTCAAATTTTAAGATTTTGTCACGACCAGTAAAACCACGGGCTAAACGAATTGCACTCATTGTTGCTTCAGTACCAGAGCTTACCATGCGTACTTTTTCGATTGATGGTACTAGCTCTTTTACTTTTTCAGCCATTAAAATTTCAGCTTCAGTAGGCGCTCCGTAGCTTAAACCATTTTCTACCGCGTCATGCACTGCTTGTTTAATTTCAGGGTGATTGTGGCCCATAATCATTGGACCCCAAGAGCCTACATAATCGATGTAACGGTTGCCATCAGCATCAAATGTAAACGCGCCCTGTGCTTTAGTAATAAACAGCGGGGTACCACCTACACCATTAAATGCACGCACTGGCGAATTTACTCCACCAGGAATAGAGTCTTGAGCTCGTTTAAATAAGTCTTGGCTAATTGTCATGAAAAATCCTATTGTTTTATCACTTTAAAATTAAAGCTTAGCTGTCGCGTTTGCGGCTAAACCAAGGAACGCTTACTTCATACTGCTCGACTTTGTTTTCTACGCCGAGGATTAAAGCAAACAGTGCCATACGAATGAGTACGCCATTTTGTACTTGGCGGAATATCGCTAGATTGTCGTTAGCATTTAAGTCGTTATCAAGTTCGTTTGCCTCTAGGCGACTATCGCGAGGAAGCGGGTGCATTAATACTGAATTAGGTTTGCAATGAGTATTATAAATAGACTGGCTAATTCTAAATCCACCACGATACTTATTAGCTTCTTCTTGTGATGGAAAACGCTCTTCTTGGATTCGTGTTTGATAAACGATATCGGCTGCTAAGTTACCTTCCATTTTATCTACCAGTTCAATTTTATGACCGGCATTTTCAACCGCAGATAAAATTGAGTCAGGCATTTGCAAGCCATTAGGGGCAACCATCGAAAACTTAATGTCTTTGTAATGGCACAGTAACTTAGAGAGTGAGTGAACAGTACGGCCATATTTTAAATCGCCGACTAGCGCAATATGCATACCATCGATATTTTGATCGAAGCGGTTAAGTTCACGCTCAATAGTTAATAAATCAAGCAATGCTTGGGTAGGGTGCTCATTGGGTCCGTCACCACCGTTTATTACTGGTACGCTGCAACCTGTTGCAAATTCAGCTACCGAGCCTGAGTCAGGATGGCGCATAGCAACAGCATCAGCATACGCTGAAATAACTCGTGCGGTATCATAAAGTGATTCGCCCTTAGCAAGCGCAGAGCTTTGCATGCCGGTGGTTTCACGAACTAGTCCACCGAGTAAGTTAAACGCAGTGCCAAAACTAACACGAGTACGTGTACTGGGTTCAAAAAACAGATTTGCTAAAATAGCGCCTTCAAGCACGTTGGTCCGCTTTTGTTTTTTAGCGTATGGCTCCATTTTTTTTGCCACAGCAAATATGCGTTCAATACAGTCTCGGTCGAGTTGATTAACAGAGAGTATATTTTCACCTTGGAAACTGAACATGGGGTTATTCCTAGTTATTCAAAAAGGCGCGATAATCCACAAAGGAGCACGCAATCGCGCGTATTATACAAACTTAGTATGCGACTTGGCAGCGTAATTTATAAGCCTTTGCTAAAAGCTTGGCTTAATAATCGCCAAAGCGACAATAACGAGTAGCGCTAAAACAGGTAGCTCGTTGAAAATGCGATAAAACCGATCGCTTTTGGTATTTCTATCGTGTTTAAAATCAGCTAACAATTTGAAACAGTAGCCATGATAAATATATAAAATAATCACCAGCACGAGTTTGTAATGCAGCCACATGCTGTAACGAAACCATTCTCGGCCGTATTCAACAATAGTCAATACGCCAAATACTGCGGTAAGCACCGCAAAGGGTGTAACAAAATAAAGTAGCCGACGTTCCATTACTTTTAGCATTGAGTTACACGATTTTTCTTCACTCATAGAGTGATAAACAAAAAGTCGAGGTAGGTAAAAAATACCGGCAAACCAAGCAATCATAAAAAATACGTGTAAGGTTTTGTAGATTAATAATGCGCTCATATTGTTCTCATTATTGTTAAAGTAGACTGTTACGTATGGTTAAAATATGGTGAATTTGATCCCACCTTAGTAATCCCATAATTTGTTGATTATCTAATAAGTTATATACATAAAGTGCACCACTGCGTTTATCATTCAAAATTTCAAATGCATCTGCAAGGGTGGCTTGGCTGCTAATACCTTGTAAGCTAATGTATTTTATATTGACCGCCTGATCAGACATTAAACTTAAGTCATATTCAGCTAGGCGATAACCATTTTCTTCATCAAATACAATTAATGGTGTTTGGCTGTCCATGGCATCTAGACTGTTTTTTATTTGCTCTTTATCGTCGGAGTAGAGCAGTTTAAAGTCTTCATCCATATCATCCATTACCCCTACTTTTTGTAGGGCTTCAGTGGCGGGAGAGACATGATAGGGAAGCCCTTGAAAGTCTAATTGCTGTAAAAATATAGAGCGGTTACCAAATACCTGCAAAGCTGTAACGTAGGCGGTGGTAATGACGATCATCGCCGGTACAATAATTTCCGGTGACGAGGTCAGCTCCATTACGGTGGTCAGTGCTGCTAAGGGGGAGTGCAACGTTGCCGCCAGTAAGCCAGCCATGCCCAGCACCCCGTAAGTGCCGGCTATATCGGTGCCGGGGCTAATAAATTGAGCAAAAAATGCCATTAAAGTACCGGTTAAAACGCCCAGCCCAATAACCGGACCTATCAACCCACCAGGAATACCTAAGCCAATAGCAAATAAGGTGGCTAATAACTTAGCAATTAAAATAGTGGTGAGTAGTTGAATATTTTCAGGTGACTCAACCGCAATAGTGATAGCGCTCATACCCGAGCCCATTGCTTGTGGAACTGCATAGGCAATTAAGCTGGCAATACACCCTGCAATCATTAAACGTGGAAACATACTAAGTGGTTTAAAGGTTTTAATAATTAACATTAAATTCTGATTAAAAGCATAAGCCACCGCGCCTAATCCCATGCCGCATAAAATTAAATAGGGGTAATGCCACCCACTTAAGGGGGCAATGGTTATTAGCGCAAGTTCTGAGCCTTCACCAAATACAAACTGTGTTGCTAATGCGCCGGTAACGGCTGCGAGCATAATCGGCACAAAAATATGCACTTTGTATTCTCTGAGCACCACTTCCATTACAAAAATAACCGCAGCCAGGGGGGTGTTGAACGATGCAGCAATGCCCGCAGCAACACCACAACCACTGAGGGTACGCATAGCGTTGTGGGGTAAGTGTAGTTTATTTGCTAATATGCTTGCCCCCGCTGCTCCCATATGAACTGAGGGGCCTTCGCGGCCAACAGAAAAACCGCTGATCAGTGCCAGCGCGCCGCCTACAAACTGGTTAACCGTATTATAAAGTGGCATTTGCCCGTAATGACGTTTTATTCTGTGTATTACAAAAGGGATACCCAAGCGGTAATGTTTAAAGCCGGTAAAAGCCGCAAATGTGGCTATCAGAAGTGCAGCAATCAAAGGCATTAATACCCGTTCTAGGGTAGGGAGAGTAGTAAAGTCGTCAGGGGTTTCTAAAAATAAGCTTTGAAAAAATAAAATGGTTAGGCGAAACAGTATAATGAAAAATGCAGCAATTAATCCGGCACTTACGCCCAATAAGCATAATTGTACGGATGTTTTTGGTTTTGCTAATCGACGTCTCAGTCGCTCAAGCCACATGCTTTATTTCCCCGTAGCATTTTTAGGCGTCAAGTTTATCAAAATAGTCTAGGGAAGTCCTTGAGATTTTTAACAACCGATTAATTTAAATTAAATTTATAGTATATTGATTCACAGAACAGATTAAACGCGCATTGTTTTAATTAAAGCTTATAAACGCGAGCTTACTATACTTGATTAAAACACTCAGGTATTAGATAATCTGGTGCATTAGTATAAAGGTATTGAGGGTTATAAAATGTCTGAAGAATTACCCATTAAGTTTAGCGACGCAGCCGCTGTGCGTGTTAAACAGTTAATCGACGAAGAAGAAAACCCAGATCTAAAACTGCGTGTTTATGTCACAGGCGGTGGTTGTTCAGGTTTTCAATACGGTTTTACTTTTGATGAAAAAGCGAATCCTGGCGATTTAGAAATTGTTAAAAACGGGGTTACCTTAGTCATTGACCCAATGAGTATCCAGTATTTAGTTGACGGTGAAGTAGACTACACCGAAGGGTTAGAAGGGGCACGCTTTTTTGTCTCTAACCCTAATGCCACAACAACGTGTGGCTGTGGCGCTAGTTTTAGCGTGTAAAGATACCGTTATTTGAAAAAAAACCGCTTAATTAGCGGTTTTTTTATGTGTTTAAAATCATAACTCAGTTGGTCTGTATTCTGTTATTTGCATTATTAACACAAAAAAACCAAGTACGAATGCAGAGAAAGCTAAAATATAGATAAAGCCTTTTTTACCCTGTTTGATTGGAATTGCATAATGGCGCAAAAAAAAGTACCAGCCCAAGCATAAAATAATAGGCAGTAAAAAAAGTAGTCTAAACATGATTTAGCCTTTTTAAGCAAATAATAAGTTAATAATAAACGGCTTATATTTAAATGAAACAAAAAAGTTATAAAATATTTAACCTTATTCAGAGTTAGTAAATATTTGTTGTTAAACTTTAATCGCATAATTACTAATTAATCATTCAGATCAACGGTGAATGGTATATAATGTATCCAAGAGTGAAACGGGCAAGGTTTCATTTTTCACAATAATAAAGTGTTAATACATATTTGAGCGTTTTTATTGGTTGAATTGTAAGCGTTTACACTGCGCTTTAGTGAGTGGTTGTAGGTTTACAGTGTTGGCGATTTTAAGCGCTTAGCTATATGTATATTTAAACAACGAGTAGGAGTTGTATATGATGGGTAAAACCGTATCTTCGGAAGAAAATGCAAAATTAACAAAGTGGCTTAAAACTAAACGCCATGAAAAAGGCTACACCATGCGCAGCTTAGCGCAAATCTTGGGTACGCCACATTCTTTTATTGGCAAAATTGAAAATCAGGAACGTCGTTTAGATGTAATTGAGTTTGTTCGCTACTGTAATGCATTAGAAGTCGACCCGTATGAAGCATTAAGCTTAATTAAAGCTGACTAACGCTTTCTTTTTGGCTGTAATCGTAAAGTTAAATTAGCGTCTACAGCCAATACTAGTGCAGGGATGCATTAGGTATTTTTATGATAATTTTGCTCTAGTGAATATAGTTTGTGCCTAATTAGAAATAAAAACACTAATGAGGGTAAAACCATAAGTGCAGTTAATACAAAGAACAATGACCAATTTCCCATTAGCCAATCATCAATAACCACGCCACTGTAACTCGATAATAACGTACGCCCTAAATTACCCAATGATGCCAATAGCGCATAATGGGTGGCGCTAAATGCTCTGTCACACAACATAGATATAAAGGCAACCATTGCCACTAAAGACCAAGCTTGGGTAAAGCCATCAACTACAATTGCCATTGCATATAAGTGCTCTTGTGGACCAGCTAAGGCTATCCAAGAAAACATTAAGTTAGATGCTGCCATGGCTACGCCACTAATAAATAAGCCTTTCACAATGCCATATTTATGGTTAAAAATACTGCCCAAAAAGGCAAATACAATGGTGATTAATCCCGTGCCGAGTTTTGAGTAATTTGCTATTTGCGTATTACTAAAGCCAACTTCTTTATAAAATACAATCGACATCCGCGCTAAAAATGCTTCACCAATCTTAAATAAGAAAATAAACGCCAGCAGCGCCAACGCGGTTTTAACGCCATTTTTAGCAAAAAAGGTTTTAAACGGATCAACCACGGTAACGCCTAGCCATGCGAGCGTTTTTGTCAGTGGTGTTTGTTTAGTTGCGGCGAGTTTTTCAAGATAAACACGTTCTAGTTCGGCATGTACGGCTTCGCGATTTGATTGTGGCTCTTTAGCCCAAAATACACAGCTAATTAATAACAGCATAATCGCGGATAAAAAATAATACACCTGTGGCCAGTCAATATTTGGCATATCAGCCATGTAAAAAGGCACAGCTCCTAATAAAGCATAGCCAGTCCACCAACCTGAGGTGGCCATTGCAGCAGCCGCGGTGGCTTTGTGAGATTCATTTTCACTAAGGGTGTCTATTCGAAAGGCATCTATTGCAATATCTTGCGTGGCAGAGGCTATGGCGATTAACAAGCAAAGTGCGGCGGCAGCCGCTAGGTTTGCTTTCAAATCAAGTCCTGCAAGTAGCAATGTGCCAAGCAAAATAAAGCTTTGGCAAAACAGTATCCAACTACGGCGCTGACCAAGCCAATTATATAAAAAGGGCAGTTTAGTGCGGTCGATTAAAGGTGACCATAAAAAGTTGATGCTGTAGGCACCAAACACAATGCCAAATAGGCCAATCATGCTGCGGCTCAAACCTTCATCTTTAAGCCATGCCGACATTACTGAGCCAATTAATACCCACGGAAAGCCACTGCTCATTCCAAATATAAAAACATTAATCAAACGTTTATCTTTAAAATAAGAAAAGTATTCGCTAACAGAAAGTGTGCTATTCATAGGGGCTCATTGGCTTATACAAAGAGCAGTTAAGGCTGCTCTTATTAAAAAAGTTATAAAGGAACTTGCTCAAGCACCTTAATATTTAATATAACGACCGGTTTTTCGGGTACAAAGTTGTAGCCAATTTTGTCATTAAATCCGGTTTTTACAGCCATGATTTTATCGAGTGTTTCATAGCCTTCCATCACACTGCCAAACACTGCAAATCCCCAATCACGGCCAGGGTTTAAATGATCGTTATCATCCATATTAAAAAAGAACTGACGCGTTCCTGAGTGTGGTTCACGGTCTTGATAAGCCATCGCAATGCTATACATATCGTTTGTTAAGCCGTTACCGCTTTCATTAAAAATAGGGTCGTTTTCATGTAGACCATCGTAATCTTTATCATAACCACCGCCTTGAATTACAAAGTCACGATCATTTTCTACGTCGCGTTCTACACGATGAAACACACTGCCTTGATAGCTTTTATCCGACACGTACGTTAAAAAATTATTGACCGTAATAGGAGCTCTTGAGCGGTCTAATTCAACCACAATGCTGCCCAACGATGTCACAATTTCTACCCGAGGAAAAATGTTATCTTTTTGCACAAAACGACCCTCTTGAGCCGCTAAGCTACTAACGCTAAATAATAAGCTTACGCAGATTAAAAAAAGTTGCTTCATTGTTAACCTTCTAAAAATGCAATTAATTCTGGGTCAGATACAATGCGGGTAATTAACTGCTCAGTCAACTTATTGAGCTGACCTTCAACTTTTGCCCTATCGTGACCAAGCGGGCCAGATAAATTAGCATTACCGCTGTAGCGTTTACTAAAATTACTGGTCGGGCGAATCACCCGCACTTCAAATTCAATCTTGGCTTCACTGGTATGGCTCATTAGCGTTTCTGTAACTACCGCTTGCAGCGTGTGAATATCTAACTCAAAACGCAATTGCGCTAAATTAGAAATGCTGGCGCCATTGCGACTCAGCGCACTGTCTAGCGCACTTTTAACCGATTCAGTAATACCCGTACTGGCAATGGTTTTGGTTTTGCTCGATTCAATCAGCTTTAAGGTTGCACTGTCACCACGTAAATCAATCACGCTGGTGTTTAAGCTGCTGTTTATTGAGCTTATTTGACCACTTTTATACACAGGGTTAAGAATAAGCTGATTAGGCTGATTGGCACATCCCGAAAAAACCACTAATGTACAACAGCTCAATAATGCTTTTAAGAGTTTCATTTATAACGTCCCACTATTTTTAGTTGCGCTAAGTACCACAAACTTTTTATTAGAGCCTAATAAAGTACAGTTACCAAACATACGGTTTAGTTTGTCGTGGTAATCTAGATGGCGGTTACCAATAATACGCAGCTCGCCACCTTCTTTTAATGTGTCTTTTGCTTGCTTGAACATTTGCCATGCTATGTGGTCGGTAACCGCTTGTGCTTGGTGAAATGGCGGATTACACAATACAATATCAGCGCTTTCACGTTCAAAGTCAGTTAAACAATCATTCTCTATAAAGGTACATTGTTCAAACTTGTCTTCCATGTTGAGCTCAATGTTGAGTCGAGCTGATTCAACCGCCATATACGACTCATCAACAAAGCTAATATGGGCATTAGGACAGCGCGCTAATGTCATTAAACCAACTACGCCATTGCCACAGCCTAAATCAATAATATTTTTGGCTTTATTTGTTTGTGGCAAATAATTAAAAAAGAAACGCGCGCCAATATCAAGTGAATCACGTGAAAACACATTGGCATGATTACTTATTGTAAAATCAGTGCCTTCGAGCGGCCAGCTCACTGGGAAATCTGCACCTTTATAACCGCCAGCGGCCTGGCTAATAATTGAACGTGATTTTTTTACTGCGAGGCTTGTTTTCGTCTCACCAATAAAATCTTCAAATGCTTTAATCGTAGAGTTATGCACGTCTTTAGTTTTTGCAGCACCAATAACCGGTGTACCGGGCGCCAGTACTTCGCTTAATTCAGATAGCTGATACTGTAAAAAAGCCAACGTGCGTGGTACTTTTACCAACACTAGGTCTACTTGTTCGGGCAAAGCCGATAAACTATCAAGCTGGCTAAACGCAGTTGTTGCGATTTTGTTTTGCGCTAAGTTATAAGCCGCCGCCTGATGGCTAATATAAGAGTCGTTTACTGAACAAACTGTTAATTGTTGCTTGCTAAAGTAACAGCTAAGTGCACCAAAGCTGTCGTTTAAGATCAGTAAAGAGCGACAATCAGGGTAGTGTTCATTAACATAGTCAATGAGGTATTCGTCTGCTGAATCCCACGCTTGTAAGCTGCGGTTTTTTTGATCCAAAGGAAAGCGTTCAAGAGTAAAGGTGTTATCGCCGAGCGTAGCTTGCGTAGTCATAATAGTTTAATGATCGGTAATCAAATGATAGGTAAATTCTAACATGCAACCGCCAAACGCCAACCCCCAACTGTTACCAAATGGCTTTTCTTATCAAAGTAGGGTGCTTAGTGCGCAAAAAAGCCTCGATTTATTTTATTATTTGCAGCAAAACTTAAATTGGCAACAACCAAATATAACGGTGTTTGGCAAAACGGGGCCAATACCAAGGCTGCAATGTTTTATCAGCGAAGAGAATCTTGAGTACGGCTATTCTGGGCATAAACTCGATTTAGAGCCTTGGCCAGACGTATTACTTGCTATGCGAACACGATTAGAAAATCACCTACAGCAACCGTTTAATTCAATTTTGGTTAATTATTATCGTGATGGCCACGATAGCATGGGCTGGCATAGCGATGATGAGACGCAGCTAGGGCCTGAGCCTACAATAGCCTGTGTATCGCTTGGCGCAGAGCGATTATTTAAACTTAAACACAAAGTAAGTAACAGCATTACTAACATTAAATTACAAAGTGGTAGCTGTTTAATAATGAGCGGCCAAAGCCAACAAAATTACCAACATGCATTGCCCAAACAAACAACGCTTAAACACCCTCGAATAAGTTTGACGTTTCGCTATATTAATAATAGTTTCAGTTAAATAGCATTAGCCATGGTATAGCCGCAGTTGTTATAGTAAGGACATAACTGAATTTTGAGGATGGTTTTTATGTCAATGCAAGAACAAATACGTAACAAGCTAGCCGATGCGATTGCGTGCAAGCATTTAAATGTGATCAACGAAAGCCATATGCACAGTGCAGGCACTGAATCACACTTTAAAGTGATTGTAGTTAGTGAGGAATTTGCTGGTAAGCGATTATTGCAGCGTCATCGTGAAATTAACGAAATTTTAAAAGATGAGTTAGCAAATCATATTCATGCGCTTGCGATGCACACTTACACCCCTGAAGAATTTACCGAGCACGACGGTGAGGCACCGCAATCACCTAATTGCATGGGCGGCTCAAAAGTTGGATAACAGGTAATAGTGGATTGGTTTGAGCAGTGAGTAACTGATCAGATCAGTTTTTTTTGTTTTAGCCTTTAAACTAGCGCTAATTTTTATTGTAAAAGATATAGGATGATCAATGGTCATTAAGCCTAAAATTCGCGGATTTATCTGCACCAATGCACACCCAGTAGGCTGTGCAGAGCATGTACAAGAACAAATTAATTATGTTAAGCAGCAAGGGGCATTAAAAAATGCACCTAAAAATGTATTAGTTATTGGTGCGTCTACAGGTTATGGCTTAGCGTCTCGCATTACCGCTGCATTTGGAGGTGGCGCTAAAACATTAGGTGTTTTCTTTGAAAAAGAAGGCACTGAGCGTAAAACAGGTTCTGCGGGTTGGTATAATACGGCGGCGTTTCAAGCAGCCGCTGAAGCTGAAGGTTTATGGTCAAAAAATATTAATGGTGATGCGTTTTCTAACGAAATTAAACAAAAAACAATCGACACCATTAAAGCTGAATTAGGTAAAGTTGACTGTATTATTTACAGCTTAGCGTCACCTCGTCGTACTGATCCAAATACCGGCGAAGTGTTTTCTTCAACGCTTAAGCCAATTGGTAATGCGGTAACCACTAAAAACTTAAATACGTCAAAGCGTGAAATTGATGAAGTAACTGTTGAAGCGGCAAACCAAGACGATATCGACAACACCATTAAAGTAATGGGTGGCGAAGATTGGGAAATGTGGATTGACGCACTTAAAGAAGCGGATGTATTAGCAGATGACTTTAAAACCACGGCTTACACTTATATTGGTAAAGAACTAACGTGGCCAATTTACGGTCATGCAACAATTGGTAAAGCCAAAGAAGATTTAGACCGTGCCACTGCTGCTATTAAAGCTGCTACCCAAGATTTAAATGGTGAAGCCTACGTTTCATCGCTTAATGCGGTTGTTACTCAAGCAAGCTCTGCAATTCCAATTATGCCACTTTATATTTCTGCGTTATTTAAAGTGATGAAGGCTGATGGCACTTACGAGGGCACAATTGAGCAAATTCATGCGCTATTTAGTGAGAACTTATACGGTGATTCACCTCGCTTTGACGAGGGCGGGCATTTATTCCAAAACTATAAAGAACTGGAAGATGACGTTCAATCTCGCGTTCAAGCCATTTGGGATAGTGTAGATACAAACTCAATTGATGAGTTAACCGATTATATTGGTTACCATAATGAATTTTTACGCTTGTTTGGTTTTGGTATTGACGCGGTTGATTATGAACAAGATGTAAATCCTGTTGCACCTATTGCCAATATGATTGACTAACTTGTCGCTGATAGCGCATTTTTGAAAAAGTCGCCTTGTGCGGCTTTTTTGTTTTTTAGCTTTGATTTGAAAAAATATTTGCTAATTGTTGGCTAATTTACCACTTTGGTCTAGCTTGTATTTTATTAATTGTTAATTACAAAACTAAATAAACGTTTCTCTCGTATAATTTTCATAAATACACTCGCATAGTCAGCCACAATAATGTTAAAATCAAAGCAATATGTGAGGAGTTTTACTGCGCTGCTTGTTTGGTATTTATAGCGAGTCATTTTATATAGCTTGCAATAATACAAATAGCGGCGTGGTTAGTACGATTTTTCAGTTTCTTTCCGTTAATGTAGTGCAAGTGCGTATGATCAATATAAAAAAAGGTCTGGATTTACCCTTAGAGGGCGCACCTCAGCAAGTTATTCATGATGGTTCTGCCGTCAAACGTGTAGCTGTGCTAGGTGAAGAGTTTATCGGTATGCGTCCAACCATGCATGTTCGTGTGGATGACCAAGTCAAAAAAGGCCAGGTACTTTTTGAAGATAAAAAGAACCCAGGCGTATTATTTACTGCACCAGCTTCTGGTACAGTAAAAGAAATTAATCGCGGTGCTAAACGTGTTCTGCAATCTGTTGTTATTGAAGTAAACGGCAGTGAGCAAATCACCTTTGGTTCTTTCTCGGAAACTGAGCTTAACAGCTTAGACCGTGAAAAAGCTAAAGAAGTACTAGTTCAATCGGGTCAATGGGTAGCACTTCGTGCTCGTCCATTTAGTAAAGTGGCAGCGTTGGATGCAAATCCGAGCTCTATTTTTGTGACAGCTATCGATACCAATCCACTTGCTGCAGATCCTGCAGTAATTATTGCTGAAAATGCGAAAGCTTTTGAAGCAGGTTTGGCTGTTGTGTCACGTTTAACCGATGGCAAAGTATTTGTTTGTAAGCAAGCAGGTAGTCAAGTTCCTAGTTCACCTATTGCTCAAGTAGAAGTACATGAGTTTGGTGGCGTGCATCCGGCTGGCCTTGTTGGCACTCATATCCATCACCTTGACCCAGTATCTGCTAGTAAGCAAGTTTGGCACATTGGTTACCAAGACGTTATTGCGTATGGTCACCTTTTCCTTACTGGTGAAATTTACACAGACCGTGTGATTTCGCTTGCAGGTCCGCGTGTTAAGAATCCTCGTTTAGTGAAAACACAATTAGGTGCTTCACTTGATGACTTAGTTGCAGGTGAATTAGAAGACGGTGATAACCGTGTTATTTCTGGTTCTGTACTTGCAGGTGCTACGTCGTCTGGCGTTCATGCATTTTTAGGTCGTTACCATGTTCAAGTATCTGTATTACTTGAAGGTCGCGAAAAAGAATTTTTTGGCTGGATTGCACCAGGTAGTGATAAATTCTCTGTAACGCGTACATTCTTGTCTCACCTTACACCGAGTCGTTTATTTAAAATGACAACGTCTACGGGTGGTTCAAAACGTGCCATGGTTCCACTTGGAAGCTATGAGCGTGTTATGCCACTTGATATTTTGCCAACGCTCTTATTACGTGACTTATTGTCTCGTGATTTAGACAGTGCAATTTCATTAGGTGCGCTTGAATTAGATGAAGAAGATTTAGCGTTATGCACCTTCGTTTGTCCTGGCAAATACGAGTACGGCGCAGCCCTACGCGATTGCTTAACTACGATCGAGAAGGAAGGCTAAAATGGGCTTAAAAACTTTCTTAGAAGATATCGAACCGCATTTTGAACCAGGTGGTAAGCATGAGAAATGGTACGCGCTGTATGAAGCCGCTGCGACTATTTTTTACACGCCAGGTTACGTAAACAAAGGTTCAACTCACGTTCGTGATAACATCGACCTAAAACGCATGATGATTTTAGTGTGGATGGCGACGTTCCCTGCCATGTTCTTTGGTATGTTCAATATTGGTCATCAAGCGGCAATCGCGCTTGGTAATGGTTTTGAACTAGCTAACATTTGGCAAGTAGGTTTATTCCAGTTATTAGGCGGTGAGTTAACCGTTGATGCTGGTTGGGGCGCAAAAATGTTCTACGGAGCATGTTTCTTCCTACCTATTTATGCAACAACCTTTATTGTCGGTGGTTTTTGGGAAGTATTGTTTGCTTCTGTGCGTAAGCATGAAGTAAATGAAGGTTTCTTCGTAACCTCTGTATTATTTGCATTAATCCTGCCTGCAACGATTCCTTTATGGCAAGTTGCGCTAGGTATTACTTTTGGTGTAGTTATCGCAAAAGAAATATTTGGTGGTACAGGTCGTAACTTCTTAAACCCTGCGCTTGCTGGTCGTGCGTTTTTATTCTTCGCATACCCTGCACAAATTTCAGGTGACACAGTATGGACTGCCGTAGATTCATTCTCTGGCGCGACTATGCTTGGTCAAGCGTTTGCTGGTACGTTAAATTACGCGACTGATATTGAGCTTTGGTGGAATGCGTTTTACGGATTCATTCAAGGTTCTATGGGCGAAACGTCTACACTAGCAGTGCTTATTGGTGGTTTGTTCCTAATTTATGTACGTATCGCGTCTTGGCGTATCGTGCTAGGTGTATTCCTAGGTATGGTAGTAACCTCATCAATACTAAATACTATTGGTTCTGAAACCAATGCTATGTTTGCTATGCCTTGGTACTGGCATATGGTATTAGGTGGTTTTGCATTCGGTATGTTCTTTATGGCAACTGACCCTGTATCTGCTGCATTTACTGATAAAGGTAAATTAGCATACGGTGCGCTTATTGGCTTTATGGTTATCATGATCCGTGTTGTTAACCCTGCATACCCAGAGGGCATCATGCTAGCAATCTTGTTTGCTAACTTGTTTGCACCTTTATTCGATCACTTTGTAGTGCAAGCTAATATCAAGCGGAGGTTGGCACGTAATGTCTAGTAATAACGAATCAATTGGCAAAACGCTAGCTGTTGTTGTCTCATTATGTTTAGTGTGTGCAGTTATTGTGTCGCTAACGTCTGTGCAACTTCGCCCTCTGCAAAAAGCAAATAAAGCAAAAGATATTCAAAGCAATATCTTAGCTGCTGCTGGTATTGGCAAAGTTGATAACGTTGCAGAAACGTTTGAAGCTAAAATCGAAACCCGCTTTGTTGATATGCAAAGTGGTGAGTTTGCTGAGCCGGTAGAAGATTTCGACTTTGAAAAAAGCAAATACGATGCAGATTTAAGTAAATCTTTAAAAGAGAATGGCATTAAGGACATCGCAGGTATTCAACGTATTACCAAACGTGCGCCTGTTTACATCTCTAAAAAAGACGATGGCTCTACTGATGCAATCATCCTTCCTATTCAGGGTTATGGTTTATGGGGTTTAATGTATGGTTTTATCTCGCTTGAAAGCGATGGCGAAACTATTAAAGACATTATTTTCTACAAACATAACGAAACACCTGGTTTAGGTGGTGAAATTCAAAACCCACAGTGGACTGCAACGTGGGAAGGTAAAGAGTTACCAATCCAAATCGTTAAAGGGACTGCAGCCGGTGATGAGCACAAGATCGACGGTCTTTCAGGTGCTACATTAACGTCTAATGGTGTTGACCATGCAGTTGACTTTTGGACTGGCGAAAATGGCTTTGGCCCTTTCCTTGCGAAAGTACGTAAAGGAGCATTGAACTAATGGCTGATACTAAAGAAATGAAGGCGGTCCTATTCGGTCCAGTTTTCGCTAACAACCCAATCGCATTACAAGTACTTGGTATTTGTTCTGCGCTAGCGGTAACGTCTAGCTTAAAAAATGCATTAATCATGTCAATCGCATTGACCTTGGTAACTGCATTCTCTAGTCTTTTTATCTCGACTATTCGTAACCATATCCCATCATCAGTACGTATCATCGTACAGATGACGATTATTGCATCATTGGTAATCGTGGTTGACCAAGTACTACAAGCTTTCTCTTACGCTACGGCAAAAGAGTTATCTGTATTCGTTGGTCTAATCATTACTAACTGTATCGTAATGGGTCGTGCTGAAGCTTATGCAATGAAGTCGCCGCCATTAATGTCTTTCCTTGATGGTATTGGTAATGGCTTAGGTTACTCTGTAGTGCTTCTTACTGTTGGCTTTATTCGTGAGTTATTCGGTAAAGGTTCACTGTTCGGTGTTGATATTATTCCATTAGTACAAAATGGTGGTTGGTACCAACCTATGGGTCTATTGATCTTACCACCGAGTGCATTCTTCATCATTGGTTTATTCATTTGGGTACTTCGTACTTATAAGAAAGACCAAGTAGAAGCTAAAGCGTAAGGGGCGATAAGTGGAACATTATATTAGTTTATTTGTAAAAGCCGTTTTTATTGAAAACTTAGCGTTAGCATTCTTCCTAGGTATGTGTACTTTCTTAGCTGTGTCTAAAAAAGTAACTACATCAATTGGCCTAGGGGTAGCGGTTATTGTTGTATTAGGTATTTCAGTACCGGTTAATAACTTGGTTTACCATGCGGTATTAGCACCAGGCTCACTTGAGTGGCTTGGTTACCCAGAAGCGGATCTTAGCTTTTTACGTTTCTTAACTTTCATTGGTGTTATTGCTGCACTGGTGCAAATTCTTGAAATGGCATTAGATAAGTTCTTCCCACCACTGTACAACGCATTAGGTATTTTCCTACCACTAATCACAGTTAACTGTGCAATTTTTGGTGCGGTAGCCTTCATGGTTGAGCGTAACTATAACTTCGGCGAGTCTGTTGTTTATGGTATTGGCGCTGGTGTGGGTTGGGCGCTTGCAATTACATTACTTGCAGGTATCCGTGAGAAAATGAAGTATTCAGACGTACCAGATGGTTTACGTGGTCTAGGTATTACCTTTATCACTGTTGGCTTGATGGGTCTTGGCTTTATGTCATTCTCTGGTATTTCACTGTAATAATAGCGAGGTCAATCATGGATATTTTCTTAGGCGTTGGTGTTTTTATCGCTATCGTTGTAATACTAGTTTTAATCATCATTGGTGCTAAATCTAAGCTAGTTGCAAGCGGTGACATCATCATCGGTATTAATGGCGATCCAGACAAAGCCATTAAAACATCAGCAGGTAGTAAGCTATTAGGTGCACTATCTGAGTCAGGTATTTTCGTATCTTCTGCATGTGGTGGCGGTGGCTCTTGTGGTCAGTGTCGCGTTCACATTAAAGAAGGTGGAGGTGATATTCTGCCAACTGAACTTGACCACATCTCTAAAGGTGAAGCACGTGAAGGTTGTCGTTTAGCGTGTCAGGTTAATGTTAAAAATGACATGGAAATTGAACTTGAAGAGTCAATTTTCGGTGTTAAAAAATGGGATTGTGAAGTTATCTCTAACGATAACAAAGCAACGTTCATCAAAGAACTTAAGCTACAAATTCCAGATGGCGAGTCAGTGCCGTTCCGTGCGGGTGGTTACATCCAAATCGAAGCGCCAGCTCACCATGTTAAATACGCTGATTTCGATATTCCTGAAGAGTATCGTGGCGATTGGAACCATTTTGGTTTCTTCGACCTGGAGTCAAAAGTAGACGAAGAAACAATTCGTGCTTACTCAATGGCTAACTACCCAGAAGAAGAAGGCATTATTATGCTTAACGTGCGTATCGCTACGCCGCCGCCAAGAAACCTAAGCCTACCATGTGGTAAAATGTCATCGTACATTTGGTCACTGAAAGAAGGTGATAAAGTAACTATTTCTGGTCCATTTGGTGAGTTCTTCGCTAAAGACACAGACGCTGAAATGGTATTCGTAGGTGGTGGTGCAGGTATGGCACCAATGCGTTCACATATCTTTGACCAACTTAAGCGTTTAAACTCTAAGCGTAAAATTAGTTTCTGGTATGGTGCACGTTCTAAGCGTGAAATGTTTTATGTTGAAGATTTTGACGGCCTAGCTGAGCAAAACGATAACTTCGTTTGGCATACAGCGCTTTCAGATCCGCAACCAGAAGATAACTGGGAAGGCTACACTGGCTTTATCCACAACGTGTTATTTGAGAACTATCTTAAAGACCACGAAGCGCCTGAAGATTGTGAGTTCTACATGTGTGGTCCTCCAATGATGAATGCGGCAGTTATCTCTATGCTTAAAGATTTAGGCGTAGAAGAAGAAAACATCTTATTAGATGATTTCGGTGGCTAATACCCAAACTAAATAAATTTAGTTAAAATACCAGCCTCATAGCACTAAGTGTTATGAGGCTTTTTTATATCAACTGATTGAGTTTGGCTTTACCGCTGATTTTAGTTGATACTCTATTTAACCTTTATAAGTAGGCTATTATGAATCGATTAAGTACAGTTAAAGGCGTGGCAGCCTTATTTTTAATCATATCCACGTTACTTATTACCGGTTGTGGCAATTCACAACACAACGAAGAAGCTTACCTTGAAGGTAAAACGATGGGGACAACTTACCACATCAAGTTTTACGCTGAACAAGTGGACCCTCAAGCAGTACAAGCAGAAATAGATGCGGTTTTAGTTGATATTAACCAGTCTATGTCGACCTATATTGAAGATTCAGAAATAAACACCTTTAACCGTTTAGGTGCTAATCAAGTAATGCCAATTAGTGATGATTTTAGAGCGGTTATTGCAGAATCTATACGAATTGGTGATTCAACTAAAACACTCGATGTGACTATGGGACCGCTAATTGATTTATGGGGGTTTGGTCCTGATAAAAAACCAACAAAGCGCCCAACGGATGAAGCACTGGCAAATATGGTCAGTAACATTGGTATAGATAAGCTGGTCCTTAATGAGCAAGGGTTAGCTAAAACAGTTGCTGATTTAGAGCTGTCGTTTTCGGCTACCGCAAAAGGCTATGGTATTGATAAAGTTGCTGAGCTATTACAAAGTAAAGGCATTACAGATTACATGGTTGAAATTGGTGGAGAACTGCGTATTGCTGGTACAAAACCAGACAATCAAGCATGGCGAATAGCAATCGAACAACCTGATGCAAATCCGGGCGAGCGCAAAGTACACCGCGTATTAACACCGGGTAATAATGGCATTGCCACCTCAGGCGATTATAGAATATTTTATACTATGGATGGCGAAACTTATACGCATCTCATTGATCCAATGTCAGGCATGCCGATTAAGCACGACTTAGTCTCTGTTACTGTTTTACACCCAAGTGCAATGACGGCGGACGGTTTAGCGACTGCTTTAACGGTAATGGGCATGGAAAAGGCACAACGCTATGCTGAGCAGCATGATTTACCTGTGTATTTAATTGCGAAATCGGCACAGGGGTTAGTCACCTATTCAAGCCCTGCGTTTAAGCCTTATTTATAGTCTTTAGGTTTATATCCTTATCATGAGGGTATATAATGCAATGAGCTCAGATATGATGTTTGGGCTCATTTTATTGCTGAACAATAGGGGCTAAGCAATGTCACTTTTTTTTCTAACCTTTGGCTTACTTATTTTAATTGTCGCTGCAATGGCGATAGGCATGATAGTACAAAGAAAATCGATGGCGAGTAGCTGCGGAGGCCTAGGCTCTGTAGGTATTGATAAAGCATGTGATTGCGATGATCCATGCGATAAACGCAAAAAGCGTCTAGCCAAAGAGCAAGTATGGAAAGAAAACCAAATTCTTTAAATAGATTTATTTCTGTTTAAACAAAAAACCTCTCGTAGCTCACTACGGGAGGTTTTTTATTTATATCGCCATAAATAAATCACCAGCTGATAAAATAATCGTGTTTTTATCTTGAACAGAAAATTCTCTTTGTTATACTCATGCCCGAACTTTCAGTAAGTTTTGAAAGTTCTATTGATGCGGATCAAATCTAGCTTAGCAAAATAGTGCTAATGCGTTGAGACTGTATTTCATGTCACTGTATAAGGCTTTTCGGCTGCAACTTGTTTTTGTTGCCACGGTGTATACCTAATTTTGTTATTAGTCATTTTAATAGGTTAATGTTTTTGAACTCATTTTCTTTGTTTCATACCAGCGCTTTGCTTACCTTAGGTAAGTCAGTGTTGCATGAACGCTTTAATAAAGCGAAAAGAGGCGTGAGTGTGGCTGTAACATTATTAGTTTTTAATGCCGTTATGTTGCTTAGTGGCGCTATCGAGGATGCCTTTAGGCTTGAAGCATTGATCAGTGATGGCTTTTTTATAGAGCCATTATTACTGACTATTGCCGAATTTTTAGCTCATCCCATCTTATCGTGTCAGTTACTTATTGGCCTTTGTTGGCTATTGTTCCACATGTTTCCAGCGCGTCGTGCTGGAATAATCCTCCGTAAAGCAGCCTTTGCTTTTAGCGAGGCTAAAGTTCAGCAACCCGTGCAAGCTGCACATGGTTGTCGTGCTCCACCTAGCTTTACAGGTTGTCTGTTTACTCATTAATTTTATGAGTATAGGTTACACCTGTGGTATCTAATTATTTATTCTTGCTGTAAATAACGATTACTTTCATTGTAGCTTAGTGTTTTTACACACTCTCAGCCAACCACACCTCACCCAAGTTAATTTTTATTGCGTTATATTAATGTGTTTAAAAAAGCTGGGTTGGTTCTGCTAGGTATTTTTTATTAAGCCAGTGGTCAATACTTCATGCTTGCATTCGCTCTGCATTATTTGTAATTCAATCTTAATTAACTTGGGTTTTTATCAAATATCGTTGCTAAATATTTTTGGCAGCTAATAAAAACTCTTTAGGTTTTAGGATAGTCCCTTGTTAATTCGTAACCTTTTTAATATTGCTTTAGCTAGTATGGCGCTGATTTTATCAGGCTGTAATGGCGGGGTACTCGACCCAAAAGGGCAGATAGGTATTGATGAGAAAAATCTGATCATCATCGCCACTGTGCTTATGTTGTTAGTAGTGATCCCCGTTATTGTGATGACTTTATATTTTGCCTGGAAATACAGAGACACACAAAACCATGAAATTTACGCACCAAAATGGGCTCACTCTAATAAGATTGAGGCTGTTGTATGGGCGGTTCCTATTGTTATTGTTGTTATTTTAGGTGTGATCACCTGGCAGTCAACTCAAGAGCTTGACCCTTATAAACCGATAGAGGGTAAAGGTGAACATCTTACTGTTGAAGTGGTGTCACTTAATTGGAAGTGGTTATTTATTTACCCTGAGCAAGGTATTGCTACGGTAAACGAATTGGTATTTCCTGCTAATGTTCCGGTTGAATACAAAATCACGTCAGAAAGTACCATGAACTCGTTTTTCATTCCCCAGTTAGGTAGTCAAATTTACTCAATGGCGGGCATGGAAACTAAGCTGCATTTAATCGCTAATGAGCCAGGCACGTTTAAAGGCTTTTCGGCTAATTATAGTGGCGCCGGTTTTACTGGTATGAAATTTAATGCCATCGCAACACCAACAAAAGCTGACTTTAACCAGTGGGTTGAACAGGTTAAAACCAACGCTAATAGCCTTACTCATGCCAATTATGTTGAGCTTGCCAAAGCAAGTGAAAACAATCCCGTCGCTTATTATGGCAAGGTTGATGACGGTTTATTTCATACCATAGTGATGAAATACATGCAGGCGCATGGCGATATGAACAAAAAACACCACTCGATGGATAAACATCAGCAGATGAGTAATGAGCATCAGGCAATGGGTAATCATTCAATGCCATCATCACACAGCCAGGGCGAGGAATAATCATGTCGTTTTTAGGTAAATTATCTATAGATGCAATTCCGTTTCATGAACCTATTATCATGGTGACCATGGCGGTGATTGCTATAGTCGGGCTTATTATAGCAGGGCTAATAACAAAATATAAAAAATGGGGTGTGCTTTGGCGCGACTGGATCACCTCGGTTGATCATAAACGCTTAGGCGTTATGTACATTTTATTAGCGCTAATCATGCTGTTTCGTGGTTTTTCTGATGCCATTATGATGCGTGCGCAGTTGGCGCTTGCTACCAATGGTGCGCCAGGTTATCTGCCGCCAGAACATTACGACCAAATATTCACCGCCCATGGCGTTATTATGATCATATTTATGGCGATGCCATTTATGATTGGTTTAATGAATATTGTTGTACCACTGCAAATTGGTGCTCGCGATGTGGCTTTTCCATTTTTAAATAATTTAAGTTTTTGGTTTACTGCCAGTGGCGCCATTTTAATAAATTTATCACTTATATTTGGTGAATTTGCTAAAACAGGCTGGGTTGCTTACCCACCGTTGTCGGAGTTGACCTTTAGCCCTGGGGTGGGGGTCGATTATTATATTTGGGCCTTGCAAATATCGGGGCTCGGTACGCTATTAACCGCTGTTAACTTCCTAGTGACAGTATTTAAAATGCGTGCCCCTGGTATGACACTGATGAAAATGCCAATTTTCACATGGGCATGTACCTGGGCAAATATCTTAATTGCGGCATCATTTCCAATTTTAACCGCAGTGCTGGCCATGCTAACGCTAGACCGTTATTTAGATTTCCACTTCTTCACTAATGAAGCCGGCGGTAACGCCATGATGTATATCAACCTGTTTTGGGCATGGGGTCACCCAGAGGTATACATTTTAGTATTACCAGCTTTTGGTATTTTTTCTGAAATAGTGTCGACCTTCACTGGTAAACGTTTATTTGGTTATAAATCGATGGTATATGCCAGCGGTGCCATTTCTATTCTTGGCTTTATTGTATGGTTACACCACTTCTTTACTATGGGCTCAAGCGCCAATGTAAATGCCTTCTTTGGGGTGATGACCATGGTCATAGCTGTGCCTACTGGGGTTAAGTTATTTAGTTGGTTGTTTACTATTTACCGTGGCCGTTTGCGCATTACTGTACCGGTACTTTGGACGCTTGGTTTTATGGTTACCTTCAGTATTGGTGGTATGACGGGGGTATTACTGGCAATCCCTGGTGCCGATTATGTATTGCATAACAGCTTATTCTTAATCGCTCATTTCCATAACACCATCATTGGTGGCGCAGTATTTGGCTACTTAGCCGGCTTTGTTTTTTGGTTTCCAAAAGCAATGGGCTTTAAGCTTGATGAGCGTTGGGGTAAAGCGTCATTTTGGTGTTGGTTAATCGGTTTTTTCGTAGCCTTTATGCCATTGTACGTACTCGGCTTTTTGGGCATGACGCGTCGCTTAAACCACTCTAATAATCCTGATTGGAATATCTGGCTTTATATTGCTGCAGTGGGGGCCGTGATTATTATGTTCGGTATTATTTGCCAAATTATTCAGCTATATGTGAGCTTTAAAAACCGCGAAGCGCTTGATGATACCACTGGCGATCCTTGGAACGGTCACACCCTTGAATGGTCAACGTCATCACCACCGCAATACTATAACTTTGCTGAAATCCCGCATGTTGATGATATTGATACATGGACTGATATGAAAGAAAAAGGCCTAGCTTATCAAGGCAAATCTAGCTATAGCCCAATTCATATGCCAAAAAATACCGCATCGGGTGTGCTTATTGCTGCGAGTTTAACGGCGTTTTGTTTTGCCATGATCTGGCATATTTGGTGGCTAGCAGGGCTTGGTTTTATTGGCGCGATTGCGCTGTTTATTAACCGTGCTTACACCAGTGATGTAGATTACTACGTGCAAAACGATGAAATATTACAAATTGAAGGCGCGCATATTGCCAGTAACACGAAGGAGGTAAGCGCATGAGTACGTTATCTGCAACTCAAGGCCATGTAAATTTAGAGCCTCATAGCGTAAGTCATACGCATGAACATCACGATACCTCAGGCGATACAATCTTTGGCTTTTGGCTTTATTTAATGACCGATTGCCTTTTATTTGCCTCATTTTTTGCAACCTACGCAGTGCTTTATATGAACACCGCAGGCGGTGTATCGGGCAAAGATATTTTTGAGCTTGATTTTGTTGCCGTTGAAACTGCGGCGCTACTTATAAGTAGTATTACTTTTGGTTTTGCCATGATTGCCGCTCAAGGGCAAAAAAAGGCGCTGACGCTTGGTTGGCTCGCGGTCACTTTTTGTTTAGGCGCGGTGTTTATTGGTATGGAAATTTATGAGTTTCATCATTTAATTGTTCATGGCAATGGCCCACAGCAAAGTGCTTTTTTAACATCGTTTTTCTCATTAGTGGGCTTGCATGGTTTACATGTAACTGCAGGCCTTATCTGGATGAGCATAATGATGATAGAAGTGATTAAGCGCGGTTTAGGTAAACAAACCGTCACGCGCTTAAGTTGCTTAAGCTTATTTTGGCACTTTTTAGATATTGTGTGGATTTGTGTATTTACCGTTGTTTATTTAATGGGGGCAATGTAATGAGCCATAGCGAAACGCATGCTTTAGAGAAAATGCAAAGCCAACATCATGATCAGTCACACGGTAGTGTTAAAACCTATCTTATTGGTTTTGTCTTGTCAGTGATTTTAACGGCCATTCCATTTTGGATGGTGATGGAGGGCGACTTTTCAAAGGTCACCACGCTTTGGAGTATTGTTACTTTAGCAATCGTGCAAATTTGGGTGCATTTAAAATACTTTTTACACCTTAATTTCACCACTGATGAAGGTAAAGCGAATACCTTTACCTTCTTGTTTAGCGCGTTGATCATCGTCATGGTGGTTGGACTGTCTGTTTGGATCATTTATGAATCAAACGCAATGATGATGTACTAGAGGTTTCAGATGTTTCGTCGTTATTTAGCTGTTACTAAGCCAGGTATTATTATGGGGAATTTGATCAGCGTTGCCGGTGGTTTTTTACTCGCCGCCCGCGGTGATATAGACCTATGGTTAATGTTGGTTACCTTGGTTGGTTTATCGCTTGTTGTTGCATCGGGATGTGCCATAAACAATGTTATTGATAGAGACATTGATGTTGCCATGGCGCGCACTCGCTCACGTGTGACTGTAACGGGTGAAATGTCTGCAAAAGCCGCTTTAAGTCATGGCGTGTTATTAGGGCTAATTGGCTTTGGCTTATTAATTGCCTTTACCACTCAAACGGCGGTATTTTTTGCCGCCTTTGGCTATGTCATCTATGTAGGGGTTTACAGCCTCTACATGAAACGCAACTCTGTTTACGGCACCTTTATTGGTAGTCTGTCGGGCGCAGTTCCACCTGTTGTTGGCTATTGCGCCGTTACGGGTGTGTTCGATATGGGCGCATTAATACTGCTGGTGATGTTTAGTTTGTGGCAAATGCCGCACTCATATGCGATTGCTATTTTTCGCTTTAAGGATTACCAAGCCGCTAATATTCCAGTATTGCCCGTGGCACAAGGTGTTAATAAAGCTAAGCGCCATATTGTGCTTTATATTGCCGTATATGCTTTAGTGGTGATGCTATTGCCAATTAGTGGTTATACCGGTGCTGCCTTTATGGCCGTTGCCTGTATCACCAGTTTTTGGTGGTTACTCATGGCACTTAGAGGGTATCGCTACAACATAGACACCACCCGTTGGGCACGCCAAGTGTTTGCGTTTTCAATTATTAACATTACCGCTTTGAGTATTGCCATGGCGGTAGATTATCAAACAATTGCGCCACAGTTAGTGGCGCTAAACTGATCTTATCTGATCAATGAACCGAGTTAATTCCCAAAGTTAACCAAAGGCTCTGAGCATTGCGAGGAGCCTTTTTTCATTCCTAAAACAAAGCTTAGCTATTTACTTAAGCTCTCCGCATCATAAAACATCGGTTTCAATGTGCCACAATTTATAAATTTATAATTGAGCTCACCAGCAGAAGGCACTTCGGTTGAGGTACGAAACTTTTGTAAACAGGCGCCATTTAAATCAACAAACATAATATGATGAAAGCTGGGCGGTTGGGTTATTTGATGAATATAAATACGGTTATTGTTTTTTAGCGTAACCATATCGTACTGCTGCCATTTTGAGGTTGGATTTAAATCGGTTAGCTCACGCGTAAACATTTGCTCGCTGAGCTCTATCAGTTTATCACTGTAAACTAAGCTACCCCCTTGCTTGTAATCACCAAGGTATACATCGCCGGTAATCGCGACTTCTTCGCCTCGCATTAAGCGTTGAATATTAAATGGCTTTGGTTTTACTGTGATTAACTCAGCATCACGTACTAGATCTAAAAACGGAATATCCGATACATCCACTTTGTACATAACGTGCATATTATAAGGAAGCTCATAGCTTGGAATATTAATGGCGTACACACTTGAACCATGGTTAACCAGTACCATGGCATGCTCTGCTTCATATTTGGGATCTAATGGCGGAAGCTCAGGTGGGTCTTCAGCCAGAGCGCTTATCGGTAAAACTAAACAGATAAACAATAATATAAAAGTGAATAACCGCATAATAACCTCAATTAATTTATAAGCTTAAAGTGTAGCTTAGTTTATGTATTTTTTATTTAAAAACTGGCCGCTTGTTCTATAACAATGCCATGGCGCTTTGCTAGGCGCTGATGATCTCTGTCATAGCCTCCACCAATCACAGTGGCAACAGGAGTATTATTTGCAAGGCAGCGTTTAAGCACTAAGTGATCGCGCTTTTCTATCCCTTGCCAACTAATATCCAGTTTGCCTAAGCCATCCTCTTGCCAAATATCAACGCCAGCATCGTATAAAACAAGATCCGGGTTAAGCTCGTTTAATAAAAATTGCAGCGTATCGTCAACAATACCTAAATATTCAGCGTCTTGCATATTATTAGCTAAACCAATATCTAAATCGCTAGGGGACTTTCTAAATGGGAAGTTTTTTTCACAGTGTATTGAACAGGTAAACGCATATGGTTGATGAGCCAGCATAGCTGCGGTGCCATCGCCTTGGTGAACATCTAAATCAAAAATCAGTACGTTGGTAACTTCCCGGTTTTGAATTAACGTTTGTGCGGTAAAAGCTAAATCGTTAACCATACAAAAACCCGATCCAAAATCACTGTGGGCATGATGAGTGCCGCCTGCTAAGTGGCACGCAAGTCCATTTTCAAGTGCTAAACGCGCGGTTTGCAGTGTTCCCAACGGAGCGGTAAATGTGCGGTTCATTAGTGCTTGTGACCAAGGCAAGCCAATACGGCGCATGGCTTTTTCATCTAGGCGGTTATGCCATAAATCGTGAATGTAGTTTTCACAATGTACTATTTCTAGCTCTTCTACACTACCATGTGGTGGTTCTGTGATATTACTGCCAGCAAGTCCAAGGGTTTTAACATGCTGGTGTAGCTGAGCAAACTTACTCATTACAAAGCGATGCTTGGGATCAAAACTAAACGAGTAGTTAGGATGATAAACTAAAGGTAGATTGGGGTTTAAACTCATATCTGCGTCGTTTAATTATTTTTGATTATGGTAATAAACTTCACGCAGTGCGTCTATTTATGTTTGGTGAATAAGCGTTTCAAGCTCGCGGTGTAATAATGTTTCATCAGCAAGGTTTAGCTCAACTAAACGCTTTAAATGCGTGATACTGTCTATATCAATACTATGGCATTTAAGACCAATATGGTTTTCTTCTATGTGACGAATAACCACCGACATTTTTATTTCAATATCGCTTTGTGGCAAAGTAAAACGTAGTACTGCTTCGTCATTTTTGTTCCCAGTAAATGCATCGCTTTTAGTAATAAGCGCACCATGTAAAGAGATATCTAATAGAGTGCATTCATACTGGCTGCTAGCCATAACTAATTGCGCTGCAGTAGAGAACATAATACGAGAAAATTGCCGACGGTTTTGCATAATAATCTTATAAAGCTGTTATTTATAATAAGCATAGCTGGTAATGCCCAACACGCCAATTTGCTTAAAGATAAAAATAGCTCGCATAAAAAAGCCCCGCATTAAATGCAGGGCTTTTAACTTATTCACTGTGGCTGTTAGCCAATTTTTTTATACTTTATGCGCTTAGGCTGTGCAGCTTCTGCGCCAAGAGTCTTTTTAAGCCACTCTTCGTATTCAGTGTAGTTACCATCAAAGAAGTTAATTTGGCCTTCGTCGCGGTAATCTAAAATGTGTGTAGCAATACGGTCAAGGAACCAACGGTCATGCGAGATACACATTACACAACCTGGGAATTCTAAAATAGCATTCTCAAGAGCACGTAATGTTTCAACGTCCAAGTCATTAGTTGGCTCATCCAGAAGCACCACGTTGCCGCCTGCTTTTAACAGCTTAGCTAGGTGTAAGCGGTTGCGCTCACCGCCAGATAAGTCTTTAACAAACTTTTGCTGATCGTTACCTTTAAAGTTAAAACGGCTAACGTAAGCACGGCTTGGGAACTCAAAGTTACCAATTTTTAGTACATCTTGGCCGTCAGAGATTTCTTGGAATACCGTTTTGCTTTCGTCCATGTTGCCACGGAACTGATCAACAGTTGCCAGTTCTACTGTTTCACCAATGCTAATATTGCCGCTATCTGGCTGCTCTTCACCGCTTAACATTTTGAATAGCGTTGATTTACCTGCACCATTGGCACCAATAATACCCACAATAGCGCCCTTAGGCATGCTAAAGCTTAAATCATCAATTAAAACACGGTCGCCAAAGCTTTTACGTAAGTTGTTTACTTCTAATACTTGGTCACCTAAACGTGGCCCAGGTGGAATAAACAATTCGTTGGTTTCGTTACGTTTTTGGTAATCAGACTGTTGTAGCTCGCTAAACTGCGCCATACGTGCTTTTGACTTAGCTTGACGACCTTTAGGGTTTGAACGCACCCACTCAAGTTCTTGTGCAATCGACTTTTGACGTGCTTTTTCAGATTTTTGCTCTTGTTGTAAGCGGGCATCTTTTTGCTCAAGCCAAGAAGAATAGTTACCTTCCCACGGAATACCTTCACCACGGTCAAGCTCTAAAATCCAACCTGCTACATTATCAAGGAAGTAACGGTCATGCGTTACTGCCACAACAGTGCCTTCGTAGTCATGTAAGAAGCGCTCTAGCCAGGCAACCGACTCAGCATCTAAGTGGTTAGTTGGTTCATCGAGAATCAGCATATCTGGCTTTTCAAGTAACAAACGACAAATAGCAACACGACGGCGCTCACCACCCGATAGGTGCTCAATTTTAGCATCCCACTCAGGTAAACGAAGTGCATCGGCAGCACGCTCTAATACGTTATCGATATTATGACCATCGTGCGCTTGAATAACCGCTTCTAATTCACCTTGCTCTTTAGCCAGTGCGTCAAAGTCAGCGCCTTCCATTGCGTATTCGTTATACACTTCGTCAAGGCGGTTAAGGGCATGTTTTACTTCACCTACAGCTTCTTCAACAATTTCACGAACTGTTTTACTTTCGTCCAAAACAGGCTCTTGCGGTAAGTAACCAATTTTAGTGCCTGGTTGAGGGCGAGCTTCACCTTCAAACTCTTCATCAACACCCGCCATAATGCGAAGTAGTGATGATTTACCAGAACCATTTAAACCTAACACACCAATTTTTGCGCCTGGGAAAAAATGCAACGAAATATCTTTTAAGATAGTGCGTTTTGGTGGCACAACCTTAGATACTCGACTCATCGAGAATATAAACTTATCAGGTAAAACCATGGAAGGAGCCTTCAAATAATAATAAAAATTTCAATGCTGTATTGTAGTGGCTCACAGGTGAAACAGTCAACGAATGGCACTGTTTTAAAGTACATATTCAATTTATACAAACCGCGTGAATAAATTTCATTTAGACATCTATACATCTAGAGGTTGATATTTTTGGCATTCTGTTCATAATGAGAGCGTATTAACTCTCGGTTTTTATGAGCAGGAGCTTTAAGAATGCCAATTACAGTAGAAGACGAATTGCCAGCTATTGCACGTTTACGTCATGAAAACGTGTTTGTAATGCCAAAAACGCGTGCAAAAACCCAAGAAATACGCCCTATGCGTTTGGCTATTCTTAATCTGATGCCTAATAAAGTAGAAACCGAAGTACAGTTTATTCGCTTGTTGGCTAACTCTCCGCTGCAAGTAAATGTTGAGCTATTGCGCCTAGATACGCACCGCAGTAGTAGCAACTCAGAGCAACACTTAGATACTTTTTATCGTTACTTCTCAGAAGTAAAAAACAACAACTACGATGCACTGTTAATTACCGGTGCACCGCTCGCGCATTTAGAGTATGAAGAAGTAGCGTATTGGGAAGAGCTCAAAGTAATTATTGATTGGGCCGAGCAACATGTAACTTCTACCTTGTTTTCGTGCTGGGCTGCCCACGCGGCTTTATACCACCGTTATAATTTAAAGCGCGATTTAAAAGACAATAAACTCTGCGGGGTGTTTACCCACCAATGCTACTTTGCCCATGGTGCACTTACCCGCGGCTTTGACGATACCTTTTTAGTACCCCACTCACGCTATGGCCACATAGATATTAATAAAATAAACGCCTGTGAAGAGCTGGTGGTATTAGCGGGCTCTGAACGAGTAGGGGCGTATTTACTTAAAAATAAATCGGGCAGCCAAGTGTTTATTACCGGCCACCCCGAATACGATGCCGACAGTTTAAAAGCCGAATATGAGCGCGATTTACAAAAAAGCCCCGATGCGCCAAAGCCTGAAAACTATTTTCCTGATGACGATGCCAGCAAACAACCGTCTAAAACATGGCAAAGCCACGCGTTTTTACTGTTTTCAAACTGGTTAAATTATTACGTTTACCAAACCACACCCTATGATATTAACTTAGTTAGCCAAGACGTAAGGACTAACAACTATGCCGAATAATCCTCAAAACAATAAGCATGAACAGCTGAGCGCTGCGCTCAAACAGCGCATTTTAATTTTAGATGGTGCAATGGGAACCATGATCCAAGCGCATAAGCTTGAAGAGCAAGACTACCGTGGTGAACGTTTTAAAGATTGGCATGTGCTCATTAAAGGTAATAACGATTTATTAAGCCTAACCAAGCCTGAAATTATTACTGATATACACCGCAGCTTTTTAGCCGCCGGTGCCGATATTATCGAAACCAACACCTTTAACTCGACCACCATTTCGATGGAAGATTACGACATGGCGAGTATAAGCCGTGAAGTTAATTTAGAGTCAGCTAAGTTAGCCCGTGCTGTATGTGATGAATTTAGCGCTAAAACCCCAGAAAAACCGCGCTATGTAGCGGGTGTGTTAGGGCCAACATCTAAAACCTGTTCGTTATCGCCGGATGTAAACGACCCTGGCTATCGTAATATCACCTTTGATAAGTTAGTGACTGCGTATGTGGAGTCTACTCTTGCATTAATGGAAGGCGGCGCTGATTTAATACTTATAGAAACCATATTTGACACCCTAAATGCAAAAGCCGCCTCATTCGCAGTAGAAGAGGCGTTTGAACAAGCAGGGCGTACATTACCAGTGATGATATCAGGCACTATCACCGACGCCTCAGGCCGCACGCTTTCAGGGCAAACCACCGAAGCATTTTATAACTCTATTCGCCATATTAAGCCGCTTTCAATTGGCTTAAATTGCGCTCTTGGGCCAGATTTACTGCGCCAATACGTTGAAGAGCTATCGCGCGTGTGCGAAACCTTTGTCTCTGTTCACCCTAATGCGGGCTTACCCAATGAGTTTGGTGAATATGACCTAGAAGCAGACGACATGGCAAAAGAGATCATAGATTGGGGTAAATCGGGCTTTATTAATATTGTTGGCGGTTGCTGCGGCACTACGCCTGCGCACATTCGTGCCTTTGCCAAAGGGCTTGAAGGCGCAGCACCACGAAAATTACCAGAGCTTGAAGTGCGTATGCGTCTGTCAGGCCTAGAAGCCTGTAACTTAAATTAAGGAGCCGCCAATGACCCAACAAATTGCAGTATTTACCAATGTCGGCGAGCGTACTAACGTAACTGGCTCGGCCATGTTTAAACGTTTGATCATGGAAGAAGACTACGAGACCGCCCTTAATGTGGCCCGCGAACAAGTAGAAAATGGCGCACAGGTTATTGATATCAACATGGACGAAGCCATGCTGGACTCAAAAGCGGCCATGGTGAAGTTTTTAAACTTAATTGCCTCAGAGCCTGATATTTCTAAAGTACCTATAATGGTCGACTCCTCAAAGTGGGAAGTTATAGAAGCAGGCTTAAAGTGTATTCAAGGCAAGGCCATTGTTAACTCCATTTCACTTAAAGAGGGTGAAGAGCCGTTTATTCGCCAAGCTAAAATTATAAAACGCTTTGGCGCCGCCGCTGTTGTGATGGCGTTTGATACCGAAGGTCAAGCCGATACCGCCGATCGTAAGTTTGAAATTTGTGAGCGCAGCTACCGTATTTTGGTCGACGAAATTGGCTTCCCGCCAGAAGACATTATATTCGACCCCAACATATTTGCCGTTGCCACCGGTATAGAAGAGCACGACAACTACGCCGTAGAATTTATTGAAGGCACCCGCCGTATTAAGCAAAATTTACCGCACTGTAAAGTCTCGGGTGGGGTGTCAAACGTATCGTTCTCGTTTAGAGGTAATAACCCAGTACGTGAAGCGATTCACTCGGTATTTTTATACCATGCGATAAAAGCGGGTATGGATATGGGCATAGTAAACGCAGGGCAGCTTGCGGTTTACGACGACATCCCCGAGGAACTTCGTAAAGCAGTTACTGATGTAATACTTAACACCGACCCAGGTGCCGGTGAGCGTTTAGTAGAGCTTGCGCCTAAATATTCGGGCATGGCACAAGCTGAACGCGTAGAAGATTTAGAGTGGCGAACATGGCCTGTTGAAAAACGCCTAGAACACGCTCTAGTTAAAGGCATTACCACTTTTATAGATGAAGACACAGAAGAGTGCCGTGCTGGCGCAGATAAACCTATTCACGTCATTGAAGGGCCACTCATGGACGGCATGAACGTGGTTGGGGATTTATTTGGTGCCGGTAAAATGTTTTTACCCCAAGTGGTTAAGTCGGCCCGTGTAATGAAACGCGCGGTCGCCTACCTTGACCCATTCATTGAAGCCGAAAAAGAAGAGGGCGCGACCAACGGTAAAATTGTTATGGCCACCGTAAAAGGCGACGTGCACGACATAGGTAAAAACATTGTAGGCGTAGTACTACAATGTAATAACTACGAAGTAATCGACTTAGGCGTAATGGTACCTGCCGAAAAAATACTGCAAACAGCAATTGACGAAAAAGCCGATATTATAGGCCTTTCGGGCTTAATTACCCCATCGCTTGATGAAATGGTACATGTTGCCAAAGAAATGAAGCGTCGTGGCTTTGAGCTGCCGCTAATGATTGGCGGGGCAACCACCTCAAAAGCGCATACCGCAGTTAAAATAGAGCCGCAGTACGACAAAGGCGTGGTGTATGTAAATAACGCCAGCCGCGCCGTGGGTGTGGTGTCTAATTTATTATCAAAAGAGCATAAAGCAGAGTTTTTAGCTAAAACCACCGCCGAATACGACAAAGTACGCGAACAACAAGCACGCAAAAAGCCGCGCTCAAAACCGGTTACCATACAGCGCGCCCGTGATAATGCAGCACAGCTTGATTGGGATAACTACACGCCACCCGTGCCTAAAAAGCTGGGCGTGACTGAGTTTAAAAATGTATCAATCGCGACTTTACGCAAATACATAGACTGGACGCCGTACTTTATGACCTGGTCAATCGCCGGTAAATATCCGCGCATAATGACCGACGAAGTAGTGGGCGAACAAGCACAAAGCTTGTTTAAAGACGCCAACGACATGCTCGATGAACTTGAAAAGTCAGGCAGTTTACAGCCATTAGGTGTTATTGGTTTATTCCCAGCTAACCGTGTGGGCGATGATATAGAAATTTACACCGACGAAACGCGCAAAGAGCTATTAACTACCTCATGTCATTTGCGCCAGCAAACCGAAAAAACCGACTTTGCTAATTACTGTTTAGCCGATTACATTGCGCCAAAAGGCACGCCTGATTACTTTGGTGCGTTTGCGGTAACAGGTGGCTTAGAAGAAGACGACCTAGCCAATGCGTTCGACGCACAGCAAGACGACTATAATAAAATAATGATAAAAGCGGTTGCTGATAGGCTCGCAGAAGCCTTTGCCGAATACCTGCACGAACAAGTGCGTAAAGAGTATTGGGGATATGCACCGGATGAAAACCTGCCTAACGATGAACTCATTCGCGAAAACTACCAAGGTATTCGCCCAGCACCGGGTTACCCAGCGTGCCCAGAGCACACCGAGAAAAAGAAAATTTGGCAACTACTCGATACCGAAAAACGTATTGGTATGCAGCTCACCAGCTCGTACGCCATGTGGCCAGGTGCTGCGGTGTCGGGCTGGTACTTTTCACACCCACAAGCGAAATACTACGCCGTTGCTGCAATACAGAAGGATCAGGTTGAAGACTACGCTAAGCGAACAAATATGACGCTCGCAGAAGCCGAAAGATGGCTATCGCCTAATTTGGGGTATGAGCCAGAGTAAAAGAGCAGCGGTCAAAAGTTGAAGCGGTCAGCTATCAGTAAAACAAAAACGAGCCAAGGTAGGCTCGTTTTTGTTTTTAAAGTTTATCAGTGAGCAACTCATTTATTTTATTCGTAACATCTTTTGGAGTTGGTTTAGTCGTTTGTTGTTTTAACCAATCTATTAGCTCCACTCTGACTTTAAAGCCTTCTTTAATGCAATAGCTTTGGGAGCTTACCCAAATATCAGGCGCACCAATTGAGCCTCGGCCATACCAATTACAAATACTATAACCTTCACTCTCAATTTTATTTTCAATAATGTTAGTGTAAACGGGTATGGTCACAACCATAACTAATAAAGTTATTCCACACAGTTTGAACCACTTATTCAGTAGGCTTGGGCTAATTTCAGTGTTCTTAATTTTTAGCCAGAGTAAGCCTGTTAGCGTCCCAAACATTGGAACGCACAAAATTAAACTTGGGCTAAAGCTGCGTTCTTTAAAAATGAGGTCGTTGTTGTTTAAAGCTTCAATTACTGACGATACTTCAACCCATGCCGCAAAAGGTGAGGCTATGGTAAAAGTTAAAAACAGTATAAATAAAAAAGTATGTTTAATATTTTCACTTAACGTTATTCTTTCATGTTTCATTAAATTCCCTTTAATCAACATTTAAATAAGGCATACAAATAAATTACGATTAAACTTTATACGGTTTTCGTCATATGCATTATTAGCAATTCTTAGACTAGCTATAATTTTTTAGTTATCCTATTGGTATAAATTAAACACATAGCTGTTCCTCTAACAAGAGCGCCTATAAGAATAAATAAACTAGACTCCACTTTAAGTCTTTCACTGCGAAAAACGAAGTAGCAGACTTTGTTTAGGTTAAAAAAGTGAGGTGTCTTATGTCAATTTTACAAAAGCATAAAGCAGGTTTAGTTTATATAAAAATATTATCATCGTATCAATTTTTAAGAGCAGAAAAACTAAATGCCAGGATCGCGGACTATTAAAACTTACGAAGTTAGCTTCTTAAAACGTACTCTAAATTTAGTTTTACTATTTACCCATATAATTTTTTTATTTGCAGTAGCTGCCATAGCATTCGATCGTGAGAGTTTTGAGGCGATAAGTAACGCAAGATATGGCAATAGCGCTCCCTTAATGCAATCTAAATTAGCAGATATATTTGTATCCTCTTGGTTTGCTTATTTGTGCTTAGCTTTGATCCCCATAACTTTAATGAAAGAGCGCTTTATGAAAAGCTATAACGTTCGAATTTATTCAAATGTACTAGCTTCGTTTATATGCGGATTAATAATCTATATATTCATTAATAAACTGTATAGTTTATAAGGTTTATCTAATGTGACTTTTAGCTTCTTTAATCGGAAATTTATAACTTAAAAGGAAAAAATATCTAATGGAAAATGTTTTTTGTGGGTATTATGATGAGGAAACGGAGCAGGATGTTCCATTACAACCAAACATTAGTGAAGCTATAACCTTTTTCAAAAAATTTATTTTTTCAAGCTTTAGGGGATAATGAGGCTTCATTACAAATAAGTTGCCTAGAAAAAAGTTTATGGTGCATTTCTACCAGTGTTTCCATCCGAAGGCGCTTTCTTGGACCTTTTTTTAAGCGTAACACCTTCAAAATCTTTATAGATAAAAATGAAGATGAAACAGAAAATATAATACGTTTATTTTATGATAGTTCGCCTCACAAATTTGCTGCCTTTTTAAAAAATAGTAAAGGCTAAGCTTTAAGAGAAGTTACACATTTAATCTCTTTATAAATCTATTCTATTACTTTGAATAAAGGACTATCAATGAAGTATCTAAATTACATATTACTTTGCCTATCTCTATTTTTCACATCGAACACATTTTCGCTTGAGCAGAAGTATCACGAGAGTGTATTACCTGTTATTACTGCTTTTAAAACGCAGGATAAAACTGCGATTGCTGCGCATATTCGCTACCCTCTAAAAAGGCAGTATCCACTTCCTGATATTAAAAATGAAGCTGAGTTTATTAACCGCTTTGATGAAGTGTTTGACGACGAGCTTGTTGCTTTTATTGGCAGCTCTAATATTAATACCGATTGGGATAGCGTAGGTTGGCGCGGTATTATGCTAAATAACGGCGTAATGTGGGTAGACACAGACGGCAAAGTTATTGCTGTAAATACACAAAATGCCACTGAGCAAGCACATGCAGAAAAGTTAATCGCTCAAGATAAACAATCACTCCATTCAAGTATTAAAACCTTTCAAAAACCAATACTCGATTGGAAAACAGCTAACTATCGTGTTCGCATTGATAATTTAGGCGATGGAAACTTCCGTTATGCGTCGTGGAATATTGATAAAAGCCCAAGCGATAGGCCTGATATCGTTTTAATTCATGGTGAGATAACGTTTAGTGGCAGTGGCGGTAATCACAGTTATACGTTTAAAAACGGGCACTATAGTTACATATTACACGTTACTGTAATTGGCTGTGATACCTCACCACCAGGTTGGCTTGAAGTATATAAAAACGATAAGCAATTGTTATTTGAAGACGTTGTAAGTAAAGGTTAATACAGTAGCGAAAAAAGTACATAGTTACTAATGATTAAACAGAATTAGAAATAAAATATGAAAATAGAAGATATCAAGATAAAAATTGAAAGCTCTGAATTTTATAAAAACAATGATATTAAACAGTTGATTAAACTGGTTATTGATTTATATGAAAGCTACAGAATTGAAAATACTATTTTAGAAAATGACGGCGATATGCTTCTTTTTCAGTGCGGGGAAGATAGCCTGAGTAAAGACTACTTTATTGTTGATATTACACGCCAAATTATTCCTGATTTAGACGACATAGATGAAGCTACAGATGCTATGCAGCAACTTAGTACGACTTTTAAATTTTTACCAAGCGAGGCTGCATTTGCGCTTTCAACAACGAGTCAGTGGTGTTCTGCGTTAAATGAGGTTGATAGTCTTAGGGCGTTTATTGAAAATAGTGATGCTTTTCAATGGGCTATTAAAAATGATGTGGTAAAAGTAGATATTGAATTATCTTATATATAAATATTAAAACAATAATTGTAGTCGCATAAACTACGATAATGAAATTGGTTGTGCAATTAGCTTTTTTAAAGGTAGTGTTTAGAAATCTGTGTCATTTCAGTATTATTAAGAAAACAGGAGTGACACATGACTCAATCTTTCGACTTCAACAAAGCATTAGCTGAACTTCAAGCTGGTAAAGGCCTTACTGGCGAAGA
>Ga0209349_1000024_pt1 | contig 127527 bp, 97 predicted proteins | sample ETNvirnome_2_130_FD_184067 | JGI IMG/M metagenome (GOLD analysis project Ga0209349, IMG submission 184067) | Marine viral communities from the Pacific Ocean - ETNP_2_130 (SPAdes) (version 2) | ecosystem: Environmental > Aquatic > Marine > Oceanic | place: Pacific Ocean | collected 2013-06-22
TGATAGCTGATAGCTGATAGCTGATAGCTGATAGCTGATAGCTGATAGCTGATAGCTGATAGCTGATAGCTGATAGCTGATAGCTGATAGCTGATAGCTGATAGCTGATAGCTGATAGCTGATAGCTAAAACACGTTTTACACTCTGGAGTAATTATGTCTAATTGGATTGATGCCACAGTAAAGTCAGTTAAATGGTGGAATGAATCGTTATTTAGCTTAACGGTTAACGCCGATGTAGAACCGTTTAAAGCAGGGCAATTTACAAAGCTCTCTGTTATGGACGGTGAAAAACGCATTGCTCGGGCTTACTCGTATGTTAACGCACCAGATGATCCAAATTTAGAATTTTATTTAATTAATGTAGTCGATGGCCAATTGTCATCTCATTTAGCACAACTTACCCCAGGTGACACCGTACTAATAGAACGACGTGCTAGCGGTTTTTTTATCCTTGACGAAGTGCCAGCGAGTGAACAGCTTTGGATGCTTAGCACCGGCACCGCTATTGGCCCGTTTTTATCTATATTGCAGCAAAGTGAGGTATGGCAAAAATACAAACATATCAACTTAGTGCATGGGGCGCGCCTAAATAGCGATTTAAGCTATCAGGAGCTAATTAATAAGTTATTAAAGGCTCATCCTGGGCAGCTTAATTATGTGCCGGTAGTTAGCCGTGAGGAGCCTTTACAAGGTTTAGCTGGGCGAATAACCACAGTGATAGAAAATAACGCGCTATCTGAACATGTGGGGCTGTGTGCTACTCCCAATAATGCGCAGTTTATGTTGTGTGGTAATCCGCAAATGGTTAAAGATACCAGTGAGTTATTAGTGGCTCAAAACTATAAGCGTAATCGTCGAAAAGAGCCGGGGCATATTACGGTTGAGCAGTATTGGTAATGAGCTATAACGCTATAATAACTATCTCATGAGGGTAAAATTTGCTATGTTGCGCTTTAATTGCATTTTGTCTTTGTACTTAGGAAAACCATGAAACCTTCATTCATCATATATGCGTGTTTATTCGCCGCTTTCACATTAAACTGTCATGCCATAGAGCAATCGGCATCATCAAACAATGCTGAACTGACACAGCCAGAAAAAGTACAGTCGCAACAAGATGCACTTGATACGTTAACTCAAGAGGCTAACATACCTAAACAACCCGATATAAAGAAAGTGACTGCAGATGATTCTAAAGTACTTGGCAGCGAATCAACGAAGCCGGTTGAACAGCCTAAAAGTAAAGTAGATAAAGCACAAGCGGTCGTCGAGGCTGAGCAAGCAGTAACGCAAGCAAAAGACGCACTTACAGCAAGGCAACAAGCCAAAGCAAAACAGTCTCGTGAGTCACTTGCTGTTATAGAGCAATTAGTTAAAGCTTACAACGCGCGTAACATTGAAGAATTTATTCGTATGTATGATGAAGATGTTGAGTTTTATATTTTCCCGAATGAGCTATTATTTAAAGGTAAAGAAAAATTAATTGCGCGTTATGGCATTATGTTTAAAAAGCTAAAGTGTCTTCACTCATCACCTATTAAGCGTATTGTGCATGGTGACATTGTGATTGACCATGAGCTATCAGAAACCTGCTCTAACGATCCGAACGTGATAGATAAACGTTCAGAGCTTATTTCAAGCTATCAAATTAAAGATGGCAAAGTGGTTAGGGTATTATTTTTTAGGTAATTATTAATTATGCAGCTAAGTGACGAGAAAAAAATTCGTGTAATGTATCGTGTAGAGCCCGGCTGTTTAGGTCCTGAGGGCGCAGACCACATTGAAGACTTTTGTCGCTTTGCGAACAAGCATATTAAGTCGCCTTATTATGCGCAGTTATTATTTTTACCTCGATACGATAAGCAAAAAGATGAGCGGCAATACAGCGTTAAAAACCGCAACTTATCTCAAGTGCAGGCTAAAGCGTATTTAAATCATTTTGAAATCAACATAGAAGACTTTGAAGAGCAGCTCGACGAGCTGCTTACTAAGTCAATAGACTTATACTTTAAACGCTAAGCTCTATTGACCTTTGTAGATTGATATTTATTTAATCTAGAGGCAGTTTAATTGCGGCGCGAGCTTCTAACCTAGTGGGGTCGATAACTGCGCCTAAGTTATTCTACTGGCTTACATCCTTGTAATAATAAGTAAAAACTGAGCAAAACTTTCGCGTTCTGCTCACGCTTTTTACCACCCTCCCTGTAGGCTACGAAGTTTAGGCTTCGTTTGAAACTATCGCATTAAAGCTGTCGTTATCATGCAGACTGGCAAAGGCACTTTCATGAAGTAGCTCATTTCGTAAGTTGGGTGAGTATTCAAGCGACATTTTTATATCGGCTAGGGCATCTGCATGCTCATGCGTTAAAGCATACGCACAGGCGCGCTGCCAGTATGCGTAACCATAGTCGCTATCTATATCAATTGCTTGATTACAAAGCTCAATAGCTTGCTCAGTCTCATTTAATTCTAGTAAAGCATCCGCTTTGTAGGCAATGGCTTCTACATCTTCTGGTTTACGTTTTAAAATTTCATCGAAAATTTCAATTTTATTCGCAATATCACTTTCAAGGTTGGCTCGCATCCATAACGAATGAACTTCATTAGTGATTGATATGCGTTCTTGGTTACTGAGTATTTCTTCAGAGCGTACTCGCAGTTTTTCTTCTAATATTTTCAAGCGATCTTCATACTCATCAGTAATAACACTCACTCGGGTGTTTACTATATCTTCTACTTTGTTCTTTACATCACGTAACGAGTTCCAGCCCACTAATACCAAAATAGACGCGGTGGCGGTAATAATAAAAAAGACATTATTAATGGTATCTGTGGTGTAGGTAAGCGCCCGATCGGCGGTGTCTAACTGTGCATGCGTAACTTGTTTGGTCACGTCTTCACGCAGTTTTTGTTGATCTTGGCGAACCGACTTTAATTCGTCGAGAATATAACGTTCAAGTAATGGTTTGTACAAAGGGGCTTCTAGTTGTGCTAATTCACGCTGTTGTTGCTCGTTGAGTGCTGCGGTGTTTTTATCAGCAGCTTGCACCGCAGATGAAAAAACACCAATAAATACAATAAATAGTAAAAAATAAAAACGCATTGATATGCCTAGTTAAAAAATTAGTTAATCGCTTTGTTAACTTTAACATGCGCACATCATTGGTACTAGGGTGAGGATAGGGAAGCTGGAATTAACTCAAAAATCTTTTATTACAGGCAAAAAAAATCCAGCCCAAGTTGGGCTGGAAAAAACTACATCAACATATCAAGGGAACAATAGGAGATAGGTGCTATTGTAAGTTTGCCTACCTGAATTTTTACTTAACTAAATTCAAATAGATAAAAATAAAAAAGAAATAAAGGTGCATAAGTAACTTATACACCTTTTATAACTATAATTTCATGGCGAAGGGGGGTATTCCACTGTGCACTTAAGAAAACCTAAGTCACTTTCAAACCCTTCATCGTACATTACGTGACTATTTTTAATAACGATCATCTATTTTATAAAAAGTTTTAATATTTATTTACGCTAAGCACAAACATTGGCAGCATCATCATATTTATAAATGAGAGTAATCGTTTTAAAGCATTACTTTGCCCTAGCGTATCAAAGCAGCTACACGTATATTGAATAAGCAGAGACCGTACACGTCATTAGGGTCTGTTGACCTTTTAAGGTTAAATTTGCAGTAGTCTGTTTGGTATTTAGGCAAGGCAGAGCCTATGTGGTGTGGTTATTCCCCATAAATAGGCGATAACGCAGCATCAATTCCAAACAGGCGCTGCCCGAAGGGTTCTGCCCAGGGGCGATTTACTCTTTGTTGCTCGGTTTTGACTTAGCGCACTAGGTTACAAACCTCGCGCCGCGATTAAACCGCCCCTAGTTTGAACGAATTTTAATCCACAAAGGTCAACAGACCCTAATATAATGGCAATAAAATAACAGCGCTCCCAATTGGTGAATACCAAAAGCAGTAAGCATGGGCGTTTTTATTTATACTTAAAAAGGAGCTCAATATGGATAATCATAAAGCGGGTAAATGCCCGGTTATGCACGGCAGTAATACTACAACCGAAAACACCAATACAGATTGGTGGCCAAACTCACTTAATTTAGACATTCTTCATCAGCACGATAGCAAAAGCAGCCCCTACGACAGCGACTTTAATTACGCCGACGCTTTTAATTCACTCGACCTAGAAGCACTTAAAACCGATTTAAAAGATTTAATGACTCAAAGCCAACCTTGGTGGCCAGCTGATTGGGGGCACTATGGAGGCCTGATGATCCGTATGGCATGGCACTCTGCGGGCTCGTACCGTTTAGCTGATGGTCGAGGCGGTGGTGGTACCGGTAATCAACGTTTTGCACCACTTAATTCGTGGCCAGATAATGCTAACCTAGATAAAGCGCGCCGTTTATTATGGCCAATTAAAAAGAAATATGGCAACAAGCTTTCATGGGCCGATTTAATTATTTTAGCCGGTAATATGGCGTACGAATCAATGGGATTAAAAACCTTTGGTTTTGCCGGTGGCCGTGAAGATATTTGGCATCCAGAAAAAGACGTTTATTGGGGCGCAGAAAAAGAATGGCTTGCGCCAAGTGATGAGCGATATACCCAGGTTGATAAACCCGATACCATGGAAAACCCATTAGCGGCAGTGCAAATGGGTTTAATTTACGTAAACCCAGAAGGGGTAAATGGTAAACCCGATCCACTTAAAACCGCAGAACAAGTGCGCGAAACCTTTGCACGTATGGCAATGAACGACGAAGAAACCGCAGCGCTAACGGTCGGTGGCCATACAGTAGGTAAAACGCATGGTAACGGCAAAGAAGAAAACTTAGGCCCAGAGCCAGAAGCCGCCGATGTGCACGAGCAAGGCCTTGGCTGGAATAACCATAAAACCCGTGGCATTGGCCGCGATACCATGACCTCAGGTATTGAAGGCGCATGGACAACCTACCCAACTAAATGGGACAACGGTTATTGTAAACTGCTGCTTAATTACGAGTGGGAGCTAACCAAAAGCCCTGCAGGGGCTCATCAGTGGGAGCCGGTTAATATTAAAGAAGAAGATAAACCCGTTGATGTGGAAGACCCATCGATTCGTTTAAACCCAATAATGACCGATGCCGACATGGCAATGAAGCTCGACCCCGCGTACCGTAAAATTATTGAGCGTTTTAATGACGATTTTGAGTACTTTACTGACGTATTTGCCCGCGCATGGTTTAAGTTAACCCACCGTGATTTAGGGCCAAAATCACGTTATTTGGGCGCCGATGTACCCAGTGAAGATTTAATTTGGCAAGATCCTATTCCTGCAGTTGATTACACCCTAAGCGACGCTGAAATAACCGAGTTAAAAGCGAAGCTACTTAATTGTGGGTTAAGTGAAACCGACTTAATTAATACCGCATGGGATAGCGCCCGCACTTACAGAGGCTCCGATCACCGTGGTGGTGCAAATGGCGCCCGTATTCGCCTAGCTCCGCAAAATAGCTGGCAAGGTAACGAACCAGAGCGTTTAGCCAATGTGATTGCAGCCCTTGAAAAACTGCAAGCGAGTTTAACTAAGCCTGTTAGTATGGCCGATTTAATTGTACTTGGCGGCACCGCTGCGGTTGAACAAGCGGCTAAAAAGGCAGGGGTTGATATAACCGTACCGTTTGCCCCAGGGCGTGGCGATGCTAGTGATGACATGACCGACGCAGAGTCATTCGAGCCATTAGAACCAATTCATGACGGTTTTAGAAATTGGCTGAAAAAAGACTATGCTGTATCCGCCGAGGAGCTATTACTAGAGCGCAGCCAATTGATGGGGCTAACCGCACCAGAAATGAGCGTATTACTAGGCGGTATGCGCGTACTAGGCACTAACTATGGCAATAGTGAACATGGTGTATTTACCGACAAGGTAGGCGTACTGAGTAACGACTTTTTTGTTAATTTAACCGACATGAACAACCGCTGGGAGCCTGCAACTAAAGGCGAGTACAACATAGTCGACCGCGCTAGTGGTAAAACTAAGTACACGGCTACGCGGGTTGATTTAGTGTTTGGTTCAAACTCAATACTCCGTGCATTGGCAGAGTTTTATGCTCAAGACGATAACAAAACTCGTTTTGTACACGACTTTGTCGCCGCATGGGTAAAAGTGATGAATGCCGACCGGTTTGATATTAAATAAACCTAAGTAAAATTTAAAAAGGAGCAGCAATGCTCCTTTTTTTATATTATTTAGGTTAAAGGTTAAAGGTTAAAGGTTAAAGGTCACGAGCTGCGGGCTGCGAGGTGCGAGTAAAATGCAGTGTCTATAAAATCGCTGCTGCAGGATAGTAGTTGGCTTTTTTATTTCCTCTAAAAGCGCAGCGCCTTTTAATCTCTGTGGTGCATAAATAACTTAAAACCTATTTGCACAAAGAGCAAAGAATGAAAGCAAATGAGCAAATAAAAAATACAGCTTTTCTCGGCCTTTTTTATTAAATAAATTACCAATTGCGTTTTAATTGATACCAAGCAAAATTCTGCCGAACCCCGAACCCCGAACCCCGAACCCCGAACCCCGAACCCCGAACCCCGAACCCCGAACCCCGAACCCAAACTACAGGCACAAAAAAACGGCGCTTAAACAAGCACCGCTTTTAAATGGTTTAGGCTATTTCTTTAACCTTTAACCTTTAACCTAGCTCTTAAGCTACTTTATTTTCTTCGCAGCTTGCTAGGTATTCGTCAAACGTACCTTGAAAGTCAATTACCTGCTTGTCTTTAATATCAACAATACGGGTTGCCAGTGACGATACAAACTCACGGTCGTGGCTTACAAAAATAAGCGTGCCTTTAAAGTCTTTTAGCGCATTGTTAAGTGCTTCAATGGCTTCCATATCCATGTGGTTAGTTGGTTCATCCATTATCAGTACGTTAACGTCTTGCATCATTAACTTACCAAATAACAAACGGTTTTTTTCACCACCTGAACAGTTACGCGCTTTTTTATTTGAATCGTCTGCGGTAAACAATAAACGCCCTAACATACCACGTACCATTAAATCGTTGTGCTTAGCGGTACGCCATTGCGACATCCAATCAAACAAGGTTAAATCGTTATCAAAGTCTTTGGTGCTGTCTTGTGGGCAATAACCAAACGTGGCATTTTCTGACCACTTAACTTCGCCTTCGTTGCTTTTAAGCTCGTTAACTAAACAGCGTAAAAAGGTGGTTTTACCCACGCCGTTTTCGCCGATAACCGCCAGTTTAGCACCGGCTTCGAGTAGTAAATCACCACCAGTAAATAACGTTTCACCGTCAAACCCATGGCCAAGCTTGGTTAGCTCAAGCGCTTGGCGATACATTTTTTTGCCCTCATCAAAGTTGAGTGATGGGCTCATACGACTCGATGATTTAACTTCATCAAGCTTAATTTTATCCATTTTTTTAGCGCGCGAGCTGGCTTGTTTCGCTTTAGAGGCGTTAGCACCAAAACGGTTAACAAAGTCTTGTAACTCGTCTATTTCAGCGCTCTTTTTCGCGTTTTCAGCAAGTAATTGCTCGCGTTGTAAGCCTGAAGCTTCAAGGTACTTTTCGTAGTTACCTGGGTAAATACGCAGCTCACCGTAATCAATATCGGCCATGTGAGTACATACCGAGTTTAAAAAGTGACGGTCATGGGAAATAATGATCATGGTGCATTTACGTTGGTTAAGCTCATTGGCAAGCCACGTAATAGTATGAATGTCCAAGTTATTAGTGGGCTCATCAAGTAGCAAAATATCAGGGTTTGCAAATAACGCCTGTGCTAACAGCACACGTAATTTCCAACCTGGGGCTACGTTTGCCATTAAGCCATAATGAAACTCTTTATCGATACCCGCATCAAGCAGAATTTCCTCTGCGCGGCTTTCTGCGGTGTAACCGTCCATTTCAGCAAAAACGCTTTCAAGCTCGGCTACTTTCATGCCGTCTTCTTCGCTCATTTCAGGCAAAGAGTAAATACGGTCGCGCTCTTGTTTTACTTTCCAAAGCTCCACATCACCCATAATTACCGCATCAACTACGCTGTATTGCTCAAACGCAAACTGATCTTGGCTTAGGTTACCTAATTTTAGCCCCGGCGTAATAGACACATTACCTGCACTAGGCGTAAGCGCACCGCTTAAAATTTTCATAAATGTCGACTTGCCGCAGCCGTTAGCGCCAATTAACCCGTAACGGTTACCGTTACCAAATTTAGCTGAAATGTTTTCAAACAACGGCTCTGCGCCAAACTGCATCGTAATATTTGCGGTGGAGATCAAAAAAAGTAATCCTAGAAAATTAATGGCAGGGTTAAGCTGCAGCAAGGCGCCGCATAAATAAACAAGCAATAGAGTAAATAATAGGCCGCGAATTATACAGATCCGCGCTTCAAGATGAAAGGTAAAAGAATAATCTACGGGTTCAGTAATGTAGGTAAATGGCTTGTATAGCGGATTTATTTTGCTTAATTAACTCATTTATAGCTTGTAACTCTATTTGGCTAATGGTTTTTTTACTTAGCATTAAATGAATAGAACTCTTATTGATGGCCCCCATATTAGTAACCGCTTCTATTGCTGGGTATTGGTTTATAAAATATTGCGCTGCTAGTTCGTCTTCAATTGCGTAATCAACTCTATTTTTATTGAGCATTGCAAAACGTTTCTCGGCGGTAGGCATCATAATAACGTTAGCGGGGTAGTTTTGTTTAAACAGCTCAAACGCAACGCCATAATAACTGCCACGGTTAACCGCCAAGGTTAAATCTTTATAAAAAATATCGCTAATGTTATTTAAATCAGGCGATTCGGTGTATTTATACAGGCGAACTACTTCATCACGATAGGCATCGCTAAAATAGGCAAAATCAGCTCTTGCTGATGTTTTACTCGCGGCAAAAATAACATCAATACGGCCTTCTTTTAATTCTTCAAAAGCGCGCGATGAGGTAGGCAGCAACATAAATTTTAAACAAAAAGATGAGCCGTTAAAAATCGTGTTTAACACGTCAATTTCAACGCCCGTTAGGTTACCGTTAACGGCAATTACATAGGGTGGCCAATTGTTTTCATTTGTGCCTACTTTAAGTGTTTTAAAGCAAGCAAATACGTTACAGCTGTTAAGCAGTAATACAACAAAAGCGACTTTAAGCATTTTATTACTCGAGGCTACAGCGTTATCATTACTAAAGTATAAACTAGACTGCAAATTTAGCTCGTTTTACATCAATTAAGCAACAATGCTGGCTTCCTATGTTTTACTAATAATGGCAAGTACGTTAAATAACGCTATCATGTGTTTAGGGGGTTGGCACTAGCCCTAACGACGCCCTATAAGCTTTTAGCTGTTTGTCGCGGCCAATTTCATCGGTTAATTTATTCCAGCCGGCCTCAATGTTTTCAACCGTTTGGTCTACGGTTTGGGTGTGCCTTAGGTATTTAGCCACTTCAGTGTCGAGTATGTCTCTAAAGTAGCGGTTGTTTTCAAAAATTCTCAAATCAAGAATAATATTGGCGTTATTAACGGTTTTAGAAATAGAGCCCAAGTAAAAATGCAGCGTACTTTTACTCATGCCTTGTTTAAGCCAGTTTTTGTGGTTAACCAATTGAGAGGTGCGATACGGGTTCATACCGGTGGCACCTATGGTCACATCTTCATTCGATTGCAAAGGCTGAGTAACATACGACAAGTAGTTATAAGCGAGGTTTTTTTTGTGTTTTGAGCTGGCATTATTAATTGAGCCTACCCAACCACCAAAAGCAGCATAAGGGGCATAGTTAATATCGCCAATGGCAAACGGGCATAAGTTAGCATTGCAACGTTCAAGCTGGCCTGTTTTACGGTTTAATACCTCAGTAGCTCCGGGCAATATACTCACCCCAGTTTTGTTTTTTACTTTAGATTCAGGTAACACGGCCATAGTACCAATGTCGCCCCATTCAATGGCTAAGGCGCAGCGACCGCTTATAAACGCATACCTTACATCATTGGTATCAAAGTTAAGCTCATCAGCAGAGCCAAATTCAGTGGTTTTTTTATAAATTTTTAAGGCTTTTTTAAAGGCATCGTTATTCACTAATGGCTCCATGGTTCTTGTATTAAAAAATATGCCTTGAGAAGTGCCTTTGCTTTGCAAAAAACTGCCCGCAATCGAAAGCAAAGACCAATACGATTGCTCATTGGCTTTTTTAGAAATACACGAACCAAAATCGCCCTCGCCATCCCCGTTCATATCAACGCCATTTAATTGCTTGGCAATAGCAAGGTAATCATCCCAGGTTCTAGGTGGAGCCAAACCATATTTTTCTAAAATATCGAGGCGGTAATAAAGTAAATGTATATCACCATCGAGTGGAATCGAGTAAATTTGGCCGTTATATTTAGAGCTAAAGTCTCTAAAAAAACGCGATACATCATTCCATTCAATTAAAGAGTCGGAGGCTATGTAATTATCTAAACGCGCTAAGTAATTATTTTCTGCAAAATCCACCATCCAGAGTGAGGCATAGGCAATAATATCGTATTGGCTCGTTGGCGAGCTTAAATCTTTGTTTATTTCGTTATATAACTGGCCAAAAGGCACTTTGGTGACATTAACTTTAATACCAGTTTGTTGTTCAAACTCTAAGCCTCGTTGAATTAAAGGTTTACTAATGAGGGTGCCTAAATCAACTGTAAGCACATTGAGCTGGGTAGTGGCTTGTTGTGGTGTGCTTGGTTGGCTTTCTATTTTAGAGTGGGGCAGGGTAATTTGTGCAACGCATTGAAAAGCCAACATTAAGCTTATAACTAAAGCAAATACAACTCTCATAAAAAACTCAACCACAGCAATATGTAATTATTACTCTAGTCTATATTTTGCGGAAAGGGAAAAGGCAGGTAATTGTAAGCAATAAACAACGCCTCTAACTCACCACTGGCAAGTAATTTTGCAAATCCGGCGTCAAAAATTTGTGCTAACTCGCGGCCTTTGGCGTTATCGGTAAAGGCAATGTATTGTTTTACAGGCACAATGTTTTCGATTTGATACTGCTGCGGGTCAAAATTCATTTTTGATAACTCAGTGGCGTTAGCAATCAGGGTTTGCTGCAGCGCTTTACGGTTATCTAAAAAGAAATCAAGCCTATCGAGCTTAAGCATTTTAACGCCTTCAATTCGCTGGGTAACCTGCTGCAAATCAATCGGCACATACAAATAATTATTGTAGTTAGCGCCCCTTAACGTACCCACCGATCTGTTTTGTAACGAATATTCGCCTTGCCAATCTTTAAACCGATCTTTTTTAAACATCGCCGACACAAAAGTAATATCGTAATGCCACACCGGAAAGTACAAGCCTTCTACCTCATTTTGCCTTGCGCTTAACATAGCATCGGCATTGCCATTGGCCGTCCATCGATAAGCACGAGACTGAGGTACAATCATAATATTAAGTTCAATCGATTGCGCAGCAAAAATTTTAGTAAGCATATCAACATAAAGGCCAGAGCCGTCTTTTTCTACCAGCCCGTCAATGGTGTCGGTAGCCAGTACAATTTTTTTAATATCGCTCGACGCCCAACCACTGCTAGGCACGCCTAAACAAAGCGCTAAAAGTACAGCTAAAAACCACCTAAACCTAACATTCATTGTAAGTAACACCTCGGTACTTAAACACAGCAACACCAACAGTAAATTCATACTAGAAAAAGTTGAATAACGATCTTATGGGTAAACATAGCACACTATAATGACCAATAAGTGAACGGTTTAAAATAGCATCATTTTAACTCTAAAGTGGTTAATTAATAACTCTGTTTTTAAGGGGGTTAAAGCAAGTGTTTAATTATCGCGTTGGCGATGGCAACCAGAGAGAGGCTGCCGCCGACCTCTCTCTGAACTCTCTCGGCGCACCCGAGGATCACACTGTATCCTCAAGCTATAAATTGATGTGAACGTAATCGCCGTGTATTCGCCGTCCCTGGCGAAGTCACGGCTTAACTTGCATCCATGCAAGTGATTATTCATCAATTTATAGCTCTCGGGTGTGATCACGGGGGAGTTGAAAACACCTGATATTAACTAGCTAAAATATTTAAAAAACTAAATCCTCAATACTTTTAGCATTCCTAAAGCTTTTAGAGCCTTGCATGACATGATATGCCCATGCTTTTGTATTTTCTTGAGTAGTTTGTTCTGGGTATAGCATTTGTAAAGTCATTTCAGTAGCTAGTGTAGTGTCACCTAACCAAGTAACTTTATCTAAAGAAAGAGTACCATCCAGATCTATTGGATCATTGTTATAGCGGTTTCCACTTTCAACGGATATAAAAAATGCCATCCTAGCCAATACATTAGGTGTTACCTTTGTTCTACCCTTCAATCGTCTTAAAAATTCATCTGTTTCTTTGGTTAATTTCATCCCTCTATTAGGTAAAATCATATTGCGCTCACCTCTTCTTTTTCCCAAAAATATCCAGTAGTAACAGAAGATGTTTTTGTAGCTTGATCAAAACTAATATCATATTTACGAGAAATAAAATCTTTCATCAGCACTAAGTATTGCTGATTTATCTCAGTATCCGTAGATAAAATAATGACCTGTTCAGAAGCATTCGGAAAGTAATACTGTACAAGCTTATCTCTATGATTTGAATCAAGCCTACCTAAAGGGGTATCGATAACTACAGGTAGTTTTTTACCAGAAACATTAGCAAGTGCGTCCAACATTGCAATAGCAAAAATTTGTTTTTCACCTGCAGAAAGTCCATTTTTATCGATGTTATTGCCAAAGTTATCTACCAGAACTACATTATAACTTTGAGGATCAATACTAATATTTAGCTTAACATCCTCTTTTCTATTAAGTTTTTTATAAGATTCTATAAACCTAACTTCAATTTCTGTTAATTTTAATTTAACCAGTTCATTCGAAAAATCATCAAGTAAAGTCACAGTTCTACTTGCTCTTATAGCTGAATCTTCTTCGCCAAACGCTGTTTTCATTTCTTTTTGAAGCTTAACTAATTTGCTCGTTAAATCTTGAGCACTTTTAAACAGAGTTTTCGCGTCAAATAAAATCGCCTTATACTCTTTAACAAAAGTGCTTTTCTCTTTTTCTAAAAGCCTTAATTTGTCAAAAAAAACTTGCAATTGTTCCTGCTCAGGAGCTCTAGATACATTTATTGAAGCATTTTCAATTGTGCTTTGTAGCTTTACTAACTCTAGTTTTAACTCTTTAGCATTTTGTGAAGAAATAAGTGCTTGCTGATTTACTTGTGCATGGAGTAATGCGCTTTGTTGTTCACTTAAATCAAAACTTATTAAGTCAGCCCCTGGTTGACTGTAGTCATCGGCGGACTCTAATAATTGGGCTCTTAAAGCAAAAAAATCTTTTGAGCTATATTGATTTAAAAAGCCATCAAGCTGATTTTTAAAAGCTACTTTTTTAGCCGAGTCTTGCGTCTTTGCTATTTCAGTAAGCAAAGTAGTTAGGGTTTTTTGCGCTAAGCTCAAAGCATAATCGCCTTCAAGTTCATGCTGTAAGCGACTTTCAAGTACGGCTTTATTTTGAATATTAAGATCTATTGATTTCTGAGTATCTTCACGGCTTGATGCCCAAGCTCCTCCTCCAGATAATAACTCCTGCTCTGCTAAAGTTATTTTGCTGTTAAGCTCTGTAATGCTGTTAAATATTAAGTCAGCTTCACTACGCTTTAGAAGAGCTTGTGATAGTAATTCATCTTTTTCAGCTTCTAATACATGATATTGCTCTTTTAATTTTTCTTCACTTGCTGCTATACCTGCTTTACGCAGATAAATTCTTAAATCTTCTTTTAAACGAGTAACTATATCTAAGCCAAGTAAACGTTTTACTGCATGCTGTAAAATTATGCCTGAGTTATCTTCAGCAAGTTCAGCTATTTTCTCACCATCGAAAAAGACTAAATCAGCTATGCCCGCAGGGATCAACTCTATTAAGAATGCTTGAGCTTGATCATAGTTAAGTTCAAACTTTTCTACACCATCTTCTATAATAACAAGCTCGTCAATTTTACCGTGTTGCCATTGACGTTTTATGCAATAGCTATAACAAATACCTTGTCTTACATAATCAAACTCGAGCTCTAAAGATGCTATTTTATTGTCTGTTTTACCGTCACTATTATTAATCAGCTTTTGTAGTTCACTTATAAATGCAGGATTTGACAGAGTTCCAGAAAAAGCTTGTCTGCCTAGTAAAACGAGCCTTATAGCTGTTAAGATGCTTGTTTTACCAGCACCATTTAATCCACCAAACAAAATAATTGGTTTATGCTTTTTTGGCTTTAAATCAATTTCATGCTTTCCTGCAAACACTCTAAAGTTATTTAGACGTAGTTTATTAATAATCATTTTTATAAATCACTGTTTATTAGCGAGTCAATTCCGTCTAACTCAGCTTGTATTTCATTTATATCTTGTAGTAACGAATACTGTAAAACTTTCTCTGATTCGCGTTTTTGCTTTGCTGCCTCTACATTGCCCCAATCTTGACGCAGTATTTTATCTAAACGATTAAAAATACCTTGGCGCTTGCCTAAACCAGATACACTTAGCTCTAAATCAATTAGCTTTTTCACTAGCTCGGCATCCACCTGATGAACGTGAGCCATATGATCGATCATTTCAGATTCAACATTAGTAAACGTATTTCCATCATCTTCTAAAAACTCAACAGGCCCATTGGGATATACACGTTTATAAATTTTAGGTAAGTCGTCGGCCCAGTCGGGTGTTAGCGGATCATTTCGCCATTGGTGACGTATTTCATGGAGTTCGGCTTCTGTAATTAATGAAACTTCACGGCCTTGCTCATTAATTTCTTTTTCCATGGTTAGTAGGTGTTCTAACCACTCTTTACGTAGGTGTAAAAAGTAAGGCCCATGAATAAACTCGATGTCTTTTTCTTCTTGCATACCGTGTTTAACGCTCACTTTACCGTCGCGTCTTCTGTTTTGGCGGTACAATCCTTTTACACTGGGCTCAGTAGTTGAGTGCAAAAAGTTTCTAAAAGAGGCTAAAGGTTGTAACCAAGTTTCACCGTTAGCTATTAGTCCATCAATTGCTTTATCTTTAGTAACTACGGTGCAGCTCCAACAACCAAAACGAGATTTACCACACCCAGGTGAAGAAGCTGTTTCAACTAAAGGGCACTCGCCGCTAGTTGAGTTTGTACTATCGTAAAGCTCTACTAAAGCGATATTAGAAGTACCCCAAGGTGTTTCCCAAGGACCTAATTCTTCGTATTGTCCAGGTGCAATTTGTTGTCCTAACAGATGCCAAACCTCTTGCACTTGCCAATCTTTTATTGGGGCGTACCTGCGATAGTGAGGGTCGGTTTCATCAAAATACTCTTTGCCTGAATGATACTTCTCTAATATATCTTCACGGTTTTTGCTTTCTTGAGAGCGAGATCCAATAACAACGATAGGAGCCTGTTCAGCGCTAAATTCAGTTTTTGCAAAGTCTTTAAATGGGTTTAGTTTTATCTTTTCAGTACACCAACGGTTTAGCTTTAAATTAGGTGCAGGGTAACCACGCCCAAGTAAACGAGACCAAAATGTATCACTAGCTTTAGGTGTAATAATACGAGTTTCTATTGGCAAGTCAGTGATGCTAGCTGCCCTTTGCAATGTATTTAAAGCATGTAGTGCTTTTTGTAAGTAAATAGGCACTTCAGCTAAGGTATCGCAAAATACAACGTAAACTTTATTAGTACGTTGTTCAGGGCTTAAACCAAGTAGAGCTAAATACACAAGCGTTAATATAGCGGTTGAATCTTTACCGCCGCTAAAAGCAACAACCCAAGGTTGGTTTTCACGCATGTATAAATATTGAATCTCTGCGAGTTGCTCCTTTAAAGGGCGCTCAGCAAAGGTTTGGTCTTCGATAAAATCCATGTAGTCATGGATATCGTCATAATTTTGAAATTCAAACATGATTACTACTAAACTCTTCCTCTAGTTTTCTATCATCGCCTTCAAGTTGTAAATCAAGAGCCTGCCTCAAAATATTGGCAGTGAGTTTAATATTACTAGAAGCTTTGGACAATTTTCCGTGGTGCAATGCTCTATTGTCCCATATAGGGTTGCTCTTTCGCCAATCTATTTTGTTTAACTTTTGCAGAACACGCTGCCAATCACTAGGGTGCTGTGCAATTAATGACTTACCCATGCGGCCTAAGGCATGCAAACCAATACCATGGGCATGAATATACTCTTGCCTAAAATTAGCTGGGGAGAGTTCTTTATTATGTACTTGTTGCCATTCAGTAATAACACCAAAACATGCTTGCCAAAAGCTAACTGCAATTTGTAAGTCACCATCTTCAAAATGCGACTTTGCATTTTTACTGAGCAGTATTTGGCTTGCTTGTTTAATACTACTTAATGTAAATAACTTTGCACTTTTGGGTGAAACCGTCGATTGCTCCATTTCGGTAAAGCCCACAAACGGTTTTATCTCTGTTGCTAGGTAACGTGCAACACCAGCAGACGAATCCCTAAAATCATATAGCGCACTTATAGAAGGGCTTGGCTTTACAGCATACTTATTTAAATCGGCAAACATTTGCTGGCTACGTTTCAGGCCTTCATCAACAAAAAACAAAACAGATATATTATCTTGACCTAGTTCAGGCATTTCTTTTAATGCTTCTTCAATCGCTGCACGGCGATGTTGTCCATCATTAATTAGTATTTCAGCGTCCATTGGTACTTGTAATACACCTAAGTCGTGAGCTCCTTCATGAGGGATAAATCGCACTTCAGTACCAACAGATGCAGTAAGTGATGAAAATACATACTCTTTAGGGTTATCGACTAAGTAACGAACCATTTCAGGCAAGCGCGTTCTGTTAAGACTCCGCTGCGCACGTAACTCGGCTGGTACTTCTTCCTCATCAAATAAAAATATTTTAGGAATAATTCTAAGTGGGCAAGTAGCAATATAAAAAGGGCGACCTGCTTGTTGTCCTCTTACTGCTGGGAATGAATAGCAATATTTGTTTTCAAACATAAATAAGTTTTGGTTTGTTATTTTTAGCAAAGTGTAACACTTTAATAGGCAGTTTTATAACATTACTTTGTTAAATATAACGTAAAGTGAGGTTGTTCAGTTTGTGTTAATTTTTTATTTTCCAGTTTGTCTTTTTTAGGCTTTGAAATATTTATAGTTATGATTTAATGAATAATAATCAAAAAAGGATATTTAAATGCCGACTAATACAGATGTAAATAAGAAAACGATTGAGCTAAATCTTGATATGCCAACAGACGTTATTAGTCTTGGCAAGAACCAACTTTTTCAGATTGACGCAAAAGCTTCTTTTGAGCAAAAAATAAGTGGTTTTTTGAAAAGTATAAAGTTGAAAAGCGAAGATAATAGTGAACTCTTTTATGAGCGCGCTCATAATGCTATTACAATATGTGGTGCTAGAGGAACTGGTAAGTCTACATTTATAAGAAATATTTTAGATGATTTGGCGAGTGACAAGGATGGTGAAAACTTAGTTTTACCTGTAATAGATCCTACTTTGGTTTCTTCTAAAGAAAATGTTCTTGTGCTGATTATATCATTGATAAAAACAAAGATAGACGAGTCCTTCCCTAATATAAGTATCTCTAACGAAAAGTATTCAAAATGGCAAAAAACATTAACTGACCTGGCTGGAGGGTTGTGCCAAATAGATGGTATAGGTGCTCAGTCAAACTATGGAGATGAATGGGAAGATAAAAATTATGTTTTAGAGTCAGGACTCCAAAAAGCAAAGCAAGGGCTAAGTTTGGAAGTTGCTTTGAATCAGTTTATCAAATCGTCACTTGAACTAGTGGGAAGAGAGGCCCTTGTTATTACTTTTGATGATATAGATACTCAATTTGAAAGAGGATGGCCAGTCCTTGAAACTGTAAGAAAGTATTTAACATACAAGCAATTAATAATAATAATTTCTGGTGATATTGATTTATATAGAACCCTTATTAGAAGGGCTGTTTTAGAGTCCATCGGAGATACTGTCCTGAATTATGATAGACCGAATAATAAATTTCATAATCATAAAAATACTTGGGGAAGTGATCCTTTAATACAGAAAATTGATCGGCTAGAGGAGCAATACTTACTTAAAGTCCTTAAACCTGAAAATCGTATTCATATGAAAAGTTTACGTAAAATGGTTGAGGAAAAAGGCGACTCTTTGTCTTTTCAAGTTATTGCAGGCCAAGGTACAAGAGATAGCTTACAAAGTTATCTTAATAAAATTTTTAATAAAATTTTAGGAAGAAATAATAAGAATCAAATATATATTGATGCAATTCTTAGTTTACCGGCTAGAACAATTTGGCAGTTTTTAAAAACAACTCAAGAGCTCACTAAAGATCAAAATTACGAAGAATTAAGCAACGCTCTAACAAATGTAAATCATAGACTCACAGATATCTTCTCTTCGGCTTTATTATCGCAAAATATTGATACAGATGGACTGATGAGTTCAACATCATTCGAAAATAGGGTTTTTAATGCTTACTGGCATTGGTTAAGTGCAAATAATCTACAGAGTAAATTAGAGCCATATTTACCGACATATGAACATTTCAATCAGAACCAGTTAGCAATAACCTTTTCATCTTTGACCGCTCTAACTAAACATATATCCCCAAAAAGTTTTATTGCTTGTTCTTTAAGAAATAGTTCGGTTAATTTTATATTTCAATTTATTCCCGATATGAATAAAGAACTATTTGAATATCTAAATACTCAAAATTCTCCAGAGTTATACGATTTCAGTTTACGTGCATCCTCTATTATTTCTCACTTATCGAGTAGCATGAGAGTATTAGCTATTAGTGTTCCGGATAACCAAAGCTTCACAATAAATAGTGCTTTGAAGAGGGTTTGGGGATACAAGCCATCTAAGGACGCGAAAGGTAAAGAAAAAAGAGTCATTTTAAAAGATTTTGTTGAAAAGATAGATTTTGATAAAAGCCGAGTTGAGGTACAAAAAAACATTTACCTAAGAGAGTATTGGAAAGTCATCGAATTACAGAATAATAGGTTAACTGGTCAAAAAGGTATTTTTAATAGGTTGTCAGATTTACCTTCAACATTTGGTGGACTTCCGAACTTAGTTCATTTATTAACGGTGAAAACTAACACTAGTCAAGGTGAACGAAAAAGTTATATTTGTTTTCCTTTGCTAATTGCAAGTATCGCTGAGATTTTAATTGTTGAAACAGAGGACGAGATTACAGAGAAATTAAAAGATCTTGTAGATAAAGAAATATTACCAAAACCGGTATTTCTTGATGATGAAGCAAGTATAATTGATGATGGTGAGGAAGATGAACTTGATTTTGATACAGAAGGAAAAAACACTTGGGGACAATTTTTTGAAGCTTTAAGTATTTGGATTGCTGAGACTAAAAAAAGGTTTCAAACAATTTCGGTTTCTCAACAGACATTAGAAAGCGCGTTAAAAAGATATTATAAAAATGCGGACTCAATGTGCCAAGAAAATAAAAAGTTAGATCCTTACTTGGGTAACCTTTTACACCGACATTTAATTGCTTTTTTAAGTGCATTGCATTTTGAAGAGAATAAACACTCATCTAATTCAAAAAAATTAAATAGTAAATCTAACCCAACCTCAGATCGTGTGTTTATTGAAAATATTGGAAAAGATGAATTGGAGACGCAAGAGGCTTTAGATTTAAGTGAATACCCACTATTAGATGTATTTTTATCCTGCCCACTGATTGGCGTCTTTTTATATCCACACTCTGACAAGAAAGTAGTACATTATCAGGGGGTTAATTGGTTTAATACCCATGTGGCCCAGTTTTATTCTTACACTAATGCTAACCAAGAAACACTAGATTATAAGTCTGCAATAACCGCAACGTGGAAAACGAATGAAAGTGAAGTTAGTTTCTATGGTTTGTGGGATGTTTTGAATAGTGTACCTCTAAACACTAGTGAAAAATTTAAAAGTGTATCAAGCATATTCAAAGAGACTACCACTAAACAAAAGCAAGATAATGATGATGCTGTTAGTGATATAACTGATAATAAGGGAACAGATGCGCCTGGTGATATAACTGATAATAAGGGAACAGATGCGCCTGGTGATGGAACTAACAATAAGGGAGCAGATGCGTCTGATGATGGAACTAATAAAAAGGGAGCAGATGCGTCTGATGATGGAACTAATAAAAAGGGAGCAGATGCGTCTAATGATGGAACTAATAAAAAGGGAGCAGATGCGTCTGATGATGGAACTAATAAAAAGGAAACAGATGCACCAATTGGTAATACCATATCAGGCGATAAGCAATAATGCCTCAAGAGTTATTTAGAGAAAGTTTTCGTAATACCGAAGCTTTAAAGCTTTACACTGAAAATGGTTTTATCTTACCAAATCAGCTAAGTCAGTTATTGTTTCAAGGTGTGCACCGTCGAAATACTAAACGGCCGGATTACTTAATAAAAAATAGACAGCGGCTATTATTAAATACAAAAGATAGTAGTCTTGCTGATTTTTTAATTAAGGTATTAGATAAGCTAGCAACTAGATATGTAGAACCAGCTGCAAATGGGCAGCTCCTTGTTAAAACAGATTTATTTAGTGAATGGCAAGAATTAATTACAGAGGTTCCGCCTATAATAGCTGTTGCAGAATCTTTAAGAAGTAAGTATGGTTCGCCAGATATATTTAGTCGTACGGAATTACTTAACTTCATAGACAATATAATATTTCCACAGGTGAGGTATAGCGTACTACCATCAATTAAAGATCCTAGGTTAGATGAATTAATTGAACGACTTAAACTAGACGACTTACACATTCATTTAAATGGTTCAACAGAGATAGAGCAAGTGTGGAGAATAGCGCTTGAAAAACCAAAAACATTCGCAAATGAACTTCTTTGGGCAAAAAATAACATCTTAGTTAAAGAACAGTATAATGCAGATGAATTAGGCTTTGATCAAGCTGAGCAATTCAAACGATTAAAAATTGCTAAACTTTTAAAAGGAACCCTACTTAATAAAGTTCTCAGCTTAACTAAAACTTCATCAAATATCGATTTGACAGCAATTAATAATGCAGGAAATTTTATAACTAATGATGAAATTGAGCAAGAGGGGAGGCAAGCACTAGAGAGCTTTAAAAACAAGCTAAGCCATATTGATAAAAAAAAGATGACCCCACTTACTGAGGAAACTTTATTTCTAATACTTCTTTTTGACTATTTAAGTTCGCATAGTAATGATGATGAATTTGCTCAAGCTCTTTATTATTACCTATTATTAAAGTGTCAGTTTATGCGATTAATTGTGCAACAAACACAAAATATAGGTTTTGAGCAATTTCAAAAAATCACTTTTAATCAGATGCGACGCTCAACTGAAGTTGAATTTGTTTCTCGTTTTCATCAGTTTTCTTATAAAGAAAAGAGTGATATAGCTTTACTCGAAGGGCGTTATGCACCAAGTTTAGAGCTTGAGAATAATGTTGCTACTTTAAAATCTATACTGAAAGACTTTGATAAATTTAATCGTGAAAAAATTAACTCAACTGATAATACAGCGCCTTATGGCTTACTTGATTTATTGAGTTCTGCTAAGCAAAGTCGAGGGAGTCTTAAACTTGGCTTACTTGCTCACTTTATTAAAAAGCCAGATAGCAGAATGATAAAGCTAAAAAAAGGAGAGCATGATTTTGGTTGGACATGTAGGCAGTTTTCTCTGAGAAATGAAGTAGAAAAAACTCGTCGGGCTATGGCTGCATTAACCGATAGGTATAAAGGGTTGAATGATTATTTGTTTGGCTTCGATGCTGCATCTAATGAGTTAGATGCTGGGCCTGAAACATTTGCACCAGTGTTTAGACGACTTAGGGCTAATGGTTATCACAATTTTACTTTTCATGCCGGTGAGGATTTTGTTCATCTTTTATCAGGGATCAGAACAGTAGCTGAAGCAATCGACTTTTTAGATCTAAAAACAGGTAATAGAATTGGTCATGGAACCGCAATTGGAATAAATCCATCTCTTTGGCGTGACAGAATTGGTCGTACCCTTGTTATGAAGCAAGGAGAACGATTAGACGACCTAGTATTTGCATATCGTATATTGTGTGAAAGTGATATTGAGGGGCGCATACTTCATTTAATGGAAGGTGAGATCCGCAAGCTTTCAGCAAAAATATATAAAAAAGGATACTTGGCGCAAGATCTCTATGATGCATGGAAATTACGCTACTTAGATCCTATTTTAGCTTTTGAATTAAAGCGTGCCTACAGCAGTTACCTAAGAGATGACATCCGTAAGGAGTTAGTGCATATTGAAACTATTAAAGTTGAGCAAGAAGTGGCCTTTGAGATATTCGAAAAGTATCATGGTATTAATGACACTAAATATGTTTCTGAATATGAGGAATTGATAGAAGTTGATCTAACCTGTCCTTGCGAAAAAGCATTTACGCATGAAATTTTCCGTATTTTACAAAAATATGTATTAGGTAAAATCAATAGACGTCACATGGCAATTGAATCTTTACCGACTAGTAATGTACGTATTAGTTTTTATGAAAACCACAGCGAACATCATATTTTTGATTGGTTAGGTGTAACCGAAGAAAAGGGTATGGAAGTACCAGTAGTATTAGGCTCTGATGATCCTGGTATATTTTCAACCAATTTACGTAATGAATATGCTCATGTTTTAATTGAACTTGATAAGCGTTTGCCTTCAATGGAGGCAATTGCAAAACTAGAGCAAATAGTGCGTAACGGTAAAATCTGGCGCTTTAAAAAATTAAGTTACTAAAATGAAAAGTGAAAAAAGAAAATACAAGAGTTCACCTCAATGGCATGACTTTACCAATTATCAAACGTTTGAACGCCAATGTAACAACTACTCTGATTATTTAAATAGTTACGTTAATTGGTTTGCAAAAAAAAGTAACGTTTGTCGTTTTGCAATGAAACAAGGGCTATTTTTAGCCATGTTTGCAGGCTCGTTATTTTGTATAAACAAGTTTGAAGGAAATTACGAAAGTATCGAACTATGGCTTTTAATATTATTGCCCTGCTTAATTTTAACTATTAGCTTACTTCCTGATTTTGTGACAGATAGAGGCGTTATCAAGTCAAAATCTAATTGGTGCTTTATCATAATTTATTTTGTGCCTGCTTTATTAAAAATATTGCAGTTGAATTGGGAAGCCTGTGTTATACCTCTACTAGGCATTGGCCTAGGAATGACCTTTATATTCTACTTAATAAATCGATTAGAGGGGTACACGCGTGCTTGGTCTCGTTACAGAACAGCTCAATATAAAGTTTCTTTGATCAGTTGCCAAAAACAAACGGGACTACTAACGGAAAAGCAAGCACTACACCGTTTACACCATGTTATTAATAGTGAAGTTGAATCACGCCACAAAGAGATTATTAGCGACCTCCATTTTTTTGGTGACAAAGTGAATGGTTTGCTTGGTAAGCGTGCCGGCTTATGATTTAAACAAAATCGTTGAGTAGAACTTTTACTCAACGATTACTTATTAGCTTTAAAAAATTTGTCACCTTTTAACTCAACAGCCCAATAGTCAAACACCTTTTGTAATATGAGCCAGTTGGGCCACTCTGCTTTGGTTACGCCTTTTAGCATATCGGCTAATTTTTTATCAAACCGTTGTTGGCTTTTATATTCACTAGTGCCTTTTTGTAAATAATTTATTTTATTATAAAAGGGCTGGTAGGGGTAAATATCGCCGTAGTAAAAGTAGTCGATATCTTGCTCTAACATTTTTACTTTTATTCGCTCGGTTAGTAGCGGCAACTTTTTATTAAAGTCATCGTATTTTAAAAATGTAACTTTGCCCGATCGCATGTGTATTTTTACTAAATCAACGTCGTCAATATCGCCATACAACTGTACAGCACAGCCTATGTAAACACGCAATATTGCGGGGAGTTGGCTTAAGTAACGAGTGGGTAAAATATACGAGTGGTTGTCGTGTAACTCACCAAGCTGAATTTCCTCATAAGCTTGGTAACAAGCATTACCAATATTAGCGGGCTCTGCTGTTGAGAATAGCAGTTGTTTTGCTTGCTCTAATGCTTGGTTGTAATCACTAAAATGTACTTTTAAGTCTCGCGTTAGCCTTGCAGGCATGTGGCTTTTAGCTTGGCGTTTACCAAATAGGCTAAGTGCAAAATAAACCAGTAAATCGTGTTTTCTTTTTTGTTGTGCTTGCTCAAATTCATTTTGTTCATAGTAATTATGTAGCAGAGTAAATGCTTTGTTATGGCTGGCAAAATATTTGCGCAGTGTTGTGCTTTGTTCAAACTCGTCGTTTGCTGGTAAACGGCCAAAGTGCAGGCAATGTTGCCAAAAATCATCAAGCAGTGTTTGGTGTTTTTCAAACAAGGTTTTTTGCTGGGCTTTGGGCAAAGCTTTTGGCTGTGGCCTTTGGGTTATATGTTGCCAATTATAATTTTGAAATTGTAGCTCTAAGTGATGGGCTTCTTCCAATTGTGGGCATTTAAAAATAGCAATTATGCCTTGCCCAAACGCCATTGTATTAACGTTTAGGGTTTGCTCTATGTAAGCTCTTATTTGGGCTTGGCTATAGTATTTTTGAAACGTATTCCATTTAGTTATTACGCCATCTTTGTATTGTTTAAAGTGTTCTTGCTTGGCTTCATTGGCGAGCATTACTGAAACTAAAAGTAATTTTTTAGTGTGCTGGTAAGCCGCTGTTAAAGTCTCTTTTCGCTCTTGTTGATCTTCAATTACATTGAGTACAAAACCTAAATTAACAATGTCACTTTTTTGTTTATTTCCGTTTGGTCTGTGTACTGGATCCCATGCATTTATATTTAATCCGTGTGCTTCTAATTCTGTTGCGTCATCGGCTAGGCCGCAGCCGTAATCAAGTATTGAATAATCACCATTTAAATAACCGTACTTTGCGAGCTTTTGAAAAGGAGCAGAAAGCCTATCGCGATTTATAGCCGTTAAATGGCGCTGTATTTTTTGTGGTTTATGTTCAATTTCAGGTTTTGGTATTTCTGCTACTTTATGCAGCCGTCCTTGTTCATTAAGCTTATAGCCTTTGCGCTTAATTAAGTTATGCCATTGCTGTTTAAAACCAATGCTTTTGGTGTTTTGGTACAGGCCTATTTGCTCTCCTTCTTCAGTAATATCTTTAAATATTGGATAGTGAGGATAATTGGGGAGAACAAAGGTTTCTTTACGGTGCAATATGGGTGGATTATTTGAGCCACTGTAGTTAGTTGTTTTTAATGTTAGCTCTTGAGCATCTATAGTATGGCTGGTATGAAGTGCTGGGTAAGCGTATTCATCAAAATTAGGGTAGTTAAGTAGTGTAAATTTTAAGTCGCGTTTATAAAGCTTAACTAGGTTCCACGGTTGTTGAACATCAAGTTTGTTTATTGTTTTTGTTATAAAGCTTAATAATTCTGCTGGTAGGGCTTCTTCTAATGAACTCTTATGTAAATAAATGGCTGTTGGTAGTGATTTTCCATGTTCGAGCTTTTTTACTAAATCACGGTATTCTAGAAAATTAAGTGGTGATGGTGAGTTAGCATTCATTGAAATTACTCAAACGGTTAAGATAACTTAATATACATAACGCTTTTAATAACAACAAATTTGCAGGCGAGTGCCTGAGTTAAATCCCCCGTGATCACACCCGAAATTGAATTATTGATGAGTAATTTACAGCATGGATGCTGCAAAAGGCGTAGCTTGGCCACGGATGGCCTATCTACGCTGGTTACGTTCATATTATTAATTAAATTGAGGAAACAGTGTGATCCTCGGGGCGCCGAGGTGACGAATGACCAAAGCGCAGCTTTGCAGCATGAGGAAGTGAAGGCATGGATGCCGACAGTAACCCAGCTTCACGGATGAATTATTTACAGCAGAGTTGATTTAAAGACAAATCACACTTTGGTTGCCGTCGCCAACGCGACATGTATTAATAAAGGCGTCGAGCGTCGAGCGTCGAGTTGCGGGAAGCGTGTTTCGAGCTATTTAAAGCTGCGCTTTTCGCGTCAGCAAGCTGCACGTCTACGTTGATAAAAAGCGCTAGGTTGTATTTTCTGCCCGTCGCTCGCTGCTCGAAACCCGTTGTCTTCTCTTTGTGCATATATGGTTTTAAGTGATTTATTCACAAAGAGGTTATGAGGCGCTGCGCTGAAGAGGTAATGCAAAAGGGATTAGGCGCTATAAGCTCGAAGCTCGAAACTCATTTCGTATCTATTTAAATAATATTGCAATCATATTAAATACCGCTAAACTAATCATTAGTATATTAATGACCGGTTAGGTAGTCATTTATGAGATCTGAACAAGCATTAAAACTGGCGCGTCGATTGGGTGATTTAATTCGCCAGCATCGTACTTTACTTTATACCCAGAACACGTTCGCTAAGATGATTGGTGTATCTCGCTCCACGGTACAAAAGCTTGAGCAAGGGGAGGTAGTAAAAAGCGATATATTGTTTGAAGCCCTTGTTGTACTTCAATTGCAAGGCTCATTACTGGATGAAATTAACGAGCTTGCCGCAGATGTGGGCGGTTATAATGCAAGACAGCGTAAAAGCAATAAAACTCAGGTGATTAACGATGACTTCTGAATCTTATGTATTTATTGACGGTTTAGAAGACAGCCCGGTAATTTGTGGCTTTTTTAAGTTAAATACACAAACAGGCCGAGGTGAGTTTAATTATGGTAAAAGTTACCTTGCGCGCTCTGATGCGTTTGCGCTCGATCCGCTGCATTTACCATTACAGCCTGGCATCGTTAGTTATTCTGCCAATAAAGGTGTGTTTGGGGTGTTAAGTGATGCGGGAGCTGATTCGTGGGGGCGTAAGCTTATACTGTCGCTACATAATACCAAACCAAAAAATGAGCTAGAATTTTTACTCGCAGGGTCTGGGTATGGTGTTGGCGCCTTGGTATTTAGTTTGTCGCGCAGCGCATCAAAACATAAAGCGAATAAAAATACACTAGCCGATTTAGCCTTATTGGATCAAGCAAAGGACGATTTGCTCGCCAATAAAACGATTTCACAAGAAGCAAAAAAAGCCTTTGAATTTGGCCAAAGTATGGGGGGAGCAAGACCTAAAACCTCTGTGAAAATTGACCAAAAACTTTATTTGGCAAAGTTTAATCGTCAAGACGATTTGTTTAATTTAGCTAGGGCTGAGCATGGCGCTATGTGTATGGCTAATGAATTGGGGATTCGCACTGCAAATACCCGTATTCATGAAACAGAAAATGGCGATGTTCTGTTAGTTGAACGTTTTGATGTAAGCGATGACTTACCAACTCATCACTTTTTAAGCGCCAATAGCTTATTACAAAAACCAAAAGTCGCGATAAGCGACTTAGCAACATACTATAGCTACGGTGAACTGGCTGAATTTATTCGCCACCACACAGGTGAGTTCGCTGCTGATGCTACAGAGCTCTACAAGCGAATGGTATTTAATGTATTTATTGGTAATACTGATGATCACAGCCGAAATCATGCATTTTTGTATCACTTTTCAGGGCAAACGTGGCGTATGAGCCCCGCTTATGATATTACCCCTATTAATAACTCAAAGCAGCATGGCATAGGGCTTGGTGATGATGGCCGATATGCTAGTATCGATAATTTACTGTCGCAAGCCAAACGCTTCGGCCTCAACAAGGCTCAAGCAACAAAAATAATTGCCGAGGTTGAGGGCTATACTCGCCAGTGGCCAGCGCACTTTAAACGTTTTGCTAATATCAGTGATATTGACATAAAACGCTTAGAAAGCGTAATACCCTCTATAAGTTAAAGACTAATAAAGTAGTCATTAGTTGATTAATGACTGATTAAGTAGTCATTTATTAATTGGCGCTTATATGAACCTTAAAGCGGGAATGAGAAGGCAGCGGGCTTCGAGCGACGAGGCGCGGGTAAAATGCAAAAGCCTATAAATACGCGATATAAAATTGCTGCTACAGAATAATATTTGGCTTTTTTATTTCCTCTAAAAGCGCAGCGCCTCATAACCTCTTTGTGAATAAATTACTTAAAAATTATTTGAACACAGAGAAGCGAATGAGGAGTAAATGAGAAAGCTTCGAGTGACGAGCGACGAGGCGCGGGTAAAATGCAAAAACCTATAAATACGCGATATAAAATTGCTGCTACAGAATAATATTTGGCTTTTTTATTTCCTCTAAAAGCGCAGCGTCTCATAACCTCTTTGTGAATAAATCACTTAAAAACTATTTGAACACAGAGAAGACAACGGGCTTCGAGCGACGAGGCGCGGGTAAAATGCAAAAGCCTATAAATACGCGATATAAAATCGCTGCTACAGAATAATATTTGGCTTTTTTATTTCCTCTAAAAGCGCAGCGCCTCATAATCTCTTTGTGAATAAATTACTTAAAAATTATTTGAACACAGAGAAGACAACGGGCTTCGAGCGACGAGTAGCGAGCTTTACAAACAGCCTGATACCAGCCCTGAACCTAGAGCCTACTCTTTTAGCGCAGCGTCTCTTTGCCCTCTTTGTGAATAAATCACTTAAAACATGTTTGCACAAAGAGAAGACTATGAGGGTAAATGAGAAAATATAAAAACAGGGGTTAGGTTTTACCACCCCCCGTAGCTCGTAGCCCGAAACCCGCGTTCCAAACATAAAGCGCGCTGCATAAAGCCCTGCCTACAGGTTAGTCGGCCAGAGCGCTATTTGTGGGTTGATAAGCGCCATTATCTAACGCATCAAAGTAGGCTTGATAACGGCCGTTTTGTTTAAATTTAAGTAATTGCTGGTTAAATATTTCAAGCCGCTGTTCACTGCGTGGGTTATTTTTAGGGAACATCATAAAGCTTTGGTTTACCAACAATGCTTTGGGGTGGTGATTAATAGCGCTGAATAGGTCAGGTAATTTACTCGCTAATGTGAAATAGCCTACGCTTTGCTCTTCGGCAAAGGCGTCGATTCTGCCCATAGCTAAGCGTTTAAAGTTTTGCTCTGTGGTACTTACTCGCGACATATCGAATAAGCCTTCATCGGCTGCTTTATCAAAGTCTTTGCCGTAACTGTAGGCAAGCCCACCACCGAGTAATAAGCCTTTTAAATCGTTTAGATTTTGCCAATCAAAAGGGCGTTGTTTATGATAAAAAAATACAAAACGCTCGTTTAGCACTGGCTCACTGTAAAAATAATCCTCAGTACGTTGTTGTTCAAACATCCATACTGCAGTGGCTGCGTATTTATCATTAATGGTGTCGTGGTAGGCACGCGGCCACGGTAAAAAGGTAAAGTTAACTTTAATGTTAGCTTGTGCAAATATATCGGTAATTAAATGCGCAACCACGCCTTTGTGAGGCAGCGATTCGCTTAAAAAAGGCGGTCATTCGCCTGTACTTATATTTAAAGTAGCATGGTGATTAGGCGCTTTGCTTGAGGGTTGTATTGCTTCAATTGCGTGCGTGTAATGACTGGTAAAAGCCATCAGCAAAAAAGATGCGATATAAATACGGTATCTTAATTTAGCTGATAACATAACATAACATGCATGTGTATAAGTCTCTCCTTCTATTAAATATACCCTTTTTGGATATAAAGCGGCTTTGAGCGTTGCTTAAAAAACAGGCTATTTTAAAGGCGTTAACTGAATGTAGGCTTAAGGGCTATACCGTCGCTTTACAGACTTATTTTAAGTATTTTTATGTTACCGCGTTATTCTTTTGTTTGCATGTTTTTTGCGCGTTCTTCTGCATCGATGAGTGCTTGTGATTTAGGCGCGCGTTTTTTTTCTTCTATTTTTGGTTTTTGTGGAGAATTTGGATCCCAGCTTTCATCAAGCGATAAATTAGCAAATGGATTGCTGCTTTGTGGTGAGTTATCGGGCTTACTTGGCTCTTCAGGGGCAACCTTTACTTGCTCAGGCATTACTTTAGTTTTTTTAGTTGGTAGTGGCGCGTCGGGATCGAAAGTGCGTACTTCCGGCTCTTTAAAGTCGTGTTCAGTGGTTGAGCTTAATGATGAACGCTGCGTTTTTGCAGGATGGAAATCAGCTTGTGGCTGATGGGGTACAATGGGTTCAGGTGCGCTGTGTGAAGGCTTTATAGGCGCTTCTTGTCGTACCTTTTTGATTGGCTGATTTATAGGATTACGCTGAATTTTGGTTTGTTTGGCTTCGGGGTCAAAATCTCTTACTTGTGGCTCGGCAAACTCTGTTGCATTTTTTATCCGCTCTAAGGTTGCTTTAGCAGCTGCTTCAAACTCTGCCGTGTTAGGCTCCGGCTTTATTTTCACTGTATTAACTCGACTAGAATCAGGCTCTTTACCCTTGCTTTCGACGGCTGGGTTTTGCAGATCAGAGCCAGTCACCATCGGCTCAGTAACAACACTGTGAGTTTGATCATTGTCGTGACTTGGGGGCATTTGCAATGGTATGCCAGTATCAGCCGCTTGTTTATTTTGCTTAATATTGCGCAGGCGCATTAATACCACAACCGTAATTACCACAATTAACAATAGTGCCACACTTGGTAATACTAGCGAGATTATATTAGCCCCTTTGGGCATTGAAGAGGCAATAACGGCTGTTTGCTCGCTGGCTTTTATAGTAATAGGTACGGCGGTTTGTGCAGGCTCAACGGTGGCTTTTTTTACCTCTGGTTGCGTATTTTCCTCAGTGTTTGATAATTCACTGACCGGTATTTTGCTGGGCTGTGCATTTTTTTCAGAAGCGCCGCTTTGTTCAGCCGCTGCTGTTACATTGACTTGTGACTCATCAGGTGCTGTTGTGGTTGATGCTACTGGGGCATTTTTTTTAGCTTGCTCTATAGTTTGAGTGGCGCTTTTTTCGATTACATTATTTTGGGGTCCAGTTGCACTTTGCTCAGTTGCAGCGTCTGGCAACGTTGGCTGTAAAGTGGGTTCTGTTTGTTGTGGTTTTACAACCTCCGGGGTCGATTGTTCAATAACCGGCTGCGGTTTAGGCTTTGGTACTGGCAAAGTGCGTGCCGCTTGCGGATCACTGCAGTTTTTTTCAAAGTCTCGCGCAGCATTACGGTATTTACGGCTGGCTTTATTATTGCTGTGTTGCTGCATTTCTTGTTTTATAAGAATACACATAGCTTCGTTATAAGCGGCACTGTTGGCACTATAAAACAAAGCAAAACAAAAAAGTAAGCAACTCAGTAACGGTTTCATAAAACTCAAAAGTGGTTAAGCATCAATGCCCTAATCTTAAGCGTAAAGTGAAAAATTATCTAGAAGCGCCTAGCGTTAATTAGGGTCTGTTGACCTTTGCGGATTACAATTTGTTCAAACTAGGGGCGGTTTAATCGCGGCGCGAGGTTTGTAACCTAGTGGGCTAAGTAAAAACCGAGCAAAGCTTCCGCGTCCTGCTCACGCCCCTTACCTACATCCATGTAGGCAACAAAGAGTAAATCGCCCCTAGGCAGAACCCTTCGGGCAGCGCCTGTTTGGCATTGATGCTGCGTTATCGCCTATTTATGGGGAAAAACCACACCACATAGGCTCTGCCTTGCCTAAATACCAAACAGACTGCTGCAAATTTAACCTTGAAAGGTCAACAGACCCTAGTCAATTACCATTAAGCTTCGGTACTCGTCGTAAGCAAATTGATCGGTCATACCGCTAATGTAGTCTTGAATTAACCGACAGCGATAATAAAATTCATAGGCGGCAAAATGATCGGGCTCTTCTTGCATCGCATTTATGGCATGCTGATAGCTACTTAAATGCTTTTTAGAGAGCTTTTTAACGAGTCTCGATTCTATTAATAAGCGGTTGTCGCCATGCAATGCACGTTTAAAGTCATCGCTACTCAAAAGCAGCAAAGGTTTATAACAATCGAGTAGGCCATTAATAATACGGTAGCCTTGCAGTTCGAGCTTTTCGACTTCTTTGTGCGAAAATACATGCTCAAGCGCGACTTGTTTGAGCGCTTGGGTTGCTGCATGCAGGTAGCTGCGATCTTCTAATAATGCATGGTTAAAGTCGCCATGATAAATTGGCTCTATGTTTTCAATAAAGCGTTTTGCGGCATGGTTTACTAGCGGGTGCAGTAATGACACGCGTAAATAAATAAAAAACTCACTATTAAAATTAAAGGGCTGTGCTTGTGCTCGTTCTATGGCGTAGTTTATGGCGTCGTCCACAAAGCTTTGGTGTTGGGTGTCGTTAAGGGCTAAGTTAATAAGCGCTTTTTGATACTGCTTTTTTAGTTGCTCGCATAATAACTGTGTGGTGATAATGTCTTTTTCTACGGCGTCTTCTATGTCGGCAAGGCAATAAGAAATATCGTCAGCGGCTTCCATAATATAACTGGCAGGGTGACGGCAATAGGGCTCCATTTTCAGCTCAGTTTGCAGTGCTTCAACAAAGCTTTTTTCACTGTAGTAATACCCCACTTTTTTCATAATGTAGTTTTTATTTTGAGGAATATCTTGCTTCGCTAAACTTGCTGGACGGGTGTATTTTAAAATAGCGGCAGTTTGGCTATAGGTTAAATTTAGGCTCAGCAAAGAGTGAATAATGCGTATGCCTTGAGCGTTGCCTTCAAAGCTGCAAATATCTTGGGCTAAATGTTTAAAAATAACGCCAATGCTGCTGTTTGTTGTTTGGCAACGCTCAGGCGTAATGCTGGCTAAATTAGCATTAAACCAATTATTAATAGCCGCTTCGCCAAAGTGACCAAACGGCGGGTTACCTATATCGTGCATTAGGCAGGCCATTTCTACTAGGGTTTCTAGTGGGCGCTCTAAACCCGATAAACCATATTCTTTTTGTTGCTGGTAATTTAAATTGGCAAAGATGCGCTGCACAATAAAGCGGCCAACTTGCTGAACTTCTAATGAGTGAGTTAGGCGCGAACGCACAGCCGCGTTGCGCTCCAGCGGAAATACTTGGGTTTTTTGTTGCAGCCGACGAATGGCTGCACTATTAATAATTCGGCCACGATCGCTCTCAAGCGCCATTTGTAAATTGGCAGTGGTGCGCTGCATACGTGCAGGGGTTACTTTGCTACTGAAGTTGATCATGGTAATCCTTTTTTATGTGAATTAAGCACTTATTAAACGCACGATTATTTATTTTTAATAGTTTGCTTTAATTTATCAGCATGTATCATAAAGTAACAACTTGCTTTAGTATTATTTTTTATAAAATTAACATACATCTAGGTATTTAAAATGAAGTTGTGGATCACTAAGGTAATGTGTTTTTGCCTTTTATTGGGTGTGAATAGTGCGTTTGCCGCTAAAGAGCAAACGGTTGTTATGATCTCTATTGATGGCTTGCGTTGGGATTACATTGAAAAGCACGGTGCGCCTAATTTAAAAGCAATGGGTGAGCAAGGCGTAAGAGCGCAAAAAATGCAGCCTGTTTATCCTACTAAAACGTTTCCAAATCATATTTCGGTGATCACCGGTTTACTGCCAGTTAACCATGGCATTGTAGATAATAAGTTTTGTGACAAAGCGCGCAATAATGAATGCTACAGCATGGGGAAAGGACAAAAAGACAGTACCTGGGTACGCGGCACACCACTGTGGAATTTAGTTAAAATGCATGGGCTTAAATCGGCGGTATACTTTTGGCCTGAGTCGGATGCACGCTTTAATGGTATGACGCCTGACTATTACTTTCACTACTCTAAACAAGGTGACTACCAAGACCGAATTGATCAAATCATTCAATGGTTAAGCTTACCTAAAGCACAGCGCCCACGTTTTGTGGCGAGTTATTTTTCGTTAGTGGATAGTATGGGGCATGAATATGGCCCTGATGCGGTGCAAACGCGTGATGCCGTTAAACAGCTAGATGCGCTGATGGGGCAATTAAAAACCCGCTTGAGTAAGTTAGAGCAAGAGGTAAATCTGGTGATTGTGTCTGATCATGGTATGGCACAAGTTGAGCCTGAGCAGAGCATTGTTGTGAGCAGCTTACCTAAAGATGATAACTTTATGGTTGTTAATACCGGCCCTCGATTACTTATTTATACTAAAAGCGATGCTAAAAATGCAGATGTTGAGACTTATAAAGCCCGTTTACAACATGCAGCAAAAGGACGCTACACGGTACTAACAGAGGAGCAGCTTGCAGGATATCACTATAATAAAGGCACTCGTGTGGGCGATATTGTGGTACAAACGACAGCGCCTGCGGTATTTAGCAGTAGTGCGAAAGTGCCTTACTTAGGAACGCATGGCTATGCCTATACCGATGATATGGCAGCAACATTTATTGCTACCGGGCCGGCGTTTAAAAAAGGGGTGAGCATTGAGCGAGTGAATAATTTAGATATTTACCCTGTGCTTGCTAAGGTGATGGGTTTAAAGCTAATGAGTAAAGTGGATAGCGATGGTAAAACCTTACTCCCTGCCATACAACAGAAAATGATTAATCATTAAAAAAGAGCGCCGAGGCGCTCCGCAAGGGAAACTTAATTGGTTAGCATGGGTGATTAACCCATGCTGATATTGTTATTTAAGCTGAATTTTGAGAATAAATTTATTATTCAGCATTGAGCTTATTTAAAGTTAGCGATACTGGTTTTTGTGTCGGTAACGGTACGAATGGCGTACGACTGATTGGTCACCCCAAATGGGATACCGTTTACGCTCCAGTTAGGGTTTGAGAAATAGTCGTACTGCGTTGCACTGCCAAATACAAATGGGTAGGCCATAATACTGGCAAATTCATTTTGTACACCGTGCCCCATACCATCAACGTATACACCACCGGCTGTATCACCTTGCTTACGTGAATGCGCTAAACCTTGGTTATGACCAAGCTCATGAACAAAGGTTGTGGCTCCACAATCGATTGCGGTGATTGAGTACATGCGGCTGCTCATTGAGCTGTATAAATTACCATTTGTGCCTTGTCCAACCCATGCTAAGCCACATGAAATTAAACCGTTACCTGCACTTTGGCCTGTACCGAGTACGGCAACCATGTCGGCTTTCCAATCATTGCGTAAACCATCTACGTAACTACTATTTGTGACGGCATTTAACCAATCTTCAGAAGGGGTTACTGCATAGTCACCTAAATTTTGAGTCCCAACTAAACGTAGCGTAATGTCAACGCCATTTTGGCTGTATACCTGGTTACTAAAAGCAATAAGCTGATTAATTTTGGTATTGATATTACTGGTAGCTGCTGCAGATTGATCGGTATATAAAATACCAATATCAATGGTTTCTGCTGACACTGTGCTGGCCGCACATAGCGCCGTTGCAATAGCGGCTGTTGAAATTACTTTTTTCATTGTTGTATTTCCTTACTTTTTACGATTGCAGTGTTTACTGCTAGGTCTTGTTGCCTGCGTTGACAGGTTTGTTTAAAAAGAGGGCGTGTTTTCAGCACGAGGTGCAAATGGGTCTGTGTCATCCGCATTTTTTGGTGCAGGTTCACCAACCTGATGCTCTATATGTGTTTTATATAGGTCACGCTTAGCTGCAATCCAGCCATATTGACCTTTACTTTCAAAAACATAATTACCACTTGGGGCTGTAAATTGACCGTAAACCGCATCATTGCCAACGGTTAATATGGTGGTGTGCATTGCGCCATTGGCCCCAATAACCTGACCAACAATGCTTTTATCGCCGTTACTGGCATGGGTAACATTGGTTATTTCAGCGCTGTAGGTTTCTGCGGTTTGCGGTATTGCAAGGTCAAAATTATCACCCGTTTTGAGGGTTTTTAGCGCCGCTAGATCAAATTCTATGTAGGCTTCATTTTGTAAATCGGTTGGCAGTACTTTTGCCGCTTTAAGTATTTCTTTAGCCTTTGCTGAAGGTTTATTAATTGCGTCAAATGAGTTTGAAGGTACGTTTGATTCAATGTTAGCGGGTTTTGCTGCAATAGGGTCTTTACTCATATCAATGGGCGATGGGTTATGTGTTTTTTTTGCAAACTCAGAATCAACAGGAACGATATCAATAGCAATGGGCGCTTCTACCTCATCGATTTTTTTCTGATCATTAAGCAGCGTATACAAGGCAAATACAGACAAAGGAATAGCGATAGTTAAAACAATGTAACGTTTCATCTGTTTCTCTTTTAGGTTAAATGGTGAACTAATTGTTAAGTTTTATCTTAAAAAAAGAATTAGATCAAATTTAAATTGTAATCATAAAGTGGTAATTGCTTTTTTTTATAACTTATTGTAAGTATTTGCTTTACCTTTTTTAGGTATATTTTTTTGGTTTAATAAGATGGCTTTTTTGTAGTAATGGTGCACCCTGTGGCATGTTTTTGGGTACGTGCGTGTTTTTTAAATTACACCGATTTTGACAAGTAAAACTGACCAATAAAATTTTTTAGTAACGTGATCATTTTTCATTATTCAAAGGGCTAATTGCAAAGTATAAATAGGCAAAGTATGTTGTATCGTTAAACACCTATTAAAAGAGGGAATTATGGCAGGGACTGATCAGTTACTTAGTCGAATTATGGCAGGACTTGTTGCGGTCATTATTGGTTTTTCAAGTTCTATTGCATTGATTTATCAAGTGGTGATCACCTTAGGTGGTACACCTGAACTTGTGGCAAGCTGGATATTAATGCTGGGGCTAGTAATGGGCGGTACGTCTATTGTGCTGTCGTTTTATTATAAGGTGCCCATTTTAATTGCATGGTCGACTACCGGTGCAGCATTACTGATCTCAAGTGCCCAGGGCTACAGCTTACATGAAGCGATAGGCGCATTTATGCTATCAGCCTTATTGGTGCTGGTGTCTGGCATTACTGGTTGGTTTGAAAAAATCATGAACCGTATTCCCAGTGAACTGGCCTGTGCTATGTTAGCGGGGGTATTAGTCACATTTGGTATTGATGTGTTTAACTTTATGAACGACTTGCCATTAGTGATTGGTTTAATGGTGGTGGTGTACTTTATTGGCAAGCGCTTTTTTGCTCGGTTTGCAATGCTAAGTGTATTGTTAGCGGGTATATTTTTAGCCTGGTATATGGGAAATATCGATACTAGCACCGTGCATTGGCAGGCAAGCAGCTTTGCTTATATTGCACCAAGCTTTAGTTTGCAGGCATTTATAAGTATTAGTATTCCTTTGTATATAGTAACTATGACTTCACAAAACTTACCCGGTTTCGCTATTTTAAAAGCGCATAACTATAAAGCGCCAATATCATCGTCATTAACTGTGACCGGGTTAATAAATTTAGTAACCGCGCCATTTGGCACTTATTCAATTAATTTAGCGGCCATTACGGCTGCTATTTGTATGAGCGAAGAGGCCGATAAAAACCCCGATAAGCGCTATTGGGCGAGTATTGCTGGTGGGGTGTTTTACATTATTATGGCGCTGTGTGCTGCAATGCTGGTGGCGATTGTAGCAAGCCTGCCGCAAGCACTGGTATTGGCGTTAGCGGGTATTGCACTGTTTGGCACCATCGCTAATAGTTTGCAGCAGTCTTTGCACAGTCCTGAATATACAGAGGCGGCCATTATTACCTTTTTAGTTACGGCTTCTGATTTAACATTATGGTCAGTCGGCTCTGCATGCTGGGGGATAATAGCAGGAGCACTCACGTTAATGGTGACACGTAAGAGCTAAGAGCAGATTTTAGGTGTTAGGTGCGGGGATCGGGTGTCGAGCAACGGGTTTGGTACTGTGCGCGCGAGGTAAACTCACGCCTACAGTCGATCACCGCACTTGGCTAATTTCTTGCTGATCGCTGACAGCTAAAACCTAACCGCTGCTCTTCCCGTTTTTATAGCATTGGCTTTAACACATCAAACATGGCGTCTATGTGATCGTCACGGTCGTTAAGCGCTGCTATATAACGGTATTTTTCACCGCCGGCTTCTTCAAAAATCTCTCGGTTTTCACCTTCCAATTCTTCAAGTGTTTCTAGGCAGTCGGCGCTAAAGGCAGGGCTGATAATAGCCACATCTTTAATTCCTTCGCCAGGTAAGCTCTCAAGAGTTGCATCTGTGTAAGGTTTTAACCATTCAGCTTTACCAAAACGGCTTTGGAAAGTGGTGATCACTTTGTCTTTATCTAGGCCTAGCTTTTCTACCACTAAACGGGTGGTTTGTTGGCATAGGCAGTGATAGGGGTCGCCATTATCTAAAAACTGTTTAGGCATGCCGTGATACGAAAACACCATTTTTTGTGGCATGCCGTGTTTTTCTAAATCTTCGCTAATGCTGTTAGCAAGCGACTCTAGGTAGGTTGGGTTTTTGTGATACCCATTTACAAAGTGTAGCTCTGGCACCCAGCGCCATTTTTTTAATACATTTGCCACGGCATCAAATGTTGAGCCTGTGGTTGGACTTGAATATTGTGGGTAAAGTGGTAACACAATAATGCGGGTTAAGCCTTTATCTCTGAGCTCTTCAAGGCCCGCTTCGATTGATGGGTTACCATAGCGCATCGCCATAACCACTTCGGTGTTGGTATAGCCGTGCTGTTTTAATAAGGCATTTAATTTAATGCTTTGTTGGCGTGTAATGTGGGTCAGTGGTGAGCCATTTTCAGTCCATATGCTTTTATACAACTTAGCTGAGCGCTTTGGGCGTATACGCAAAATGATGCCATGCAGAATAAGCATCCACACAATACGCGGTATTTCTACAATACGCGGATCTGACAAAAACTCACGTAAGTAAATACGCAATGCACTTGCTGTTGGGGCATCGGGGCTACCTAAGTTGGTCAGAAGTATTCCCGTTTTTTGGTTAAAACGCCCGTCGTGGGGATTGTCGGTAACGGCAGAAAATCGCGACACGTTGTGCTCCTTCAAGCAATGGATTTAGAGGTATCTATTTAGGCTTAGTATAACGAATAAAAGAGTATTTTAGATCAATCATTTAGCCATTTTAACCATAATTCTAAATGGGGTCGGTTTTTTGGCTTCGAGTTGTTGTAGCTTAACAATCGATTTCGTATTGAAAATATGTCCTTTAGGCAAAAGCATAATACCTGTATGGCTGTGCAGTGAGTTTGCCAATATCATATTTTCTTCGAGTTCTTGTGCGCTCATCACCTTTATTGAACCAATAGAGCTGTCAGAGGCAATGAGTTTAGCGTGGCTGGCTTCAAGTGCATCGACAATACGCGGGTGGTATAAGCTGCCACTGTTTGATTTAATACTATTGAGCGCAAATTGATGGCGTTGTTTTGTTGTCAGTAACGGCTCACTTTGCTCGTAACCCTCCCAATAGTCACGAGCAACACTGAGCACCATAGCACCAATGGGAATATCGTTTTTAGCAAGTCCTTTGGGAATACCTTTGCCATTGTAGCGTTCGAATTGATGGTAAATTGCATCAGACACATCGCTTAAATGAGTCGCAGGCATGAGCATTAATTGTGAAATACTTGGGTGGGTGTAAAACGTTTTTCTTTGAACTTCATTAAGCTCGTTAATGGGTTTGTTGTAAAGCTCAGGGTCCATAGCAAGTAAACCAATTTGAGCCAAATACCCCGCAATAGGCGCAAGTTCAATGCTTTTTTGCGATACGTTAAGGTAACGCGCTATTTGAGTACATGTACCGGCTATATTTTCTGCTCTTTTACCATCGAGATAAGGATTCGCATTGATAAAATTATAAAGCAGTTCAACAGTAGATTGGTGCTCTCGTTTTTCACTTTCATTAGCGACTTCAAGTTTTTTTAATACGCTTCTAATTTGTTTTGTCCGCTTTTCGACGAGTTGCTCTAGGTTAGTATTCAGCTCTTTTAATTGTTCATTTTGCTGATTTACATGGCGCTGTAAAATCTCATTTTGCTTTTTGAGTCTAAACTTTTCGACGCCTGATTGGATAACGCTAATTAAGTGATCGTTTTGCCAAGGCTTTTGCACGTAGGCGTGAATGCCTCCTTCATTAACAGCACTAATTGTTGACTCTAAATCAGAAAAACCAGTTAACAAAATACGCTGGCTATCGGGGGCAACTTTTCTTGCTTTAGCTAAAAACTCAGCACCGCTCATTAGTGGCATACGCATGTCGCTAATTACGACATCAAACTGTTTTTTTTGCATTTTTTCAAGTGCATCATGGCCACTGGTTGAAACACTCACATCAAATTTATACTGGCGTAAAAGTCGTACTAAAGATTTGAGTACATTAGCCTCATCATCCAGGCATAAAATGCTCGGCGGCTGTTCATTTAATTGCTCTAATACATCAATGTCCGTCATTTTTTTACCAATAAGATAGTGAGTTTTATAGCTAAATTTAGTCTAAGCTTTGGTTGTAAACAACTGATTTATTTAAGCCGTTTCCAAGTATACTATTTGAACAATACGCAAATCATTGTTGTTAGGATTAAATAAGGTAACGCTGTGTTGTAGTTTGCATCTATTTTTACTGTAATTCTCTGTAATTTAGATGAGTACTTATTTAAATAAAATCGAATCTAAGCAAAATCGAGAGTGTGACATAGCTTACTCAATTTGTTTGTTGGCATGTAATATGGTCAGTACGTCGTCAGTTAATGTGGGCTTTTTAGGTAACGTAATATAAAAAGCAGTGCCTTGGTTTAACTGGCTTTCAACTCGAATTTGGCCACTATGTTGCTCTATAATTGCTTTACTTATAGCTAGCCCTAACCCTGTGCCTTGGCCTATTGGTTTTGTAGTATAGAAAGGGTCAAAAATTTTATTTAATTTGTCCTCATCAATTCCACTGCCATTATCGGCAATAGTTATATAGGCATTTTTTTTATCGGCTTTAGTGGTAATACTGATGACACCGACTTTGTCGCAAATGGCTTGAGCGGCGTTAAAAAATAAATTTAAAAATACCTGAGAGAGCTGGGTCGAACGTCCTGTGATGATAACGGGTTCTGTGTCGTAGTGTTTTTCAACGTTGGCGTTGTATTTAATTTCATTCCAAGCAACACGTAATGTATTATCAATGAGCTCGGTTATATCAATATCGCCAATTTGGGTTTGATCCGGATGAGCAAATTGCCTTAATCCTTGAACAATCTCCTTAACACGATCAGCCCCTTCAGTCATTTCAGCAATGATATCGCTTGAGTCTGTTTCTAATTCATCAAATTGATAATGTTGCAGCGTATCTGCTAATGGTTGCTGCGCTATGGCTTTTTCAGCTTTGAGTGCGTTAATTAAATGACTAAATTGCTCAAGGTTGTAAGCCAAATTTTGGATATTACTGACAATGTAGCTTAAAGGGTTGTTTATTTCGTGTGCAACGCCTGCCGCCATTTGCCCTAACGAAGCCATTTTTTCAGAGTTGATTAACACTTGTTCAATGTTACTTTGTTTTTCTTCCATTTCTTTTTGTTTAACAAGTAAATTTCGTTTTTCAAATTGTGAAATTGTATTCCCTGCAAAGCTGACAAAGCGTTGCATTAAAGTAATATCGTGCTGATTAAATGCGCCAATTGTTTCTGAAAAAATATAGAGCTGGTAGCTTTCTGTACTGGTACTTACTGGGGTGGTGAGCATTGCATGCTGCGAATGCCAAAAAGGATCAGTTACTTGCCAATCAGGAAGTTGGTGTAAGTTAAATACATTTTTAATGTCTCTATTGGGTTTATTTAGTGCTTTGAGTTGGGTAATTATTTCATCACTTTGTGGGTGCGATGCTGTAATTAACGTCGTGGTTTCATTGCTGGGGTTTATTTTAATTAAAATAGCCGCAGAAAAAGCAATGGCTTGCTGCAAAATATCAAAAAACTCAGTGAGTAAGGTTTCAGTTTTGTCGTTCTTTAAAATGGCATCTAAGCCATTTAAGATCAGGCTATTAAAGGCACGGTTTTCTTCAAGTGCTAAATTATGAACTTGTAATAAGTGTAGCTTTTCTAACAGTATTTCATTGCTACTCATTCAGGGCCACCAAAGATTTCGCATGAAATCATTAAATTACCATGTTTACTTGTTGAATCGCTGAATGTGCCGAGCTCCCCAAAAGTAAAGCCCATAATAAATGGGGTGTTGGGTAGTTGTGCTGCAATAGACTCTTTTACTTCTTGCATGGCGTCTTTAATTGACAGCATACAGCCTCCGCAAAAAATAATAATAGCGCCGGTAATATTTTTTATGGCATGGAGTTCTGCCAATTTAGTTAATGAGGTGACAACCATATCACCTCGTTTAATTAGTTGCTCTGGGCTTCCCGAAGCTAAATAAATAGTATCGCCAACGCTTAAATTTGAAAATAATTCTAGCGTGCCATTTTCAGCTACCGCTGGATGACTTAACAGTAATCGAGGGATTTCATCATTTAAAGAAAGGGCGCTTGCCAATGGGGTCATTGTTGATTGAGCAAGGATATTTCCTGAAGTTAAGGCGTTTAAACCTATGTTTTTTCGCCACTGATTATAAACATCAAACGCGGGCTGGTTATCAATTGTTTTTAATAAACGACCATCCACGTCTGTCACTGTACCTTGCTGGTCAGTTTTATCGTAGCCTGAACTATAAAAGCCGAATGTTTCTACACTGGGGTATAACACCGCAATAATAAAGCCTTGTTGGTATACATTTTCAGTATCGCTAAAACACCACTTGGCAGAAATATCGTTGTCGGCGCAACTTCCTCCAAAAACAGGTATACGCTGCCCGATAGCATCTTGAATTCCCTGCAAAACCAGCTCCTCATTACCTGGGACTTGAAAGCACCAGACCATTTTTGGGGCGAGGCCTGCTTGGCCTGCATTAGCAATGGCTTTAAGTACAGTTTGAGCGGCATTTTCTCTTAGGTTATCGGTTGCATTACAACTAGCAACACCATAATGCCCATTTGAGTCTATAATCGAAAATAAACTAATACTTTGCTCATTTAATGATAGGGTTTGGTCGGTTGATGACCCAAGACACGAAGAGATGATTAAACAATTGTGAGTGTTTTTTAAAAAGCCTGGCTGGTTATTAAAAAGGTATTTAATGGTATCGGTTGTAGCAAACCCAAGCAGTAAATCTGGGCTGTTGTTCGTAAACTGACTAACAGGTTGGATAAATTTATCTATATCGCTGCCGTGAGTATGAAAAGTATCAATGGCGAACATAGATGCCCCTTGGTAATAACAATAGCCACAACCGTGGATGTTTTAATTATTAATAATCGCTTAGAATTTATTCTAGACTATATATTAAATAGAATGAATTTAGCTGCTAATTATTAGTCGATATCACCTTTGCCCACGAGTTTTATTTGTCGTGCTGCGTTTAAATTTATGTTAGCGTTGCGTTAAAATCAAGCTAATGATATTGACATTTTCAGCCCCGGTAAAGCTGAATAAGGTTGCTAATTACTTATATCCTCATCAGTGTATAGAAACACTGGATTAATGTAGGAGGCCTAAAAGGGCACTCATTAGCTGAGCGAGGTAATTATAGCTACGAGTAAATAACTTTATTGCTTATGTGTTTAGGCACAACATGCTGATGTGAATTTATTTAAATCATTAAGTAACGATACATGGATGAGCTGTGTGAACAATTTACTAGGCACAAGTAAAACTCATTTGAGGTATAAATAGTGGCTTTGCGAATTTTATTGGTAGACGATGAACTTAATGTATTGAAATCTTTAAAGCGAGTACTTGTTCGTTCTGGTTATGATGTAATAACAGCATCCAGTGGTTTTGAGGCACTTGAAATATTAGCGGCTAATCAAGTTGAGATAATTATTACTGACTTTAGAATGCCAGAAATGAACGGCGCTGATTTATTACGCCAAGTTAAAATTAATTGGCCCGATTGCGTAAATTTAGTGCTCAGCGGGTATGCTGATTTTAAGTCTGTGGTTGAGTTATTAAATCAGGGATTGGTATTTCGTTTTTTAGAAAAGCCATGGGTCGATAGTGAGTTACTTGAGAACATTAGCGAAGCAAAAGTTAAATATGAACAGCGCCGAGCTAAAAGAGTAAGAGATCAGTTATTAATGGGCAGTATGTCTGGCCTAATAGAGATAGACAATAACGGAATTATTAATCGTTTTAATGCGCCTGCTGCTGAAATCATTCCTGATATTCATCTATATGAAAACAAACATCTCGCCTATTTAGATACAGCTCAAAATAAAGCGGTAAGCCAGTCTTTTATTGACAAGCAAAGCAGTACACTTTTTATTAATTATGCACGCGCCTCTGATCTAGCGAAAAGCGAAGAAGTTATGATAGAGCGTTGTTTAAATGATGATGCTTTCCAACTTTTGAAGCTATCAATTAACTCAAATAGTATGAGTAATATTTTTCAACTTACCAGAACACCATCAGTGGTGACTAACGAGTCTGATTTTTATCATCATTTAGCCCTGTGTGAAGCGAATAAAGAATGTTATGCCCTCGTTTATATAGGTATTTCGCAATTTCAATTAATTAATGATTTGCTAGGGGGCGAAGATGGCAGCCACCTTATAAAATTGGTTCTGGAGGTGCTAAAAGGCGTATCAGAAAGAGCGATCAAAGTTCTTCATAAGAGCGCCGATAGGTTTGTATTATTTGTTCCTGAAATTAAATCTGATAGTGAAATTTTAACCGTTCTAAATAAGGCGATGAATGATCTGAAAAAAGCACTTCCTAGTAAATATACCGATGCCCACGTGCAGCTTTATGGTGTGTATGGTTTGTTTCCTGAGGATAGTTTAGAGGGAAAAGAGCTCGTTAATCAAATGCAGTTGACGATGAATTACCAAGTAGGTGATCAGCAGCGTATTTGTTCTCGCTTTGACCCTCAGCTGGTCGCAGATTATAAAAAGAACTTTGAGTTAAGCCGTTTATTATTAACAGCGGTAAATAAAGATGAACTGTCATTACGTTTTCAACCAAAAGTTGATACTAAAACAGGGCTAGTACTTAGTGCTGAGGTGCTTATTCGCTGGTATGAGCCGAGTAAACATGGCTGGGTACCGCCAGCTCATTTTATCCCGATTGCTGAATGTGATGGCCAAATTATATCAATAGGGCGCTGGGTTATCTCTCAAAGTTGTAAAACGCTAAAATATTGGGCAGAGAACAATACAGGCGTGCGTGTATTGGCAATTAACTTATCTGCTAGACAATTAAAAGATGATCCCGATTGGATTGACTTTATGCTCGAGTGTTTAAGTCGCAATAATTTAGAGTCATCACAGTTGGTTTTTGAGCTAACAGAAACCTATTTAATAGAAGATTTTGCTATTTGCGAACAACAGTTAATAAGATTAAGAACGTTGGGGTTTAAGCTATTGATTGATGACTTTGGTGTAGGTTACTCATCACTAGGCTATCTTTCTAAGCTGCCAGTAGATGGTGTTAAACTAGATAGAGCCCTTATTGCTGATATAGAGTCGTCTTTAGCGATGCAAAGTATGATTCGTAATATTACGCGTATGTCACATGATCTAAATCTTAAAGTTGTTGCTGAGGGAGTAGAAACAGCCTATCAATGTGAATTAATTAAAAAGTTAGGGTGTGACTACATACAAGGCTATTACTATAGTGAGCCTTTAGAGCAGGATGATTTTTGTAATTACTTAAGCCATTTCAATTCTCAAGGTGCGCAATGAGTTCAATAGCGGTAGTCATACTAGATGACGATGCTTTTTTATTAAAAGTATTACAAAGAACTATTCATCGAGCCTTTCCAGAGGTTGATATAATGACAACCTCTGATATTGATGAATTTTGGCAACTACTAAACACTAAGCAAGACCTAGATTTAGTATTAAGTGATTATTTAATGCCGCAAATGAATGGTTTGGATGTTTTAGAGCAATGCTCGTCGCAAAACCCTTACCCAGTGAGGGCATTACTTACTGGCGATATGACACTGAGTACCATGATGCGACAGCCTAATGTTGTGCATGCTTACCTTGCTAAACCGTTTAATGAGGCAGACATAACCACACTTTTTAACAATGTTGCGGCGTTAAAGTCGTTACCCTTTGCTTTTAATGTGCGCAGGCAGTTAGGGGCTATGATCAGCTTTCCTGTTTATCCTCTTATTTTGAAAGAACTCAGGGAGTTAGTACAAAGCGATGAATTTGATTTACACGACATTGCCCATGTTGTTTCTCAAGAGCCAATAATAACTGCTAAATTGTTGCAACTTGCAAACTCATCTTATCTTGGGTTTGTAAGGCCAACATCGTCAATTGATGAAGCTGTGTCGAGGCTCGGAACAACGATATTAATGGCTATCACCACTTCTTTATTAGTTGCCAAAAATTTTGAATCATCCATTCCTTCGGCTATCCATGAGAAACAATTGAATATAGCAGCGAATTACGCTAGTTGTGTTAAGCGTTTTGCTAAGCAGGCAGGTTTTAACTTACATGATCAAGAACTATTATTTTCAGTGGCATTATTGAGTTTTGTTGGCAAAATTATTTTGCTGTCTCAAGGGGAAAGTGAAGCGTCTTTTGAGCATGAAAAAGCCGTGAGTGAAGAATATGCTAGTTCTAACTTTATTTCGGCCTATGTTTTAAAGTTATGGGGATACGACACGAAAATGTGTAGCTTATTAATGAGTTGCCATGATTTAGCCGCCACTGATGATAATGAGTTAATTCCGCTTAATCATACGTTATTTATTGTTAGGCAAATTCTTTTTGATAAACACTCCCCCATGCAGTTACGCGCATACTGTGACTCAAAAGGTGTAGACCCTATACTTTGCCATCTAATTAGTGAATTTGATTGGCATAGTTATACCTCTTAAATAGGCCTGTACAAAATATTGTTTAAAAATGGACAGTACTACATAACTAGCTATATATAGTTTTTTCTGAGTACCCTTTCTTACCTTTATTATCTACTTTAGTCTTATAAAAACCGCATAAAACCACATTTGAAGTGTATTTTTTGCTCATTGCAGAGTAAAAAATATACAAAACCGTTATTTTCACTAATTATGAATAAAACCCCATTATTAACATTGTATTAACTTTGGGTGCTGTGATATTAAATTGCTACTTTGGTTGTATTTTGAGCTTTTATAGGTGTTATTTTCCTGTTTTTAAAGTTATTTGCATTCTTATGCTAATTTTATCAAATTTTTTGTTTCTTTTTGTTTGTGTATGTTGCTAGGATGTTGGCAATGGGGTACAGGAATATACCCCACACACATTATAAGAATACACAAAACAGGGTCATCATTATGTCAACATATCGTTTAAACACCTTGGCTGTAGCGGTTGCTTTTGCTTTCAGTGCGCCAAGTATGGTTAATGCACAAGAAGCGCCTGCTAAAGCTGAAAAAAATATCGAACAAATATCTGTGTTAGGGTCGCGAGTTTCTAACCGAACAGCAACAGAGTCGTCATCACCTATTGATTTAATTGACGCGGATGATTTAAACAAAGGCGGCTTTACCGAGCTTGGGCAAAGCTTACAAGCGACAGCGCCATCGTTTAACTTTTCTCGTACACAAGTTTCTGACGGTTCCGATTTATTTCGCCCAGCAACATTACGCGGTTTACAGCCAGATCAAACGCTGGTTTTAGTCAACGGTAAGCGCCGCCATAATCAATCTATTTTTGGTTTAACTAGTACCGTGGGCGGTGGCTCTGCGGGGACTGATATGAATGCGATCCCGCTTATTGCCTTAAAAGGGGTTGAGGTTTTACGTGATGGTGCGGCGGCGCAGTACGGCTCAGATGCGATTGCGGGGGTTATCAATTTATCACTTAATAACTCAACAGATTTAACCACAGGTTATGTGCAATACGGTGAAACGGCAGAAGGCGATGGGGAAACAATTTCTGCAGGTTTAAATCGTGGTTTTGAACTAGGCAACGAAGGTGGATTTATTAATTTATCGCTTGAGTATCGCGATGCAGATAAAACCAATCGTGCCGAGCGAGATACTGGAGGTTCACTTAATGTCGCACCAGGTACTTTATCGGACGAAGTTCGTTGGGGACAAGGTAATGCAGAGAGTGAATTTACTTCGGTATTTTACAATATGACATTGCCAATGAGTGAGGGCGAGCTTTACTCATTTGGTGGTTATTCTGAGCGTACTGCACTAGGTAACGGCTTTTATCGTAACTTTAACGAAGCATCTAAAAACGTGATTCAAGTCTATAGCGATGGATTTTTACCGCAAATAGACAATGAAGCACAGGATATCTCTGTTTCAATCGGTTTTAGAGGTGATATTAACCCTGATTGGAATTACGATGTATCGGCGGTATATGGTGAAAACCAATACGACTTTACCTCACGCAATACATTAAATGCCTCTTATGCTGCTGAGTATTTATTTAATAACCCAGGTGCAAGTGATGCCGATATTGCTGCAAATGCAGGACCAACTGAGGGGTATTCGGGTGGCTTTAGGTTTGACCAAACAACATTCAACGCGGATGTGAACGGGATTGTTGATATTGGCCGCAGTGAGCCTGTGTACGTGTCAATTGGTGCTGAATACCGTAAAGAAAACTATGAAATTGTACCCGGTGAAGAAGCCTCATACGCGTGTGGCACTGCTAACACAGATACTTCATACCCATCAGTGAACGATCCGAATCAATTTGCACAATGTGGTTTTCAAGCTTACAACGGCCTTCGCCCTGAAGCATCAAATAAAAGTGATCGCGATAGCTACGCCGTTTATATTGACGCAGAAACCATGGTTACCGATGCGTGGAATGTTAGCGGTGCACTTCGTTACGAAGATTTCTCTAATGCGGGTGACGACATAATTGGTAAGGTAGCCACGCGTTATGAATTTAACGATGATTTTGCGGTACGTGGTGCGTTATCAACGGGTTTTAGAGCGCCATCATTACAGCAAAGCGGTTACACTGCGTTTACCACTAACTTAGGTTCTGACGGCACGTTAAGCCAGTCGTTTACAGCAACAACGGGCTCAGCATTTCCAGCTGCATTAGGCGTTGATAACTTAAAGCTTGAAACATCAACGAACTACAGTGCAGGCTTTGTTTATGATGTGACCAGTGATTTATCGTTAACGGTGGATTTTTACCGTGTAGAAATTGAAGACCGTATTACACTGGGCAGCTTGTTATCGGCTGATGATGTGGCATTTAGTCCTGATGCAGTTGCCGCGCTACAGGCAACGGGTGCAGTACAAGCGAATTACTTTTCAAACTCAGTGAATTCGACAACGCAGGGTGTTGACATTATTGCGTCCTATCGCACCGATTTATATGACGGTAATTTTTCTGCTACGTTTGCCGGTAATTTAAATGAAACTAAAATTGACAGTGTTAATGCAGCACCGGGTATTCCTGAAAATGTAGCACTTGATGATATTCAAAGTAGTTTTTTAACTGATGGGCAGCCGGGCGAACGTGCAACGTTAACGTTTGATTATGAGCGTGACGCGTATAGCTCAATGATCCGCTTTAATTACTTTGGCGAAACCGATGTGAAGTACTTTGGTAATGACCATATTGAACTTGCAACAGATGGCTCATTTAAAGCAACCAGTACGGTAGAATCAGCCGTATTAGTGGATTTAAATGTAAGTTATCAAATTAACGATATGTTTGCTCTATCGGTAGGTGCAGACAATGTATTTGATGAAACACCGGATGAATTAGGCGATGATGAAGTATTAAACGCTATTTCAAATGGGGCATTTAAATATCCGTTACGAGCCGTACCCTATGGCTTTGATGGTCGTACTTACTACGCAAAAGTAAGCTTTAGTTTTTAATTTTTAGGTTAAGTTAAACCAGCAAAGGCGCCGTTTATAAAGGCGCTTTTTTTATGGCTAAAATATATTTAAAACAGCATTAAAAATGATTGCATGCTTGAAAATTAAGCATACAATCGCCATCAATAACACAGTGGGATATATATCCCTCGTTATACTCATTTTATTAATAGGAAAAAATAAATGGCGAAAAAAAGCAAAGCAAAAGCGGTTAACAAATCCGCAGTAGACACTGGGCGCGGTGTGATAAAACACAACGCATTGGCAGCACTGGTAACCTCTAAAGTATTTAAACCGCAAGTGGTTAAAGCCAAAAAAGGCAAAGGCTCGTTTAAACGCAGTAACAAACATGCAGGACAAGAGTCCTATTTAATCGCGGCTTAAATAGCACCGATCAAATAGGGCTTTTGTTGCGAGTTAGCTAAGTGTTTGCTGAAATAAGGCGGGCTTCGGGCTTCGAGTCACGAGCAGCGAACACAACCTAGCGCCTAGTTACTTCCCTAGAACCTAGCGCCTTTAGCCTTCTCTTTCAGCGCAGCGTCTCATAACCTCTTTGTGAATAAATCACTTAAAACATGTTTGCACAATGAGAAGTGAGTGAGGGTTAATGAGAAAATATAAAAACAGGAATGCTCTTCCCGTAGCTCTTAGCCCGACACCCATCTCTTATTTACCCGTGTATTATCGATTTAGAATTCGCCAAATAAGAAGCATGGTTGCTTAGTGTTTGCGAAGGGTTTTCACCAAATAATTGGGTGTAATCTTTAGTAAATTGCCCTGCATGCCAAAATCCCCAATTGGCTGCGATGACAGAAATTGGCTTATCTTGTTTTGCTAATTTTAGTTCTCTTCTGACGTTATTTAATCGGGTTAAACGTAAAAATCGCAGCGGATTAATCCCTAAAATACTTTCAAAACTGTATTGTAGCGTGCGCCTGCTAACAAAAGTGAGCTCACATAGCTGAGTAATGGTCACGCTACTTTGTGGGTTTGCATTTACATACTCTTTAACTTTATCAACCACCGCTTTTCGGTGTTTATAACTGGGAGCGATACGTTGACACGGAGTTTGTTCGTTTAGTAAATGTAATGCCAACATATTAAGCATGTCTTGCTGTAAATCGGCATTTAGGCCAAAAGCGTTACTGCTAACCATACTGTTTATTATACCCCGGGCACTTTTTAACATGGCGTTGCTTGTTGTATGTCGCTCAGTACCTGAAGAGGTTATATTTTTCAAGTATATCCCTTGTATCTGAGCCATATGTTCTAACGATTGCGTGTCTATTACTAAACCATAAATATTAAACTGCTCAGGTGTAATAAGCTCAAAGTTACTCTCACTGGTTCGACACATAAATTGATTACTTGCCACATTTAAGCCATTAATTTTGCTCTGCTGAGACTGCTTTGGGATCCCAAGCCAAATAGATTGCGGCGCTATTGCACATTGTTGGTGAAGAGCACGCTCTGTGTATTCTTCAAATGCATGAATATTAGAATAATCCACGCTCTCTATACGCCCAAAAAATCGCCCTTCACTGAGCTGATCATATTTTTGCTGCCACTGCGTTAGGTTATTCGCTTGCTCATCTATATCTTGGGTATGCACCATGCTCTTTTGTGGTGCGCTAGCTAAATCTTGCTGCGTCATAATGGAGTTACTCTTTGCTTTTTTTATTTTTATTAAGATTAAGTTACCACCAGTAACTATAGTTAACTATATGAAATAAAGCCAAAAATGATGATTTGCCAAAATTCGATAGTGTCTTGGTACGAATTAAGCTCTCTTGAAACTAAACAAAATTGATTTATAGCTTATAGGTCAGCAAAACCTGTACCAAGGTTTGAACTAGTTGTTATGTGGAGTAGATCATGGGGCAAAGGTACCGATATACGTTAGGCACGCAGGTGTACAATTTTAAAAACTTGGCTGAAGTAATGGCAAAGGCTACCCCTGGGCGATCGGGCGATCGTCTTGCAGGAGTGATAGCAGGCTCAGCACAAGAGCGAGCTGTGGCGCAAATGACACTGGCAGATATTCCGCTTAAAACGTTTTTAAATGAGGCGCTGATTGCCTATGAAGACGATGAGATAACCCGCTTAATTATGGACGATCACGACACCAATGCATTTATGGCGATTGCTCATTTAACCGTAGGCGATTTTCGTAACTGGTTATTAAGTGACTTTGCAACTCCCGCTGTGTTGGCAAGTGTTAGGCAAGGGATCACCCCTGAAATGGCTGCGGCTGTAAGCAAAATAATGCGAAATCAGGATCTTATTTTAATTGCTAAAAAATGCCATGTAACCAGTGCGTTTAGAAATACCATTGGCTTACCAGGGCACTTATCCACGCGATTGCAACCTAACCACCCTACGGATGATATTAACGGTATTGCCGCCTGTATTTTAGATGGGCTTTTGTACGGTAATGGTGATGCGGTAATAGGTATAAACCCTGCAACCGATAACGTAGCGCAGGCCATTAAGTTGATGACATTGATGGATGAGGTGATTCAAAAATATGAAATTCCTACCCAAAGCTGCGTCCTTACTCATGTTACTAACACGATTGAATGCATTGAAGCAGGAGCGCCGGTTGATTTAGTGTTTCAGTCTATTGGTGGAACAGAAGCAACCAACTCGAGCTTTGGTTTTAATTTAAATACCTTAGCTGAGGCACAAGATGCCGCACTGAGTTTAAAGCGCGGAACTGTAGGCGATAATGTGATGTATTTTGAAACGGGGCAGGGCAGTTCGCTTTCGGCTAACGCACATCATGGGCTTGATCAACAAACCTGCGAAACCCGTGCTTATGCCGTTGCACGAAAATTTAATCCGCTACTAGTTAATACCGTGGTGGGCTTTATTGGTCCTGAATATTTGTTTGATGGTAAAGAAATTACTCGCGCAGGGCTTGAAGATCATTTTTGTGCCAAGTTATTGGGTATTCCGATGGGCTGCGACGTGTGTTACACCAATCATGCCGAGGCCGACCAAAATGATATGGATAACTTACTTACGCTACTTGGGGTCGCAGGGTGCTCGTTTGTGATGGGCATTCCGGGCTCTGATGACATTATGCTTAATTACCAAACCACCTCATTTCATGATGCGTTATACGTGCGCCGAGTACTGGGCGCACGCCCCGCGCCAGAGTTTGAAAAGTGGCTTACTGATATGAACATTATGCGCAACAGTCACGATATTATTTTATCTGATACGTTACCTGCCGCTTTTGCTAAACCACTGAATGCGATTAAAGGGGGCTGAGTATGAAATCAAATTTTAACGCAACGTCTGTTACAAACAACAGCGATAATACACATAAAAATAATGGCAACGTGGTGCATAACCCATGGCGCGATTTACGCCGTTTTACTGATGCACGGATTGGCCTTGGCCGCGCAGGAATAAGCTTACCGACCAGTGAAATGCTGGCGTTTCAATTATCCCATGCACAAGCGCGTGATGCGGTGAACTTTCCGCTCGATATTAATGCAATAACCAAACAGCTTAGCAAACTCAGTGCTGAGAAACAGCTGGCTGCTCCTTTGCGCTTACATAGCCAGGCTGTTGACCGAATGACGTATTTACAACGCCCCGATTTAGGACGCAGGTTAGATGAAAACGGCCGACAAACCCTACTTAATTTCACCGCTGGGCAGCAAAACACGGCTGCAAAATATGATTTAGCCATCGTTGTGGTTGATGGCTTATCGTCGCTAGCGGTGCAAAAAAATGCTTATCCTTTTATTAATGAATTATTAGCGCAGCTAGGTGATAACAGTGAGTTAAACATTGCGCCTTTTAGTGTGGTTGAGCAAGGTCGGGTGGCGATTGGTGACGACATTGGAGAGCTTTTAAATGCACAAGTAGTCATGGTGTTAATTGGTGAGCGACCAGGGCTTAGCTCGCCCGATAGCCTTGGTTTATATTTAACTTGGGCACCTAAAACAGGTCTTAACGATGCCTGTCGCAATTGTATTTCAAATATTCGCCCTGCGGGCTTGCCTTACTGTGAGGCTGCAAGGCGTGCAGTTTATTTATTACGTGAGGCAAAAAAATTAAAACTAACAGGAGTGAACTTAAAAGATCGTACACAGGATGATGTGATTGAGCATCAACAATCGAGCAGTCATTTTTTAAATGCGGAATAACGGTAACTAAAAATAAAAAATCGATAAAGAGGATGTTATGTCTACTAATAATTCAGAGTACTTAGCAAAAAGGCAACTTAAAAGTGGCACTGCGGGTTGGTTATTACTGGCGGGGTTAGGGGTATCGTATGTGATTTCAGGAGACTTTGCTGGGTGGAACTTTGGTATTGCAGAAGCAGGCTGGGGCGGCTTTGCCATAGCGGCAGTATTAATGGCTATTATGTATCTCACCTTAGTGTTATCGCTGGCTGAAATGTCGGCTGCTATTCCCGCTGCGGGAGGAGGGTATAGCTTTGCTCGCCAAGCAATGGGGCCAACGGGGGGTTATTTAACCGGCCTTGCGGTATTAATTGAATATGCGTTAGCACCGGCTGCTATTGTTATTTTTATTGGCTCTGCGGTGGAGGCGTTAACGGGGTTTAATGGCCCTTGGGTTTATGCGCTCTTTTACTTGGTGTTTGTGGGTATTCACTTAGCTGGGGTTGGTGAAGCGCTAAAAGTAATGATGGTAATAAGCGGTTTGGCGGTACTTGCCATTGTTGCCACCGCTGTGGTGTTAATCACCAATTTTGATGCGACAAATTTATTTGATATTGCCGTAACCGATGCTGCTGGCGCGAGTGAATTTTTACCTCTGGGTTGGTATGGTGTATGGGCAGCATTACCTTTTGCTATGTGGTTATTTTTAGCGGTTGAAGGGGTACCATTGGCGGCAGAAGAGGCAAAAGATCCGGCGAAAGATGTGCCTAAAGGCATTATTGGCGCTATGGTGTTTTTATTGTTTACCGCGTTATTAGTGGTTGTATTAGTACCCGGGGCAGCAGGTGCAACAGCAATGGGCGCAAGTGCAGTTCCGCTGGTGGATGCGTTAAATGCGACGGGCAATAACGATTTAGCAACCGTGGTTAATATATTAGGGCTAGCAGGGCTGGTGGCTTCATTTTTCTCTATTATTTATGGTTATAGTCGATTGGTGTTTGCGTTGTCGCGTGCGGGATATTTACCTCGTTCGTTATCAATTACTACCGCGCGTAAAGTGCCCGCACGAGCGCTTATTGTACCTGCTGTATTTGGTTTTTTAGCTTCACTGAGTGGTGAGGGCGATTTAATGTTAGCTATGGCGGTGGTTGGTGCAACCGTATCGTATGCGTTAATGGCGCTAAGTCATATTTTACTGCGCTATAAGCAGCCAGATTTACCTCGTCCTTATAAAACGCCTGGCGGGACTGTGACTTCAAGTATTGCATTGTGCTTATCGTTGATTGCACTGACCGGTGTGTACGCCTTTGATCCCCGTGCTTTTTTATACACTATGGTGTTATTTATAGTGGGAGCTGCGTATTACTTTGGCTTTAGTTCTAAACATTTAGTGGCCAAAAGTGCAGATGAAGAGTTTGCTATGCTAGCCGATGCAGAGGCCGGTTTAAACATCCCCATAAGTGAGAGTTAATTTTACTTTATAAATACAGACTTAATAGTGGCGCGGTAGGTTTTAAACCTATCGCGCCTTTTTATTATTTAACTAGCATCCAGATACCGGCTGCTATCATAAATAGGTTTTCGGTTAGTGAAATAAAGCCAAGCGGTACATTGCTATCGCCGCCAACACAGGCACATTTAAGTTCGCGTTTGTCTATATACACGGCTTTAATAACGGATATTGCGCCGACACTACCAATAAACAAAGAGATAGGTGCAACCAAGTAAACTGGAAGTGATGCAATCATGGCCACGCCAACAAAAGCTTCTAAAAATGGGTAAACATAGGCATAGGGGATCACTTTCATGGCGAGTAAATCGTAAGTGATAAAGGAATTTGAAAAACTGTTTAAATCTTGCAGCTTTTGAATGGCCAGTACCGCCATGGTTAACGCAACAAATAACTCAAGTGTATACATGCTTAGCCCTGCACCACTTAACGAAAAGGCTAAACTGAGCAGCAAGGTAACCGCGAAAATAGCAATGACCGGCGTATACGTTGTGCCTTGTTGGCCTGCAGGGGATTTATTAAAGTATTCTCTGAGTTCATCATACCCACCGATACGCTCATCATCTATAAATGTTTGTGGTGTTGTTTTTACATCGTATTTTTGTTTGAAGGTATCGGTATCGGCTCTTGAAGTGAGTAAATGATCGTCTACTTCAAAGCCTTGACGTTCAAGTAAATCTTTAGATTTTAAACCAAATGGGCAAATATGTTCATCGGTTGCCATTCTATACAATTGGGCTGACTTGGCCATATTTTACTCCTGTATATTTATACCAATTTGCAATAATACTTAATCATTTTGAGGGGGCAGATTAGACGCTAACAGCGTTAAAAACGTCTCATTTAGAACAACTCAATAACGAAATTTTTTGCCTTGCTATCGACACGATTTTCCTCCCTCAAAATAGCTCAGTTAATTAAGCGAATTGGTATTAGAGGGGTTAACTGAGTTATATAACCTTGAAAGATCAACAGACCCTAAGTGTAAAATTTACAACATGTGCCGTTTTATTGTTAATAAACTCAGTGGTACAGGCTATGCGTTCAAAAATCAGGCCGCTTTTAATGCTTTAAGCGCTGAAGGGGGACTTGCAGCGCGTGCCAGCTAATTAATTATAAAGCTATAGGAGGGGCTGTTGAATCTCTGACAACCAGTTCTGGTGTGTATAGTTTAATAATATCGCGGTCATTGCCATTACGAATTTGCGCTATCAGTAAGCTGGCTGCATCTTCAGCAATTTTATTATTTGGCTGATGCGCTGTAGTGAGCTTTGGCCATGTTTGGCGTGAGAATGGGCTATCCTCAAACCCTGTAATAGAAAGCTCGCTGGGTATATCAATGTTCATTAATCTGGCTGCAAATAACGCACCGGCGGCGATTTCATCGTTACATGAGACGATAGCGGTTGGCCTGTTTTGTTGAGTAATGAGTGTTTTAGCACCCTCAACCCCGGATTCAAATGAGTATTCGCCATCAATAATTAAGCTAGGGTCTATAGTAATGTCGTATTGTTTTAAAGCCGCTTTGTAGCCCTCTAAGCGCTCTTTGGTGGAGTTATGTTCGCTGCCCCCAGCTAAAAAGCCAATGCGTGTGTGGCCATTATTTATAAGGTGTTCGGTAATTGATTTAGAGGCGAGGTTATCGTCAATCATAATACAGGGCGTTAATGTATCGGGCGCGTCGTGTCCTGATAAAATACGCACAACTTTTAGGTCAAGCTGTGTCAGCTTTTCAACAAAATGTGGCATCTCTGAAAATGGCGGCGTGAGTAAAATACCGGCAATTCGGGTGCGTTTTATCATGCTGGTTATTTCGTCAATAATATGTGCTTCTTTGGCATCGCATGGGTGGATAAGTAGTTCAAATCCTTGCTTTTTACACGCATCTAAAATGCCGTTTTGCATATCTATAATATAGTAGGCATTTGGATTGTCGTAAATGTAAGCAATGCTGTAAGCTTTTGTTCCTGCGAGACTTCTTGCAGCAAGGTTAGGCTGAAAGTTCAACTTTTTAACCGACGCCATGACTTTCTCACGGGTGTTGTCACGCACCGAGGTTTCGTTATTTATTACTCGTGATACCGTTTTTATTGATACCCCGGCATCTTTTGCCACGTCGTTTATTGTTGTTCTCATAGGCTTAATAGACCTTTACATATCATTTTGGGTACTAATTTATCTTTATCGGTTAACAACTACAGCAAAAGCAGTTAACAGTGCTCGGTTTTTATTATTTGACGGCTAAATTATAAAGACATCATTGAATATTAACAGTTAATTTATACGCCTTTCTTGTGAGAATGGTAGATAAAGTTTTAGGTAATAATTTAGTAATATTTAAATTTAATTTAAATACAATAGTTTAAAAGAATATTAAGCACATACATGTAAATTTTTTGTATCTTTTTTGCCCTTCTGTGTAGCTATAAAAGAAAAAAAAGGATACATTAACAACTTTATGACAGCGTTGTCATAAGTTGGTGCGCGCTGTTAATTATTATTTAAACCCTAAGGTAGCGGATTGTGTGCGCTAAGGTGGCAATTGCTAGATGTGAATAGTGATTGATTTAAAAGCGGGATTAATTTAAGTATCTGAAAGAGATACTTGAGTGACTAAGTTAATAACAATAGAGGGAAAGTAGCGAATGAAGATTAAATCATTACTGACAGCATGCTGCTTAGCACTGGGTTTGAGTGCGTGTCAGGGCAATGTTGATGAACAAAATACGGTATCGGTTCAGCTAAGCCCTGCAAACGATAGCGCCGTAGAGTTACTTGCTAAAACCTTACAAATAAAATATCAGCAGGTTGATAACCGTCCATCAGCACAGTGCGATCCAGATATAGAAAACGGTCACTGTTTTAAAGCGTATTTACATTTAACCGCCAACTCGGCGATTAACTTTGACCAATGGAAAATTTACTTTAGTCAAATTACACCTATTCAAACGGCGGTTAGCGATGAATTTACTATTAAACGTGTTAATGGCGATATTCATGTCATTGAGCTTAAAGACGGGTTTACTGGCTTTAAAGCGGGTGAGACTAAAACGATTACTTTTTATGCGCACTTTTGGTCATTATCGCAAAGCGACGCAATTCCTAATTATATAGTTGTTAATAATAATGACACCGCTAAAGTGATTGAAAGCACAAAACCTAAAATTGACCCAGAGACAGGGTTAGAGGTGTTGCCACATGTTATGCCTTACACCGATTATGAACGTCAGTTTAAACGTACCGCGAATGATAAAACGCAGTGGCTTAGCGCTGAGCGCTTGTTTGAGCGCAATGAAAAATATGACTTTTCTGCTTATTTAACGTCGCAAAATCAAGTGAGCAATGTGATTGCTCAACAAATTATTCCGTCCCCACGTTTTAGCGAATTTAGCCAAACTCAAACGCTAGATATAAGCCAAGGGCTTAATATTAACTACTCAGGAATAGATAAAACACACTTATCTGCCGCAACACAAAGGTTAGCACTACTAGGTATTAATATAAGCGATGATGCAGCGGCCATTAAGGTCACACTTAATACAGTAACTAAAAATGATGAATTTGAAGGCAGCTATAAGTTAGCGATTAAAGCTGATGAAATTGTGATTAATGCCGCTGATGAAGCGGGCATTTTTTATGCTTTGCAAAGCTTAGCGAGTTTGTATCAGGTTAACAGTAATATGTTACCTGTGGGAGAAGTAATTGATGCACCGCATTATCAGTTTAGAGGTGTGTTGGTGGATGTAGCACGGAACTTTCGCGACAAAGGCTTTATTTTAAAGCTGCTTGATCAAATGGCGGCTTATAAACTTAATAAGCTGCATTTACATTTAAGTGATGATGAAGGTTGGCGTATAGAAATCCCATCACTTCCTGAACTTACGGATATAGGGGCGAAGCGTTGTTTTGATCAAAGCGAGCAACAATGTTTAATGCCACAGTTGGGCGCAGGGCTTGATACTTCAAGTGCAGCAAACGGCTATTATTCGGTGGCTGATTATCAAGAAATACTTAAAGCGGCGAGTGCGCGTCATATTCAAGTGATCCCATCACTTGATATGCCAGGGCATTCTCGCGCTGCAATTAAAGCCATGCAAGCGCGTTATAATAAATACATAAAACAAGGCGATAAACAAAAAGCCGAGCAGTTTTTACTTTATGATCCGCTTGATACAACCGTGTATTCGTCGGTACAGCACTATAACGACAATACCATTAATGTGTGTTTAGACTCATCGTATGCGTTTATTCGTGAAGTAATGGAACAGGTAAAAGGCATACACAGTGATGCACAGCATCCGTTAACCCGTTATCACATAGGCGCCGATGAAACCGCCGGAGCGTGGGTTGACTCACCAGCTTGTGCTGATTTTATTAAACAAAATAAGTTAGAAATTACTGAAGCGAGTCAGCTGGGCAGCTATTTTATTGAACGTATTGCGAATATGTTGGCTGATATGAATATTGAAACCGCTGCATGGAGCGATGGTTTATCGCATACTAATCCAGAGAATATGCCAGAGGTTGTACAAGGTAATAGCTGGGATTTATTAATGTGGAACGGCCATCAACGTGCCCATGAATTTGCTAATAGAAATTGGCAAGTGGTACTCTCGTCGCCAGATGTGCTGTATTTTGACTTTCCGTATGAAGCAGACCCACAAGAGCACGGCTATTACTGGGCTTCAAGGCATATAAATACCGAAAAAATATTTCAGTTTATGCCAGATAATTTACCTATTCATGCTGAATTTTGGCTCGATAGAGAAGATAAGCCTTATGTAGCTGATGACACGTTAAAGCATGATGAGCAAGGCAAGGTAGTATCAGCGCCTTTGGCAAAAGATAAACGCTTTATTGGTATTCAAGGGCAGTTATGGAGTGAAAATACGCGCACCAATAATATGGCCGAATATAAGCTCTTCCCACGGTTATTATCGTTGGCACAAAGAGCATGGCATAAGGCAGATTGGGCGGTTCCGTATGATCACAATGGCTTTGTTTATAGCCAACAAACAAATCGCTTTAGCTCAGCATTAAAACAGCAGCGCGATCAGCAATGGCAGACTTTTGCAGCCACAATGGGATTAAAAGAATTTCCTAAGCTAGAAATGGCTGATGTGCATTATCGTCTTGCAAATGCGGGCGCAAAAATTGAGAACGGCATGTTGTACGCCAATATTGCCTACCCTGGTTTGGTAATTGAATACAAACAAGGAAGCGGCCAATGGCAAACCTATAAACAACCCGTCAAAGTAACACAAGATGTATGGATTCGCTCTAAGACTCCATCAGCAAGTCGTGTAAGCAGAAAGCTCAAAGTAACGCACCGATAAAGTGCGTTTTCCTTTAAATTATTGAAGATGAAAGAAGTTATTTATTTGTAAATAAAAATAATGACAACGCTGTCATTTGTGCTAGTATAAGATTCATACAGTATGACAGTCCGGTTTTATTTTCAGTGTTTTGCAAAACGGTCGAACAAATTAAGAGGCAAAAATGATCACCAACAATATTAATAACAATCAACTCTTTGTGGGGATCGATGGCGGTGGCACTAAATGTAAAGCAATTATCGTCAATAGCTGTAATGAAATAGTAGGCACCGGTGTGGCAGGCCCTGGTAACCCGTTACATGGATTTAGCCAAGCAACGCATTCCATTGAGCAATCAGCGCGTTTAGCCTTGCAAGATGCAGGACTCAAAGAGACGCCTTTATCTGCATTAATCGCAGGGGTTGGCCTGGCGGGAGTTAACTTACCAAGTTTGCATAATCAAATGACCCAGTGGCAACACCCATTTAAAACTATGCATTTAACGACTGATTTACTCATTGCTTGTATGGGCGCTCATCAAGGTAGTGATGGCGCAGTGATGATTGCAGGTACTGGCTCGTGTGGATTTTCATACGTTAATGGTCAATCGTTTATGATTGGTGGTCATGGTTTCCCGCATGGCGATAAAGGCAGCGGTGCATGGATAGGCTTTACTGCTTGTCAGCAGGTGTTGTTAAGCCTAGACAAGTTAATCCCAAGTGGTGCGCTTACTAATTTGATTATGAAGTATTTAGAAGTGCGTGATGCAATGCAACTTGTTGAAGTAATTGCGAATAAACCCGCCGCCTTTTTTGCGCAACTTGCAGGTTGTGTTTTTCAATCAGCACAAGCAAACGATGCCATTGCGATTGCCATTTTAAAAGAAGGTGGCGCGTACTTAAGCGATATTGCACGTCAACTATTAGATAAAAACCCACCAAGGCTTTCGTTTATCGGTGGCTTATTAGCCGTGATGACAACATGGTTAGATCCAGACATTCAAGCTATTTTATCAGCCCCATTATCGTCACCAGAAATGGGGTCTGTACTTTACGCTAAACAACAGCACGTTAATTACAGCAGCCAGGAGTTATGATGTTTAACACCCTAATGGAAAAAGAAGCGGCGCAAACGCCAAATGTTATTGAAAAGCAAATTATTGCCAACCAACCTTTAGTGGAAAAAATTGGTCATAAGCTTCGCGATATGGCCCCTAAGGTGGTGATGATGATTGGTCGCGGTTCATCAGATCATGCTGGCGTTTTTGGTAAGTACTTAATTGAAATTGAAGCCGGTGTACCGGTCAGTTCAGCAGCGCCATCAGTGGCGAGTGTATATGGTAAAACATTAAAGCTTGAAGGCGCTGTGGTGATTGTAATTTCTCAATCAGGACGCAGCCCAGATATTCTCGCTCAAGCAAAAATGGCGAAAGAGGCGGGCGCTTATTGTATTGCACTGGTTAACGATGAAGCGTCACCATTGCAAGACATAGTAGATGATTTTGTCCCCCTTAAAGCCGGTGATGAAATTTCGGTGGCGGCAACAAAAAGTTACTTAGCCACGTTATCGGCATTGGTACATATTGTTGCTAATTGGACGCAAAATGAGTCATTATTACAAGGGCTTAAAGAGCTGCCTAGCGCGCTTGATGCAATGATAGACTCGCCAACTCAGTTACAGCCTAGTGAGTTTGCAAACATTAAGAACATGGTGGTATTAGCCCGTGGTTTAGGGTTTTCTATCTCAAAAGAAATGGCACTTAAGCTTAAAGAAGTGTGTGCTATTCATGCTGAGTCATTCAGTAGTGCAGAATTTTTACATGGTCCGGTAACCTTAGTTGAGCAAGGGTTAGTGATTTTAGATTGCTCGGTTGATGATGAAACTAAAGAGTCACATCAGCAGCAAATTGCTGAGGTTAAAAAACGCGGTGCACACGTGATTAGCCTTAATCAAAACGGTATTAACGTACACCCTCGATTAGCGCCATTTTTAGTATTGCAGCGTTTTTATCTTGATGTGGCAAAAGTAGCGTTAAGCCGTGGTTTTAACCCTGATGAGCCTAAGGGGCTTAAAAAAGTAACAAGGACATTATAAATGTCAGTAAAACGTATTCATGTAGCAGAGTTTTTTGATGGCGAGCAATTTGTTAACGACAAAGTGTTGAGCATTGATGCGGGTATTATTACGGCAATAGATGATAACGTGCAACAGGCAGATGAGCACCTAACGGGGTTAGTTGCGCCAGGCTTTATTGACTTGCAAGTGAATGGTGGCGGTGGTGTATTGTTTAATCGTACTAGCAGTGTTGCTGGGGTTAAACAAATGCTGCTGGCACATGCCAAGTATGGCACAACTGCCATGTTGCCGACTTTAATTACTGACACGGTTGAAGTGATGCACCAAGCAGCCGATGTCATTGCTGATGCTATTGCTTTGCAGACTCCCGGTATTATTGGCATTCACTTTGAAGGCCCGCACTTATCTGTTGCAAAAAAAGGCGCTCATAGTGCTGATTATATTCGCCCTATTTCTGAACAAGAATGGCAGGTATTATCTCGCCAAGATTTAGGTAAAGTGGTGGTAACAGTTGCACCTGAAAATGTTCTGCCAAGTGATATCGCTAAAATGCGTGAGGTAGGCATACACGTTTGTTTAGGTCATACCAATGCAAGCTTTGCTCAAGCTCAGCGCGCGGTTGATGCTGGCGCAACCGGATTTACGCATTTATATAATGCTATGTCGCCATTACAGGGGCGTGAGCCAGGTGTTGTAGGCTGTGCATTATTAAACGATGACACCTATTGCGGCCTAATTGTTGATGGGCATCATGTTGATTACGCTGCATGTCAGCTTGCGTTAAAAGCAAAGCCAATGGGTCGTGTTTTTTTAGTCACTGATGCGATGCCACCAGTGGGTACGAATGACACCGAATTTGCTTTTTTTGACCGTACCGTCACCTTAGATAATGGTAAGCTCACCTCTACCACGGGTGAACTGGCAGGATCTGCGCTTGATATGGCAACCGCAGTAAGAAATACAGTAACCCATTTAAAGCAGCCATTAGCGCAAGCGCTTAATATGGCAAGTTTATATCCTGCTCAGTATTTACAGTTGCCCGCCACACACGGGCGATTAATACCGGGCAGTCCAGCAAATTTTGTACAATTAAACACACAACAACAAGTCATTAGCACGTGGATTGGCGGCGCTCAGGTTTGTTAACAACATAATAAATATAAATAAAGGAAAATAACATGACAACCAATGTTATGGATACGTCCAAAAATAGTAGCGTGGTTCCAATGGCCATTGTTGCGGTATTATTTTTTATACTGGGCTTTGCTACTTGGCTAAATGGCTCATTAATGCCGTATTTAAGTCAGATTTTACAGTTAACTCCGTTTCAAGGGTCGTTAATTTTATTTTCCTTTTATATTGCCGTCACCTTTACTGCGCTTCCCTCGGCCGTGTTAATTAAAAAAGTTGGCTATAAGAATGGGATGGCGCTTGGCATGGGGTGTATGATGTTAGCGGGTTTACTGTTCATTCCTGCTGCTATGTCACAGTTTTTTCCTCTGTTTTTATTAGCCCAGTTGGTGATGGGGGCAGGTCAAACTCTATTACAAACTGCGGTTAACCCGTACGTAGTGCGTTTAGGGCCAGAAGAGTCGGCTGCTGTGCGTATTAGTATTATGGGTATTTTAAATAAAGGCGCAGGGGTTATTTCTCCGATGGTATTTACCGCCTTAATTTTAAGCAACTTTACCGGTACGGTAGGCACAGAGCTTAGCCAAGAGCAAGTTGATGATATGGCCAACGGCCTTATTTTACCTTACTTAGGCATGGCCATATTTATTGGTTTATTAGCTTTTGCGGTTAAAAAGTCGCCGCTACCTGAACTTATTAATGATGAAGTTGAAGCAATAAACGATAAGGGTGAAATTCGTGAAACACTATCTCATCCAAACTTAGTGTTAGGCGCTATTGCGATATTCTTGTACGTGGCGGTTGAGGTTATTGCAGGCGATACCATAGGTACTTTTGCACTATCGCTGGGAGTCGAAAAATATGGGGTAATGACCTCATACACTATGATGTTTATGGTGTTTGGTTATATTTTAGGTATTTTACTTATCCCTAAATTTATTTCTCAGCAGAGCGCTTTAACCGCATCGGCTGTATTAGGGATTGTTATTACATTATGTATTTTACTGCTCGATGCACAGTCGTTTGTTATTGCCAATGCGCTATTGGTGCCTTTAGGCGGCGCTAATTTGCCTGATGTTTTACTGCTGATTGCCTTTTTAGGCTTAGCAAACGCGATTGTTTGGCCTGCGGTGTTCCCACTAGCATTATCAGGATTGGGTAAACTTACTAGTACTGGTTCTGCGCTTTTAATCATGGGGATTGCCGGAGGTGCATTTGGTCCCGTTTTATGGGGGCTACTGAGTGGCTTTACCTCGTTACAAACAGGCTACTCGGTGTTGTTACCTTGTTATCTATTCATATTATTTTATGCCGTGAAAGGCCATAAAATGAAAAAGCAATAACCTCCACCAGCTATCCCTAGCTCAGTGCACTTTGCAGTATAAAGTGCACTGATTATCAGCTTAATCGCGTTACTTTAAGTTTTATCCTACCGGCATTCGCACCATAAAAACGACTTAAATCATTAGCAAAAGGGCAAAACTCTCCCGATTTTTTAATGGTTATTTCAACGCCTTCAGCAATTTCAAAGGCATGTTCATCGCTTTGACCAATCGTGCCGATCAAGCTAAACCACTGCGCTGTAGCTAAACGTCTAAATGGCTCAAGTAATGCCATGGGGATTTCTTTAACGCCGAGTTGCACGTTATCGCGATGCCACCCAGAAGGAGAGCACTTTATACCATCGTCATACCAATATTGATTAGGATAAGGAGTAAAGCGATAGGTCGCACCTTGGGCAAGCATTAAGCCGGTGGCGTTGTAGGCTTCACTGGCATATACCATCACATCTTGGCTTTGGTTTATGCTAAGTAAACTCATATTTTGGTTGGCTAGCATTATATGGGCACTGAGTCCCATAAAGTTTAACGTGCTGTCGTCGCTGTAAATCATTTTATAATGTAAGTTTTTTAACGATTCGGGACGATAGCTGGTTAGTTTATTAATTCGCTGTGCAACACTGTGATGTATTAATGGGGCGACGTGGCTGATTTCATCGTCAATTAATACACAGCACTGCCTATCAACAAGTTTAAAAAATGGGTTTAGCCAAAAGTAATTTTGCTGATGACTTAACGCCAGTGGATCGGGAATAACAGTCACATCGTCTTGGGCAACCAAGTTACTCTCAGGTAAAAGGTTTTCGTAATCGATGTCATGACTGGTTAGCAATGAAACTGACAGCGGCTGAGCAATAAGCCACTCAAGTGCATAACGCAAGCAAATATCGGCAAGTCCATCGCGATAGTAGCCGCCTCCCACATCGGAATGGGCTCCTGCGAACCACAGCTCGGTAATGTTAGCTTGCTGGTTCATTAACGTCGGTTCAAAGGCGCGACGTTTTTCATCAAGCGCTACACAGTGCAGCGCCTCAGAGACATTACTGGCAATGGTGTGATTTTCAAAAATAACATGCTCTGCACCCCAAGTGGCTTTACTCACCTTTGACATGCCAATCGAGGCCACTGTATCAAACACACATAAATACACCTTTTCATGTATGAGTGGCTCTAAGCACTTTGCAAATCGCCGCGCTAATGCAGCGCCTCTGCTAAAGCCAGTAAGTAAGAGGGTATCGCCGCTTTGGTAATGCTGTTTAAAATCATTAATAGCTTGATTTAAAATGCTGGCTACATCGTCTGAACGTGGGGCGAGTGCTTGATTTAAAATTCGTTTTAAACGACTACCTTTAGTGCCTATGCCTTGGTAATAAAAACTTAACTGTTTGGAAAATGGGGTGGTGGGAGAATCATCAAGTTTACCACCGAGCAATAAGTGTAGTTTTAAAATATTAGAAATACTGGCGTCTTCTTTAAAATGCTCTGTACTAAACTGATCTGCGTCTCGGGGTTCACTGCCGGTACCATCAAAATTAAAAATAAGCGTTTTATCCGACATAGCCTGTTTCCTTAAAATTTTTGTGTACTTTATATAGCTAATATTAAAAATTAAAGACAGTGGTAACTTAAATTACCACTGTCTTTAATTTTGGCTAGTGCAGCTTCATTTTAGGACGCACAACACGCAGCACTTTTTCGCTGATCCACAAAGCAAAGGTTTTGGCACTGCCATGAATAGCGCGCTGATGCATTCTATATAATGAAATATACATAAAGCGGGCAATTTTACCTTCAATAAAAAAGCTATTACTGGTTAGGTTACCCATTAAGCTGCCTACTGTGCTGTAGCGCGATAAATTAACCAGTGAGCCATGGTCGTTATACTCGAATTTTTTAAGGGGCTGCTCACGTAATGTGGCGATTAAGTTTTTTTCAACGCATTGTGCCATTTGATGTGCCGATTGTGCGCGTGGCGGCACTTGTGTACCATCATCTTGCGTAAACGCGCAGCAATCACCGAGCACATATATTTGTGGGTCAAGGTTGCTTTGTAAGTACTCGTTTACTTTTATTTGGTTATTACGAGTCAGCTCAAAAATACCCAGCTCTTTAATAAAGTCAGGTGCTTTTACGCCCGCCGCCCACACCATAATATCCGCATTTATTTGCTCATCATCATTGGTGATAAAGCCATGTTCGGTTGCTTGTTTAACTTGGGTATTTTCCCGAACGGTGACGCCTAATCTTAATAACTCACGCTTGGCCGAACTGGCAATTCGCTCAGACAGCGCCGGAAGAATCCTGGGGCCCGCTTCAATCAGATGAATATGTAAACGCTTAGCCGACATATTAGTTAAACCGTATATTTTTAGTAAATCAGAAACATGATACAGCTCAGCCGAGAGCTCAACCCCAGTTGCTCCACCGCCAACAATGGCGATATTTAATGAGTGTAATGGGTCATCGTCTTGATGAAGGCGAGTAAAGTTATCCAGCAGCGCGTGTTGAAAGCGCTCTGCTTGTTGATTTGAATCTAGGTAAAAACAATGCTCTTTAATGCCTGGCGTATTAAAGTCGTTACTCACACTGCCAATAGCAATAACTAAATGATCATAGTGAACGGTGCGTTTAGGTAAAATTTGATGCCCTAACTCGTCATATAGAGGGCTTAAGGTGATGGTTTTATTGTTGTTATCGAGGTTGCAAAAGGTACCAAGTTGAAAGTTATAGTGATGTTTGGCAGCATGCGCGGAGTAAACAACCCCATCTAAATCGGCATCAATAGAGCCAGTTGCAACCTCGTGCAATAACGGTTTCCATATATGAGTGCGATTTTTATCGATGAGTAATATATTTGCGTGTTGTTTCTTTCCTAGTTTGTGACCTAACTGAGTTGCTAGCTCCAGCCCACCAGCGCCACCGCCGATGATGACGATTTTTGGTATGGTTATATCCATGACTATGCCCTTAAAAATAATATACCGAAGCAATTTCTGTACGTTGATTTTTAAAATGACTTGGGTATCAAAAAATTATTTTGGCAAAGCACGTTTTTATGGGGCTATAGTGTGCGCCTAATTAAAGGATATGTCAGCAATAAATCACGTCATTTGATGTATACTGATATGCAAATATTTCATCTACTGCGCATTTACAGCATTTATGGGCACCGACATAAAAAGGACGCTTTTATGAGTACCTCGCTAGTTCAGTCTCTTGAGCAACATTTTGGTTTTAATCAGTTTAGAGCAGGACAACAACAAACCATAGAGCAGCTGCTAAATGGCCAATCATCATTGGCAATATTTCCTACAGGATCGGGTAAGTCGTTGTGCTATCAACTCACCGCGTTACATTTACCGCATTTAACGCTGGTGGTATCGCCGTTATTGGCCTTGATGAAAGATCAAATTAGCTTTTTAAATAGCAAAGGAATCTATGCCGCCAGCCTCGACTCAAGCCAAGACCAAATGCAAAGTAGCACTGTAATGAACGACGTACGAAGTGGTAAAGTTAAAGTGTTAATGGTGTCGGTTGAGCGCTTTAAAAACGAACGCTTTAGGGAGTTTATAAGCCAAGTGGCGCTTTCTATGTTGGTTGTTGACGAAGCGCATTGTATATCTGAATGGGGGCATAACTTTAGACCCGATTACTTAAAACTACCTCGTTATCGTGAAGAGCTAAATATTCCGTTAGTGCTACTATTAACCGCTACCGCCACTAAAAAAGTAAAACGCGATATGGCCGAGCGCTTTGCTATTGAGCCACAATGTATTGTGCAAACGGGGTTTTATCGCGCTAATTTAGATTTAAATGTGCTGAGTGTTAAAACGGCGGATAAAAACAATGAGCTTACTAAAATTGTCCGTGCGCAAACCGGCCCCGGTATTGTGTATGTCACGCTGCAGCAAAGTGCTGAGCAAGTGGCCAATATGTTAAGCGCGCAGGGCCTGCAAGCAGTGGCGTATCATGCAGGGCTTGAAGACACCCTACGCGGGCAAATTCAAGACGATTTTATGGCAGGCAAAATAAATGTAGTGGTTGCTACCATTGCCTTTGGTATGGGGGTTGATAAATCAGACATACGCTTTGTAATTCACTACGATTTACCTAAATCAATAGAAAACTACAGCCAAGAAATTGGCCGCGCAGGGCGTGACGGCAACCCATCAAATTGTTATACCTTGGCTAATTTAGATGGCTTAAATACAGTAGAAAACTTTATTTACGGCGATACCCCAGAGTACAGCAGTATTGAATATGTTATTAACGATATTCGCCAAGCTCAACAGCAATGGGAAATGCAAGAATATAGCCTTTCAAGCGAGAGTAATATTCGCCAACTTGCCCTTAAAACCTTGCTGGTACAGCTTGAAATGCAAGGCGCAATAACCCCGCAGTATGCTTATTATGCCGATTTTAAGTATAAATTTTTGGTTGATAAAAATGAGTTACTTAGCCAGTTTGATGAGCAGCGCCAAGCTTTTTTAACACAAATATTTAGTCATACCGACTTTAAAAAAATATGGGGCACACTTAATTTTGACTCCCTAACGCAAGCCGCGCAGGTTGACCGTAAACGTGTGGTAGCCGCGCTTGACTATTTGGCTGAAAAAAACCTTATCACCCTTGAAACCAAACGTATTACTCACGTGTACAAAGTGCATAGCGAGGTGATTAATAATCCTGCACTTGCCCAGCAGTTACACGATTATTTTACCGATAAAGAGCAAGCGGAAATAAAACGGATTGCTGCTTTAGTACGCTTTTTTGAGCTGCAATCTTGCTTAAGCTATAACTTAGCCCGTTACTTTGATGATGCGAATGCGCCACAGCAGTGTGGACATTGCTCGGTGTGTCGTGGGCATTCAGTTAAGCTTGAATATTCAATTCCCCCTGCAACGATTGATACAGCGCTTATTTATCAAAAGGTCGATGAGTTTTTAGCGCACATGGCAACTAAAGGTGTACACAATGTGGGTATTGAAACCCAATGCCGGTTTTTAGCGGGAATGAGCGTGCCACTGTTTGCGCGTAATAAAGTACGTCAACTAAGTGGTTTTGCACTGTGCGAGCAACAGCGCTACAGCGAAATTAAAGGGACATTGCTATCAAGGTCGATGGCTAAATAATATTAGAAATCAGTATAAAAATAAAAGAGTGTTAATTTTTTGTTTCTTTTTCTTGCTTTACTATACTCAAGTTGGCTATGACAGCCATTATAATAATGAGGTGATCAATGAAACTGCAAAAAATTATACTATTGGGAGCATTTATATCAGCAAGTAGTTATGCTGAAATTAATATTTCGGGTTTTGCAAGTATTAATGCAGGTAAGGTACTGAGCGGTACAGGTGTCCCGCAATATGGCGTTGAACCAACATTTCTTGCGGACTATCCAAATGTTAGTGCATACACTGAAGATTTATCCTTTTCGCCAGAGTCTTTGATTGGATTACAGGTATCAGGCGATTTGGGTGAAGGTCTTTCTGTAACAGGTCAGCTAGTTGCCAGAGGAGTCAACGACTTTGAGGCAAATTTTGAATGGGCTTATATTTCTTACGATATTAATGATAATTGGACTATTCAAGCAGGTAAGAAGCGTTTACCACTATTTTACTACTCAGACTTTTTCGATGTAGGTTATGCATATGTATGGATGCGAGCCCCTGCAGATAACTATACATGGCAAGTATTTAACTACGAGGGCGTTAATTTACTCTACTCAGGTTCTATAGGTGACTGGGGAGTGTCTGCGAATATTTATACCGGTAAAGAGGACGATGACGATAACAAGCTATTATCAGACTTCTTCTTTCAAGAGCCAACAAGAGAAATTTGGGAAGATATGTTAGGCGGCGTACTGTTACTAAATCGTGACTGGCTCGAACTAAGAGTGACCCACATGCAATACACCAACAAGCGTTTTCGTGCGGGTGAACCGGTTTTGTGGGACGGCAAAGATAGCAGAGATGGTAAATTTTATGGTTTAGCTGCAAATCTTGATTTTGGTGATTTTTTCGTTTTAAGTGAGCTTAACCGCTTAGACTTAGATGGTAATCTCGACACTTATATGATCAGTGCGGGCTATCGTTTTGACTCTATTACACCTTATGTCATGTTTTCAGACTTCGAACAAGAAGGTGAAGGTGATACAGAGCAGCATAATACATTTGCTGTTGGTGTGAGGTGGGACTTTCATCCGTCAGCTGCATTTAAAGTGCAATACGATAGAGTCAAAGATGACTCGTTTGATTTAGCTGTGGCCGGTGATAGTAAAGCTATCACGCTTGGTGTCGATGTTGTATTTTAAGGAGAAGTAAAATGAAAAAATTAATATTAAGTGTAATATTCCTGTTTACGAACTTCGCCTATGCAGATTTTGCTATTATCGTGCATCCTTCAAATGAAAGTAGCTTTGATGAGTCTGTTATCAGCCGAATTTATACAGGAAAAGAAAAGTCATTTAGCAATGGCAATAAGATCATTCCAATATCTCAAGAACCAAGTAGTGCTGCAACCGAGCAATTTAATAGTAAATTACTTAATAAAACGTCTTCTCAGTTAAAAGCATATTGGTCAAAACTAATTTTCACAGGAAAGGGCACACCACCTAAAGAGTTAGAAAATGACAGTGAAGTAATCAAAATGGTCGCAGCTAACCCTGACACCATTGGCTTTGTCTCTTCATCAGCTGTATCGGATAACGTTAAAGTGGTTTTCAATTTTTAATCTTAAATAAGCGTGCTGGTTAATCAGCACGCTTTTTTAGTGATTAGTTAATTACAATATAACGATGTTTAATATCTGACATTATTTTACTGTCACCCTTGCCTCGCTCGTGTATCCTATAGCTTGTATATCATTTATCAAAAGTCTGTATGCCAAACTCAATCATTGCTGTTGAAAATATCAATACCCAACCAGTCACTTGCGCTAACTGCCAAGCGTGTTGCTGCCAATTAGAAGTGCGTATTGTCACTGATACCGGTGTTCCTTTTCGATATATTGATTACGACAAATGGGGCAGTGAGGTCATGAAGCGCGGCGACGATGGCTGGTGCGAAGCACTTGATAGAAATACCCTCATGTGTACTATTTACGAAAATCGCCCATTAACGTGTCGAGAATTTGAAATGGCATCGGGTGAGTGTATTACTGAGCGGGAGCTAGCGGGTATTTAAAACGCGGGCTGATTAACCCGCGTGAATGTTTGTTAGCCAATAGAGAGTTGCGCGCTTGGGTATCTTAGCTTTTTAGTGCGTGGACTTGCTAAAAAATAGGCGATAGTGAGCGGACCTATTCTGCCCATGAACATTAAAAACATAATAATAAACTCTCCCAGTGGTGATAGCGAGGATGTTAAACCACGTGAAAGCCCTACCGTCCCCAGTGCAGATACCGCTTCAAAAGCAACATCTAAAAAAGGCGCATCTTCGACGACCAGTAAGGTAAAAATAGCTAACCAAGTGACTCCTGCTGAAATAATGGTTAAAGCTAATGCTTTATACACAGATTCTTTGTCTATTTCTCGGCGTAACACAGTGACGCCTTTGTCACGTCTTAGGTAGCTATAGGTTGCTAAAATTAAAACGATAAACGTAACGACTTTAATGCCACTTGCGGTACTTAAAGAGCCGCCACCAATAAACATAAGCATCATAGTTAAAGCGGTGCTGGCATTTTTTAATTCTTCAATAGCAATGGTATTGAATCCCGCAGTACGGGGAGTGACAGCTTGAAACCAAGCAGCTAACCATTTACCTACTTCAGACAGTGGTTGCAGTGTTTTTGGATTATCGTATTCAATCGCGTAAATAAGCAATAATGCAATAACGTTAATAATAACTGTGCTGATCAACATTAATTTACTGTAGGGACTGAGCTTTGCCCAACGCTTTGATTTATATAAATCCATTAATACGGTAAAGCCAAGCCCACCAATAATAAACAAACCGGTAATAGTTAAATTCACAACGGGGTCATCAACATACTGCATTAAGCTGTTAGGACTCAATGCAAACCCTGCATTGTTAAAAGCGCTAATGGTATAAAAAAGAGCATGAAAAAAGCTTTTCTGTAAACCCATTTCAGGTAGCCAATACAGCGTTAAAATAACAACGCCTATGGATTCTACGATTAGTGCAAACAGTAAAACAGACTTAGCGGTATTGACCAACGTAGATGTATCTGTTTGATTAAAAGCAGCTTTGGTGACTGTTTTTTGAATAAAGCCAACTTTATTACCCAGTGCCATTAAAGTTACAACCGCAAAGGTCATTAACCCCAGACCACCCAGTTGAATTAATAACGCAATAACGCCTTGTCCAAAAGGGGTAAACACTGAACCGGTATCCACTACAACCAGTCCAGTTACAGTCACCGCAGAGGTTGCCGTAAACGCACTTTGTATCCATGAAATAGGCTCATAGGTTGCAAAAGACAGTTTTAATGCCAATGCTCCTAGCGTTATTAATATTAAAAAACTGCAACATAAAATAAGAGGCGGAGCCGCATTGATTTTTTTATGCCCACTGACTTTGCGCTCAATAGGCGTTTTGAGAGGGTGCCATAAAACCATGATTATAAGAGCCTTGGAGCTAGATAGTTTAATTCGACTCGGCTACCTGATAGCAGTAAGGTGTCGTGGGTATGTAACTCAAAGTCGTCATCAAGTTTGACAAACGTTTGCTTGGCGCGCTTTACCAATAGAGGGTCTACAGTGCCTTTTATTTCTCTGAGTAGATGCCCTAGTTTTGTTTTATGTAGGTGAGCTTTTATACTTACTTCAACAACGTATAAGCCATTGCCTAATGAAATATAGTCGTTCACTATCGGGTAATTAAGCGCTTGTGCAACGCGCACCCCCATTTCTTCCTCAGGGTGAATAATGCGTGTTACACCTAATTTAGAGATAATAGTGTGATGGGCTTTAGTACTCGCTTTTACCCATATTTGCTCAACAGCTAAGTTTTTTAATGCAAGCGTGCACAGAATGCTCGATTGCATATCTTCCCCAATCGCCACTAAAACAGCCTGACTACTCGCTAAATCAAGCTCTTTAAGCGCGGCTTCATCGGTGGAGTCGCAAACGACGGTTTCAGATAAATGCTCAACATACTTTTCGGCGAGTTTTGGGTTACTATCAACGCCAGTCACTGTGTGCCCTAAATGAATTAACTCAAGACTTGCTGCAATGCCGAAGCGACCTAAACCAATCACTGTAAAATGTGCCATATTATTCCTCGTTATTTTTTCCAAAAGCTATGAGTAAAAAGTGCAAAAACAGTAAAATATTCTAACCGGCCCACGATCATAGCGACCGAGAGTATCCAAATACCGGTATCTGAAACGGGTTGAAAGTTAGCGCCAACTTCACCAAACCCAGGGCCAAGTACATTGACGCAAGCAGCTACCGCAGTAAATGCACTCCAAAAATCAAGACCCGTTGCCATAAGCAACATTGTAAACAGTAAGCTTGTACCAACAGCAAAGGTCATAAATGCCATAATTGCATGGCGTACATCTTCTTTAACGGGCGAACCTTGATATTTAAGTGTAAATATCGCTCTTGGATGAAGTAGCTGTTTAATATTGTTATTAATCATTCTGCCAACAATAATGTTACGAATTATTTTATTTCCGCCAGCGGTTGAACCTGCGCAACCACCAAGATAGCCAGCAATAACCAGCAAAAACCCAGCCTCAGCTGGCCAGTCAGTAAAGCCTGCTGCGCCATAACCGGTGCTGGTAATAAAAGAAATAATATGAAATGTGGAGAAACTAAATGCTTCAAGTACATTTGAGTAGCTGTCTTTAAGCAGCAACATGGTGGTTAAAAGAACTGATAAAAATACGACGATATAAATAAAATAACGTGTTTCTTCATCGTGATAATAACTAGTAATGGCTCTTTTGTGCGCCACTTTGAAGTGCAAGGCAAAGTTAATCGCACCTGCAAGCATAAAGACATTAGCTATCCACAGCAGTAAATGGCTGCGGTAATACCACATACTGGCATCATGCGTTGAAAACCCCCCAGTTGAAACTGTGGTAAAGGCATGTGCAATCGCATCGTATAAACTCATTCCGCCAGCGTAATAGGCTAAAATACAAAGTAGCGTGATTGCAAAGTAAACACCCCATAAATAATGCGCGGTACTGGCAACGCGCGGAGTTAATTTTTCGTCTTTAATGGGGCCTGGGGTTTCTGCTTTTAGTAATTTCATGCCACCAATATTCAACATAGGTAAAATAGCCACTACAAAAATTACTATGCCTAAACCGCCCATCCATTGTAAAAATTGTCGATACAATAAAAAGCTAGCAGGCATGTTATCGAGCCCTGATAGCACGGTTGCACCAGTGGTAGTTAAGGCGCTAATTGACTCAAATACTGCATCGCTAAAGTTAACGCCAGTGACAACCAAAATGGGAATAGCGCCTAACACACCGGCTATAATCCACGTTACTGTGGCGTAAATGAGTGCATCTCTGAATGTTGCGCCGGTATAATCTGTTTTACGTAAATTGATAAGTAGCACTAAAGCGACTGAGATCATCGTTGCGCCAGAAATAAGAAACGCACTAATAACGCGATCTTTAAAAATAAATAATGAAAGCGCTGCGAATACTAGTTGCACCACTCCCATCCAAATAATAGGAAAGGCGAGTAGTCTTAAGGTGATTTTCCAATTTATCATCAATACGCCTTATCAAATACCTATTGCAGGTAACACGCAATCACTAAAGTTGAGTTGAATATACGGGATCAAATACTAAAGTCAGCGCTGCACTGCAAAGCTTTATAAAGATTTAACGAACGAGATAAAAAACTTTATAAAAACTTTATAGAGGCAATATCGAAAAGGCAGTAACCTAAGTGCTCAAATGTTAGAGGAATAATTAATGAATCAGGTCGAGGCCAAACCAAGGTGGTATAAAGCATTTTTTTTGGCGTTAATAATGCCATTAATTGTGGTTATGGCCATTTTCCCTGTACGTAACTGGTTTACTACTACCGATATTGTAATGCTTCAGTTATTGTGGGTGACTTGGGTTGCTGTACGTAGTAACCGTCGCCTTGCGATACTGACCACCTTAGTAAGTGTCGCATGTACAGATTGGTTTTTTGTTGCCCCTAATTTTACTTTTCATATTGAAAACATAGAATATTTAGTAACTTTTATTGTTATGCTAATTGTTGGTTTTGTGATCAGTCAATTGGCGGGGGAGCTCAGTACTAAAGTCAGAGATGTGCAATTACACGCAAGTAATAGCCGCACCTTGTATGAACTGGCAAAAGACCTAAATAGCCTAGATACGCTGGACGAACAAAAAAAGTACTTTGTACAGCGGATCGGTAAGCATTTAAATGCATCTTGCACATTTATGCCTGCAGCACCGCGAGGCAACAGTGAATTTATATTACTTAGTGAGGCTAACCCGAGCTGGGGCGGGTTTAATTTTACTAAACGGTTAACGCAAGGGCAAAAAGCTTTTGCTGATACCGCTATCTCGCTGCTTTATCAAGTACATGAAAAAACGATATTACGCCAGCAGTCGGCTGCTATTTCGGTGCAAGCGGAATTAGAGCGCGCTAAAAATGCACTTTTACGTAGTTTGTCACATGATTTACGCACACCATTGGCAACTATTATGGGCGCATCCAGCATGCTTGCAGATGATGAAATTACCCTCAGCGACAGCGTGATAAAAGAGCAAGCGAGTAATATTTATGAGCAAAGTAAAATACTTAATCAGCACTTTGATAAAGTCATGGAGTTAAGCCGAGTTAATAAAATGGGTGAAAACCTATGTTGGCAAACAATAAACTTACAAGCATTACTCAGTGAAGCCAAAGCTCGCAGACAGCAGCAACTCACTCATTTTGTTATAGATACCAATATAGACGCTCAGTCAAAATGCATAGGGGATGTGACTTTATTAGAAATTGCGCTAGCTAATATGCTCGAAAATGCATGGCGTTATGGTGATGGGAAGGTGAGCGTTGAATTTACTCAAAGTAGCAATCAGCAAAAGGTATGTTATCAGTTACTTCTCACTAATAACGTGATCACTAAAGCGCAAACAAGTAGCGATGAAGGCGTTGGGCTGGGCAGTATTATTTGTGATGTGGTAGCTAAATTTCACCAAGGTACATTTACATTAACAATTAACAACGAGACACAGATGGCGTACGCAAAATTGATCTGGGAAAAAGACAATGACTAAAATCTTAATATTGGAAGACTCTCCCCCTTTACAAAGCTTTTTAAAAACCTTGTTGCAAGCCAGTGGTTACGAGCTAAGTATTTGTGATAAAGGCTTAGATGGTTTTGCACGTTTAAGTGAGCAAAGTTATGATCTTGTGTTATTAGACTTAGGCTTGTTAGATATGGACGGTCAAGACTGGCTGATTGAGTTTCGACAATGGAGTGCCTTACCTGTTTTGGTGCTGTCAGCGCGAGATGGCGAAGTTGAAAAGGTAACCGCGCTTGATAATGGAGCAAATGACTATATTACCAAACCGTTTAGCGCGAATGAGTTACTCGCCAGAATTCGGGTGTTATTGCGCACCCAAAGTCAGCCGAGTGTGGCGTTTACCTGTGGGAATATAAAAATAGATCCACAAAAGCACATAGTAACCACCTCGGGGAATGAGATAAAACTGACTAAAAAAGAGTACGCAATATTATTATTGCTGTTTCAAAATAAAGATAAAGTACTCACTCATAATGCAATTTTAAGCCATATTTGGGGAGCGCAGTACATAGACCGTCCTGAATATGTGCGGGTACATGTAGCGCAGCTCAGACAAAAACTAGAAGCTAACCCTGCTAGTCCAAAATACATATTAACTGAACCCGCTGTGGGTTATCGGTTGGTCGATTAAACAATAAGAACTTTACAGTCTGCTCTACAACTCAGCGAGTCTGATAAATTATATAAATAACGCTTTTGTTTCCAAGCGATACTCTATTTAACAACCTTGTCCGTTATATAGCGGGTATTTTAATACCCCGCTTCTGCATTAATTTCTACACAATTGATTTGCCTAGAAAGTTTTTATAGTCTAATTTTTAAGCTTAATACTTCAGATCCTCAGGATGTTGGCTTGCTTGTTTAAGCCTAAAATTATGCGACTACCACTCATACACTCTTTGCAAGGAAAGATGCTGCTGTATTTGGCATTGCCCGTCATGCTCATTATTGCCAGTATCTTGAGTTATTGGTATTCAACTAGCCTTAATCAGGCTGTTATACAAGCAAAACTAAATTTAAGCCAGACGGCAGATACGATTGCCGCGAAGGTAAATGAAGAAACGCAATTAGCGGTACGCACTACAGAGATTATGGCCTTAGCACAGCAAAATGGGTTGTTTGGTAATAGAGAGGCAAGTATTAATTTTGTTCGTGCAGTGCTTAAAATGAACCCTTCATTTGTGGGGGCTTCGTTTGGTTATGAGCCTAATGCCGATAATCAAGATCAAGCCTATATTAATGCTCCACCGTTAAAAGAGGGCGTTTATGTAGACCAAACTGGCCGTTTTTTACCTTATTGGCATCGTGATTTTAATGACTCTGAACGTTTGTTACTTGAGCCCTTGGTCGATATGGAATCAAGTCTTTATTATGAGGGAGTACGTCAACAGTTTTTACGTGATGGTAATACCGAGACGATGATCACTGAGCCCTATGTTTACGAGGGAAGAATGCTGGTTGAACAAAGTTCGCCAATTATTATTAATGGCGAATTTGTCGGTATGGCAAGTGTAGATAGAGCACTTGCTGATATAACGGAATTCTTACAAACCATAAAGCAGCAACTAAAAATTGATGTTTTGTTACTCAGCCAACGTGACAACGTGATTGCCACGACATTAAATCATTCAGGACTAAAAACGAAAGCCATTTTAGACACAGATTATGCAAGTATAGCCAAACAGCTAAAATCACAGGGGCAAGCAAGAGAAATATTATCTGCTAACGATCCTTTTGATTCTGGAATATTCTATTTTGATAAAGCCAAGGTTGCCACTGGGCATTGGACAGTGATAGTGCGTCGCTCTGAAACCGATATTATTGGGCCTATTCAAGCGCAATTTAGCCCATTATTGGCAGCGGCTTTTGCAAGTGTATTACTGGTGTTTTTACTCTTTTGGTATTTTATTAACCGAACAACCAAGCGTATTAATATTGCGATTAAATCTGTTGAACAGCTAGCTAATGGAGATTTATCTATTCATGTTCAAAAGTATATGACTCAAAAGGATGAGCTTGGCACCATGTTTAGAAGCTTTGAGCGTTTAATTAAAGCCAGTAAAGATATTGATCAGGTTTGCTCTGCGATTGCAGCTGGGGATTTTTCTCAAACAGTTTCTAAGCGCAGCCCTTATGACAGTTTAAGTGATTCTATTAATTTAATGTCGAGTAAACGCCATGAGGCAGAGCAGGCTCTACTTGAGCAAACCATAGAGCTTCGTCGCACTCAGCAGGAACTTGTTGAAGCAGAGAAAATGTCTTCACTTGGAAGTTTAGTCAGTGGTGTGGCACATGAGGTGAATACACCGTTAGGTGTTTGTGTGACAGCGACATCTCATTTGCGAGAAATGTTAATCGAAACTAAAAACAAAGTGGCTTCTGGCACCTTAAGTAAAACAGAGTTTAGTGAGTTTATTAGTGAAGTTGATTTAAGCTGTGACATTTTGCTAAAAAACATGCAACGTGCCGCTGATTTAATAAGCAGTTTTAAACGTGTAGCGGTTGATCAAACAACCGAAGAATTACGTAATTTGTATGTAAGTAGTTATTTTAATGAGGTGCTAAAAAGCCTCTATCATACCCTTAAAGCAACACCGGTTGATATTACCATTAGTGCAACGGAGCCTGAGCCAGAAGTGTATTCTGATCCTGGTGCCTTAGCGCAAATTTTCACTAATTTAGTAATGAATTCAATTATTCACGGTTTTCAAAATGGTAGAAAAAAAGGGCAGATAAGTGTTCATATTGAGTACTCAGACTCTGTCTGTATTCATTATCAAGACAGTGGTCAAGGCATGACAGATGAAGTTCAGAAAAAAGTGTTTGACCCGTTTTACACTACAAATAGAGCGGGTGGCGGCAGTGGCTTGGGGATGAATATTGTTTATAACCTCGTAGTTCACCGCCTGAAAGGGCAAATTGCAGTAAAGCAAAAAGAATCCACAGGCGTTTATTTTTTCATTCAATTTCCGGTAACGCCACCGAATTAATAAATAGCAGGGTGTGTTTATGGAGTGGTTACAAGATGATGTAGTGTCAGATAAAGCGGTTGCCAACAGCAATGCTAAGCCATGGAAAATCTTAATTGTTGATGACGATGACTCGGTGCATCAGGTAACTCAACTTGCAATGAAGCGCTTTGAATTTGAGCAACGCCCTGTTGAACTACACAGTGTTTACAGTGCATCTGAGGCGAAAGAGAAACTACAAAGCTCAGAACGTTACGCATTAATTTTACTAGATGTCGTAATGGAAACAGAACATGCAGGATTAGATCTTGCGCGATTTATTCGCCAAGACTTACAAAATGGTTATAGTCGAATTATTTTGCGAACAGGTCAGCCTGGGGTTGCGCCTGAGCGCAGTGTTATTCGCGATTATGATATTGATGGCTATAAAGCGAAGAGCCAACTGCAAAGCCAAGATCTTGAATTGATTTTTTATACCTCTTTACGAGCCTACCGCGATATTTGTATGCTACAAACTCACCGCTATAATTTAAAAAGACTAATAAAAGCTATCTCTACCATTACCCAAATTGGTGACTTGGTAGAGTTTACCTCTGTTGTCATGGAAGAGTTAAAACTTGTACTGAATATGAGCTCGGCCAATTTATATATTGATGCGCCTAAAGTATTTGGTATTTGTCAGTTAGATGAAAAGTTGCAAATGATTGAAGGGGAAGTCTCAGGTATACATCTGTTCACGGGAAGTGGTATTGATAGTATTCCGAAAAAGCATCAAGAGTACTTTTTAAGGGCGAAACAAACCAAGCAGAATTTTATTGCAGAAGATCATTATGTTTATTTTCATCATTCACAAAAAGGTCTAGATTCAATACTCGCATTTCAATCATTGCAACCGGTTAAAAAAGAAGCGCAACAGCTTGTTGACTTGTTTTTGGGCAATGTTGTTCTCACATTTGAAAGTTTATTATTAGCTAATTCAATTGAAGAAACCCAGCAGCTGGCTATTTTACTGATGGGAGGTGCCATGGAGTCGCGCTCCAAGGAAACGGGATCTCACGTAATTAGGGTTGGCTTATATGCAAAATTACTCGCGCAGCTGCATAATCAAAATCAAGCGTACTGCGATAAAATTAGCCTAGCTGCGCAATTACATGATGTAGGAAAGGTAGGTGTACCAGATCTCATTTTAAACAAGCCGGCAAAATTAGATGCTGACGAGTGGGAAATTATGAAACAGCATACCACTAAGGGCTGGGAAATTCTCAAAGGGACAGCTAATCCTGTTATTGATATGGCTGCAAACATTGCGATTGATCATCACGAGCGTTGGGATGGAGCCGGTTATCCGCACGCAAAAAAACAGCAAGAAATCAGTTTAGAGGGACGAATTACTGCGATTGCTGATGTGTTTGATGCGTTATGTTGTCGCCGTTGTTATAAAGAGCCTTGGAGTATGGATGACGCAAAAGCGGAAATAATTAAAGGTGCAGGTAATCATTTTGATCCAAACTTAGTTGCACTTTTTGAAGCACATTTTAATGATTTTAAACAAATCTACCTGGATAGGCCTGAATAGAAAAGCGGGTATCGCTTTGACTGTGAAACCACAATCAAAGCGAAAGGTAAGTTAGTCGTACTTGGCTTCTAACTCGTTAGCGGTATGAAATTTTTCATGAGATTGTAATTGCTCATCGTATTTAACCAGGTTTTTAAAGTGCTCTAACTGGCCTGCATTTTTAACGATTTCAACAATAAACGACATCATAAAATCGGCTCCGGTTAGGGTCTCGCCCACTAAATAACGCTTGCCTTCAAGACGGCTGTTAAAATAGCTAATCACTTTAGCGGTTTCTGCATCAGCATAGCCCTCTAAAAACTGGGTTTTAGCACCATCTTTTTGCACAAACATTTTGAGTAAAAGCGGTAAAATTGCTGAGCTTTCTGCAAAATGTAGCCATTGCTGGTAGTCAACGTAATCAGGGGTGCCTGCTTTTGGGGCAAATTTACCTTTGCCATATTTAGTGATCAGGTAATCTGTGATAGCGCCAGACTCGGCAATCACTAAGCCATCATCTTCTATAACTGGCGATTTACCCAGCGGATGCACATTTTTAAGCTCATCAGGGGCTAAAAAAGTCTCAGTGTTACGTTGGTAAGCAACAATTTCGTAATCGACCTCAAGCTCTTCTAGTAACCAAATAATACGTTTAGAGCGAGATTTATTTAAATGGTGTAGTTTAATCATTTTCTTCCTTATTGAGCTGTGTTGAATTACAACACAGCCTGAATGTTATTATAGTGGGCTGTTAATCCTTACTACGGTTTTACCAAAGTTCTTCCCACTGATCATGTCGTTAAATGCACTGATGGTGTTTTCAATGCCTTCTACTAGATGTTCGCGGTATTGAATTTTTCCGTCTTGTAGCCATTTTTGCATGTCTTGTGCAAATTCGTCATAGCGGTGGCCATAATCATCAAAAATAATAAAGCCTTGCATTTTGATGCGCTTAGTTAGTAATTGTCCCATTAACATGCCCATTCGGTCTGGGCCCTCAGGCAAACTGGTCGCATTATATTGCGATACCAAACCACAGATAGGCACGCGCGCTGAGGTATTAAGCAAAGGTAATACGGCGTCAAACACTTTTCCGCCCACATTTTCATAATAAACATCAATGCCTTGGTCACATGCTTTTTCTAATTGCTCGGCAAAGTCATCGGCTTTGTGATCAATACAGGCATCAAAGCCTAGCTTTTCAACGGCATGAGCACATTTTTCGCTGCCACCGGCAACTCCAACCACTTTACAGCCTTTAATTTTAGCAATTTGGCCAACCGTTGCACCAACAGGTCCCGTTGCTGCTGCAACGACCACGGTTTCATCTGCTTTAGGGGCGCCAATATCGAGTAAACCCATGTAGGCGGTAAAGCCAGGCATACCCATAATACCCAATGCGTATGAAGGGTTTGTTGGTTCTTTACCTAATGACATTAAGCCTTCGCCATTTGAGATGGCGTAAGTTTGCCAACCTGTGTACGCTAATACCCATTCGCCTTCGCTAAATTTATCGTTTTTAGATGTTTCTACTTGGCACACCGTTGCACCAACCATTACATCACCAATTTCGACAGGGTCGGCATACGATTTAGCATCGCTCATACGGCCACGCATGTAGGGGTCTAATGATAAGTAAATTGTACGCAACAGTACTTCGCCCTCTTTTAACGATGGAAGCTCTTTGCTTTTAAATTCAAAGTTGTCATTGGTAGGGGCGCCATGTGGGCGCGAGGCTAAAGTAAATTGACGGCTAGTTGTAGACATAAAAATCTCCAAAATAAAGTGAAAAACCACCTATTACCGAATGTTTAAGCTTTAAAACAATACACGGCTCAACAATAATGCGCGGATAGGCAGATAAAATTTGTACCTTGATACACGAGCTTTGGGCGAGAGGGGGTTAATTCAACCTTTGCAAACATTTAATTAGAATAATTACTCTGTTTTTAGCATGCTAAATATATGGCTATCAAAATAGTGACCATTTTTATAAATTGCTTGTTTTAAAATAGCCTCGGTATTAAAGCCACTTTTAAGCAGCGCCTTTATTGAGCCCGCATTACCAGCAAATACAGCCGCATAAATACGGTTTAAATTAGTACTTTTAAACACTTCTTTAGGGTCTGTTGACCTTTGCGGATTACAATTTGTTCAAACTAGGGGCGGTTTAATCGCGGCGCGAGGTTTGTAACCTAGTGGGCTAAGTCAAAACCGAGCAACAAAGAGTAAATAGCCCCTAGGCAGAACCCGAAGGGCAGCGCCTGTTTAGCATTAATGCTGCGTTATCGCCTATTTATGGGGAATAACCACACCTCATAGGCTCTGCCTTGCCTAAATACCAAACAGACTGTTGCAAATTTAACCTTGAAAGGTCAACAGACCCTAATAATCAACCCAATGGCTTGGGTGATAATACCTTGCCCCCAATATTGCTGACTAAGCCAATAGCCAATTTCGCCACTGCGGCTATACTCAAATTCACCAGGAATAACACCAATACAACCAACACACAGGCCATCAACTTCAATGGCTTTAATGATGCCACATTTTGCTCCCTCGTTTATCCACCAATTCGCATCTGCCTGCGTATACGGAAATGGAATTTTAGAGGACAAATAGCGAGCTACTTGTTGATTGTTCAAAATGGTTACGATTTGAAAGGTATCGTGTTGCTTGAACTCACGTAAAATCATCATATGGTAAATAAGTTTATTATTATCAACCAATAACCTAGTAAGCTTTAGGCGTTTAAACAATGAAACTATCTTTTTAAAATTAAAGTGTATACAGCTATAACTTTGCTTTAAACTCTTTTAAAATATAATAAAAAGTACCTACACAGAGTCACTATGCACCCACACATTGCCGCCCTTTATAATAGCGCTAAAAAGCCTAGTCGTTTAATTATTGGCCTAATGAGTGGCACCTCTTTAGATGGTTTAGATGTGGCGCTATGTAAAATAACCGGAGCGGGTTTGCATACCCAAATAGAGGTATTAAAATTCACCACGGTTGAGTACAACGATGAGTATAAAACTAAAATAAAACAGGTGTTTGCTAAGCGCGAATGCGATTTAGAAGTGCTGACTTTGTTACATCCGTGGGTAGGTAAATTCCATGGTGCTATGGTTAATCAGTGTTTAGCACTGTGGCAAGTAAATCCAGCCGATATTGATGTAATAGCCAGTCACGGGCAAACTATTTATCACTGCCCGCAATCCCAACATAACCACCACGATTTTAAAAATGGCACGCTACAAATTGGCGACAGCGATCAAATAGCGGTTACTACAGGCATTACCACGATAGGTGACTTTAGGCAAAAGCATATTGCTGCTGGTGGTGAAGGTGCACCATTAGCTGTGTATGGAGATTATTTGTTTTTTGCCAGCCCAAATGAAAATCGTATTTTACTCAACATGGGGGGCATTGCTAATTTAACATTTTTACCTAAAAACGGCGATACTGGAGCGGTCTTTAGCTCTGACATTGGCCCTGGCAATACTATTATGGATGCTTATGTACAGCATTATTTTAAAGGGCTCCATTATGATGAGGGAGCTAAACTTGCCAAAGCTGGTAAAGTGAATACAAAGCTTCTTGCTGCGCTTACCGATAACGCGTTTTTTAAATTACCTCTGCCTAAAACAACCGGACCTGAGGTGTTTAATTTAGCTTATTTACGGGCGGCACAAATGCATTCAACGACACAAAGACTAAACCACGAAGATGTTTTAGCGACTTTAAATGCCCTTTCTGCCACTACGATTGCTAAGGCATTAAATGACTGTGCTCAACATACTCAAGACTGTGTAGTGTATGCCAGTGGTGGAGGTATTCATAATCCATTATTAATGGAGCAATTATTGATGCACTGCCCAAACATTAAGGCGTTTAAAAACACCGAGAGTTTAGGCGTAAATCCTGATGCCAAAGAGGCCGTGCTGTTTGCTATTTTGGCAAATGAATGTTTGGCAGGGCAACGTCAAAGCTTAAATAATAACAACCAAGGTATTTTAGATATCACTATGGGAAAAGTGAGCTTTGCCGATTGAGTAATAAAAAACCAGTGGAAAAGTGTGCGCCAATAACTAAAAAAGCGAAAGTAAAGCTGTTCCCATATTAGCGAAATACTGACGTACCCGATGCGGCCTAGGCGGCGCTATATAAGTTGCAGGTGCAGTATAACCACTACCAAATTGGTTAATATGCATATCAAACTGCAAACTATTTTTTAACGTGCCGTGCTTACCATGCAAAATCATTTGCATCACAAAATCATGACTATGTGCTATTTGACTCAAAGTTAGGTTGACTCGCCCTTGTTCTAGATCAGATAGGTTGAGTGTTTTTTCTGTGTAGTATTGAGCCGCTCGTGCATTTGGCTCAGTTGCGCTGAGTGAAATAATATCACTTTCATGAGCAGCCTCAGGTAAAACGCATTGCAGTGTGATTTGATGCTGACTGTTAGCATCCTGCGATAGCGTTTCAAATTCCATGCTGTGACTCATTGCCGCAGACATAGGATCTTCAAATGACGGAAGTGCAAAGGTAAGTTGCACTATAGATTCGCTCATGAGGGGCTTCAAATGCTATTTTTGATTAATAATGCAGCTATTATTACCGATCATTATTGCAAAATTATGACTAAACAAAACGACTTCATACATGAGCTGGTTTAAATTACATTTTACAACTAAAGCTATTGTTTTAAATCAATATTATATTTAATAAATAAACTACAATGGTCGCTTAATAATATCGTTTATTAAATGCAAGGACACAACGAGGCCTTAGCTTAGCAATAACAATAATGCTTTTATCGAGCTTGCTGGTTGTTAATTAATGTTGCCTTTATTGTTAATTAAAGGTGTTTATTTGTGTGTGTTTTCTTAATTTTGCAATAAAATTGCTTGAAAAAAAACCAAGCTAGCCATAAAGTGCTTTTAAGAGCCCAAATACATAACACACTACCAAACAGGTTGTGGCGGGGTTGTGAGAATTAGATGGCACTAATAAAAAATAATTTATGGAAACTCTTCTGTTTTTTGCTGTTGGGTGGCTTAATTTTATTAAGCGTGCTTTTGGTTTACGAGTGGAAAAACATCAAAAAAGATTACCGCACGAGCTCCCAAAATCGTGTGGAATTTTCTGCGCAAGCACTTAAAAGCACCCTTAGAAATAAAGAGCTGATGCTAGATTTAATTGGTAGAGATATTCTCTCTAATAATAATTTACATGAAAAAACGTCGACAATTAAACTTCTTGATAATATTTTGCTCGAAAATCCCGTGTTATTAGGCTTTGGACTGTTTAATCCGCAAGGCGAGATTATTTATTACAGCTCAAACTTAAACGCTTCAACCATGATCAACCTGAAAGAAAATAAAAATACACGCCAAAGCTTTGCGCAAACCCTCGTATCAGACAAAATGGTATTAGGACAGACTTACTTTAATGAATCTTTACAAGAGTGGGTGATCCCAATAAGAAAAGCATTACGCGATAAGAGCGGCACAGTAATCGCGGTTATGACGGCAGGTATGGCGGTGTCGAGAGGGACTAAGTACTTAAATATTTTGCAAAGTAATCGTGATGATTACATCATGCTAGCAAGAGAAATAGATGGCTTTATTCAATACAGCTCGGTTAGAGATGCAGATATAGCAAGTTATATAAAAACCCAGACTAAAGAGGCATTGGGGTTATCGGGTAATGCTTTGATAGAGCAAACAGGTAAAACAAAGCAAACACTTAAATCTTCCGAGGAAGTGTTTAGCATAGAAACGACGGTAAAAGGCAAACCGTATATCACCTCAGCAAAATTTGATAACCGTTATCAGTTGTGGACTCTGTCACAAATGGCGATGCAACCAATAAAAAATCTGTATTATTGGAAAGTTGGCTTGTATGTCCTAGTTTATGTGTTTATTTGTATGGTGCTATTTTTTGGTTTTAGGCTTATTGCACGTGCTGAAAAAAAGCGTATTGATGAGCTATTCCATCTTTCAAGACATGATGATTTGACCAAACTCCCAAATCGAAAAGCGTTACGAGATAGCTTTGAAGAAAAAAAAGAAACATCGTTTAGCTTAGCAATCATTAACATTACCAACTTGCGTTCTATGAATAATCGCTTTGGCATGGAGTTTGGCGATAAAGCGATAAAAACCTTTGCTGGCTTTTTAAAAACAACATTTTTATCACCCTATTTAGTATTTAGAAATAGTGGGAATGAATTTTGTATTATTGCACCTCACACTTTTGATGAGCAAAACAGACGTGCATTCGAGCATATTTTAGAGTCAGCAATCCAGCAATATGAAACCAACAATAGTGAACGATTACTTAATATAAGTGTGGGCATAGCCTGTTATCCAGAGCATGGTATAACAAAGAGTAAGCTCGTACGAAGTGCGCATTTAGCTAACCAGTGGGCAAAAGATACCGGCCAATGGCTGTGTCATTATCATGCTGATATTAAACAAGCTTACTTACGTCGTTTAAAAGTAGAAGAGCGGCTTAATATGGCGTTAAACGAGCAGTCATTGTCTATGGCGTATCAGTGCCAAGTAAATGAACAGGGTAAAATCCATGCTATGGAGGCGCTCATTCGTTGGCAAGATGGTGAGCTTGGTATGGTATCACCCGCTGAGTTTATTGCTATTGCAGAGCAAAGTGATTTAATTTTTAAAATTGGTGACTTTGTTTTAGCGCGATCTATTGGTGAGTTTGCAAAAATGCAGCAACACAGCGATACCCCTCTTGAATTGGCAATAAACATTTCAGTAATGCAATTTCAAAGTAGTGTATTTATTCCTACATTATTACACAGTTTAGAGACGCATAATGTTACTGCGCAAAGTATCATTTTAGAAATAACAGAATCCCTCTTTATGGATAATCTTGAACATGTGATTGATACGATTAAGAGCTTAAAGTCACGTGGAATACGCTTTTCAATGGATGATTTTGGCACAGGCTATTCATCACTGAGTCTTTTGAGACGCTTACCGATAGATGAACTGAAAATAGATAAGAGCTTTGTTGATGATATTTTGGTGGACTCTAAATCAAATAGTATGGTGCAAAGTATTATTGCCATTGCCAACAGCCATAACTTAAGTGTTATAGCTGAGGGCGTGGAAGAGCAAGCACAGTTTGATATGTTAGTTGATATTGGCTGTAAACGTTTTCAGGGGTATTACTTTTATAAACCAGTGGCAGCAGCAACGGTTATTGAATACCTAACGGTTAATTAACTTATCCTGCAAATACTGTGGTGGCACGGCTAAGGCGGTCATTCACAGCCCCCCACTTACTGCTTACTGGCGGCTTTTCGATATAAATATTCATCGGTGTTGTCTCATCGATATTATGCAGCGTTTTATACATGTTTTTAGCATACTCAACAGGGCAAGCACTGAGCTTAGTAATGTACTGAGGCGAAATGTGATTAGCTAATAACTGTTGCTCTGCCTTGGTTGAATAGATTAAATAATGTGTTTGCAAATGGGGAGTGTTACTCAAAACACTTTGAAAGTCTGCGCTATTAATAAGTATTGCAGGAGCATGGGGCTGATAATGCGCCTTTACATTGCCAGGCACTGCCTCATTATGTGAAAGCGGTGTAGTGACATTCAGTCCGGTTTTTTGCAAAATATCTGCAGCGGATATAGGTCCTGGGCGTAAAATGCGAAGCTGCTCAGTGGTGGCATCAACAATCGTTGATTCAATACCCACATCACATTGACCGCCCTCTAATACCGCGCTAATTCGGCCATTTAAATCGCGCATAACATGGGCTGTGTTTATTGGGCTTAGTTGTTTGTAGCGATTAGCTGAGGGAGCTGCAAGCCCAGTATTTAATTGTTTTAAAACGGCTAAAAATTGCGGATGTGCTGGTACGCGTAAACCAATGCTATTCAAGCCACCTGTTACAGGGCTATTTAAATTATCTTTTGCATTTAAAATAAGTGTGAGCGGGCCTGGCCAAAAGGCTTCAGCAAGTGTAATCGCTGCCTTATTTACATTTTTTGCCCAGTAGTGCACATGTGATAGTTCAGGAATATGCACAATTAATGGGTGGTTTGTTGGGCGCCCTTTAGCGGCAAATATTTTTGCTACAGCATCACTATTGCTCGCATCGGCAGCAAGGCCGTACACAGTTTCTGTGGGTAAGGCAACGCATTCGCCCGCTTTTAATAGTGCCACGGCTTGGTTAATACGCTCTTCAGTATTCAAAAATTGAGTGGGTTGTAATGATGTCATAATAACTCTTAAGGATTACAAAACTGGCAATATGTTGCATCAGCAACGCGTTTTTTATTCGTTTCAATGTGGCTAAAGCCGCAACTATCACATACTGAAGTAGTTGATTTCATTTGTTCTGTTGGCATATTACATAGCTCACAGGGCAAGCCTTTTGTGACCTGTTTAGCAACAAAGTTAGGGTTTTGGCACTGTGGGCATGTTGATGATAACCGCCTTGCAAGATCTTCTGCAGCTCGGCTAATAATTACTTGGCGTTGCGGGCTATACATGGCCCTCAGATCAGGCGTGATTGTACCTGTGCTTGGCGTTTTTTCTGTATACAAAGCAATAAGCGCTTCTATGCTAAGCCCTTTATGAAGCGTTTGGGTGTCGTCAAGTATCCAATGCTGGTTTTCATAGCGCTGACATGCAGTAGTGATTGATTCAGCACTGGTTTCACTGCTAATGCTTAAGCTGCTCGGCGAAAATGGCCCACCAGCGTATCCATAAATAGCATTGTTATTGTGTTTATCATAAAAACAAATAACTTCTTCGTCCCAGTTCATTAAACCCGGATACGGCCCACCCCCAAAACTGCCTTCACTGCCAAGCCCAAATTGCTCGCCTGTGAGTTCACATGCGCGCTGAGCTTTTGTCAGTGCCGCTGTGTTGGCACTACAATGACGTTGTACTTCGTGACTAAACATCCCAAGTGTATCGGTATCAAATAAATCAGTAGTGAATACCTCAAAACCAAGTGGCTCCAAAGCGGGAGCTACTAAAGGCGCCTTTTTATGTTTCGTGGCAATGACTATCTTTGGCATAGCTTATATTGGCTCATTAGAGGCTGAAATAGTTGAGAAATGTCCATTTTCGAACTGCTCTAGGGTATTATCATCGCCCCAGCGAATGAGAGTGAGCCAATGGTTATCAATCAGCTCCTTTACCATGACATGTTTGTTATAAATTGCCGCGATTGCCGATTGCGGCGCAGCAATATATACATTAAGGCGAATTGGTTCGTGCATCCATTTTTCCCCATTGTGCAGTGACTGCATGGCTAAGCCAATACGAAGGTCACCGCCATTACCTTCAAATAATCCAATATTACCGCCGACTGCATTGTGGAGTATTTTATTACCACTGCCGTATTTATGGTTGTCGGTAACCGAGGCATTATATTGACTATTGATCCAATGGGTTACTATCATGGGTGCGGTCATGATCAGTTCTAATACCGCAAATTCGTTATCGTTTTCCCATTCATAATCATGTAAAAAACAGCGTCCTTGTAAGTTAACACTGCGAGTCCATGTTCGTGGTGCAACAATAAAGGCGGCGTTATTAGCAAGCCCCCATTCTGGGCGTACTTGCGACCAATCGCGGGCACGCTGATGATAAGCATGGTTAATTTCATCCGCGGTTTTATTAACTAACTGCGGGTCGATATTTACTAAGCGTTCTTGCTGAGCGGTTTGCGTGGCAACAGTTAGCCATTTTTTCAGATTGTCATTAAGCTCGGTATCGTAAGCGGTGATGACATCCGTGGTTGTGTTATGAATAGCGGCAATAAATTGCGTGCTATGTGCCAGTGTTAGCCCTCGCTCTTTAAGCGCTTGGCGCACTTGGGTATCGTTTAGTAAGTTAGCCAGCACGCGTACATTAACTTCGCCACTTTGCCCTCCACAGGCTCCACATTCTAGGCCAGCGCTGTGCAAGTTATTAGTTGTATGACTGGCGTGACCTACCAACATAACATGCGGCGCAAACTCTTTTATTCCTAAGGTGTTAAGCACTTTTTGAGCTAAGTCGGTTTTGTCTTTTAGTGTCAGTTGTTGCTGGTTTTGTGTTAATTGCCAGTCGGTGGTTGCGCACTTTTTAGCTTTACCTTTAGATAAAAAGGTATTTTTTATTAATTTAAATGCATACAGCCAGCCTGCTGATTCAACCATAGAAAACGATGAGGGGGCTGATTTTGACCAACTTTGCCATGTAGCACTATTTTGACGAGATGCTTCAAGCGCCGCGTCTTTGTGTGTTTGTGTGGCATGTATGGCTGGTTTGAGTAGCCCTGGTAGTTGAGGACGAGTAATTGCACTACCATTTTCTTGATATTCTAGTGGCAAGCCAAAAAAACCGGCAAAGCCGAAGGTTTCTATATTTTTACTTTGCGATTCAAGCGCGCGGCGAATAACCTCTGAGCGTACATCAATACAAAACACCGCTTGTAATTGAGCGTTGTTCACTGGTGTTTTAGTGGCGCTTTGCAGTGCATGATTAAGCGGGTATTGATAGCTCAGCTCCAGTGCTTTTGCCCACACCCATAATGGCTTTTGTGCTAATTTGTGTGCATGCAGGCGCTCAACTACGAGTGACTTTTCTTGCTGCCACTGACTTTGTAGTTGTTTAAATGAAGCACTATCATGATCTGCCAGATACTGCCAAATAACCAAGTCCCATGCCATTCGCATGGCCAGTAGCTGTTTCATATCATCTTTGGGTTTAGCGTAAAGTTGGCCTTGGAATCGCAAATACGCCAACCACGATGCCCAACCATTAATATCTAAAAGCAGCGAATGAGCATATAACTCTAACGAGTCGTTATCTATATTAAGGGTTGAGAGTGTTAGTGCAATCAGTTCATCAGCGCAAGTGGGCAGTCGCTTAAAGTAGCCATTTAAATGCTTTTCATCCATTACAATACTAATGCCTTTATCCGCTTGAATAACGGTTAACCAATGGCGATATAAAGGTGATTGTGATGATGTGTCATCACCATGAAGCATAGGGCCAAGCTGCTGATAATGCGCGGCACAAAACTGGCTCAATTGATGGGTGATTTCATCATGCCAAGCCATTTTATGTTTATTGCGCTGCTGGTCGAGTAAATCTGCAATGTTGTGCCAATCCACTAAAGGAACATCAATGTGAAGGGTTTTTATGAGTTGCTCATGCGTAAAGTCACTGTTAAGTAACTTGGCTGCATCGGCTAAGTGGTTATCAGTAATTATGCCGTTGTCGTACTTGTGCTGATAAAAGTCTTTAGGCATGAGCATATTGGCATTACATAAGGTATCAATGCGTGCGCTTACATCTTCAATAGGCAGGTGGCGCATTTCCCAAAATGGGTTAACGGCAATCATCTGATCTAAAGGCCAGTTTGGTGCTATGTAACCGCATACTTTATTAAGTATGTTGTTTTCAGTGTCACTTAACGATAATGCCGTGTGATTTGAATGCGTTTGATTGCTCATTTTGATTCCTCAACGGTGATTCCAGCTGCATGATTTTTTAAATCGGTGTGGCCATTATTAGGTAAATTTATCGGCCATATTTTTAGGGTTAACCGCGTAAACCACTCATCTAAATACAAACCTGCAAATAATAGGGTGGAAAGTGATTTAACCTGTGGTCGCCAAGACTGGTAGCGTAAAAAGTAGCTGGCAATCATTAACGTTAAAATAAGGGCTATTACCCAGCTATCGGCGAGGCTAAATGCAGCTTCGCGCCACTGCTCAAGCTCTAGTGCTAAAGTAAATATATTTTTAGCAACCACATAGCTAAAAACTACTAAGAGTGCAATTAACAACTTTTTACTGCGAGTTTGCACGTTAGAAGCGCCATGTTGGTTGGCCAGTAAAATAGTTAAAGCCGATGCTAAAAGTAGCCACACACTGACCGCGCCTTGATAGCCGCTAATGAACCATGCAGCGCCAACTAGGGTAATCGACACCAATGCCCCCGTTAACCAAGCAAAGCACGTGGGTGATTGTTTTGGAATGTGGCGGCGAATCAGATCTTCGTTTACACCGTTGCCTGAGTTTAAAAATGCAAAGGCTTTATAGGTTGAATGAGTAACAAGGTGAAGCAGAGCCAGTTCAAATAATCCCAGCGCACATTCTATGAGCATTAATCCCATTTGCGCACTGGTAGACCAAGCAAGCCTTACTTTAACGCTTATTCGGGTAGTCATTATCAAAGCGCTGATCACCGTAGTTAAACCAGCAATAATTAAAATTAACCACTGTGCAGCCGCAGCTTGAATAAACAAAGGCGCAAATAAAATTAATAAAAAGCCACCTAAATTTATCACCCCAGCATGCAATAAGGCACTGACGGGTGTAGGCACCTCAACCACTTTGATTAGCCAGCCATGCATAGGCAACTGAGCACATTTGATTAAAGCTGCAAAAGCGATTAAAAAGGCTGCGAGTTGTTCAGCCAAAGATAGCGGTAGTGTGTTGGTGTGATAAAAAGTAGTGATATCGCTAATGTATAGGCTATTGTGAGTAACCGATAAAATAATAAATGCGACGAGTAATAAGGATTCAGCTACGCGTGCCACAATAAACTTTTTATGAGCGGCGAGTACCGCACGAGGGCGCTCAGGATAAAACATTAATAGTTTATGCAGTGCTAAACTAATTGCCACCCAGCCTAGCCAAAATAGCGCTAAGTGATTGCTCATAACTACAATCAGCACTGCGGTTACGGTTAATAGCAGCCAGCGCCAAAAATAGTTTACACGTGGCTCACCTTGCATATAGTGTTTGCAAAACCGAATTAATATTAGCGTTATGAACAGGATTAGTCCTAGCATAATAGCGCGGGTCACTGAGAGCGATAAGAAACTCAGTAAATCAAAGGCATAAATACGATAAAGTGCAACGGCACTGATAAATGCAACACTATTAAATAGCATCACTTTAAACAGTACATTGCCATTTGAGGCACAAGGTTGTCGGCCAATTAGCCACGCTGCTAAAAATGTGCTTAATGGCATCATTAGTAATAACAACGAAATAATATACTCGCTCATTCAGTGCTCCTTATTTAGTTATTGGAGTATGACAAACTAGATAACTAAATAAAAATAGATATAATGCATATAAACGTTCTATAAAAGAGAACTATAATGAGCCGTTTGAACTACCATCACTTGTATTATTTTTGGTCTGTTGCCCGAATTGGTAACTTAACCCAAGCCGCTAAAGAGCTGCATTTATCGCAGTCAGCGCTCTCCACTCAAATTAAACAGCTAGAGCACACCATTAATATTGAGTTATTTGAACGTAAAGGACGTACCTTGGCATTAACCGATATGGGAAAGCGGGTGCAAATGTACGCTAACGATATATTCACTAAGGGCGAAGAACTGTCGTCTTTTATTCATAAAGGGATGATTTCCCAAACTCAGCATTTATCAATCGGGGTGCTTAATACGCTCTCTCGTAACTTTATCGAGGAATTTATTAACCCTTTAATGAGTAACGACGAAGTACGCTTTTCGCTTACTGCAGGGCGTATGGATGGGCTGTTAAATGGTTTGGCAGAGCACGAACTGGATTTAGTTTTAACCAATAAACCCATCGGACTTGAGCACTACGATCAACTGTGGCAAAGCCAGTTGGTATCTCGTCAGCCATTAGCCATAGTGGGCCCTGCAGATAAAAAAACACGCGGTCAATTTCCTACCGGTTACACAGATGCACAATGGGTGCTACCCAGTAAAACCTCCGCGATTAGAGACTCATTTAATGCTTTGTGTGCCCGCTGGCAATATCAGCCAAAAATAAAAGCAGAGGCTGATGATATGGCTATGCTGCGATTACTTGCTCGTGATAGTGGTGCACTATCGGTATTGCCATCAGTTGTAGTAAAGGATGAAATAGAACAAGGCCTATTAGTTGAATACCAACGTTTACCTGATGCATTTGAGCACTTTTATGCCATTACCGCACAGCGCAAATTTGTGCCTGATATACTCAAATCATTGCTCGCCAAAACGTGTTAATTACTTTTAAACTACCGTTTTTATTAAAATATTTTATGCTTAAATAATAAAAAAAGAATTAAAGCTTTTAATTCGTCGGCCGATACCGTATTTATATTGTACTGAAGATTAAGGATAATCATGGTTAATAAACTACAAGGCAATTATGCTAACCTAAATGCGTTGCTTGCCCAATCAGTCAATAATTCAAACCAAACCAGTATGCCCACAGGTTTGCAATCGCGTGCTCACTTAGCGCCAAGCACGGCAATAATCACCGATGAAATGCTCAGTCAGTTTAGTGACGAACAAGTCGATGAAATACTTAATCAGCAATTATCCTCTTTACTCACGATTTCCAGCGCACCCAGTGGCTCAAATTATAAACTGTCCAGTGAAGAGGTTGCGCTGCGAACGGTTATAAGTTCTCAGCAAGAGGGCCTATTAAAAAATGAACGTAGTGATCAGTTAATTGAGCGTTTAAACAGCTCGGTAAAAAATATTCAGGGCGCTTATGCTAACACTAGCGATATTTTATCAAACTTGGGGCAGCTTGGGTTCAATCAAAAAACGTTTTTAGCGTCTAGTCAGCAGCGTGTTGAACGCTCGCTAGACCCCTTTATGGAAAGTTTTAACCGCGAGCGATATGAGGATGATGATAACTATGGATTTGAGCTGTCGGTAAAAACCAAAGAAGGTGATGTTATTAAAATCACTTTTCATTCTGCGCAAGGTTACGATGAGGAAACAGGCGAAACCACTGACGAATTTAGCGTAAGTTATGAAGTAGATGGCGACTTATCTGAGGCTGAACACCAAGCATTAACACAAGTATTTTCTGGTGTAGGCGAAATGGCAGATGAATTTTTTAAAGCTAAACAAAGCGCTTACAGTCGTTATGTACCCGCAAACCAAACTGATTTAGATTTAAGCTTTTTAAGCAATTTTGATAATAAACAGCTTTCGGGTTTTGATTTGTATTTTTCAACGTCAGAGGGAAATACTGCCGATGCTGATGGAGCGCTACTTGGAAAAGACAATGAGCTTAATTTAAGTTATACCCTTGATGAAGATTCAGAGCAGCAAATACTCGAGTTTGAATCGGTAAATGGTCAGAACAACATTGATTTTTCGCTCGATATGTCAACCATTGGCGCGCAAGACAAAAGCCAAATGCAGCAATACATAAAAGCGCTCGATAAAAGTTTAGAAGATAGCCAGCTCAATAGCTCAGAGAAAAGTACGCGTTCGGCGTTTGGTCACAAAAGTGATGAAGTGATGAAACAAGGGCTCGCTGTTTTTAAAAGTGCGTTTAGTAGTATGTCATCAGCCGCTGAGCGCTATAGTCAAATAGAGTCAGTTGCTACACAGCAGTTTACTAACGGACGCGAGCTGGTAGCTGATTTAGTTGACAATATGATCACCCGTGATCCACGTTATCAAGGACTAGGAAGCAGTGATAAAAATTCCCTAGGCGATGGGATTTCTAAGTTAGCTGATTTTGATGCGAAATTTTCTTTTGCAATGGATCAAGGTGATTACATAGCAACAAGCACCACAAAGCTGAGCCAAAATACAGAACACCAAAAATCAGCAGGGTTAACTGGAGTTACTCAAGATAAAACGGCGAGCACGCGTTTTAATTATGAAGAAGGTAACCGCTCTGATATCCCCCCTGATTATTATGACAAACAAGAAAATTACACTATTGGTACCGCTGTAAAAAATAACGAATTGGTTGCCCTTGATCAGGCTCATGAGGTGGATGTAGATAAAAAAGTGTATCAGTTTAATCCCGAAATATCTCAATACGAGCTAAAAAAGGAATTGAAAGAAACAACCACCAGTGAGAGCAATATTCGTGTTATTAACGATATTTGGCTCGAGAAAAATGAAGATAGTCATAGTATGGATGAAAGAAAACGACTCAGTGGTGTGGGGGCGTCGAACGAGTTTAGAACAACATCGAGTTATTCACATACGCAATTAGTAACGTTAATCGGTGACTTAGATAAATTAGAACAAAACAAAGAAGCCAAACGTGAGTACTTAGCCGTTTTATCGCAAGTGGATGATTTTATGGATAAAAGCAAGTAACTTTTATTTACTTAAGCTCGATTATGGGTATAGTAGCTAAAACACTATTTAAGTATAAGGTTATGTTAAAACAATTAATTTTACTCTTTATTTTGACTCTACCACTGGCAGCGAATGCAACGTTCAAACCACACTCAGACGCTGTTACTGCTAAGCGTTTATTAAGCGAGCACGATAAATTTGCTAAGCAATACCAAACATTCTCGCCTACACCGCAAGACGTTGTATTGATGCAAAAATTAGCAGGTAAAGAGTTGTTAGTGCTTTTAGGTAGCTGGTGTCATGACAGTGCTCGCGAAGTACCTCGATTAATAAAGTTACTTGATGAGTCTAAGGTTGAACTTTCGAAAATAACCTTTGTTACTGTAGGTTATGACAAACGTGATGAGGCAGGTATTGCGCTAGCGCATGACTTACAATATACCCCCACTTTTATTATTAAGCATAACGGGGTTGAAGTTAACCGCGTAGTAGAAAAACCCAGCGGCACTCTCGCCCAAGATTTGACCTTGGGCTTATAGCCAGTATTATGTTCGAGGTTTTATTATTACACAGGCCAGTCGGCGGCGTCTAAATCATCTAACTGTGCATCGCAGTGCTCATTCCCTTGCCATTTGGCAATATATTCACCGTGTGGGTCGTATTGCTGGGTTTGTTTTGCCAAATTAAAGTGTCGCCCACCGCGCGGATCGACCCCAACCCCAGCAATATATTGCCAGTTGCCCCAATTAGCGGCTACATCGTAATCAATAAGTTGTTGTTCAAAGTAAGCAGCGCCATAGCGCCAGTCTAGTTGTAGTTCGTTGACCAAACAGCTGGCTGCAATTTGTCGTGAACGGTTAGTGATAAAGCCCGTTGCGTTAAGCTCTTTCATAATAGCGTTAACTAGCGGAAATGGGGTACTGCCTTGGCACCATTTTGCAAAACGGTTCGGGCTAAACGTGGTCAGTGGCGAGCTTTGTTTTTTACCTTTAAAAGTAAATAACTGATGCTTCACATTAATTGCATGCCACTTAAAATACTCACGCCAGAGCAATTCAAACTTGATCCAGTATGTTGATTCATTTTCCCCATGCTGCGCTTCATAAGCATCGACTGCACAAAAAATTTGCTTGGCACTAATACAACCAAAAGCCAGCCAGCTACTAAATTTAGTCGAGTTATCAAAGCCACCCAGCTCATTACGGGTGATTTTATAGCTGCTTGGTAAAGCTGATGAAAAGTACTGTAGACAATGCGCAAGGCCGGCTTTGTGTCCACCTTGGAGTAAAGGGTTTCCTGTTGGCGGCTCTGATATAGGCTGTTTAGCACATAAAATAATAGGCGGTGGAAGTCTTTTTGCTGAGAACGGCACTGAGGATAAACTGATACCAGTGGCTTCGATTTTTTTTCTAAAAGGGGTAAAGCCGGTTGGTAAATCAGCAAGTTCAAAGGGCAGTTGTTGCTGTTGATATAAGGTATCTTGCATCACAGATTTAAATACCACAGTAGCGCATTTCGATTTAAGCGCGGTAATTTGGCGTTGCTCATAAACGCCTATTTGCTCGCTATAAACAACTTCATCAATGCCAAGCTCATTAATACGCTGTGTTAATACCCTTACCGGATCGCCTTCTAAAATATGCAAGGTTTGGCCAAGCCCTAAAACAGACTCCTGTAGCTCGTATAGGCTTTGCATTAGAAAGCGTTGTTTATGTACACCATAGGGTTTTTGTTGATAGTTATTGCTTTTAAACCAAGCAGGATTGATCACAAATACGATATCAAGTTCACATTGTTGTTGTGATAAATCATTGAGTATGGGGTTGTCATCAATGCGCAAATCATTTTGCAGCCAATACAGAATACGTTTTTTCATACTTAAGCTCTGGTTTTTAAAATCATTAACTTTACGAAGCAAAAGCGGGTAGGGATTAGTTTTGAGGTGTTTAATAGGGCTTTAAAAAGAGGCGGTAACAATACCGCCTCTCAATTTGTTCTAGCTTTATTTTAAATAGCTGATTTTTGCTGTGCTATCCAGTCATTAATTACATCTTCAAGTACCGCCATAGGGAGTGAACCTTGACCAATAACGGTATCGTGGAAGCTGCGTATATCAAATTGTGCGCCTAGCTGTTTTTCTGCTTTGGCACGTAGTTCGCGTATTTTAATTTCGCCCATTTTGTATGAAAGCGCTTGGCCTGGCCAAGAAATATAGCGGTCTATTTGATCTTCCACTGCGCTTTGTGGCAAAGCGGTATGATCAGCCAAATAATCAATCGCCTTTTGGCGGCTCCAGCCAAAGGCATGAATACCGGTATCAACCACTAAGCGTACTGCGCGCCACATTTCGTAGCCTAAACGGCCAAAGTCACTGTATGGGCTTTGGTAAAAGCCCGCTTCTTTACCTAAACGCTCTGTATAAAGTGCCCAGCCTTCGCCAAAAGCAGAGTGGCTCAGTGTGCGTCTAAACTCAGGAACGTCTAACTCCATCGCAATGGCGTTTTGTAAATGATGCCCAGGTATGGCTTCGTGTAGGCTAAGTGCTTCTAAATTATATAAAGGCTGCAGTTTTGGAGTTGAGGCTAAAAAGTAAGTCCCCGGTGAGCGATTATCTGGCGGTGGCATATAAAATGCGCCACGACTAGCAGAGCCTTTAATGGTAAAAGTATTGCGCGGTAAGTGGCCAAAGTAAGTAGGGAGTTTGCCGTACATTTTTTGGGTTATAAAGGCGGTTTTTTCGAGCAAGTCTTGGGGATCGGTTGCGTAAAATTGCTCATCGGTTGCCAAAAATTCTAAAAACTCGCTATAGCTGCCATCAAAGCCAACTTCATCAATAATACTTTGCATTTGCGCTTTGATGCGTGCCACTTCTTTAAGGCCAAGCTCATGGATTTGCTTGGGGGTCGCATTTGTTGTGGTGTAATAATTTACTGTATATTTGTAATAATCAAGGCCCCCTTTGATGCTTGCAATACCGGGCTGCGCTCTACAATGTGGCATATACTCGTTTTCAAAAAAGTCGTAAAAGTGCTCGTAAGCAGGCACGACTTTTGAGGCAATTAACGCTTTAGCTTTATTTTGGTAAGTTTCTTTTTGCGCTGCGCTAAATGTATTAGGGATACGAGTAAATGGCTCATATAAGGCGCTATTCTCAGGTTGTTTAACTATATGGGCGCTAATACTTTGGCCATAATTTTTAAATGTTTCGCAGTAGTGGGTAAAACCAGTTTGAATGCCTTGCTTCAGTAAATTAATGTTTTGCTGATTAAAGCGCGGGTAATCACCAAGGCTCACTAAAAAGGCATCGTAATCCTCGGCGGTTAAAAAGGCCATGTTAGCCGGCGCTTCTGCAAAGTAAGTATGCCAGCCACTTAAAAAATTAACCGGAAAGTATTTATCTTGGTAAAGGTAGCTTTGCTGCTCGGTTTCTCGCTCATATTTAAACAAGCGGTAGTTCATTAACTGCTCGCTATTGAGCGTTTTAGGATCAATGCTGGCTAAGTTTTTTAGTACGCTGTTGTTGTAAGCTTGGCGCTTCGCAATGGCTTGCTCGCTCCAATCGGGTAGGGTGCCGTTTGGTTTCCAACCGTCTGGATCGGTTCTAAAAAATATTTTCTCAGCTTTGGCGTTTTGCCAGTGGTTATCAATAATGGTTTTTAAATCGCTGTTACTGTCGGCTAAGCTTGGCAGCGAGGTGGCTGCTAAGGCAATAGCTAAGATTGTTTTTTTTAGCATGTTGAATTTCACTTTTTAAAATTTTAATTATTACTTATGCGCGCTGATTTTATGATAATAACAAGTTCACTCAATTAATGCGTTGGTTTTTAACAACAGCCTAGCTTATTGTTCTACTGGTGTTTAAAATGAAAAAAGCAAAACATACTTTAGTAGCCATGTTTAATATCGCAATTTCGCTAATCGAACAGGTGAATAGCCAACACCCATATATTTATTGAGCTTTACATGTTTAGCTTTGCAGGTTCAAAACCTGATTATGATGAAGAAAAATGGATTGGGATTATTCGCCACACGTGACAAAAAATGTCAGATGATGCACATGAGTTTGTATTGGCAGGTCATACTACATTGCTACCACCATTAATTGGCCTGATACACAAAGCATTAGAATAACTATTTAACTTTACGTATTAAAATAAAAAGGATTTTGAAAATGTTGTGCCCTCGAACGAATACACCATTGGAGCCTATATTAGTTGGCGGAATCACTGTTTATACATCGTCATTAGGCGGCGTATTTTTTGATAACAGCCAAATTTTTAAATTTAGCTCGCCAGAGTTAAAACATGGTCAGGTTTTACTTAAGTATTTGAGTAATTATGCAGAAGGTGAGGGTGAAGTCGCAATGCGAGTAAATTGCCCTAAATGCCCAAGCATAGTGATGATGCGTAGGTATTTTTCACCGCTAAAAGCAGTTGAAATAGATGAGTGCCCAAGCTGTGCAGGAATATGGCTTGATAATGGTGAACTGGAAAAAATACACGAAAATCATCTAACGCCCAAAGAGCGTAAGCTATTAGCTAATGAGATGGCTACAAATCATGGTTTCATATCCATTAAAACGCCAAAATCGAAATATTACCCTAAAGCGCCTAAAAATCTTCAAGGCACCACAGTTGAACGGCTGGTGCAATTAGCATTAATTAATTTTGAATCATAAAAAACGGCGTACTATAAAGTACGCCGTTTTATTAAACTGACTTAATCAAAATCGTTATGACTTATTGCGGTTTTCTTTACTAAACGCACGAATTTTACGTTTTTGCGACAGGGTTACTTTATTAGTACGCCCTGCAAATGGGTTATCGCCTTCTCTAAATTCAATTTTGATTGGCGTACCCATAATCTTAAGTGCTTTACGGTAGTAGTTCATTAGGTAGCGTTTGTAGCTATCAGGTAAATCATGAACTTGGTTACCATGAATGACGATACGCGGCGGATTATAACCCCCAGCATGCGCATATTTAAGCTTAACACGACGACCGCGAACAAGTGGCGGCTGGTGATCCGCTTGTGCCATGTCCATGATACGACGTAGCATAGCGGTGCTTATACGTTTAGTTGCCGACTCATACGCTTCGTCAACTGATTCAAATAAATGACCAACACCCGTACCATGTAGCGCAGAGATAAAGTGCAAGCGGGCAAAATCAATAAAGCCCAAACGACGATCAAGCTCAGTTTTAATACGATCTTTAACGTAGTTATCTAGGCCATCCCACTTGTTCACGGCAATCACCAATGAGCGCCCTGAGTTAAGGGCAAAGCCTAATAAGCTTAAGTCTTGATCAGAAATACCATCGCGGGCATCAACCACTAGTAACACGACGTTACAATCTTCGATTGCTTGTAGCGTTTTAATGACTGAGAATTTCTCAACCACGTCACTTACTTTTTTACGTTTACGCACACCAGCGGTATCGATAAGAATATATTCTTTGTCGTTACGGGTCATCGGAATGTAAATTGAGTCGCGGGTTGTACCTGGCATATCGTATACAATAACCCGGTCTTCACCTAGTATGCGGTTAGTAAGGGTTGACTTACCAACATTTGGACGACCAATAATAGCCAGCTTTACCGGCTTGTCGGCAAACGCTTGGTGATCAGTGTCATCTTCTTCACCTTCTTGATATAAGTCGATAAGCTCTTCATCGTCATCGGCTACATCTTCATCAAGTGCGGCAAGTTCAGCAATAACTGGCTGAAGTGTTTGTTCGAGCAGTAAAGTAATACCACGACCATGAGCGGCTGCAATATGATGAACTTCACCGAGTGAAAGTTGATAAAACTCAGCACAGTTCGAGTCAGCATCAATGCCGTCTGTTTTATTGGCTACCACAAAGCACTTTTTCTCTTGCTTACGCAAGTGGTTAGCAATAGCTTGGTCAGCCACTGTCATACCTACGCGAGCATCAACTAAAAATAAAACAATATCCGCTTCTTCAATGGCTAGTAATGACTGATCAGCCATTTCGGTTTCGATACCTTCTTCTGAGCCATCAATACCGCCCGTATCTACCACGATAAATTCAAAGCCATCGTAATTTGCTTGGCCATATTTTCTATCACGCGTTAAGCCAGGAAAGTCGGCAACGAGTGCATCACGAGTACGTGTTAAACGGTTAAATAATGTGGATTTGCCCACATTGGGTCGCCCTACAAGAGCGATCACGGGAAGCATAAACTACCTCTTTAAAAAACAACAAAAGGCTTCGCAGTGCGAAGCCTTACAAAAAATAATTAACTATTAGTGCCTTACACTAATAGTAGACAGTTAGTTCGGTATTTTTACCGCGCTAACTTCACCATCACGGGTGTATAAAATCAACTTATCGTCAGCAACAACAGGCTCAACAAAAAAACCTGAGCTGTCAAAGTCTTCACGAGATACTAGCTCGCCAGTGTCTTTATTTAACCAATGCAAATTGCCTTCTTGGTCACCTAACGCTAAATAATTACCGGCAACTGCTGGGCCTGTTAAGTACCAGCCACGAAGAGCGGGTTGGCTCCAACGTTCAATGCCTGAATCTTTATCAAGTGCATAAACAACGCCGTTACTATCAACAACGTAAATTGTTTGCAAATCCATGGCAATTTCACGGTAGCTGCTGTATTCACGTTTCCATACAACATTACCAGAACGAATATCAACTGCTGATAAGTTACCATTGTATGCAATCGCATAAGCAAACGGGCCACTAATAAGTGGTTGTGTATCAACATCAACTAAACGCTCAAACTCTGATGCGCCTTTTGCTACTGCAATTTCTGCGCTCCACGCTGAGTAGCCGCTCTCAGAAATTAAAACACTGAGCTTACCTGTTTCAAGGCCAACCAACACACCACCATTAGCGACGGTTGGTGAACTTTGACCGCGTAAGGTAAGTGCTGGCACTTCTTGCTCAAAGCTCCAGCGCTCTTCACCCGTATCAGGATGCAGGGCCAGTAACTTACCTGATGCTAAATTAACAAACACTAAACCATCGCCTGCAGCAGGTTTAGACAGTGATTCGCCTGGCACTTTTTTACGCCATACCTCTTTACCTGTCTCACGATCAAGGGCAATGACATAGCCATGTTCTGAACCTAAATAGATTTTACCATAAGCTTGTAATATTCCGCCTGATAATTTTGCACTATCGTTATCGCTCCAAGGCCAAAACGATAAATCATGACGAACATCGGTTTCCCAAAGCGTATCACCATTGGCAAGTGATAACGCTTCTACTTGGCCTTCGCGACTCGCTACATAGACAGTATCTTTATAAACAGCTGGTGATAGGCGTGAGAAGTAATGCTCTACACCGCTACCTATTGATTCTTGCCAAACAACTTCTGTTTCAAACTGATTGGCTATTTCAGGAAGTACCAGTTCTTCTTCATCATCACTTGATGAACAGCCCATAAGTGTTGCCATACAAAGGGCGAGCGTTGCTGTTGTTATTTTTCTCATGCCTAAAACCTTATGCCGCTGGGCTAGTTACTGCTAGGTCATCTAACTTAATTTGTAATAGAGGATTGCTGGTTAATCCACCGGCATCAACCGCAGCTTGGTAGGCTACGCGTGCTTGTTCTTTATTGCCTTGCTGAGTGTAAATATCGCCTTTTAACTCTGCAACATTTGCATTAAATGCCTCTGGCAACGGCGAATTTAACGTGGTTAATGCATCATCGTATTGTTGTTGAGCAATTTGCACACGCGCTAAACGCGTAGTGGCAATGGCTTTTAACTGCGCGTTATCGACATTTGATACAATCCAGCTTAGCTTTTCATTCGCTACATCTAATTTTTGTGCATCTACCGCTTCTTTTGCAGCAACAAATGCCGCTAAAGTTGCGTACTGAGTGTCTTTATTTTCACTGATGAAGGCATCAGCAGAGGCTAATACGTCATCACTTTCAACAAGCTTAGTGTAGGCATCAGATGCTTGCTCTGCTGTTGTTATTTGGTTTTGCTTGTAGGCCTTCCAACCGTACAAACCACCTAAGCCAACAATTACACCTAACGCAAGTGATAGGCCGTTTTCACGAAAAAAGCGTTTAATCGCTTCTGCTTGTTGTTCTTCAGTTGAATAAATTTCCATGCTTACCTCTATTAAAGCGCTTTACTCGCAGCGCTTTATGTAATTTTAGCTATTAATTAGTTCTGCAAGTAGCGCTTTAGCTTGTTCTAGTTCTAATGTGACTTGTTCTTTACGCTCACGTAAATACTTTATGGTCACAACGCCTTGCTCTAATTCATCTTCACCGATAATAACCGCGACTAATGCATCGCTTTTATCAGCACGTTTTAATTGTTTTTTAAAGTTACCACCGCCAGCATGCACCATAACGCGTAATCCAGGTACGTCACGACGTAACGTAGATGCAATAATGGGCGCTTGAATGCTGGCTTTGTCGCCCATGGCTGCTAAATATACATCAGCACTACGGCGTATGTCACCTACACATTCAAGTGCTTGAAGCAATAAAACTAGGCGCTCTAATCCCATCGCAAAACCAACTGCTGGGGTTGATTTACCGCCTAATTGCTCAACTAAGCCATCATAACGACCACCGGCACATACTGTACCTTGTGCACCTAAGCTATCGGTTACCCATTCAAATACAGTACGGTTGTAATAATCTAAGCCACGAACTAGCTTTTCATTAACCGTGTATTTGACGCCTGCGGCATCTAATCGTTCACATAAATTTTCAAAATGTTCTTTTGATTCAGTATCTAAATATTCAGATAATTTTGGTGCATCGACTAAGATTGCCTGTATATCTGGGTTTTTAGTATCCAAAACGCGCAGCGGGTTAGAGTACATACGACGCTTAGAGTCTTCATCTAGTACATCGGTATGTTGTTCTAAAAAGGCAATTAAGGCATCACGATACTGCGCGCGCGCTTCATTTGAGCCTAATGAGTTAAGTTCTAAGCGTACATGATCGCTTATGCCAAATGCTTCCCAAAGTTGCGCCGTGAGTAATATAACTTCAGCGTCTATATCGGCGCTGGCAATACCAAAGGTTTCTAAACCAAATTGGTGAAATTGACGGTAACGACCTTTTTGTGGGCGTTCATGGCGAAACATAGGGCCCATGTACCAAAGGCGTTGTTCTTGATTGTATAACAGGCCATTTTCGTTACCTGCACGTACACACACCGCGGTACCCTCAGGGCGCAGAGTTAAATTATCACCGTTACGATCGGCAAAGGTGTACATTTCTTTTTCTACAATATCGGTTACTTCACCAATAGAGCGTTTAAATAGGTCGGTTGATTCTACAATTGGAAAACGAATTTCTTGATAACCAAACGATGATACGGTCTCGCGTAAAATGTGCTCTACTTTCTGCCAAACTTGCGTATCGCCTGGCAGGCAATCGTTCATACCGCGAACTGCCTGAATTTGTTTTGCCACTGATAAATCCTAAATCTGTTTATGTGCAGTCTTAGACTGCAACTACGTAAAACTAAAAAATCGACCGCGCATTATAACCCTAACTACAAGGTAATTGCGAGTATAGCGGTGTGTATGTAATTTGTACTGCGCTGTGAATGCCGCTACTAAAAAAGTCAATTGAATGCATATTGCTGGCGTTTAAATCACTCTACGATTTTTATATCGATTGGTGTTTGTTGCTGCTTTTGCTCGATAAAATCGCGCACATAGCCTTCGAGCTGATCAACAATATTATTGTTATCAATACGGGCTTTTTGGCGTTCGCCATTTATGTATAAGCCTGAGCGACGGTTTGCACCGGCAAGGCCAATATCACTGACTAGCGCTTCGCCTGGGCCGTTAACAACACAGCCAATTACAGACACTGAAACCGGTTCAATAATGTCTTCTAAACGTTCTTCAAGTTGGTTCATGGTGCTCACCACATCAAACTCTTGGCGTGAACAGCTTGGGCAAGCAATAAAGTTAATCCCGCGCGAGCGAATACGCAGTGATTTTAATATATCAAAGCCAACTTTTATTTCTTGTACTGGGTCTGCAGCGAGAGATACGCGCAGCGTATCACCAATGCCTTCTGCTAATAACATCCCTAAACCAACGGCCGATTTAACAGAGCCAGAGCGCATGCCGCCAGCTTCGGTTATTCCTAAATGCAGTGGTTGGTCGATTTCTTTAGCGAGCAAGCGATACGCGCCTACCGCTAAAAATACGTCTGATGCTTTTACTGAAATTTTAAATTGATCAAAGTCTAAACGGCGTAATATATCTACGTGGCGCATAGCCGATTCTAATAGGGCTTCTGGAGTAGGTTCGCCGTATTTCTCTTGTAAATCGCGCTCAAGTGAGCCGCCATTTACCCCTATTCGAATAGGAATGTTATGCTCACGCGCTGAATCAACTACCGCTCTAATGCGCTCTTCACTGCCAATGTTACCTGGGTTGATACGCAAACAATCAACACCGTATTTTGCTACTTTTAATGCAATGCGATAGTCAAAGTGAATATCGGCGACAAGGGGTATCGACACTTGCTCTTTAATACTTTTAAATGCCTCAGCGGCGTCCATGGTAGGTACTGACACGCGAACAATATCTGCACCGGCATCTTGAATAGCTTGAATTTGGGCTACAGTGGCATCAACGTCCATCGTATCTGTGTTGGTCATCGACTGCACGGCAATAGGTGCACCATCACCAATAGGAACATTACCCACATTTATGCGTGTGGATTTTCTGCGTTTTATAGGAGATTCTGAAAACATAGCGACTACTCTGCTAAGGGTAATTTAAATTTAGCTAAACGGTTTTTAGGAAAGGCCGAAATATCAACTGGCTCACCATTTAGGGTAATACGAACAACATCATGCTTGCCTAATACCACTGAAAAAGGCGCTACTCCGGTTAGGGTCATTTCGTAGCCTGCTTTTTTTACACCAAAAGCAATTTTTTCATCATTGGCATCGTGAATTTCTACCCAGCTCTCATCGTTAAACATCATAAAAATGGTGCTTAAATCACTGTTTTTTGGCTCACTGGTGCTCTGTGCATTATTAACTGGCGCAGCTTGAATTGTTTGTTGTTCATTTTGTAATGCAGAATCTACTTCTTCTGTAGATTCAATGTCATTTAATAGTGCCTCGTCGGCGGCTTCAGCTAACAGCTTGGTGTTTTCTTGTTGTTGAGTTATGAGCGAGTTATTAGCATTAATAGTTTTAGTTTGTTCATCAATAGGCATTGCATTTTGCCACCACCACACTGCAGAAGAACCAATAACGATAGCTAAAATTAAGTAACTTACGGTCATAAGTCGGCTGTCATGGGCTTCTTTTTCTGTGCGCCTTGAAAAGCTTTGCATATCGACCGGTTTATCTGATGTGCTAAAGGCCGGCAGCATCGCTAAAATAGCTGCGCTATCAATGTTTAGTGTGCGGCAGTAGTTTTTTATATAGCCTTTAACGAACGTTTTTGCACCGAGTAAATGATACTCGTCGCTTTCAATATGCTCAACTTGTGATTCTGTTAGCTTTAATAGCGAGGCGATTTCAGCAATGCTGATATTTGCATTTTCTCTATGCGATTTTAGTATTTGTCCTACAGAGGGTTCGTCGCTCTGCGGTTGTGTATTATCTTCATTCATAATATGTATGAGTCTGGATCCACGAGTAAAAGTTAATGTTTTGGCTTAATAACCAGAGTAAGACTTTGTTTTTATTTTTTAGTGTTCGTTTATTCTTGCTACTAGAATGCACGCTTTTAAAGGGTATCATCAGCTGCGGTTTTATAAAAACGTTAGTATCGCCCTTTTAAAATTTTTGCTGTTTTTATTTTTAAAGCCCTTTAATGCACCTAACATATAGCAGTTTAGCATTGAATCACACTGAAATGCTAAATTGGTTTACAGTAAAACGAGCGATATCAACCGATACACTCGTTTTTACTCTTATTTATACTAATTTAAAAAGGTATTTGTGTCTCTGTTGTATTTTATGCAGCTTACTTTACTGAATCATCAGAGTTTACAGCAGATGTTGGGCTTTTTTTACGAATAATTTTTATTTTTGGCTCCACAATAATTTGATTGTTATTACTGCTTTCTTGCAATTCATCAAGTTGTGCTTGACGGTACTTTTCTCGCAGCACTTCAAACTCTGTTTGCCTTAATTGGTTGTCACGAATGGCGTTAGCTTGAACACTATTTGGGTACGTTTGCAAAATGGTAGCTGCAATTTTTTCAGCATCTTCTATTCTACCCATGCGTTGTTTAACCAAGTAGCTGAGTAACAATGCTCGCGAAGAAACCTGTGCAGTATCGTCATAACGTTGTATTAAAGTACTGGCTTTATATAAGTCACTTTTGGCGTAATACAAAGCCGCTAAGCTTATTAATGTAGAGGCGCGTTGCGAGCTGTGGTTTAGCGCTTGTTGAAAGTAGCTTTCTGCATTGGTAAAGTCATTAAATTCAATGGCGCATAAGGCTAAATTTTCATAGCTTTGTGCTACACGAATATAGCTAGGAATTTCAATCGCTTTTAAAAATTGATCGGTCGCGCGATCATACTCATCAATACTACATAAAAACGTACCGTAGTTATTTAGGGTGTTCGGATCGTCAGGCTTAATCGCCAACGCTTTTTGATAGGCTTTGTCGGCTAATGCATTTTCGCCAACTTGTTGGTAGTAATAGGCTAAAGAATAATGAACTTCGGGAAGATTTGGTGCATATTCGCTCGCACGCTCAAGGTTGTATTTTGCTTGGGAATTATTACCGGTGTTTAAATATTGTAATGCCAAAGCAATGCGGGTACGTGCTGCGCCTGCGTTGTTTATTTTATTTTCGACGACGGGTTTGTCACTGCCGTTGTAACTATTTTCAGTCACACAACCGCTTAAAAGTAGTGTTGATAGTGCTAAAGCAAGTAAAGATCGCATTACCTTGTCTCTTTATTTATTTCCATAGCCTCTATCTTACCTCAAAGCCTTTGTGTTGCATCATTTATTTAAAAATAAACAATTTATCACAAAGGCACAAAGGCACAGAGTTACTTAGTTAGGCTTGGTGAATATTTACTGCAATTGCATTGTCATCACGCATTTTCTTTTTAGCCATACGTTTTGTTCTATCAACCACATCGCCAGCTAACTGACCACAGGCAGCGTCAATGTCGTCCCCTCGTGTACGACGAACAATACAGGTAATCCCCGCAGCTTGTAATACCTTTGAAAAACGGTCAATTCGGCTGTTGCTTGAACGCGTATACTCATTACCTGGGAACGGGTTAAACGGAATAAGGTTTACCTTAGATGGCGTACCTTTTAGCGTTTTAACCAGTTCATGTGCTTGGTCGGTACTGTCGTTTACGCCATTAAGCATAACGTATTCAATGGTGACATCTTTATTGGCTTTTGAGCCATCAATATAACGACGACAGGCCGCTAAAAATTCTTCAATTGGGTACTTTTTATTGATCGGTACTAAAATATCACGCAGTGCGTTATCAGGAGCGTGAAGTGAAATAGCCAGTGCTACGTCTATTTTTTCTTTTAATAAATCAAGGGCAGGTACTACACCCGAGGTACTTAATGTAACGCGGCGCTTAGATAAACCAAAGCCCCAGTCGTCCATCATCAGCTCCATCGCCGGGACTACGTTTTTAACATTCAGTAGCGGCTCGCCCATTCCCATCATAACGACGTTAGTGACAGGGCGTTTTTCACTGTTTCCATCAAGGCCAATGTCTTTGGCTACACGCCATACTTGGCCAATAATTTCAGACACTTTTAAATTACGGTTAAAGCCTTGTTGTGCCGTTGAGCAAAAAGTACATTCCAGTGCACAGCCCACTTGAGACGATACACATAATGTGGCGCGATCTTTTTCTGGGATCCAAACAGCTTCAACTTCTTGGCCGCCCTCAAGTACGAGTGCATATTTAATTGTACCGTCGCTGGCTTGCTGGCGAACTGAAATTTCAGGTGCAACGATTTCACACTCATTTTTAAGCTTTTCTTTTAGCTTTTTGTTTACGTTGCTCATTTCGTCGAAATTATCTACGCCAAAATGATAAATCCATTTCATCACCTGATCGCCACGAAATGGCTTTTCACCGAATGATACAAATAACTCTCGCATTGCATCTCGGTTTAAATCTAATAAGTTAATCTTTTTTTGCTCGGTCATGTAACAACCTCAATCGGTGGCGGTGATGGTAAAAATTTACAAGGGCGAATTGTACACAATTCATCCACTATAATCATTAAGTAAAACATCATAAATAAACGGTTAATACTTTACGTAATGACTAAAAAAGGGCTCGAAAGCCCTTTTCATACTTTGCATCACAGGGTTAGCTGTGAACTCGAATTAACGAGTACGTGGGCAAAGTTCTTCGTCAGCGAAGAAGTACGCGATTTCGCGAGCAGCAGATTCAACAGCGTCAGAACCGTGAACCGCATTTTCGTCGATGCTATCAGCGTAGTCTGCACGTAAAGTACCCGCTAGTGCTTCAGCTGGGTTAGTAGCACCCATGATTTCACGGTTTTTAAGAACAGCGTTTTCGCCTTCAAGAACGGTAACCATTACTGGGCCAGAAGTCATGAAAGATACTAAAGCACCAAAGAAAGGACGCTCGCTGTGCTCAGCGTAGAAACCTTCAGCTTTCTCTTGTGAAAGGTGAACCATTTTAGCTGCAACGATTTTAAGACCTGCAGTTTCGAAACGGTTGTAGATTGCGCCGATGTGGTTTTTAGCAACTGCATCAGGTTTTACGATTGAAAAAGTACGCTCTAAAGCCATCTTTGTGCTCCAATAATTTAAATAAAAGGTTGAATATTAACGGGCGCGAATTATACGCGTTTTAGTCAAAAAAACCTAATTTATTCTACCTTGCTTGCTTTTTTTAATTTGCTAACCCCGATTTATGAACTAAAAACAATGTTTTTACGTTTACTATGTGTTTATAAACATGAGCTATACTTTTGTTTAAGTGGTGAGACTTTTTATTCATAGTACACTTTTTATAGACTCAATATGCATGCCGATACATTTAAACACTAAGGTAACAATATGTTTTTTAACCAATCTTTAGAAAATCAAATCGCTGATTTACAAAGTAAGCTTTCTGTAAGGGAGCAGGTTAAGCAAAGCTTAGACAGTGAAATGCTGGTGTTAGAGCTTGATAAGCAAGGTGCTATTTTAAGACAAAATAAAAATTTTGAGCGAGAGTTTAACTACTCAAATAACAAAATAATTAATAAAAATATTTTAGACTTCATTCCTGAAAATGCTAGAAATAACGCGGATTTTCATGCCTTTCAAAAAGCGCTAAGTAAAGTAGAACATTTTGCCGGCGCTATCCAAGTATCCCACCCAAACGGACAACGAGATTGGTTACGCTGCATTTTACATCCTATAAAAAACGAGCAAGGTCAGCTTGAGTATTTAACCCTGCATTGCACTGTGCTTACACAAATAATTGAGAGTTCAAGAGAAAACGAAGATTTAATCAAAGCATTGCATCGTTCAACAGCGGTTATTGAGTTTGATACTCAAGGTATGGTGTTACGTGTTAATGACAACTTTTTAAAAAGTATGAGTTATTCAAGACAAGACGTGGTGGGCAAGCATCATGGTATGTTTTGTGACGAACAAGAAGCGAGTAGTAAAGAGTATCAGGCCTTCTGGCAACGTTTGCGTAATGGTGAGTTTATTGCGAGCAGATTTAAACGTATTGATAAACACGGCCATGTAGTTTGGTTAGAGGCTTCATATAATCCGATTTTTAATGAAGCAAATGAGCTCTATAAAGTAGTTAAATTTGCCACAGTGATCACTGACCAAGTAGAAAGAGAACTGGCTACAGAGCAAGCGGCGAGTATTGCGCATGGCACTTCTATCGAAACTGATAATAACGCGGATAAAGGTGCTGAAGTGGTACAAAAAACAGTTCAGGTTATGAACGAACTGTCGGTGCAAATGGAGCAAGCTGCTCAAGAAATTTCAGCATTAGATAAACAGTCGCAACTCATTGCGAGCATAGTGCAGAGCATTAGCAGCATTGCTGATCAAACTAATTTATTGGCGCTTAATGCGGCTATTGAGGCCGCGCGTGCTGGCGAGCAAGGCCGTGGGTTTGCGGTGGTGGCTGATGAAGTGCGTTTACTTGCCTCCAGAACCAGTAAAGCGACTGAAGAAATAGTGGACGTTGTACAGCAAAACCAAAATTTAACTCAATCAACCGTTGCAGTAATTGAGCAAGGTAAAAATAAAGCGCAACAAGGTCTAGCGCTCTCCAAAGAATCTGGTGATGTAATGAGTGATATTAAAAAAGGCGCGCAACAAGTTGTTGATGCCGTTAGTCAATTCTCGAACCAATTAAGCAGTAAAAAATAACTTAAATTTACAGCTCTTTATTTATTAGCGCTGAAGAGAAATTTTGATGATCTTGATCAAGGTTTCTCTTTTGCCATCTCATTATACTTGCGCGCTTTATTTCCCTTAATTATTCATGCAACCGGCTTGAACCCGGTTCGATGTATGGAGCGCACATGTCAGCTGTTTCTTCTTTAACCTTATTTGTACCTGAATTACTTTGCCCCGCAGGCAGCTTAAAAAACATGCGTTATGCCTTTGCCTATGGTGCCGACGCGGTTTATGCCGGTCAACCTCGTTACAGTTTAAGGGTTCGCAATAATGAATTTGATTTAGATACATTACAAATAGGGATTAACGAAGCACATGCGCTGAATAAAAAGTTTTATGTAGTGTCGAATATTGCCCCGCATAACGCAAAAGTTAAGTCGTATTTACGTGATATAGAGCCGGTGATTGCTATGAAACCGGATGCATTGATCATGTCAGATCCTGGGTTAATTATGCTAGTACGTGAAAAATGGCCTGATATGCCAATTCATTTGTCGGTTCAAGCTAATGCAGTGAACTTCGCAAGCGTACAGTTTTGGGCAAAACTAGGTATTGAGCGGGTGATTTTGTCTCGCGAGCTATCGCTTGAAGAAATCAGCGAAATTTGTGCTCTGTGCCCAGAAACAGAACTAGAAGTATTTGTTCATGGCGCACTGTGTATGGCTTATTCAGGGCGTTGTTTACTCTCGGGCTATATTAATAAGCGCGATCCCAACCAAGGCACCTGCACCAATGCATGTCGTTGGAAGTATGATGTTAAACCTGGCACTGAGAACGAAACCGGTGAAATGGTACATAAAATTGACCCTAAAACGGTTATACCTACGTTAGGTGAAGGCGCACCAAGTAACGATGTATTTATGCTAGAAGAGCAAGGTCGCCCGGGTGAATATATGCCTGCATTTGAAGACGAGCATGGTACTTATATCATGAACTCAAAAGACTTACGCGCCGTGCAATACGTAGAGCAGCTAACAAAAATGGGGGTGCATAGCCTAAAAATAGAAGGGCGTACTAAGTCATTTTATTATGTTGCGCGTACCGCTCAGGTGTATCGTAAAGCGATTGACGATGCGGTTGCAGGTAAACCATTCGATGCTGATTTATTTAAAACTCTTGAGAACCTTGCACACCGCGGTTACACCGAAGGATTTTTAAAGCGCCACGCTCATCAAGATTATCAAAATTACGAATACGGTCACTCTGTATCTACCAAGCAGCAATTTGTAGGTGAAGTATTAGAACGTAATGCTAATGGTTTGGTTGAAATAGATGTAAAAAATAAATTTTGTGTTGGCCATTCATTAGAGCTAATGACGCCGAAAGGTAATATTAGCTTTGTGCTTGAATGTATGGAAAATAAAAAGGGCGAAAGCATTACTGATGCTAAAGGCTCAGGCCATATCGTAAAAATCCCACTGCCTGACAACATTGATTTAGAGCACGCGATACTTATGCGCAACTTGGATGAAAACCAAGACACCCGCAATCCTTTCAAACAAGCTGTTTCATAATAGAGAGTTTAATCATGGCTTTACTTATAAACAGCAAATGCATTAACTGTGACAGTTATAAGGTTTTCAATTAAAGTCTTTAAAAACAGGTTGTTACTTTGTCGTGCTATGGTTTGTGCTACGATTTTACGTAACTCGTCAGCACTTACTTAGTATCTTAAAAACGGCTCAAAAAAGCAAATTGCACTAACTAAAAAATTTGAAAACACATAACCATATTAGAACAGTATAAAAAGCTAAACACACTTAGCATGAATAGCTTCTAATAGAATAGAGCTTGGAGGATCTACACGCTCTAGATGTATGTTGATTCAGGACAATACGAATCGTAATGCCTGAATCAGTTACTCACAGTGATTAAAATGATATGACTTTTGTTTCAGCATCAAGCATTTTTTTAGCTATGTGGGGAGGTAAAGCAGGGGTAATACCTTCAATCAAATCAGTTTTTTTAACACCTTTATTAGGTAGATAAAGAGCGCAAACTTGAACTGTTCCCCCCATTTTTATAATGTTTTTCATTAAGCTTTGTGGGCTCATATTTTTAGGCTTTAGCTGTGTTAAAACTGATTGAGGAGCATCGATCAGTGCAATATCGCCGGCTTGCCCACATAAAAGGATATTGACATCAGCACCTTGTTTTAAAGCTTGTGATGATAAAACCATACCCATTAACTGAGTTTGTGTGTTGTCAGATGTTATAAATGATAAAAGCTTAGGTTTAGTGCCTGCCTTATTATCGTCTGCAAAAGCAGTGAAACTAATAGTAGAAGCCAATAATAAGATGACTGTTAATATTCGCATAAAATTTACCTTTTTTAATTCAGTAATTGAGGGCACTTGTTTTTAATTACACTCTCTGGTTCCACGGCATCAATGCTATAATTCTTGCTAGACCACAAAAACCGGTTGCGCCAGCAACAAACAAGCCTGCTGCAATAAATATTATTGGCCAAATGAAAGCGGTCGAAATTGTTAAAGAAAGAGCACAGAACACTAAAATTAGAGTACTTATAGATAATTGAACTTGACGATCTAGTGGCAAAATTGATTTTTCACCTTTACGAACATTATATCCTTCATTGACCCACTCATTTATGCCTCCGCTGATATTGTATATATTCAAATCTGGGTTATGGGCAAGTAACTTTTCACACGCACTTTTACCACGACCGCCTTTTTGGCAATATATTATATAAGCGCTTTTCTCATGTTTAATATCTTCTCCTTTTAGTTTACTCAAAGGGAGTAATTCAGAGCCCTCTATGTGTGAAGTCATGTGTTCTGCTGGTTCACGAACATCAATTATTCCTAAATCTTCCCTTTCAATTAACATGAAAGCTTCATTTGCAGATATTTCTTTTGGTTGAATTTTTTAATTTCCTCATGAAATAAAATTATTTAGAACAAGCTGTACTTTATATTAGATTATTCTAATATAAAAGGTGAATACTTTACTAAATTTATAAAATTGAGTTTTACTTTTCGAGGTTGGTAATCTTTTTTAACTCTTAAAGCTTACTTTTTCATCGATAATATTGATTAAGTTAATCTGTTTTTTGATATTGCCTTTAGTTATATGCTTATGCGATATTGATCTTGTCAAAACGATAAACATCAATTATGAAAACATTATGACTGAACAAAATGAAACACAATTACAATTTCCACAACTGAATAAACCTGCGCCTGCGTTCAATGCAAAAACCACTCATGGTGATCGCACATTGGAAGACTACAAAGGTAAGTGGTTAGTGCTTTTCTCGCATCCAGCAGACTTTACTCCGGTATGTACTACCGAGTTCATGGGTTTCGCAAATGCAGCAGAAGAGTTTTCAGCGATGAATACTGAATTATTAGGTTTATCGATTGACAGTATTCATGCGCATATTGCTTGGGTACGTAACATTGAAGAAAACTTTGGTGTGAATATACCTTTCCCAATTATTGCAGATCTTTCAATGGAAGTGGCTCATGCTTACGGCATGGTTCAACCTGGTGCAAGCGATACTGCAGCTGTACGAGCTACGTTTATCATTGACCCTGAGGGGGTAATGCGAGCGATGGTTTATTACCCAATGAGTAATGGTCGCTCAGTAAATGAATTTTTACGTTTAGTTAAAGCACTACAAACCAGTGATGAAAATTCAGTAGCTACACCAGAGAATTGGGTAGAAGGCGAACCAGTTATTGTACCACCACCACATACCGTTGAAGACGCTGCTGGTCGTAAAGATAAAGGATACGATTACGTTGATTGGTACTTTAGTAAAAAAACTCTTTAATACTGTTCAATGAAACGTTGGCCCAAGGATTTCTCCTTGGGCTAACTTCGAGGGAATATTTATGAAAACAAACTATGAAATACAAGAATTTCTTGATCAAGACAGTGAAACATTTAGCTATGTCATTTTTGATAAAAAGACAAAGAAAGCTATAGTCATAGACCCTGTATTGGACTTCGATTATAAGTCTGGCCGCACTTCAGAGGAGGGGGTTGAGAAAATAGCGAATTATATTAAGAAAAATGAGCTAAATCTTGAGTGGGTGCTAGAAACCCACGCACATGCTGATCATATCTCAGGTGCTCCATTCTTCAAAAAGGTATTTGGTGCAAAAATTGGGATTGGTGAACATATTAAAACGGTCCAAAAAACATTTAAAACGTTATTTAACCTAGAAAAAGAATTTCTACCAAATGGAACTCAGTTCGATAAATTATTTAAAGATGGTGAAATATTTCATATAGGTTAACTTACTATCCGAGTAATGCATACACCTGGGCATACACCTGCCGACTTGGCGTATTTAATTGATGAAAGTGTTGTATTTGTTGGAGATACAATTTTTATGCCGGACGTTGGAACTGCGCGTTGTGACTTTCCGGGTGGGAGCAGTTCACAGCTTTTTGACTCGATAAAAAAAGTATTGGCTTTGCCGGATGAAACAACGATTCAAGTATGCCATGACTACCCAAACGAAGATCGAGATTATCGCCATAGCGTAACGGTTAAAGAGCAAAAGGAGTCTAATATCCATGCCAACAATAGCGTAATAAAAGAGCAATTTATAGAAATGCGTGAAACACGTGATAAAACGCTATCTATGCCGCGCCTTATTTTGCCTGCAATTCAACTTAATGTGAGGGCTGGTAATTTTCCACCTGCAGATAATAACGGTGTAAGTTATTTAAAAGTACCACTAAATCAGCTTTAAAATTATAGCTACTTTTATAGTTAATCTATTTTACAAGAGCTCAGAGGGAAGAGTAATGTTAAAAAACTACTTAGTTTTAATTTTAATCATGGGTTTTACTCCTTTAGCTGTAAATTCAACATCACTTGGTGAAAATGATAAAAGTGTATTGGAGCAAGAAGCACAAAAGCGAATAAAAGAATTCTCGAGCAGTTTAAAGTCGCAGTTAAAGTCAGCTATCAATAAAGGAGGGCTCAGCGCTGGTGTTAAAGTGTGTAGTGAGCAGGCACCAAAAATAGCTGAGCAGTTGTCAACTGATGGTTGGTCTGTTGGTCGTACTAGCTTACGCGCCAGAAACACCAACAATACGGCTGATCAATGGGAGCTAAAAACACTGGTTAATTTTGAAAAACTCAAACAACAAGGTATTGAGGTTAATACATTGGCAAAGTCGAGTTACGATGAACAAAGTTTTCGTTACATGAAAGCGATACCAACCGGCGGTTTGTGCTTGGCTTGTCATGGCTCCTCAGTCACACCTGAAGTCAAAAAAGTTATTCAGCATTATTACCCTGAAGATAAAGCAATTGGATTTAATGTGGGTGATATTCGCGGCGCGTTTACACTAATAAAACAATTAAAAGCAACTAATTAATGTAAACAGTACTGAGGTTAGTATTAGCACATTGAATTTTTTATTATATATTTTATTTGAGAGTTGATTTTTTGATCAGATCAAATATAATCCTTATATTAAAATTTAAGGTATATATATTAAAATGGAATAAGCGCTGTTAAAAGCCTTTTACTGTTATGAATTACTGGTGAGTTAAATAAATTTTATTCTGCTAAGGTCAATAGATCAGAGCGTAATTTTAAAATATTAGGAATGGATATGGAACTAGATCCACTTTTACTATCCCGAATACAGTTTGCGTTTGTTGTGTGTTTCCATGCAATATTCCCTGTCTTCACTATAGGCTTGGCAAGCACAATTGCTGGCTTTGAATTCTTATCATTTAAAACGGGTAATCCAATATGGCAAAGGCTCTCTAAATTTTGGATTCAAGTTTTTGCAGTCGTATTTGGTATTGGTGTCGTATCCGGTATCGTCATGTCCTTTCAGTTTGGAACTAACTGGAGTAACTTCTCCTATGCAACCGCAAACTTTTTGGGTCCAGTACTGAGTTACGAGGTTGTGACTGCGTTCTTTTTAGAGGCTGCCTTCTTAGGTGTACTATTATTCGGTAGAGATAAAGTGCCACAAGGTGTTCATCTATTCGCCGCCTGTATGGTTGCGTTAGGTACATTTATATCTTCTTTTTGGATACTTGCAGCTAACTCCCTTATGCAGACGCCTCAGGGATTAGAATTAGTAAATGGCATTTATCATGTTTCTTCATGGTCTGAGGCATTGTTTACTCCCTCGTTTGGATATCGCTTTCTACATATGGCTTTGGCTTCTTTTTTAACTGCGGCGTTGGTTGTAGCAGGCGTAAGTGCATGGTTCCTGCTTAAAAACAGAGAGTTTGAAGCTAACCGAAAAGCGCTTTCAATCGCATTATGGTTTTTACTTTTCTTAGCTCCGGCACAAGCGCTTGTAGGTGATTTTCATGGAATTAACACACTTAAATATCAGCCTATGAAAGTAGCTGCAATGGAAGGTAACTGGGAAACACAAAAAGGTGTTCCGCTGTTACTATTTGCAATACCTGATAAAGAAGAGCAAACAAATCATTTTGAAGTAAAAATTCCAAAACTAGCCAGCTTCATTTTAACTCATGACTGGGATGGTGAAGTACCAGGCCTTAAAGAAGTGTCCAAAGAAGAGCAGCCACCAGTATTTATTGTATTTTGGTCTTTTAGAGTAATGGTTGCATTGGGTTTCTTAATGATCGGGTTTGCTTTATGGGGTCTTATCCTCAGAAGAAAAGGCCAGTATTATAAATCGCCTTTATTTTTAAATGGCTTAAGATTAATGAGTTTAAGCCCGTTTTTTGCTGTTTTAGCTGGTTGGATAGTAACAGAAACTGGCAGAGCGCCTTGGTTGATTTATGGTCAAATGACCCATGCTCAAGGACTAACCCCTTCACTAACCGGCGGTATGGCACTATTTACTTTAGTTGGGTATATCATCGTTTATTCACTCGTATTCAGCTCTGGTGTTTACTACTTATTAAAAGTGTTTAAAGGCGGAATAGAAAAGGCGAGTGCACCACATGAGATGGATGAAATTGAGCGCCCTATGCGTCCGTTTTCTGCAGCACATGTTGCTATCGATGAAAAGGAATAAATTATGGAACAACCATTTGATTTAACCATTATTTGGGCAGGCATTATTGGTTTTGGGATCATGATGTATGTATTAATGGATGGTTTTGACTTAGGGCAGGGGATTTTATTTCCCTTTGCCCCAAACGAAAAAGCACGCGACAAAATGATGAATTCAGTCGCCCCTGTCTGGGATGGAAATGAGACTTGGCTAGTACTTGGTGGTGCGGGTTTACTTGCGGCATTTCCACTGGTTTATTCTGTTTTTTTACCTGCACTATATATAGGTGTTTTTTTATTACTGGCTGGACTGATTTTTAGAGGAGTTGCATTTGAGTTTCGTTTTAAAGCAAAAACGTCAAAACATTTATGGAGCTGGTCATTCTCAGTAGGTTCTATTGTTGCCTCATTTGCTCAAGGAGCGGTCGTTGGTGCTTATATACAGGGCTTTGAAACAGAGGGTTTTGTATATTCTGGTGGCCCGCTTGATTGGTTAAGTGTATTTACCATATTGACCGGATTAGGATTGGTTGTAGGTTATGCATTATTGGGAAGTACTTGGCTCATAATGAAAACTGATGGTGAAGTACAAGAGTGGGCTTATAAAATTACGCCAAAATTACTAGTCGCATTTTTAGTTATGTTTGCAATTGTATGTGTTTATACCCCTTACATCGATGACAGCGTTATGAGCAGATGGTTTGATGAGATAAGCTTGTTATGGATAATTCCTGTTTTAGTGATTTATTGTGCTTACGTTGTTTATCGTTCAGTTAAAAAGCAAAGTGACGGTATGCCGTTTGTAGCAACAATGGGTATTTTCTTGTTTAGTTACATAGGCTTATTAGCCAGTAAATGGCCATATATTGTCCCACCTAAGTTTACTATTTGGGACGCTGCTTCGTCGTATAATTCTCAGTTATTTTTACTTATAGGGTTTCTTTTTGTTATCCCTATTGTATTAGGTTACACAAGCTGGAGTTACTGGGTATTTAGAGGGAAAGTTAAGGATACTGGTTACCACTAGATGCTTAAGAAAAATAAACCCGCCAGTGAGAGTGCAGCTCTCACTGGCAAGCTGTTTTTAAAACGCTACAGTAAAAAACAGTCATTTTTACTATATGCGGCTGTATTGTCAGGAACAGCCTCCACGTTACTTCTTTTAATTCAGTGGGTTACTTTTAGCTATTTGGCGCACTCCTTATTCATTGAAAAAGCACAATTAAATGATTTATATGGCTCCCTTATCGTGCTTTTTACCTCACTAATTGGCCAACCTTTATTTATAAGGTTGCAAGTTAATTTGAGTCAAAAAGCCAGTGTGCGAATCAGAAATGATATTCGGCTATCAATTTTAGCTAAATGGCGGATGTCGAGCCCTTTGGTGTTAAAAAAACACTCCGCAGGGGCCTCTGCAGCTCAATGGATAGAAGAAGTTGAATCTATGGATAGCTACTTCTCTAGATATTGGCCGCAGCAAAATTTAGCTATTATATCTCCTATTTTAATATTAAGCGTTATTGCTTGGCTTGATTGGCTATCGGCATTGCTTTTACTTATTTCTGCGCCTCTTATTCCGTTATTTATGATTTTGGTGGGAATGGGCGCTGAAAAAGTTAATCAGAAGTATTCATTGATCCGTCAGCGTTTGGCTGGTCACTTTTTAGATAGAGTGGCAAATCTTGATTATATTAAATTATTGCGCTCAGAAAGCGCAATTTATGACGAGGTTAAAGTTAATAGTGAAGGTTACAGAACCGTTGTAATGAAAACGCTTAAGCTCGCATTCTTATCCTCAACGGTATTAGAGTTTTTTACAAGTGTCGCGATTGCTAGCTTGGCAATCTATATTGGTTTTTCTTTATATGGGTCAATCGATTGGGGACCCGCAAGCAGTCTTACTTTATTTTCAGGGTTAGCAATTCTTATTTTAGCACCTGAATTTTTTCAACCACTTAGAAATTTAGCTGCATTTTACCATGACAGAGCGACTGCTTTAGGCTCTGCTAATAACCTCGTCTTATTGCTTGATAGCGATGCATGTGATGAAAAAAGCACTACAAGTAAAAAGTATTATAATTTAAGTGTACCTGATAGTGGTTCAGAGCAACACATTGCGGTTAGATTGCAAAACTTAGTCATTGGATACAACCAGAAGTTACCACTTCCTCATACAATTAATATTGATATACAACAAGCACAAATGTTAAGTATTACGGGGCCTTCGGGTGCAGGTAAGTCAACACTTTTAAACACACTTGCAGGATATACAGCACCGATAGCGGGCACTATGAGTATTTATCCGCAAGCAGCACCCATTGCGTACTTGCCTCAAAGAGGGTGGATAAAAAATGACACCGTTTTTAATAATTTAAAAGTGTTAGCACCTAATGCCACAAAAGAGCAGATGTTTGATGCGCTTCGAATTGTTGGTCTTGATAAAGAGTTATTACAAAAACACACGGGTTTAAATACTCTTATTGGCGAACATGGGCAAGGTTTATCTGGCGGGCAAATTCAGCGTATTAGTATTGCAAGAGTATTATTAAATCCAGCACCATTGATTTTATTAGATGAACCCACTTCTAAGTTAGATAGATTGAGTAAAAAATATATTATCAGTGCGCTTAAAATACTTAAAAAAGAGCGTATATTAATTGTTGCCTCGCACGACCCATTACTTTTGAATATTGCTGATGCCCATTTAGATTTATCAATAACAAGCACAGAGGATGACAATGAAGTATTGGTTTAAACTTTTATACCAAAGTCAAAAAAAACGTCTTTTTTTAGGTGTTTTCTGGGCTTTATTAACTGTTATTTCAGGTGTGAGTTTATTGATGGTATCGGGCTGGTTTATCACAGCTACAGCATTAACGGGTATTGCAATAAGCTTGGGCATTACTTCTATATTAAATTTATATATACCCGGCTCCGGTATTCGTTTTTTTGCATTAAGTAGAACGATCTCTCGGTATATAGAAAGAATTTACAACCACGATACTATTTTAAGGTTAATATCTGTTTTTAGATTATCTCTTTTTAATAATCTTTCAAAATCAACCATAGAGCAGTTGAGAGCTCGTTCTGATAGCGAATGGCTTAGTAAGCTAACGGTTAACTTAGATGCACTTGATAGTTTACTTCTTCGTTATATTGTCCCGCCAATTATTTCAGTATTACTGATCACTATATTAACTGTATTTACCGGCTTTATTTGGTTGGACTTTGCATTGTATTTTGCTTTGTTTTTATTATTTGGTATTACCTCAGTAATTGCAATAACAACCAAGTTTACAGCTAAGCTTTCATATAAATATGCCAGTATGATGGACGAGTTTAGGCAAAAAATAATTGAGCACTTAAGTGGCGCCTTTGAGCTAAAGTCAATAGGGTTAATGCAACATCATGAGCAGATTATTATTGACGAATTGGCGTTATTTAACTCTCTGCAAGAACAGCTGAATGCAAGAATTGCTAATGTTCAGCTAATTTTTGATTCATTATTAAATATTGCATTGTTTGTTGTGGTTGTGAGTGCTTTTTTTGCAGTTAATGAACAGCTCATAAGTGAAGCACAAGCAATTATGCTCGTAATGATGCTGATAGGTACCTATGAGGTTGTTCAAAGTTTACCTAATCATTTTAGCTCTTGGGGGCAGACTTCTTTTGCAGCGACAAAACTAGCAGCTTTATCCCGTTCTAATCCATCAAGTAAATACAAAGAGATTAAGCCCCTAAGCGATATTAAAATTGATATAAAAAATCATAATAAAATACCTAAAAGCTTAGATACGCCTCTTAGTTTATCTATAAAACAGACCCAGTGTGTTTCAATTATTGGCCGCTCTGGTACTGGTAAATCAACGTTTGCTAATTTGTTAATGGGTATTGAAAGCATTGATTCAGCTCATGGAGGTGTTTACATTAACCAAATAAACCTGCAAGAGATAGCATCTAATAGTTGGTATAAAAAAGTGAGCTACCTACCTCAAAGTGATGCCATTTTTTCAGGAACACTTGGTTATAATTTAATATTAGGTTTAGATGGCATTTCAGAGGGTGATATTTGGTCAGTTCTAAAAACAGTAGAGCTATACGATTGGGCGATTAATTTACCTGATGGTTTAAATTATTGGTTGGGTGAAACCGGAGGTATTGTCTCTGGCGGACAGGCAAGACGTATTTGTTTGGCAAGATTATTACTTCGAAGCCCTGAACTAGTTGTTTTAGATGAACCCTTTAGTAATCTTGATGAATCAATGGCGTGTCGAGTATGGGCTAATATGGCTCCTTGGTTAGCTAAAAAAACAATTGTGTTGTTAACTCATGAAACCCCTCAATTTTTAAGGAATAAAACTGCTAATTTAGTAATATCGCTTGATTAATTTATGTAAATTTTAACTTGTTGATTTTTGATGACTGACAAGTATAAGTTTTGAATGAAGTCTATACTTAAAGTTAATATTTAATTGAATAAGTCGAAATGCTCTATAACTCAAGGTTAGATATTAGGGTCTGTTGACCTTTGCGGATTAAAATTTGTTCAAACTAGGGGCGGTTTAATCGCGGCGCGAGGTTTGTAACCTAGTGGGCTAAGTAAAAACCAAGCAAAGCTTCCGCGTCCTGCTCACGCCCCTTACCTACATCCATGTAGGCAACAAAGAGTAAATCGTTTCTAGGCAGAACCCTTCGGGCAGCGCCTGTTTGGCATTGATGCTGCGTTATCGCCTATTTATGGGGAATAACCACACCACATAGGCTCTGCCTTGCCTAAATACCAAACAGACTGCTGCAAATTTAACCTTGAAAGATCAACAGACCCTAACGTAATTAGCTTTTCTTCGTTCATAATATGAAAAAACTAAATATCAAAAATTGTTTTTTTAGAGTTAAGTGAGGGCTTTAATAATATATAGTTAAAAGTAAGTTTAAATTAGTACTTACTTTTAACCTAAGCTCTAATCCCGGTCCTTTTCGTTGGACAGGACAAGCATTTGTAACAAGAATCTAACTAATTTTTATGCTACTTTTTTATATTCATTTAGACCGCCTGCAATGTATTTTGCATTTACATAACCCATAGACCTGAGGGTGGCCGCCGATAATGCCCCTCGGTTATTAGCATTGCAGTAGCATAATATTTCAGTATTTAAATCTGGAAGATTAGATTCTATGAGCATTTCCAATTTTCCCCGACTTATATTTAATGAGCCTGTAATATGGCCATTTGCATGTTCATCAGGGTCTCTTATATCAAGTGCTATTGCCCCCGATGCAATCAACTGGTTGACCGTATTGGCTTCTACTTTTTCGACTTGAGTTTGGGCTATATTTGCCAAGTTTTGGAATTTTTCAGTGTATTTCATAGGTCACCTTTTGGTTATAAAGTAGTAAATTAAAAATATTAGATAGTATATTTTTCATAAAGCCACTCGCTTTTAATTTTCAGCTCACGGTAATACGGCTGGTGTGAAGCTTATTGCATTGGTTTTACCTGTTAGTTTTAACGCTTTTGATTAATATTCCACCGATGTAAAGTGCAACCCCAAAAGCAACATGAGACACAATTACCTTTGTAATAACAAACATGGGGTTGGGAGTTAAGTAACCGGCAATACCCATTCCCATACCCGGTTGCATGATTAAATAAGGAATAACAACGGTAACCATACCTATGATTATTGCAGGTTTAAACATTGGCTTTTCAAGCCATTTTAATCCAAATACAAGGAGTAAAAGGGCAGCAAATACAATACCTATAAAATAATGGCCTAACCAGCCAGCTAATAGCTCATAGGGCAGTGCTGGAGATGCTTTTATAGAAGTATGGTAAAACTGACCATCAAACATATAAAGCATCCACTGTAGTGGTACAGTGATTTTGGCCACCCATTAAGAAAGAAATGTTATGCTAATAAGCATACAAATTTGGGTGAAAAAATGACGAAATTAAAACGCGCAACGTATTCTGCAGCAATAAAATTAGAGACAGCTCAGCTTGTAGTTG